>OCTA010000003.1_pt1 | contig 446086 bp, 390 predicted proteins | sample 1538991 | NCBI WGS metagenome assembly OCTA01 (sample SAMEA3539302, study PRJEB22396) | soil metagenome | biome: tundra; feature: field; material: soil | place: USA | collected 2010-05 | depth 0.15 m
CTCGGCGGCGGCGTGCCTCGCGCTCCTCATCCTCTGGTGGAATCGCGAAGGGAGGCTAAGGCCAGTCTTCTTCTCCTTTGCCTACTTCCTGGCGGCGCTGCTTCCGGTGCTGGGCCTGGTTGACCAGTATTTCTGGCGCTATTCCTTTGTCGGCGACCACTTCCAATACCTCGCCAGCATGGGGCCGCTGGCCCTAGCCGCCGCCGCGATCACGACCTCTCTCGGCTTCCCGTGGAAGGGACGGCCAGTCCTGGCTCCGCTCCTTTGCGGTTTGCTCCTGTTGGTACTCGCCGCGCTGACCGCCCGGGAGTGCCCGAAATACCATGATTCGGAGACTCTGTGGCGGAGCACCATCGCGGATAACCCCGGCGCATGGATGGCCCATAACAATCTTGCCGCCGAGCTGATGCGCTCCGGCCGGATCGACGAGGCGGCGGCGCATTTTCGAAGGTCCCTGGATCTTCAGCCGGGCAACGCCGCGGCGCACGGCAACCTCGGCGACGCCCTTCTGCGCCTTGGCCGGACGGACGAGGGGCTTGCGCACTACGGCAGGGCCCTCGAGATCGATCCCGGCAACATAGCGACGCAAACCGACCTTGGCGTCGCGCTGCTGCAGCTGGGCCGGATCGAGGAGGCCATTCCCCACCTGCAAAGGGCGCTGGAAGCAAGGCCAGGCTTCGCCAGGGCGCGAAGCAATCTCGGCACCGCCTACCTGCAGGAGGGCCGCGCCGACGAGGCCGTGGCTCAGTTCAACAAGGCCCTGGCGGTTGATCCCGGCAATTTTGCGACCATCACCGACCTCGGCACCGCATATGTGCAAAAGGGGCAGATCGAGAAGGCTCAGGCGCAGTTCCAGAGGGCCCTTGAGATAAACCCGGATTTCGCCACGGCCCTGACAAACCTCGGCAATGTCCTTCAGCAGCAGGGCCGCCTGGAAGAGGCGGTTGCCCGCTACCAGAAGGCGCTCCGCGTGGACCCGGATTCGGCCGTGACCCACAACAATCTCGCCAGCGCCTTTCTGCGAATGGGACGGCTTGACGAGGCCGTCTCCCACTGTCGAAGGGCCCTGGAAATCAGGCCGGACTATCCGGAGGCGCGGCGGAATCTCGGAGCCGCCCTCGTTGAGAAGAGGCGCGCGGAGCAGGCTGGCGCCCTGCTCCGGGATGCTTCGCCCGACAGGTGACGCAGGGGGCGGCCTCGGAGGGGGCTCCTTTCCCGGTCGCACCCGCGGAGTTTCTCGGCCACCGGGAACTTGCCGCTCGCGCAGGCGCATGCACAATCCGACCCCAGCCGGCCCAATTCATCCGCCTGCGCCGCGCCGGCCCGGCCACGCCCCAATCCCATGAAACCCACCGCTCCCGTCGCCCTTCTTCTCCTCCTGTCCGGAGTCACGGCTCCGCCGCTTCGCGCTGCAGGCGGCACGCCGCCCCCCGCCCTGGAGAGGCAGGCCGACGGCATCATCCTCGCCCGCGGCGACACCTTCCTGAAGGTCCAGGTCTGCGCTGACGACATCATCCGCGTCGCGAGCGCGAAGGACCGCATGTTCTTCACCCATGCGAGCCTGATCGTAAACCCGCGCCGCGCCGCGCCCGCCGCGTGGCAGCTCGTCGCCGACGGGGAATTCGCAACCCTGCGCACGGCCAGGCTCCAGGCGCGCGTCGATCTTTCCTCGGGTGGCGTCTCCTTCCTGGACCTGGAGGGCCGCCCGATCCTTTCCGAGCAGCCTGCCACCCGCATGCTGGAGCCCTCCGAGGTGCAGGGGGCGAAGACCTTCCACCTCCGCCAGGCGTGGGCGGCCGATCCCGGCGAGGCCCTGTACGGCCTCGGCCAGAACCAGCTCGGCCTTCTCGACATAAAGGGCTATGATCTCGATCTCTGGCAGCACAACGGCACGGTCGCCGTCCCGTTCCTCGTATCGAGCCGCGGCTACGGACTGCTGTGGGACAACAACTCCTACACCCGCTTCGGCGACCTGCGCGAATTCACGCCCATACCCGCGGCCCGCCTGCTCGACGCCGACGGCCATGCGGGCGGCCTGACCGCCTCCTACTTCGCAGGCGCGGATTTCAGAAGACTCGTGGATCGGCGCGTGGAGCAGAGGATCGACATCGCCATTCCCGACGCCGTGAAGCTCCCCAACCGCGACATCAATCCCGCCCTGCCGGACGAGGGGGGCTGCAGCGTGCGCTGGGAAGGCTTCATCGTGCCGGATGCCGGCGGCGTCCATATGTTCGAGTCCTTTTCCAACTGCGGCATCCGGCTCTGGATCGACGGCCGCCTCGTCATGGACCACTGGCGCCAGGGCTGGCTGCCATGGCTTGAGATCGCGCGCGTCCCCCTCGAGGCGGGCCGGCGCCACGCCCTGAAGCTCGAATGGTCGCGCGACGAGGGCATGCCGACGGTGCGCCTGCGCTGGAAGACGCCGACGGCGGAGACCGCCACCTCGCTGTGGTCGGAGGCGGGCGACGGCACTGACTACTATTTCGCCTACGGCCCGCAGCTCGACGGCGTGATCGGCGCCTATCGGCGGCTGACCGGCGCGGCGCCGATGATGCCGGCGTGGGCCTTCGGCCTGTGGCAGTCGCGCGAGCGCTATGAGACCGCGCAGCAGAGCCTCGACGTGGTGAAGGGTTTCCGCAGCCGCGGCATCCCGTTCGACAACATCGTGCAGGACTGGCGCTACTGGCCGGAAGGCACCTGGGGCTCGCACGAATTCGACCCCGCGCGCTTCCCCGATCCCGACGGCTGGATCAAGGCCATCCATGAGCTGCACGCGCACCTGATGATCTCGGTCTGGGGCAAATTCGATCCCGGCACGGGGAACTTCTCCGCGATGCGCGACCGGGGCTATCTCTATGAGCGCAATCTCGCGGAGGGCACCCGCGACTGGCTGAACCAGCCCTACACGTTCTACGACGCCTTCAATCCGGGCGCCCGGAAGCTTCTCTGGGAGCAGATGGACCGGCAGCTCTTCCGGCGCGGCATCGACGCCTGGTGGATGGACGCAACCGAGCCCGACCTCCGGCCAACGCCCACGCTCGACGGCCAGCGCGACTATGCGAACCCGACGGCGCTGGGCCCGGGCTCGCGCGTCCTAAACGCCTATCCGCTGCTGAACAGCGCGGCGGTCTACGAGGGCCAGCGCTCCGCCGCGCCCGACCAGCGCGTATTCATCCTCACCCGCTCCGGATTCGCTGGGGAGCAACGCTATGCCGCGGCCGTCTGGTCGGGCGACACCTCGAGCACGTGGACCGCCATGAGGAAGCAGATCACCGCCGGCCTCGGCTTCTGCATCTCCGGCCTGCCATACTGGACGATGGACTCGGGCGGCTTCTCCGTGCCGTCGCGCTTCTCGGCCAGGGATGCAAGCCCCGCGGATGTCGCCGAGTGGCGCGAACTCAGCACGCGCTGGTTCGAGTTCGCCACGTTCGTGCCGCTGCTCAGGGCCCACGGGCAGTTCCCCTTCCGCGAGATGTGGGAGCTCGGCGGCGAGTCGAGCCCCGGCTACCAGGCCGAGCTCAAGTTTGACCGGCTGCGCTACCGCCTTATGCCGTACATCTATTCTCTCGCCGGCGCCGTGACCCGGCAGGACGGCACGATCATGCGCGCGCTCGTGATGGATTTCGCCGCAGACCCCGCGGCCCGCGACATCGGCGACCAGTACATGTTCGGCCCCGCGCTGCTCGTGAATCCGGTCACGACCTACCAGGCCCGCAGCCGCAGCGTCTACCTTCCTGGAACCGGCGTCTGGTACGATTTCTCGACCGGGGCAGTCCTTCGCGGAGGCCAGACCGTGGAGGCCGCCGCGCCCTTCGACACGATTCCGATCTATGTGAAGGCCGGGTCGATCATTCCGGCCGGGCCCGAGATCCAGTACACCGGGGAAAAGCCCGCTGATCCGGTCACCCTCTACGTGTACGCCGGCGCAGATGGGGCCTTCACGGTCTACGAGGACGACGGGCTCACCTACGGTTACGAGCGCGGGGCCTTCTCCCTCATCCCCATCCGCTGGAACGACGCCACCCGCACGCTCGTGATCGGGGCGCGGACCGGCACCTTCCCGGGCATGCTGGCGGAACGCACCTTTGACGTCGTGCTGGTGTCGGCAGCCAGGCCCGCCGGCCTCTCCCTCGTCCCCGCGGCGGTCGACCAGCGCGTCCACTACGTCGGCGACCAAGTCGAGGTGGTCCTGCACTGAGAATGCTCCCCATCCCGCCCCCCAGCCGCATGCGACCCGAAGAACCGGCGGCTCGTCAGCGGCTGGCGCGTGTTCCCAGGCGACACCCGCGCTACGTAGAAAGCGCGCCTACGCATCTGTTGACACGAAGGTCGGAACGCCCAAATAAGAAACACATGGGATTTATCCCTTTTCGAATCCTCGCCCTGGCCCTGTCGATGGGCACCTGCATGGCGGAAGGCATCCTGCTTCCAAACAACACGATAATGCGGGCGGATCGCAGTCTCGTCTCGATAAAGGCGGGGACCGTGGTCGAGGTGCTGGAGCGGGGTGACAAGACGATCTCGATACGCTACAAGGGCCAGACGGGGACCATTCCGACCAGTAGCCTAGCCGCTGCGCCCAGCCCATCCGCCGCCTCCGCACGCCCAACTCCGAAGCCCGCGGCGACGGCGGCAAAGCCTGCCTCGCCCGCGCCCCATTCGCTTGTCGCGGACCAACCCCAGAGCACCTACGGCAACATGGTGAAGAAGGCGGAAGCAGCCGTCGCAAAGCACGATGCGAATCTCGTCAATCCTGCGAACGGGGTGACGGACGATTCGCCGTCGAAGTGACGGCGCCGCGAACGCCCGGGACTTCCCGCACACCCGTCCGGTGACCTCACCTCAATGCGCCGGGATTGCCCTCTGCTCGGCGGCGCTCCTTGCGGCGCCCCTGGCGGCGCCGGCGCGTGCCGGGGAAGCGGCCGCCACGAATGCGGCCGCAGCCAGCCTCACCGACCGGCAGCGCGATTTCATGGCGTGGCGCTTCGGCATGTTCATCCATTTCAATCTCGGCACGTTTGCTGACCTCGACTGGGCGGGCGGCTACGAGGACCCGGCGCTGTTCAACCCAAGGAAGCTCGACTGCGGGCAATGGGCCGACGCGGCGAGGGAAGCAGGCATGACCTACCTGGTGCTGACGGTGAAGCACACTGAGGGCATCGCGCTCTACCATAGCGCGTGGACGACGCATGACATCACCCTGTTTAAGAACTTCAGGAACGGGAAAGGAGATATCGTGCGCGAGTTCGTGGACGCCTGCCGGTCGCGCGGGCTCAAGGTCGGGCTATATTACTGCTTCCCGGGCGACTATTCGGACGAGGCGCACAGGAACGCGCCCCCCGCGGGAATGCCGAACCTTCATGGACTGCCTCCGGAGGCCGCGGGCGACTACGCGGGTTTCATTAAGAAGCAACTGGCCGAACTGCTGACGAGCTACGGGCCGATCGACCTGCTCTGGGTCGACGGCTACGACAACAAGTACACCGGAAGGCAATGGCCCGAGATCCTGGCTTACATCAGGTCGCTTCAGCCGCATTGCGTCGTCCTGGGCAACAACGCGCAGGATCTGCGCGACTCAGACGTGCTGAGCAACGAGTTCCCGTGGAAGGGGGGGCTTCCGCCCGAGGGCAATGCGCTGCCTGCGGAGGTTTGCGACACCATCCAGACCGGCGCCCGGTGGTTCTGGCGCGAGGTGAAGCAGCCGTCCGACCTCCAGCCGGCGGAGGCGGTCGTCGCGAGGCTCCGTACCTGCAACGAACGGAATGCGAATTACCTGCTGGATGTTCCGCCTGATCGCGACGGCCTGATCTCAGGACCCCATCTGCAGCGGCTGCGCGAAATCGGCGCCTTGCTGCGGTCCGCCGGCACGGCACACGGGCAGCCCCTCAAGTGAGGAATCCCCCGGGGCCTGGGTGTGGCTTCCCGATGATCGCCGCCAAGGTCCCGTCGCCCGGCGGTGACAACGCCTGCGGTTCTCAATCATCCCGAGCAGGTTAGGCTCCCCGAGCCTTGGCCGGTTCGCGCATCGGCCCGAGCCGGACCACCGCCGCACCGCAGGCGGTTGCGCCCGACTGGCGCCCGGGCCCGCAACCTTTGACGCTCCCAAGCCGTCAGTACTTTCGTGTCCCGAAAGTTGTCATTTTCGACGGATCAAATCACTTGAATCAGGTATCCAAGCCTTGTCATTCCCCATGAAAACACGCATCTACCCCGCGCTTGGCCTCGCCGTCCTTTGCGCCGCCATCCTCGGCACGCAAGCGGCAGCCGGCGTTTTTTCCAATAGTTTCAGGATGCTGGTGGTTGCCGAACAGGCAAAGGCCGCCCCGGCTCCGCAAGACAACCCGGTATCCTTTGTTGCATTTGACGGAGGGTACATCGAAGCGGGAGATCCTATCGCCGGCGAGACGCCGCCCACCGCCGATCAGGTCGCCCAGAGTTTGCATGCGGCCCTTGGCGACCATGGCTTCCGGGGGGCCCAGACGATGACGCCCTCGGTCGTGCTCACCTACCATTGGGGCATCCTGCGAATCGACCATACCCAACTCAGGGTTCCCTATGGGATAAAGACCAACCTCAGGGCGCGAATCGAGCTGGTCAGCACCGACCAGCTGGGCGCGGAGGTTGAGAACCACATCATCGGACGCGAGAAGGGCAGCGGGATGAACGAGGACGTTTCCACGCCCAGAATACTAGCGGGGCCGCTGGAAACCGTCATGCAGGACTCGCGCCAGCCGCGCATTTTCGTGGTCGTCTCGGCCTATGAATACCAAGGGCTCGTCCACCGCGAGGCGAAGCTTCTGTGGAGGACCAAGCTGAGCACCATGGAGACTAGCGGGGACCCGCAGGAGGTCATTCCGGCCCTAATCGCAGGAGGTGGCCTGTATTTTGGAAAGAACTTCACCAATATGCAGGACATCGAGGGCTCCCTTGGGAAGCCGGCCCAGCCCGCCGCGGAAGCCGCCTATGCCCGGCCCCTTCCGGAGTCCTACCAGCTGGACAAGCAGTTCATCTCCAATCTCTTGAAACAGGAGCACCGGAGGATCTCGGGGATCGTGGACGACGACCGCAGCTGAGTCCGGAGGTGCTTGTTCAGGCTGGGCGCGAGCCGGCGCCGGCGTCCCAGGGTCGCGCCTCGACTCGCGGCCGGGATTTGACACAAGCAGGGAACCACCTGTGAAGAAACTCCTCGTCCTCGCACTCCTTCTTTCCGGCGGGAGCCTTCCCGCGCAGCAGATCGTGGTCTTCGGAGAGAAGGACTTCTTCGCCCTCGATTCCAATGCGGTCTCCCCCGCCCCGACGGATCCGGACCGGGCCTCGTTCCTGGAAAGCTGCAGGGCGGCCCTTGCCCGCAATGCGCCGTTTGAGAAGGCCATGGATCTGGTGAACCCTCCAGCTTGGGGAAAGGCGGTCAGCGCCGGCACCCATGGCAGGATATTGTTCCATCCTTCGTTCCCGCGCGGATTCGCCTGCCACCTGACCCTCGAGGATCTGCTGCCCGATCACGGCTACATCCTCACCCTCAACGGCAACCCAGCGAGGGCGGGCAACAGCCTGCTGCTCACGCCGGTGCCAAACAACGAGCAGGAGAGGTACTACGACTTTCTCATCGTCAAGACCGACTCCCATGGCCGCTACGACGCGGGCCTGGGTGTCTACCTCAAGCCGGGCGCGTACGACGTGCGGTGCTACGTCAAGGACACCGCCGACTTCAAGATCGTGCTCTACCGCGATTTTTTCAAATTCACGGTGGGATAGGGCGGGCCGAGGCGCCTGTGCTCATCGCGCCTGCTCCTGCCTCGGCGAAACGACAGAAAGCAGGACGGGCAGCAGGATCAGCACGAGAGGCATTTGAAGCAAAAGACCCGAGATGATGGCGATCGCAAGGGGCTGCTGCATCGCGGAACCCGCACCGAGCCCGAGCGCCAGGGGCATGAGCGCCAGAATAGCGGCAAACACCGTCATTGCGATAGGCCGCATTCGGTTCATTCCCGCCTCGATAAGCGCCTTGCGCGGATCGGGGGTTGCGGGGATCGATACGAGCTCGGACACGTAGAAGATGGCGACCTCTGTCGCGATGCCGACGATCATGGTCATTCCCATCATTGATGAGATATTGAGCTCCGTATGGGTGACCCAGAGTCCGATCGTCACTCCAGACAGCGCCAGAAGCGTGGTGGCAATCATGGCTGCGGCCGTCCGGAGGCTCTCGTATAGAAAGAGCAGGAGCAGGAAGACGAGCGCGACTGCGGCGCCGAACACCTCCATCAACCCCGCGAAAGCGTCCTGCTGCTCGGCATACGTCCCCCCCAGCACGGCGTAGACACCGGTGGGCACGACGCCGGGTTTCGCAAGGGCAACTTGGACGTCGCGGATGGTCGAGCCCAGGTCCCTGCCGCTTATACGGCCCGTGACGGCGATCGTTCGTTTTAGGTCGTCGCGGTCTATTTGCGGCTGCCCGATCACCGTCGAAACTGTGGCGACGCGGCGCAGCGGAAAGAAATGGCCGTCGGGCGCGCGCACGCGAAGGTTGGCCACGTCGGCATCCGTGCGGCGGAACCTGGCTGGGATCCACGTGCGGATCCCAATCAACTTGGGATCGCTCTCGATCTTGGATGTCGCCACCGAGCCCTCGAGCAGCGAATCGACCGCATCGGTCACTGAACTTGGATCCATTCCCTCAAGGGCTGCCTTGTGAGGGTCGACCACGATGGTCAGAGCGTCGCCCGCGAGCACGATTCCGGGCAGAACGTCGACGACTCCGGCTACGCTTCCGAGGGCCTCAACCACCCTCGTTGACGCAGCCTTCAATCGGGAACCGTCGTCGGAATACAGCTTTATCTCGATGGGCTGCGGCACGGCCGTTAGGTCGCCGATAAGATCCTCCATGAGCTGGGCGATCTCGATGTCGAGGCCAGGCACGTTCTTCTGAACGCGGCCGCGGACCTCGTCGATAACCTCATTGATCGGCCGGCGAGGCCGCGGCTTAAGGCGGATAAAGAAATCACCTTCATTGGCCTCGGTCACGCCACCGCCGAGCTGCAGCCCGGTGCGCCGGGAGTAGGTTTGCACGTCCGGCGTGCTTTGCAGGATCGCCTCAACCTGCCGGAGAAGCCGGTCTGTCTCGGTGAGCGATGTGCCCGGGTCCGCAAAATAATCCAGAACAAAGCCGCCCTCGTCCATCGCAGGCATGAATCCCGAACCAACATTTCGGTAACCGATCCAGGCAATAGTGAGCAGCGGGACCAGTCCCAAGAGTGCAAGCCAAGGCCTTGCGAGCAGATGATTAAGAAGGCTCGAGTAACCAAGGTGGACGCGCTCGGTGAACCGACCGCCCTCCTTCTGATTCGCGTCCTTTTCGTCGAGCAGGTGGTCCGCCATGATTGGCACGGCGAGCCATGCAACAGCGAACGAAATCACTAGGCTCGCGGCCATCGTCATCGACAGCGCCTTGAAGAATGCCCCGGTCACTCCCGAAAGGAACGCCAGGGGCGCAAAGATGATGATGGTTGAAAGCGAGGAAGCCACCAGAGGGCGCGTGAATTCTGCCGCGGCGGACCAGACCAGGCCTTGATGGCTGCCGGAGTGGCCGCGCAGGCGCCGAATCACGTGCTCAACCATCACGATCGCGTCGTCGATGATCAACCCGACGGCCGCGGCCATCCCCCCGAGCGTCATGATGTTGAAGCTGCTGTGGATCAGCTTGAGAAGGAGCACGGTTGCCGCGAGCACGGCGGGCACGCAAATGACCGCAATTAACGTCACCTTCCCGTTGCGCAGGAAAAGCATAAGCACGCCGCCCGCAAGGCATATGCCCACCAGGACGGCGTCCCGGACGCTGCTCGCCGCGCCGAGGATCAGCTGGCTCTGGTCGTACCAGTTGGCAATCTTCAGGCCGGACGGAAGATGGGGGGCGTATAGCCGCATCTTTTCGCGAACGTCACGGGCGATTTGCACGGTGTTGCCGTCCGGTTGCTGGTAGACCAGCACGATCACCGCGTCGCGCCCGTCGGCGGTGACGCGTGTCCACTGGGGAGCGGTGCCGAGTTCGACCGTGGCAATGTCGGCCACCCGCACGATTCCGGTCGTGCCTTTTTGAACGACGATCTCACCGATGTCATCGGTGCCGGCGAGGCGGTTGTCGACCACCGCCAGATAGAGCTTGTCGCGGTCCTCCAAGCGGCCCACCGCACTGATCGTGTTGGCGGCCGAAAGGGCCCTGCTCACGTCCGACAGCACGAGGCCGTGCGCCTCGAGGCGGGCCGGATCGATCAACACGCGGTACTCGGCTACAAGCCCCCCCTGTACGTCTATCTTTGCGACCCCCGGGACCGTCGACAGGATCGGACGGAGTTGATAGTACGCCGTGTCACGCAGGCGCACAGGCGAAAGACTGTCCGACGTAAGGCTGTACCCCAGGCAGGGAAACACGGTCGGATCCATGCGGCGGACCTCAAAGGTTGTTCCTGGGGGAAAAGAGCCAAGGACCCGGTTTACCGCCGACTCGACCTGGAGCATCGCCGAAACCATGTCGGCTCCCCAGTCAAAGTTGACCGACACATCACAGCTTCCGCGGCTGGTCTTCGATCGAATGCTTCTGAGCCCCGGCACCGACCGGATCGCTTCCTCCACGGGGACGGTCACGTCGATCGCCATCCGTTCCGCAGGCCGGTCTCCCGCGTCGATATTGATCACGATACGGGGAAAATCGGCGTGGGGGAAGAGCGCGACCGGCAGTGTGAAGGCCGCCGCAAAGCCTCCCAGCACCAGAAGGGCGAGAAGGGACAAGATCGCCGTCCGGTGGGCCTGCATCCACACGGTGAGATTCACGGCGTTTTCCCCGGATTGGGTCTCGTGTCACCTGCCTTGGCGCCGTCGGGCTTGGATTCGTTCGAGGAGACATGGACGTCCATCCCGTCCTCAAGCTCGTAGTTGCCAACTATGACCGCCATGTCGCCCGCGCGAAGGTCCCCGGCGATCACCTCAACGGCGTCGTCCGCGGCAATCCCCATCTGGACGGCATGCCTGGCGGCCTTGTTGTCCTTGACCGTGTAAAGCACTTGCTGGTCGCCATCGGGCAGGATCGCGGCCCGAGGGGCAACCAAGGTCGTCTTCTCCTGTGTGTGGACGGCTCCCCGCACATGCTCCCCGGCAAACCATGTGCTCTCGGCGAAGAGCGTCACCCGCACGTCGACCGCACCTGTCACAGGGTCGACGCTCGCGCCCACCAGCCGGACGATCCCGCGGGCACTCTCGGCCTCAGGGCGGTCGGCAGGCGTTACCGCCACTGTCTGTCCCGTGCGGACATTTCGGGCGTCAGCCGCTTCGACCGCGAGGTGGGCTTCGAGCTGCCCTCTCCCAGCAATCGTCACAATCGGGGTTCCGGCGGGGACGACGGCTCCGGGCTGCAGGTCGAGCTTGGTCACGATTCCGGCGACAGGAGCAACCAACCGGCCGTCACCGGCCTGGCCGCGTTCCTCGAGACTTGCGAGTCTGAGCCTGGCGTCTTCCGCCGCTTGCTCAGCTGCCAGCAGGTCCTGGCCTGTCGCGAGTTTTAGCTCGAAGCGTTGGCGGGCGGCCGCGAGGCCCTGCTCGGCCAGCTTGGCTGCGCCGCGGGCTGAATTCACGGCGAGCTTGGCGTCGGGAGTCGCATCAACCTCCATGATGGCATCGCCGGCGGCGACCGTCGCGCCAGGAGAGACCGCAATGTTCTTCACGATCGCCTCGTAGGCGAGCGCCATCGTGCGCGCTCCGGACGGCGTCGGCTCAACTACCCCAAATGCGGGCACCGACTCGACAATCTTCTGGATCCGAAGCGGGGCAACCTGCACCTGGGCCACGGGCTTCCCATCCTCGGCGGCGCCGTCGGGATGCGGCCTGAGCCAGACCCAAGCGCCCGCGGCGAACGCCGCGAGCAGCAAGATAACGACGATTTTTTTCATAGGGAGCCCGGGGAAGGATTGCGCTCGATCGATGGGCGGCCCGTGGCGATCTCCAGGGCCACCCTCAGTTCAATCACCTGCTGCAGGAGAAGGCATTGCTCCATTTGTCGGGTCGCAAGCGCCGCCCGTGCGTCGCGGTAGGCGAGCTCGTCCGCGTTATGGCTTGCCAGGGCCGTTTTGTAGGAAGAAACGAGCCCAGCAAGCTCTGGCAGCGAAGCCTCCGCCGTCGCCAGCTGCGCGCGCGCGATCCCGAGGTTGGCGAGGACCTGTACCACCTGGGAGCGCGCCTCGGCAACGCGCGCAACGTACTCGTCAAAGAGCTGCAGGCGGGTCGCCTGGCCAATGGCAATCTGGCCCTGGTTGCGGTCGAGAATTGGCAGATCCACGGTCACGCCGATGCCCCGCGTGTAGACGGGGGTCGTGTCATTGGCCTTGTTTACACTCAGGCCTATCTTCGGGAACTGTGCGATGACCGCGGCGCGCAGGGACGCCTCTGCGCTTTCGTAGCCGCATCGCAGGGCGATCAGGTCGAGCCTGCGCTCCTCGAGACCCTGAAGGAGGTCATCGGCAGTCGGGGCTGGTCCCTCCGCCCAGAATGAATCCGGCGCCGCGTACTTCAGGGGTACCTTGTCGGGGGCTGCCATGCCCAAGCCGAGGTTCAGGGTGGCCCGCTCTGAGGTTAACTGCCTTTCCAGGTCGAAGCGCGCGTTCTGAGCCTGTGACCATACCTCGGCGGCCGTTGTCAGGTCCGCCGTCGTCTTCAGCCCAAGCGCGACGGCTTTCTTGGTCAGCGCGAGCGTATCTGCCAGGCTCTCCTCGATGGATCGCGCAAGAGGAAGGCGGCGTTCGATAGACAGGATGCGAAATGCGCGCAATCGTGCATCTTGGGCCGTCTGCCACTCTTCCCACGCAACTGACAAGTCGACGGCCTTTGCGCCGGCCCTTGCTGAGGCGACCTGGTCGTGACGGGTCAGTAACGACGCAACCTCCCAGCTCAATCCCAGATTCCTGCCTGCCACGACGGCCGGATTGTAGGCTCCATGCGGCCGGTCAACCGAGTAGCCAAGCTGGGGATTTGGAAGGACTCCGGCCTGCACGACCTGGGCCTCGGCAACGCCCCTCTGGTCGCGAAGGGCGCGCAGCTCCGGGCTGACAATGACTACCATTGCGGCAATCTCGTTGGGCGTGTAACCCCCGCGCCCGTCGATCACGATCGGGGCCAGTAGCGGATGCCTGATCTGCGCGGCGGCCACTCTCACCGAATCCATGGCTGGGGGAACAAGAGCGCGATCGACAGACGCGTGATCGAGTGGCTTCGAGCGGTACGTCGAGCAGCCGGAGCCAATGAGCACAAAGGCTGAAGCGACAAGCAGGATTGGGGCCTGTCCTTTCATGCTCGTGCTACCAGGGGCAAATCTCATGAAACCCAGATTCTGGAACCGTCGATACTGGGCCAACGATCTTGGCAACGGCTACTTTGGCTGCGCCTTGCCGACCATGCGGACCCGGCCGGCCGAATCAAAGCCGACGTTGCTCTCCGCCTCGAGGATGACCTCGTCACCCGAGAACCGCATGTCAAGGGTCGTGGAAAAAGGCGTCCGGTAGTGCCAAAGCACGGCGGTGTAGGTGTCCTCGCTGGTCCATGCCCCGCTTACGGCGACAGGAGCCGGGCCTTCCGGACCCATCGAAAGCAACCCCTTTACCCATGTGCCTCGCCCGCACACGATCCGTTCATCCTTTCCCTCGTTCCTGACCACGATCGCCACATCGGCCCCCTCCCGCGGCGCCTCGAATTGAATGGATTCGATCTGCTGCGGGTTCTCGGGCAAGACATAGCGCCTCCCCGCGATCCTTTCCGCCATAGGTGACCCCGGCTGCCCGGCTTGGGTGGCCAGGCTCAGGCTCGCGAGCTTTTCCATAAGCCGGCGATCGGACTCGGGATTCGCCGGAAGCGCCGTCTCCTCGAAAGCCGGAAGAATCCGGTCCCATACAACGTTCAGCACTGACTGCAGGTCCTTGGTGCCTGCCGTGATGGCAATGACCGCGTCGAATTCGGGCATGACAACGCAGTATTGCCCGAAGGCTCCGTCCCCCCGGTAGAATCCGTGCCTGCAGCGCCAGAACTGGTAGCCATATCCCTGGTCCCAATCGCTGCTGGGATCGCTGCCGTTCGAAGTCTGGAGGGAAGTCGCCGCGTCCACCCATCCGGCGGGTATGAGCTGCCGGCCGCGCCACTGGCCTCTCTGCAGGTAAAGCTGCCCGAAGCGCGCGATGTCCTCGGTGCGGATGCTAAGGCCAAAGCCGCCGAGCGATATCCCCTGGGCGCTGGCATCCCATGTCGGGCCGGAGATGCCAAGCGGCTCGAAGAGGCGCGGCCGGAGGTAATCCAGCACCGTCTGCCCCGTGACTTTCTGGACGATCGCCGACAGCATGTACGTGGCGGCCGTGTTGTAGACAAAATGTGAGCCGGGCTTGTCCGGCACCGGGATCTCCAGGAAGACCCTGACGAGATCCATCTTCGACTGGAACGGGAACCCCTTGAGGTCCTCGTCGCGCTGGCCCGTGCACATCCTCAGCAGGTCGCACACCCTCATCGAGCCGAGGTTCTTGCTCGGGTTGGCGGGCGCCTCGTCGGGGAAGAACTTGAGCACGGTGTCCTCGAGGCTGAGCTTGCCGTCGGCCACCGCCAGGCCGACCGCGGCCGACGTGAAGCTCTTGCTGAGCGAGAAGAGCGCATGCGGCTCGTCGGCCGCGTAGGGCGACCACCAGCCCTCGGCCACGATGTGGCCGTGCCGGACCAGCATGAAGCTGTGCAGCGCGTCGATCCTCTGCTCGGCCGCCTGCACAAAGCCAAGGAGGGCCGCGGACGAGACCCCCTGTTCCTCAGGGGTGCTGCGCGGCAACTTCAGGGACGGGTCCTCGGCGGCGCCTGCAACGGCGACGCCCGACGCGAGGATAGACAGGGCAACGAGGGTTCGGACGGAGCTCATGGGAAAAAGCCGGCTGGCCGCGAACGCCGCGGCCGCAGCAGATCTGTTATAGATGGACCGAACCGCGCGGGAACTCAAGAGGCGAGCGGACAACGGGTATCATCCGCCCCGCCCCCGCGGGCTATGCCATCGGGGCCCCAAGGGGCTGACCCTATTGCCGGCCCGCCGAAGCCACCGCCTTGTCCAGCCTCCGTGAGAGCGCCTGGCCGTCGTAAATCGGGGACGAGCAGGCGCCGTTTGCGCAAAGGTACGCCGCCGGCCGGTCGAGGTCCGGGAAGATGGATTCTCCGCGCGGAGGCGGCCCCTCGCGCCGGTCCCACAACTCAACCAGCCTGTACCCGGTGGGCGCCCGGCGCGCGGCCGCAAACAGCGCCCGGGCTGCCGGATCGTCCCTGTGGCCGACAACGGTCACGTGCAGCGGTTCGGTGCGGATCTCATCGCCCGCAAGCAGGAGCCCTCCGACGTATGGGCCGCGCCGGCCCACCATTTCCGGGGAAAGCGCCCACCGCAGCGAAGACTCCGCCAATGCCCGGTCCTCCGGCCGGGCGGTCGCGTGTCCGAGGAGATTGCCAAACCGGGCAAGGCATATCGACTCGTCAAACTCAGGCTGCGACGCCGGAAACGAGGGGGATGTCGTGTCGGACGTCGCGAATCCCGGCTCGGCGCCCCGGGCGAAGTGCCCCCTGATGAAGTCGGCGGCCCCTTCTGCCCGCGCGAGCCACGCGGCGTCGCCCGTGGCCTGGTGCAAAGCGAAGAATGCCGAGCCCATTGCAAGGGTGTCGCCGAGAAACGGTCCGGCGGCGTCGGTTTCGTCGTGCCGAAACCCGCCGCCAGGCAGCGCCCTGTGCGCAATAACCCAATCCGCCGCCCGCGCCGCCTCGTTGAGCGGCGCGACGTCCCCCGCCGCGCCCGAAAGGGCGCAGAGCGCCGCGATCGCCCATCCGTTTTCCCGCGAATACACGTGGGTGTCGATGCGCGGGACGCCGCGGGCCCGGCGCTCGCGGCCGTCGAGCTGAAAATAGTCGCCGCCGTGCCGGCCCGGCACAAGGTCGGCGTCCTGGCTCGTGTAGAACGCGCCACCGGCGCTTAGCAGGAAGCCCTCCAGGTAGCGCCGTATCTCGCCCGCCGCCTCCTGGTATCCCCAATCGGGCCACTGTTCCGAGGCCAGGGCATAGATGCGCAGGTTGTCGGACTGGACCGCCATGATCTTCTCAAAATGAGGATGAACCCAGTCGCCCGCAGCCGAGTACTGATAGACGCCGCCCCATGCGGGGTCGAAAAGCTGGCGCTGCAGCCGGAGCATGTCGCGCGCAATGGCCCCGGCCTCCGAGTCGCCGCGGGCCGCGGCGCGCAGGCAAAACTCGACGTTGTCCGCATCCAGGAACTTGTGTTCGCCGCTCCATCCCCCGCCCGCCCTGTCGTATCCCGAAAGCAGCCTTTTCCTCACCTGCTCCGCGACGGCGTCATCCGGACGGGCATCCGGCGGGTACTGCGGCCTCGCCGCAGGCGCAACCGAGGGCCCGGGCGACGGATCGTCTATGATGGCCTGGAGCATGGAGGCCATTTCAGCTGGGGTAAGGTAGCCGCGGCGGCGGGCGATTTCGCTTCCATCCGCGGCAAAGACGACGGTCGCCGGCCATCCATAGTCCTCGTAGCGGTTCGCCAGGTCCGGGCGGGAATCCTGGTCAACCCTGACGGCGACATAGCGCGCGCCGACCAAGGCGATCACCATAGGGTCCCGATAGGTGGTCTCGTCCATGACGTGGCACCAATGGCACCACACGGCCTCGAGGTCCATGATGACGAACTTGTGCTCCCGCTTTGCGGTCGCGAAGGCCGCGTCCGACCAGGGCTGCCATGCGATTGCATCGGCAGCCCCTGTGCTCGCGGCGGCGGCGAAGACCAAGGAGGCGATCAGCAGGCGGCTCATCCATTCCCATTACGAGCCGGCTCCCGGGGCGAATGCAACCTTGCGGGCGCGGCCTTACCTTTTCCCCGCGACCGCGGAATCCAGGGCGGCGTTGATCGCCGGGTCCCCCGGATCCAGCCGATGCGCGGTCCGGTATTGCTCGATCGCCTCGTCGCGGCGGCCCTCGCCGGAGAGCACGTTTCCCAGGGCGAAATGGGCCATCGCGTAGTCGGGGAAATCGCGCACCAGGGCCTCAAGGACCGCACTGGCCTCCGGGGACCTCGCCTGGGTGACGAGCGTCAGGCCCGAACCCAGCCGCAGGAGGGGATTGCCCGGCGAGAGCAGCCGGGCGGTTTGAAACTCGCGCTCGGCACCCGGGAGGTCGCCGTACGTCAGGCTGGTGAGGCCGGAATAGACGCGGTCCGAGGCGCAGCGCTCGATCCCGTAGAGCACCGGAAATGCCGAGGAAAACACCAGTGCGGGGATCCACACGCAGCGGGCGATGATGCGAAGCCTGCCAGTCAGCGCGCCTTCGATGGCCATGATGCCCACCGATGCAAGGAGGGCCATCTCGGGCACGAACTCGAATTGGTACCTCGAGCATGCCCCAATGAAAAAGGACAGCACGGCGAGCGAGCTCAACGCGACCCACGCTGCGGAAGCCGCGATGAGGGAGAGGCTCCGGTCGGCGCGCCTGATGCGGATGAACGCCGGCACGGCGAGCGCCGCCCAGAGGATCGGGACGTTCACGAGCGCTCCTGCGATGTGCTCCGTTCCGGCGTGATTCGGGGGCAGGACCCCGCTCGCGGCTTCATGGGTGAATGGAAACACCGACGACCAATTGACCGGCTGGAGGAGATAGAAACGGAGATTGGTCCAGACGTAGCTCGCGCTGAAGGCATGGATCCTGGCGACATAGTGGCCCGAGATCTGGTAGCGCATTCCAAAGTTGAACGGGTTGCCGAAGCGCTCGGCGTTGTACAGGCCGACTCCCGCGCAGCAGAGGACCAGCGGAACCGCCGCCGCCGCCCACGCCCACCCGCTCTTCCGGGTCTCCCTCGACAGGAACGGCAGCAGGAGCACCGCCGCGCCCGGAAGGGCGATCGGCCGCGCCGCAAACGCGGCGCCGAACGCCGCGCTCGCCAGCGCCATCCACTTCGCCGGATGGCCGGGGCTCACATAGGCCTCCCAGAGGCACCTGAGCGCGATCGACGCCGAGAAATAGCTGAAGGCGATCGGGATTTCCCACATGTCGCCGCGGGCAACAAGAAGGGGAGCGTAGGAGGCCAGCCCCAGGACCAGCGTCAAGACGGCCGTGATCCACTGCGGCGAGCCGGGGAACACCCTCCGCCTGATCGCATGGACCAGCGAGAGATTGGCCAGCAGACCGGCGGAGCAGAGGAAGGCCACGGCGGCCCAGTGCGGAAGCCAGCCGCCCGTCACGAGATGCCACGGGATGAAGACCACCAGAGCGGGCGCGACCCCGAAATATAGGTACAGCCTACCGCGGAAGTAGCTGAAGTCGTGCAGGTGGTACCTGGGATCCAGCCTTGCGGTCCGGTTGATGGCCGGGTCGTACGGGTCGGCGAGGCCGGCCAGGACCGGCGGCACCTCCTTGTCGAGGTAGAGGTGCCCGGACATGAGGCCGCGGGCGAGCAGGTTGTATGCGGCGTCCCTGGGATACGGGTTGCCGCGGTCCGTGACTCCCATTCCACCAAGGAAAAGGTAGGTCGCAAAAACGGCGATGAAGGCTGCGGAAGCTAGCCGGAATTCCATTCTTTGGGCCTGCATTTGGCCTCGTCTCTGGCTGAGCGCAATCCCGCCGCCACGCAATTGTTTACTGCCGGGGTGCGACGCCGCGGGCGCCGGATCACCTCTTCCCCGCGAGCGCGGCATCCAGACCGGCCTTGATCGTCGCGTCGTCCGGATCGAGCCGGTAGGCGCTCCGGAACTGCGCGATCGCCTCGTCCCTTCGGCCCTCGCCGGCGAGCACGTTTCCCAGGGCAAAATGGGCCTTCGCGTAATCGGGGAAATCCCGCACCAACGCCTCGAGGGCGGCCTGGGCCTCGGGGTATCTGCGCTCGGTCACGAGCAGCAAGGCGGAACCGAGCTTCGAGAGCGGATTCCGGGGCGAGAGGAACCGGGCGGTCTCAAGCTCGCGCTGGGCACCGGAGACGTCGCCGTACGCCAGGCAGGCGATGCCGGAATAGTTGTGGTCCATGGCGCAGCGCTCGATTCCGTAGAGCACCGGAAACGCCGAGGATATGACCAGCGCGGGTATCCACGCGCACCGCGCGATCGCGCGAAACCGTCCGGTCCCGGCGCCCTCGATCTCGATGACGCCCACCGCCGCGAGGAGCGCCAGCTCCGGCACGAACTCGAACTGGTACCTCGAGCATGCGCCAAAGAAGAAGGACAGCGTGGCGAGGGAGCTCAATGCGACCCATGCCGCCGAAGCGGCGAAAAGGAGGATCCTCTGCCCCCGATGCCTGAGCCAGACGAAGGCCGGCACGGCGGCGGCGGCCCAGAGGATCGGGGCGTTGAGGAGCGCGCCCGAGATATGCTCCACGCCCCCGTGGTTCAGCGGCAGGTGCGCGCGCAGGGGACCCAACAGGGGCTCGTGGGTGAACGGGAAGACCGACGACCACCGGACCTCCTGAAAAAGATAGAAGCCGAGATTCGTCCAGACGTACCTGGGGCTGAAGGCGTGCAGCCTGGCGACGTACACTCCTGCCATCTGGTAGCTCATCCCGAAATCGAACGGATCGCCGAAGCGGAGGGCGTTGTACAGGCCGACGCCCGCTCCGCAAAGCGCCAGCGGAGCCGCCGAGGCGACCCAGGCCCAGGCGCTCCTTCGGGTCTCCCGCGAGAAGAACGGGATCAGGAGAATGGCAGCATTCGGCAGGGCGGTCGGCCGCGCCGCGAACGCGGCGCCGACCGCTGCGCTCGCGAACGCGATCCATTTCGCCGAACGCCCCGGGTTGCCGAACGCCTCCCAGAGGCACCTGAGCGCGACCGAGATGGACAGATAGCTGAACGCGATCGGGATCTCCCACATGTCGGCGCGGGCGACCAGCAGCGGCGCGTAGGAGCCCAGCCCCAGGATCAGCGTGCAGATCGCCATGAGCCACGGCGGCCCTCCGGGAGTGATCCTGATTCTGACCGCGTTGACGAGGGACAGGTTGACCAGCAGGCCGGCGGAGCAAAGAAAGACGACGGCCGCCCAGTGCGCGAGCCAGCCGCCCGTCACGAGGTGCCACGGGACGAAGAGGAAAAGGGCCGGCGGGACCCCGAAATAGAGGTACAGCTTTCCGCGGTAGTAGCTGAAATCGTGCAGGCGATACCTGGGGTCGTCCCGGACGGCCCTGTTGGCACTGGGGTCGTACGGATCCTTGAGCTGCTCCAGGACCGGAGGCACCTCCTTGTCGATGTAGAGGTGCCCGGACAGGAGGCCTCGCGCGAGCAGGTTGAATGCGGCGTCCCTGGGATGCGGGTTGCCGCGGTCGGTGACCCCGATTCCGCCCAGGAACAGGTAGGTCGCGAATACGGCGATGAAGGCGGCTGAGGCGAGCCGGAATTCCATTCCTAACACAGCGTCCTAAAAAAATGCGCATGGCAAGCCAGCGGGATCGAAACGGGCACCAGACGCGGGCTCACCCCGCGGCGCCGTTCGCCGCGGCGCGGATCACGCCTTTGGGGTTGCGCAGGCGCGCACACGCACGGCCAGCTGGTCCCGTCCCGCCTCGGGCGCATGAATCTTCTTCAGCCCGCAACGGCCGGCCGGGGGATTGAAGCACCATTGCCCGCATGGCGATCAGGCCCCCGGATCCCGCCTGGATCTGCGGGGCACCCTCATTGGTCCGCACAGTCGTCGAGCGGGGCGGCCAGCAGCGCCGCGACCTCATCGTCCGTCACCTGGGTGAAGTCGGAGTACCATTGGCCCACGCTTTGAAAGTACTCCGGCTGCAGGACGGCCACGAATTCGTCCGCGGCATCGCCAAGATCGCGTCCGGCCGTGTCGGCGGCCACCGGCGCGGCCACGACGATGCGGCCGGCCTCCCCCTCGCGCAGGGCGAGCGCGGCGGCGCGCATGGTGGCGCCGGTCGCGATGCCGTCGTCCACGAGGATGATGGTGCGCCCCTTGACGCGAAGCTCCGGCCTGCCGGAACGGTATTGGCGCTCCCGGCGCTCGAGCTCGAGCTGCTCCCTAGCCCTGACGGCCGCGATGGCCGCGTCCGGCAGATGCAGCGCCGCGACGATCTGCTCGTTCATGGCGCATACGCCGCCCGAGGCAATGGCGCCCATGGCCAGCTCCTCCTGGCCCGGCACCCCGAGCTTGCGCACGATGAACACATCCAGGGGGAGCCGTAGCCGCCGCGCCACCGAATGGCCCACGGGAACCCCGCCACGGGGCAGGCCGAGCACCAGCCCGCCGGGGTGCCCGGCGTACTTCTTCAGCTTTCCGGCGAGCATTTCACCGGCCTCGGCCCGATTGCGGAACTGGAGCATCATGGGCGTTATCCTTTATGGGAGACCGCATCGGCTGGAATGCGGGGCGCCTTTCCGCGCCTCCCGGGCTTTGTCTTCGCCGTCCGCCGCCGGGAAGGCTCAGCTCGGTTTCCTTCGCAGGGCCGCGGTGGCAGAAGAGATTTGGGCCGCTGCAATCCGGGTGGCCAGGGTTTGGATAGGGACGGCCTGCCCAGCCCGGCATCCTCCGGTAGGAGGGGATCGGCCCGGGAAATGGCGTCGAGGCTGGCGGACAATTCCGTTGTGCGCCCGCGCCAGCTGCGGACCTGGGCCACATATTTGCTCCGCAACGATTTCCGGATTGGTCCAAACCCGCTCATCACGCGCTTTCCCTTCGTTGTGACCCCCCGGAGACGCTCGATGAGAAGATCGAGGTCATGGATCTCTCCCATGAGATCCAGATGGGAGCGAATCAGCCGGATTTCCGCGGGCTTGAGCACCGACAGTCCCGCTGGAAGCGATTCAGCCAGATAGCGAAGCTTTCTGAGGGCGATGCGAAGGCGATGAATCCCTTCGGAATCACGGGGCGGGCTCCGGCGGAAGTCCGCCAAGCGAACCGAGGCACTCCTCAAGGCCAGATTCATTGTTGCCCGATATCGCGGGATCCCGTTCCGGGCGCGCAGGCCGGCCGCAATGGTTTTTTCGACAGCCTGGAGGCGGCGAAGAAGCTTGCCACCGCCTTTGAGCTTCCCCTTCGCCAATCGCCGCAAACTAAGCTCGTTCATCTCCAGATGCCGGTAAACAGGCGCAAGCTCCGGATGTTCCGGCAGCAGTCCCCTCACCTGGAGCACCTGCACCTGTGCGTCCCGCAACAGGGCGGAGGCATTCAGCTGCCTTTTCAGCCTGCGCCGCACCTTGCGGAAAGTCCGGCCGGGAATGAACGGATTCAGCAACTCAAGCTGGGCGATCAACCGGCGTGTCGCGATCCGCAAGTCATGCACCGATTTTTCCGAGAAACGCCTCCGGCAGCGCCGCAGCGCCTTCTCGTGGCGGCGCACGCACCTGGCGTAGATGCGGAAGGTCGCGTCCCGGACGGATGGCGGCGCCGCTCCGGGCTCAGGGCCCCGTTTGGTGTTTCGTCGCATGACGGTCAGTGTCTTGGGCTCCCATGATGGCGGTCGTGGTGCGTTCAGCCACGCCCGCCATTCGAGGGGGAAAAACTATACATTTGCCGCCTCCGGTTGGACACTGAAATCTGAGCTGGGCCGGGGCTTGTTAGGAGTTAACCTGTTTACAGCCAATTGCTAGCGGTAGTCGTGCGACGCATTCAGGGGCAACCCCAGGTCGGGCATCCCGGTTATCTCCTCCGCCATGACGTGGATCACGCCCATCTCGTTTTGCAGGCGGCCGGTGATGACGAGCGCGGGCTCGAGGTTGATGACGAGCCGGGACTCCTCGAAAAGCCGCGGGCGGACGATCGCGTTCGCAAGCCCGGTCTCGTCCTCCAGCGTGATGAAGCAGAATCCCTTCGCCGTGCCCGGACGCTGGCGGGTGATGACCGAGCCGCAGATCTTCACGCGCTCCCCCGGCCGCATGTCCTTGAGCTCCCCCGCGGCGCGGACACCCGGCAGCATGGGGCGCGCGAGCCCCATCGGGTGCGCGCCGGCCGTGAGCGACAGGTGCCTGTAGTCGGCCTGCAGGCGCTCGAGGAGCGTCATCCGCTCCAGGGGCGAGAGAGCCTCCTCGTCGGCCTGCGCCGCCTCCCGGAATAGGTCGTCGCCCCCATGGAACGCCTCGACGCTCCACAGCGCGGACCTCCGGTGGCCCGCAAGCCCGTTCAGCGCCCCGGCGCCGGCCAGCACCCGGCGCTCGGCCGCGTTGAACTGCGTCCGCCGCAGGAAATCGGCAAGCGACGCGAACGGCCGCTCCCTGCGCGCGGCGAGCATCGCCTGCAGCGCCGGGCCGCGGACGCCGTGCACCGTCTCGAGGCCCAGGCGGACCGCCGTGTCCGAGTCCACGCGGCATTTCCCGTCGGAGGACTGGACGCAGACCGGCAGGAATGCGACGCCGTGGCGCCGGCCGTCCTGGACGAGGCTCGCCGGAGAATAGAACCCCATCGGCTGGCAGTTCAGGAGCGACGCATAGAACGCGGACGGCCTGTGCACCTTGAGCCAGGCGCTTGCATACGCGATCAGCGCAAAGCTGATCGCATGCGACTCGGGAAACCCGTAGAGCGCAAACGACGCTAGCGACCTGATGAGGTATTCCACCGCCGGCTCGCTCACGCCGTTCTTTCGGAACGCGACGGCGAGCCTGGCCTTCATCCGGTCGAGCCGCTCCTGGGAGCGCGTGAATCCTATCGCCCGCCGGAGCTCATCGGCCTCGGAGGCGCTGAAGCCGCCGAGCTCCATCGCAAGCCGCAGGATCTGCTCCTGGAAGAGCACGACCCCGAGCGTCCGCTCCAGGATGGGCCTCGCCCGCTCGTCGGGGTACGTCACGGGCTCCTGCCCCGCGCGCCGCTTGAGATAGGGGTTCACGGCGTCCCCTTGGATGGGGCCCGGCCGGATGATCGCGACCTCGACCGCCAGGTCGTAGAAGTTCCGCGGCTTCATCCGCGGCAGCGTCGACATCTGCGCCCGGCTCTCGATCTGGAAGACTCCGACGGTGTCGGCCTCCTGCATCAGCTTGAAGACGGCGGGGTCGTCCTTCGGGATCCGCGCCAGGTCGACCGGCTGGCCGCGCTGGGCGCAGATCTCGATCGCGTCCTGGAGGGAGGCCATCATCCCAAGCCCGAGCAGGTCCACCTTGAGCAGCCCCATGTCCTCGATGTCGCTCTTGTCCCACTGGAGGACGGAGCGCCCCGGCATCCGGGCGTTCTCCAGCGGCACAAACTGGTCGAGCCCCCCCGAACTCATGACCATCCCCCCCGAGTGCTGCCCCAGGTGCCGGGGCAGGCCGCGCACCCGGCGGCAGGTGTCGACGAGAGCGCGCAGCCTCGGATGCGAGCCGGGCACCCCCGCCATCCGCAGTTGCTCCTCCAGCTCGAGGGTCTGGGGCAGGTCGCCGCCGTGGAATAGGCTCGAGAACCGGTCGAGGGTGTCGTCCTGGAAGCCGAACACCTTGCCCACCTCGCGTATCGTGCTCCGCCCCCTGTACGTGATCACGTTCGCGGTCATCGCCGCGCCCCTGCGGCCGTACCTCCGGTACACCTCCTGGATCACCTCCTCCCGCCGCTCGCCGCTGGGAAGGTCGAGGTCGATGTCGGGCCAGTCCGTGCGGCCCTCGGAGAGGAACCGCTCGAAGAGCAGCTTGCTCTCGATCGGGTCGACGGCCGTGATCCCGAGCGCATAGCACACCGCGCTGTTGGCCGCGCTTCCGCGCCCCTGGACAAGGGATCCGCGATCGCGCGCGAAGGAGCACAGGTCCCAGACGGTCAGGAAATATCCGCTGAAGCCCAGCTTCGCGATGAGCGCCAGCTCGCGCTCGAGCTGGCGCCGCACCTCGCCCACCACGCTGCCGTAGCGCTGCTGGGCCCCGAACAGCGTCATTTTCCTGAGGAACGAATCCTGCGTCTCGCCGGCGGGCACCGGGTGCTCGGGGAACCGGTATCCCAGGTTCGCGAGCGTGAACTCGAGCTGCCCCGCAAGCCTCTCCGTGTTCGCGACAGCCTCCGGCAGGTCCCTGAACAGGTCCCCCATCGCCCGCTGGTCCTTGAGGTGGCGCTCGCGGTTGGGGGCGAGGAGCCGGCCCGCCGCGTCGAGCGTCGTGTGGTGGCGCAGGCAGGTGAACACATCGAGGACGCAGCAGCACTCCGGCGTCGCGTGGAGGACGCCGTTGGTCGCGAGGAGCGGCAGCCGCCCGGCGCGCGCCCAGTCGACGAGGAACCGGTTCCAGCGCTCCTCGCCCGAAACCCGGTGGCGCTGGACCTCGACGTGGAGCCGGTCCCGCCCGAAGATTCCCGCGAGCCTGGCTCCCTCCTCGGCTGCGGCCTCCGGGCCGTGCTCAAGCCACGCGCGCCGCACGGGACCCTCCTCGTCCCCGGTGAGCGCGACGAGCCCCTCGCGCGCCTCCGCGAGCTCGCGCCAGGCCACCCTGCCCTTTCCCTTTTCCGCCCGCAGGTGCGCCGTCGTCAGCAGGCCGCAGAGCCCCCGGTATCCCGCCCGCGTCGCGACAAGGACGGGCACGACGCTGCCGTCCTCCATCGTGATCTCGCACCCGACGAGGGCCCGCACGCCGGCCTCCCGCCCGGACACATGGAGCCGGACGGCCCCGTAGACGCCGTCGCGGTCGCACAGAGCCAGGGCCGGCATCCCCAGCCGCCCGGCCTCGGCGGCAAGGGCCTCCGGAAGCGATCCGCCGCGCAGGAAGGAGAACGCGCTGCGCGCGTGGAGCTCGACGTACGGCATTGAGGAATTCCCCCGGGCCCCCGCTAGTCCAGCATCCCCTCGACGCACCAGCCGCCGTCCGAGCGGGCGAGCTGATAGAGGCCGCCCCCGGCCATCTCGACCTGCCAGGTTTCGACGGCCCACGCCTGCGGCTTCCACCAGTCGCCCTCGGAGCGCCACGGGCCGAGCGCGGCGCACACCTCGCCCTCCAGCCGCCCTGCCTCCAGCCGGGCGGGCGCGCCCGCGTCGCAGACGACGCGCACGGGCCATGGAGGCCGGAACCGGCGCAGGGTCGGCCCGCAGGGGGGATGCACCTGCGCCTCCGCGCAGGGGGCCACGGCCTCGGCGGGCTTTTCCAGGACGAAGGAGTCCGGCCGGTGGGTGTCGGCCGGCGCCGGCGTGCCGACCCGGTCGTCGCCGACAATGGCCGCGATGCGCGCGATGTTTTCCCAGAATGAGGCCGGGTCGCGCAGGCCTGTGTCGAACAGGCCGTCCTGCTTCTCCGGCGGGCGCGCCGGGGCGGCCACGAGCCGGACGCCCGCGACCCGGGCATCGGTCCGGAGGGTTCCCAGGTGGGCGTTGAGGACGCGCAGCCAGCCCTCCACATCCGCGCCCGGCTCCGGCAGGCGGAACTCGCGGCGGTGGTCGGTCCCGTCCTCAAGGAGGAGGGTGAGCGAGAGCCCCTCGGCGACGAAGCCTGCGCCCCGGAGCTCGAGAGCGACCCGCTCGGCGAACCGCCGCAGCTTGAAGAGCAGCGGCTCGGTCGACTCGACCGGGGGCTCGTAGGCCCATTCGGCCGCAAAACTTCTCGCGGGCTCGACAAGGCGCAGGACCCGGGCCGCCTCGCCCGCGGCCCGCTCCCACAGGAGCACGCCCTCCGCGCCCAGCCGCCGGCCGACCTCGGCCTTCGGCAGTGCGGTCAATCCCCCCAGGGTGCCGATCCCCCAGCCCCGCAGGATCTCATCCTGCCCGGGCGACGGATCCGCGAACGCAAGGGGCAGCGGCGCCAGGAAGGCCGCCGGGTCGCGGACGACGAGAACGGGGTCCGCGCACCGGGCGGCGTACGAGGCGAGAAGCGGCGTCGGACCGGCCCCGATCCGGGCCGGCAGCCCCGCCGCGGCCAGTTCTGCGGCAAGGAGCCGCATGGCCGCCTGCGTGCGCGCCGGATCGGCGCCCTGGAGGTCGACGGTGCAGCATCCGCCGCGCGTCGACTCAACGCGCGGCGCGAGCGTGAATGCCGCGGCGAGGAGGAGCCTGTGGGCCTCGACCTCCGCGGCGGGATCGCGCTGCCTGAGGATGATCCCGGGGCACCGGGACATCGCGAGCGCCGCCGCAAGCCCCGGCGCGACGGCGCGCGCCTCCGGGGAAACCTCGGCAACCCGGGCCTTGCGCCCATCGCCCGCCACCAGCGCGACGGCGCGGCCGCAAAGGCCGGCATCGCCCCTTCGCAGGGCGTGCAGGGCGAAGTCGGGCACGAGAAGAACCGCGTAGTTCATCCGGCGAGCGCCTCGATCGCCTGGGCGTGGCTCCGTTCCGTCCGGACGGCGAGCCGGTCGGCCACGTCTTCCCGCGGTGCGCTGACGTCGGCCAGCGACAGCGGCGTATCGAGGACGAGTCTCCACGGGACAGCGGGCACCAGGGGGGACGTCGTTTGGACGAGAACCGCGACGGAACCGCCCTCGGCGGCCCGCTGCAGGCGGTACCAGGCCGACGCGGGGCTCCTGCGCAGGATTCGCTCCGCGCAGCCGCGCAGGTCGAGGACGACCGCGGCATAGTTGCCGTCGCGCACGAGGATGTCCGCAGCCGCGAAGGCCTGCTCGGGCGCGCGGCAGCGCACCCACACGAGGTGGCGCAGCACGCCGGCCGGCACGGCCTCGGGAGCAAAGCCGTCCGCGCCGTCGATGAGCGCCATCCGCTGCCGTGCGGCCTGGGTGGCCGAGAGCAATTTCGCGACCACCGTCTGCCCCCCTCCGCTCGGGACGGCCGAGACGAGCTCCGTCAGCCGCCCCGCGGGCAGCCCGCCCCCGAGAGCGTCATCGATCGGGCGGACCGCCGCAGACACGCCGCCGCTCGGCCCCCTGGTCTTTTCCGGGAAGCGCACGGCGAGAAGCGACCGCAGCGCGGAGACAGTTTGGGGAGGAGGGAGCACCGGCGTTCATCTATAGAGACGTGGCGGCGCCCCGGCGGATCAGCCCCACCAGGACGCCCTGCGATTCCAGCCGCCGCTCGGGCACGATGTCGCGATAGCGCCTGTTCGCCGCGCGCAGCACGGGGCGCCCGCGCAGGTGCACAAGCCTCTTCAACGTCGTGGTGGTCTCGTCCACGAGCGCCGCGATGATGTCGCCCTCGCGCGGCTCGCGCCGCTCGAGCACCGCCAGGTCGCCGTCCATGATGTGGGCGTCGACCATCGAGTCGCCCTGCACGCGGAGCGCCCACACCTGGTGCGGCCCCGGCCGGCGGATGCCAAAGACGGAGGGACTGACGGCGATCGTCTCGTCGGGCGTCTGCTCCTGCATCGCCGGCAGCCCCGCTGGAATCGTGCCGAAGACAGGCATCTCGAAGAGCTGCGCCTGCACCGCGGAGGCCTTGAGCCCCCAGGTCCGGCCCGCCAACTGCTCGATCTGCCCCTTGTTCGCCAGAGCGCGCAGGTGCCCGATCACGGTGGACTGGCTGCCGAGGCGGAACCTGCGCTGGATCTCCCGGGAGGAAGGCGGCACGCCCTTCTCCCGCTGGAACTGCCGGATGAAGTCGAGGATCTGCTCCTGACGCTCGGTCAGCATGGCGATCAAGGTTCCGAGCACACCGACAGCTCGTTGCCGCTCGGCTCCGTGAAATGGAACCGGCGGCCTCCGGGGTATGAAAAGATCTCCTGCGTGATCCTACCCCCGTGGTCCGCGACCCGCTGGAGGGCCTCCTCCAGCCGCGGGTGTAAGATGACGACCAAGGCGCTGCCTGCGGCCACCGACGCGCGCTTGTCGGAACGGAAGAAGCCCCCGGCAATCCGCCCGTCGGTGAAGGAGGTGTAGTCGGGGCCGTAGTCCGTGAATGCCCACCCGAACACCTTTTCGAAAAACGCCTTCGTCTTCTCGAGGTCGGATGCGTGGAATTCGACGTAGATGATCTTGTTTGTCTGGTCCATGGCGGGGGATTTCTAAGGCGGCAGCTGTGGAGCGTTCAATCGAATGGCGTTCAATTGAACGGTATCCGTGCGAAAGGCAAGCCCGTAAATCGCATCTGCGCCCTCCCCAGTCGCAGGGCCGGCCATCCGGGTCATCCGCCGGCCCACCCGGCGCCGCGGCCTACCCGCGGGTCACATAGAGCACGTCCACTACATTGCGCACGAACTGCTCGTCCGAAACGCCCTCCACCAACTCATCCGGCACCCGAGTCCTCGCGCGAAAATACGCCGCCAGGTCGGCGAAGAGCCGCACCCGGGCGGCAGCCTCGAGTTCGTCCCGGCGGACGAGGGCCTGCCAGGCCACCCGGGCGGCCTCGGGCGCGACGGACTGGCGCAGGCGGGCAACCACAGGGAGGTTCCCGCGCAATGAGTTATATTTTTCGCCGCGCAGCAGCTCGAAGTCCGGCATCGGCTCGGCCGGCTCCCAGATGACAAGCGTGCCCGCCGCCAGGTCGCCCAGCCGCTGGCCGCGCCGATTCAGGAGCGCAACAGCGCCGCCCACCATGTAGGCCATGGGCAGCGCATCCACAAACCGCAGCAGATTGCGCATCACGATCTGCTCGAATGTGAGCCGCCGCCCCTGCTCGTCCACCACGCGCAGGTGGAGAAGCCGCTTGCCGAGGGTCTGCCCCCTCCATCTCCATTCGGCCGCGATCCGGTAGCCCTGCGACAGGGCGAAGTACAACATGATGCCCACCAGGCCTGTGATGTCCTCGCTCAAGATCGCGAGCAGGCGCACAAACGTCGCGATCACCGACCAGGCCGCGAGCACCACGGCCCAGTCCACCAGGAGCGCGGCGAGCCGGATCACGGGGCTGGCGACGCGAAAGACAAACGACACGCCCTCGGGGGTGCGCACGTGCAATACATCGCTGCGCTCCCCGTTCATGTCCGGGGTTTCGCCGCGGCCTCGCGGCCCGCGACTGCGAGGTAGAGCGCCAGCGCCGCGAATTCCGACGCACCGAAGGCCATCTTCGCGGCATAAGGCAGCACGGGCTCGTGGTATTGCGAAAAGAACGCCTCCACAAAGCCGGCCCAGACGAGCATCAGCGTTGCGCCGAAGCAAAGCGTCACCACGTCGGCCTTCACCGCGCCCAGCCGCGCGGCCACGCCCATGCGCTGGCCGCGCCCCAGCAGCGCCCCGGCAAGCACGAAGCCCGCCTGCCCGCCCATCAGGATGGCGGGCAGCTCCACCACGCCGTGCGGCAGCAGCCATCCTAGAAGAAATTTCGTTTGCCCAGCCATGACGTAGTCGACGGCCACGGCGCCGACCATCACGCCGTTCTGAAGCATCAGCACAAGCGTTCCTATCCCCCAGGTCATCCCGAGGGCCATCGCAAAGAGGGTCACCTGCGTATTGTTGGTGATCAGCATGCCGGAGAAGCGCGCCTTGCGGTCCGCAAGGCCCCTGCCGCGGTCCCTTTCTTCATGGGCCACGCGTTCGGCGGGGTCCCCCTGCAGGTTGGGAAGCCTGATAAGCGCCGGCTTTGCCTCGGGATCGAGCGCGATCGCCGCGCCCCCGAAGACCGCGCCCGCCATCATCAGCGCCATCGCGAACCAGAAGGCCCGGGCCCGCCTTCTCCACGTGTCCGGGAGCGTGCGCGTCAGCCACAGGCCCACGCGGAAGCGCCTGGCTTCCTCCGGCGCCCCATGTATCTCCGTGTACCCGCGGGCGACGATGTTCTCCAGGTAGCGGCGCGCCTCCGGCTCAGCCGCAAAGGTTGCCAGGCGCGCGAGGTCCGAGGACGCGCGCTGGTAGAGCCCCTCCAGCTCCCTGGCCTCGTCGAACGGGAGCCGCCGCCACGGATCCTCCGCGATCCGCGACAGCATCGCATCGAGCCGCTCCCACCGCGGCCGCTCCAGGGCGATGAAGCGCTCGAGGTTTACGATCACAGCGCCTGCCTCCGCTTCACCCGGAGGTACTGGCTCACGAGTTCCGCCGCCATGGTGTCCTGGTTGAGCAGCTCCGCCGTGACGCCAGCCGGCTTGAGCCGCTGCGAGAGCCCCCGCAACTCGCTCCAGCGGAGGTGCCCGGCAAGCCGCCTGTAGACGTCGCCCACCGAGGCGACATCCTCCCCTTGGAAGAGGGGCGCCACCTCCAGCGCGCGCATCTGGCAGACAAAGACCAGATGCTGCCGGGAAAGCACGCGCGCGTGCCGCGCGAAATCCTCCGCCAGGACCGGATCGGAAAGGTCCGTCAGGAAGAAGAGCAGCGCGCGCCTGCGCAGGTGGGTGCAGAGATGGCGCACGATCTCGGCCATGTCCGGCGTGTGCTCGCTCGGCTCCAGGGTGAGGACGGCCTCCCGGCACGCAGCGTAGTGTGCCTCGCTATGGCCCGCGCGCAGGAACACCCGGACAAGATCGTCGTGCGCGACGAGCCCGAACCGGTCTCCCTGCCTTTCAGCCGCGAGCATGAGGACGAGGGCGGCGGTGAGATAGCCCTCGAGCGCGGTCTGCGAGAACCCGCGTTCCATGATCAGGCGCCCGCTCAGCCGCGAGCTGTCGAGAATCACGTAGAGCTCCTGGGTGCGCTCGACCTGGAAGACCTTCGTGATCGGCCGGTTGCGCTTGGCCGTGGCCTTCCAGTGGATCTCGTCGAAGCTGTCGCCGGGAAGGTAGTCGCGAAGCTTCTCGAATTCGCGTCCGCGCCCGATGGTGCGCTGGACGCGGATTCCACCCTGCCCGCGCGCGAGCGTCAGCGCCGTGAGCTGCCCGGCGCCCAGGAAGAGATTCGGGTAGACCCGCATCTCGCACGGCAGCTCGCGGCGCGTCCGCATGTGCCAAAGCCCGAGCCGCGAATCCGTCTCGACGCAGGCGAGCGCAGCCTTGAAACGACCGCGGCGGCCCGGCGTGCAGAACCAGTCGATGCTCGCGCGGGACGACCCGGCCGGCACATTCACCCTCAATTCCTCGTCGCGGGACACAAACGCCGGCGGCAGACCAAGCGCGAAGCGCATGTGCCAGGCGAGGCCTCCCGGGTTCGCAAACGTCAGCTTAACCGCTGCCATCCGGCCCCTTGTAAAGCGGGCCACGGGGGGGAGTGAAACATCCGGCGGCCTCGCGCCCGCAAGGCACGCGGCCAGGTCCCCGAGCGCCACGAGGCCCACCGCGAGGAGCCCCAGCAGCCATGCGGGCATGAATTCCGGCAGCGGTCCCGCCACCGCGGCGAGCAGCGCCGCGCCGAAGACCAGCCAGAGCAGGCGTTGGGTCGGCACCAGGCTCATGGCGCATTCACCGCGGCACAGCCACCTGCTCCAGGATGCGGGCCACGACCTCCTCGATCGTCAGCCCCTCGATCTCGAATTCCGGGCGCAGGACCAGCCGGTGCTCAAGGACCGGTCCGGCGAGCCCGCGGGCGTCGTCCGGCGTCACAAAGTCCCGGCCCTCGAGCGCGGCCCGGGCCCGGCTTCCGAGGATGAGCGCCTGCGTGGCCCGCGGCCCCGCGCCGACGAGCACGCTCTCGTGCTGCCGGGTGGCCCGGACCAGGTCGACCATGTAGGCGGCGAGTTCGTCGCGCACGAGCACGTTGTCGAGCCCGGCTCTGAGTGCGGTTAACTCTCCCGCGGCCAGCACGGGGCGCAGCCCGCCCGCGGCCAGCACCCGTTCGGGCGTGTCGGCGCCCATCATGCGCCGTGCAAGGGTCAGCTCCTCATCGCGGGCCGGCGGCGACATCTTGATCCTCACCATGAAGCGGTCGTTCTGCGCCTCCGCAAGGGGGTACGTGCCCTCCGACTCCGCGGGATTCTGCGTGGCGAAGACCGTGAAGTTCTCGTCGAGGACATAGGTCTCCCGGTCGATCGTGACCGTGCGCTCCTGCATCGCCTGCAACAGCGCCGACTGCGTCTTCGCCGGGGCGCGGTTGATCTCGTCCGCAAGGAGGAAGGCCGTGAACAGGGGTCCCCGGATCAACGTGAACTGGTTCGTCTGAAGGTTGAATATGTTCGTGCCCGTGATGTCCGCGGGCATGAGGTCGGGCGTGAACTGCACGCGCCCGGTGTCCACGCCGAGCACGCGGCTGAGGGTCCGCACGAGCAGCGTCTTTGCGACGCCGGGCACCCCCTCGATCAGCGCATGCTGGTGCGTGAGGAGGGTGATCAGCGCGAGTTCGACGGCTGATTCCTGTCCGATGACGACTTTGGCGACTTCCGCGCGCGCGGCGGCGAGCGTGGCGCTGAACGATTCGGGGCTGGTGTTCATATTGGTGTGAGGTTCCTATTTGCGGCGCAATCCCCGCACGATGGCATTGTAAGCCTCGGGCGCCGGGACGCCCCGGACGGGGGCATGCGCGCCCCCCAGTCGGGCGATTTCCGAGGGCCGCGCCGTGCGCCGCCATTCGGCCATGCAAACGGCGACCAGCTCGGCCGGGGGGACCGAGCGCAGGAGGAGCGCCTCAAGCGCGGCGGTCTGGCTGCTGGAGAAGACCGTCTCGGCTTGCTCCTGGGGCACGGGCACAAAGAGAGCCATCCGCCGCCAGACGAAGAGAAGCGCGAGCAGCAGCACGGTGACGAAGGCCTCTTCCATGCCATAGCGGCGAGCGAGCGCAGCGACACCGACGTTCTCCACGACGCCGAGATGGCTCTCGTCGAATTCTACCCGGGAATTTGGCCCTACGAGCCATGCCAGGAGCCGGGTGGCCCGGTCGTTTTGCAGCGCCTCATTGCTCAGAAAGTAGGCGTCGCCGGCGACGACGACCGACCCGCGGCCATAGGGCATCTCCATCAGCACCGGGTTGTCCAAGTCGCTGTAGATGACGCGCCAGGCCGCGCCGGCCTCGACGCCGAAATAGAGGCCGCTCTTCCAGCGCAGGGTCCCCGGCAGTTCGCGCGGGGCATCCGGCGCCAGCATCGCGCCCTTGTCGTGGCCAAGCTCGATGCGCTTCGAGAGGCTGACGCCCCACAGCTGCTTGAGGTCCGCATTCGGAGCCACCTTCCTGGCCGGCGCCGTCTCCGCTCCTCGCGGCCAGAGGCGGCGGGCGTCCTCGGCGTCCTCCCCCTTGACGGCATCCCCTTCCGGCCTGTCCTTCGGCGCATTCGCCTTGGGGGAGTCGCTGGCCGCGCCCTTGAAATCCGCGCGCAACGCCAGCACGAGCCGGCTCCCGCCGCGGACGGCGCCGTCGAGCGCTCCGAACTCCTTGGTTGAAATGGCGCCCCACTGGGCGGAGTCCATGCCCGCAATGACGATCGTTCGCGGAGTCCCCGCCGCGAGCCGGTCCAGCGCCTGAAACCGGCGCTTCACCCGCAGCCCCGGCAACCTCGCCAGGCTCTCGTAGAGGGCGCGGGTTCCGAGCGGGTCGGACCGCAGCGACGAATAGGCCGGAAAGACGTCCCCCTGCGCGAGCCGAAGCCGGTAGAGCACGGCGATCCCCAGCCCCGTGCCCGCAAGCACGGCGGCCAGAAAGAACCCTTGGGCGCGGGGGCTCATTGCGGACTCGTCCTTTCCATCTCGACCAGCCAGTCGCGGGCGCCGGACTCGCTGGGCTCAGTCCTGCCATACCAGACAGCCTCGAAAGCGGCGCGGCGCGCGGCGAACCGGGCGACGATTTCCCCGCGCCCCATGGCACGGCGCCCGGCCTCGCGCTCGTAGTCGAGGTTGGTCTTGAACTTTGCGAGCGACAGAAGCCCTTCGGCCGCCAGCCGTGCGAGCGTGGCGAGGTACAGCGCGCGCAATGCCAGCCGCCATTCTCCGCGCCCCATCTGGAAGCGGGCGAGCTCCAGCCATCCGTCGGCCGTCAGCTGGCCGGCATGACTGCTCTCATCCTCGAGATCCGGCGCGACCGGGGCGGCTCCCCGGGCCTCCACCGCGACTTTCTTGAGGCGTCTGCGGCGGGTCAGCACCAGGGACACCACGATGGCGATGAGGACAAGCGCGGCCGCGCCAAAGGCATACAGCAACATCCTCAGCACGGACCCCCCAATCGAGGAGGCGCCGCCTTCGGGCTCGCCCCCGGCCTTGGGATACCACCGGGCCAGCCAGTGGTAGATTCTGAGGCAGAGCCGCCAGACGCGCTTCCAGAGATCCTTGAGGATTTCAACCCCCTGGCGCACGAAATGCTTCAGCGGGCCGTCTCCCGTCAGGTCGTCCGCGCGCACCGGCGGGCGCAGCCTCCACTGAAAATCCGAGCCGGCGAGGACCTCGTCGATCGAGGCGTCCAGGTCCGCGGCCTTCACGGATGTCACCGCCCTCGGGGCCTCGGACGCGTGGGCGCCGGGCACGCCCCCCGTCCACGCCGCAAGCAGCAGCAGCAGCGCGATTGCGCGCCCAGCGGCGCCCGTCGCGGCCCTGGGCGCCGGCAGCTGGACCCGCAGGTCCTCCCCCGTGGCCCGGGCGCGGCCATAAAAGCAGCGCAGCGTATAGAACGCCTTCACGACGGGATCCACGATGAGCCAGGCCATCCCCGTGACGGAGGCCAGAAACGTCGTGTTGAACCGCCACCAGCCGGAGAAGCCGAAGGCGTTCTCGACCCCAAGCAGGTGGTTTGCGAGCCATGGCGCGAGCCAGAATGCGGCCGCAAGGTTCACCCACACCGTCGCCCCGAGGATCGAAATGAACAGGAGGCCGAGATGGTTCTGCCCGGGCCAGAGCTCCGCCTGGTCGACGGCCGACTGATGGGCATCCTCCGTCTCGCCGAGCGCGCTCACATTCTGGAAGTAGGCATACACCCAGCCGAAGGGCACGGTCGCGACCAGCGCCACGGGCAGCAGGACGAGGCCCCAGGCCTGGATCCTCATCTGGCCGGCTGCGAGGCTGCATAGCCGCGCCCATGACAGGGGCGGCGCCTCCGAGCCCATGCGCTGGGCCATCAGCCGCGCGCAAAACTCTGCGTGGGCCGCCTTCATTCCGGCGAACAGGGCCACAAGGCCGGCCGCCGCCCACGCGTTCACCACGGGCGGGGGCGTGAACCACGTCATGTAGGCCCAGAAGAAGAGGACGCCGAGGACAAATGGCGCACTGCCCGCGTAGTAGACGGCAAGCGCGCCCGCGGGGACGCCGCGCAGCAGGTGCATCGATTCCTCAATGAGCTCGATCGCGCTGGGTCCGGCGGTGGCGCGCCTGCGGCTTGCGTTCACGGCAGTTTGCCCGTCTTGGCGCCCCAGATCGTGCCCTCATGAAAGTCCGGAGGCACATTCAGCAGCAGAGAACCCAGCGCGTAGAACACAAGCCCGGCGGCAAGCACCGCCGCGGCCAGCGCGAGCTGGCGGCGGACCGCCAGCCAGCGCCTGCGGCGCATTCCGCCGCCGCCGACCTGTTTTGCCAGACAGGGCGCGCAGAGGAGCCTGCCCTCATGCTCGACCACGCATTCGCGGCAGAAGAATCCGCCGCAGGATGGGCAGCGGGCGGCTGCCTCGCGGCCGGAGTGGCGGGCACAGCGCTGCGTGTGAATCTGGACGGCGACCCGCCCGGGACGGTCGGGACTCGGCGGGGGGGTGCTCACGCAATCGGCGGCGGCCCCGCGGTCCCGTCTTGCGGGATGCTCGCCGGCGCAGCTTCCTGGGCCGGGGCCACGCCGGCCTGAAAGCCCGCAATGATCGGCTGCAACCGGGCGAGCACCCTGCGGGCCTTGCGCCGGCGCACCAGCGACGGCAGGCGCGCAGTCTGCACGCGGGTAACAACGAAGACGGAGCAACTGGGCCCGAGCAGGTGATTCCACAACAGGAGGACTGCCGAAACCGCCAGGAAGGATCCGGATACGGTAGGCCTCTGCCCGGAATAGAGCGTGGTCCCCAGGAACCCGGCGCTGACCAGGGCCATGATGCCCCAGGGGATCGACCACAGCAGCCTTCGCACGGACGGGATGACAAAGAAGCCCCTGACATTGCTGAACTGGAGCCGCTGGTAATCCTCGGTGTAGCCCGTCGAGCTGACGATCAGCAGGTGGTCGGCGGCAAGCCAAAGGCTCTTGTAGCTGGCGACCGATGTGGCGGGCCGGGTCAGACGCTCGTAGATGCGCGGCGGCTTCGGCATGACGGCGCCTATCTCTTCTTCCTCAGCCAGAGGAAGGTGAAGAGGAAAACCCAGCCGACGATCTCCGCCACCGCGATCAGCCCCGCGGCCACGAACCGCAGCCGGCCCCCCCCGACGAGGCTGCGGGGCTTTCGCCAGCCGACGAAGACCGAGCCAAGAGCGACGGGGGCCGTCACGAGGGTGACCGGCCACATCAGCAGCGGCAGCGCTGCCAGCGACAGCGCTATCCCGTCGTAGAGGACGCGTGAGCCGACGGAGTTGATGTCGTTCTTCGTCGCCGCCCGGATGCACTCGGGGCAGAGAAGACGCCCTGCGAAGCTGATCGCGCAGACGGCGCACAGGAAGCGGCCGCACTCCTCGCAGACGGCCTCGGCCTGGTTCTCGGGGTGGTGGAAGCACGTCGCATGTTCGGCGACGAGGACCGCCTTCGGCACCGCCCTTTGGGGCCGGGCGTTGAGCGCGGGAAACCCCACAAACTCGAAATGGACCCTGCAATTGCGGCACGAGCCGCTTTCGGCATCGTGCCATGCCAGCGAATCCAGCAAGCGCCCGCAGCTTGGACAGGGCAGCTCGGCGCCAATGGTCATTTCTCCTTGATAACGCGGGTGTCGCAGATGCGGTCGTGAAGCGCGCGGCGTTCGTCGTCAAAGATCACCATCAAGTAGCCTATGAACAGGATTATGCCGCTCACCCATTCCGCAAAGTACCGCCCCACAATGCGACCGATCGACAGTTTTGCGCCGTCGGAGCGGACGATCTTCAACCCCATCACCATCTTCCCGGGCGTGGCATCCCAGCGCGAAATGAAGAAACACGCGTAGGCTATCGCCAATACCATGCCGGACGGGATCGTGATCGCCTGGAATACCAGGCGCTGGTGCGCGCTGACCGCCATCAGTGCTCGGCCAAAGTAATTTGGGGTCCCGAAGAGAATCGCCGCAACGGTCATGTTGACCGCCAGGCCGGCCAGGAAGAGCACGATCCCGTCGATGAACTTCGCGACGAAGCGCAGACCGAAGCCGCCGTACTCGAACTGCCCTGGCTGTGCGACGCCCTCGCGCAGGCGCTGGAAGTATTCATCGCGGTGCTCCGCGCTTATCCACTTGCCCTCGTACTGGACCATCTCGCGCTTCGGATACCGCTTGCCGCTGACGGCGCAGATCGCCGTGTCAGCGTCGACCTGCGGCCCGTCCGCGGGGGCGGGACTCCCGGCAACGCTGGCGTACGGGCGCCAGTCCGGCATGCCGCTTGTCCAGACGAGGGTGTTCTCCCGGATCACCCCGTCGCGCACCAACCTTTCAAAATCCTCCTGGGAAACGGGTCCCTGGCGCTGCCCGTCGTTCGCGTAGTACCATTGCATCGGTGAAATTCGGTGCAGTCTAGAATCCGCATCCACTCACAAGGCAATTAAATACGCTGGCGGGCCCCCCTTCGGAACGGCCCGGGGCCCAACGGGCGCCGGACGCGACCCGCCGCAAGCTACGCGAAGTCGAACTCGGGCTCCGGGGGTGCCTCGTCGGGAGGGTCCAGGCACCCGGGGCCCTCGTTCCGGCTGTTGCTGACGAACCGGCTCACGGGGCGGGACGCCATCCGCTCGGCCGCTATCGGGCGGACGAGAAGCCTGAGCTCCTCCGCGGCGAGGGGCCGGTCGCCGAGCCAGCGCGGCATTGTCTCGGCGGTGAGTATCACAGGCATCCGGTTGTGGACCCGGGCGACGAGCTCGTTGGGCTCGGTCGTGAGGATGCAGTACGTCTCCGGCAACTGCCCCGCGGCCGGATCCCAGATCCCTGCGAACGCGAAGGGCTCCTCGTCCCGGAGCGTGAAGAGATGCGGCCGCTTCACCCCGCCGCTTCTCATCCACTCATAGAACCCGTTCGCCGGGACGAGGCAGCGCCTCTCCGCGGTGCCCCGCCGGAAAGCGGGGAGCGTGGCCGCCGTCTCGGACCTCGCGTTCGCATGGAGCTGCGGCCGGGATTTGCCGCGCTCGCCGAAGGGCACAAGCCCCCACCTCATGGCCCGCACGCCGGGCTGCCCCGCCCCGCACGCGACGACGGGCATGGTGCTCGCAAGCGAAACATTGAAGCGGGGGCCCGCCCAATCGGGAGCCTCCAGCGGGGCGCCGAGCGCCCTTGAGATCGCGCCGAGGGCGGCGTCGCTCTTGTGGAGCGTGTAGCGAACGCACATGAGGCGGGCCTCCCCTCCTTTCCTAGCGCGCGTCGAACGCGCCCCGCAGGTCGGCTCCCAGGCGGTCGTGGAAGAGCTGGCGCCGGCGGTAGAGCGCGCTGCGGCCCCTGTCGGGGACGCATCGCGTCGACTCGTCCACGGAAACGCAACGGCTGCACAGCTTCGCGAGCGCGGCGCCGGAGCCGCGGCCGGGCGAATCGCACCAGGCCGCCTGCAGGGCGCCGCCAAGCGCGGCGCTCTCGTCCTGCGCCATCGCGACGACGGAGACGCCGAAGACATCGGCGGCGATCTGCCGCCAAAGCGGCGAGCGCGCCCCGCCGCCCGTGAGCCGGATCTCCCTCGGCCTGACCCCGAGCGCGCAGAGCCGGCGCAATCCGTAGTTCATCCCGAGCGTGGTGCCCTCGATGGCGGCTCGGGCGAGGTGCCCCCGCGCGAGCGTCGTCCGGTCGAGCCCGAAGTACACCCCCGCGCCCTTCGGCAGGTTGGGTGTCCGCTCCCCGTCGAGGTACGGGAGGAGGGTGAGCCCGTCCGAGCCCGCCGGGACGCCGGCCGCGGCCCCCTCGAGGTCCTCAAGGCTCCAGCCGAAAAGCGCCCTGACCCGCTCGGTGACCCCGGTGACGTTCATCGTGCACAGGAGCGGGAGCCATCCCCCCGTCGACGAGCAGAATGCCGCGATGTCGCCCGATGGATCGACGACGGGCCTGCGCGCGAAGGCATAGATGGTCCCGCTCGTGCCGAAGCTCGCCGTGACGGCGCCCGGTGCCACGTTGCCGGTCCCGATCGCGCCCATCATGTTGTCGCCGCCCCCCGCGCTCACGACCGTTCCCGCCGGGAACCCGTAGCGCGCGGCGAGAGCGGGCCTCAGGGTTCCGCAGCTCTCGTGCGAGGCGGAGACCGCGGGCAGGCAGTCGGCCACGCGGGCGTCCACGGCGGTCGTGGCTGCCGCGGACCAGGCGCGCCTCCTCACGTCCAGGAATCCCGTCCCGGAGGCGTCGCCGAACTCCATGAAGTAGCTGCCGGTCAGGTGCAGGTTGAGGTAGTCGTGCGGCAGCAGGATGTGCCTCAGCCGCCTGAAGCTGGCCGGCTCATGCCTTTTCAGCCACAGCACCTTGGGCGCGGTGTAGCCCGGAAGGAACGGCAGCCCAGTCCGGCGGATGACGGCCGCGCGGCCGCCAAGCTTGCGCGTCAGGATCGCGCATTCCGGCGCCGTGCTCGTGTCGCACCAGAGTTTCGCCGGGCGGATTACACCCCCGTCCGCGTCCAGCGGGACAAAGCCGTGCTGCTGCCCGGACACCCCGATCCCGCGCACGCGCGAGCGGTCGATGCGCGAAGCGACCTCGCCTATGGCGGAATCCATGGCGGCCACCCACTCCTGCGGATGCTGCTCCATGTGGCCCGGGGGAAGGCCCGGGATCAGCCGGTGCGAAAAGCGCGCCTCCACCGCCACGAGGCCCGTCTCGAGGTCGAGCGCGACGGCCTTGACGCTCTGGGTCCCGCTGTCGACCCCGATGTAGAGGCTCATGGGCCGTCCACGTACCGGTTGATCAGGTTCTCAAGGTATTCCTGGCGGCCGCTCCGCGGCACCGGCTCGCCAAGCTTGGAGAGGACGAGCTTCTCGAGGTCCCGGAACCCGACCCTGCCCTTCTCTATGTCACGGCCGAAACCGGAGTCGTAGCTCGAGTACCGGTCCGCCACGAAGCCCCCGAGCTCGCCGTCGGCGATGATCCGGCGCGCGATCTTGAACGCGAGAGCGAAGGTGTCCATGCCGCCGATGTGGGCGTAAAAAAGGTCCTCCGGGTCGATGGACGGGCGGCGCAGCTTCGCGTCGAAGTTGAACCCGCCCTTCCCGAGGCCCCCCGCGCGCAGGATCGAGACCATGGCGAGCGTGGTCTCCTTTACGTCCGTGTTGAACTGGTCCGTGTCCCAGCCGAGGAGCGTGTCGCCGGCGTTCGCGTCGACGGAGCCTAGGAGCCCCTGGGACGCGGCTACCTCGATCTCGTGCTGGAACGAGTGCCCGGCGAGGGTCGCGTGGTTCGTCTCGATGTTGAACTTGAGGTGCTTCTCGAGGCCGAAGGTCCGCAGGAAGGCGATCCCGCTGGCTACGTCGAAGTCGTACTGGTGCTTCGTCGGCTCCTTGGGTTTCGGCTCGATGTAGAACTGCCCCTTGAACCCGATGCTCCTGGCGTAGGCGACCGCCATGTGCAAGAACCTGGCGAGATGCTCCTGCTCCCGCTTCATGTCGGTGTTGAGCAGGGTCTCGTAGCCCTCGCGCCCGCCCCAGAACGTGTAGCCGTCCCCGCCCAGCTCCTGGGTGACCTCGAGCGCCTTCTTCACCTGCGCGGCGGCGTAGGCGAACACGTGCGCATCGGGGTTCGTGGCGGCGCCGCACATGTAGCGCCGGTTGGAGAACAGGTTGGCCGTCCCCCAGAGCAGCCGCACGCCGGTCGCCTTCTGCAGCGCCTTCGCGTGGGCGACAAGGCTATCGAGGTTGCGGTTCGTCTCGGCGAGCGTCGCGCCCTCGGGGGCGATGTCCCGGTCGTGAAAGCACCAGAACGGCGCCTCGACCTTGACGAAGAACTCGAACGCCGCGTCCATCCGGCGCTTCGCGACGGAGATGGCGTCCCTGCCCTCCTCCCAGGGCCGCCTAATCGTGCCGGGGCCGAAGGGATCGCCTCCGACGCCCCGGAACGAATGCCAGTAGGCGATCGAGAACCGCATGCGGTTCTTGAGCGTGACGCCATCGATCGACTCCGAGGGGTCATAGTGCCTGAACGCCAGCGGATTCGTGGACCGGGGGCCTTCGAATCGGATCTGCGGAACGTTGAAATATTGGGGGCGGGTATTCTTCGGCATGGCGCCCGATGACTACCACGAACCCGGGGCCAGCGTCGAGTTCACGGTGAGCGACCCGGCGCCCGCCGCCTTGGGCGCCCGGGCGATCCCATCGGACGCCAAGGCGTGCCGGCTCTTCGCTTCGACGGGAAGGTTCATGCCCGCGCAGGAGCCGGCGCTACGCCGGCGGCCTGAACGCGGTCGCAAAGTACACCGCGAGGATGATGCAGCCGAAGCTCGCGGCGTAGTTCCAAGTGAGCCGCTCCTTGAGGACGAGCCAGGCGAACACGATGAAGACCAGCAGCGTGATCACCTCCTGGATGACCTTGAGTTGGTAGCCAGTGAGATGCTCGTTAATGTAGCCTAGGCGGTTGGCGGGGACCTGGAGGCAATATTCGAAGAATGCGATGCCCCAGGAGATCAGGATGGCGGCGAAGACCGGCCGGCCCTCCAGCCACCGAAGCTTCAGGTGCCCGTACCATGCCACTGTCATGAACACGTTGGAACCGATGAGCAGGAGAATGACTTTGGACATGGCGCCGGATATCAGCGGGCTCCTCCGTTGCCCGCAAGAATTCAAAACCGGCGAGAACCCGCGTAAAATCCGCCTAAAAATTCCAAAGACGAGGCTTGATCGCGGCAAATCGCGCCCTATACCTTGCCGCCGGCTCTGTCCGAGCCTATTGTCCGCGAATGATAATCAAAGCCTATCTCAAGCCCAGCTGCGGGTGGTCCAACGGCGTCCGCGCCATCCTTGGCAAGTACGGCCTCGAATACGATGACATCGACATCATCGGGGACCGCGCGAGCTATGCGGAGATGGTGCGCAAGTCGGGCCAGCCCCTGTCCCCCTGCGTCGAGGTCGACGGGGTGATGCTGGCCGACGTGTCCGGCGAGGAACTTGAGAATTACCTCCTGAGCAACGAGCTGGTCAAACCGACTGAGGCCGCTACAGGCGCCCCAACGAACGCAGGCTGTTCGGACGAGGACCACGCCAAGATGGCGACCAAAACGATCCGCTTTTTTTGACGCCGGGAGCATTCCGAACCTCTAATCACGGGCCGCTCTCGAAGAACGAGAACGGCCCTTTTTTTGCGCACGCGCCACCGCCGGTAACACCTTCCAAACCCAACTTGGCTCCGATTATGCTCGGAGCCTGAGGAACCCTCCTCCCCGCAATGCCCACCAGACCTGACGACGCACGCCGACCCGGGCGCAGGACCCTTGGCCCGCCCCCCAAGCAGGGCCTCTACGACCCGTGGTTCGAGCACGACTCCTGCGGCGTCGGCTTCGTCGTGGACATCAAGGGCCGCAAGTCGAACCAGATCCTGAAGCAGGCGATCCAGATCCTGAAGAGCCTCGACCATCGAGGCGCCGCCGGCTCAGAGGCCAACACGGGCGACGGCGCGGGCGTCCTCATCCAGATGCCGCACGCGTTCCTGAAGGACGCGTGCAGGAAGATCCGCATCGCCCTGCCGGAGCCCGGCGAGTACGGCTGCGGCCTCGTCTTCCTGCCGCGCGACCGGATCAAGCGCCGCCGCCTCGAAGAGCGCTTTGAGGAGATCGTCCAGGCCGAGGGACAGACCATGCTCGGCTGGCGCACCGTGCCCGTCGACAACTCATCCCTCGGCGAGACGGCCAGGGCCTGCGAGCCGCAGATCCGCCAGGTCTTCATCGGGCGCAATCCCGCCGTCACCGACCCCATGGCGTTCGAGCGGAAGCTCCTTGTCATCCGCAAGCACGCCTACAACGAGATCCGCACCTCGACCATGGACGGCGCGGAGTACTGGTACGTGGCGAGCCTGTCCTTCAAGACGATCGTCTACAAGGGCATGCTCCTGACCGAGCAGCTCGAGAAATACTACACCGACCTGCAGAATCCCGCCATGGCGACGGCGCTGGCGCTCGTGCACTCGCGTTTCAGCACCAACACGTTCCCGAGCTGGGACCGCGCGCATCCCTACCGCTACATCGCCCACAACGGCGAGATCAACACCCTGCGCGGAAACATCAACTGGATGCACGCGCGCGAGGCGCTCTTCGAGTCCGAGCTGTTCGGCGAGGACACCAAGAAGATCCTCCCGATCGTCAATCCGAACGGCAGCGACTCGTCGATGTTCGACAACACCTTCGAGCTGCTCATCCTCGCCGGCCGGTCGCCGGCTCACGCGATGATGATGATGATCCCCGAGCCGTGGTCCGGCAACGACGACATGGACGACGACCGGCGGGCCTTCTACCAGTATCATTCGTGCCTGATGGAGCCCTGGGACGGCCCCGCCTCCATCGCCTTCACCGACGGCGTCCAGATCGGCGCCGTGCTCGACCGCAACGGCCTGCGCCCCTCCAGGTACTACGTGACCAAGGACGGCCTTGTCATCATGGCCTCCGAGGCCGGCGTGCTCGACGTCCCGCCGGAAAACATCCTGCAGAAGGGCCGGCTGCAGCCCGGCCGCATGTTCCTGGTCGACACCGAGCAGGGCCGCATCGTCGAGGACGAGGAGATCAAGAGGAAGATCTCGACGGAGCGCCCGTACCGCCAATGGATCAAGGAGCACCTCGTCCACCTCGGCGACATTCCCGACGCGCCGGAGGTGCCGGTGCCCGACCACCACACCCTGCTCCAGCGGCAGGTCGCCTTCGGCTACACAAACGAGGACGAGCGGATCATCCTGTCTCCCATGGCCCGCGACGGCGTCGAGGCCGTCGGCTCCATGGGCAACGACGCCGCGCTCGCGGTGCTCTCAAGCAGGCCGCGGCTGCTCTACGACTACTTCAAGCAGCTTTTTGCCCAGGTCACCAATCCCCCGATCGACTGCATCCGCGAGGAGATCATCATTGGAGCGGAGACGCGCCTCGGCTCCGAGGGCAACCTGCTCAACCCACAGCCGTCGGCGTGCCGCCGCGTCGAGCTGAAGTGGCCCATCCTCACCAACGATGAGTTCGCCAAGCTGAGGCGCCAGAACCTCCCGGGCCTCAAGGTGGGCGTGCTGCCCATCCTGTTCCGGGTCACCCGCGGGGAGAGGGGCCTCGCCAAGTCGCTCGAGGAGCTTTCCGCCATCGCCCGCCGCATGATCGAGGAGGACGAGGTCAACGTGATCATCGTCAGCGACCGCGGGGTGAACCGGGATTTCGCGCCCGTGCCCTCCCTGCTGGCGATCGCCGGCCTGCACCACTACCTCATCCGCGAGGGCCTGCGCACCCGGGTGAGCCTTGTCCTGGAGACCGGCGAGGCGCGCGAGGTGCACCATTTCTCGCTGCTCATCGGCTACGGCTGCAGCGCCATCAACCCCTATCTCGCCTTCGAGACCATCGACGACATGATCCGCGAGGGCCTGCTGGTGAAGCTCGACCACAAGTCGGCCTGCAAGAACTTCGTCAAGGCCGCGACAAAGGGTGTCATCAAGGTGATGTCAAAGATGGGCATCTCGGCCATCCAGAGCTACCGAGGCGCCCAGGTTTTCGAGGCCCTTGGCCTGCGCCAGGACGTGATCGACCAGTATTTCACCTGGACGCCGTCCCGCGTGGGAGGCATCGGCCTGGACGTGATCGCGCAGGAGGTTCTCCTGCGCCACCACGCGGCGTATCCCGAGCGCGAGGTCAACGGCCACGTGCTGCCGTCCGGCGGCCAGTACCAGTGGCGCAAGGACGGCGAGCAGCACCTGTTCACGCCCGAGTCCATCCACCGCCTGCAGAAGGCGGTGCGCACCGGAAGCTTCAAGGTGTACCAGGAGTACGCCGGCCTCATCAACGACCAGTCCGTCAACGCCTGCACCCTGAGGGGCCTTCTCGACTTCAAGCCCGCGACCCCGATACCCATTGAGCAGGTCGAGCCGGTGGAGAGCATCGTGAAGCGGTTCAAGACCGGGGCGATGTCCTACGGCTCCATCAGCAAGGAGGCGCACGAGACCCTCGCGATCGCCATGAACCGCATCGGCGGCAAGAGCAACACCGGCGAGGGCGGCGAGGACCCGGCCCGCTACAAGCTGGAGCCCAACGGGGACTCGAAAAACTCCGCGATCAAGCAGGTCGCTTCCGGGCGCTTCGGCGTGACGAGCGAGTACCTCGTCAACGCCCGCGAGCTCCAGATCAAGATGGCGCAGGGCGCGAAGCCCGGCGAGGGCGGCCAGCTGCCCGGCACCAAGGTCTATCCGCCGATAGCCAAGACCCGGCTGACGACCGCGGGCGTCGGCCTGATCTCACCTCCGCCGCACCACGACATCTATTCGATCGAGGACCTCGCCGAGTTGATCCATGACCTCAAGAACGGCAACCGGCTCGCCCGGGTGAGCGTGAAGCTCGTCGCCGAGGTCGGAGTGGGCACCATCGCGGCCGGCGTCGCCAAGGCCCACGCCGACGTCGTCCTCATCAGCGGCCACGACGGGGGCACCGGGGCCTCGCCGCAGACCTCCATAGCGCACGCCGGCCTGCCTTGGGAGCTCGGCCTGGCGGAGACCCACCAGACCCTGGTGCTCAACAACCTGCGCAGTCGCATCGCGGTCGAGACAGACGGCCAGTTGAAGACGGGCCGCGACGTCGTGGTCGCCGCGCTGCTCGGCGCCGAGGAGTTCGGCTTCGCCACGGCCCCGCTCGTGGCCACCGGATGCATCATGATGCGCGTCTGCCACCTGAACACCTGCCCGACGGGCGTGGCGACCCAGGACCCGCAGCTTCGCGCAAAGTTCACCGGCAAGCCGGAGCACGTCGTCAACTTCATGCGGTTCATCGCCGAGGATGTCCGGCAGATCATGGCCCGGCTGGGCTTCCGCACGGTCGAGGAGATGATCGGCCACGTGGAGCGGCTCGAGGCGAGGAAGGCCGTGAACCACTGGAAGGCGAAGGGCCTCGATTTCAGCAAGATCCTCTACCAGCCCGACGTGGACGAGGACGTGGGGCGCTTCTGCCAGATTGCGCAGGAGCACGGTCTCGAAAAGTCGCTCGACGTCACCACGCTCCTGGAGATCTGCAGGCCCGCGATCGAGCGCGGCGAGAAGGTCGTGGCGGAACTGCCCATCAAGAACACCCACCGCGTCGTGGGGACCATCACCGGGAGCGAGCTGACGAGGAAATGGGGGGCCGGCGGCCTGCCCGACGACACGGTCCGCATCCTGTTCAGGGGCTCGGCGGGCCAGAGCTTCGGCGCATTCATGCCGAGGGGAATGACGTTCCTGCTCGAAGGCGACGGCAACGACTACGTCGGCAAGGGGCTGTCCGGCGGCAAGATCATCGTCTATCCCCCCGAGAAGGCCACGTTCGTGCCCGAGAACAACGTCATCATCGGCAACGTGGCTTTCTACGGCGCGACCAGCGGCGAGGCCTACATCCGCGGCGCCGCGGGCGAGCGCTTCTGCGTCCGCAACAGCGGCGTCCATGCCGTGGTGGAGTCCGTGGGAGACCACGGCTGCGAATACATGACCGGCGGACGCGTCGTCGTGCTGGGCCCGGCGGGCCGCAACTTCGCCGCGGGGATGTCGGGCGGGGTGGCCTATGTGCTGGACGAGCGCGGCGATTTCCCGGCCCGGGTCAACCTCCAGATGGTGGGACTCGAGAAGCTCGAGTCCCCGGAGGAGATCGCCGAGGTCCGCTCGCTGGTCGAGAGGCACCTGGCCCATACGGCGAGCTCGCGCGCCCGGCGCGTGCTGGACGATTGGGATCGGATGGTCCCGCGCTTCGTCAGGGTCATGCCGAATGATTACCGGCGCATGCTGGCCTGCATCCGGCGCGCCCACGGCCAGGGGCTGACCGGCGACGAGGCGGTCATGGCCGCCTTTGAGGAGAACGCGCGCGACCTCTCCCGCGTGGGCGGCAACTGACGTCCGCGAGCTCAACCCCGACACCGACCTAGCACAATGGGCAAGCCAACTGGATTCCTCGAATACCTGCGCGAGCTGCCCGCGGACCGGCCGCCGCTCAAGCGCGTGAACGACTGGAAGGAGTTCCACCACCACATGGGGGAGGAGAAGCTCCGCCAGCAGGGCGCGCGGTGCATGGACTGCGGCGTCCCCTTTTGCCACACCGGCAGGCTCCTGGGCGGGATGGCCTCGGGCTGTCCGATCAACAACCTGATCCCCGAATGGAACGACCTGGTCTTCCGGGGGCTCTGGCGCGAGGCGCTCAACCGCCTGCACCGGACGAACAATTTCCCCGAGTTCACCGGCCGCGTCTGCCCGGCCCCCTGCGAGGGCTCGTGCGTGCTCGGAATCAACAGCACGCCGGTGACGATCAAGAACATCGAGTGCGCGATCATCGACCAGGGATGGGCCGAGGGCTGGGTGGTGCCCGAGGCCCCCCGCGTGCGGACCGGAAAGAGAGTCGCGGTCGTCGGATCCGGTCCGGCCGGCCTTTCCGCGGCCGCGCAGCTCAACCGCGCCGGGCATGCCGTCACGGTCTTCGAGCGCGCCGACCTTCCGGGCGGGCTGCTCATGTACGGCATCCCCAACATGAAGCTCGACAAGAAGGAGGTCGTGCTCCGCCGCATCCGGCTCATGGAGCAGGAGGGCGTCAAGTTCATCTGCAAAGCCAACGTAGGCGAAAACGTGGAGCCCCAGATCTTCCTGAAGGAATATAGCGCGACGGTCATCTGCACCGGCGCCACCCAGCCGCGCGATCTGCCGGTGGAGGGCCGCGGTCTGGGCGGCGTCCATTTCGCCATGGAGTTCCTCAGCGCCAACACGGCAGCGGTGCTCGCCGGAAACCCGGACGGCAGCCCCATCCATGCGCGCGGTAAGGACGTCGTCGTGATCGGAGGAGGCGACACCGGGACCGACTGCGTCGGAACGGCCATGCGCCACGGCTGCCGGAGCCTCGTGCAGATCGAGATCCTGCCCCGGCCTCCGGCGGAGCGCGCCGCCGACAACCCGTGGCCCGAATGGCCCAAGGTCCACAGGCTGGACTACGGCCAGGAGGAGGCTGCCGCCCGGTTCGGCGCCGACCCTCGGGTGTATCTCACCACGGTGAAGAAGTTCGGGGCCGACGCCGGGGCGCGGGTCAAAGACCTCGTCACCGTCCAGGTCGAATGGGAGAGGAACGGGCAGGGGCAATTCGTGCCGAGGGAGCTGCCCGGCACCGAAGGCGTGCGCCCCGCGCAGCTCGTGCTGCTTGCGATGGGCTTCCTCGGGCCCGAGCAGCCCCTCCTCAAGGAGATGGGCGTGGCCTGCGACGCCCGCAGCAATGTCAGGGCCGAGTACGAGAAATACGCGACCAGCCTGCCGGGCGTGTTCGCGGCCGGCGACTGCCGCCGCGGGCAGAGCCTGGTGGTCTGGGCTATCAACGAGGGCCGTGGCGCCGCACGCGAGTGCGACCGCTACCTCATGGGCCAGACGGACCTGCCCTAGGCAGGTGGGTTCGCCGGGCGCGCCCGGCCATATCCCGGCGCGTCACTCCACGGTCGCCACCCGGTGGAGCACCGGCCCCAGCCGGTCCGCGATTCGGACCAGGTCGCCCACGCGGCGGCCCACGAGCTGGCGGCCGAGAGGCGAAGAGCCCGTGATCACGGTCGCCTTGGATTTGCCGTCGCTGGCCTCGAGCCCGCCGGATTGCGGGCCCATGAGGTACGCGGCCCGCCGGCCGTTCGCCTCAAGGGTCACGAGGGCGCCGGCGGCGATCTCCTCCCCGGGCCCGAACTCCCGCGGGGAAAGCGCCCTCCATGCCGCGATCGCGCCGGCGATCTCCGAGGCGAACCGGGCCTGGCCGGCTGCGAGGTAGGCCGCGCTCTGGCTGCGCATGTCGTACTTGTCCTCGGCCTTGCTTTCCTCGTCCGTCGCCTCGCTGCGCGAGCCGAGGGCGGCCTCCGTCTGGAGGGCGAGCTCCGCCTCGAGCTGGGAGATGACTGACCGTGTAAGGGCGCGCTTGTCCATGGTCGGGTTCTTACGGTATTTCGTTGTTGCCGATGCCGTCAAAGCCCATTCCCGGATCCACCGGAGAGGTCCTCACCTGCCTTCCGTCGCCCTATGTCGCGCACGGGCCGACGGGGCTCCTGTACCTCCCCCGATTCATCGCCAAGTGCAAGTACGTCAAGGAGCACGGATCGCTTCCCGCGAGCTATGCGAAGAACTTCAAGCGCGGGATCGACCGGTTCCTCTGCCTGCACCTTGGAATCGATCCCGGCGCCGTTGAGCAGGTCGTCCGCGAGTCTGCGGATGACGCGGAGATCGAGAGGGGGCTCGCCCGCCTTCTCCCGGCGGAAGTGCGCGCCGAGAAATGGAACCGGGAGCTCGCGCAGAAGGGGATGACCGCCGCGGGCCGGGAGTTCCTAGGGACGGCGCTCACGGCCATGGGATGCGCGGACAGGGCCGACGACATCAAGAGCATCCCCGACCTGATCGATTTCGACGAGGGGAGGATCGAGTGATCAAGGGCCAGAGGATCGTCTGCATCAACGACGACTTCAATGAATTCGTGCGGGCTGTCTACGCGCAGCTCCCGGTGAAGGGCAGGACCTACACGGTCCGCGAGGTCTTCCTCGGCCGGGAGAGGATCGTCAAGGGGGGCGACTCCGCGACCGTGGGGCTCCTGCTCCACGAGCTGGTTAATCCCCCGGATCCGTTCCACGCAGGCAAGGAGGAGCTCGGCTTCTCGTCCGAGCGGTTCGCCCCCCTGGAGGAGCTGCCGCCCGAAAAGGAGGAGGCGGGAGCGGAGGCCGGCGCCGGGGCGGGCGAACGCGGCTTCGGGTCGAGTTGATCCGCGCCGGCGGGCGAACCCGGGGGAACCGGGCCGCGCCCCTAGTGAAGGTGCGGCGCGAGCTCGGCGAGCGCGGGACGCCCCACGCAGCGCCGGATCGACTCGAGGTTCTCCCGGACGAGGGCCCCCATCGACTCGCAAAGCCGGTACTCGGGCCTGCCGTAGTGCTCGGCAAGCGATTCGCGCAGCTGGTGGACCTTCTCCGGGGGCGATATCGGGTCGCCCTCCATCGCCGCGAGGAGAAGGCCGAGCCTCCTGGCGGCAAGCTCGGCGCGCTGCATCATCATCGTCTGCTCCTCGCGCTGGTACTGGTTGGCGGTCTCGGCGTGCAGTTGCTTCGTGCAGAAGAGCACGAGCGCCGCGTTCTCCTTGAAGAACTGCGGCCGGTAGAAGTTCTTTCTCCCGTTGTAGCTCTGCTGGTCGAAGTCCATCGCCCGGATCTTGAGCTGGAAATCCTCGAAGTCCGGAGTGACTACGAACACAAAGTTGTAGGAGCGCATGTCCCCGAGGAGCTGCACAAAGCACCGCTCGTTGAACTTGACGAGCTCCTTGGCGACCCGCACCGGGCTCAGCTCGGGCCGCTGGAGCCAGCGGGTGATGAAGATGTCCCCGGGGATCCCGGCGATGTGCTCCTCCACGAGCGTGTTCCCCCGCGTGATGAAGTTGAGGCGGTTGGGGGAAAGCAGGTGCTCGAGCTCGAGGCCGTAGACCCGCGAGGCGTCGGCCTTCTTGATGTAGACGTAGTCCTGGTTGTCGTTGTACGCGTTCACGATCCTGATCCTGAACGGCATCGAGTTCCCGAACGTGCAGAAATCCACGCGGTCCGCATAGAGGTGCTGGACGACCGACTTGTCGCCGTCGACCTTGATGAGGGCGTACACCTCCTTGAGCGCCTCGTTGAGGGCGCGCATCTCGGTCCGGTCATAGATCACCGTGTCCCAAAGGGTCGGTTTGCCGTCGGCGTCCACGAGCGGAATCGCCTCGGTGAACCCGCGCAGCCGCTCGTAGGTGACAGGTATGTCCCGCTCGCGCCTGAAGGTGCGCAGATACCCGCGCAGCCCGTCGCCTATGGGGAACATGGGCTTCTTCCGGGTCGCCGGAAGCGTGTCGTTCTGGATCGCGGCGTCGGCCATCCCGTCGGTGCGTCAGTTCGAGCCCGGGGCGCGGTCGCGGTATTCGCCCCAGCGCGCGGCGAGCTCGTGGGTCACGCGGCTCCCCACGCGGTACGCGGCCTCGAGCGAGGGGATGTAGCCGGCGTATTCGGAATGCAGGCTGTTGTTCACGTCCTGCCTCGGCGCCTGCATGCAGTAGTTGCTCGCCGTCCTGAGAAAAAGGACCCGCCGGAAATCGACCCTTCCCATCTTCGACAGACGGCTCAGCGCGGCGGCTATTCCCTGGTCCTCCATGTCGGACATGGCAAACACGCCCTTCCCGTTCGTCCATAGCCGGGTCCAGTCGCTCGCCCATTGCGTCATCGCCTTTCCGTGCCAGTAGCGGCACGAGCCGAACGTCTCCCCGCAGAGGACGAACGGGGGCCTTTGCGCGTTCGGGAACCCCCCGTAGGACGCCCGGTAGGCCCTCATCTGGTCGGAGTCCGGGATCTGAACGTCCTTTGTGAGGGCATAGGCCCATCCGACCAGCGCAGGATCCAGGGGATAGGCCATCGTGTCGGGCTCCCACTTCTCGTACGTTGGCTTCTGGTTTGGGGTCTTGGACCCGATCGGCACGATCGCATAGGGCCAGGAGGCGTCGGCCTCGCGCGCGTCTATCTCGTAGGCGACATCCCCGTCGATCACGTAGTGCGCCCAGGCCGCGCTCCCGATCGAGGCGACCGCCGGATTGACTCCCGCGATGCCGTTCACGACCCAGTACGTCCGCGAGAAATCGAACACGCCGCTCAGGGCGAGCGCCATGATCTGGTTGGATGAGCGGACGGTGGTGCCGGAAACGACGCCGATCGTCCCGTTTCCGTCGGTCAGGACCGGATGGTCCACGCCGGGAACGTCGATCTTCTGGGTCCAGTTCTCCCTCTCCACCCAGAACTGGAATTCCCCCGGCCTGTCGCCCCGGTCCGCACCCGCCTCGAAGGTCACGACCACGGCCACCTTGACCGGGATGGGGTCCGCCCCGAGCCGGGCGGCGCAAAGAAGAAACGCTGGAAGCAGGGCCCGGAGGAGGCGCCTCATGGGATCAGCTGTCGGCAGGCGGAGGGGGCGCCGTACCGGGCGACCTCCCCGGCCCGGAGGACTTGAATCGGGGCGTCAGCGTCTCGGCCGCCTCATCCAGGCGGGAGGAGGTCGTGTTCAACACGTCCGCAACCACGGTGATGTAGTCGATGGCATCGGGCCAGCGGCGCAACTCGACGGCCTCGCGCACGCCGGGAAGCGTCTTGGCGGCATAGCCCGTGTACTGGCCCGGCGCATAGAGCATGTGCTTGTACCAGCTCCGGCCGGGAAGCCCCCTTTCGGTCGAGAGCGCCTGTTCGATTCCCTGAAGAATCCCGTTCAGCCGCCCGAGTTCCTGGGCCGACAGCTTGAAATCCTGGGCCGAAGCCCGCGCGAAGGCGTCGTCGTAGCTTTTCGCGCTCTTCGTGAGCCGGGTTGCGGCCCGCTCCAGCGCATCGAAAGCCAGCATCGGGACATCGGCCGGGCTTTGTGGCGGCAGCCGCATTTCCTGGGGATCCGCGGCCAGCTTGAACGCGCCTTCGTCGATGAGGCTGTTCAGCTCCGCGCTCTCTTCGCGCTCGCGATCGGTCAGCTTTTCCACCTCGGCCACGTAGCGCGTGACGGTTTCGGCGAGGTCGCCGAATCTCATGGGCAGCACGTCGGCCTGGGCGGTGCGGAGCACAAGCCGGCCCGCGGTCTGCGCCAGCGCCACGCCATACACGAACTTGGGGTCCCCGAACCGGATGAAGTGGTCGAACGAGTCGTACGTGGAGTGGTAGATCGAACGCTCCACGTCCTCCCCGCCGTATCCCAGGTTGATCGCCGAAACACCCAGGTGCTGGAGGAAGGGGGTGTAGTCCGAGCCCGACCCCAGCGCTTCTATCGGCAGGTCGGCGCCCGCCTTCGCGGCCTTCAGCTGCAGCTGCTCATCCGGGGTGGCGGGGATCCTGTCGGGGCCCTTCCTCTCCACGTCCGCGATCTTGATCCGCGCGCGCCAGCGGTCGAGGATGGTCACCCCGGTCTCCGGGTCGAGCACGGCGCCGGCAACCTCGTTGACAAAGTGCTGGAAGGAATGGCTGCCTCCTGCGAAGAGGATGCCGCGGCCGTTGGTGTCGGAATTGACATAGAGCACGGCCTTGCGCTTGAGCTCGTCCGCGTGCGTCTCGGCCCATTCGGTTGATCCGAGGAGCCCGGGTTCCTCGCCGTCCCAGCTGGCGTAGACCAGCGTCCGCCTAGGTCTCCAGCCGGACTTTGCGAGGGCGCCGATCGCCTTCGCCTCGGCCATGACCGCGATGTTTCCGGCGAGGGGATCCCATGCCCCGAACACCCATCCGTCGTGATGGTTTCCGCGGATGACCCACTGGTCGGGAAACTCGGATCCCTTCATCACCGCGATCACGTCATAGATCGGCTTCAGGCTCCAATCCGAGGAAATGGCAAGGTGCACCTTCGCCGGGCCGGGCCCGATGTGGTAGGTGAATGCCAGCGCGCCGCGCCATCCCGGCGGGGCGACCGGCCCCTCGAGCGCGCCGAGGAGCGGCTTTGCGTCGCCGCTGGAGATCGGGATCACCGGGATCTTGAGGATCGTCTGCGCTTCCTCGATCTTGAGGCGCTTCGCGTCCTTCGTGGCGCCGACCCCCGGGGTCAGCGGGTCTCCGGAATACAGGGTGATGTCCGCGACCGATCCGCGCTGCACGCCGTCGTCCGTCCGGTAGGCGCCCTTCGGATAGACGTCGCCCGACCAGTAGCCATCCTCGTGCGGGTCCGAGTAGATGATGCATGCGGCGGCGCCGTGCTCCTGCGCAAGCTTGCCCTTCAGTCCGCGCCAGCCCGCCCCATAGCGGACGATCACGACCTTGCCCTTCACGTCCACGCCGCGCCTTTCGAGCTCCGTGTAGTCGGCGGGCATCCCGTAGTTCACATAGACAAGGTCCGCCGTCACGTCCCCGTCCGCGCAATAGACGTTGTAGGGGGGGAGCGCCCCGGCGGTGCGGGCCGAGGTCCGGTCGCCTTCGATCGCGGGCTCGGACAGCCGCGCCTTGAACGCAACCGGGGCCACGAGCTCGAGGGTCAGGCTCTTGGGAGTCGGATAAAGGACGCTGAACGTCTCGATCCGCGCGTCCCACCCCCACTCCTTGAACTTGCCCAGCATAAAATCCGCATTCGCCTTGTCGTGCGGCGAGCCCACCTGGTTCGGCTCCGAGGACATCTGCTCAAGCCACGACCGAAGATCCGCCGGGTTGATCGCCGCGTCGAACGCCTTTTCGCGCTGCTGCTCCACCTCCGCGGACGCGGCCCTGAAACCCAGAAACCCTTCCGGCGCTCCAAGAGAAACGGACCCCAAGAGGGTCGCACCGGCCAGGGCCGGACCGAGCACTCGCATCGCTTTCATCCGGAAAGAGAAGAGAATACGTCGATGAAGAGCAAGCACTTACGGTGTAGTTCCGCCCGCATCGAGCCCCACTTTTGCCCGCCTCCGCCGCCCTCCCGCCTGCCAATCGGGGCCGGACTCGGGAGAAGCGGAAGCTTCACCGGCAACGTCCTTTACGTTTCCTGCAGACCGGACATGGGACCTGGAAACTCCTTCCCGCAAGAAAGCGGCGATACCCCGCACATTCTGGCCGGGAACGGCCTTTTCCCGTCGCCAGCGGCGGAAGGCGGGGCAACCTCGCGGTTTCACCACCAATGGATCTATCCGCGGCTTCACGCAGCCTCCTGAGCGGGTGGCAGGGGCTCGCCATCGCCGCAGCCGTCATCGCGGACATCCGTGACGGCGACGCTCTCCTTCCCCATGCGCGCCATTCCTATGGGGGCGTCGGGGTCGGGATACTCCGGCGACCCTCCTGATAAACGCCCTCCCGCCGCCAACGGACTGCGTTGCCGCACTAATGGTTTGCGGGCGAAACCCAGGCGCGGCACGGTGTGCGGCCATTCCACCCAATTCATGAGCCTGCGCCTCGTCGCCCTCTTTTCCTCCGCGGTCGCGCTCCTGGCGGGTTGCAACCAGTCTGACACGGAGAGGTACAAGGAGGAGATCATCGCCGCCGACAAGGCGTTCTGCGCGAGCTCCGTGAAAGACGGCCCAAAGGCCGCGTTCCTCGCCGCCATCGCAAGGGACTGCAAGCTGCTTGGCGACTCCCGGACGGGCGCCGATGCCGTGAACGACGTCTTCATCCAGCTTCCCCCCACCGCAAAGCTCACGTGGGAGCCTTCGTTCGTCGGCGTGAGCGCCTCGGGCGACGTCGGCTACACATGGGGCCGGTATATACTGAACGTCCCCATGACCAAGCTGGGGTCGCGGCCCTTGATCCGGATGGGCACCTACGTCACGGTTTGGAGGCGACAGCCCGGCGGGGCCTGGAAGGTCGCGCTCCACGGCGGCGATACCGAACAAGTCCGCTGACGGGGGCGATGGAGGGCCCGCAAGCGGCGTTCCTGGCGATTGCGCCGCCTGGCATCGAGGGCATTGGAGGAATCCCGCCCCCTGAGGCCCCGGCCTACGGGACAAACATCCCGACGAACTCCGTCACCGGCATGGCATCGAGCCTCGCCGGATCGGAGAAAAGGGCGAGGATTGAGCTGGCTCGGGGCTCGGCGAAATGCCCGCGGACGGCGCTTTCGAACTTCGCGTGGAGCAGCGGAACGCCCTCCTGGCGCCGCCTCCGGTGGCCGACCGGGTACTCCACGGAAACGCGCCGGGTTGTCGCGCCGCCGCGGAAAAACACCTGGACGGCGTTTGCGATCGAACGCTTGCCCGGATCCAGGTAGTCGCGCGTGAACGCGGTGTTTTCAACGACCTCCATCCTGAACCGGAGCGAATCGATCCGGGGATCGGCCGCCGCGGCATCCTCGTAGTCCCCGGCCGCAAGCGAACCCTTGATCAGCCCCACGGCCACCATGTATTGGAGGCAATGGTCGCGGTCCGCCGGGTTGGCGAGAGGCCCGGTCTTGTCGATGATCCTCCGGCCGCTCTCCTGCGTCTCGATCGCGATCCTCTCCACCTCTGCGAGCCGAGGGGCGACCTCTGGGTGGAGGGCGATCGCGGCCTCGACCGCCGTCTGCGCGTGGAATTCGGCGGGATAGGAGATCTTGAAGAGGATGTTCTCCATCACGTAGCTCCCGAAGCCCTGGGCCGGGACCGCGAGGGGCTTGCCCCGAAGGACGACGTCCTGGAACCCCCAGACCTTGGTGGTCAGGGCCCCCGGGTACCCCATCTCGCCCCTGAGCGCCAGGATCGCATGCAGGACGCCCCGGCTTGCGGCATCGCCCGCGGCCCAGCTCTTGCGCGAGCCCGTGTTGGGGGCATGGCGGTAGGTCCTGAGCGCGCCGCCGTCGAGAAACGCGTTCGAGAGCGCGTTCACGATCTGATCGCGGGATCCCCCGAGCAGCCGCGTCGCCACCGCCGCGGAGGCGATCCGCACAAGCAGCACATGGTCCAGCCCCACGCGGTTGAACGCGTTCTCGAGGGCGAGGACGCCCTGGATCTCATGCGCCTGGACCATCGCCACCAGCAGGTCGCGCACGCGCAGCATCCCGCGGCTCCCGGCCTCCCCCGAGCGGCCCGCGTAATCCGCGGTGGCGAGAATCGCCCCGAGGTTGTCCGACGGATGCCCCCACTCGGCGGCGAGCCACGTGTCGTTGAAATCGAGCCAGCGCACCATGGCGCCGACGTTGAACGCCGCGTGCACCGGCTCGAGCTCATGCGCCGTCCCGGGAACGCGCGCACCGCGCCCGGGGAGCGCCGCGCCCGGCACGACCGGGCCGAGGAGCCTCGTGCAGGCCGGGTAGCGGAGCGCGAGGAAGCCGCAGCCGAGCGTATCCATCAGGCAGAGGCGGGCTGTCTCGAGCGCGGCCGCGCCGCTCGCGCGCCCAGGGTCAAGCACGTAGTCCACGACCTGCACCAAGAGCGGATCGGGCGGCGGCCGGGCGGCGCGGGCTAGGTCGGCGTGGCTCATCTCAGCGCTGCGCAATGGGCACGAACGGCGTCGGGGGGGGGCCCGTGTAGCTTGCGCCCGGCCGGATGATCTTGCCGTCGATCCTCTGCTCGATCACGTGCGCGGCCCAGCCCGCGGTTCGCGCGATCGCAAACACCGGGGTGAACATCGCCGTCGGGATCCCGAGCATCCGGAAAGCGGGCGCGCTGTACCAGTCGAGGTTTGGAAACATCCTCTTCAGCCCCCACATCACGTTCTCGATGCGCTCGCAGACCTCGAACAGGCCGGGCGCCCCACCGTCGGCGCACAGGCCGCGCGCGATCTCCTTGATGATCGGGCTGCGCGGATCCGCGATCGTGTATACGGGGTGGCCGAAGCCGATGATGATTTCGCCGGAGGCCACCCGGGCGCGGATGTCGGACTCGGCCGCGGCCGCGTCCTTGTACCGGAGGGCGATTTCGATCGCAACCTCATTGGCGCCGCCATGCCTCGGGCCGCGAAGGGCGCCGATCGCCCCGCAGATCGCCGAATGCAGGTCCGAGCCCGTCCCCGCGATCACGCGGGCCGCGAAGGTCGAGGCATTGAATTCGTGCTCCGCGTACAGGATGAGCCCGCGGTCCAGAGCGCGAACGTGGGCGGCGGACGCAGGCCTGCCATGGAGCAGCCTGAGGAAGTGGCCGGCGAGCGAGGGCTCGTCCGTCGCGGTCTCGATCCGCCGCCCGCCGTTGGCGTAATGGTGCCAGTAAAGGAGCATCGAGGCGAACGAGGCGATCAGGCGGTCCGCGATGGCCCGCGCCTCCGCGGCCCCGTGCGCGGGCTTCTCCGGGTCGGCCGCCCCGAGGGCCGAGCAGCCCGTTCGAAGGACGTCCATCGGATGGGCAGCCGCCGGGATCAGCTCGAGCGCGGAGCGCACAACCGCGGGCAGACGCCGGCACCCGGCAAGGCGCGCCCGGTAGGCGTCGAGCTCCTGCTGCGTCGGAAGCGCTCCGTGGATCAGCAGGTGCGCGATCTCCTCGTAGCTTCCCCTCTCCGCCAGTTCCACGATGTCATAGCCGCGGTAGTGCAGGTCGTTGCCCGTGTGTCCGACCGTGCAGATCGCGGTGTTGCCTGCGATGACCCCTGAAAGCGCCACGGACTTCTTGCTCATTTCTCGTCCCTTCCCTCCTGCGCAGCCAGCATGCGGTCCAGCCTGCGCTCGTATTCCTCGTAGCCCAGGACGTCGTACAGCTCCGCGCGGGTCTGCATCTCGCCGACGACGGATTTCTGGGTGCCTTCCCTGCGGATCGCCGCGTATACCCTCTCGGCGGCCCGGCTCATCGCCCGGAACGCTCCCAGGGGATAGAGCGCGATCGCAACTCCGGCGGACCTGAGCCCCTCGAGGGAGAAGAGCGGCGTCTTTCCGAATTCCGTAAGGTTCGCGAGCACCGGAACCTTGCCGAGCGCCTTCGTGAACGCGCGGTATTCGTCGAGGGAGGTCAGCGCCTCGCCGAAGATCGCGTCGGCTCCGGCCTTGGCGTAGGCCCGCGCCCGCGCAACCGCCCCGCCGATGCCTTCGGAGGCATACGAATCCGTCCGGGCCATCACCAGGAAATGCGGATCGGTCCGCGCGCCGACGGCCGCCTGTATGCGGCCGCACATCTCGGCGGAGCTCACGAGCTGCTTTCCTTCCCTGTGCCCGCAGCGCTTCGAATGGACCTGGTCCTCGAGGTGGCAGCCCGCAGCGCCCGCAAGAGTCATCTTCCTCACCGTGCGCTCGATCATGAACTCCCCGCCCCAGCCCGTGTCGGCGTCGACCAGTAGGGGAAGGTCGGTGGCCTGCGTGATCCTCCGGATGTCCTCGCACACCTCGTTGAGGCTTGTGATCCCGAGGTCGGGCAGCCCGTGGGAGGCGTTGGCAACCCCTCCCCCGGAGAGGTAGATCGCCCGGTACCCGGCGCGCTGGGCGAGCAGGGCGCAGTATGCGTTTATCGTTCCGACGACCTGAAGGGGTCGTTCGGCCTTGAGCGCGGAGCGCAGGCGCGCGCCCGGGGTGCGGGGTTGGGACGGCATGGGGATGGGGATATCTAGTGCGCGCTCGTAGCATGTTTGGGCTACCGCAGCGATCACTTCGTGATCGGCTCCCCCCGGCCCCCAATCGAGCCCTCTCCGGACGGCCCGTTCTACCTCGGCTTCGTCGCGCAGGGCATCCGTGAGGTTCCGAAGAGCCCGTCGATCGCGCGCACGACGAACGGAAGCCTCATGGCCAGCCGCGCGAGCCGCTGCCGGCCGGCGGTCCTCAGCGTCTTCACCACCTTGAAGCGCACCGCCCCGTCGTAGCGGAAGCGGACGGGCCGCAGGCCGTGCCGGGCATAGATGATCCTCAAGGCGCGCGGCGTGAAATAGCCGACGTGGACCTCCGGCATGATGTAGCCGTAATCGAGGCCCTTCAGCCTCGGGACCAGGCTTGCGACGTTGCCCGTCGTCACCAGGAGCAGCCCGCCCGGCTTGAGCAGCCTTGCGGCGAGGGAGAAGACCGGATCCGGGAACTCAAGGTGCTCGACGACCTCGACGAGGCTGATGACGTCGTAGCTCCCGCCCGGCTCGGATGCCAGCTCGTCGGGGCCCAGGATCCTGAAGCCATCGTCCCTTCTCAGCCGGTCCGCATATGTCCCGACATCGTGCCCGGTGAGGCGCAGGGGCCGCGCATTCCCCCCAGAGCGGAATTCCCTCCTGTCGGCGAGGTACTTCAGCAGTCCCCCGGCCCCGCATCCGAAGTCGAGCCACTCGACCGGGCCCTCGGGCGTGTTGTCCGCGATGAATCCCGTCGCCACGCGCCAAAGGTCGTCAAACTCGAGCATCCGGTCCGTCGCGCGGTAATCCCGGTACTCGGACTCGTAGTCGACAAAGGGATCGGGCCCACGGCCCCTGTAGTAGGCCTCGTTGTAGATGGCGTATCCCGAAAACGGCTCCACGAACATGAAATCGCAGGCCGCGCAGTGCCAGAAGTCAAAATCCCGCGCGAGGAACTGGCTGTGCCTCGTTCCCCTGAGCGTCACGCGCGCCGAGCCGCAGCAGCGGCATGCAACCGAGGCGCCACCAGGGCCGGCAGGCTCAGTAGTCATCCATCACCCCAAACATGACCCATGCGAGCAGCATCGCGGCAACGATGACGAGGACGAGCCACATGACCAGGGTGCCCGGCGTCCGCGGGAGCTGCAGCACAAGGGCGCCCGCCAGGCCGCCCGCCACGGTCACGAGCAGGATGAAGTCGCGCGTGCGCTTGGACCTCCTCTTGGCCGGCAACGCGATGATTTCCGGACCCAGCCTTTCCCCGGCGATCCGGTTCTGCCTGTGAATCAGCTCGACGCTGATCGCCGTCCCGTCGCCCGGGCGCGCGGCCATCTCGGTGGGCGTGATTTCCTTGGGCCCGAATCCGGCCCGTCCCCCGGGCGCGCCCATCTCGCCGGGCGGGGATTGAGGGTGGTCGTCCCCTTTCCGCAGCGACGGTCGTCGCGCGGCGATCTCGTTCTGCCTGTGAATCAGCTCGACGCTGATCGCCGTCCCGTCGCCCGGGCGCGCGGCCATCTCGGTGGGCGTGATTTCCTTGGGCCCGAATCCGGCCCGTCCCCCGGGCGCGCCCATCTCGCCGGGCGGGGATTGAGGGTGGTCGTCCCCTTTCCGCAGCGACGGTCGTCGCGCGGCGATCTCGTTCTGCCTGTGAATCAGCTCGACGCTGATCGCCGTCCCGTCGCCCGGGCGCGCGGCCGTCTCGGTGGGCGTGATCTCCTTCGGCTTGAGCGCGAAGCGTCGAACGGGCGGATCTTCGTCGTCGGGCATGGGCGGTCTCCATTTACGTAAGCAGCTCCCACCCGAAAGCGCAACCGGGGGGTTGTCGGCGCACAGCCGCGGGGAACGCGGCCTGGGGATTGCACTCGAGCGAGGGGGCAGCCCCGGAATCGGGATCGGCGGGCCGGCCACCTTTGCCGCCGGCCTTCACGCGGCGATGAAGGCGGAAGCCTGCCTTGGCCGTGTGGAACGCCAAAGCTCGCCAGCCAATGTCAAACCATCCAAGCTCCCTTCGACTCAGCCGTCCCCAGTAACCCTCGCACCCATACCCCCACCCGCCCAAACACAAAGAACATGAAGAGAATCCCCCCCCTCGTCCTCTGCCTCGCCCTGATCCCATTCCTAAGGGCGGCGGAGCCCGCCCCGGCGCCGGACGCCGCCCAGATCGAGCTGGCCCACCAGGTCATCAAATCCATGCATGCGGACCGGGCGTTCGACCAGATGTCCGTCCAGATGCAGAAGATTGCCGCCCAGTCATTGAGTCTCAACACGGCGAACTTGACGCCCGAGCAGAAGGCGGCCGCGGCGAAGGTCTCAAGCCAAGTCATGGCGCTCTCGATTGAGGCGGCCAAGGGCCTCGTGGACAAGATGGACGTGATCTACGCCGAGGTCTACTCGCCGGCCGAGCTCAGGGCGATGAAGGCCTTCTATGAATCGCCCGAGGGAGTGTCGATGGTCGAGAAGCAGCCCCAGATCATGCAGAAGATCATGCCGTATGTTACGAGCATGCAAAGAGACCTGATGCCGAAGATCCAGAAGATCGCCGAAGCCGCCCGGGTTGAGGCGCAGGGCGCAGTGGCAGCCCCGACGACCCAGGCCGCCAAGCCGTAACTTTCGCCTTCAGGAATTGCCGGCCTTGGGGTCGATGGCTCCTGCTCCCTTCAGGTCCAACGGGCCTTTCTGAATCGAAAATGCCCTAGCCCCGGCCCAAGGCGCAGACCCGGCGATAAAGGCCCTCATACCGAGTCACGATCACATCGGCCGAAAACAGCTCGCGGGCTCGTTGCCTGGCCGACGTGCCCAGCTCGGCCCGGCGTGCGGGATCGCAGATCAATGATTCGACGGCGCGCGTGAAGGCGTCCGCGTCGCCCGGGGCGACCAGCAGGCCCGAGCTGCCCGACACCACCACCTCGGGGATCCCGCCCACCGCCGCCGCGACGCTCGGGCAGGAGAAGCACATCGCCTCGAGGATGCTCAGGCAGAAGCTTTCCATGTCCGAGGTGAAAAGCCCTATGTCGGCCGCCTGCAGATAATCCTCAATCTCGGTCACGTTCTCGCGCACGATCACGCGGTCCTCGAGGCCAAGGCGGCGGACGTCGCCCATGAACGGCGCAAAGCTGGCCCCCGCGAGGACAAGGAGCTTGAAGGACTCCCGCGGCCGGATGCGGGCGCAGCACTCGAGCAGGAGGTCGATCCGCTTGACGGCCCGAAGGTTCGACGAGTGCAGCAACAGGGCCTCCCTGCCGACTCCCAGCTCTCGGCGCACCTCCTCGCGCGAGCGCCGCGGCTTATGGGGTTCGAAGAAATTGTGGATCACGTCTATCGGCCGCCTCACCGACAGCAGCTGCCGCGTCTCCTGCTCCAGGTAGGCGGACACGGTCGTCACGGCATCCGAGCGGTCTAAGGCATACGTTATCGCCGGGCCGTAGCCCGCATCGCGCCCGAGAAGCGTGGTATCCGTGCCGTGGAGGGTCGTCACCACGCGGGGCCTCTGGCCGGGCGGGAGCATCGACTGCCCGAGAATCGCGGCCGTGGCGTGCGGGACCGCATAGTGGACATGGAGGACGTCGAGGCCATGGTCGCGGCTCACCTCCGCCATCTTGACCGAGAGCGGAAGCGTGTAGTCGGGATACTTGAACAGCTCGTAGCTGTTGATCACCACGGGGTGGAAAAACAGCCGGGGGGCGTCCGCGGGCAGACGGAACGGCCGCTCGTAGCTGATGAAATGGGCCTCGTGCCCGCGGCGGGCAAGCTCCTCACCGAGGGCGGAGGCGAGGATGCCGCTGCCCCCGACCGACGGGTAGCAGGTTATGCCGATCCTCAGGGGCCGCTCGGATGCCATGTCAGAAGCGGCGCGCTGCCCGGGTCAGCGGCGCAAGCGAATCGAAGACCAGCGGGTCGTGCGGATAGAGCGGCTGCGCGTACTCGACGCCGGCCCGCAGGCCCTGGGCCCGCGCTCGGGCGAGCTGCAGCTCGACGTAGTTCCTGGTGCGCATCTGCGAGGCGTGCGCCTCCATGGCCGCCGTCCAGGCCGCGACGACCTTCGGCGCGGAAATGTCCATCAGCACCGGCAGGATCCCGGCCGGCTCCGCCTCCGGGGTCACCGCGTAGAAGAACAGCGGGCCGATCGCGTGCGCCGGTTTCGCCCGCAGCTTGGCCACGCCGCCATAGCGGGCAAGCCGCGCCGCGTCGCGCACAAGCTGGCCAAGCCGCGGATGGTCGGGATGCTGGTTCTCCACCAGGCTCGGCGCGAGCACGACCCCCGGCCGCACGCGCCTGATGACAGCCGCCAGTTTGAGCGCGTGTGCGGCTTTGACCTCAAGCTGTGCGTCGCCGTCCAGAAGGACGAACTCCACGCCCGCCCCAAGGAGGGCGGCCCCCTTTCTGGCCTCCGCGGCGCGCTCTGCCGCCGTGCCGTGGGTGCCGGATTCCCCGCGCGAGCAGATGACGAAGTGCGCCGCGCGCCCGGCGAGGGTCTCGCGGGCGATCACGCCCCCGCAGCCGAATTCGATGTCGTCGGGATGTGCCCCGAAGGCCAGCAGCGGCGCGGAATCAAACGGGGATTTCGCAGTAGGCTTCATCCGAGCGGTCGATGGGGTCGCGGTCGACAAAGCTGACATCGCTCGCGTCCTCGCGGCGCAGGTAAACCTTCTCGCCTGCGCCGACGACATAGTGCGTGCAGTGCACGACCGATTGCATCCAGCGGAGGCGCGAGTCGCGGGCGGGGCTGATCTGGGACTTGTCGAAGGGCACGGGGGGCAGGGTGACGAATGAAGCCCCACCCTCGTGCAGTTGCAACGCGCCATCGACGAATCTTGCCCGCACCGCCTCGCCCTCATGCTGCACATCCACGAAGAACTCGGGGACGTCGCATGCCAGGCGCCGCAGCGCGGCGTCGCCGGAGCGCGCGACGCGAATCCCACCGAGGAGCCCCATCCGGCGGTACATCTCCAGGCAGAAGTCGGCCGCGTTTGCCGCCGCCACCTGCTTGAACTCCTCGACCCAGCGCAAATCGACGTAGGCGGGAAGCTGGCGGGCCGTCTTCTCGCGCCAGCCGGCGGGAATCCGCTTCGCGTAGAGCGGGGAGAACTTGCGCTGGAGCCTGTTCTCGAATGCGAAGTTCAGCGTGTGCGGCTTGCCGGTCTTGCGGTCACGGAACGTGGTCTGGGTCTCGCGCGGGTCGTGGTCGCTGTCGTGGTAGAAGAAGACGATCTCGCCGCCGAGCTCGGCCTGGAGGCGCCTGGCCGTGACGATCTTCGCGGCCAGGAAGCGCCGCGGGAAGAAACCGCAAGGCTGCTGGCCGAAGCAGATGACGGGCGGCTGCGTCATGGCTTCGCGGGGGCCGCGCCGGCCCTGCCGGAGACCCCGATCGCGGCCTGGAGAGCGAGGCTGAACGCCACGCAGGCCGCGCATCCGATCAGGTTGTACCAGAGGTAGGATATGCTGAGCTCGGCATAGAGAGCGAACACCAGCCCCTGGGCGGCCAGGGCGGCCCAGAAGACCGCCGTGCCGCCGACCCTCCTGAGGAAGAAGGCCACGAGGAAAAGCCCCAGGACGACGCCGTAGAAGATGGAGCCTAGTATGTTCACGGCCTGGATGAGGTTCTCGGCCAGGTTGGCGAACAGCGCAAAGCCGATCGCAACCAGGCCCCAGAGGGCCGTGAACCACTTCGAGGCGGCCACATAGTGCGCGTCGGTCGCCTCGCGCCTGATGATGTGGCGGTAGATGTCGACGGTCGTCGTGGAGCCGAGGGCGTTTAGCTCGCCCGACTTGGAGGACAGCGCGGCGGCGAAAAAGGCCGTTACAAGCAGGCCGATCAGCCCGTGGGGCAGGTAATCCAGGATGAAGGTGATGAAGACATAGTCCGAATCGTTCGCCGTCGCCCGCCGCCCGGCGCCCCCCAGGGCAGCCCTTGTCTCGGCCCTGGCCGCGTTGCCGCGTTCATGGGCAGCCTCCGAGGCGGCGCGCGCGGCGGCCTCGGCCGCGCGGTCGCCGGCATGCCGGGCGCCGAGCCAGGCCTGGAGCTGCAGGCGCTCCTCGGAGTGCGCCTTGGCGAACTCGGCCTCAAGGGCGCGCAGCCGGCCGCCCCCGCCATGCTCCGCCTGATAGTTCCAGGCCGCCCGGTTGAAGTACACCGGCGGACGCTCGAATTGGTAGAAGACGAAGATGAGCACGCCCAGCAGCAGGATGGAGAACTGCATGGGAATCTTGAAGACGGCGTTAAACATCAGGCCAAGCCGGCTCTCGCGCAGCGAGCCGCCGCTCAGGTAGCGCTGCACCTGCGACTGGTCGGTGCCGAAATACGACAGCGCCAGGAAAAGGCCCCCGAGGAGGCCGGACCAGATCGTGTAGCGCCGGTCGACGTTCAGGGAGAAGTCCACGGCCTCGAGCTTGTGGAAGCCGCCCGCCAGCGTGAGGGTGTCCGTCAGCGTGAGCCCGGCGGGCAGCTTCGCGACCAGGACGATGAACGCCGCCGCCATGCCGGCGAAGATCACCCCGATCTGGTATTTCTGCGTGAGGGTCACGGCCGCGCTTCCGCCAGTCACCGTGTAGAGCACCACGACCAGGCCGCTGCAAACGATGGTGGCGTCCAGCCGCCAGCCCATGACCGTGGAGAGCACGATGGCCGGAGCATAGATCGTGATGCCCGCGCCGAGGCCCCGCTGCACGAGAAAGAGCCCGGCGCCGAGGAGGCGTGTCTTGGGGTCGAAGCGGTGCCCGAGGTATTCGTAGGCGGTGTAGACGTTGAGCCGCCGGTAGATGGGAAGGAACACAACCGCGATGATGATCAGCGCGAACGGCGCGCCGAAGTAGTTCTGCACGAAGCCGAGCCCGCTCTCGTAGCCCTGACCGGGCGTGGAAAGGAAGGTGATCGCGCTGGCCTGCGTGGCCATGACCGAGAGGCCGATCGCGAGCCAGTGCGTCCCGCTGGCCCCCTTCAGGTACGTGTGGAGGTCGCACCGCCCCCGGGTCCGCCACATGCCGTAGGCGGCGATCCCGAGCAACGCGCCGACCAGGACGATGTAATCGGCTGCGTTCACGAGAACATCCGCGTCAACGCGATCAGAAGCCCGACCCACACGATGAAGATCGCGGCGACGACCAGGTAGACCCGGCGCCAGGTTCGCAGGCCCGGCAGACCGGGGCCCTCGTCCTCCTCAGGCGGCTTCATCTCCCCAGTGAGACGAGGTTGGCGAACAGCCGGTACGCCCCGGGCACGCCCGCGGGAAGCTGCCGGAAAAACGAGAGCCCGGTATAGACAAAATAGCCGCTCCCGTAGCGCGCCACCAATAGCCCCCCCTTCAGGGGCGCCTCCCCCGCATCGCTGCAGGCGAGAAGCGGCGTGAAGTGGCCGGTGTCCCATTCGCTGGCAAAGTCCAGCCCGCGCTCCTGCACCCAGCCGCCGAAGTCGGCGGCGGCGATCACGTTGGGCGTCGTGAACGCGGAATGCGCGGGAACAAGGATCTCGACCGGAGCATTCTCATTGGTCACGCGGTAGTGCGCCAGGTCGCGGGAAAGCTTGAGCTCGTACGGGGCCATCTGCGGCGTCTGGAGCCCGCTCGGCGTCGTGTACTGCTCGACGACGGTGCCGCCCGCCTCGACATAGGCGAAGAGCGCGGGCAGCCGCGGGGCGACGTCCGTCCTCGTGTTGAGCGCGCGCACGCCGATGACCACGGAGTCGAAGCCCTTGAGCCTCTCCGCGGTGAGATCGGCTCCCGTGAGCTCGGTGACCTCATATCCCATCTGCTCCAGGCATCCGGCGACGCTGTCGCTCGCGCCGCCGGCGCCAGGCAGATAGCCGACGCGGCGGCCGCGGATCCCCAGCTCGAGGCACACCGCCTTCAGGCGCGCCGGCGCCTGCAGCAGCTGGGGCGGGATGTGGCTGTAGCTGATCTGCATGCGCTGGCTTCCAAAGCTCGTGCCATCGAACCTCGCGCGGGCGGAGATCATCCCGGTCGCGCTGGACTTTGGGCCCGTGACGGTGAAGGTGAGCCGGGCGCTGTCCCCGACGGCGGCCAGGCGAAAGGCCTGCTTCGCCGGGGAAGCCCGCCATCCGGCCGGCACATCCAGCCCGACCGTGCCGGCGACTCGGGCACGCGATGAAACGACCTCGACCGCCACTATGCGGCTGGCGCCCGGGGCAAAGAGCTCGACGGGCGTGGAGAAGCCCAGGGAAACCGGCGGGATCACATCGAGCCGGCGGCGGATCGCGCCCTTCGCCGGATCCGCCGTCACCTGCACGGCCTCGTCGCGGACCACCAGGGTCTGGCCTCCCACCATGAACATGTCTTCGATCGGGACCGCGGGCGGGCTCTCCGGCATGCCGATCAGCGCGGGATCATCCACGCGGAACATGCCGGGCGTGCCCTCCTCGCGAAGCCAGTACGGCTGGCTCAGCGGCGTGCCTGCGGGCAGCGTCCGGGTGACTTCGCGCGCCGCCTCCTCGTTGGGGCGCAGATCGATCGCGCGGTCGGCCTCGCGCCCAATACCGGGGTATCGCACGGCGAGCCACCGCACCGGCACTGTCGAGCGCACCAGGGCGGTGTGCCGGAACCTCAACTCCTCGCCCGGCACGGCCTCGCAGCTCGGGAGCGTGGTTTCCACGGAAAGGCCGAGGCAGGCCTGGAGGATCCCGTCCAGCTGGCGGCGCTTCTCGTCCACGACAGGATCCGGGGCAAGGGGCGCCAGCCGTCCCCGAAGGGCGAGCAGGGCCGGGACGCTCGCGGCGGGGTCCGCCGGGTTGAACTGCTCGATCGCCTGGCCGGCCAGCCGATCCACCTCCGAGCCCCCAGGAACGCGGCCCCACGTGGTGTCGACGCCGTCCATGATGTCCTGCGCCGCGGGCTCCCCGGCAAGCAGCTTGAAGGATTCGGACCGTGGGCCTCCGCCGGCCGCCGCCGCCGAGAAATTCGCGAAACCCTGCGTCCTGTGCATGGAGCGGCTGCGCGCGGCTAGGGTGGCGAAGGAGGCGCCGGTCACCGGATCGGTGCCGTCGATCCCGATGCGGAGGATGCCCGGGCCGGTCAGGGCGCTTCCGAAATTGGGGCCCCAGCCGTTCCAGAGGATGCGCCGGGGCTGCCACGGGGTCAGCGAGGCGAGCTGCTCCGGGAATGCCTTGGGGTCGCCGGCAAGCCTGAACGCCTCCAATGCGAGGATCGCGGAAGCCGTGTGGTGGCCGTGGGTGTTCCCGGGCTCGGGGGGGAAGCGGGTGACGACGACGTCGGGCCGGAACACGCGGATCACGCGCACGATGTCGGACAGCACCTGCTGGCGGTCCCATTTCGTGAGCGTGTCGCGGTAATCCTTCGAGTAGCCGAAATCCCTTGCTCGGCTGAAGAACTGCCGGCCGCCGTCGACGCGGCGGGCGGCGAGCAGTTCCTGGGTGCGGATCACGCCCAGCAGGTCGCCGAACTCGGGGCCGAGCACGTTCTGTCCCCCGTCGCCGCGAGTGAGCGACAGGTAGGCGGTCCGATAGCAGCGGCCGCGGGCGAAGTAGGTGATGAGCTGTGTGTTCTCGTCGTCCGGATGCGCCGCGATGTAGAGGACGCTGCCCATCTCGCGGAAGCTGCGCAGGTCCTGCAGGATGGCCTGCGCGGGAGCGGGCTCGGCGGCGGCAAGGGATGCGAGCAAGGCGGCCCCCGCCGCGGCCGCGAATGCGCGGATTGACGCCGTCCGCGGATTGCGGCGGGCGACGGAAGGGGCAGCCCTGATCACTTCAGGCTGGCGATTAGCGCCTCGTTCAAGCGGACGTACTCGTCCTTCTCCGGTCCCGTGTCCTTGGAGGCGAGATCCTCCGACTGAGTGGCTGTCGCTATCGCCCCATCCTTATCTCCCATCTTTCCCTGAATCAATGCCTTGCGGTAGATTATTGGATAGAACTTGGGCTGCTCGGCGATTGCCGCGTCCATCCAGGCGAGGGCCTTCTTCAGGTCCAGGTTGTGGTCGAGGTAGAACATGGCGGCCATCGCGTACGGCTTCTTGCCAGGTGCTGCCATCGCGGCATCGACCTGCGGGAGGAGCGTGCCAACAACGTCCACTTCGAGCTTCACGGGCACGCGGGTCTTCTCCCAATTGAGGCTGAGTGTCGCCGACTCGTCGCGGATGTCACCGATGCCGATAGTGAATGTCTCGTACGGAGTCTCGAGCGCGATGGGCTTGGCGGTCACGCGCGCGACGTCGTTTTTCGGGTCGTAGGCGTAGGCGCCCCATTGCTTGGACGCCTTCTGAAGGATGACGGTCCACTCATCAACGCCAGGGATCGTGAAGAGTTCATAGGTCCCGGCTCCGATCTGCGTTCCCTGTAGCTTCACGGGCGTGCTGAGCGTGATCCGCGTCGCGTTGTTTGCGCCGGTCCGCCACACCTCGCCGTAAGGCACAAGGCCGCCGAACACTTTGCGCCCCTTCATGCCGGGGCGTGAATAGACCACCTCGACGTCAGTCAGGCCAACGCGCTGCTTGTAGGTGGCGGTTGGGCTGGCCGCGGGGAAGTCTATGTGCGGCGCGGTCGCCTTGAACGGAACGCTGAACTGGGTGTTTTCCCACAGGATCCTCAGCACGCCGCCGCCGGCCGGGTCCTTCTCGATGGCCATCGTGAGCTGATCGACCTGCTTTTCCAGGGCGTCCCTCTTGAGGTCCACCCGCGCGAGGTCGTTGGTCTCGTCAACCGGTACTCCCCAACCTCCCACGTCCGTGCTGATGGCGAGCTTCGAGGTCCCGGTCTCCGAGGGAACCATGTAGAGGGTGTGCGCGCCGGCCGGAATCGTGGTACCCTGCATCACGATGGCCTTTTCGTTGATGAGGATGGAGGCCTCGTCGGCGCCAAGGCGGTAGGCCTCGCCCCAGGGCACCAGCCCTCCCCAGATCTTGCGGGTCGCGCCCGTCCCTGGATCCTTCGTGTAGGGGCGCCCGTAGACGACGGTGACACGGTATCCGGTCGGACGGTCGCCGATTACCGTGCTGATGGTCTCGTGCGGACTTCTCCGGTTCTGCTGGGCTGAAAGCGGCAGCGCCGCGGCCGCGGTGGCAATCAATGCTAGGGCTAGTCTGAGGTGTGTCATGGTATGTCTCCTGGCTCCTGTTTATCGGGTTGTCCCGTCTAATGAATGTGAGGCCAGATGCTAGGCTAATCGAACGCTTCGAGCAAGCCGGACGAGGGGTTTCCGGCTCCCGTGCCGCCGCGCCGTCCTATTGCGGGGGCTCGCCGCCGAGATCGATCCGCCTTCCCGTCCGGGCCGACTCCCGGGCCGCGTCGAGGATCTCGGTCACGACCATGTTCACCTCGAGCGACGAGGGGCCCAAGGGCCGCATCCCTCCGCGCACGACCGCGACCAGGTACGACAGCGGATCCGCGTTGGGACCCGACGGCGCGGGCGTGGCGAGCCGGGTCTCCGGGCCGTCGCCCGTCCGCATTAACAGCGAGTCCCGGTCCGGCAGCCGCAGGGAGCCCTTCTCGCCGAAGATGTCCATGTCCTTCCGGCCGTGGGGCCAGTTCCACGAGGCCTGGATGATGGCCTGGGCTCGCGGGTAGGTGAGCACGATCGTCGCCTCGTCGTCCACCTTCGGATAGGCGCCGGGCTGGAAATGCTGCGTCACGGCGAAGACCGAGACCGGGCGCCGCCCCCCCATCAGCCACGTGGCCAGGTCGGCTCCGTAACACCCAAAGTCCGTGAGGGCGCCCCCGCCGTTCAGGACGGGATCCAGCAGCCAGCTGGCGAAAAAGGGCGAAACCCCGATCGCCACCGGTCCCTGATGGCCGTCGCAGACCACGATCTTGCGCACGTCTCCGATCGAATGCTGCACGCGGACAACGTCGTAGGCGCCCTGGTTGCTCGGATACCACGTGGTCTCGTAGTTGACGATGACCTGGATGCCGCCCTTGGCGGCGGCCGCGGAGATGGCCCGCGCGTCCTCCAGGCTCACGGCGAGCGGCTTCTCCATCATGACGTCGATGCCGAGGGGCGCGCAGGCCTCCACGACGCGGCGGTGGTCAAACGTGGAGGTGAAGGTCGCGACGGCCTCCACCTTCTCCTTGGCGACGAGCGCCTCGATGCTCGGGAAGAAGAGGGCCCGGTCGAGGTGGAAGCGCTCCGCGTAATGGGCCACCGCCTCCTGGTTGGGCTCCACGATGCCGACCAGCCGGACGTCCTGGCGCTTGGCAAGTTGGGGAAGCATCCCCCAGACGTGGTCGTGGACAAGGCCGACGATCGCCAGGCGGACCGGCGGGGTGCTCTCCTGCGACCGGGCGCAGGCGATGGCCATCAAGAGGAACGCGGTGACGAGGGTCTTTTTCATGGTTCTTCGGCCAGGCGGCCACGGTTCATCGGCGGATACGCGCCCACCGCAAAGGGGGTTCACTTTTGGCCCAGAAGACCCCGGCTCCGCATCCAGTCGGCCGCGCGCTGCGGCCACGTGGTCACGTAATCCCTCGCGGGCCGCAGCCCGTACCCATGGCCGCCGGTCGGGTACACATGCAGTTCCATAGGAACCTTTATCTGCTGGAGCGCCAGTGCGTAGCTGAGGACGTTCTCGACGCGCACCGGGTCGTCCTGCGCCATAACAAGAAACGTCGGCGGCGGGTCGTGGGCCACGGCGACCTCGGGGGCGAGCCCGAAACCGCCACCCTCCTTCACAAGCCCGCCGGGATAGATGAGCAGCTGGAAGTCGGGGTAACAGCTCAGGTCATCCGCGTCGTCCACGCGGGGGTAGGTCCGCCCGCCGGCGGCGGCGCTGAGCGTTGCGCAAAGGTGGCCTCCCGCGGAGAAGCCAAGCGTGCCGATCCGCTGCGGGTCGATCGCCCATTCCTTGGCACGCGACCGCACGAGGCCGACGGCGCGCTGCACGTCCTGCAGGGCAGCGGCGTACGGCGCCTGCCCCTCGCGCTTCGGGACGCGGTATTTCAGCAGCACGCCCGTGACGCCGATTGAATTCAGCCACTCGCACACCTCCGTGCCCTCGAGGTCCAGCGCGAGGATGTAGTAGCCGCCGCCGGGACACACCACGACCGCGGTGCCCGTATTCCTGTCGGCCGGGGGACGATACACGGTGATCGAGGGCTCCGAGACATTGCCGATCCTGATGACCGGCCTTCCGGCGATCTTGTTGTCCGACGGCTTGGTCGTGTCCTTCTCCTCGCCGAGGCCGCCCCTTTCCCCGGGCGCGGAGCCGGGCCAGAGCCGGATGGCGGGCGGTTCGGCCCTGAGGCAGAGCCCGAAGCTTGCCAGTGCGATCGCGTACCTGACGACACCGGGGTTCACAGGCCGGAAGATGCCAGACATCGGGAGGGAGTCGATTCCTTTTGCCCTTTGGCCGGGTCTTCGGGCTTGGCGTCCTCAACGGGCGCTGAAAGAACAGGGCATGGCCTCCCCCAGTCCGGCCGCCCCTGGATCCCCGCTGGGATCGTGGCCCCGCCTCACGCTCACCCGGCAGATCCTGCTCGGCCTCGTCCTGGGCTGCTTTCTCGGGTGGTGGCTGAACCGCCTGCCCGAGGCCGGCCAGGCGGCCTGGAACCGGTGGCTCGAGCTGATCCGCGACGTCTTCCTTCACCTCATCAAGCTGATGATCGCGCCCCTTGTCCTCGGCAGCGTCGTGCAGGGCATAGCCGGCACCGGCGACATGAGGAAGGTCGGCCGGATCGGCGTGAAGACGATCCTTTACTTCGAGGTCGTCACCACGGCCGCGCTCGTGGTCGGCCTGGCCGTGGTCAATTTCATCGGGCCGGGCGCCGGCGTGAGGCTCGCGGGGAGCGCCGCGGCCCTGGGGGCCGCCGCCCAGGCGAAGCCTCTCACGCTGGTCGAGACGCTCCTGCACATCTTCCCGACGAGCCTGATGGACGCGATGGCGCGCAACGACGTGCTGCAGGTCGTGGCGTTCTCCGTGGTCTTCGCAATGGCCGTCATGGCGGCGGGAGAGGCGGGGAAGCCCGTGCTCGCGTTCTGCGGGAGCCTCACGCAGGTGATGCTCAAGTTCGCCGGCATCATCATGAGGCTCGCGCCATTCGGCGTCGGCGCCGCCATCGCCGTCACCGTCGGCCATCAGGGGATCGGCGCGCTGCTGGGCCTGGGAAAGCTCGTGCTCACGCTCTATCTCGCGCTCGCGGTCTTCGTGGTCCTCGTCCTCGGCGCGGTCGTCCGGATTGCGAGGGTTCCGCTCAAGCCGTTTTACCGCGCCGTGCGCGAGCCGTTCACGATCGCCTTCGCCACTTCCAACAGCGAGGCCGCGCTGCCGAAGGCGTTCGACCTGATGGAGCATTTCGGCGTGCCGCGCGGCATCGTGGGATTCGTGCTGCCGGCGGGCTACACGTTCAACCTCGACGGCTCGACGCTGTACCTCGCGGTGGCGTCGGTCTTTGTCGCGCAGGCGGCCGAGACGACGACGGGCATCCACTTCGGCATCGCCCAGCAGATCACCCTGATGATCACGCTCATGCTCACATCGAAGGGGGTCGCGGCGGTGCCCCGCGCGTCGCTGGTCGTCCTCATCGCGGCGCTGCAGTCGTTCGGCCTCCCGCTGGAGGGCGCGGCGATGATCCTCGGGGTCGACGCCCTGCTCGACATGGCGCGAACCTCCGTGAACGTGCTCGGCAACTGCCTGGCGAGCGTGGTCGTGGCGCGCTGGGAGGGCGAGTTCGACGACGAAAAGGCGCGGGCGAACTTCGGGACCTACGACTGAAGGGGCGCCGCTGCGGGGGAGCCCGGCGGCGCCCGCATCGCGGATCCGGCCCCGCTGGCATGATGCGGCCTCATCGGGCGCCTCTCGGCTTGCGCTGGGCGGCATCGAGCCCGAGGAGCCGCCGAAGCAGCACATCCTGTCCGAATGCGCCCGACTTTGAGGTGACCTGGACGCCGTCCCAGCGCCCCCCGCACATGACGGAGACCGGCACGCCGGGAATGACCTGGCCGATGACATCGAGGTGTTCCGTGCCCAGGGACTGGCACAGCGCCCGGAAGGTCTCCCCGCCGGCAATGAGCAGGCTGCGCGGCGGCGGGACGCGGTGGGACAGCTGGGCGACTTCGCGCGTGATGAGCTCGGAGGCGGCAAACCGGGCCATGCCGGTCGGGAGGTCGAAGGCCACAAGGCAGACGCCGGCCCCCTCGAGGCGCGCCGACACGAGGGCTGCGCTGGCGCCGCCGCCATCCTTGAGCCTGAGGACATGCTCGCCGCATGCGCCCAGCTGGGCCGCAGTCGCGGGGTGGTCGGAGCCGAACAGGCCGAGTATCGGCCGTTCAGGCCTGCCCGCGGCGGGAACCTCGCCCCCCGCGAGCGCGGCGGCCAGGCCGCCGCTGCCGCACCAGAGCACCGTCGCCGAAAGTTTCCGGCCGGCGTCCGCGATGCGGCGCAGGTCCTCATCCGTCTCGGCGTCCCATAGCGTGATGCCATCGAGCACCGGCTCCCCGGCCCGCGCCGCCCGCACGACCATCCCATGGGATTCGAGCGTTGCGCGCAGGTCCTCCCCCACCCTGTGCCACGAGCTGGCGCGGAATGCGTATTGCAGTCCGCCGCGGGTCACCCGCCCGTGGAACGGGAATGCCGGCGCAATCACGCAATGGGCCGCCGGCACCGCGCGCAGGGTGGCGACCAGCTCGAGGCCGCAGTGGCCGCGGAGAAGGCTGTCCAGCTTCTTGAAGGCGATCGCGCCGGGCCTTGGCGCCAGGAGCGATGCGTCGCGAGTGGCGACGGCGGCCGCGCCGGCGCTGTCCTTCTCCCTCGTGTCGGCGTCGATCGCGAAGGCCCTTGGCAGGTGCGACGGCAGCCGTCCGTTCAGGAACACCGGAATCGCCTGCTTTGCAGCCGCGAACTGCGCAGCCGTGTCAAGCGCGCCCGTCAGATCGTCCGCGATGATTCGCACCTGTGTCATGCCGTCTGCCTTCTGCCTATCTCTATAGGACCCGTCTCCCCGGGCCAACACAATCGGTCCGCACCGGCCCTGTTGGGCGCCCGGGCCGCGGTTCCGGCTCAGGCGCGTCCGGCGGGCGGGAAGCGGGTGCCGTCGAGCTGGCCCGAGAGGAGGGAACGGAATGCGCTCATGCCGGGGACCTCGCCCAGCGCGACCAACTGGGCCGCGAGGTTTCCCACCGCGGACCCCTCGAGCGAGAACGATTCCACAGGCAGGCCGGCGGCGTCCGCCGTGGCCTGGCAGAGAAGGCGGTTCTGGGAGCCGCCGCCGACGATCAGGATCCGCTTGAAGGCCCGGCCGGCAAGGCGCTCGAACGCGCGCACCGCCCCGGCGTGGCCCCGGCCCAGCGAATCGCAGATGAGCCTGACATATCCCGTGAGGTCCCGCGGCGCCCGGGCGCCGCGCCCCTTCAACTGGGATTCGATGGCCGCGCGCATGGACGCCGGATTGAAAAGCGAGGGATCGGCGACGTCGAGAAGCTCCGCAGGCGCGGGCGCGCGGGCCGCGGCATCGATCAGCCGCCGCCATTCGCCCGCCGTCCTGGGCCGCGACCTGAAGGCCGGCAGCGTCCGATCCAGGAGCCAGAGCCCAAGGCAGCTCTTGAGCGGCCGGTACCGGCCGTCTCCCATGCGCTCGTTGGAGACCCGCGTCGCAAGCGCCTCGGCGCCCAGCAGCGGCACTTCGCTCTCGAAGCCGAGGAGCGACCAGGTGCCCGAGCTCAGGTACAGATCCGAGCCATCCGCGGCGGCCGGCATGGCCGCGAACGCACAGGCCGTGTCGTGGCCGGGGACGAGCACTGAGACGACGCCCCTGAGCTCGGGGAACCCGGCGACCGGCCCGAGCCGCTGCGGCGAGAGCGCCGGCCTGCCGAACAGCCCCGGCGGGATGCCGAAGAAATCAAGCGCGGCGCGCGACCACCCCCGGCGGCGCACATCGATCAGCTGGGAATGGCTGGCGATGGACAACTCGTTCACCATCCGGCCGGAGAGCAGGAAATTGAAGTAGTCCGATATGAAGAGGCAGCGCGCGGCGACCTTCGCCACCCCGGGATGCGCGCTCAGCGTCTCCTGCAGCTGGAGGCTCGTGTTGTAGGGATAGTTGGGGATGCCGGTGAGCGAATAGACCCGGTCGATGCCGCTGCGCCCCAGCCTTTCCGAGGCGGCGGCGGTGCGGCCGTCGCGGTAGGCGTGGACCGGGAACACCAGCCTGCCGCCGCGCCCGACCAGCACGTGGTCGACCGCCCAGGAGTCGACGCCGACCGACGCCAGCCGGGGAAACTGCTTCCTCGCCTTGATCAATCCGGCGCGGACCTCGCCCCAAAGGTAAGGCAGGTCCCAATACTCGTGGCCGGCAAGCGGGCGGAACTGGTTGGGGAAGCGGTGCGCCTCCGTGAGGGCCAGGCGCCGCCCGGACCATGTTCCCACGATGATGCGCCCGCTGGTCGCTCCCAGATCGACGGCGGCGCAGTGGACCGGCTTCATCAGCGCAGGAACGCCTCGGTCAGGCCCCCGTCCACGGCGATGACCTGGCCCGTCGTCTTGCCGAGGCGCTGGCCCACGAGGAGAAAATACGCCTCGGCCTGGTCGGCGGGGGTGATCGGCGCCTTGGTGAGCGTCCGTTCCGCATAGAACCGCGCGAGCTTGCCCACCAGTGAATCGGTGGGCTCGTCGTCGGCGTAGGGAATCTTGTATTTCGCAAGCGAGCCGATGACGCGTTCGCGCGGGAACATCGCGCTGCCCTGCACGACCGTGGCCGGCGCGACGCCGTTCACGCGCACCAGGGGCGCAAGCTCGACGGCCAGTTCGCGCACCAGGTGGCTTACCGCGGCCTTGGAGGCGTCATAGGCGAGCGAGCCCTTCTTGGCGACGACGGCGTTCGCGGAGGTCGTCAGGACGAGACTTGCGCGCAGGCCCTGCTCCCTCCAGGTCTTTGCGGCCTCGTCGGCCACCAGGTAGCCGCCCGTGACATTGATCCCGAAGGTGAGCGCCCACTTGTCGTCCGGGATGTGGCCCGTCTTGTCGCTCGGCGCAAAGACGCCCGCGGTGACGCAGATTGAGTCGAAGCCGCCGTAGGCGTAGGCGACCTGGTCGAGCATCCGCCGGATGCTGGCGCGGTCGGTGATGTCGGCCCCGATGCCGACGGCGGGCCCGCACGCCGAGAGGCCTGTCCCCGCCACGCCGATCCCGGCCCCGAGCATGCCGGTGATCTCGCCCGCGGTCGCCTGCGCCGCGCCCTCGTTGAGGTCGACGCACGCGACATGCGCGCCCTCCCTGGCCAGGCGGTGGGCGGTCTCGCGGCCGATTCCGGAGCCCGCGCCGACCACGATGACGACCTGCCTCGCAAGCTCCCTTTCCGGAGGCATGCGCCTGAGCTTGGCCTCCTCGAGGCGCCAGTACTCGATGTCGAAGGCCTCCTGCTGCGGCAGGGCGACGTAGCGGTCGATCGCCTCGGCCCCCCGCATGACCTCGACGGCGCACGTGTAGAATTCGGCGGTGACGCGCGATTCGGACTTGTCCTTGCCCCAGGTGATCATGCCGAGGCCGGGAATGAGCACGACGGTCGGGTTCGGGTCGCGCATCGCGGGCGAGTCGGAATGCCGGCATCTCTCGTAATACGCCGCATAGCCCTTCCGGTAACGTTCGAGGCCCGCCGCGAGCTTGGCCTTGAGGCTGGCGGCGTCCCCGGATTGGGGGTTCCAGTCCACGTAGAGCGGCTTGATCTTCGTGCGGAGAAAATGATCGGGACATGACGTGCCGAGCTCGGCAAGGCGCCGCGCGTTCCTCGAATTCACGAAAAGCAGGATCCTCCTGTTATCCTGCACGGTGCCGATGAGGCGCCTTTCCGCGGACACCTGGCCGCGCAGCCACGGAAGGATCGCCGCGAAGGCCTTCCGGCGCCCCTCGGGGGGGAGAGCGGCGTATTTGGCCCCGCCAAAGGCCGCGCGGTCCCCGCCCTTTGCGGCGTACCTCGCCTGGATGTGGACGGAGGCCTTCTCTATCAGGTCGAGCGTCAGCGCGTAGCAGGCCTTGTCGTCGTCGGCCCATGAGATGAAACCGTGCTGGCCCATCATTATGGCGCGGATCGCGGGGTTCACGCGCGCGATCTCCTGCATGGCCACGCCGAGCTCAAAGCCCGGACGCATCCACGGCACCCAGGCCATCTCCCCGGCAAAGATCTCCCGGGTCAGCCTCTCGCAGTTGGCCGACGCCGCGATGGCGATAACGGCATTCGGGTGCATGTGGTCCACATGCTTGCCGGGCAGGAAGGCGTGGAGGGGCGTGTCGATCGACGGGGCGCGCGGGTTGAGGTTGAAGGTGGCGTGGGAATACATCCCGGCCATGTCGTCCTCGGCGGGGGATTTCAGGCCCCTGTCGGAGCGCGCGCCGTAGAGCTTCTGCAGGGCGAGGAGTTTCTCCAGGTAGAGCGACGCGAAGTTCCCGCGCGTGCTCGTGCGCAGGTCCCCGCCGGAGCCCTTGACCCACAGGACCTCGGCGGGCGCGCCGGTGAGCGGGTCCCTTTCCGCGATCTTGGAGGACGTGTTGCCTCCGCCGGTGTTCGTGATGCGCTGGTCGCTCCCGAGCAGGTTCGAGCGGTAGGCCAGCCGGCCGACCGGATCGAGCGCCGACGCCTGTGCGTCGTCCCAGGAGAATTTGACGTGGCGGTAGCGTTTCATGGGGGGTTCAGACGGAAATCAGCCTGCGGTGGGGGATGTTGATCCCCGATGCCGCAAGCTGGGACTCCTTGGCGTCGGTGATGAGCGAAAACGGGCCTCTCCAGGTCACCACGGCATGCGGCGTCGCGTGCCCGAGCTTTGTCGCGTCGAGGCAGAAATATGACTTCGCGGCCCTCCGGAGCACCGTCCGCTGGAACGACGCCAGTTCGGCGTGCGAGTTCGTAATGCCGGCCGGGCCCATCCCCTCACCGCCGAGGAAGGCCGCCGAAAACCTCCAGGCGCCGAGCGCCTGAACGGCGCCGCGGCCCAGGAGGACGGCCTGCCGGTCGAGGAACGTGCCTCCGAGCATGTGCAATTCCAGCCCGGGGGCGCCCCCGAGCATCGTCGCGACAGGCAGGCTATTGGTCACGACGGCCAATCCGCCGAGGCGCCGGCGGCGCAGGAGCCGCCGCGCCAGCGCCTGCACGGTGGTTCCGGCGTCAAGGAACACGACGCCCCTGCGCGGAAGCAGCGCGGCGGCGGAGCGGGCAATCCGGTCCTTCGCCGTGCGGGCCCGGCCCGCGCGCTCGCCGTGCGAGGCAAACGACGCATTGTAGTCCGCAAGCGCGCCGCCCCGGGTGCGGGTTATGTGCCCCCTGGCCGCCACAACCGCCAGGTCGCGTCGCGCCGTGGCCTCGGACACGCCCAGCCGGCCGCAGATGTCCGCGACCGGCAGGAAGCCGCCGGCCCGGATCAGGCCGCGCAGCCTCTCTCTGCGCTGCTGGACGATATGCAGAGGGACGCGCATCAGGTCGGCGGCAGTCTGCCTTTTATATGATTGGATTCAATCATATAATAGGCATCGCTCGCATCCGGCCAGGAGGGGCCTCCGCCTCAGGGAACGGGAGCGACCGAGTACTGGCGCTGCTTCGGAATCGCCGACCGGGAACGGGCGGGCTGCTCGGACTCCTCGCGGGCGGCCAGGGCATCCGTAGCCGCGACAAGACCGGGAGCGTCGGCGGACCCGACAAGTAACTCCCGCCGCACGCGCTGCGCCTGGTGCCCGCTATCGGCGCCCCACCGGACCCGGTAGGCCTGCCACCGCATCGGCGTGTTGTACCGCGCCAGGTTCACACCGCTAGCCAGGTCGTCGTCCGAGAAGGTGCCGACGTTTTGCCCATCGATTCGAAGCTCATACCGGCCATGCCCCAGCCCCCTGATGACCAGGGGCTCCGCGTCGAGGGACTCCAGGTCTGCCAGCGCCTTCTCGGCCAGCTCGGTGTCCGCGTCACCGAATTCCAATGGCAGCGGCAGCGAGCGGTCGAGCTCGCTCCAAGTGACCTTGCCGCCCTCGACGGCGAGCGCGCTGACCGTGGCGTTCTCGGCCGAAAGCACCGTCCCGGCCCTTGCATCTATTTCGACGCGGGCCACAAGTTCCGGCGCCCGCCAGGCCCGAAGCAACGCGGCCCCCATGATGATGTGGCCGGCCGCGCCCGGGTGCACCCTGTCGGTCAGAACCTGCCGGGCGAGCTCGCGGTTTTCCCGCCAGACGGCCCTGATCCCGTCGTCGACGATGCCGCCGAAATCCACCACCGCGGCATTCTGCTCCCTGCCGATCGAGGAGACGGACTCGCCAAGCCGCCGGAGCACGTCGTCGTACCCCGGCTCGAAACCCGGCGGGCGGGAAATGTCGTCGAAGGGCGACGAGCGGATTAGGTAGAGCCGCACTCCCGGCAGGGCGCCCTTCAGCCTCGCGACCAGGGCGCGATAGCCCTTTTCGAACCTGGCCAGAGTGGCCGGATCAAGCTTGCGGTAGCCGCCGTCGTTCATCCCGAGCATGACGGTCACCACCGTGGGCTTGAGGCTGATCACGTCGCGCTCGATCCGGACGCTGATGTCGCCGCCCATGCCGCCATTGACCGTGTCGCCGCCCACCCCGGCGTTGTAGAAGCGAAGATCCCACTGGGGGAAACGGCTGCGGGCGTACTGCTCGACAAAGCGGGCATAGCCGCCGTCTTGCGTGATGCTGTCGCCATAGAAGACGACGCGGTCGCCGTCATGCAGGGCGAAGGCCGGATCGTGTCCGCCCGCGAGCGCGGACAGGCTTCCACAGAACGCCAGCAGGCAGAGCATTCTCATTTTTCTTCCTCCTCTTGAACGGGTTCGTCGCGCCTCGGTCATTGAGGCGCCGGTTTTGCAAGGATCGACCTGAAATGATACGTGCCGGACAGCACCGACACCGCGGTGCGATCCCCGCTCGCGCCAACCGACTCGACCCCGGCCGCCCGGGACAGGGGCCGTCCGCCCTCCGTTAGCGAGGAGGCCGGTCCGGCCGGAAGGAAGACCAGGGCCGACGTGTTTGGGGGAACCGTGGCGTCGAGTTCGAACTCCCGGCCGACCCGCCGCCAGGCCACCTCTATGCGCCCCTGCAGCGAGTCGTAATGGCCGCGGGCCCAGGCGAGGGCCGGACGGTCCACGGGGCCCGGCCAGATCGTGAACCGCTGGAATCCGCGGCCCCCCTCCGCCGGCTGGATCCCAAGGACCCCCTTAATGAACCATGCGCCGACATAGAGGTAGGAGCTGTGGAGAAGCGAGTCGTGGAGGTCCCAGGATTCGCCGAAGGTGGTCTCGCCGTGCTTCAGGAGGTCGCCCCAGCCCGGGTAGTCGGGCTGGCTCACCATCGTGTAGACCAGGTCGTCGCGATGCGCCTCGATCAGGGTCTTGAACAGCATCGCCCCTCCGGTGATCCCGGCGTCGATGTGGCCTCTGCGGGCCACCAGGATCTCGTCTTCCAGCCTCTTCCAGACGCCCGCGCGGGATTCCGGAGGGGGCACCCCCGCCAGGAGCGCGATCGCGAGATACGCCTGTGAGCCGTTCACGTAGCTGCCCTGGGCCGCGTTGAAGAACTCGGCGTGCACCGCCCTGCGGACCTCGGCCGACCGCGCGGACCAGGCCGCCGCCTGGCCGTCCTTTCCCAGGGCCCGCGCGATCTCGGCCGCGGCGGAGAGGTTGTAGATCCAGTAGCAGTTGTTGAAGAAGAGGGTCTCCCGCGAGTCGTTGTTCATGCCGTGGGCGCCGGGCCAAAGCCAGTCCCCCAGGAAATCCCATTCCCCTCCCCAGCGCCGCAGGAGGTCGCCGGAGGCCTTGGTCTCCAGGAAGCCGAGCCACCGCTGGATCGTCCCGAAGCTCTGCTCGAGGATCTGCCGGTCGCCCGTGTGGCGGTAGAGCTCCCACGGCAGGTGGACGCAGTAGCCGCTCCACACCGGCCCGCCCCCGCCCCAGTAGGTGGGGGCGGTGTAGGGCAGGTTGCCCGGATCGAGCTTCACGGGTCCGGCCCCGCCGGTCAGCACCTTGCCGCCCCCGGCGTCGCCGCGGGCCTGCACGTCGCGCCAGTCCTCGGCCCACTTGGTGAAGAACGCATCGGTCCGGAAGTTCATGAGCGCCGTCACGGTCGTCGCGTGGGCGTCCCCTCCATAGCCCATCCTTTCGCGGTGGGGGCAATCGACTACGTATCCGCCCAGGCTGAGGTTCTCGAGGGTCCACAGCGTGGTCGCGTAGATCTGGTTCAGCAGCGGATCGGAGCACTCGAAGGCCGAGGCCCCGGCGTAGTCCGAACGTACCAGCCATCCCCGCATGTCGCCCAGGGCCGGAGGGGCCCTGAGGCCGCGCACGGTGATCCAGCGCCCCACCCCGTAGTTGAAGCGGTTTCGGAAGACGCCCTTTCCGGCGGGGCCGATCACATAGGCGCTTCGGATGCGGTGGGTCATGGGCGCCTCGGCCCGCTCCGAGAATTCAAGACCGATCCTATCGCCGGGCCGCCCCTCGAGCTGGTACTCGATCCAGCCGGAAAAATTCCGGCCCATGTCGAACCGGTAGACCCCCGCCTCCGGCTCGGTCACCGCCGCGGCCGGGATCGCCGTGAGCAGGCGGTTCGGCTCCGCCCGCTCCGCCGACACTTCCAGGGCCGGCGCAAAGACGACGGCGGGCTCCCAGGCGGTGTCATCGAGGCCCGGCGAGGCCCAGGCCGGGATCTCCCGGCCGGAATCGTATAGCTCGCCGCCGTAGTTCATGAACGTCCAGGCGCCCAGCAGCATGCTTGGGCTCGGGTGGGTCCTCCAGCTGGCGTCCGTCCCGACCCGCTGCGCCGACCCGTCCGGCATCGCAAGGTCGAATTGGGCCATCACGATCGGCGCCCTGGGCTTGTCGGTCGTGACAAAGGATCCATGGATGGACCATCCGGTTCCCAGCCAGAGGCCGAGCGCATTCCTTCCCGGGTGAAGCAGCCCGGCGATCTCGTAGGCCACATAGCGGGCGCGCCGGCTGTTGTCCGTCACGCTTGGCATCAGGACCCCGTCGCCAACCTTCTGCCCGTTCACGTACAGCTCATGGTAGCCGACCGAGGCCACATAGGCGACGGCCCGCGCCGGCTGCGCGGCAAGCGTAACCTCCCGCCGAAACCACGGATCGGGCAACCGGTTCTCCGAACCGTCAGCCGGGTCGTTTTCACCCGTTCCGATCCACCGCGCGGACCAGTCCCTTGGATCCAGCAAGCCCATGCTCCACGAGGCGGGCGCGCTCCATCCGGACCAGACATTGTCCTGATCTCGCACCCGCAGCGACCAGAGGCATGCCTGGCCCGAGGCAAGCGGCCCGCCGCCGTAGGCGACCTGGCTGGTCTCATCGGAAACGATTTCGCCGGAATCCCACAGGGCGGCTCCCGGGCCGCCTGGCGCCCCCGCCGCGAAGACTCTGATCTGATAGGCCGTCTGCCGCAGTCCGCGCAGGCGGGGATCCGCCGCTTGCAGCGTCCAGCTGAACCTCGGCCGCGGGACGCCGAGCCCCGACGGGTTGACCAGATACTCCGTCCGCAAGTCCGCGGGGGTGAACCCCGCCGCGGCGCACGCCAAGGGCAGGAGGAGCAGAAGCGGGATTGGTAGCCGCATCCGCCTGGGGCTCCTGGCCGCAAATGCCAGGCATCGCAGCACGCCAACGGACCCGCGGGTCCTGAGGGCCCGGCTGCTTGCCTCAGACGCCGAAGCCAGGCCGATAGGTCGTCGTGACATACTGGTTGGCCTCGGGAAGATTCGTGACCTTCATCGCGGCCGTGTCCCATTCGATCCGCCGGCGAGCCCGGATCGCAACATTGCCAAGCAGCACGGTCTCGGTGAGCCGGGAGGCGTACTCGAAGTTGGAACCGGCCTGCGCCCCTCCCTTGCATGCGCGCAGCCATTCGGCAAAATGGCCCCCCTTCACCCTCGGGATGGTCTTCGCGGGCAGCGTCGGCGCCAGGTCCTTCATCTTCGCCTCGGGGACGATCCGGACGCTCCCATAATAGGTCTCCGCAAAGACCGTCGCCTTGCTGCCGACAATCAGCGTGCCGTTGCGGTCGAGCCGCCGGCCGGCCTCCCAATCGGCCGGCAGGGCCGGCATGAGTCCGCCGTCGTACCACGTCCACCGCACGGGCGCGAGGTTCCCGCGCGCCGGAAACTCGTAGGCCACGACTGACGCGGTCGAAGGGCTGACATCGGTCTGGTGGGCGCTGACCGCCTCGACGCTCGCCGGTTGCCCGAGGTCGAGGGCCCAGTAGGCCCCGTCCATGATGTGGCAGCCCATGTCGCCCAGCGCGCCGGTGCCGAAGTCCCAGAAGCCGCGCCATGCGAAGGGGAGGAAGGCGGGATCATATTCGCGCTCGGCGGCCACCCCGAGCCATAGGTTCCAGTCGAGGCTCGCGGGGACGACCGGCATGAACTTGCTGTGGTCCGGCCGATCGACCCCCTGAGGCCATATTGGCCTGTTGGTCCAGCTGTGAACCTCCCGGACCTCGCCCAGCACGCCGGCCTGGAACCATTCCTTGATGAGCCGCAGCCCCTCGTTCGCGTGCCCCTGGTTGCCCATCAGGGTGGCGACCTTCTTTTCTCGGGCCAGAGCCGCCAGTTGGCGGGCCTCGGCTATGGTGTGCGTCAGGGGCTTCTCGACAAAGACGTGCTTCCCCAGTGAAAGCGCGGCCAGCGCGATGGGAAAGTGCATGTGGTCGGGCGTCGAGACCGTCACCGCGTCGATCTGGTTGCCCATTTTGTCCAGCATGACGCGGAAGTCGCGAAACCGAGGCACGCCCGGGAATTCCTCGAAGGTCTTGGCGGCGCGCTCGTCGTCCACGTCACAGAATGCCACGAAGTTCTCTCCCTTCAGGCTCTCCACGGCGGAGCGCCCCTGGCCACCGACGCCGCAAAGGGCGATGTTGAGCCGGTTGCTGGGCGGCAGCCCCTCCTGGCTGCTCAGGATGGACGGCATGCCGAGCGCGGCGGAGGCCAGCGCGGTTGTCTTCAGGAACGAGCGGCGCGTGAGTTCGGTGGATTTCATGCTAGGTGTGACGGCCCGGAGACCCGGTGGGCTTTCTTGCGGTGGTGGGTGGCTGGCCAAGTGGATTCCGTTGCAGGGGCGTTTCCCAGGAGATCGCTGTCATGCCCCGCCGCTCCGGGACGGGGAAAGCGGCCAAGGGCGCACGAATTGGCGAATGACGCAACGCTGATCCGCATGGGGCCCCTGCCGGGGCATCCCAGCGGTCCGCGCCGCAAGCCCTTTGCGCACGCAGCATCGCCTGGCGCAGTCACTCGCATGCCGAATGGGCCGCCTAACGGCGCGCGCGCAGCACGTCGCGCTCGTAATGCTGGACCGCGGGCATCCAGGCTCGGTCGGCCGGGGCGTTTTGCCGCCGGCAGTGCTCCTCCCACACCGCCCCGAGCGGCAGCGTCTTGCTCTCCTCGGCCTGGGCGAGGCGCGCCGTGAAGTCCCCGGCGTCCTCGGACTGCCGCAGCTGGGCCGAGGGCTCAAGCAGCGCGGCGAGGAGGCATTTCAGGGCATTGCGCGCCCCGATCACCCAAGCCGCGACTCGGTTGATGCTGCCGTCGAAATAGTCGAGCCCGATGTGGGTGCGCGCGAGGTAGCCGCCGCGCACCACCTCCTCGAGGATGGCGCGGGTGGGATCGTCGAAGAGCACGACATGGTCGCTGTCCCAGCGCACTCCGCGGCTCAGGTGCAGGAGCAGGCCGGGCGCGAACTGCAGCACCGAGCTGATCTTGTCCGCCACGGACTCGGTGGGGTGGAAATGCCCCATGTCGAGGCAGATGATCTTCTGCCGGCTGACGGCGTAGCCCAGGTAGAACTCGTGCGAGCCGACGACATAGCTCTCGGAGCCGATCCCGAACAGCTTGCTCTCGACGGCGTCGAGCTGGTGCTTCGGATCGAGCGGCTCCTTGAACACGGCGTCGAGGGCCGCCACGAGGCGCTCGCGCGGGGCCCTGCGGTCAGCCGGGAGGTCCTTGTGGCCGTCGGGAATCCACACGTTGGTCACGGCCGGCGTGCCGAGCGCGCGGCCCATCGCGGCCCCGATCCGGCGGCACGCGACGGCGTGCTCGATCCAGAACTGGCGCACCGAGGCGTCGCGGTGCGACAGCGTGAAGCCGTCGGCCGCCAGCGGGTGGGAGAAGAAGGTCGGGTTGAAGTCGAGCCCGGCGCGCCTCGCCTTCGCCCATTCGATCCAGCCCGCGAAGTGCTCGGGGCCAATTGCGTTGCGCTCGACCGTCCTGCCGCCGAAATCGCCATAGATGGCGTGCAGGTTGACGCGCTGCCGCCCCGGGATGAGCCCGAACGCGAATTCGAGGTCGCGGCGGAGCTCGTCGTTCGTCCGTGCCCTGCCGGGATGGCTGCCGGTGACCTGGATGCCGCCGCCCTCGAGCGTGGCCCCCGGCCGCTCGAACCCGCCGACATCGTCGCCCTGCCAGCAATGGATCGAAACGGGGGTGGCGGCCAGGGTGGCCAGGGCGGCCTCGGTGTCGACGCCCGAAGCGTCGTACGCTTCCCGCGCAGCCGGGTATGCGGATGGGTTCATGCCGTAAGACTGGACGCCCCGGGAACGAACCTCAATGCCGTATGGCCGGGCCCGCTCCTGCCGTTCTTGGCCTCCTCCCGGCCCATCAGGGCCGGTCCGCCCCGCCATTTTCGCAGGCCGCGCCTCCGCGAGGTTGAGGGCTCTTCTTGGGGTGACCATTCCTGGAGCCCAGGCGCCTTTGTCTGCTCGACGGGCGGCGCCTCCTTGCACAGGGTATCCAAGACCCTTGTCGGCGCTTCATCCCGGCCCTGAACGGCCGGGTTCTCGCGCCGCCGTTTGATAACCCCAGTTCCGGCTCGACCCCTGCCCCCGAGGGAGCCAAGCCCCCCTACCGACCCCGGACCAATGAACCCAAACCCCTTCCTCGGAGTCTGCTTCCACTGGCTCGGCGGCCTGGCCGCCGGGAGCTTCTACGTGCCCTATCGGCGCGTGAGGAACTGGGCGTGGGAGACCTACTGGCTCGTGGGCGGATTCTTCAGCTGGATCATAGCGCCCTGGGTCCTCGGGCTGCTGCTGACGAACGACCTGGTCGGGGTGATCGGCCGAACCTCCGGACGCACGCTCTTCTTCGCGTGGCTGTTCGGCGCGATGTGGGGCGTTGGCGGGCTGACCTTCGGATTGACGATGCGCTACCTGGGGATGTCGCTCGGGATGGGGGTCGCGCTGGGCTTCTGCGCCGCCTTCGGCACGCTGGTCCCGCCGATATTCAGGGGCCAGCTGGCGGCGATCGCGGCCAGCGGATCCGGAAAGGTCACCCTCCTCGGCATCGGCGTGTGCCTCACCGGCATCGCGATCGCCGCCCTGGCGGGATTCTCCAAGGAGCACGAGATGCCCGAGGAGATGAAGACGTCCGTGGTGAAGGAGTTCAATTTCTCGAAGGGAATGCTCGTGGCCACCTTCTCCGGCATCATGAGCTCCTTCTTCGCGTACGGCCTGGATGCGGGAAGCCCCATGGCCCGGCTTTCGGCGGACGCCGGGACCGGCCCCCTCTGGACCGGACTGCCCAAGCTGGTCGTGGTTCTTTTCGGGGGGTTCACGACGAACCTGATCTGGTGCGTAGCGCTCAACCTGCGAAACAGGACGGGATACCAGTACGTGAGCCGCACGCTCCGCCCGGTCTCCAACCCGGCGGCCGTGGCGCCGGCCGACCTTCGGATCCCCGTGGCGCTCAATCTCTTCTTCTGCGTCCTGGCCGGCACGACCTGGTATATGCAGTTCTTCTTCTACACCATGGGCGAGACGCAGATGGGCAAGTTCCGCTTCTCCTCATGGACGCTGCACATGGCCAGCATCATCATATTCAGCACGATGTGGGGATGGATCCTGCACGAGTGGAAGGGCGCGAGCCGCCGCACCCACGTGCTGATCGGCGCCGGCATCGCGATCCTCATTCTTTCCACGCTGACCGTGGGCTACGGCAACTACCTGGGCGTCAATGCCAGGTGACTTGGGCCGGATGCGGGCGCCCTCCGCGCCCACTTGAACGCCCGACTGCGCCGCGCCCAGGCGACAGCGGGAGGATTGGCCGGTCATCGAAGGGCCCCAAAGGCCGCGAATCCGCCGAATTGTGGTTTCGCGGCCAGGGAAAACCGGTATATTAAGTCAGACCGGCAATTCTGCCGGTTGCTGGAACCGGCTCCCGAATACTCTGACTCATAACTACCCGGGCCATGAGACCACAACTCCAGGCCATGAATCCTGCGGACGCGCCCCGATCGCCGCGTCGGCCCGGCGGATGAAGCCTGCGGCGTTCGTCCTTCTGCTCGTGTCAGCCGTTGCGGTCGCGGCCGGCGAGGACCGCGATCCCGGCGCGGTCGTTCCGCAGACGGACATTCGCAAGGAGGCCGTTTCGTTCTACAAATACGACCCGCGCGCCAGGGTTCCATCCCCGCTGCCGCCGTTCCTGGCGCGGGAAGCACCCCCGCCCCCCGGCCAGAGTCTCGTCAATTCCGCCCCGTCCGACCTCCGAAAGCCGCACGTGTTGAACCGCCTCCACGCAGCCGTCCTTCGGGAACAGGCGGACGCCCGCACCGCACTGGTGGCGTCGAGGCTAGGCATAGGCGTCAGCTCCGTGCGCGTGGGCGGGCCTCTCGTCGCGGGGGTGGCAACCGCCTTCTATATTCCGGTTGCCGTCGGCATCGGCTTCAGTTGGTGAGGCCGAATCCACCGGCGCCTGAGGACGGCGCGGGCTTTCCGTTCACGCGGACGGCTTGGGCAGTAGTTTTGCCACGACCACGAGCAGCGCGACGACCACCAACGCGAGCGCACCCCAGAAGACATAGCCGCCGTTGATCCCGGCAAACGGATTCCTGGCGCCGGTGCCCGGTTCGCCGGCGCCCAGGTGCGCTACGTTGCGGCTGGACGTGAGCAGCCTCACGGCCACGAGGCTCAGGTCGTAGCGCGGGGCGTTGGCCGACTTGTTGGCATAGGCAAGCGTGAAGCCGTCGGGTTCCGCGACCTTGAAGACGAGGCGCACCACGGGATAGATCACCCGCACGGCCCCGAGCGCTATTGCGGGGTTGTCCCCGTTGTCGGCCTCGATCCAGAGGGTGTCCGTGTGCATCCGATCCTGGAGGCCAAACACCCGGTTCTCCGGAACGCCGGGATCGGGCGTCCGGCTCCATTGGCCTGAGGCGAGCGTGTATTCGTAGGGACTTCCGTCCTCAGTCGTCAGCCTCTCAAAGATGCGGAACTGGCGCTGGAAAAGCGAAGTCGGCGACGCAAGCACAACGCTGCGCAGGGGCAGGCCCGCCTTGGGCAGGCGGACCCTCCACGCGCTCACCGTGGGTCGCTTCGGGTCCGCCGAGGCCTCCGGCTCCAGATCCAGCGACCGGGCCAGCGCGGGCTGCTCAAGCACGTAGGGAATCTGGTTGCCGTCGCGCAGCAGACGCAGGTCGGCGAAGTCCGGACGCGACTTCGCTAGCGCCTCGGGATCGAGCTCAAGCTCCTGCACGCCCGCGTCGGCGATCAGGATGGTCCTGCGGAACATCCAGTCCCGGGCGTCGAGCGGCGCACCCGTCAGCGGTACGTCGGGCATCGCCGGCGCTCCGAGCGCCTCGCGCGGATGGTAGTCGGGCACGTCCCCGATGTCCCCCGGAACGACAACGGCGACCCTGGCCCCGCGCAATTCTCCGGCAAAGGCGGCGAGATCGTAATGCGGGGCCGGCGCCTGAGGATTGCCCAGGAGCAGCGTGTAGCTCCCGGCGGCGGGCGCCATAAACAGCAGGTTGACGGGCCGGCGCTTCAGGCTGACGGCGTCGACGGCAAGCGGGGGCGAATCGCCGTTGTAGATGTGGACGAGCAGCTCGCGCGTGGACGGGGTGAAGGCCACGGGCAGCTCCAGCTGCGCGCGGGCGGGTGCCCCGTCGAGCGCGATCCGAAAGAGCGTGCCCGATCCGATCGTGCGCTCAGCGGGGATGCCATCGCGCACCTCGCGGACGCAGACCGTGACACGGCGCATGAAGAGCGGCTCCCTGGTGTCGAGCGCAAGGGCCGCGAGCGGCAGGTGGCTGGCGTCAAGGGAGAGGGTCAGCACCGTCTCGCCGGCGAACTCATCGCGGCCGGAAATGCGCGTGCCCACGGGGACCGGCTCGGGCGCGGGAGCGGGCTCCGAAAGGAGCCTCGCGCCCGTGAACGGCAGCGGGCCGCCTCGATTGTCGGGGACCGTGACACGCACATAGGCCGCCGTGCGGCCGCCGATGGGCAGCTCGAGCCTCTCCGCCCCCCACTGGCGGAATATCGGGATTCCCTGGTCTAGGGCGGTCCAATCCGAGTTGTTCTCGGAGACCTCGATGCTCGCGGCCCGGAGGAAAAACGGGCTTGGCGTCTCCAGGAACAGCGCGGAGAGCCTGTCCGTCGTCCCGGTTGCTATCGTGACCTGGGTCGAGCCGGCCGCCAGCCTCACATCGAACGAGGACGGCCGGACCATGTGCGCCACCGGGGCGGGCGGCCGGTCGAGCAGGAGGGCAATCTCGAGTCCCGCCGGGTCGATGACGCGAAGGTCCTCCTGCTGCGGCCCTGCGGCGTCGAACGACGCCGGGGACAGGTCCACGCGCACGAGCCCGGGAGCGGCGACGTTGAGGGCCTGCCGGTGCTGCCACTCCGTTGGCGTGAGGGCCGGGCAGCTGACGGCGGCGCAGAGCGCCAGCAGCAGCGCCGGGCGGTTAAGGCTGCGGTGGAAGGGTCTTTTCATTGCTCGGCAGGAAGCGCTGGTAGGCAAACGACGCCAGGATCGCGATCACCGCGACGGCGAAGAGGGCGCCGACGCGGTAGAGCGCCTCGAGGCGCGCAAGGTCGTGGAGGAAGAGCTTGAGCAGGGCGACGCTCAGGAGCGCGATGGCGGCATAACGCACGCTCCGCTGCCGCTTCCATATGCCGGCGGACAGCAGGCCGAGCGCGAAGAGGGCCCACCCGATGGTGTAGGACATGTCGCGCGCGAAATTGCCGGAGAACTGGAAGGTGAGCGTGAACGCCCCGGGCAGCGTGAAGTAGTCGGCGATCTCGATGTTCAGGAGAATGAACGAGAGGATGACGCCAAGGGCATAGATCAGCGGCTGCGCGTTGACGCCGAGCACGTTCTGCCGGGGCGGGGCCAGCAGCCGTGCGCCCGCGAAGAGGGAGGCTATCGCCACGCCGTAGGCATAGAGGTACCAGTTGAACACGGCCGTGCCGCCGCGAACGTGGTATTCGAGGACCGCGGGGTTGAGCGCCAGCCGGACGAAGACGACGGCCAGCAGCACGGCGCCGGTGGCGCGCAGGCCCGGATGCGGGACGCGGTGGAAGAGCCACAGGAGCGCGGCGCCCTCGAGCGCCCATGCCACAGTGATCCACTGCCGGTCGAACTGGATCGGGAACACGAGCGTGATGAAGAACAGCGCCACGCCGCCGAACCACGCGAGCTGGCCGAGGCGCCTCGGGTTGTCCTCCGCCGCCGTGCGCAGGATGGCGGCAAGGCTGCAGAGCGGCGCCACCGCGAAGACCGCGGGCACCACGCCCAGAAAGCTGTTGGGCCATCCGGTCTTGATTGCCTGGTAGACCATCCAGAAGTGCGCCGGCCCGCTCAGCGCCGCCACGGCCCATGGCCCAGTCAGCCGGGCGCAGCCGCGCCGGAAGAGGAACGGGTAGGCGGCGAACACGGCGTAGAAGCCGGCATACCACGCCAGCGGCAGGCCCGGCGCCGCGGAGCTGAAATGGCGCACGTGCCAGACGTATTCCAGCGAGGCCGCGCCAGCCAGCGCGCAGGCCGGGAGCCATTCCACGGCGAGCAGCCGCGCCAGCCCGAGCGTGAGGATGACCAGGAGGAGCCCGAGGCCGAAGACGGCCGACGGGTCGGGCACGCCCAGCCGGGCGCACACCATGATCAAGAGCAAGAACGGAAGCAGCGAGGAGAACGCCGGAATCTGGCTCCTGGCATTTCCGAGGACGCCCGCCAGGCGCGGATCCGCTGCCGGCAGCCGGCTTCCGAGCCTGCGCGCGAGCCACAGGCCCGCGAAGAAGAAGAAGATCGAGAACCCGCCGATGACGAGCAGCAGCCCGGGCTCAAAGACGACGTCCGCGGACACCCGGAATATGCACATGCCGGTGGCCAGCAGCGTGAGCACGAGCACGGACGCCACGGCGGCGAGCGACGCGCTCAACACCGCCACGCCGACGGCGATCGCGTCGACCAGCAGGATGGCGGGCCAGATGAGCAGGGACACCGCCTCGAACCTGTAGATCGGAAACAGCAGCAGCAGCAGCGCGAGCGGGGCGAACAGCTGGTTCCACCACGACGGCGCCGCGGAGGCGCGGCGGCGCTCGAGCATCAGGGGAAACGCCGTGTGCAGCGCCGCAAAGAGCAGGCTGACCGCGAGCGCCCACGGCAGCAGGGCGTCGGTGAGGTTCCTGGCGGTCCAGACCGCAAGCAGCGCGAACACCGCCAGGCCCGCGGCCAGGTGGAGCCTCGACATGCGCTCATCCAGCCATGCCAGTCCAAGCAGGAGGGCATCGCTCGCGAAGATCAGGGTGAACAGCAGCCCGGGGCGGGCGCCCGCCGACGGATGCCCCATCAGGAAATAGGCGAATGCCAGGCCGAGGGCCGGCATTCCCACCGCCGCCCACAGGACGGGCGGCGTCGCCCGACCGAGCCGGCGGGCGGCGATGTAGACCAAGAAGTAGACCGCGCTGAAGACGAGGCACACGGCCACGACCACCGGCGCATGCTCCACGGCGAACGTGTTGGCCGCCCAGCGCGCGATGATGAAGGCGGAGATTCCCGCGGCCCCGGTGATCAGCTCGCCCAGGTTCTCCCTCCACGCCAGGATGAAGACGCACAGGCTCGTCAGGAGGACGAAGGTGAAGAACAGCCCAGGGCCCGCGGCACCGGGATGCTCGAGGAAGAAGAGCGCGAAGCAGAATGCGACCGCCGGCAGGGCGATCGCCGTGCGGCTGACCACGGGCGAATCCCGGCCCAGGCGGCGCGCCGCCTCCGCCGCGCCGAGAAACAGCGCGCAGAACCCAAGGCACACGACCATCGCCGTGCCTGTCTTGCCGGGCACGTAGAATCTCTCGGCCCACGCGAACAGCATCAGCACCGTGCCGGCGGCGCCCAGGGGGACGAGATAGAGCCAGCCGCGGTGCAGCGCCACGGCGACGAGTCCCAACACGAGGATTGCGACGTAGCCGAACAGCCCGGCCGGGTTGTCGTGCCCCGTGTTGATCAGGATGGGCGTGAGAAAGCCGCCGAGGATGCCCAGGATCGCGACCACCTGCGCGTCCAGCCGAACGGCAATCACAAAGGCCGCCGCCGTGACCAGGGTCATCAGCAGGAACGTCGGCACGGGGCCAAAGAAGGAGAAGTGATAGATCGAGTTGCATGCGAACGTCACCGCGTAGAGCGACACGACGCCCGTGGCCGCCAGCGTCTGCCCCGTGATGCGGTATCTCTCGATCGGGACCCTCAGTCCCCCGACGATCAGGCTGATTCCCAGGAGGAAGCCGAGCGCCACGCGCACCTCAGGCGGAATGAGGTCGTGCTCGAAGGAGTACTTGACGAAGAACGCGACGCCGAGAAACAGCGCGAGGCCGCCGAGCCAGGCGAAGAGCTTCGCGCCCATGAACTGCTCCCAGTTGATCGCGGGCCGGACAGGGGCCGGAGTGCCGCCGGCCGGGATGGGCGGGACTTCGAAGGACGCGGGGAGAAGCGGGGGTGGTTCGAAGACCCCGGGTTGCCCGACAGGGAGCGCCGGCGGGGCGGCGGCGGCGGGCATGGCGGCACGGGCCGGCTGCCGACGCACCTCGATGGCCGCCGGCTTCGCCGCGGGCTCCTTCTCCGGTGCGACAGGCCCGTCGGCCCTAGCCGACGCGGCGGCTTGCGTCCCCAGCTTCGACAGAACGACAGCCGAAAGGTCCCGCACCGTCACGTGCAGCGCCCTGATCTCATCCTCCTGGGAGCGGAGCCGGCTTTGGAGGACATCGAGATCGCCGTCATGCCTCAGGATCTTGATGATCACCCAGATCGGCAGGACCACCAGGACGGCGATCAGGTAGACAGCGAGCAGGACGAGAAGTGCGTTCATAGCGCGTGGTCCGCCGGCTGTCGGACCGCTTCAGGCGATCCTGCAATCCGGCCTGCGCCGGCTGCCCCGCGCATGTGAGCCCCTGCTTTCATCAGAGCGTGGCCACCGCGCTCGTGAGCTGCAGCAGAACCTTCTCGGCAGCCTCGCGGTTGGCTGCGCTCAGGACCGCATCCAGCGCCGCCAGCTTCCTCTCGTAGTCGATGCGGGCGGCCCCCCAGGCCGCCCGTCCCTTCGCACTCAACGCGACAACGTGCTGCCGGCGATCGCGGGGATTCGCGAGCTCCTTGAGCAGGCCCACCAGCTTCATCCTCTTCAGGAGACCCGTGACATTGGAGGGATCGACGATCAGGGCGCGGGCGAGGTCCGAGGCGCGCATGCCGGCCGGCTGGCCGGACAGAAGGTGGAGCACGTTGAACTGCGCGGCCGTCAGCGCGTGCGGCTTGAAGGTGCGCTGGGCCTCCTTTTGCAGGGCCTGGGCAGTCGCGAGGATCTGGAGGACGAGATGCACGAAGGGGAGCGTGGCGCCATTAGTTGATATGTCAACTATTTAATTGATGCTTCAACTAAACCGCTCTCTTCATGATGCGATTCAACTCCAGAATATTACCAATCTCCAGCCAAAGGCCCGGTTTGCCGCGCTGGAGGGCGGCGCAAGGGCAAGGGGCTGAGCCAATGATGCTAACAGGTTAGGATCGCCTTAGCTGGCACAGACATCTAATCCTTGATGCCCCCCCGGAAGGTCGAGAGTGCTTCAACTTTCCAGAGCCCCATACCCCGATGCGCCTATGAAGCCCCAAGCCCTTGGCGCTTCCTTCGCCCCTAGCGTGAACAGCCCGATAGCCGGAGCCGGGAATGGCATCCGCGCTCCGAATGGCACGCTCGCCACGCCCAAGGCCAGCGCCAGCGGCAACGCGATGAACCCCACGGTCACGGCCGCCCGAATGTCTCCCGCGAGCTTCTCGCGGCTGTAACTGCTCAGCAACTCAAGGCTCCGCGGCGTGAATCGGCTCTGGAGAGGCGATTTCATCGCAATGTAGTCCAAAGGCCGAAGCGCCGACCTCCAGAAAAATCTCCCGGTTGATCAAGGGTTTTTGGCTTGGCTTCCGTGCTCCACGATGGGGCTTTTGTCCGATGGACCGCACTACTCGAGCCAAATGCGCTCGATCAGGGCCCCGTGTACACCCCCCAGCTCGCTGGCTGCGATTCCAGGCCCAATCGAGACCAGGATGCTTTCTGCGCGATTCATGTCCATGGGGATGTCGGCGCCAATCGATGACCAATAATGGACAAACACGGGATACCCGTGAGGGATGTTTGGGGAGCGGACCTTTCGCAGTGCGCTGACGGGAACCGAATAGGCGCCGAATCCGGGCTGGACCGCCACGATTCCACCGTAGGCGATGCCGTCGGCGGTGATCAGCGCCAGCTGCAGCGGGCAGGCGTTGCCCGTCGCGGACTTGCCGTACACCACAATCGTGCGGGCGGCGCCAAGCCAGCGTCCCCTTCCGCCGATCTTGTCCTTGAAATAGAACCGGAACGAATGGTCGTGCTCCCCCTCGTCGAGACCCTGCACGTCAACCGCCATGGCGCTCGTTCCCGGCCTGTCCGAGGGCACGATGTCGTACATCATGTCGCGATGGTCGGCTGTGATCTTTGCAGAGTCCGCGCCGGCATCGAACAGCACGATCGGGGCGTCCTTGGGGACGACCCGAGCGGTCCAGGGTGAACCATAGAAATCCCAGTCTGTGGGATGTCCGGCGATCATTGAAGGGAAGGTTTCGGCAGCCCCCCGGGTTGTGACGGTGATGTGGTAGCGCAGGATGCCCTCACGAAGGGCTTCTCCCGGGATTGTCGCGGAATACTGGAAACCCGAGTCCCTTCTCATGACGAGAGTCATGACGCCCCGGTCGCCACGTGGCCCCCCTCCCGGCTGAACGCGCTTGTTGGAAGGGCTCCGCTGATCGACAACATACGGGGGTTGCGGCAGAAAAGCCACGAGCTCGACCTTGTCCACCGAGCCTGGGGACGCGACCTTGGCCGCGATGCGCAGGTCCTCGCCGCCGGTCACCTCGACAATCGGGTCGTGGATGACGTATGTCCGGTCGATGGTCGGGCCAGGCGCGACGAATTCCTTCAGCGTTATTCGCCCCCACTTGTCGTTCGGGCCCCATTTTGAGACGGCACCGCCCCGGGTGAGGAGGTAGGCGCCGGGCCGGACCCTGAGCGTGCCATCGTCGGCCTGCGCTTCGAACGGGTTTCCGTCGTTAAGACCCACGGCCTTGAAGCTCCCGCCCAGGTCGGGAAGGTCGATCCGCATCGGCCATTCATTCCAAGCGATGACCGAGACCTGCTTCGCTGGATTCGGCCTCTCGAACGGGTCCCGCACCCAGATCGCATCGGGCATCACCTCGAGCCTCCACACGCCGGAATCGAGGCGGTCCAGAAAATATGCGCCCTGGCCCGGATAGGAGACCACCGGCGAGCTTCCATAGCCCGCGACATGGGCCAAGTGGTCCGGAACGGGCGGCTTGGTCGAGGTCCGGTTGGAGTAGTAGAACTCGCCGTCCGTCGCCAGTTCGGAAAGGTCCTCCTCGTAGCTTACCCGGACGCCCTCAAACGACGTGTTGCCCGGGTATTCGCCGTAATCCTTGTAAAGGGGCACGCGCCGGAAAGCCTCGCCGGCCACCTTCATGCTCAGCGCCTTTTGCGGGGCGTAGGCCAGGTTGAGGTAGTGCGTCTGGTACTCCGTGTTGGCGCCCGCGATGTACATGGGGTCGTAGGCGAACTGGGTCGCGAACTGCGCCCCGGCCTTCCGGAACGTACGCGCCATCGCTGGATAGATGTACGACCTGCCAATGTCGGCGGAGTCGAACTCGTAGAAGATCCTGGCTTTGGTGCGGAATTTCGCATCGCCCGCAAACGGGATCGGGTAGTCGTCGACGTACGGGAGAAAATTGCCCCACTGCTCGTGGCCGGCGACGAGGTTGGAGGGATACCACTGGAAGGTGCCGCCCTGGACTCCCGCATCCAGGTACGCCTGGTAGACCGGGATCCCATGGCTCATGTTGTAGAATATGGGCTTCCGGCAGCCCGCGTCCCGGATCGCCTTGGCCATCGTATTGATATACTCAAGCGTCGGCGCGTACTCAAGGTGGCCCGGCTCGTTGCAGATCTCGAACGCGATGATGTCCGGATCGTCCTTGTACGCCAAACCCGTGATCGGGTTCACATGGTCCATGAACTGCGTCAGGTAGCGCTCCTGGAGCGGCCAGGACTCCTTGTTCTCGAGGCAGCCCCGCTTTCCGTACTTCCTCGAGAACCCGTTCATCGGGTCGCCGCCCTCCGGGTACCCGTTGTCCCCGAACTGCATCGTGGTCAGGATGATCTTGATCCCGCGCTCCTTCAGCTTCGCCAGGAGATAGTCGAACGCGCGCACATGCTCGTTCACCACGAGGTTGCCATCCGGGTCGCTGATTTCCCGGTCCCAGACGTGCACGCGGTACGCATCGAATCCAAGGCGCGCGAAGTGGTAGGTGTCGGCGTCGATCGCCTTCTCGATGGGAATCCCGAGGCGCCGGTGCGCCCGGAAGGAGTAGGCGAACGGTGCGGTGTAATTGACGCCGAACAGCGCGATCTCCTTCTGGGTGGTCGTCCAGCGCATGATGCCGTTGCCATCGACGAAGGTGCTGGGGGCATCCTCCGCCTGCAGGGACACGCCGAATCCAAGAACAAGGGCCAGGGTGCTGAAGGGGATCTTCATGGGGGAGAGTAAAATCCTGCCGGGTCTCGCGAAAGTGCTACATTGCATCTATGAATTTCTCAATTGATCAAACTGTCTCGCAAGTTTCATCGAAGGCTCCGAACGTGCAGGGGGTACCTGTCTGCAGAAGTGTGATTCGGCCGACAAATCGTCACGACCATCATGAGCCGTTCTAAATCATCAACCTGACCCTTTTCGCTGAGTCTTTCCGGCCGGGTCTCGGTTGATTACCCCGCAAGAAATTAGCTCTTCATTTGTTACAGAATTCACAGCCCCTTTTCGGTGAAATGTTCGGAGTAACTGATGGATTTGCCTAAGCACACATTCCTCGCGGTCGCTTTCCTCTTGGTGGGCGCCGGGCTCCCGACGACCGGCGCCCAAGGGCCAGATTCCGGGCTTGTGGAGGCAAAGCCCCTTTATCGCGACCCCGTTTTCGACGGCGCCGCCGACCCGGTCGTGCTCTGGAACCCGCACGTCCGCAAGTGGTGGATGTTCTACACCAACCGCCGCGCCAACATGGCGGGACTCTCCGGGGTCGCCTGGGCGCATGGCACCCGCATCGGCATCGCCGAATCGGCCGACGGCGGGGCGCACTGGGCGTATGTCGGCACCGCGGAAATCGACCTGCCGCAGGATTTGGGCGGCCAGGAGCCGACCGAATGGGCACCCGAAGTCGTCACCGGACCCGATGGCGTGCATCACCTGTACATCGCCGTGGTTCCGGGGATCTTTGAGGACTGGCAGCATCCTAGGACGATCGTGCACCTCACGAGCCCGGATTTGCGCACCTAGCGCCACGCCCAGGCGCTCAAGCTGGCGTCCGACAGGGTGATCGACCCGTGCGTGCATCGGCTGGGCGACGGCACGTGGCGCATGTGGTACAACAACGAGCGCGACACCAAGTCCATGCACTTTGCCGACAGCCCCGACCTTGCCGTGTGGGTGGATCGCGGCAAGGCGTCCGATGTAAGCGGACGTCCAGGCGAAGGCCCATACGTCTTCGAGTGGAAGGGCCACGGCTGGATGCTCGTGGATTTGTGGAAGGGCCTGGGGGTCTACCGCACCGATGATTTCCTGCACTGGCAGGCGCAGCCAAGCGACCTTCTGGGCGTGCCCGGCCACGGCCCGGACGACGCGGTGAACGGCGGGCACCCGGGCGTGGTCGTCAGCAGCGACAGGGTCTATTGCTTTTACTTCACCCACCCTGGGCGGGCGGGGACGATCAGCCCCGGGGACAAGAACCTCTTGTCGCTCCGGCGCAGCTCGATCCAGGTTGTGGAGCTAAAGGCGCAAGACGGCTGGCTCGCCTGCAACCGCGACGAACCGACCCACATTCGGCTGCTGCCGCCCGACGCGCGGGACGGCGCGGCGAAGTCTGACCATCATGCGACCGGTCTTTGAATGCCTGCTCGTCACCCCTAAGGCCTAGGACCTTGAGCCAAGCGATGCCCCTCGCGAGAATCCGGCAGCTATGCCCCCTCCCCTTGGCAGGCCCGCCAACCGAGTGGGCCGCATGTTCCGAGTCATGCCCCCGATCATGGCGCTGCTGCTCTCGGGCTGCCTTGGCGCCTGGCGCAGCGGCACGAATGACGCCGCAGGCGGCGGCATAGACACACGGCCTCAGGGCCCGGCGTTCCAGAATGTCCGGGTCTCCGGTGACGGCGCCACGCTGGGCCCCTCCCGGGGCGACGGCCGTTTTGAAATAGGGTTTCCGACGGGGGATGGAAAGCCTTCGGCGGTATTCACCTTCGCGCAGACGGACATCAACGACCGCCTCGGGGTTGCCGTCGACATTGCCAACAGCGGGCGCCAGCCAGTCCGGGTCTTTGCCGACCTTAACCTGGACACCTGGGTGCGCGGTTATGTCACGGTCCCTCCCGGAAGGACCCGCACGATCTATGTTTTTGCGCGCCGGATGAAGCTCGCGGCCGCCGACGCGGCTGAGTTTCCCGGGATGCACGGCATTCCGGGAGGAAAGATGTCGCTATGGGCGGGGATCGAGGAGCCGATCACGGCAAGCAGCCTGAAGGTGTTCATGGTGATGCCCCGCAGCGCCGCGACGATTCAGGTGGGAAACATCCGCCCGTTCGGTACTTCGAAGGCACCCGACATTGCAGGGTTCTTTCCATTCATCGACCGCTACGGCCAACACAACCGCAAGGACTGGCCGGGAAAGACCCATTCGGATGCCGATCTTTCCGCCAGCATCCAGCTGGAGAACAGGGATTTGGCCGTCCATCCGGGACCGGCCGGCCTCGATCAGTACGGCGGCTGGGCGGCGGGCCCCCAGATGGGGGCGACAGGCCACTTCCGCGTGCAAAAGTTCCAGGGAAAATGGTGGCTTGTGGACCCCGAGGGGAGGCTCTTTTGGTCGGACGGGATCGACTGCGTGGAGTTCAGCGAGACCTTCACGCTAACCGCGGGGCGGGAGCGTTTTTACGCGGATCCCGCTCCGGGCGGCGACTTTCTGGGACGAAACCTGCAGGAGAAGTACGGCGCAGATTGGCGGGCCCGCGTCAGCGACCGCATTCTCGTGCGGCTGAAAAGCTGGGGAATCAACACCCTGGGCAGCTGGACCGACCCGTCGTTCATCCAGATGCGCAAGATGCCCTATACGCTCTATGTTTCGAGCGGGGAGCGGCGATCCCCCATTGATCCCGATAGCCCGGCTTGGGCCGAGGGGATGCGCCGCCGGCTGACCGCAGCAGCCGCCAAGGCGAAGGATGATCCGTGGTGCATCGGCTATTTCGTGGACAACGAGATCCACGCGAGCCTGGAACCCGACTGGTTCGAGCGGTGCTACCGGCAGGTAAGCGCCGTGGGCAAGGAGGTGATGCCAAACAAGCTCTACCTTGGCAGCCGCCTGGACTACCATGACTGGCCCGACGTGCCGGAGTCCCGAAAGGATATCGTTCGCATCGCCGCCAAGTACTGCGACGTGGTGAGCTTCAACTTCTACAAATTCACCCTGGACGACGTCGCGCTGCCGGACGGCGTCGACAAGCCGGCCATCGTTGGGGAATTCCACATGGGAGCCCTGGACCGGGGCAAGTTCCACACGGGTCTCCGCAGCGTGTTCAACCAGAACCAGCGCGCCGAGGCGTACCGCTATTATGTGACCAGCGCGCTGTGCAATCCGGCCATCGTGGGCGCGCATTGGTTCCAGTTGTACGACGAGTCCACGACCGGACGCCTTGACGGCGAGAACTACCAGATTGGGTTTCTGGACATCTGTGACACGCCCTATGTTGAGACCACCGCCGCGGCCCGCGACATGGGCTACAAGATTTACGCCATCCGCAACGGCTCAAACTGACCGCGCGCCAACCGACCTCCGTTTCTCTATCCGGTGGCTCGGAGTTGGCGTGGCCCTGCTTGCACCGGCCCTTGTTTCCTGGCAAAGCAAAGTGTACGTGGGCTCCCTCTGAGCCGTTTCGGCTTTCTGACAAAGCAACACGCTGCATCTGCTCCGGCAATTGAAGTGTCGGCTTACAATGAGAAGCGTCCATGGGCCCGATGAGCTGCGAGCTCGATTCCCAGCTAGCGCTTGGGAGATGACGTTGCGCCGACAAGATCGTGGGTCGGGCCATCCGCGCCTCCGGCGTAGCATGTGCGTGGCCGACCCGGAGCTTCATCGCGAAGTTCGCCGAGGAGTTCAAAGCCTGTCCCCCAGACGAAGTGGGCCGCCGCAAAGGCTCCGATCTGTCTCGCCGCCTCGGCAACCGTTGGGCGTGTCTTTGCGCTTAACAGCCTTGCCGAGATGGCAAATCCGTGCTTCTGGAGAGAAGTGGTTACCCGATCGCAAACCCGGATGCACTGATTGCCGAGCTCATAAAGCTGCGGGAGCATAACGAAGCGATGTCTGCGGGTAAACCATCCAGGGCCCTTAGGCCCGGACTCTTGAGGATGAAGCTCAGGAGTTCACTTCTAAGGGGGTTGGCCGGAGCCTTTCTGCTGCCCGGCATCCTTTTCGCCTCGGATCCCGGCGCGACCCCGGGCCCGGGCGACCGGGTCACGATCTCCGAGTCGATCATCGAAATCTCGGCAATCCCGCAGCCCGGCCGGCCGCATGTCGTGAGGGACACCCTGACGTCCGTGGAAATGGCGTCGCCCTTGCACGTGGTGGTGAGCCTGCAGATGCGCCTCTCCTTCGAGCTGCACAGCAGGCTGGGCAGCCTGGAAACGATCCCCGGCGACGAGATGGAGGCTAGATACCTTCCCCTTAAATCCGATTACGACCGGGTGGTGGCCTGGCTCCTGGGCGAGGGCTTCGTCATGGACGAGACCCACGACCCCATGAGGCTGAATATCTTCGTCCACCATTCCGTATCGGAAGTGGCCAGGGTGTTTCAGCTGAAGTTTTCACGGGTGGCGACGAACGAGGGCGAATTCACATCGGCTGTCACCCCTCCTTCGGTGCCAGGCGCCTACAGCTCAGTCATCCTGGGAGTCATGGGCCTACAGCCCCACCTGCGCTTTCACAGGGGCGCCCTTACCAAGCCCTTCGGCTCCTCGTTCCTGGCGCCCCCCGACGTCCGGACCGCGTACAACGTACCCGCGAGCCTCACGGGCTCGGGACAGGCGATCGGGATCATCATGCAGGGTCCCCCGCCCCAGAGCGCGGACGTTTCGCTGTTCTGGACGGACTGCAACGTCCCGCAGACGCTGAGCAATTACAGCATCGTCACGGTGGACGGGGGCTCGGCGCCCAACGACGGGGTGGAGGGCTGCATTGACGTGGAATGGTCGTCCGGAATGGCCCCAGGGGCCGCGGTCCGCTTCTACGACATACCCCAGCTCAGCGAGGTGGAAATCGTCGCAGGTCTGACACAGCTCTCCTCGGACCGCGCCACCGTCCAGAACCTGAACATCGTATCCATGAGTTTCGGTGGCTCCGAAGACCAGACCACCGCGACTGACCTGCTGGCATTCCACAACATATTCGGCGTGCTCGAAAATGCGGGCGTGACGCTGTTTGCATCCTCCGGAGACGGAGGCTCGAACCCGGACCCGACCGGGGCGACCAACGGCTATTCAAGCTCATATCCGCTCGACGCGGAATTTCCCGCCAGCGACCCCTATGTCACGGCGGTCGGAGGCACCGATCTCGAGCTGAACTCGGACGCCTCCATCAACACGGAAACCGCCTGGTTCCTGGATCCGACAAACGACACCGGCGGCAACGCTACGGGGGGCGGGATAAGCTCGATCTACGGACGACCGTCATGGCAGGTGGGTTCCGGGGTCCTCACCGGCGTCGGCTCCAACCGGCAGGTTCCCGACGTGGCCGGCGTTGCCTGGAATGTGAAGGGATCCGCTCAGAACACAGCCATAGTCTACAGGTCGGGCGGCGTGCAAGCCGAGGGCGCCGCAGGCGGCACCAGCTTCGCCTCGCCCATTTGGGCGGGGATGTGCGCCTGCATTAACCAGGCAAGGGCGAGCGCGGGCCAATCCTCCCTGGGCCTGCTCGGGCCCAGCATCTACCCCTTGCTCGGGACATCAGCGTTTCACGACATCACCCAGTCAGGCACCCTGGGCAACGGTGCCTATTCCGCCGGTGTGGACTACGACCTTTTGACAGGCCTCGGTTCGCCCAATGTCTCGAATTTGGTGACCGCGCTTGTCGCGCCGACTCCAAGCCCGACGCCCACGCCTACGCCAACTCCGACCCATACACCAACACCGACCCATACGCCCACACCGTCCCCCAGTCCCACACCGACGCCAACGCCGAGCCCGACTCCATCGCCCACACCATCGCCGACTCCAACGCCAAGTCCCACTCCTTCAAGCGGAATTGGAACCGGGCTGCCCACGCCTACGCCAACTCCGACCCATACGCCAACTCCGACCCATACGCCAACTCCGACCCATACACCAACACCGACCCATACGCCGACTCCGACCCATACACCAACGCCGAGCCATACGCCAACGCCGACCCCGACCCATACGCCCACACCATCGCCGACTCCAACGCCAAGTCCCACACCGAGCCCGACTCCTACGCCATCGCCGACACCGTCACCGACTCCGACACCAAGTCCAACACCGAGCCCGACTCCTACGCCATCGCCTACGCCGTCACCGACTCCGACGCCAAGTCCAACACCGAGCCCGACTCCTACGCCCTCGCCTACGCCGTCACCGACTCCGACACCAAGTCCAACACCGAGCCCGACTCCTACGCCCTCGCCTACGCCGACGCCGACTCCGACGGTGACGCGCCTACCTGGCACCTAAGCTAACATCGACCCCTACACACTCGTGAGTGGGTTGTCTGCCGGGCAAAGAGCGGCTAGAACAAACTTTTCGCGCTCGCGGCGATAATCCTCCGCCAGGAGATACACTAAGAGTGTGAGGAGGTTATTAGCTCCGGGGAGCTGCCCAATAATTCTTCGGACACTCCGACGCAAGACTCACTGTGAGGGTCTAAGCCGAAGGTGGCTTCACACCAACTCCACGATGAAATCGCCGAGTTACCGTGGATTTCCCTTTCCGGAATAGTGGCAGAGCACGGAGCGCAAGAATCGCGCATTTTGGGTCCGAAAACGTCACTCGCTTTCATATTGGGTCAACTCATCCAAATGATGAGTGTCACTGGTTGGGAGCGAGTAGGCCACGTTTTGGCATCCGCTGCCACTCCGCTGCATTTCTCGGAAGTGGCCGCCCGAGATGAGATCGAATCAGCGGCCAAGTGATAAATGGTCGTCCTCTGCCGATCGTATGGGACACGTCTCGCTCTGGGAGTATCTAGCGATGAGCGCCTCGGTAGAAACGAAAGAAACGAGTTGGAAAGTCGGGTGACACCCCTCGTCTTACACTTCGTATGTCAGCACTTACACTTACAGTGTCACTCCCAGCACTTTGCATTGTCAGGAAACAGCCCTCTGTTTGCTGACAATCCAAAGTGTAAACGCACCTCCTCTGAAGGATTCTGGCCGCTCGACAATGCAACAAGGCCTATTTCGCCCGACAATCAAAGTGTAGGTCGACAATGAGAAGTGTAAGTGAAATCCAGTCTGAGTCCTACGGAACTCCGTTAGCCACTGAAACGGCAGCAACCCAAGAACTGAGCGTACTTGCCAACCCTTTGGGCCCGCATCTTTATTCAAAGTGGTGTTGGCACGGCATTTTCCGCGCTATTGGTTGCCGCTGTCCCGATCGACCGAGATTAGGAAGCGTTCGATCTCTTTTTCGAATTCCTCGGGCTGATCCAGCATTACGAAATGACGCGAAGGGGCGATGGCGACGACCGAGACTCTGGAGGCTCCGGCCACGAGCGAGCGATAGAAGGCGAGCGTTTGCTCCTGCGAATAGTTCATGGGCGGCTTTGCATCGGCCGGATTGTAGGGCATAATCTCGAGGAACGGGATCACGATCCGCTCCAACTGCGGGCGCAGGTCGCTTGAAAGATCCTCTTTCGTCCACGCAGCCACGGCCTTCATGTCGCTTCGGGCTTCGAGCTGCGCTGTGGGTTCGACCAACTCCGGCCGAATCGTCCCGATGGTGCTCATGTAATAGCGTTCGCTGGCAAGCGCCGCGGTGGAATCGAGCGCCGAGTACATTCCAGAATACTGCGAAGCCATGGCGGCGCGCTGCTCAGGCGTCGCATTTGCCAGCATCGGGAAAACCGGCAGGCCATCGACCGCTACCAGGCCCGCCAATAGCTCGGGGTGTTCTTCCGCAAGGGAAATGGCAAGCGTTCCCCCCAGGCTGTGACCGATGACAACAGGCCTAGTGATGCTCTTCTCGGCCAGCATCGCCCAGAAGTCTCTGGAGAAGCTCGCGAAGAGGCTCTTCCTGTCCGAGGCCGAGCGCCCGTCAAAACCCGGCAGGGCGACCGCAAAGATTGTGAAATGGGGCGCAAGCCTGGCGATTGTCTCGTTCCATATCCAAGGTCCGCTTGCGAGGCCCGGAATCAGCACGAGCGTTTGCTTCCCGGAACCGTATTTGTCGACGTGGAACATTCCCGCCTCAAACGAGGCGGTCGGGACCGGCGCTGGCAGAAAGAGGGCGGCTGCGCACCGGGCCACACCGGCTGCGCCCAGGGTGAAACCGAGCAGGGCGACTCGAAGAGTGCGCAAAGAATAAGGGAATAGTGCGTTCATGAGATGGGATCAGTCGAGTGGCTCAGGAATGAACACTTCCTCGACCGGTTTCTTGAAGACTTGGCTGAGTTTGAATGCCAGGGGCAGGCTCGGAGCGTACTTTCCGGCTTCGAGCGAGATGATTGTTTGTCGCGCGACTCCTATGCGATCTGCCAGTTCCTGCTGCGACCAGTCGAGCTCGGCTCGAAGAACCCTGAGGCGGTTTTTCATTGGTGGCGACGCCGGACAAAATACGAGGATATGATCCAGGAGACCATGAAGACACCGTAGGTCCACCAGGCGGAGGGCCTCGGCAAACCATCGCCCTCAAGCAGGCCGTAAGTGACGGCGATCAGCGCGGTCGCACCGCCGGCCAGTGCAAGGGAGACGACGGCTATTCGCCGCAGCAGCTCATCGGTGGCCAATAGATAGCGCACGATTGAAGCAAAGACGAAAACGGCTGGAATCATCGGAAACAGCGCAACGACGGTTTGCCAGCGGCCATTCGCATTGTGCCACATCCAGCGGCTTAGTAAGATAACGATCACGTAGGCGGCCATCGATAAGCCGAACTGCCAATAATACCGCTGAACTGCCCTGCTTGTGGGATTGGAGTAAGTTTCCATGAATCGAAATGTCGTCTAATGGTTACATAATGTCAAGTATAACGTACTAAAAGTACGTTAAGCGCGACATCTTTGGGTGTGAATGTTATGCGGAACGAGTTGCGCTACTATGCGTTACGGTCGGCCAAGAATTTCTTCATGTTCTGTGCCGAGACCGAGGAGAATAGCCCGGATTTCGGGGTTCTGCCTTGCGATTTGGCCTTGTGCTCGAACGGCACCTCTCAGGTTCGATACGATTAGACACGCCCGCAATCACCGAGCCGACGATACCTATTTCGGTCTAGACCCAGTACATGCGTCCCCCACGGATTGGCGGTTTAAACCGTTTTTACGGGCTTTCCGGGCCAAGGGGCTACCAGGAGATGGGCAAATGCAAGAAAGCCCGGGAAGGCTATTAGATTATCCGCCACTTACATTTGGTTTATTCGCACTTACATTTTAATTCGCACACTTACATTTGTCATTATTCGCGTACACCCTCCCCCACACTCAAACGGCCAGCTGCGGCCTCTTCGGATCGGGCCAGTCCAGATGGAAGAACCTCCCGCGCGGCTGGTCTACGCGCTCATAGGTGTGCGCCCCGAAGAAGTCCCGCTGGGCCTGGAGCAGGTTGGCCGGAAGCCGGGCCGAGCGGTAGCCATCGTAATAGGCGAGCGACGCGCTAAACGTCGGCGCAGGTACGCCGCACTCCGCCGCGAGCGCGACGACCCTGCGCCAGTTTGCCTGCGCGCTCTTGAACGTCCTGTTGAAATAGGGGTCGAGCAGCAGGTTCGCCAAGTCGGGCTTCCTAGCGTAGGCCTCCGTGATCTTCTGAAGGAAGGCCGCGCGGATTATGCACCCTCCGCGCCAGATCTGCGCGATTTTGCCGAAGTTCAGCTTCCACCCAAAATCCTGCGCGGCGGTGCGCATTAGCTGGAAACCCTGCGCGTAGCTGCATATCTTCGAGCAGTAGAGGGCGTCGTGGATGGCCGCGACAAGCGCCTTCCGGGAGCCCCTGTACTTCTTGGACGGGCCCCTGAGTATCCTCGATGCGGCGACGCGCTCGTCCTTGATCGCCGAGATGCAGCGCGCAAAAACCGCCTCGGCGATCGTCGGCGCGGGAACGCCCATGTCGAGGGCGTTGGTGGACGTCCATTTGCCCGTGCCCTTCTGGCCGGCCGCGTCGAGAACCACGTCGACAAAGGGCCTCTTTGTGACTGGGTCTCTCTGTTTGAGAATCTCGGCCGTAATCTCGATCAGAAAGCTGTCCAAGGTTCCCTTCTTCCACTCGGCAAAGATCGCGCTCATCTCCGCGGGCCTGATGCCTAGCAGCCCCTTCATCAGGGCATAGGCTTCGGAGATCATCTGCATGTCGCCATACTCGATCCCGTTGTGGACCATCTTCACGTAGTGGCCCGCCCCGTTCGCGCCAATGTAGGCGGTGCAGGGGACCCCTCCCACGACGGGCTTGCCGGGCGTGGCGCCCTCGATCGGCCTTCCGGTCGCCGCGTCGACCTTGGCCGCGATGGCCTCCCAGATCGGCTTCAGCTCCAGCCAAGCCCCGAAATCTCCGCCGGGCATGAGCGAGGGGCCGAACCGCGCGCCCTCCTCGCCGCCCGAAACGCCGCTCCCGATGAAGCGCAGGCCTTTCCCGCCGCAGGCCTTCTCGCGGCGGATCGTGTCGGTCCAGAGGGAGTTGCCGCCGTCAATCACGATGTCTCCCGGCGCAAGCAGGGGTGTGAGCCCATCGATAACCGCATCCGTCCCCTTTCCGGCCTGGACGAGGATGACGATCTTCCTCGGCTTCGCGATCGAGCCGACGAATTCCTTGAGCGTCCTCGTCCCGACGACGACGCCCCGGGTACCGGGGTTTTCAGCGACGAACTTCTCGGTCTTCTCGGTCGTTCGGTTGTAGACCGAAATTTGAAATCCGTGGTCGGCGATGTTCAGGGCGAGGTTCTGGCCCATCACTGCCAGGCCGACGAGCCCGATGTCAGAAGAGGTCTTGGCCATAGGGTGGCCAATGTCCCATCCCCGCCCGCGGAATCCAAGCTGTTTTTCCGCCGGCTACCTCTTCGGCTTCGGCTTCGGCGTGGGGGCAATGTCCGGCGTGCCCGCCTGCTTGGTCTGGTAGGCCCCGGCCGCCGGGAAGAATGGCGCAATCCTGTTCATCACGGGCGTGAGGAACTTGGGCTCGTTGCGGTGGTAGATCCAGTTGAACCATATCAGCCCGGCCCCGATGAAAGCCGCGCCCCCGAGAACGAACTTGTTGATCTTCAGCACGGCCCGCAGGGCGATATAGATCACAATCACCGCCAGCACCGCGGCGCCGATCCTCAGCCAAAAGGCCATGGGGATCTTCTCGATTCTGTCCAGAGTTGTCGCCGCGGCCGCGAGGAGAGGGTAAGGGAAGCCCATCTTGGTGCCCTACGTCGTAAACGGGGACGGCCCGCCGTGTCGAGCCGAAGCGGAGCCCGGCCGCGCCTTCACGCGGTCCGTCATCATGGCTTTGCCCCCCCGCCCGCCCCGCCGCCCGCCCCGCCGCCGGCAGGGACTCCTCGCGCGGCGCAGTTGATCCATTCGGTCGCGCCGTCGGTGTAATGCTCCTTCTTCCAGATCGGCATGCGCGCCTTGGTTTCGTCGATGATGTAGCGGCAGGCCTCGAAGGCCGCGTCGCGGTGTCCGGCCGTGACCGCGATCCAGACGGCGATGTCGCCCGGCCCGAGGCTTCCCGTCCGATGAACGCACACGGCCCCGGCGATCCGGAATCTCCCCATGGCCTCCGTCAGGATCTTCTCCCCCTCCTTTTCCGCGAGCGGGGCGTAGGCCTCGTAGTCCAGAGCCCTGACGGCCCGCCCGTCGTTGCGGTCCCGCACGCGGCCCTCGAACGTGACGCAGGCCCCGGCGCGCGCGTCGCGGAGGCCGTCCATGAGGGCGGGAACGTCGATCGCCGTTCCGGTCAGCTTGAACGTCATCCGCTCAGCCTCCGGCGACCGGGGGCATGAAGGCAAGCGCGTCGCCGTCGCGGATGGCCGCCGCCCAGGACTCGAAATTGCCGTTGATTGCAACTCGCAGCCTGTCAGCGGGAAACGCGAACCGGTGGCGTTTTCGGAGCTCCTCGTAGAGATCGCCGGCGGTCGCCGCCTCGGTCGCCACCTGCTCCTCGTCGAGCCCGCGCTGTTCGCGAAGGACGGCGAAATAGCGAACGCGGACCGTCTTCTTCACGGCACCCGGTAGTCCTTCCTGCCCCCGGTCTTCTCCAGGAGCCGGATCTCCCGGATCACGATCCCCTGCGTGACGGCCTTGCCCATGTCGTAGAGCGTGAGCGCCGCAATGCTGGCGCCGGTCAGCGCCTCCATCTCGACTCCGGTCCGTGCCTCGGTCCGCACGAGGCAGTGGATCTCCACCTCCACCGAGCCGTCCGCACCTGGCGGGCGCGCCTTGATCTCGACCCTGCAGTCGTCAAGCGGGAGGGGGTGGCAGAGCGGGACGAGCTCGGCCGTCCTCTTCGCGCCCATGATCCCGGCAAGGGTCGCCGCATGGAAGACCGGCCCCTTCGGCGTCGCGATCTCGCCTGCGTCCAGGCGCTCGGCGAGGGCCGCCGGCAGCACGACGACGGCGATCGCGTGCGCTGTCCGCCGGGTCGCGGGCTTCCCTCCCACGTCCACCATTTGGGGACGGTTGCCGGGGCCGAGGTGCGACAGGGTGCGTTTGGAGGCCATCTGGCCCGGGACGATGGCCCCCCCGCCCCTCCTGTTCAATCGCAACCGTTCGGTGGCGCCGCCCTCAGACCCAGCTCCGGTACAGCGCGACATAGCCCGCGGGGAACTCGTCCTCGCCTGCGGGCAGCTCCACAAAACCGTCCGTATCCACCAGGCCCGCAAAATCTCCGGAATTGCCCACCGCGGCCGGGGTTGCGAGAAGCTGCGCGCTCGGCCCGCTCGACAGCCGGACCGGAAGCAGCCACGCGAGTTTCGGCCTGAACACGACCGGCTGCGCGAGCGCGGCAGCCAGCGGGGTCCTGGGCGCCATCCCGCTCGCATGGTCGAGCGCCGGCAGGACATACCGGTGGAGGCAGGTGTACGCCGAGACCGGGTTGCCGGGCAGGGCGAACACGGGGGTCATCCTGGCGCTGAGCCCGAACCAGAAGGGTTTTCCCGGCCGCTGCGCCACGCTCTGGAATACCTTCCGAACCCCCTGGCGCTCGAGCTCGGAGGGCAGGAAGTCGAATTTCCCCTTGGACACCCCCCCGGTGATCAGCACGATGTCGTATTCGGCGAGGATGTGCCAGAGCATGTGCTCGATCTCGTGCCGGACGTCGCGCATGTGAAAGCGGTCGGCCCGCGGATAGCCGGCCTTGATGAGCGCGGCCCTCAGCGAATGGTCGTTGCTGCGGCGGATCTGGTGCGGCGCGACCAGCGCGTCGACCTCCACCAGCTCGTCCCCGGTCGAGACGACCGCGACCTTCGGCGATTGGGCGACCGTCAGGGAAGGATGTCCGCACGCGGCCGCGACCGCGATCTCGCGCCCCGTGAGCCTGGCGCCGGCGCGCACGATCACGTCGCCCGCCCTGTGGTCCGAGCCGCGCCGGTGGACGTTGCCGCCCGGCGGGGAGGGAACCGCCTGGGCCGCGACGATCCAATCCCCCTCGCGCGTCGCCTCCTCGCAGGGGACGACGCAGTCGGCGCTCTCCGGGAGGACGGCCCCCGTCATGACCTCGATGCACGCCTCGTCCCCGGGGCCCAGCGCGAACGGCCTCATGCCCGCCGCCTGGGTGGCCTCCACGCGGAACCTCGCAACGCCCCTTGCGAGCGACGACGCGCGGAGCGCAAACCCGTCCATGGTCACCCGGTCGAACGGCGGCAGGTCGCGGTCGGCCCGCAGGTCGCTCCTCAGGACCCGGCCATGGGCCTCGGAGATCGCGCAGTCCTCCTTGTGGAAGAGAGGAATGGTGTCGAAGATCAGCTTCTCGGCGGCCGCAGGGGTGAGCACGCGGCTAGGGTAATACACAAATCCCGGCTCGCGGAATAACGATTTCATGCCTTTTGTGGCTGCCCCATGGCCGCCGTACGCGACACCCTTGGCCGCCCGATCCGCGACCTACGCATTTCCGTCACGGACCGCTGCAACTTCCGCTGCCCCTATTGCATGCCCAAGGATGCCTTCGGGCCGGATCATCCGTTCCTGGCCGCGGGGCGGCTCATGACCCACGGGGAGCTCGTCAGGATCGTCGGGGTGTTCGTCGGGCTCGGGGTCGAGAAGGTCCGGCTGACCGGCGGAGAGCCCCTGCTCCGGAGCGACCTGCCGGCGATCATCCGCGCGATCAAGCGGGACCTGGGCGTCGCCGAGGTCGCGCTCACGACGAACGGGTGGCTGCTCGGCAAGCAGGCCCCCGCGCTCCGCGCCGCCGGCCTGGACCGGCTCAATGTTTCCGTCGATTCGCTCGACGAGGCGACGGCGGGGCGGATGAACGGCCTCGGCTTCAGCGTGTCGCGCGTCCTGGCCGGGATCGACGCCGCCGCGGCCGAGGGCTTCCCGATCAAGGTCAACTGCGTCGTCCAGCGGGGCGTGAACGAAGGCGAGATCATCTCGCTCTGCGGCTATTTCAGGGAGAAGGGCCACACGCTCCGCTTCATCGAGTTCATGGACGTGGGCAACACGAACCACTGGTCGCAGTCGCAGGTTGTGCCCGCGAGGGAGATCGTCGCGCGCGTGTCGGCGGCGTGGTCCCTGGAGCCTGTGGACCCGGCCTACCGGGGGGAGGTTGCCGCCCGCTACCGCTACGCCGACGGCCGCGGCGAGATCGGGATCGTGAGCTCCGTGACGGAGCCCTTCTGCAAGGACTGCGACCGGGCGAGGCTTTCCGCCGACGGAAAGCTCTTTACGTGCCTGTTCGCCTCCGCCGGCCGCGATGTCCTGGGCCTCGTTAGGTCGGGCGCGGACGACGCGGCGATCTCAAGTTTCGTGGCCGGGATCTGGCGCGCGCGCTCGGACCGCTACAGTGACGAGAGGAACAGCGTCCTCGCGGCCGGCATGGAGCGCAAGAAGGTCGAGATGAGCTACATCGGCGGCTAGCGCCAAGTTCCGCCGCGCCTCAGGCCCTGACCTTCTCCAGAATCGCAAGAAGCGCCGCAAAGTCCTCGTCCCGCATCCTGCTCTCGATGACGTAGTCGAACTTCGGGGCCTCGCGGAGCTCGGCCTCCGCCGTGGCCATCCGCCGGGCGATCTCGGCCTCATTGTCCTTGCCCCTCTCCCGCATGCGCGCGAGCAGCCGGCCGTAGTCGACCACGATGAACACCGTCGTCATCGCCCTCCTTAGGACGGGATTCCCGGCGGCGATCCGGCGGAGGCTCTCGACGCCCTGGACATCCACGCTCATCACGAGATTCCCGCCAACCTGGAGCGGCCCCAGGACGCTCGCCGCGAGGGTGCCGTAGCGGCGCTCGCCGTGGACCCAGGCCCATTCCAGGAATTCCCCGCCGGCCACCTTGGCGTCGAACTCCTGCGGCGTGAAGAAGTGGTAGTGGACCCCGTTCACCTCGCCCTCGCGGGGCGAGCGGGTGGTGCTTGTCACGACCCGCGCAAAGCCAATGCCCGCTGCGACCAGCCGGTCGCACAGCGTGCTCTTCCCGGATCCCGCCGGCCCGGCCAAGACGAGCAGGACGGGGCCCGACGCTCCGGTCCGCGGACTGGGCTCGGGGGTCATCGGAGCGTGAACGCCACGCCGCAGAGCAGGAGGCCGTAGGCCACGAGGAACCCGCCCAGCCCCCGGGACCGCGCAGGCCGGGCAAAAAGCCAGTCGAAGAAGTCGCGCAGCCTCCAAGGCTGGGCCCCGAGCCAGATCGCGAGCGTCAGGGCCGCATAGACGAACGCCGCCATGAAAAGGCGCTGCGGGCGGTCGTACCGCATGAACGCCGCGTTCAGGAACGGCATGGCCCCGAGTAGGACGAGCGCGCAGGCGCCGCGGACTCCGAGGAAGTCCGGCAGGCACTTGAACGCTAGGACGGCGACCGCCGCGAAGCCGATGAACAGGATCGTCCGGTACTCGCCAAAATCCGCCTTGGACAGGTTCCAGATGTTGTAGAGGAACCAGCCGGCGCCGGCGCTGAAGGCGACATACCCGGCCGAAGTTGATCTCGGGAAGGCCCTAATCGCGGCCTTTATCGCGGAATGGTCGATCAAGAGCGGCATCCCCAGCGCGACCAGGATGAGGCCGGAGACAATGGCGGCGGTGAATAGTGACATGTGCGGGTGATGTCTCGGCCGGGCTTGGCGGACCTCAGAGTGACGCGGGGGCGTGCGCGGTTTGCAAGCCGGCGTCCGCAGGGGCGACGTTTCCGTACAGCGTGCTCACGCTCGCCCTCGTGACTTCAAGGGGGACGAGCGAGCCCACGAGGCGGGGCGGTGCATCGAACACGGCGACCCGGTTGGCCCGCGTCCTTCCCGTGAACCGGAGCCCGGTCTTGTCGGGGCCCTCGACAAGGATCTCCTGCTCGGTCCCCACAAGCGCTTGGCTGCGCCGGAGAGAACCCGTCCTCAGGAGATCGAGCAGGATGCGGTTGCGCTCCTCCTTCACGTGACCGGGCACCTGGTCCGGCATCTCGGCTGATGGCGTTCCCGTGCGGACCGAGTACTTGAAGATGTAGGCCATGTCGTAGTCCACGGCTTCGCAAAGCGCGCACGTCTCCCCGAAGTCCGCGTCCGTCTCGCCCGGGAACCCGACGATCACGTCCGTCGAGAACGCCATGGCCGGCTGCGCGGCGCGCAGCGAGTCGACGATCTCCAGGTAGCGCTCGCGCGTGTACGGCCGGTTCATCGCCCGCAGGACCCTGTTGCTTCCCGACTGCACGGGAAGGTGGACGTGCTCGCCGAGCTTGGGCAGCCGGACGAATGCGTTCGCCAGGTCCTGCCTGAATCCGCGCGGGTGGGGCGATGTGAACCGGATCCGCTCGACCCCGTGGATCCCGTGGACCCGTTCGAGCAGCTGGACGAATGGCGAGACCCCTCCGGTGTGCGGGTAGTCGCGCCTGCCGTAGCTCGTGACGATCTGCCCCAGGAGCGTGATCTCCCGCGCGCCGCGCGCCGCGAGCTCCTCGCATTCAAGCACGATGTCATCCATCGGGCGCGACCTCTCGTCGCCCCGGGTCGTCGGGACGATGCAGAACGAGCATGCCATGTCGCACCCCTGCTGGATCGACACGAATGCGCACACCCGACGGTCCGGCCCGTCCATGTGGTCGCGGATCGTGTTCTGCGAACCCGCCTCCTCCGCCGTGTCGACGATCGCCTCGCCCACCGGAACCCCAGCCTCGCGGGCGGCGCGGAGGTTGTCGAGGTAATCGGGAACCCTGTGGAACTTCTGGGTGCCGACGATCAGGTCCACGTCGGGCAGCCGGTCGAGCAGGCTTTCGCCCCGGTTCTGCGCCATGCAGCCCAGGATGCCCAGGATGAAGTCGGGCTTGCTCCTCTTCCTTGCAGCGGAGTAGCCCGCCTTGCCGATGGCCTTCTGCTCGGCCGCGTCGCGGACGCTGCAGGTGTTCAAAAGGAGCACGTCGCACTCGTCCTCGCTCGCGACGATCCGGTAGCCCCGCGCGCGAAGCATCGCCGCGACAGCCTCGCTGTCGCGCTCGTTCATCTGGCATCCGTAGGTCTTTATGTGGACCCGGTTCATGTGCGGGAGGCGACTTGCTTACCCTCCAAGAAAACCGCGGTCAAACGGGAACTGCCCCGCCGGGCCTGCGCAGGCGCCCCCGGGGGCGCCACGACCCGCCCGCAGGTCCATGCACAAACCCATTCCGGTCGTCCCGCCGGGACGGGCGCCGACGCCCAGGGCGGGAGCTCGGGCGACGGCAGTTCGCCTCAATTCTCCGGCAGTTCGCGTCAATTCTGTTCGCCAGAAGCCCTCCGGTTGCTTTGCTCGCAGGCAATGGGCCTCTTCGACCACTTCGCCGGCAATCCCGCCTCGCCTGACAACGGAAACGGCCATGGGGCGCCGGCGGCGCCCGGGACCGATCCGACCGCCCCAGCCGTTGGGCCCCGCCTGGCGGCCGCGCGCGAGCGGCTTGACGCATTGGACCTCCAGGGAGCCCTGGCGATCTACGACGAGGTGCTCGCGAGCGCGGGGGACCGCGCCGACGTGCTGGTGGCGATCTCGGGCGATCTTGGGCACACCGGAAACATACCCCAGATCATCGAGATCGTCGCCCCGCGCTATGATGCGCAGCGGCATGGATACGCCATCGGATTCAACCTGATCCAGGCATATCTCGCCGTCCGCGACGCCAACGCGGCGCAGCATATCCTCGACATCCTCTTTGCCCTCGAACGCCCCGAGCTCGAGGAACGTCTCCACGGGTATTCCAACGCGATCGCCGAGCTGATGACCGAGGGCACCGTGAAGGGCATCCCGCAGGTCGACGCCCAGGCCGGTGCCCAGGAGGCGGCTGGCCAGGCCTCCGCAATGGGCATGGCGCTGGTCACCCTGAGCAGGCCGGTGTGGGCCTACGGCCTCGAGTCGTTCGAGGAGATACTTCCCAAGAAGGAGTCCGGGCACCGCCGCGTCGCGTTCGCCCAGCTTTCCCTTCCCGGAGCCTACACCGACGTCCCGGCGGCAATGAGGCAGCCCGAGGACGAGCTCGGGCGGCTGTCGCGCGCTCTTCCCCTGTGGTTCGCCGAGACGTTCTACTTCTCGCCCTCCTATTCCCCCATCGCGGCGCTGGGCTGCTTCCATGACGCCGGCGGCGTGCGGCGCCCCGCGATATTCCCCTCGGACTGGACCGTCGAGAACCTCAGGCAGCTCGCCGACACGTCCACCAACGGGCTCGACTACATCTTCACGGGCTCGCTCCGCCGCGACGGCGCGGAGCTCGCCCTCGTCCTGCGAATCTGGGAGGTCAAGAAGCTCCGCGAACGCAAGCAGGTTTCGGTCCGCTGGGCGCCCGCCACGGCCGACGAGGAGCTAAAGAAGCTCCACGAATACATTCGCGCCTATATGGAGTGGGCCCCCTATCCCGAGGGATCCGGGATTCCCTATTCCGCGCCGTCCAGCCCGACCGCGTGGCTCGACGCCCTGGGGGCCCTCCTGGGGCTTTTCATGGTAGAAAAGGATCTCCTTCCGCGGGAACAGCTTCCGGAATACGCCTCCGTCTTCGATGCGTTCGCCCCGCACGCGTTCAGCCCGCCCGCCTCGTCCCTCGCCTGGATTTCGCTTCGCTCCCGCGCAACGGCGCTCGGGCTGGCGCCGGGCATGACAGGAGTCCTCCTGAACCATCATCCGGCGGTCGCCCGCGCCCGAAAACTGATAGAAGCCTGATCGCGGCGCCCTAAACCGGACCGCCCGGCATGCAATCACCCACCTCTGACCTGCGCATCCGCGCGATGAGGCCGCTTCCGGCCCCGGTGATTTTCGAGCAGGCGTTCCCGCTTGAGGAAGCCGAAGCGGTCCGGATCTTCCGCGTGAGGAGGGACATCTCGTCGATCATGTCGGGGGCGGACGACCGCCTGCTCCTGGTTGTGGGCCCTTGCTCGATCCACGACCCGGCGGCGGCGATGGAATTCGCGGCCAACCTGCGCGAGGCGGCGGACCGGCACGCGGGCGAACTTCTCATCGTCATGCGCGTCTATTTCGAGAAGCCGCGCACGGTGGTCGGCTGGAAGGGCCTGATCAACGACCCGGACCTCGACGGGACCTTCCACATCAACAAGGGACTGCGGCTCGCAAGGAAGCTCATGACGGACATCACGGTCGCCGGCATTCCAATCGCGACCGAGTTCCTGGACACTACGCTCGGGCAGTACTATGCGGACCTCGTGAGCTGGGGGGCCATCGGGGCCCGCACGGTCGAGAGCCAGATACACCGCCAGCTGGCCTCGGGCCTTTCGATGCCGGTCGGATTCAAGAACCGAACGGACGGGAGCACCCAGGTGGCCGTCGACGCGATTCTGTCGGCCCGGCACCCTCACTGGTTCCCGTCGGTCACGCGCAAAGGTCTGCCGGCCAGCATGCAGACGACGGGGAACAACGACACCCATCTCGTGCTTCGCGGGGGGTCGCACGGCCCGAATTACTCTGACAGGGACGTCCTTGCGGCCGTCGAGCTGCTTTCGAGGAACGGGCTTCCCCCCCACCTCATGGTGGACTGTAGTCACGGCAACAGCGGAAAGGATGCCGAACGGCAGTCCGCCGTGGCCGCCGACCTGGCAAAGCGGATCGGAGCCGGCGACCGCGCAATCGCCGCCGTCATGCTCGAGAGCAACCTGTTGGGGGGGTCTCAGGATTACCGCGCCGTCCCTCTCGTACGGGGACGCAGCGTCACGGATCCGTGCCTCTCTTGGGAAAAGACGGTTCCGGTAATCGCGCGGTTGGCCGACGCGGTCGGCGCGCGCCGCACGATCCGCTCCTAAGGGCCCATCCCGCAGGGCTGCTGGGTTCAGCTCGCCTGCGGAGTCGAGGGGAGTGGAGGAGGGAGTTCCGGGGGGAGTTCCGGGGGGAGTTCCGGCCGGGCTTCCGGCGGGGCTTCGCCGCTCGGATGCTCCTTCGTCTTCGGGCGCGAACGCCGATTGCCTTTCTCGGCCGAATCCCCGCCGCCGCCGCTGGAATACTTTGACGCCTTGGCGTTCAGCCAGAGCTCGCCCTTTCCGTTGAGGTTGAGCCAGAAAATCTCGCCGGCGTGTTCGGCAAACGCTGGTTTTTCGCGGGCCTTTTCCGGCACCCGCAGCCCCGATGCCGTGAGGGCGCCGAGCAGCTCGTCAACCGACTTGCCCAGATCGCCCGCGAGGCGTCCCACGGGCGCTGCGACCCCTCCTCTTTTGGTCTCCCTGAGAAGGAGCCGGACGGCGGCAAGCACGTTGCCTGGCGCGGGCGCAGCCGAATCGGACGGAGGCGGCTGCGCGCCGGGAGTCTCGGCTCCGCGCTTCTCGCGGGCGTTGATCCAGATCCCCCCGCGCTGGTCCTTGTTGAGCCACCACGATTCGTTTCCGATGTCCATGCAGGCGGGCGGATCGCCCGCGGCCCCCGGTGGCGCGAGCCCCATGGCAATGAATGCCTCGACGAGCGCGGTCTCGCCGCACTTGAGGGCGCGTGACAGAAAGCTGACGCTGCCCGAGCCGCCCGGGTCGCGCCGGTTCCGGCGCATGTGCGGGCGTATCCGCTCAAGGAGGGCCTCCCCCGCGGGAAGCGTCGCGGCGGGCGCGCCGGAATCCTTCTCGTCGTCATGCCTCTTTGGCCTTTGCTTGGCTTCCCCCTGATCGCCGGCGTCCTCGGCCGCTGCGGCGCCCTCCTCCGGCTCAACGCGCGAAGCCTTCACGGTCCGGAACACGGGACGGGATTTTTCCTTCGTGTTGACCCAGAGCTCCCCCCGCCGGTTGATGTTCACCCAGTACAGGTCGCCGTCGTAGTCCACGTAGGCGGGCTTGGCGTTCTCGTCGTCGGGGATCTCCAAGCCGCACTCTTTGAGCGCGCCGATCACGTCGTCCTCGGAAATGTCCCATTTCTTGGCGAGGTAGTCGACCCCGACAGAGAGGCCCGGCCCGCGCTGGTTCCTCCGGAGGTGGGGGCGCATGGCCTCGAAGAAGGTCGGCATCTCGTCCTCGGCGCCCAGCTTGTCCCATTCATCCTCCGGGGCGTCGACGTCGGGCGCGTCGGGATCCGAGTCGCGCTCGGTGTCGCGAAGCCTCCTCAGCCCGTCCTGCTCCCTTCCAGCCTCCTCCGCAGGAGCCTCGGCCGGCGTCGCTGCGGACGCGGCCGTCGCGCTCCTGAATTTCGCCTCGAATTCCACGCGAAGCTTTTCGGCCTCAACCCGCGCGGCCGCCGCAGCTGCGTCCTCCAGGGTCCAGTCGCGCTGCGCCGGACGCCTTGCCAGCCCCGAAAAGGCCAAGGGATTGTCCGGCTGCCCCCGAAAATCGACGATCTCCCACTCTTCCGTGCCGAGTTGGTTGAGAAATGATTCCAGCAGCGCGGGCGTGGCGAAGCCCCCCTTGCCGCTCGAGATTACCTTGTATTCCCAGACTGCCATAATGTGTCGTGAGGGTTAGACATCCCAAATGCCGGCCCTCTTGCCGAGCCTATTCTTGGAGGGACCGCAAAAAGGCCCGCAACGGCGGGTTGATCAACCCGGTCCACCCTGCCCCAATGGCATCCGCCATGCGCCGCATCGACCAGCTCATTGCCAGCCTGGGCTATGGCACGCGGCGCGAGGCCCGGGAGTGGCTGCGGGAGAGCCGCGTGACGGTCCGCGGCGTTCCCGCGACGGACCCCGGCGCGCGCGTCGAGCCCGCCGATGTGAGGATCGACGGCGAGCCGCTCGACCATCCCGGCCGGCTCCTGATCCTGCTCAACAAGCCCGCAGGCCGGGTATGCTCGCACGATCCCTCCGAGGGCCCGAGCGTGTACGGTCTGCTCCCGGCGCGCTGGCAGCGCCGCAACCCGGCCGTGACGAGCGTGGGCCGGCTCGACAAGGAGACGACGGGGCTGCTGCTGCTGACCGACTGCAGCGCGATCGTCCACCGGCTGACCTCTCCAAGGCACAAGGTTCCAAAAGTGTACCGCGCCATCCTCGACTGCGGGCTTCCGCCAGGCGCCGAGGCTGTTTTTGCAAGCGGCCGCTGCCTGCTTGCGGGGGACGACAAGCCGTGCGAACCGGCCACGTTGCGCAGAATCGGCGAACGGGAGGTGGAGATTGCCGTGACCGAGGGCCGCTATCACCAGGTGCGAAGGATGTTCGCCAGCCTCGGCTGCGCGGTGCTGAGCCTTCACCGCACCCGCTTCGGGGACCTCGATATGGGAAACCTGGCTCCAGGCCAATGGATTGAATTTCCGGTCAACCACTTCGATCCGGCGTGAATGGCTCCTAAGGGGGACGATTCGAATGGAGGCCCCGTTGGATTCCTCCCCTTCTCACGATGCTTGCATTTCTGGATGATTAGGCGCCTAATCACCTCTCCACGAATGAACAACGTCATTTCTGCTGCGGTGGGCATGCGCATGGGGGCGGCCGTCGCCGGGACCCTGATCGCGCTCGCGATCGCCGCGCCCGCATGGGCGGAGCAATCCACCCCGGGTGCGCTCACGCTCGCGCAGACGATCGAAACGGTGCTTGCGCGCTACCCGACTATCGATGCCGCACGAGCCGCCATAGACGCCGCGCGCGCGCGCACGATGCAGTCCAACGCGGACCGTCTGCCCCAGGTGAGCGCCCAGGGGACCTACACCTACGATTCGCTGCGCCCGTACGTCGCCATTTCGATTCCGGGACTGCCAAGCGGCGCGATCTATGAGAGCGTCCAGAACGCCTACGGGGTGAGCGTCACGGCAAGGCAGCTGCTTACCGACTTCGGCCGCACCGACAAGATCGTGGAGATGGCGCGATCCGGGCAGATCACGGCGCAGGATGCGCTCGAGGAAACGATGAACCAGCTCGGCTATCAGGCGATCCAGTCGTTCTACAGCGTCCTGCTGCTGCGCAATTCCGCGGATGTCGCCAGGGAGGAGATCAGCGCCCTAGAGGAGGCCCTGCGCATCTCGCAGAAGAAGTTCGGGGCGGGCAGCGCGACCAAGTTTGACGTGCTGACGACCCAGGTCCGCCTCTCCAACGCGCGGAACCACCTCACCGACACGCTCGCTTCGCTCGAGAAGCAGGAGAACGGGCTCCGCCAGCTTCTGGGCCGGACGCACGGAACGCCGCTCGACATCGCCGGGGATTTTGACGCCGAGGCTCCTGCGATCCCCGAGTCGACGGCGATCGCCGACGGAATGCACAACCGGCCCGAGATGAAGCTGGCGCGCGACAGCGAGCAGACCGCGCGTCTGAAGCAGGACGCAGCCGACCGCGGCAACAGGCCCACGCTTGCCGCACAGGTGACCGGCGGCGTCGCAAACGGGTTCGTGCCCAACCTCTACGACAACAAGGGGTATGTCACAGCGGGCCTGTCCGTCGACGTGCCGATCCTCACGGGCAGGCGCGTGACGGGAGAGCGCCTGGAGGCGACTGCCGGCGTCCGCGAGGCACAGGCGCACGAGCGCGACTTGACCGAGACCATTGCGACGGATGTTGCGGACGCCTATTCGGACCTGAACGCCGCAAAGGCCAGACTCGGGAACGCCGACACGCTCGTGGCCCAGGCAACGGAGGCGCTAACCCTGGCGCAGACCCGCTACACCAATGGCGTGATCACGAATTTCGAGCTGCTGGACGCGCAGAGTTCGCTCCGGGCGGCAGAACTCAGCCGCCTGCAGGCCCGCTACGACTGCGTCCTCGCGCGGCAGGCCGTCGCGCGCGCAGCGGGAGTGGCGCCGCAGCCATAGGCTCCCAGGCCGACAACGGCGTTCTCGGGCTGCCGACGCCCGCGGTCGGCTGAGGAGGTTGACGGGGCCCTGCGGGCGTGATGTTTTCGGCGCATGTATACGATCATTGGCGGCGACGGAAAGGAGTACGGACCGGTGACGGCGGACCAGATCCGCGCGTGGATTGCCGGGGGACGGGCCAATCTCGACACAAAGGTCAAGGCGCTGGGAACCGATGAATGGAAGCGCATTGCGGATTTTCCGGAACTGGCGGGATCGGGCGCCGCGGGCGCAGCCCCGCCTCTGAACGCGCCCGCCGGCCACGCGCCCCCGCTGAATGTCATCAGCTGCTACGAACGCAGCTGGGCGCTCCTCAAGGCCAACTTCTGGCCGCTGGTCGGGGTGAGCTTTCTCATGATGGTCGTCCTATCGCTCTTCGGGTACACCCATTTCCTTGGGGTGTTCTTCGTTAGCCCGCTTCTTGGCGGTGTCTTGTCCGGCGGCTGGTGCTATTATTTCCTGCTCAAGATCCGCGGCCAGCCGGCGACGGTCGGCGACGCGTTTGCCGGCTTCACGCGGGCTTTCATCAACCTGGTCGCGACGGGGCTGCTCGTCACCCTATTCGTGACGCTCGGCCTGTTCTGCCTTGTGCTCCCGGGAATCTACCTGGCGGTGGCCTACGGGTTCGCCTACATGCTGGCGACCGACAAGCGCCTTGGGATCTGGGAATCCATGGAGACGAGCCGCCGCGTGATCACACGCCAGTGGTGGCGGGTCCTGGGGCTTCTGCTGCTCGGCATCCCGTTCTTCCTGCTCGGGATCGCCGCGCTCGGCGTGGGAATCTTCGTGGCGGTGCCCCTCATTGTGGGAGCAGTCGCGTACGCCTACGAGGACCTCTGCAATCCCAGGAAGTGAGGGTCCCGGCAGGCCCTACGGCTCAGGCCTTCCTGTCTTCGCCGGTCAGCGCGTCGAGCGATAGCTTCCCGGGTCCGAACGCAAACGCGATGACGGCCGCGAAGAGGAAGGGAAACGGGGTCGCTCCAAGGAACTTGTCGGGATCGGTGAAGATCGCGTGGAGCGCCGCCTTTTCCGCCGTTGCGAATGCGACGCACATGACCCCGATCAGCGCAAGCGCCGCGAAGCGCGTGAATAGGCCCGCCAGAAGGAGCAGCCCGCATGCGCACTCGACGGAGCTGGCCAGGATCGCGTTCAGCTTGGGCATGACAATGCCCAGGTCCGAGAAGAATGCGGTCGTCTTGTCCAGGTGCTGAAGCTTTCCCTTGCCCGCGAGAAAGAACTGCCAGCCCCAGTAGAGCCGGATGACAAGGAGGAGCGGGCTTCTGAGGAACCCGCCGATGGTTGCGAGCAGGGCGCGGAGTTTTGAGAACATGGGTTAGGAGGGTTGCCTGAAGCGTCAGGACAGGGAATGCTTGGGTCAAGACGCAGCCCGGCGCCGCTTGTTCCCGTAGGCGCAAAACCATCCCAACGCCATCCAGGACCCGAACCAGGCTTTTACTTGCGCCGGCGTGACCCTCGGGCCGCCGGCGGCGATCGCGCGCGAAAGCGTGCTGCCGCTGCCCAGCGCCTCGAGGATCCGGAACGCCGCGGGGTCGAGCCGCTTGTAGAAGAGGCGGTTGTTGTGCCGGTGCACCGCGACATGGGTGCGCCTCGGCCGGGGCAAGGCTGCCCGCCGGAACGCCCGGTGGACCGCGGCCGCGCCGGGGGTGTTGCTCGCCTCGGAACGCAGGGCGTCGCGCCGCTTCACTGCGATCACGTACGTGTCGATGGGGTGCCGAAGTTCGAGAAGCGTTATATAGGGCTGCAGCCCGATCCGGAGGCGGGACGGCGGCGTGCGCGCCAGGTGTGACGCGGCGATCACCGGCCGCGCCGGCCCGTCGAACGCGACCGTCTGCGCCCACTCGAACCGCGCGATCTCGGCAGCCAGCGCGGTCCGCGGGGCCGTGAGCCGCGGCTCTTCCAGGATAAACCGCTCCAGCCGCGAGCACAGGTCGCGCAGGGTGAACGAGCGCGAGGGGTGCCGCGCCAGGTAGGCCTGGGTGAGGCGCCCGAATGCGCGCTCCCCGAGGGCCGCAAGCAGGCCCGGGCAGTCGTCGCGGATCGCGTCGAACAGCCGGAACCAGTACATCCTGTTGTAGAGCTGGAGGCGCTCGAACGATGTCAGCCTGTCGTTCGGCTTGATGAATTCCGCCGCGACCTTGTCCATGGCCCGGCCGTCGATCCAGCGGGGCTGAAGCTTGTCGTCCGCCGTGAGCGGCCTCGTGATGGCCGATGCCATCATCCGCTGGAACGCGCGCAGGTCGTCCGTGGACGCGATGCGCGACGGCGCGTGCTTGGGCGGCCTCTTCACACCGCGGCCTTTTTCGCTCCGTCGATGAACTCGTTCGCCTTGAGCGCCTCGCCGTGGACCTCGTCGAACGACGGGATCTTGTCGTCCCATTCGAGCAGGGTCGCCGTGATGCCGCACAAGCGCGTCGCGTGCGCATAGAGCTTCCAGACCGGGTCGAGCACGGGGTGGTCGTGCGTGTCGAGGATGTACTTCTCGAACTTGGTGTGGCCGGCGATGTGCATCTGGCCCACGCGGTGGTGCGGCACGTTATTCACGTAGTCGTAGGGGTTGAACCCGTGGTTCTTCGACGAGACGTAGATGTTGTTCACGTCGAGTAGAATGCCGCAGTCCGCAAGCTCAACGACCTCCGTCAGGAACTCCCACTCGGTCATTTCCGAGGCGTGGAACTCGGCGTAGCTGCTCACGTTCTCGACGCAGATGGGAACCTCCAGGTAGTCGCGGATCTGCCGGATCTTTTCGGCCGTGCGGCGTGCGGCCGCAAACGTGTACGGCATCGGCAGCAGATCATGCGTGTACGTTCCGTCGACACTTCCCCAGCACAGGTGATCGGAGAGCCAGGGGGTCTTGGTCCGCTTCACAAGGCCCTTCAAGCGCTTCAGGTGCGTGCGGTCCGGCTTGTCCGCGGAGCCGAAATACATCGAGACCCCGTGCTGCACGACGCGGTACTGCTCAAGGATCGTGTCGAGAAGCTGGAGCGGCCTGCCGCCCTCCACCATGAAATTCTCCGAGATGATCTCAAACCAGTCGACGACCGGCTTTTTCGAGAGGATGTGGGAGTAGTGCGGGACCCGCAGGCCTATTCCGATCCCGTAATCCGAGTGTCCGTTGAACCGGTTTGCTGGCATTACGAAAAAAACGCGGCCGGCGTTCGGCCGGCCGCGTCACTTAAAGACCGCTTGGGTAAACGTGACTTCGCCGAGCCGGTCAGCTCGACTTGTTCGTGTTGCAGCCACCCTTGCCCTTGCAGCTGTTCTGGCCCTTGCAGCCGTTGTCCCCGGACTTGCAGCCGCCCGTGCCCTTACAGCTGTTCTGGCCCTTGCAGTCATGCTTGCCAGCGTCCTTGGAGGCGTCCTTGGACGAGTCGCCGCTGCCGGCTTGGTCGTCGGCATACGCTCGCGAGGCCATGGATCCGGCATAGAGCCCGGCCATGGCCGCGGCGGTGACGATGAAGCGTGTCGATTTGTTCATATTTCGTTTGATTATTATTGTTCTGGGAGACCACAAAGGCCGGCACCATGCCGTCCAGGGGCCGTAATAAGAGGCATTACGACCGCTAATATTCCCGGAACGCAAGGAAAACGTTGCGCCGACGTCTTTCGCGGGCCGCCCGTCTCGGAAACGTCACAGGATCCGGTCAGTCATCGGCCTGCCGTCCTCGAAGGACGCGAGGTTCGATAGGAAGTGGCGGACGAGATCGAGATTCACATTGTTGCGGCCGCCGGCCGTGTGCGGCGTTATGAAGCAGTTCGGCGCGGACCAGAGCGGGTGGCTCGGCGGCAGCGGCTCGGGAACGGTGACGTCCAGGTAGGCGGCGCCGATCCTGCCGTTATGAAGGCCGTCGATGAGCGCGTCCTGGTCCACCGTGGCCCCGCGGCCCACGTTGTAGAACCGCGCGCCGGCCTTGAAGCAGGCGATCCGCCGCGCGTTAACGTAGTTTCGGGTGGAGTCGTTCTCGGGCAGGATGTCGATTACGTGGTCGGCCTCGGCCAGGACCTTCGTCAGGTCCGCCTCCGGGACAATATGGACCCCGGGCTCGCTGTGGATCTGCCGCCTGACGGCGTAGATCCTACCCCCGAACGGCGCCAGCAGCGCCGCGAGCCGCCGGCCGATCGAGCCAAACCCGAGCATGACCACCGTCTGGCCCTTGACGAGGCGCGATTCGTCGCGCCTCTCGCCGAAGGGCCATGGCCTGTCGCCCAGCTGGCCCGCGTGGGAAGGAAGGAGCTTGCGGCCCAGGGCGAGCATCATGGCCAGCAGGTGCTCCGCGCACGCGTCCGCATACACCTGCGAGGCGTTGGTGAACACGGCTCCGCGCGATCGCATGCCCTCCCGGAAACGGTCGTTGTCGTAGCGCGTGTACCCTGCGCTCGACACCTCGACCCAGCGAAGCTTCGCGCTCTCGATGCAGTCCTCGGGGTCGGGCTGCCCGAACGCGACGTCCGCCTCCGCGACAGCCGGGTCGCGTTCCCCTGCCGCAAGGACGGAGCGACTCCGCTTGTCGGAGAGCACGAGGCTGTGGGTGCGCGCGCCATCCGCCAGGATCCTCATCCCTTCCGCCCCGAAATTGGCGTTGCACCAGATCCTCACGTCCCCGTCGGATTCACGGTGATCCGGTGCTCGTTCGCGGCGTTGCCGAGGGTCAGGGCGTACTGGTTCCTGTTGAAATACCTCACCCTGCCGCCGTAGGAGATGCGAACCTCGATGTTAAGGCCGCGGCGAAGGAGCTCGTCCTCGGCTCGGTATTCGACGCGAAACGCGATCGGCGCGGCACCCGGGTTGCGGAGGGTCTGGGTTCCCAGCACCTCGGGCGGCATGCCCGCGGCCGAGGAGTCGACGACCCGCACCGTCACGACCGTGTCCGCGGGGAGCGCGGCCGCTTCGCCGAGGTCTATCCGTCCGTTGGCGGCGCGGCTTGGGTCGCCCTCGGGAGTGAGATCCAGCTGGCCGCACCCCGAAAGGGCAAGCGCGGCGGCCGCAGAAAGCAGGGCTATCAGGTGTTTCATGGGAGGTAGCTGGTTGTCATCACTTCGTCGGCCGATAGCTTCCCCTTGGGCAGGATCCCAAGGTCCTCGAGCTGGCGGATCTGGACTGCGAACCGCTCGCGCGTGATCCGGCCCGTCAGCGAATCATCCGCCGCGGTCCGCCCGATCGCGAGTTTTTCGTTGATGACCATCTTGCGCGAGAACGCGAGGAACTCGTCCGAGTCGTTGGGGTTGAGCTTCTTCATGAGCGCGTGGGCGGGCGCCGGATCCCCCTCGAGGTAATCCTTCCAGCCCCGGATGAAGGCGGCCATGAACGCGCGGACACGGGACGGGGTCCTTTGCGCCCACGGGCGGTTGGCGACCAGCACGGTGTAGGCGTCGAACCCCGCGTCCCAGGCGTACAGGAACCTGGGATATCTCGCCCCCCCCTTGACTATGTAGAACGGCTCGGCGGTGTAGTACCCCTGCTGGATGAAGTTGCGGTCCGCGATGAAATTCCCGACCGCGAAGTTCTGCGGGATGATGCTGAAGTTGATGTGGTATTTGTTCTTCAAATACGGTATGAACGCCCACTCGGGGCGGGCCATGATGGTCTTCCCATCCAGATCCTCGAAGCGCTTCACCGGACTGTCGGCGTGGAGCATCAGGACGGACGGGTCGTTCTGGAAAACGGCGCCGATCTGGACCAGGGGAAGGCCCTGGGCGATGGCGAGGAGCGTGTTCGTGCTGTCGGACTGGCCGATGTCCGCATTGCCCGTCGCGAGCTTCTGCATCACGAAGGCGTTCGGGCCGCCCTGGACGACCGTCACATCGAGGCCGGCCTCGCTGAAAAAGCCCCTTGCAAGGGCCTGATAAATCCCGCCGTGCTCGGGCTCGGCGACCCAGTCCAGCTGGAGAGTAATCCTGAACGGCGCCGCGGCAGTCCCTGGCGCCGCGGCCGGCTGCCTGGAACAGCCCCAGCAGAGAAGCGCAGCGGCCGCCGCCGCCAGGGTGCTCGATTTCGAAGGGCTCATGCGGACGGGATGCCTAGCGGGGCGGTGTTCCGCCCGCAACAGCGCAGTGCTCGCCGGGAGGCCATTTTTCCCTCTACTTTCAGCCAATGAGAATAAGCCCAACGACCGCCGTCCTCCTCGGCGCTCTTGCCGCGGCGCAGCCGGCCCTCGCCCTCGACCTGCACCGCGAGCGGAGCTCCCCGTACGACCTCGCTCTGACAGGCAGCCTGGCCGGCGTGGCAGCCGGCGAGACTCGGTACGCGCGCTGGTCCGACCTTCGCTCCCTGCCGACCTCCGAGCTGAAAGTGGACGGAGAGTTCGTCAAGGGACCCCAGGCCCTGACGGTCGTGTTCCTGGATGACCTTTGGAAGGCGCTGCCCGCAGCCCCCGGCGCGGACGCGTTCCTGGCGACCTGCACCGATGGCTACGCGTCGGTCTACACCTCCGCATTCATCTCGAGGTACCGGCCATTCCTCGTGCTCGAGATCAATGGAAAGGGCCCGAAGGACTGGCCGCCTCCGGGCATCGCGTTCAATCCCGGCCCGTACGTCGTGACGGTTTCGGCGGACCTTGTCCCCGGGGCCGCGCGGCTCCGGGACCTGAGGCACAAGAAGCCCTGGGGCGTCACGGCGCTCGAGGTCGCGTCCTATGCCGCGCGTTTCAAGCCGCTCTACACGGGCAAGTGGGCCTCCCTTTCCCCCTCCGCCAGGGACGGCCGGGATATCTGGGTCAACGCCTGCGCAAGCTGCCATCAGGGCCCCTCCGGCGTCTTCGGGGGCACGAGGGCAGGAAAGCCATTCGAGGTCATCGAGGCATATGCGGGCCATGACCGCGCCTATTTCACGAAATACGTGAGGGACCCCAAGTCGGTTGTCCCGTGCGCGAAGATGGAGGCCCATCCCGGCTACACGGACATCGAACTGTCGGGGCTGGTCGAGTTCGTCACAGCCGGCGGGCGCTGAGCCAGGGGGCGGCCGCCAGGCCAAGTGAAAGGGGGCCCGCCGGGGCACCCTTTTGTCCAAGGCATTCGCCGAAGCGCCGGATCAGAAGTGCAGGCGCAACGTCCCCGAGGCCGAGATCGGCTTGCGGACGTATATCACGTCGTTGCCCGCAAAGCTGACGTCGATCGGGTCGAGGATTCGGTTGTTGGTGATGTTGGTGACGTTCAGGCGCACATCCCAGCGTTTGCTCGGCACCCAGAGGATGTATCCGTCGAGCTCATATTCGTTGGGAATGTACAGGCTGTCCTGGTCGTTGGCATACTGCTTGCCGATGAAGTTGGGGCCGACGCCGATGCCCCACCCGTTCCTTGTCTTGTATTCGACGAACAGGTTGCCGATCAGCTGGGGAACGCCCGGGGCCCGCATGCGCCCGCTCGGGGGGTTCCAGCCCACATAGTTGACCGCGCCGTTGCCCGTTCCGAACGTGCCGTCGACGGGCGTCGAGGGATCATAGGCGTCCAGGTAGCTTCCGGTCTCCTGGAAGAAGAATCCGCCCCCCACCTCGCCGGGACCCACCGCGGAATTGTACCCGAACGCGGTCGCATTCTGGTACGTAATGTTGGCGTTGACCGTCCAAGCCTTGGTCGGCTGGAACACGATGTTGCCCTCAAGTCCGTTGTCCTTGACCTTGAACGGGAGGCCGACCGTCTGGGGCTCGATCTTCAGCTGCTGGAAAGCCGCCGCGCTGAAAAAGAGGGTGTTGTTGAGGAAGCTCCCCTTGTACCCGATCTCATAGAGGGTGCTGCCGACCGAAATCGACGCCTTCTCGGCCGCGTCGGTTCCTGCGGGCATCATCCCCGGGCCGAACGCGGTGCCGTTGCCGCCGCTGTCGACGCCGCCGAAGTTGGTGGCGCCGTGGACGGCGTTGGTGCGGTCGTATGTGATGTAGGCCGACTGCGTCTCAGTCAGCTTATAGACCAGGCTCGCGAAATAGGACGGGTCGAGCGAGGAGGCATTGGCGCTGTAGGCCGCGCCGCGGTTGAAGTAGATCGGGGTCGCCAGCGGATAGTATGTGTACTGGTAGTAGAAGCCCACCTCGGTCAGGGGGGGGTTGGCGGTGTTCGCCTTGATGTAGTCCTCCCGGAAACCGACGATCGCCGAGAGCTTCTTCGTTATCTTGATGTCGTCCTGGATGAACGCCGCGGAATCCTTGAGGGTGGTGTCCTGGTGCTCGACGCTGCTGTAGCCCGGAGCGCCAGGCACCTGCAGCCCGCTGCCCCACGTCTTGCCCTCGAGATAGTATCCGGGGTAGAATATGTTGTTAAGCGACTGGTACACGTCGTAAACGGTGAAAGGCTCGGTCTGGTAGTCGTCGTAGGCCCGCAGATCCTGGAACCGGTAGTCGAGGCCGGTGATCAAGCTGTTTTCGATGGAGCCGAGGGTGAAGGCGACATGGTATTCCAGCCGGTCCTGGACCGAAATGTCGTGGGGGATATACTCATCGTAGCCGTAGGTTTCGAACTTGTTCGAGTGCTCGGAGGCGAAATAGGCCAGGTCCACAATGCTCGAATCGGTCGTGAGCTGGAGTGTCGTCCTCAGCTGGCTCTCGAAGAGCTTGGAGCGGGCCGTGTCGTTCGGGCCGACCAACGCGTCCTGGGGCGGAAGCTTGACCGTATAGGCCGTGGATGGATTCACGGTGGAGTAGGATCCGTCGGGTGCTGACCCATAGGTTCCGAGCGGGGCGCCCGGAGACGTGATGATGTCGTAACCGAAATAGGCGTTGTTGCCGGTCGTGACCGGTGAGGCCGGACCGCCGATATAGGTTCCGTTGTTGATGAATGCCTGCGTCACGCGATTGCCGCCGTTGATCTCGTTGGTGCGGGTCGCAAAGCCCTCGGCCCACCAGTCTAGCGTGAGCGACTTCGTGGCCAAATAGGTCAGGGCCGCGTAGACGTCCTGCGTTTCATCATGGGAATTGATGTAATATCCGTTCCCGTAACGGCCCAGGTAGCTCACCCGGTAGGCAAGCTTGTCGGTCAGGGGCCCGCCAAAATCGATCGTATACTCCGGGTTGGAATACGAATGCCCGCTCGTCAGGTAGCCCATCGTAAGGGAGACGTCGATGTGCTCGCGGTCGAAGTACGGCTCCTTCATCACGAAGTTCACGTAGCCTCCCGGCCCGTTGCCCATGGGGCCGTAGACCGCGGTGCCGGCCCCCTCGACAATGTCCATAGCCGAGACGCCGTTGAAGGAAAGCGACGTGCTGTTGCGCGAGTAGGGCACAATCTGGCCGTCCACATAGATCTGTCCGTAGTCGCCGCGGATCTGCGGAACGCCCGGGATGCCGTAATTCGCGGACGCATACACGCCCGAGGAGAACTGCCCGAAGTCCATGGCGTTCTTGATCTGGCGGTCCTCCATCCACGCCTCGTTGACGCTCGCGACGGACCTCGGGATGTCGAGGATGCTGCGATCGTCGCCGTATACGCTCGAGATCGGGCGCACGGTGGGCAGCACCTGCTCGTTGATCGGAACGTCGCTCACCGTGTATTTTTCAAGGGTGGTGATCTTTCCCATCGAACTGGTCGACGGAGTCGAAGTGGTCGTCGTCGTGGTCGGGGGGCTTTCCGGAGGCGGCGTTGAGGACTGCGCGCGCAATTCGACGGAAAGGGCGCAAGCCAGGCAGAGGGCGGCAGGGCCGATTAAGGCAACTTTCGTGTTCATTAGGTGCATCGTTTCGTTGACATTCTTACGGTTGTTGGGGTTCAAGCACCCGCTATGCCACGCCGTCTCTTGAAGCCCGTGGTCTGCTAATGCGTTGAATTACAGTCACAAAAGACACTCAATGGGCTCCCGGCTGCAGGTCTGCTGGCATCAGGTCAAATCGAGCGAATTTATCGACGGGGATCAATGCTGGAATGATGCCGAGTTGCGAAAGGTCGTTGACCTGCTCCTCCATCCGCCGGCGCGTCATGAGCCCAAGGCGTTCGCCGTCCTCGGCCCTTCCGGTGACGATGTGCTCGTCGCGCATCGCCTTGATCGAGTAGTCCATGAACTCCCCGGACATGCTTGCGTTGCCCTTTGATATGAGCGCCTTTCCCGGCGACGGGTCCCCGTTCATGAAATCATCCCATCCCCGCAGGGACGCCGCGACGAATACCCGCACCTCCCGGGGATGCTCCCGGACGTAGCGCTGGGTCGTGTACAGGACCCGGTAGGGCCTGAAGCCCGAATCGGACATCAGGAGCGTCCGCGGATGGCCCCCGTTCTTGCGGACATAGTAGGGTTCGTTCGTGACGAAGCACTGCTGGACGAAATTCTTGTCCGCCATGAACTGGGCGAGACCGAAATTCGAGGGGATCAGGTTGAAGTCCACGTGGTAGTGGACCTTGATGTACTCGATCCAGTTCGAGCCGGGGACGCCCATGACGGTCCGGCCGTTCAGGTCGGCGAACGCCTTAACCGGGCCCTCCTCGTGGACGAGGATGGCCTGCGGATCCCTCTCCATGTAGACCCCGACGATGACGAAGGGCAGGCCCTTGGACACCCACGCGATCATGTCGTCGCTCCGGCCCATCGCCAGGTCCACCTGGCCGGAAAGGACAATGTCGGAGACGAGGACGCCGGGTCCCCCGGGGACGATCTCCACGTCGATTCCCGCCTCCCGGTAGAAACCCCTCGCGACCGCCTGGTAGAATCCGCCGTGCTCCGCCTGGGGGTACCAGTCCGTCTTGAACCGGACCTTGGGAGGCGCTGGCGCGGTCCCGACGGCCGGCGACGGCCTGGAGCACCCGGCGAGGGCGGCCGCAAGGGCCGCGCAGACCAGCGCAAGGCGGCGCCGCGGCAGATCGTGGATTTGGCTCAATTTTCCGTGTGGCTGAACGAATCGTGCCATTTGTGGAGCGCGAGCCAGCTGAGCGCAATCACACCGGCTACGAACACGAATCCCAGCGCGCAGCTGACGGCCGCCGTCGCGAACAGGGCGCCCATCTGGAAACGCGAGCTGTAGATGATGGCGAGAAAGCCGAGCCCGCCCTGCCCCCCCGCCGAGTTTCCCGCGTAGAAGTCGCCGACGATCGCCCCGATGGGGGCGAGCGTGCCCGCGATACGCAGTCCCGTGAAGAAATACGGCAGTGCCGCGGGAACCCGGAGGAGGAATATCTCCTGCCACTTCGCCGCCTTGCACATCCGGAAGAAGTCCACGAGGTTGCGGTCGGTCGAGATGAGGCCCTGGGTGGTGTTCACGACCATCGGGAAGAAGCAGATCAGGAAGGTGATGATCGTTACGCTCCGGAGCCCCGGGCCGACCCAGAGGATGAGGATGGGCGCCATCACGATGATCGGCGTCATCTGCAAAATCATGAGGTACGGATAGAAGCTCGCGCGGACGAGCGGCGAGATCGATAGGACGAGCGCCAGCGCGAAGCTGAACGCGACCGCGGCCCCGAACCCGAGGAGGGCCCCGCCGCCCGTGTTGAGCGCCGCGCCCCAGAGCGCCGGACCCTCGTCGACGAAAGCCCGGGCGACCTCATGCGGCGCCGGCAGCAGGAACCGCTGCTCGGAGCTCATGCCAAAGTGGATCGCGTACCAGGCGAGGATCATGCCCACGCCGGTCGCCAACGGAAGGAGGCGCATGGCGATGCGCGTCAGCGTGGCTCGCGGGGCGCTCATGGCTTCAGGTCCTCCACGGAACGCAGGATCCTCGAGACCTCTCCGACCAGCTTCTGGTACGGAGCGGACTCCCGGGTCTCCTCCGTCCTCGGATACGGCAGGTCCACCCTCAGCTCCTCGTGCAGCCTTCCCGGGTTGGCCGACATCACCAGGATCCTGTTCGACATGAAGACCGCCTCGGCCACCGAGTGCGTCACGAAGAACGCCGTCCAGGCAAGCTGCTGGCGGATGGCAAGGAGCTCCTCGTTCAGGTGGTTGCGCGTTATCTCGTCCAGCGCGCCGAAGGGCTCGTCCAGGAGAAGGATCCTCGGCGAAACGCTGAGAGCGCGCGCAATCGACACGCGCATCTTCTGGCCCCCCGACAGCTGGCGGGGGTAATAGTCCATCCGGTCCGCAAGGCGCACGAGCGCAAGCGACCGGCTGACGATCTCGGATCGCTTCGCCGCGCCCACCCCCCCGTGGAGCCGCAGCGGGACCTCGACGTTCCGGAAGACGTTGAGCCACGGAAGCAGCGTCGGCTCCTGGAAGACGAAGGCCAGCCGCCCGACCGCGCTGGACGGATCCGTGCCGTCCACGACTATCCGGCCCTCCGAGACGGGAATCAGCCCGGAAATGAGCCTGAGGATCGTCGATTTTCCGCAGCCGCTCGGTCCGATCAGCGTGATGAAGTCGCCCCGCTCCGCCGCGAAGCTCACCTTGTCGAGTATGAGCGGGCCGTCGCCGAAACGCTTGTCGACGTCCCTGAGCTCGACGATCGGAGGTGCGGTCCCCTGCCTCATGTGGCGGCTGGCTCCCGGGCGAACGGATTTACCGGGTACGTCTTCATCTTGCCCGGATTCAGGAGCGCGCGGGGATCGACCCGCTCCTTGAAGGCGCGTTTGTCCGCGATGTTCGGGTGGCGCCCGCCCTCCTCGAGGTGCACCGTGTGCGGATTCGCGATGAACACGCCGATCTCCTCGCAGCAGGCCAGGATCTCGTTCAGCCGCCCCTCGGACCTGAAGAACACGAGCGGAATCCCGCCGACGACGACCTCGTCCGGATTCATCCATACCGCGTTGCCCCTCATCATCTTCGCGTTGCCCGCGGTCCATTCGAGGTGGAGCAGGATTTCACCCGGAAAGCGCCTCCTCAATTCCGCGAACTGCCCGCGAAACCCGGGGCCGAAGCCCGCCTGGATGTAGGTGACCGTGGGATCGGCCTTGATCGCCCAGAGCGTGGTGTGGTTCCAGGTGTAGTCCGTGATGAACGGCGGCCTGGGCGGATCCGCGAGCGGCTTCTGGAAGACGCAGTCAACGCCCGCGGAACTGGCGCTTGCAACCACCTCCGGCGTCTGCGCGCGGTCGATCAGCAGGAATGAAACGGGTTCGCCGGCGCGCAGGTGCCTTGCGAGCGGCTTGAAATACGAGGGGATCGGCCACTCGAACTGCGTGACGAGGCGCTTGCGCCATTCGAGCCGGCGCGCCGCGGCGTCGGTCCAGTCGAGGAGCCTGTCCCAATCCGGGGCGCTCAGGATCAGCTGGTCGTAATCGACTTTTGGGGCCAGCCGCATCTCGACCTCGACCATGAGGCCCGTGGTCCCGTAGGCGTGGAGCGCCTTGAGGCTCTCGGCCTCCTCGAGCCGGATCAGCCGCGGCTCCTCCTCGCATGTCAGCATCGCGACCGACTTCACGTTGCCCGGGGCGTTGATCCCGCCCCAGGTGATCGAGCCGATCCCGCCCGAGCCTCCGCACAGGAACCCCCCCATCGTGCTCTTCACCCAGGTCGATGGCATGCAGCGCAGCTCCCATCCCGACTTTCGCGCCTCGGCCTCTATGGTGCCCAGGCGGGCGCCCGCCTCGACGCGCGCCACCCCCCCATCGAGGGAGAGAATCCGGTCCAGGCGGGAGAAATCGATCACGACGCCGCCGTACAGGGGCACGCACTGCCCGTAGTTTCCCGTTCCCGCCCCCCTGGCCACGACCGGGACGCGCGCGCGCCAGCAAGCCGCAACCACCGCGCGCAGCTCCTCCATGCTTCCCGGGCGCGCCGCCATATCTGCGCGCTTGCCGTCCAGCTGGCGCCGGAGCACCGGCGAGTACCAGTAGAAGTCCTTTGAAAGCGCCTCGAGCGCGTCGCCCCCATCGATGAGATTGTCCGCGCCGACAAGGGCGCGCAGCTCTGTCTTCAGTTCGTCCGTCCGGGCTACCATCGTGGGAAAGGAGCAGGAGTGTTGCCATCGCACCCGCCGCCGCAAGCCGAGGATTCCGTTTGCGGTCCGCGGGACCGATGGAGTCTTGCCGCATCCGGCCCCCGGCCCATACCGTGGTCTTCGCAGACTCCCACTCCCGGAATGCTTCTTCTCCAGAGGGCCCGCATCCCCGCCGCCGTTCTCCCCGCTTCGATCGCCGACCCGGCGCCGGACCCGATGGAGCCGTCCCTTCTCTGCGACATCGCCTTGGATGGGCCGAGGATCGCATCCGTGGCGCGCTCGGCGGCGCCAGGGGCCGCGCCTCCCGTTCCGGGCGCCCCCACCGCGAACGCGGTCGACCTGGACGGAGCCATGGTCTTCCCCGGCTTTGTCGACGCCCATGTCCACCTCGACAAGGCCCACACCTGGGACCGGGCGCCGAACCGGACCGGGAGGTTCTCCGAGGCTTTGGAAACGCTTGCGAGGGACAGGGAAGGCTGGACGAGGCGGGACATCCTGCGCAGGGCGGGCTTCGCTCTGCGCTGCGCCTGGGAGCACGGGACCCGAGCCGTGCGCACCCATGTCGACACCTGGCTTCCCTGGGGCGAGGAGAACCACGCCGTGATGCACGAGCTGCGCGGGGCCTGGCGGGGGCGGATCGCGCTCCAGACGGTGCCGCTCACCGGGATAGCTAACTATTCCGGGACCGAGGGGGACGCGATCGCCGATCTCTCCCTGAAATACGGGGCGTGCGCCCTCGGCGGCTGGTCGCCCATGTCGCCGGACCTGCCGCGCCAGCTGGACCGGCTTCTCGCGATCGCGAGGGACCGGGGATTGGGGCTCGACCTCCATGTGGACGAGAACGGCAGCCCCGCGGAGGAGGTGCTGCGCGCCGTGGCCGAGGCGGTGATCCGAAACCGCTTTGGCAATCCCGTTGTGTGCGGGCACTGCTGCAGCCTCGCCGTCCAGGCTCCGGAGCGGCAGCGCTCGACGATCGCCCTCGCCAGGGAGGCCGCGATCAGGGTGATCTCGCTTCCCCTGTGCAACCTCTACCTCCAGGACCGGCGCGGTCCCGAGTTTCCCCGGACCCCGTACTGGAGGGGCATCACGCTCATACACGAGCTCCTCGATGCCGGCGTCCCGCTGGCGTGCGCGAGCGACAACGTCCGCGACGCGTTCCATGCCTATGGCGACCTCGATGCCGCGGAGGTCTGCATTCAGAGCGTCCGGCTCGCGCACCTCGACTCGCGGCTCGGCGCCTCGGTGGGCCTGGTGACCTCGGCCGCCGCCGACATTGTCGGGCTTCCCGGGATGGGGCGCGTCGCCCCCGGAGCCCCGTCGCAGCTCGTCATCTTTCCGTCCCGATCGTTCAGCGAGTTCCTGAGCCGGCCGGGGTCAGGGAGGAGGCTCGTCGACGGCGAAGCCATCCGGGAGGCGAGTCGGCCCGATTTCGGCGAGCTGAGGTGACAGGACCCGCGCGCCGCCCATTTTCCCGCCCTGACTGCCCAGCCCCAAGCCAAGCGAAAGGCCTCCATCCCATGACCCTGAGACACTGCAAGATCGTCGTCACCGCCCTTTCGTCCGTCTTCCTGCTGGCCGTCTTTTTCAACAACACGACCGATCCCAACTCCAATTACCAGTTCGTCCGCCATGTGCTCAGCATGGACACGACCTTCCCGGGCAACGCAGGGATGTACCGCGCGATCCATGCCCCTGTTCTGCACAAGGCGTTCTACGCGGCGATCATCGGATGGGAGGCGCTCTGCTGCGCACTGATTGGCGCCGGCACCCTGCGGCTCTGGGGCGCCCGGGGCGCCCCCGCCGCCGCCTGGAAGAGGGCCAAGGTGCTGGCGTCGATCGGGCTCACGGCCAGCGTCGTCCAGTGGTATTTCGCATTCATGACGGTCGGCGGCGAATGGTTCCTCATGTGGCAATCAAGGATCTGGAACGGCCAGGAGGCGGCGTTCCGGATGTTCGCATTCGTCGGCCTCAGCCTCCTCTTCCTCAATCAGGCTGACGATTGAGGGGCCCGTCCCAGCGCCCAAGGGAGGACCGGGCTCTGCGGATCATTCACGACGATCTGCAGGCCTGTTGACATCCCCGAGGCAAGCGCGACGGGAATCGTGAGCACGGGCCAGCCGCCGAGGCTGGCGGGCGCGGTGAGGCCGAGCATGCGCAGCCTGTTGGCCTGGGTGCAGTCCGCCTTTGTCACCGCCGGGAACGGCGAGGCGGCCATGACCAGGAAGTCATGGGTCCTGAAAAACTCCGCCCAGACGAGCCTGATCGCGGCGTGGCTCGGCTCCACCGCCGCCACCTGGGCCAGCGAGATCTCCCGCGCGCGATCGAGGCGGTCCCGGACCAGTGGCCCGTAACGCCCGCGGTTCCGGTCCGCCCACTTCTTGTGGATTTTCCAGGTCTGCGTCCCGGCGAGGACCCCGTAGACTTCGGCTGCGGGCGCGAACCGGAGCAGGAGTTCGCCGCGGGCGGCTGCGTCGGCGGGCGGCGCCAGGTTCGCGGCGGCGGCGGCGCATGCCGCCGCAACGTCCGGATCGAGGCCCGGCATGTCGAGGTAGCAGCCGCGCGGGACTTGTCCGCCCGCGCGGGGCCCGACGAGCGCTGCAAGCGCGGAGCGCATGTCCTGGGAGGAACTGGTGAACCAGCCCACGGTGTCGAAATCGGGGGCGAGCGGGACGGCATCGGAAATCCACGGGGCGTGCGGGACGCCCCGGTAGCCGTAGAGCCCGCAGAATGCGGCCGGAACGCGGATCGAGCCGCCGGTGTCGGTCCCGATCGCAAAGGGAACGATGTCCGCCGCAACCGCGGCGGCCGATCCGCTGCTCGACCCCCCGGAGGTGCGCCCGGGAAAACGGGGATGCTCGCAGTCCCCGTAGTGGGCGTTCTCCCCGGTCAGGCCCCATGCGAATTCAAACAGGTGGGTCTTGCCCGCGAGGACTGCTCCGGCCGCGCGCAGGTCGCGCACGATCTGCGAATCCAGGGCGGGGGCCGGCCGGACCTCGGGCAGGAACGAGGATCCGGCAAACGTCGGCATCCCGGCCACGTCGAAAAGGTCCTTGAGCAGGAAGGGGACTCCGCGGAGCGGTCCGCCGGGCGGCGCGGACTCAAATCCCGCGGCGAGGGCCGCCTCGTCCAGGAGCACAGCCATCGCCGCGCTCCTTTGCGCGGCGGTGAGGTGCGCCGCCGCCCTTCGCCGAACCTCGCGTGCGGCGGTTCCGGGCGACATCTGCTGCCATTCGCCAAATGTCATGGGTGGAAGAGCTTCGGACAACTTGCCGCAAATCGCAAACAGCGCCTGAGGTTCGCAGCCCCCGGCAGGCGACAACTTTTTTGGACTTGTCTAATAGTGCCTTGACTTGGCCCCCGGGCCCCGCATGGCTTCCGGGCCCCATCCCAAGCCGTGACCCGCCGAACCCCCGCAGAACCAGCCATCCGCGCCATTCGCTTCACGAGGCAGATCGCCCGGCAGTGCCCCCCAGGGGATGCGCGCCTGGCGGACTGGATCGTGTGCGAGACGATCGCAAACGGATCGAGGCGGCCGATGGGCCGCCTGGGACGCCGCGGCGGGCTGGTCGTCCGGTTCGAGAAGACATTTCCCCGGGTTGCGGGCGGGAGGATGCCGCCTGGCGTCCGGGCGGCGACGGTCGCGGTCCTTGGCGAATTGTTCCGGCACAGCTGCGTCGCCCTCCGGCTGCTCTCCCCCGCGATAGGCCGGGAGAGAATCTGGAGGGATTTGGGATTTTTGAATCGCCCCGGTTCAAAATGAGTGCGTCAACAAGGGTCTTCCTTTCCCCCATGTCCAAAGCCCCTCCCGCAAAAGCCGCCGATACGAAGCCCCAGGTTTCCGCGCCCGCCCCACACGCCCGGGACAAGAACATCGAACTCGCCCTGTCCTCGATCACCAAGCAGTTCGGGGAAGGCTCGATCATGCGCCTGGGCAGCAACGCCAAGATGAAGGTCGAGACGCTTTCAACCGGCTCGCTTGCGATCGACCTGGCGCTCGGAGTCGGCGGCCTGCCGCTCGGCCGCATCATCGAGGTCTACGGGCCCGAGGCGTCGGGTAAGACCACCTTCTGCCTGAGCGTGATCGCCGAGTGCCAGCGCAAGGGCGGACTGGCCGCATTCATCGACGTGGAGCACGCTCTCGACCCGAAATATGCGCGCGTGGTGGGCGTGAAGCTCGACGACCTGCTCGTGTCCCAGCCCGACAGCGGCGAGGACGCCCTCAACATCATGGAGACGCTCATACGCTCCAACAGCATCGATGTCATCGTCCTGGACTCGGTTGCCGCCCTGGTGACCAAGGCCGAGCTCGACGGCCAGATGGGCGACATGACCATGGGAAGCCAGGCCCGGTTGATGTCCCAGGCCATGCGCCGCCTGACGGCGGTCGTCAGCAAGACGAAATGCGTGTGCATTTTCACCAACCAGATCCGCGAGAAGATCGGAGTCATGTTCGGGAACCCGGAGACGACATCGGGCGGGCGGGCGCTGAAGTTCTTCTCGTCGATACGCATCGACATCCGCCGCAAGGACCAGATCAAGACGCCCGAGGGCAAGGTCATCGGCAACCGCACCAAGATCAAGGTGGTGAAGAACAAGGTCGCCCCGCCCTTCACGGAGGTCGAGTTCGACATCATGTACAACGAGGGCATCTCGGCGTCCGGCTCCCTCCTCGACCTCGGCCTCGAGCACAGGATTCTCGAGAAGAAGGGGGCTTGGATCACCTACCAGGGCGAGCTCGTCGGCCAGGGCCGCGACGCGGCCAAGCAGACGTTCAGGGAAAAGCCCGAGCTCGCGGAAAAGATCACCAAGGCAATCCTCGAAAAGGTCAGCGTCACCGGCGGGACCGTGGTCACCGGCGAGAGTCCGGTGTAGCCCCGATCGCGCGCAGGAACGCGCGCGCAATGATCTCGTGCCCCGCCTGCGTGGGGTGCACGCGGTCGCCCGCGATCGCCGTGAAATCGCTCCGCGCAAGCGCGCGGTCCATGGCCGCCTGGGTGTCGACCAGCAGGGCGCCGTGCGCGGCGGCCAGCTCCCTGACGATCGCGCCGTACTCATCCATACGCCTGCGCATGGGGTCGGTTCGCGCGTCCTGGACATAGAACGGGGTCATCAGGACAAGCCCCCGGAGAAGGGGCCTCGTCCGCGCGACAAGGCCCGCGTACGTGGCCCGGAACTCGTCCGACATCACGGCCTCCGCGCGGTTGACGCCGTCAAACTGCCTCCACACGTCATTGACCCCAATCATGATGGAAAGCCAGTCGGGCCGTGACGCCAGCACGTCGGCGTCCCATCGGGACGCGAGGTCCCTGACGGTGTTCCCGCTGACCCCCATGTTGGTGATCCGGACGGGCCGCCCCGGCTGGAGCGGGCCCAGGGCGGCGTCGACAGCGGCCACGTAACCGTCGCCGAGAGCGGCCCGGGATCCCTCGCCGACCGGGCGCAACCGGCCGCAGTCCGTCACGGAGTCGCCGACAAAGAGGAGCCGGGTGCCCGGAGTGATTGTCACGGCCAGGATCGTGAACCCGCGCCCCCACCGGTCAATTCCCGGCGGGTAATCCTTGCTATGGAATCGGCGCAGGGAAAACCTCGCGGTTGCCGCCCTCCCCTCCGGGAGGGGCCGCAGATCCGCCCAAGGGCGACCCAGGTTCCGGGCCCCGCCCCAACACACCCATGAATATCACCCGAATCCTGTCCGTCGCCGGCCTCGCTCTCTGCGCCGCAGGCTGCTTCGCCCTCGCCGACACCCCGGCGGCCCCAGCCAACACGCCCATCGCGCCGGTTCCGCCGGGCGTCGCCCTGCGGGCGGCGACAGTCAGGGTGATTGTCGTCCCGGACCACCGCGACTGGACCTACAAGCTTGGCGAGCACGCCCTGTTCGCGGTCACGGTCACCGCGGACAACGAGCCCATCGACGGCGTCACCGTGAGCTACGCGGTCGGCCCCGACCTGTTTCCCGGGGAAAAGAAGACGGCCGCGCTGCCCCTCGCCGGAATGACGGTTGAAGGGGGAACGATGGCGGCGCCCGGATTCCTCCGCTGCATCGTCACTACGCAGGTCGCCGGCAACAGCTACCGCGGCCTCGCGACCGCCGCGTTCGCCCCCGAGAAGATCGCGCCGACCCAGGTCGAGCCCGCGGATTTCGACGCGTTCTGGGCCGCGGGGAAGGCCGACCTGGACAAGGTCCCAGTCGACGCCCGGATGACGCTCCTGCCCGAGGCGTGCACGTCCGCGGTCGACGTCTACCACGTGAGCTTCCGCACGGTCGGCCCGAAGGGCCCGGTTTCCGCCCGCATCTACGGCATCCTTTGCGAGCCGAGGACGCCGGGCCATTACGCCGCGATCCTCAAGGTGCCGGGCGCGGGCGTGCGTCCCTATTCCGGGGATCCGGAGCTCGCGGCCAGGGGGGCGATCGTCCTCGAGATCGGGATCCACGGGATCCCGGTCAACCTCGCCAAGGAGGTCTACGACGAGCTGGGCTCCGGCGCGCTCAACGGCTACTGGCTCTACAACCTCGATGACCGCGACAGGTACTATTACCGGCGCGTCTACCTGAGCTGCGTGCGGGCGAACGATTTCCTCGCCTCCCGGCCGAATTGGGACGGCAAGCGCCTGCTCGTGATGGGCTCGAGCCAGGGGGGGCAGCTGACGATCGCGACGGCCGCCCTGGATCCGCGCGTCACCGGGCTCTCCGCCACCCATCCCGCGTTCTGCGACGTGAGCGCGGAACTCCACGGACGGGCCGGCGGCTGGCCCCATCCCTTCATGCCAGGACCGGACGGCGCCGTCTCTACCCAGGCCACCATGGCCAAGATCACGACCGCCTCCTACTACGACATCGTCAATTTCGCGCGCCGCGTCCACGTGCCCGGCTATTACAACTGGGGCTACAACGACGAGACCTGCCCGCCGACCGCGGCCTTTGCCGTCTACAACGAGATCACCGCCCCGAAGACGCTCGGGGTCACCCTCGAGCTCGGCCACAGCTACACGGCCGAGCAGTACGACGCGATTTCAGGCTGGGTCACGAGCTTCCTCGGGCTCAGGCAGGCAGGCCCAAAATGAGGATCCTTCCGCTCGCCTCGTCATCGTGGAGATTCCGGGACTGTTCGGGCTCGGCCTGGCTCCCCGCGACCGTCCCGGGATGCGTCCACACCGACCTTCGCCGCCTGAAGAGGATACCCGACCCGCTCTGGGGGACCAATGAGGCCGGGGTCCAGTGGATCGAGGAGCGGGACTGGGAGTATTCAACGGAGTTCGAGGCGGATCCCCGCCTCCTCCGCGAGCAGGTGGTCGAGCTTGCGGCGGACGGGCTCGATACGGTGGCGACGGTGCGCCTCAACGGCCGCGTGGTCGCCCGCACGGACAACATGTTCATCGGCTATCGCTGGGACGTGAAGCCGCTCCTGAAGCTGGGCAGGAACACCCTCAACGCCCGCTTTGGCAGCGCACTGAGGTACATCCGGACCCACCGCACCTCCCACAAGCCACGCGAGTTCAGCGATCCCGTAGGCCGGTGCTCGGTCATCCGCAAGCAGCAGTGCCAGTTCGGCTGGGACTGGGGCCCCCGGTTCGTGACGGCGGGAATCTGGCGTGACATCCGCCTCGAGGGATGGAGCGGCAACCGCCTCGCCGGCGTCGCGGTCAGCCAAACCCACGCGCCCGACGCAAGCGTCACCCTGACCCTGGCTCCAGAACTCGCGCGGCCGGATCCGGGATCGAAGTGCTCGTGGCGCCTGTCGCTCGGCGGCTCGCCCGTGGCGTCCGGCTCCGGCACGAGCATTTCCGTCCCGAGGCCGAGGCTGTGGTGGCCGAGCGGCCAGGGGAGCCAGCCCCTCTATGAGCTTGCGGTCGAGGTCTCGGGCTCCGACGGCCGCGTGATCGGCCGGTGGGCGCGCCGGATCGGCCTCCGGACCATCGCGCTCGACCGGCACGAGGACAAATGGGGCGAGTCGTTCCAGTTCGTCGTCAACGGCAGGCCGGTTTTCGCAAAGGGGGCCAACTGGATCCCGGCAAACTGCTTCGTGGCCGGGCTGGCACGCGCCGACTACGCGCGCGACCTGGGGGCCGCGGTGGCGGCCAACATGAACATGGTGCGGGTCTGGGGCGGCGGGATCTACGAGAGCGAGGATTTCTACGACCTGTGCGACGAACTGGGCCTCCTTGTCTGGCAGGACTTCATGTTCGCCTGCACGCTATACCCGGCCGACCCGCAGTTCGTGTCGAGCGCGCGGGCCGAGGCGGAGCACCAGGTCAAGCGCCTCAGGCACCGCGCCTGCCTCGCTCTCTGGTGCGGGAACAACGAGGTGTGGGGCAACAACTCCCACGAGCTCCTAGACCCCGAGAAGACGGGCCTCCGGGCCGACTACGAGAGGCTCTTCCACCGAGCGCTGCCGCCCCTTGTCGCGGTGCACGGGGGCTCGACCCCGTACTGGCCCTCGTCGCCGTGGAGGGGGGACACGGCCGCCGACCATGCGGCCGGCGAAATGCGGGGGGACACGCACTACTGGGACGTCTGGCACGGGCGCAGCCCCGTGAAGGACTACGAGAAATGGGACTTCCGCTTCGTATCCGAATTCGGGATGCAGAGCTACAGCTCGCCCGACACGCAGGCAACCTTCTGCCCGGCCGGCGACGGCAACGTGTTCGGCGCGATCATGGAGAACCACCAGAAAAACAAGCAGGGCAACCTGATCATCCTCGACTACGTCTCGCGCAGGTACCGGTTCCCCAGGGACCAGGAGGCCCTCGTCTACCTCTCGCAGCTCAACCAGGCCCATTGCATGCAGTCGGGGGCGGAGCACTACCGGCGGCTCATGCCGCGCTGCATGGGCGCGCTCTTCTGGCAGCTGAACGACTGCTGGCCGGTGGCGTCGTGGAGCTCGATCGAGTTCCCCGGGCGCTGGAAGGCGCTCCAGCACGTCGCCCGGCGCTTCTTCGCGCCGGCCTCGGTGAGCGCGCACGTGCCGGGCGAGGAGATCCACGGGATCGGCAACTACAGGATCTCGACCGTGCGCCGTGTCTTCATCCACACGAGCTATGACGGCGCCCGGCCCGCGAGGGGCGCCGTCAGGTGGGACCTGTTCCACATCGACGGTAGGAGGATCCTCGGCGGAAGGAAGCCGGTCTCCCTGCGGCCGATGCAGAGCAGGCTCCAGAAGAGCCTCGACCTGGCCGGGCCGCTGGCGAGGTTCGGCCGCGACCGGATCTACCTGCGAATCGCGCTTGATGTCGCCGGCAAGCGGGTCAGCGAGGACACGGTCCTGCTGACGACCCCGCGCTTCATGGACCTGCCGAAGCCCAGGACGAGGGTCGCCGTCAGGACGACGATGCAGGGGCGCGCCGCGATCGCGTTCACCTCTCCCGTCTTCCAGCACCGGTTCGCGTTCGACCTACCGGGGCTGGCGTTCACGTGCAGCGACAACTACTTCGAGCTCTACCCGGGCGAGACGAAGACGGTCGAGGTGGCCTTCTCCCGCCCGGTGACGGCCGCGCGCCTCAGGCGGTCGATCATCCATCGCTCGCTCGCCGACACGTACTAGCGACCGCCGGAACCCGCACGATGCCCCAATGATCGCCTCACGAACCAGAATCTGGCTGGGCGCCGGGCTCCTGGCCTACGGGGCGCTCCTGTTCGCCCTGGTCGGCGCGGTGCCGGGCGGCTCCGACACCTCGGGGTATTTCAACGAGGCGCGCCTGTTCGCGCGGCTCAAGATCCATGCGGCCGAGCGGACCCTTCCGGGGATTCCCGCAAGAGGCGCCCCGCCCTATCTTTATGTTCCCCTGGGATTCAGACCCTCCGCAGACGGGTCCGCGCAGATGGTGCCGACCTACCCTCCCGGCCTTCCGCTGCTGATTGCCCCGACGGCGCGCGTGGTGGGATGGCGCCACGCCGGCGACATCCTGCTGGTCCTCCACTCGCTCGCAGGGCTTGCTCTCACTTTCGCGCTGGGGCGAATGTGCGGCCTGCCCGCACCATGGTCGCTCCTCGGGGCCGCGGTGATGGCGGCGAGCCCGCTTTATCTATACACGTCGCTCTGCGCATTGAGCGATGTCCCCGCGACAGCCTGGGCGACGGCGGCCGTGCTTGCGGCATGGAAGGGCCGCGAGCGGCCAGCTTGGGCGCTGGCGGCCGGCGCCTGCGTTGCAGTGGGCTTTCTCGTGAGACCCAGCAATTTCCTGATCGTGGTTCCCGTGGCCCTTGCGACCGGACTGTCGCCGGGAAGCCTGATCCTGCTTGGCCTCGGGGCTTTTCCCGGGATCGCAGCGTGGATGGCGGTCAACCACGCCGCCTACGGGGGCTATTTTCAGAGCGGCTACGGCGCCATCGGAAACGAGTTTCACGCCAACCTGGTTCCCGGCACGCTCGCATACGCTGCTCGCTGGCTGCCTCTCCTGCTGAGCCCGATCGTCATTGTGTCGCCCGTCATCCTGGCTCTGTCCCGCCAGCGGACCCGGGTCGTCGCTGTCCTGGCCGCGTGGGCCGCCGTGTACATCGGATTCTATCTGCCGTACCGCTGGACCCACGAGGACTGGTGGTTCCTCAGGTTTCTCCTGCCGGCGGCGCCGGCGCTCATCGTGGCGGGCTTGATCGTCCTGCAGCTGTGCTTTGAGAGGCTGTTCGAGCGTTTCCCGGCGACCTGGGCCCGAGCGCTCCCTGTTTTCCTGCTTTTCGCCTCCCTGGGGGTCGAGGCGGCCCAGAACGTTCCGCTCCACGCATGGGCGATAGGCCAAGGCGAGCGCAAGTACGGCCGCGTCGCGGACTGGCTTGGGGCCAACGTGCCGCGAAATTCCGCAATCATCGCCCACCAGTTCAGCGGAGCGTTGTTCTACTACACCGATCTCACCCTTCTGCGCGCGGACCAGATGGATCCGTCAACAGCAGCGAGGGTCAACACCTCCGTCCGATCGGGCGCAATACCGCTGTATGCGGTCCTTTTCCCGTTTGAGCTGGGCGCCCTGAGGGACCTGCCTGGGCCCTGGGCCCTTGCCGGGTCGGTCGACGACGTCACGATCTGGCGCTGCGATCGGGCACGGATGTAGTTTTGCCGCTCCGCGCTTGAGTCCGGGGCGCTGCAGGGGTTGTTTGGGGCCCCATGGCGCGACACACGGACACGATCGCGGCCCTGGCGACGCCCGCGGGGACCTCGGCGCTCGCCACCATTCGCATCAGCGGGCCGGACACCAAGCGGCTCGCAGGTGAGATATTCGGCAGCGTCCCCCCTGCCCGGGTCGCGACCCACGGCGACTTCGCCGACCGCAGCGGCTTGGTCGTGGATGATGTCGTCGCAACGCTATTCGCGGGCCCCCACTCCTACACCGGCGAGGACTCGCTCGAGATCTCCTGCCACGGCAGCCCGTTCATCGCGCGCAAGATACTCGCCGACCTTCTCTCTCGCGGCTGCCGGCCGGCGGGGCCCGGGGAATTCACGCAGCGGGCTTTTCTCAACGGCCGCATGGACCTCAGCCAGGCCGAGGCGGTCATGGATCTCATAAACGCGCGCAGCGAGAGGGCCCTGGCCGCCGCCCGGCAGGTCCTTCGGGGTGCGCTTTCGCGTCACATGGCGGAGCTTGTCGACGGGCTCCTCGGCACCCTGGCCATGGTCGAGGCCTACATCGACTTTCCGGACGAGGATCTCCCCCCCGAGGACCGCAGCCGCCTGGAGGAGCGCGTCTCGGCGGTCCTCAGGAGAACCCAGCTCCTGCTCGCCACGGAGCGAACGGGCGCGCTCCTGCGCGAAGGGATCAGGACGGTCATCCTGGGCGAGCCCAACGCGGGAAAGAGCTCGCTGCTCAACCGGATTGTCGGCAGCGAACGGGCGATCGTCAGCTCCGAGCCCGGAACCACCCGCGACTTCATCGAGGAACGCGTCACTGTCGGTCCGCACGGCCTTCGCCTGGTCGACACGGCGGGACTCAATCCCGATGCAAGGGGGATCGAGATGCTCGGGGTGGAAAAGACGCTTGAGAACGCGGCCGGCGCCGACCTTTTCCTTCTCGTCCTCGACTCGACCCGCCCCACCCCTCCGCTGCCGCCCGCCCTGCGGGAGCGTATCAATCCTTCCAATACGCTTGTGGTGCTCAACAAGGCCGACCTCCTCGCGGACCGGAATCATCCGACAGCCGTCCCGCCGGGCGGGTTTCCGGCAGTCGCCGTCTGTTCGCTGAGCGGCGACGGATTCGATACGCTCCTCACGGAGATTGAGCGGCTGGCGGAGGGGCTGCAGACGACCGTCGGGGACGAGAGGATAGCCATCAACGTCCGGCACGCCCACTATCTCGCGGAAGCCCGCGTCTGTATCGAGGACGCGCTCGCAAAAATAGCCGGCCGGGCGCCCGCCGAACTCCTGGCAAGCGATCTTCGCGGGGCCCTGGGCGCCCTCGGCGAAATCTCCGGCAAGGTCGACAACGAGCGCATGCTCGATCAATTGTTCGCATCCTTCTGCATCGGGAAATGATGGGGTCGCCCCGTTCGGGGCTCGATTTCCGTCCAATCCCAGGCAGGAAGAATAATTCGTAACACGTTGTATATCAATCACAAAAGATTTGACGTTATCGTCTGTGGCGCCGGACATGCCGGCATCGAGGCCGCCCTTGCCGCATCACGGATGGGAGCCTCTACCCTGCTCGTGACCGGCAATCTCGACACTGTTGCACAGATGAGCTGCAACCCAGCTATCGGCGGCCAGGCCAAAGGCCAAATCGTCCGCGAGATCGACGCCCTCGGTGGCGAAATGGCAATCAACACAGATGTCACCGGGATCCAATTCAGGCTCCTGAACGAATCCAAGGGGCCCGCTGTTCAGTCGCCCCGGGCCCAATGCGACAAGAAGGCCTATCAGTTTCGGATCAAGCATACGCTCGAACTCCAGCCCAACCTGACCCTGTTCCAGGCAACGGTAACCGGGCTCATTTACGACAAAGGCATGGTGGTCGGTTGCCGGACGAATCTCGACATAGACTTTAGCGGCCGTTGCGTCGTCGTGACCACGGGTACCTTCCTTCGAGGTCTGATGCATATCGGCCAGATCAAGAATGAAGGCGGTCGGCTCGGGGATTTCAGCTCTAAGACCCTTTCAGCTAGCCTGATGGAGATCGGCATCGAGCTCAGGCGCCTGAAGACCGGAACCCCTCCTCGGGTTCTGGGCCGAAGCATCGATTTCAGCAAGATGCATGAGCAAAAAGGCGATCCCGAACCGACATTCTTCGCCTTCCATGACACCCGCGACCCCGAGGATTTGTTCCACGTGGAACAATCTGGCGAAGCCCGGATCGGCTGGGTACCAGGCTCAAATCAAGTCTCGTGTTGGATGACCCATACGACGGCGGCGACGAAGCAGATTGTCCGGGATAATCTCCAAAAGTCGGCGATGTACAGCGGCGAAATTGAGGGCATCGGCCCCAGGTACTGCCCGAGCATTGAGGACAAGTTTGTTCGATTCGCGGATAAGCCCAGCCACCTGCTCTTCCTGGAGCCAGAAGGCAGGACAACCAACGAGTATTACGTGAACGGTTTGTCTACCTCTCTGCCATTTGATGTGCAGCTCGATATGGTTCACAGCATTCCTGGGCTTGAGAATGCTGTATTGCTGAGGCCCGCATACGCAGTCGAATACGATTTCGCGCCGCCCACGCAGCTTTATCCTTCGCTCGAATCCAAGCGGATTGAAAACCTGTTCCTGGCTGGCCAGATCAACGGGACTTCCGGCTATGAGGAGGCTGCAGGGCAGGGCCTCGTCGCCGGCATCAACGCCGCCAACAAGGCTAGGGGAGTGGACCCAATCATCCTTGGGCGCCATGAATCCTACATCGGTGTTCTCATCGATGACCTCGTGACAAAAGGAACCGACGAGCCCTACCGAATGTTCACCAGCCGCGCCGAATACCGCCTGCTCCTCAATCACGGGAGCGCCGAGCTCCGGCTCGCGCATCATGCGTCATTTCATAATCTATTAAGCAAGAGTCGATTAGATCGAATCCGCGAAAAAGCGTCCCGAATTGAAAAATGGGTCGCCTCAATGAACACAACTCGTTATAATGGAATTACTTGGGCTGATTTTATCCGCCGCTCGGGGCAGGGGAGTGCGCTTCCCGGGGAATTCATGCGTGAAACGCCTCAGGTGCAGCATGAAGTGTTGTATCGGATTACCTATCAAGGATACATGGAGCGCGAGCAACGCGAGATTGAACGCCTCAAGCACGTTGAGAGGATCCGGATCCCGTTGGCGTTTGACTATCTGGGGATTCCTGGCCTCCGACGCGAAAGCGCGATGAAACTCAATCATATAAAACCTCTTACGCTAGGCCAAGCCAGCCGAATGAGCGGGGTCAATCCGACCGACATCAGCCTTCTCATGGTTGCGATCGAGGCCCAAAAGGAAACGGACTCAGCCGCTTGAGACCCACGAGGATATTGGACCACACGTCGCGCATCGCGGCGCGACGCGAATCGCTGCGAGGAGCGCTGCTCCAGGTCATCCCTTCCTCCTCCCGCTTCGTATGGGAGGTTGGAAGTGGCCACGGCCATTTCCTTGTGGCTTATGCCGCGGCGCACCCGAAAGAACACTGCATCGGAATCGACATTGCGTCCGACCGGATTGCGCGGGCCGTCCGCAAGCACGAGCGGGCGCGCCTCCCAAACCTGCATTTTGTCCGGGCCGACGCCGAAGACTTCCTGGCGGCCATCCCGAAAGGCGCCCGTCTCACCGCGATATTCATCCTTTTCCCCGATCCTTGGCCCAAGCGGCGCCACCATAAGAAACGCGTCATGACGCACGAATTCCTCGGCGCCGCCGCGGCAGCAGCGGGGCAGGGGGCCGGCCTGTATTTCAGGACCGACCACGAGCCCTATTTTCGCGAGGCCGCAACTGCCATCCGTGCCCACGCGGACTGGAAGGAGTCGGACCCAGCGCAATGGCCGTTCGAGGAGCCGTCGGTCTTCCAGAAGCGGGCGGAACGTTATTTTTCCATCGCCGCTACCCGACGTTGAGCTACAAGATCGCCATGAGGAAAAACACCGCCACCCCGGTCTTCGACGATGCCGAGGCGTTTGCTTTCGCCGGCTCGTTCGAGCGATGAAGCCGGCCGCCAAACCATCGAGGGCCTCCTTCATTCTCGCGTTTGCGGCCATCTACCTGATCTGGGGCAGCACATACCTTGGAATCCGGGTGGCGGTGGAGACGCTGCCGCCTTTCCTGATGGCCGGAATGCGGTTTGCCATAGCCGGGGTCCTCATCTTCGTCTATCTCCTGCTGCGGGGCGCCCCCTGGCCGACACGCGTCCAGTGGAGGGATCACTCGATAGTCGGCGTGTTCCTCCTTCTCGGGGGAAACGGGATCGTGTCCTGGGCCGAACTCAGGACCCCCTCGGGCCTCACTTCCCTGATTCTTGGAGCCTCGCCGCTGATCGTGGTGCTGCTGGACTGGGCGCGGCCGGGAGGGAAGCCTCCAACGGCGGGACTGGTGGCCGGTGTGGCGGTCGGCATTGCGGGAATCGCGCTGCTTTTGGGCCCGGGAGCCATTCCCGAGGGTTACCGCCCTCCCGGAATCGATGTCCTCGCCCTGTTTCTTGCTAGCACAAGCTGGTGGATTGGATCGCTTTACAGCAAACATTCCAAGAGCGGCACCCCGCTCTTGATGGCCTCGGCCATCCAGATGCTGGCCGGAAGCGGATCGATGTTGCTCACCGGCTGGATACTGGGGGAGGGGAGCCAGCTTCATTTCGGCTCGGTGAGCCCGCAGTCCTGGCTCGCATTCGGCTACCTTGTGATCGTCGGCTCAATTGTGGCGTTTCCGACCTTTGTCTGGCTTCTCGAGCACTGCACTCCGGCCAAGGTTTCCACGTACGCCTACGTGAATCCGGTCGTGGCCATGTTCCTTGGCTGGGCGATCCTGGGCGAGCCCATGAACCTGCGGATATTCCTGGCCGCGGCCGTGATCATCGGGGCGGTGGCAATCATTACCATTGGAAAGACTTGGAGAGCGGGCCGGGCGTGAAAGCGCCCGGTGCGACCTAGCCGTCGGGGCTTTTCCCTTTTCGGTTATTGACGGAGCGCGGGCCGATTGCCTACGACTACACGTTTCAAGTCCTCACAACCGCCTGTGCGATCCATATCACGAGCAGCAACCTTCGCATCCCTCTTTGCGTTCCTTTCGACCGGAATTCCGGCGTTTGCGGCGGACGGCGGCGGCGTGGAAACCGCTGCGACACCGCTGTTCAAGCTGGGTCCTCTTCCCGTCACCAACAGCATGGTCACGAGCTGGGTGGTGGCGCTGGCCCTCATCATCGTCATCCGGTTCGCCGTTAGGCGGCCCAAGCTCATCCCGACGCGGGCGCAGGCCGTTGTGGAGAGCCTGGTCCAGGGAATCCTCGACCTCACAACGCCCATCGTGGGCAGCAAGGTCGCCAAGCCCACTTTCCCGCTCCTTGTCGGACTTTTCACCTTCATACTCATCCAGAACTGGAGCGGCCTCTTCCCGGGCGTGGGCACGATTTACATGGTCGACCACAAGACGGGCGATTGGATGGAGCTCGTCCGTCCGGGCAACGCGGACCTGAATGCCACCCTCGCCCTCGCCCTTGTGGCGATTGCCGGATGGTTCTATTTCATCATGCGGTACGCGGGGCCGGTTTTCGTCCTGAAGGACATCTTCGGCAACAAGGCGGACAAGAAGGAAGTCCCGGCCGTTCTCTACTACCCGCTCTTTGCCATCTTCTTCCTGGTCGGCATCATCGAGGTGATCTCGATCCTGTTCCGCCCCATATCGCTCTCGTTGCGACTCTTCGGCAACATCTTCGGCGGCGAGAGCCTCATGCACGCGATGAGCGGCATGCAGAAATGGGGCCTTCCGGCGCCGTTCTACCTCCTCGAGCTGCTGATCGGCTTCGTCCAGGCGTTTGTTTTCACGCTTCTTGTGAGCGTGTACATCGGCCTCATCTGCAACCATGGCGACGAACACGACGAGGCCCATGAGGAAGCAGCTCACTGATCCAACCCTTTCCCGCCGGGACCGTGCCAAGCGCGCGGACGGCGGCAACCCACAAAAAACAAAGCATACACAATGATCCAAGTCATCGCTGAAATCACAGGAAGCATCCAGGGTGGTCTAGGCTGTCTCGGCGCCGCCATAGGCGTGGGCCTCGTCGGCTTCAAGGCCGCCGAAGCCGTCGGCCGCAATCCCGGGGCTTCCACGAAGATCCTCGTGCAGGGCATCCTCGGCATGGCCCTTGCCGAAGCGGTCGCGTTCTACGCGCTCTTCATCAAGTAAACCCTACCGGTTGCCCAGCGCCGGCGGCTGTCGCCGGCGCGAACCCTTTAACAGCCCGACGCAATGCTCTCCCACCTGCTCATCCTAGCCCAAGCCGCGGGTCCCGCGGCCGATGCGGCCGCCCACGGGGAGGCCGCAAGCGGCATCACAAAGATCACCCAGGAATTCGGCCTCAGCTGGCCCTTTCTCCTGGCGCAGATACTGAACTTCTCCGTTGTCGCCTTCCTCCTCTGGAGGTTCGCATTCAAGCCGGTGCTCTCGATGCTCGACGAGCGCCAGCAGAAGATAGCCGCCGGCCTCAAGTACGCCGAGGAGATGAAGGCCAAGCTTGATGCCGTCCAGCAGGAGAGCGTGGCAAGCTCCCGGCGGGCGCAGCTCGAGGCGACGAGGATCATCGACGAGGCGCGCAAGTCGGCGAAGGAATTCCTCGACAAGCAGACGCAGGAGGGCGCCGCCAAGGCCGGCGAGATCCTCGTGAAGGCCCAGCAGGCCATCGAGCTTGAGAAGAAGAAGATGCTCGCCGAGGCCCGGTCGGAAATCGCCCGCCTGGTAGTAGCCATCACCGAACGCGTCCTGGCCAAGGAAATGTCCGACGCCGAGCGCAGCCGCTACAACGAGTCCGCCGCCCGCGAACTCACGAACGTCTGAGCTGGCTTCACCCCTTCGCCAAACGCATGGCCTCCCACGCCAAGATCGCCGAACTGTTCGCCCGCCAGCTCTTCAAGCTGAGCGTGGTGGGCGGCGCCGTCTCCGCCGAGCAGGTCGCCGGCGTCCTCGCCTACGTCGAGAAGCACCGGCCCGCCAACTCGGTGATGGTCCTCAAGGCCTATCACCGCCTCGTCGCCGCCGAACTCGCAAAGGGCGAAGCCGTCGTCGAGCACGCCGGCGCGGTCGACGATGCGATGCTCGCCGCCATCGCGGCCTTGATGAGCCGGCAATACGGCCGCCCCGTCGTCGCGACGGCGAAGCCCAGGGCCGCCCTCCTCGCCGGACTGCGCGTGCGCGTGGGCGACGACGTCTACGAATCGTCCATCGCCGGCCAGCTGGCGGCGCTCGCCTCGGCGGTGTGACGCCACACCCCCCTCCCTTTACGAAACCCGTCCCAAGAATCGCCCCATGAGCACCGTCCTCGAACAAATCGAACAGCAGATCGCCAAGTTATCCGGCAAGGGCGTGAAGAAGAACACGGGCAACATCCGCACGGTTGCCGACGGAGTCGCCAAGATCGACGGGCTCTCCGACGTGATGTACAACGAGATGGTGCAGTTTCCCGGGGGCGCGATTGGAATCGCGCTCAACCTTGAGGAGGACGAGGTCGGCTGCGTCATCCTGGGCGACCTTTCCAGCCTCAAGGAGGGCGACGAGGTCACCACCACAGGCAGGCTTCTTTCCGTCCCCGTCGGCAAGGAGCTCCTTGGCCGCACCGTCGACGCGCTCGGCAATCCCGTAGACGGCAAGGGCCCGATCGACGCCAAGGAGTTCTATCCCGTAGAACGGATCGCCCCCGGCGTCGTGGTCCGCAAGTCCGTCTCGCAGGCTCTCTTCACAGGGATCATGGCGATCGATTCCATGATCCCGATCGGGCGCGGACAACGCGAGCTGATCATCGGCGACCGCGGGACCGGCAAGACGACCATCACGATCGACACGATCATCAACCAGGCGCGAATCAACCGGGTGGGCCTGGCCTCCGGAGACGCGAAGTTCCGCCCGGTCTACTCGATCTACGTCGCCGTCGGCCAGAAGAACTCGAACATCGCCCGCACGGTCACGGCTCTCGAGGCCGCTGGCGCGCTCGAATTCACGACCATCGTCGCGGCGCCAGCCGCCGACAACCCCGCCAACCTGTACCTCGCGCCGTATTCCGGCGCCGCCATGGGCGAATGGTTCATGGAGAATGGAATGGACGCCCTGATCGTCTACGACGACCTCTCCAAGCACGCCGTCGCGTACCGCCAGATCTCGCTGATCCTCAAGCGTCCCTCGGGGCGCGAAGCGTATCCGGGCGACGTGTTCTACCTCCACAGCCGCCTCCTCGAGCGCGCTGCGCGCCTTGAAGGGAAGGGCTCGCTCACCGCGCTCCCCATCATCGAGACGCTCGCGGGCGACGTCTCAGCCTATATCTCCACGAACGTCATCTCGATCACGGACGGCCAGATCTTCCTCGAGACGGATCTCTTCAACCAGGGCATCCGGCCCGCCATCTCGGTGGGACTTTCGGTCTCCCGCGTGGGCTCGGCCGCGCAGATCAAGGCGACGAAACAGGTCGGTGGAAAGCTCAAGGGCGAACTCGCACAGTTCCGCGAGCTCGCGGCCTTCGCGCAATTCGGATCGGACCTCGATGCGAAGACGAAGGCGCAGCTCGACCGCGGCAATCGCATTGTCGAGCTCTTCAAGCAGCCGGCGTTTTCGCCGCTGCCCATCGAGCTCCAGGTCGCGGTCCTCTTTGCGATGCAGAAGGGCTTCTTCGAGCCAATCGACATCCGGAAGGTCGTCGAAGCTGCCGTCTCCCTGAAGAGCTTCTTCACCACCCGCAAGGACGCGCTTCTCGCGGAGATCCGCACCAAGGCGGCGCTCGACGCGGAGCTCGAGGCCAAGCTGCAGGCGGCGTGCGAGGAGTGGAAGTCGTCCTTTGCGGCCTGACCGCGCCCGCAACCACACACCCGCCCACCCAGCTGCTCAAAAGGCACCCCGATGGCCAGCACCCGCGACATCCGCCGACGCATCAAGTCGGTAAAGAACACCCGCCAGATCACAAAGGCGATGGAGCTTGTCGCGGCCTCGAAGATGAAGAAGGCGCAGCAGGCCGCCCTTTCCGGCAGGCCCTACGCGAACCTTCTCGCGGACGTCCTGGCCGCGCTGGCAAACAAGGTCGACGCGTCCGCCCATCCCTTCCTTGCCGAGCGCGAGGTCAAGACGCGCGGCATTCTCCTCATCACGACGGACCGCGGCCTCTGCGGGCCGCTGAACGCCAACCTGTTCAGGCTCGTGCAGGAAATCCGCACCCCGGCGAAGTTCTACTCGATCGGCCGCAAGGGGACGCAGTTCCTGGCGCGGACAAACCGCGCGATGGTCGCCGACTTCCAGGTCCACGACCGCGTCCCGTTCTCGCAGGTCAAGGTGGCGGCGGAGTTCATGATCAAGCAGTACATTGAGGGCGTGATAGACACGATCGAGGTGCTCTATTCCCGGTTCAAGAACACGATGGTCCAGCATCCTCGCATGCGCCCCATCCTCCCGCTTCGCAGCCTGAAGGAGTTCCTCGACCAGCTGGCGATCGACACCGGAACGGTCCGCATTCCGCATGCGGACGGCCGCGAGGTGCTCTTCGAGCCGGGCATGGTGGACGTCCTCAACGCGCTGCTTCCATTCTACGTTGATCATCAGATCCACCAGCTCGTTCTTTCGGCAAAGGCCTCCGAGCACAGCGCCCGGATGGTCGCCATGAAGACGGCGACCGACAACGCAACCGAGCTCCTGGGTGATCTGACGCTCGAGTACAACAAGGCCCGCCAGGCCGGCATCACCCAGGAGATCCTGGAGATCGCCGCGGCCCAGTACAGCACCACCTAGGCCCGGACCGCGCCCAGTCATCGCCACGCCCCCCTTTCGAATCAATGAATACAGGCATAATCGTCCAAGTGATCGGCCCCGTGGTCGACGTCCAGTTCGCCGAGCACACGATACCACCGATCTACCAGGCGCTCACCATCGATTTCACGGTGTCGGGCAAGAGGCAGCTTCTCACGCTCGAGATCCAGCAGCACCTCGGCGGCGGAATGGCCCGCGCCATCGCGATGTCGTCCGTCGAGGGCCTCAAGCGCGGGATGCCCGTCACGGACACCGGGGGTCCGATCACCGTTCCCGTAGGCGAAGGCGTCCTCGGCCGGATCTTCAACGTGACCGGCGACACGGTCGACGGCCGCGGCCCGGTGAAATTCGAGAAGAGATACCCGATCCACCGGCCGCCGCCCCTGCTCGTGGACCAGGACACCAAGGCCCAGATCCTCGAGACGGGCATCAAGGTGATCGACCTCATCTGCCCGTTCATCAAGGGCGGCAAGGCGGGGGCCTTCGGCGGCGCCGGGGTGGGGAAGACCGTCGTGATCCTCGAGCTGATCAACAACATCGCCAAGGCGCATGGCGGATTCTCGGTGTTCGCGGGCGTCGGCGAGCGGTCCCGCGAGGGCAACGACCTCTACCATGAGATGTCCGAGGCCGGCGTCATCGACCAGAAGGACCTCTCGAAGTCAAAGGTCGCGCTCGTGTACGGCCAGATGAACGAGCCTCCCGGCGCCCGCATGCGGGTCGGCCTCTCGGCCCTCGCGATGACGGAGTATTTCCGCGACGAGAAGAACCAGGACGTTCTGCTGTTCATCGACAACATCTTCAGGTTCTCGCAGGCCGGCTCCGAGGTTTCCGCGCTCCTGGGCCGCTCGCCATCGGCCGTAGGCTACCAGCCGACGCTCGCTAACGAGATGGGTTTGCTCCAGGAGAGGATCACCTCGACGAACAAGGGCTCCATCACCTCCGTGCAGGCCATATACGTCCCCGCCGACGATCTCACCGACCCGGCGCCGGCGAACACCTTCGCCCACCTCGACTCGACCATTGTCCTTGAGCGCTCCATCGCGGAGCTAGGAATCTACCCGGCCGTCGACCCGCTGGCCTCGGTCTCAAAGGCCCTCGAGATCTCGATCGTCGGCGAGGAGCACTACAACGTGACGCGCGAGCTCCAGCGCGTGCTCCAGCGCTACAAGGACCTGCAGGACATCATCGCGATCCTCGGCCTCGACGAGCTTTCGCCCGAGGACAAGGTCACGGTGTACCGCGCCCGCAAGATCCAGCGTTTCCTTTCGCAGCCGTTCACCGTCGCAGAGGTCTTCACAGGGACGCCCGGCAGATATGTCCCGGTCAAGGAAACCATCCGCGGATTCAAGATGATCCTCGACGGCCAGCTCGACGACGTGCCCGAGGGCGACTTTTACATGAAGGGCGGAATAGACGAGGTCATCGCCGCCGCGAAGAAATAGTCCCATGCCCCTCACGCTTGAGATCGTCACGCCAGAGGCCCTGGTCTACTCCGAAACGGTTGACACGGTTGTCATACCAACCGTGGAGGGAGAGGTCGGCATCCTGCCCGGTCACATTCCCCTGGTCACGCGAGTCGAGGCAGGGGAACTTCGGGCGACCAAGGGCAGCGTGACCCAATTCCTCGTGGTCGGCGGCGGCTTCGCCCAGGTCACCGGGGAAAAGGTCTCCATCTTGGCCGACCGCGCGATCAATGAGGAAAAGATCGACGAGAATGCCGCCGCCGATGCGATGAGGCGCGCCGAGGACGCCCTCAAGGCGAAGCAAACGCTCGAGCCCGCGGAGATCGAGCGTCTCGAGGCGGTCGTCCGTTTCTCTGTCGCACAGCTTGGGGTAAAGCGCCGCCGCTCCTAGGAACATCGGGCCCGCGCGTTCAAACACACCAGATTCGGATCCCGGGAATGCCGAAAATGTGCCCTCGGCGTCTTCGTGTCTTTTTGGCATTTTAGGGCATTTATTGCGAATTTTGCCTCATTTTCTGGAAAAAACACCCCTTTTTTGCCGAAAAAAGGCCTGAATTCCATCGCGCCGAAAATGGGCGCAAAACCTCAAATAAGATTTTCTTGAAACTGAGTCTCAGTTCCCTTACATTTGGCGCGCAATGAAAGGAATGCCGTCCAATTCCCCGCTGCCGCTCTGCCAGTTGCCGCCCCATGCAACGGGGCGCATCCGGGAGCTCAGGGGAGATTCCGAATTCTGCCAGAGGATCCGGGAGATGGGATTCGGCGAGTCAACCTATGTGACCAAGGTCTCCGGGAGTCACACCATCCTTTGCCAGATCAATGGAACGCGCATTGCTCTGAGCCACGGCGCGGCAAGCCAGATACTCGTCGAGCGTATCGGCTCCAGCTAGGCGTGCGGAAGGTTCCATGGCGGCGGCGGTCAAGCTATCCGATCTTCCGATCGGCGCGTCTGCCATCGTCCGCGAATTGCCGAAATCCGGGCTGCTCAGGCTCAGGGAAATGGGCCTCCTGGCGGGAACCCGGGTCACGCTGGTGCGATGCGCTCCCTTTGGCGACCCGATCGAGATCAAGGTTCGCGGCTACCACCTGACTCTCAGGAAGAGTGAGGCGGCGCTCGTCATCGTCGATCCGCAGGAGCCATGACGCCGCCAGCGAAGCCCCCTGGTGCTCCCAGGTCGCCCGTCTACGCGATTGTCGGCAATCCGAACTGCGGGAAGAGCACCCTCTTCAACGCGCTCACCGGGCTGAAGCAGAGGGTCGGAAACTACCCCGGCGTCACCGTGGAAAAGAAGACGGGCACGCTGTACTCGCAGCACGGCCAGCCAATCACGGTCATCGACCTCCCCGGGTCGTATTCCCTGGCCGCGCGCTCACCGGATGAAGCCGTAACACGCGACGTGCTCCTTGGCCGCCGGACGGATACGCCCCAGCCCGACCGAGTACTATGCATCGTCGATACGACGAACCTCGAGCGCAACCTGTACCTGGTTCATCAGGTGCTGGACCTCGGCAGGCCGGTCATCCTGATCCTCAACATGATGGATCTCGTTGCCCAGGCGGGGCTTTCGATCCGCGCCGCTCGATTGGAGCAGATGCTCGGCATCCCGGTGATTCCCTGCGAGGCGGCGAATGGAAAGGGCATCATCGAGCTGAAGCTCGCGATGAGCAGGCACGACCTCCCTCTGCCGCGCCACGCGTGGGATATTCCAGCGGCGATCGCGTCCGCCGTCGCCGAACTGCAGGCGTCGCTGGTCGCAAACGGAGGAAAGGCCCCCCTTATTGCGCGCGCCGAGGCCCTTCTGCTCCTCACCGACCAGGATTCCGTGCGCGTGGCGGGTTCCACGCCCCTTGACCGGCGCACCGAGGAAATCCTGAGGTCCTGGCAGAAGCGCTGGGAGGCCGAGGGGATGGACTGGGCGGGCACGCTCGTGAGCTCGCGCTATGAAGTGATTGGCCGGCTGGCCGCCGAGGTGGTCCAGACAGCCCGCGTGCAAACCCCGACGCCGAGCGACCGGATCGACGCCATAGTCACCCACCCGGTGTGGGGATGGCTCGCCCTGGGCGCCGTGATGACGCTGCTCTTCGTGAGCATCTTCCAGTTCGCGCAGGCTCCGATGGACTGGATCGCCAACGGCAATGCCGCGCTCGCCAACTGGATTAAGCGCCAGATGCCCGAGGGCGACCTTCGGAACCTGCTTACCGACGGGGTCATCGGGGGAGTCGGCACCATCGTGATGTTTCTGCCGCAGATCCTCATCCTGTTTTTCTTCATCGGGTTGCTTGAGAGCACCGGCTACATGGCGCGGGCCGCGTTCATCATGGACCGGCTGATGAGCCGGGTGGGGCTCAACGGCAAGTCGTTCATCCCGCTGCTCAGCTCCTACGCCTGCGCGATTCCGGGCATCATGGCCACGCGCACCATCGAGGATCCCAAGGACCGGCTCGTCACCATCCTGGTGGCGCCGCTGATGAGCTGCTCGGCACGCCTCCCCGTGTACCTGATGATGATCGCGGCCCTGCTGCCCGGGTCCAGCGTGTCGCTCGCGGCAAAGGTCGGCATCATGGTCCTGATGTACGCGCTCGGCACGCTCGGGGCCTTTGGCTTCGCGTGGCTCTTCAAGCGCACGCTGCTCAGGGGCAAGCCGCCCCTGATGATCATGGAACTGCCGCCGTACCGCCTCCCGCGCCTGAGGGACGTCTTCCTGCACATGGTCGAGCGCGCGGGGCTCTTCCTCAAGAACGCAGGGACGATCATCCTGGCAATCAGCGTCGTGCTCTGGTTCCTCGCGGCCTATCCGAAGGCGCCCGCCGGGGCGAACGCCACCCAGCAGCTCGCCCAGAGCTTCGCAGGTCGGGCGGGGCATGCGATCGAGCCGCTAATCAAGCCGATCGGGTTCGACTGGCAGATCGGGATCGGCCTCATCAGCTCATTCGCCGCGCGCGAGGTCTTCGTCAGCACGATGGGCGTGGTCTTCAACGCCGAGGCCGAGGGCGAGAACACCGCACCCCTCACGCACGCCCTCAATGCCGCGAGGTGGCCGGACGGCCGCGTGCTCTTTACGCCGCTCGTCTGCTTCACCCTGATGATCTTCTATGTCTTTGCTATGCAGTGCATGAGCACGATCGCCGTGGTGCGCCGCGAGACGAACTCCTGGCGCTGGCCCATCTTTCAGACGGCATACATGACTGGCGCCGCGTGGATTATCTCGTTCATTGTGTACCAGTCAGGAACCGCCCTGGGTTTCTAGCCGTCCATGTCGCACCAATTCCAGACCCTCTCCGCCCTCCTGCTGGTGGCCATCGCCGCCACCTGGCTCGCCCTGCGCGCGGTCGCGAGGAGGAAGAAGCCGGGATGCGGGGGCGATTGCGGGTGCGCCCCAGGCGACCTGAGGGCAACGGTTTCCCGCCGTGAAAAGGAAAGCTAGGCGCGCGTCCCGGGCCGGCGCCCGGCGAAATTCGGACGGATCGCCCAAGTACCCGCCGCTCCATCCTTCGTGTTTGACGAAGCTGCGCGGCCGGTGACGCTCGCTGGACGAAAAAAACGCGCTGTTCGACCCGCCTCCATGCTCCTGCTTCATGACCCCCGGTGCGCCGAGTACGGCTCGTACGGGCACCCCGAGCAGCCGGCGCGCGTGACCAAGACGGCAGCGCACCTGCGCGCATGCCGCGCCTCGTGGGCCTGGCGCCCGGTCGCCGACGGCGTCCCTGATGAAACCCTTCTGCTCGCGCACACGCCCGCGCACCTCGCCCGCCTCGGGGAGCCGCACGACTTCGATGCGGATACGCCGTATTACCCGGACATCGCCGTCCATGCCCGCCGGTCCGTCGCCGCGGCGCTCGCGGCGGCGGCCCATGCGCATGCAAGCCGGGAGCCTGCATTTGCTCTCATGCGGCCCCCGGGCCACCATGCGACCGCCGACCGGGCGATGGGTTTCTGCTACCTGAACCAGGTCGCAATCGCCGCCCTTGCGGCCCGCCGGGACCTCGGCGCCGAGCGGGTCGCCGTCTGGGACTTCGACGCGCATCACTGCAATGGCACGGAGTCCATCCTCTTCGGCCGCGAGGGGTTCCTTGTCTGCTCCGTGCACCAGGCCGCCGGTTACCCGGGCACCGGCATGCACCACTCCGACAACAGCCGCAACTGGGCCCTTCCCCCAAAAACGCCCCGCGGGCAGCACATGGAGGCGCTGCGAGCGTCGCTCGACGCGGTGGTCTCGTTCCGTCCGGACCTCGTGCTGGTCTCCGCGGGCTTCGACGCCTATGCCCGCGACCCGATCACCGAGATGTCGCTTGAAATCGAGGATTTCGCACGGATCGGGCGGTGGCTTCTCGAGACGAGGCTCCCGGCCGCCGCCATCCTCGAGGGCGGATACAGCTCCGACCTCCCCCTGCTCGTCGAGGCGTTTCTTGCGGCGTGGGCGGCGTAGGAGGCGGGGCTTCCGCGGAAGCGACGAGCCTCGCGCCCCGGGCCGCACGCGGCCGAGATTAGGATTCGCACTTCAACGGTCCATCGCACACGCTCCTCCAGCCTGAGATGATCTCCCGCTTCCTGCCGCACCCGGTCCGCCGCCTGTTCGGCGTCAAGACCCAACACGCCCGCATTTCCGGCCACCGCCTGATCGACCAGCCCGGCCAGCTTCCTCCGCTCCTCGCGGCCATAGACCAGGCGGGCGAGGTCGTCATGGACACGGAGGCGGACAACATGTACCGGTTCCGCGTCCGGGTGTGCCTGCTTCAGTTCTACGTGAACGGAGAGGTATTCCTCGCGGATGCGCTCGCTCCGCTCGACCTCGGGCTGCTCTGGCCGCGGCTTGCGAAGAAGCACCTGGTGATGCATGGGAGCGATTTCGACCTCCGCCTCCTGCATGACCTGTGCGGCTTCCGGGCGAAGAGCCTTTTCGACACGATGCTGGCCGCCCAGCTCCTCGGCAACGGGCGGATCGGGCTCGCGTCGCTGATCGACGACAATTTTGGCGTGAAGCTCGACAAGGACGGCCAGAAGGCCAACTGGTCGCGGCGGCCGATAACCCAGAGGCTGCTCGACTATGCCGCGCTCGACGTGTGGTACCTGCCCGCCCTGCGCGATATTCTCACGCGCGAGCTCAGGCGGCTGGGCCGCCTAGACTGGTTGGAGCAGCAATGCCGGGCGCAGATCGAGGCCGGCACCACGGGGTTTTCTCCGCCCGACGAGAACGACTGGCGGATCGGCAGGTCGGAGCGCCTGCGCGCGCGCGGCCAGGGTGTCCTGCACGCCATCTGGCACTGGCGCCAGGAGCAGGCCCAACGGCTGGACACCCCTCCCTTCAAGGTCTGCTCAAACGAGCTCCTGGTCCGGCTGGCGGCGGCGGCCGACGAGGGCGACTCCGAGGAATCCATCCTGAAGACGGTGAACCTGGGCAAGCGGCATGCGCGACTCATCGGCTCGCTCGCCGCGGCGGTCCGCCAGGGATTGAAGAGGGACCCGCGCACGCTTCCCCGGCGTGCGGGCCGCGACCCCAACCACGCGCCCCTGACCCGGGCGGAGATCGATCTTCTCGACCGGATCAAGGAGGACCGGGACAAGATCGCCGCGAGAATCTCGATCGATCCCACCCTGATCGCCAACCGGTCCCAGCTTGCGCAGATCGCGCGATCCCCCCGCATGCTGGGTGACGTTCTCCTGCCCTGGCAGGCTTCCCTTCTCGCCGAGGCGCCGTCGCTCAAAGCGTGAACGCCAACATCGCCCGCCATCTGGACCGGATGGCCGCTGCGCAACCCGCGGCGACGGCGCTCAAGGTCCCGCGAGGCCGGACGGCCTCGGGCGAAATCGACTACCTCTCCCTCAGTTTTTCCGGGCTCCTTGCGGAGACCGACGCCTGGCGCTCCCGGCTCGCCGAGGGGGGCGTGCGTCGCGGCGACCGCGCCCTCGTGATGGTCCGGCCGGGCCTTCCGCTGGTGGCCTCTGTGTTCGCGCTGTTCAAGATCGGGGCCGTGCCGGTCGTCATCGACCCGGGAATGGGGCTCGGGAACTTCCTCTCCTGCGTCGCCCGCTCGCGGCCGCGCGCGCTCGTCGCGGTCCCTTTCGCCCAGTTCCTCTCCCGCGTGTGCAGGCGGGCCTTCCGCAGCGTCGAGGTCCGGGTGCCCGTGAGCTCCTCGCACACGGCGCGGATCAGCGGCGCCGGCGCAGCTGGGGCGGATGCGGCGGCCGCGGGGCCGGGCGACCTCGCGGCCATCCTCTTCACGTCGGGATCAACCGGGGCCCCCAAGGGCGTGCGCTATGAGCACGGCATGTTCGACGCCCAGGTGCGGCTCATCCGCGACACCTACGGCATAGAGCCCGGGGAGGTCGATCTTCCTCTCCTTCCCCTATTCGCCCTTTTCAACCCGGCGCTCGGGATGACGAGCGTCATCCCCGAGATGGACCCGCGGCGGCCGGCGAAGGCCGATCCGGCGAAGATTGTCCAGGCGATACGGCAGGAAGGGGTGACGAACTCCTTCGGGTCGCCGACGCTCTGGGGAAAGGTCGCCGACTATTGCCGCGCGAAGGACATCTCCCTGCCCAGCCTGCGGCGTGTCCTGTGCGCAGGGGCCCCCGTGCCCGCGGACCTGTGGGATGCGTCGCGCTCGTTCCTCGCGCGGGGCAGGCTGCACAGCCCGTACGGCGCCACCGAGGCCCTTCCCGTGAGCACCGTCTCGGCGGACGAGATCGACGCCGGCTCGACTCGCGGCGCGTGCGTCGGGCGCCCGGTCGCGGGTGTTGACGTCAGGATAATCCCGGTTTCCGACCGGCCGATCGCCGCCCTCGCCCCCGGGGACGGCCTTCCGAGCGGATCGCCGGGCGAGATCATTGTCCGCGGGCCGGTCGTCACCCGGGAGTATGACTCCCTTCCCGACGCCACCGCGGCCGCGAAAATACCCGATCCCGCGGGGCCGGGCGGAGTCTGGCACAGGATGGGCGACTGCGGCACCCTCGACGATTCAGGCCGGCTCTGGTTTCTCGGCCGCAAGGCCGAGCGCGTCGAGTCCCGGAACGGCACGATGTTCACGGAACCCTGCGAGCAGGTCTTCCGCGCACATCCGCGCGCCCGGCGCTGCGCGTTGATCGGCATCGGCTCGGAGCCGGCGCTGGTGGCCGAGACCGGGACGCGCGGGGCCGCCGACGCGCGCGCGCTCGTCGCGCAGCTCCGGGCCCTTGCGCTCAGCCACCCGCACACCGCCGGCGTGAAGACCTTCTATTTCCGGACGCGCCTGCCGGTCGACATCCGCCACAATGCAAAGATCCACAGGCTCGCCCTCGCGAAATGGGCGGCCACGGCCCGGGCTCACCAGGCCGATTGAACGCTCCCGCCGGCCGCCGGACACCCTCCAAGGCGTGAATGCCACCGCTGCAACGCAATCGCCCCGGGGCCCGGCCCTTGTGACCGGGGGAACCGGCTTCCTCGGCCGCAGGATTGTCGAGCGGCTTCTCTCGCAGGGCCGGGCGGTTTCCGTCGCCGGCCGCACCCCGGCGCCCGACCTTGAGGCGCGCGGCGTGAGGTTCATGCGCGCCCCCCTCGAGGATCCCGGCGCACTCGGGGAGGCATGCGCGGGGATGGACACGGTGTTCCATGTCGCCGCAAGGGTCGGCGTCTGGGGGCGGTACTCGGACTTCTTCAGGGCCAACGTGCTCGGGACGCGGGCGGTGGTCGCGGGATGCAGGACGCACGGCGTGCGCCGCCTCGTCCACACGAGCACGCCCAGCGTCGTCTACAACGGGCTCGACCTCGCCGGCGCCGATGAATCGCTTCCGCTGACGACCCGGTGCCCGAGCCCGTACCCATTGACGAAGGCCGCGGCCGAGGCGGAGGTGCTCGCGGCCCACACCCCGGAGCTGGGGACCGTGGCGCTTCGCCCGCACCTGATCTGGGGGCCGGGCGATCCGCACCTTGTGCCGAGAATCCTCTCTCGCGCGCGCGAGGGAAGGCTGCGGATCGTGGGGGAGGGGAGAATCCGCGTCGACATGGTCCACGTCGAGAACGCGGCGGACGCGCACATCGCCGCGGAGTCCGCCCTGTGCTCCCCCGGCTCACCCGCAGGAGGGCGCGCGTACTTCATCACCAACGGCGAACCCGTCCTCATGTGGGACTGGATCAACGAGCTGCTCGCGGCCCTCGGGGAGCCGCGCGTGACCAAGAGGATATCGGCCGGGGCCGCATCCCTGCTCGGCGCGGCCTGCGAGGCCGCATGGCGCGTGCTGCCCCTGCGCGGCGAGCCGCCGATGACGCGGTTCATCGCCTCGGAGCTGGCAAGGGACCACTGGTTCGACATCTCCGCCGCCAGACGCGACCTAGGCTATGCCCCGCGGATGGGCATGGCCCGGGGCATGGAGGGCCTGGTTGCCGAGCTGCGGGGAAGGCCCGGATAGCCCTCCCCATGCCCGGATTCCTCTCCAACCGCCTGGCTCCGCCGGGCCCCGGGTCGATCCCCCCGGGGAGGGACCTGGCTCTCGAGGGGCTGCGGGGGCTCTCGGCGCTGGCCGTGTTCTACGGGCACGCGATCGCCCCCATTCCCTGCCTCGACCCCTCGTACTCGCCCCCGGCCCCCCTCTGGTGGTTCGACATGGCCTCGGTCGCCGTGCTGATCTTCTTCGTGCTGTCCGGCTACGTCATAGGCCTGACGGTCAAGACGTCGTTCAGCGCTCCGGCGGTGCGCGGGTACCTGGGAAGGCGGCTGTTGCGCCTCGCGCCCGTCAATACGGCCGCCGTCCTGATCAGCTGGGCGCTGGCCCCCAAGACCGCCGTCGCCACCGTCCTTGGGAACCTTGGGTTTCTCGAGAACTATAACCCCTACCTCTTCGGCTGGCGGGTGCCGGTGATGCTCAACAATGCCAGCCTCTGGACGCTCAATTTCGAGATGCTTTATTACCTGATGTTCCTTGCGATATGGCGCTTCGCGCCGCGCGCGGGTTGGCTCCTTTGCTCCCTGGCTGTCGCGACGGTGGCCGCGGTGGGCCTTCCCGGCTTCCCGCAGTTCATCTCCTGCTACGCATGCGGCGCCCTCTATTGGGTCACGGGCCTTTCGGTCGCCTGGCTCGCTCCCAAGGACACGGGCTACGGAAACTGGCCGAGCGCCCTGCTCGTGGCCGCGGTCATCTGGCCTCTCGCACCGTTTTGGGCCTTCTCCTCCGCCCTGCATGTTCCCGACCTGTCGATTCTTCCCCTGTCCCTGAGGCGGCTGGATATCCTGCCCGTATGCGTGTGGCTCACCCTCGTCCTGACGGGGCGCGCCCGCAGATGGCATCGGGGGCTGGCGCTCCTCAGCCTCGCCGTGGCGTCACTGGCGCTGCTCGTGCGCTTCCTCACCGGCGATTTCGGGGACATAGGGGAAGGGGCCTTCGTGGCCTATGCGGCCGCGGTCGCGCTGGCCTGGATGCTGGTGAAGTGGAGGCCCGAGCCTTCGGTGCTGGTCAGGATGGCGCCATTTGGCGTCGTCTCCTACGCGCTGTACGCCGTCTCCCTTGCGATCCAATACGGCATCCTGGCGCAGCCAAACCTGCCGCGAGGGACCGCGTGGAGCTATTCCCTGCGGTTTGCTCTCCTGGTCCTGCTGTCCTTCGGGATCGCGTGGCTGCTCGACCAGAGGCTGCAGCCCGCGCTCCGCCGCTGGTTCATCGAACCCCGCCCCGCTGGCGGACCGCCTCAAACAGCGTGATCAGCGCGGCCATCGCGACGTTGAGCGAGTCGGCGTGGCCCGCCATTGGGATCCGCACGCAAAGGTCCGCGTTCCCGAGCCAGAAGGCGCTCAGGCCGTACTGTTCGCTCCCCATGACGACCGCGAGGGGGCCGCGCAGGTCCGATTCGGTGTAGAGATTCCCGGCCGCTGGGGTTGTCGCGACCGCCCGTATCCCGCGCCCCTTCAGCCAGGCGTGCACGGCGCCGCTTTCCTCCACGACGCACGGGACCGAGAACACTACGCCGGTGGACGCGCGGACGACGTTAGGGTTGAAGAGGTCGGTCACCGGGTCGCACATGATCACGGCATGGCAGCCCGCGGCGTCGGCGCTGCGCAGGATCGTCCCCAGGTTTCCGGGCTTTTCGATCGCCTCGACGACAAGGAGGAGGGGCTCGGCGGGCAGCGCGAGGCCGGCGAGGGTCCTTCGCCACTGGGGCGCGACGGCAAGGATCCCGTCCGGCCTCTCCCGGTAGGCAACCTTCGCAAACGCGTCCTTGGAAAGCTCGAAGAGCGTTGCCCCGGCGGCCGCGGCCGTCGCAAGCAGCGCGGGTTCGTTCTCGCCGAGGAACCAGCCCGGCGAGTAGTACAGCTCGTCGAGCGCGACCTTGCTCTCCAGCGCGCGCCGCACCTCCCTGTAGCCCTCGACCAGGAAAGCCCTCTCCTCGTCCCGCGGGCGCCGGTCGCGCAGCCGGACGAGCCGCTTGAGCCGCGGGTTCTTTAGGCTGGTGATTATCTCGACGGGCATCGCCCTATTTGAATTGTTGTTTGCGGCCGTGTCCAAAAAGAAAGCATTCAACGACAAGCCTTTCGCCTACCACCAGGAGATCGAGCTTTCAATCACCACGCTGACCAACCTCGGCCTCGGTCTCGGCCGGGTCTCGCCGGGCGGGGCGGATGCCGAGCCCAGCTGGGTCGTCATGGTCGCGTTTGCGCTCCCCGGGGAGCGCGTACGGGCCAGGATCTTCCGCAACCACGCGAATTACTCCGAGGCGGACCTTGTCGAGGTGCTCTCGGCCTCGCCCCACCGGGTCCCCCCAAGGTGCCCCCTCTTCGGCCGTTGCGGCGGGTGCCAGTACCAGAACCTCCGCTATGAGGAGCAGCTCGAATGGAAGCGCCGCCAGGTCGCCGAGCTCCTGGAGCACATGGCCGGGGTCAGCCTGCCCGTCTCCCCCGTGATCGGCTCGCCCCGCCCGTTCGGGTATCGCTCGAAGATCACCCCCCATTTCAGCGCGCCCCGGCCGGGCCGCGAGCTTGCGGTCGGATTCCTGCGGCAGGGAAGCCGGTTTGACATCGTGGACGTCCCCCGCTGCGAGATCGCGACCGAGCCGATCAACGCCCGGCTCGCGGAGGCCCGCGCCGAGATCCGGAGGCGGGCGGGCGAGGGCGCCTTCGAGCGGGGCGCAACCCTTCTCCTCCGCGACGCGGGGGGGGTCGTGACGACCGGCCACGGGGACCGGGTCACAGAAACGGTCCCTCTCGGGTCCGAGGGGACCCTTCGGCTCCGCTTCCTCGCCGGGGACTTCTTCCAGAACAATCCGTTCATCCTTCCCCTGTTCGCGGCCTACGTCCGCGACCAGGCCCGGTCGAGCGGGGCGCGGTTCCTTGTGGACGCCTACTGCGGGAGCGGCCTGTTCGCCCTCGCCTCGGCCCGGGCCTTCGAGCGCGTCGTCGGCGTCGAGGTGAGCGAGTCGTCCGTTGCGTTTGCGCGCGAGAACGCGGCCGCCAACGCAATCCCGAACGCGACGTTCCTCGCCGGGGACGCCTCCGCCATATTCTCGGGCCTGGGATTCCCCGGCGATGACACGGCGGTAGTCATCGACCCCCCGAGAAAGGGGTGCGACGAGGCCTTCCTGCGACAGCTTTTCGGCTTTCGGCCGCGCGCGGTGGTCTACGTGAGCTGCGATCCGGCAACCCAGATGCGCGACCTACGGGGATTCCACGCCGCGGGCTACGCTGCGACCGCGGTCCAGCCCTTCGACCTGTTTCCCCAGACCCGGCACCTCGAGTGCGTGATCACCCTCGGTCGCGGCTAGCGCGGGGCCGGCGGCAAGGCCTTCGCGCCGCTGGTTTGGGGCGCCGCCGACCCGTCTTTCGCCCCGGCTTTTCCGTGGTTGAGGGCCGTCCATGGAGGAGTATTGCATTGAAACGGCTTCCTTTGGAGATTGGCGGCAATGAGTTCCAACCGCTTATCCTCCCACTCATGGGATTTCGTTCCCACGGGCGGACTCGACCAGGTTTCCCTTTCGACGGCCGACGACCTGCTGGCCCTGGGCGAGCTGGACCAGAAGCTCTGGGTCGCCCTCAGCTGCCCGGTCCAGGGGCTGCAGATTGACGAGCGCACGCTGACCCTCATCGATTCGGACGGCGACGGCCACGTGCGGCCGCCGGAGGTGATCGCCGCCGTGACCTGGGCCTGCGCCAGGCTCAAGGACCCGGGCCTGCTGCTCAAGGGCGCCGACCCGCTCCCGCTGGACGCCATCGCCACCGGCGCCGAGGGCGCGCCCATTGCGGATGCGGCGCGCTGGATCCTTTCGAGGCTGGGCTCCGCGGCGACCGCGGTCACGGCCGAACAGGCGGTGGAGGTGGCAAGATCCGTCTCGCAGGGAGCCCTCAAGGGCGACGGCGTGCTCAGGCCCGAGGCTGCGTCCGACGAGGGGGTCCGGACGCTCATCAAGGACATCATCCAGTGCCAGGGCAAGGCGACCGAGGAGACGGTTGCCGCCTTCTATGCCGACCTTGCGTCCTTCAAGGCATGGTCCGAGGCGGCGGGTTCCACGGGATCCGCAACCCTCGGGCCTGCGGCAGCGGAGGCCTTCGCCGCGGTGGCGGCCGTTCGCACCAAGGTCGCGGACTACTTCGCCCGCACCCAGCTCGCCGCTTTTGACGCCAACGGCATCGCCGGCCTCAACCTTTACGACGAGGACTTCAGGAAGCTCGCCCTGGGCGAGCTTGCGGCGGACTCCCCGGCGCTGGTCGCGTTTCCGCTCGCCCGGATCGAGCCCAGCAAGCCCCTTCCGCTGCTGGAGGGGGTCAACCCCGCATGGGCCGCCGCGCTCGCGCGTCTCCACCGGGCCGCGGTCGTCCCTCTGCTCGGCGCCGGCAAGACCGCACTCACCCCCGGAGACTGGTCGGACCTCTCGGAGCAGCTTCGCCCGTACGAGTCCTGGATCGGCACCAAGCCTTCCTCGCCGGTTGCGAATCTTGGGGCTGCGCGGATCAACGTCATCCTCGCCGGCACCGGGAGGAAAGCCCTTGAGGACCTCCTCAGCGAGGACAAGGTCCTTGCGCCCAAGGTCGCCGCGCTCGCGGACGTCGAGAGGCTCGCGCTGCTCTCCAGGGACCTGGGGGCGCTGCTGCGCAATTTCGTCAACTTCTCGGACTTCTACTCGCGGGCCCGGCCCGCCGTGTTCCAGGTGGGCACGCTCTATCTCGACAGCCGCTCGTGCCGGCTTTGCATCCGCGTGGACGACATCGCCTCCCACGCGACGTTCGCGACGATGAGCCGCGTCTTCGTCACCTACCTTGAATGCCGCAGGCCGAGCGGGGAGACCATGAAGATCGCCGCGGGATTCACCCAGGGGGACAGCGATTATCTCTTCGTCGGCAGAAACGGTGTCTTCTACGACCGCCGCGGCCGCGACTGGGACGCCACGATTGTCAAGATCGTCGCGAGCCCCATCAGCATCAGGCAGTCGTTCTGGGCGCCGTACAAGAAGGTGGCCTCGTTCGTCGGCGACCAGTTCTCCAAGTTTTCCGCGTCCAAGGACAAGATCGCCGCGACCGGCCTGAACAAGGCCGTGACCGCCGCGGCCACGGAGGCCGTCCAGGTCGTGCAGCCCGTCCCGCCGCCGTCCCCTCCGTCGTCCTTCGACATCGCGAAGTTTGCCGGCATCTTCGCGGCCGTCGGCCTCGCGGTGAGCGCGATAGGCGTGGCCCTGGCCGCCGTGTTCAAGGGCATAGAGAACATGCCCTTGTGGGAGAAGCCTCTCGTCGTCGTCGTCCTGCTGCTCCTCATCTCCGGGCCGTCTATGCTCATCGCGTTCCTCAGGCTCCGCCAGCGGACCCTGGGCCCCCTCCTTGAGGGAACGGGCTGGGCGGTGAACGGACGGGTGAAGATCAACGTGCCCCTGGGCAAAGCCCTCACCGACCGCGGCGTCCTTCCCCCCGACTCGAGGCGCCTCGCCTACGACCCCTATGAGGATGAGGCCGCCAAAAGCCGCCGCTACGCCGTCATCGGCTTCGCCATCGCCATCCTCGTTTGGCTTGCGGCGGCAAGGGTGTTCCGCCTCTGGCCCTTCTGACGGGCCCCGGGACGGGGACGCCTCAGCGGAACTCCATCCATTCGGGCGATGAATACCGTTCCACGAGCCCGTTGGCCTCGTCCTCGTTGAACTCGGGCCACGGGCAGGGGGACGCCTGCGCGCCCAGCGCATCCGCAAGGCGCGCCGCGAAGTCTTCGCCGAAGCCGTCCCAGTCCAGGTTGTCGGCCGCCGCCGGCTTCCATACCGAGCCCTGGAACAGGAGGCCCCTCTTGTTCCTCTTCTGCGCGCCGCCGGCGATCTTGGCCCCCGTCACCGCGTGCACGATGTCGAATATTTCCGCCCTCTCAAAGCACACGCCCGCCGGCCCTCCGGGCTCCGCCCCGGCCGCCGGCTTGGAAGCCGGCTTGGAGGCCGGCTTGAGCGAGACGGGCACCCCAGCCGCGCTCAATGAGCCCGCAAGCGCCTCGTGGATCGCGCAGTAGCTCTGCGTCGCGCGGACCTCCTCGAGCAGATGACCCCTCGGTATCACTAGGGCGTACGTCCAGTCTTCGCGGTGGTCCACCAGACCGCCGCCGGTCGGCCGCCGGCACAGGTCGAAGGTCTCGCCCAGCGGGAGCTGGCCCCGGACGTATGAGATCTTCTGGCTGTAGCCGAACGTGAACGCGGGCGACCGCCATCCGTAGTGCCGGTAGCGCGCCGCGCCGGTCCGCGGGTAGCGCTGCAGGAGCAGGAAATCCGCCGCCATGTTCTCGGCCGCGCCCCCGGTCCGCTCCGGCAGGACGTCCAGGATCATGGGGAGCGCGCGAGCCACTCGGGCCGCCACCGCTTCCCCTTCCTCGAAAGGGCGAGGACCCCCGCCTTCCGGAACGCGATGAAGTCACCGGCTCCGGCGGGGCCCTCGACCAGGAGGGCCGCGAGGCGGCCCAGGTGCGGCTCATGCCCGACAACGGCGATGTCCCTGCCTTCCGCGGCGAGGACCGCGGCAATCCTGGCCGGGTCGTCGTCGGGCCCAAGGCCGGGCGTCAGCACGACCGGCGCGGACAGCCCGAGTCCAGCCGCTAGGAGCTCCGCGGTCTCGCGCGAGCGCGCAAGCGGGCTGTGCCATATCTCCGCGGGCTTGAACCCCGCCCCCGCCCGGAGGATCCCGCACACCTCGCCGACCTGCTCGCGGCCCTTTTTGCTGAGCGGCCGCACGGGATCCTCCTCGGCGGCAACCGCGTGGGCGTGACGGATCAGGTAGATCATCTGGGGAGGTGGGGAGCCATCGCCGCTCAGGGCGCCAGCCGCTCCACCAACCAGGAGCCGCCCGCCTCGCGGCGGTACCGGAGGCGGTCGTGAAGCCTGCTTCGGCGCCCCTGCCAGAACTCGACGGTTTCGGGAACGATCCGGAACCCCCCCCAGTTCGGGGGAACCGGCGCCTCCCGGCCCGCATATTTCTTCTCCACGGCCTTCATCGCGGCGTCGAGCGCATCGCGCCCTGCGATGATCGAGCTCTGCGGCGAGGCCCAGGCCGCGAGCTGGTTCGCCCGCGGGCGGCTGTGGAAATAGGCCTCGCTCTCCTCGCGGGCTACCTTGGCGACCGCTCCCTCGACGATGACCTGCCTCTCGAGCGCGATCCACGGAAACACGTACGCCGCGCGCGGGTTCATCTCGATCTCCCGGCCCTTGCGGCTGTCGTAGCTCGTGTAGAACACGAATCCCCTCCCATCGACGGCCTTCAGGAGGACCATGCGCGCCGAGGGGCGGCCGTCCTTGGCCGCGGTCGCCAGGACCGCCGCATTCGGCTCGGGGATCTTGGCTGCCTCCACCTCCTGGAACCATTTCTCGAACTGCCGGAAGGGATCGCGGGCGAGATCCTTCTCGGACAGGCCCGCGAGGGTGTATTCCTTCCTCAGTTCTGCCAGCGTCATCGAGTGGCACGCTGCCCCTGGGCCGTTCCCCTGTCAAAAGGCATCTGCGGAGCCGGGCGGGGGCTCAGCGCGTGAGCGCGCGGATGATCCCGGCATGCGCGGGAAACTCGCGCACAAGCGCATCCCTGCGCCCAAGCTCGAATTCCCCCTCGTCCCAGGCGGGCAGGACCGTGCAGCCGAAAAGGGTCCAGCCCCTCGCGTCCCGGGCGCCGCGCGGGAGAATCCGCGCCCCCTGCCATTCGCCCGAGGGAACGACAGCCTGGGGCGCGTGGCCTCCCTCCACGTCCGGTCCCAGCACGCACACGCGGCAGGAACCCGTCCCAGGATCGAGCCGGACGAGCTCCGCGGGGTCGCCCGCGCTGTGCTGCCATATCTCGTCCATCCCGAGCCGGTGGAGCGCCGAGAAGTCATCCTCGGTGACCAGGAAGAGGATGGCCGAGCCCAGGGCCCTCCCGTCTCTCCCTTTTTTCGGGCTTGTCCATGCGGGGGTGAAGAACCCCCCCTCTCGCGGCAGCGGCACCAGCCCCAGCCTCGAGATTATGCGGCCGGCCTCGGCGTTCATGGGCAAAGGGATAGACATGGCGGCCCCGGTTTGCACGCCATTCCAGGCTTCCCGTCCCCGCACGGTTTCGCGATGCTGCCCCGATGGACAGGCTCAACGCCTTCATCGACCGCAACGCCCCCGTCCTCGTTGGGCGCCTCAGGCGCCTCGTCGGGTTTCCGACGGTGAATCCGCCCGGCGAAAACTACGGTGCGATAACCGGCTACCTCGCCCGGGAGCTGGCAAAGGTCGGCCTTTCTGCCCGGCGGTTCCCGATTCCGGGGCCGCTCCTGCGCAGCAGCCTTCCCCCCTCGCAGCATGGATACCCGCGCTACAACGTGCTCGGCAGGCTCAGGGTGCCGGGCGCGCGAAAGACGATCCATTTCAACGCCCACTACGATGTCGTGCCCGTCTCGGGCGCGTGGCGGCACGGGAACCCCTTCAGCGGAGCCGTCGAGAAGGGCGTGATCTACGGCCGCGGGACAGCCGACATGAAGGGGTCGATCGCAAGCCTGCTCACGGCCCTCGACGCCCTCCGGGCCACGCGGACCCGGCCCAGGATGAACGTCGAGGTTTCGTTCACGGCCGACGAGGAGACCGATTCCTTCCTCGGCGCCCGCTGGATCGTCGACGAGGCCCCGATCCGGCCCGATTACGCGATCGTCATGGAGGGGGCCGAGGGCAACCGGGTGTGCTGCGGCCACAACGGGACCCTCTGGCTGGAGGTCACCGTGCACGGGCGCGCCGCCCACGGCTCCACGCCGCAGAACGGCGTGAACGCCCTCGAGAAGATGGCGGCCCTCGTCCTGGAGCTGGACGCCTACAAGAAACGGATCGCCCGCCGGACGTTCGTGACGCCCGAGGGAAAGACGATGCGACCGACGATCAATGTAGGCGGCGTCTTCTCCTGCGGCCCCGGGGCGAAGATCAACACGGTTCCCGCCCAGGCCGCATTCTCCATCGACAGGCGCGTCCTCGCCGTCGAGGACCATGCCGCCGCCGAGCGCGGTCTGCGGGAGTTCCTCGCCGCCGCCGCCAGGCGGATCCCGGGCTGCCGGATCACCGTATCCAAGGTTTCGGAGAACTTTTCGTGCTTCACGAAGCCGGGCCACCCGTTTTTCAAGGCCATGGCCGCCAGCGTGCGGCGGCTCCGCGGAAGGCCGACCGTCTTCAGCGTGTCGACCGGGTTCAACGACATCCACTACTTCGCCCAGCACCTAGGGATCCCCACGCTTGGCTACGGACCGGGCGGCGACGACATCCACGCGGTGAACGAACGGGCGAGGGTCAGGGACCTGGTCGCGGCCGCGAGGATCTACGCGGACCTGCTGACAAGCTTTGACGGGTGACGCCGCGTCAGGGGGCGCCGAAGCCGAGGCGCACGATGTGAACCGCGATCGCCGCGAGCAGCAATGAGATGATCTTGGAGACGGCGCGCAGCCCCGTCTGGCCGAAAAGGCGCTCGAGGCGCTCGCTCTGGGAAAAGGCCAGGGCTACAATGACGAGGTTCACCGCCAGCGCGATCAGGGTCATCCCGTAGCCCACGGTCTTGGAGATGACGAGGAGCGTCGTGATTGTCGCGGGCCCGGCTATGAGCGGCATTCCGAGCGGAACCACCCCGAAGTCGTCCGGAAAGCTGCTCTTGTCCTGGGACGCCGGCAGGGTCAGCTCGCGCACGGCGATGACGAAGAGGACGGCGCCGCCGGCAATCTGGAAGTCGCCCTCGCTGATTCCGATGGCGTTGAAGATCACGCGCCCAAGAAACAGAAAAAGGAGAGCCACGATGCCGCCGGTCCAGGTGGCCTGGTTGGCGATCCTCCTTCGCCTGTCGGCCGGGACGTTCCTCCCGAGCACAAGGAAGACCGCCGCAAGGCCTACGGGGTCTATCGTCACGAAAAGAGGAATGAAGCTGTCGAGAAATCTCGTGACCAGATCCATGGCCCCGCAGCGTGCCCGCCCGATGCCCGGAAGGCAATCCACCTTGCGCCCCGGCTGCCCCGGCGTTCATTTGACCCCGATTGGACTCCCCGCCGACCGACCTCTACGGCCTCACGAGGCCCGAGCTCCACGCCCTTGTGGACTCGTGGGGGTTCAGCGGCGACCATGCGGCGCTCCTTTGGAAGCACCTTTACCTCGGCCTCGCCGGCTCGTTCGAGCAGATCCCGGAGCTCCCGGCACGCGTGCGCTCGCGGCTCGCCTCCGAGACCCGGATCGGCACGGTTCCCGTCTCCCGTGAGACCGCGTCGGGCGACGGCTTCACGCGGAAATTCCTGCTGGCCCTTCCCGACGGGGAACGCATCGAGACCGTCCTCATGCGGTTCACCGGCCGCGCAACCGCGTGCGTGAGCAGCCAGGTCGGTTGCGCGATGGGCTGCGTCTTTTGCGCCACCGGCCAGATGGGGTACCGGCGCCAGCTCACTGCGGGGGAGATTGTCTCGCAGGCGGTGCACGCGGCCCGCGCCCTGCGCGCCGCCCCCGGGCCCCACCGCCTTCGCAACGTTGTCTTCATGGGGATGGGGGAGCCGCTGCACAATTACGACGCGGTCATGAGGGCCGTGGACATCCTCCGCGACCCGAGCGGGCTTGGCCTCGGCGCGGAGAGGATCACGCTCAGCACAGTCGGCGTCGTCCCCGGCATCCGCCGCATGGCCGATGAGGCGCGCCCCGCGCACCTGGCCGTCTCCCTCCACGCCGCCAACCAGGAGGAGCGCGCAGAGATGGTCCCCGCCGCCCGCAAATGGCCGCTGGACGAACTGATGGACGCCTGCCGCCATTTTTGCTCCAGGCTCGGCCGGCGGATCTTCTTCGAGTGGGCGCTGATCGACGGGAGGAACGACACCGCGGGCCACGCCCACGCGGTGGGCCGCCTGATCCGCGGCCTCCCGGCCCAGGTCAACCTGATCCCGCTCAACCCCACCGCCGGGTATTCCGGCGCGCCCTCGCGCAGCGAGGCCGCGAGGCGGTTCCAGCGGATACTAGCCGACGGCTATGGCCTGCCCAGCACGGTCCGCCAACGCCGCGGCATCGACATCGCCGCCGGCTGCGGGCAGCTGGCGTCACCCCGTTGACGGCGGGTCAATCGTACCGCGCCGACCGCCCCAGGTAGTTGAGCATCCAGATCTCCTTCCAGACCCTGTAGCGGCCCTCGCGGGTGATCTTGCCATTCTCCTCGCGCGCTCCCTGCGGGTTCAGGAATCCGAGCTCGGTGTTGACCCTGTCGAGCTCGCGCTGGGACTCGTTCAGGTCGGCCATCGGCTCGACCGCAAACGGAGCGGGCCCGCCGCCCATCGACGCGATCCTCCTCCGGTGGAGCGTGAGCAGCCTCGGAAGCGACCGGCAGCAGGGCCGCCGGTCGACGTACCAATTCTCCGGATAGAACCCTCCGAACGGGATGTAGAGGTTGTCGGTCACGGACCTCGACCCGTCGGCGCCCATCGACATCAGCGAGTAGCACACGTCGATCGCGCCGCTGTTCTGCGGGAGGAACGTGACCTGCACCCGGAGCTGCGCCTCCTCGTCCTGGTATATTGAAACCCGCAGGTAAATGTCGCCGCCCACCTCCGCCTTGAGGGCCTGAACCTGCCTGAAGCCCTGCGCCCGCAGCCATTCGCGGATCTTAAGGAACCGCGGTTGCACCGGCCATTCCTCGCCGCTTGTGTTCAGCGCGTACTTCGGGAAGAGCGGGAGCGGGCTCACGCTGAGTGCCGCGATCGCCAGCCAGTTGTAGAGCGTCTCCACCAGGAACCAGCAGATGAAGCCCGCAATCGCGAGCACCCAGAGCGGCCGGTCAATCAGGTCGAGGTTCCGGCAAAGCTGCGCGCCTCCGGCAGAGATGATGATCCACCGCAACCAGCGCTCGGCGATCGCCACGATCGGCGAGGCGAGGCGCTGGTTGAGCTGGACCAGCAGAAGCGGGAGGAGGGCCGCGATGAGAACGAGAAACAGGATCTGCATGGACGGCGGCCCTCAGCCCTTCCGCGCCCGCGCGCGCGCGCAAACCGGCCGGGTGCGAGGGCCGGGGAACTTATTCAGCGTTGCGATCATGGAAACCGACGTTCCGGCAACTGATACTGGGGGGCGCGCGCAAGTTCAAGGCCGGTGAGGCCCGGAGTCCCTTCGAGGGACCGGCCGGCGCGCTCCACCTGGCGCCTCAGGGCGGGCCCCCGGGCGCGCGCTTCCACAGGCCCACCCTGCGCCCGTCCTCGTTCTGGTAGGTTAGAATGTCGCACCAAATGTATTCGGGTCCGACAGCCTTGTTCACCTTCTCCCAGAGCTCGGGCGTGTCGCCCGGCCGGTACCAGAGGACATAGTCGATTCCCTGCGCGATCAGCCATTTCCCGGCTTCCGGTATCCCCCCGCTGTAGAACAGCATCAGCCTTTCATGGCGCCGGCGCACGTCCTCGCGGTTCTCTCGCCACAGGAGCTCGTGGCCCCACCAGCCGAGCCACATCTTCTGCCTCGCAAAGAGGGGGATGACCGCTGAGTTGACGAACCCGCCCTGTTCGTCGGGCCTTTCGATGACGACGCCGGGCTTCTCGACCTTGAGCCGGCCGAGCATGAGCCGGGGAAATTCATCCCTCGTCAGGTAATAGGTCCCCTCGATCTTCCCCACCGAGTCCTTGGGTCCGGTCCACATCGGCTCCCACAGGTCGAAGACGTAGCAGCAGGGGTAGGCGCAGAAGAATATGGCGACGATGCGGACCCAGCGGCGCCGGGCCTGCTCGAGGATGAAGGGAGCCAGCGTCATCAAGGCGCCCGCCATCACCCACGGCCACCATTTGAGCGTCGTGTTGAAGCGGTCGTAATGCCCCGAGTACTCGTCGTCCACGAAGAAGAACTCCGTGAAAAGGAGGAGCGCGAGCCACAGCACCGCAAGCCGCCGGCCCTGTGGGCTGCCTGACGCGAGCCCCAGCACGATGAAGGCTATTGTGGGAAGGAAGAAGAGCGCGAACAGCAGCGGAGGCGTGTGCTCGATCGACGGGACCCACCGCACGGCCGTATCATAGCCCGAGGCCGCGGCCGTGAACGCCGACAGGTATACCCATGCCGCAAGCCAGACGATCGCCGCCCCCGCGGCGACGGCGGGCACCAGGCGCCGCCATTCCCTCCAGTTGACCGCCAGCCACATGAAGATGGCGAGCCCCTGGAGCGGTAGGACCCAGGTGTTCGCAAGGAGAGTCCAGGTGAGCGTGCACCCCGCGATCGCGGGATAGCGGCTCTGCCGCGTGCGGTTCCAGAGCAGCATCGCCATCGCACAGAGGCCCAGCAGGTAATAGCCCGACAGCGGCGCATGATAGTCTCCCAGGAAGACGACATAGGAGTAGATCTCCCCGGGAAGCTCCATCGGGAACAGCTTCCCGTCCGCTTCCGTTATCTTGAACTTGTCCTGGTAGGCCTTGAGCCACGGGCCGAGCGGCGCCCTGTCCATCTGCGCGCTGCCGATGAAGCGCATGCTGGTCCAAGGCGTGACATTCTTGTCCGTCAGGTGGACGATGCCCGTCATCCCCGTTCCGCCGACGACGAATCCGGTGATGATCAGCACCCGGACCCAGGCCTTGCGGGCCACCAGGCAAACCGCGCCGGCGAACGCCGTGCCTCCCAGGGCGATCAACAGGCAATAGGCGATGTTGTATGCGGAGCCGGGCTCAAGCAGCAGAACCCTCCCCATCAGCGCGGCGGCGTAGTGCTGGAAGCTGTAGTACTGCGTCGAAAAGTACGGATAGAACCAGGCGTCGGGCACCGGTATCGTCCCGCCGGTGTAGTAGCTGCAGATGAACGAGAAATCGGCGATCTTCTCGGAGGAGCCGTCTATGTTGGGATAGATGAACCGCCACGACATCGCATACAGGAAGACCGCGGCGCAGACCCCGAAGCAGCCGACGAGCCTCCTCGGCGCAAACTCCGCCCGCCATTCTCTCAGGAGCGCCGCCGTTCGCGCGCCCAGCCGGCCGGGCGCCCAGGTGAAGATGCTGCCCGCGACCACCGCAACCGAAAGCACCGTTGAAAGGAGGCCAAGCCAGCCCAGCGAGCGCCCGAGGCCGTGGTGGCATTCGATCGCGTAGACCGCCGTCACCGCGAGTATAGGTCCCACGGCCATCGCAAACCAGCGGTTCCGCCAATACAGGCCCGCGACGAGCATCAACCCCCATAGGTTGATCGCCAGCAGCGACAGGGTGAAAAGCAGTCCCAGGTGTTGCATTCGAAGACACGGTGCCTAATCCGCCGCGGCCTGAACGGCAACGAAATGTTCAGCGGTAAACGCGTACACCGCCCGGCACTTGGGCAATCGCGGCCGTCCGCGGGAATTGGCCGCCCGGAACCCTTCTTTTCGCCGTTTCCTGGCGCGGCGCCCTCTGCCGGGCCTGATGGCCTGATCCCAGCACCGCGGCTAGTCCCTTATTGGCTTTGAATATTGAAACGGCCGCGCCTTTCTCCTGATCATGCACCTGGGGCATGGCCGCTGCGGCAAAGAACCCCTTCGTCTCTTCCTTGCGTCCGCCCCCGCGCCCCATGAACCGTCTTCTTTGCCTTTCGCCCCTGATTGCCTCAGCGGCACTCGCCATGCCGGCGGACCCCGTTGCGTACAGGGTGGAGGCAAAGCTTGCCGACGTCGTCGCGCCGCTCGAGCCCTCCTGCGTTCATCTGGGCGGCTGGCTCGGCCGCCGAATCGACATCAATGAGAGCAACCGCCTTCTCGTGGTCGACACGAAGCCGCTTCTCGCCGGCTTCCGGCAGAAACCGGGCGAGCAGGCTTGGATCGGCGAACACATGGGCAAATGGCTGCATGCCGCCACCCTTGCTTGGGCCTATACAGGCGATCCCGCGCTGCGCGCGAAGCTCGATGGCGCCGTCCGCGAATTCTTGGCCGCGCAGGAGCCCGATGGCTACCTAGGCACGTACCCGCCCGGAAAACGATTCGGCGTCTACCCAGACGCCGACTGGGACGTCTGGGTTCACAAATACGACCTGCTCGGGCTGCTAACGTATTACCGGTACACGGGCGATGAAGCTGCGCTCGCCGGCGCACGCAAGATCGGCGACCTGCTGCTCGCGACGTTCCCCACCAAGAGCAGCATCCTTGCCGCCGGCACCCATGTGGGCATGGCCGCCACCAGCGTCCTCGAACCCATTGTCTTGCTGCACCGCGCGACCGGCGACCAGCGGTACCTCGACTTCGCCCGGTACATCGTGCGTGCCTACGACGAGCCCGGCGGCCCGGCGATAGTCACGTCCCTGTTGACCTCCAAGCGCGTCGACCTGACAGCCAACGGCAAGGCGTACGAGATGCTTTCCAACCTGGTGGGACTGTGCGAGCTCGCCCGCGTCACCGGCGACCGCCAACTGCTTGCGGCGGTAACGAACGCCTGGACCGACATCGTGAGAAATCGCCTCTATGTGACCGGCACTTCGAGCACCCACGAACATTTCGGCACCGACCACGAGCTGCCGAACGGCCCCGATGCCGAGCCCGGAGAGACGTGCGTCACCACAACCTGGATCCAGCTCAACCTGCAATTGCTGCGGCTGACAGGCCGCGCCGAATACGCCGACGAGATCGAGAGAGCGCTATATAACCACCTCACGGCTGCGCAGAATCCCCGCGGCGACGACTGGTGCGGCCACACCCCGCTCGAGGGCACCAAGGAATACGACTCAGGCATCACCTGCTGCCACTCCAGCGGCCCGCGCGCCCTCGCGCTTGCCCCCACGGTCGCCTACCTCCAGTCGGCCGGCGCCGTGCTGGTGAACACGCTCGAGACCTCGCGAGCGCGGCTGATCGTGGACGGCGAGGGTGTCGAGATCGACCAGCAGAGCGGCTTCCCGTACGAGGGCAGGTCCACCCTCACGATCCATGCCCGCGAACCGGTGCGGTTCGCGCTCAAGATCCGGGTCCCTCCCTGGGCCGCGCCGCTTCGTTCAGGCGCTGTGACGGCCGCCGCTGGCTGGGCAACGCTGGATGAGCGCACGTGGCACGACGGCGATTGCCTCGGGCTCGTGTTCAACCTGCAGGGACGCGTCATCCCCGGCGATTTCACCAACTTTGCGCGTTCCGCCCTTGCGTGGGGCCCCTTTGTCCTTGCCGTCGACCAGAGCCGGAATCCCGGCTTCGACTCCCTGCAGGCGCTGCGTGTGTCCAGGGACGCGCCGGTGAGCCTTGTTCGCGACCCCCAGGGCCTTGTGTTCGATTCGGTCGCCCAGGGCGCCTGGGACGACGCGCCGCGGGCTGTAAAGCTCGTTCCCTTTGCCGATGCCGGCGCGTCGGGCGGTTCTTTTCGGATATGGCTGCGCGCGCAGTGAGCCGAGCCTTCTGCCGCGTGATATGCTCTGGCGCCGCGAGCCGGCGGAACCTTCTCCTCCCGCGAAACGCCGTCAGCTCTGCCGCATCGGCATGATGACGCAGGTGAAGTTATCGAGCGTCTTGAACACACCCGGGCTCACCTCGTCCTTCAATTCAAGGAATACCTCGTCCTTCGCCAGCGCCCGAAGCGGGTCGATCACGAACGCCGGGTTGAAAGCCACCTGCAGGTCCGGCCCGCTGTATCCGATCGCCATCGATTCATGGGCCTCCCCGAAGTCGGGGCTCTGCGCGGTGATCTCAAGAAGGTTGCTTGTCAGCTTCATCCGCACCGAATTTGACTTTTCCGAGCATACGAGCGCCGCGCGGTGCACGCACTGCAGCAGAAGCTCCCGCTCGAGCTTGATTCGCTGGTGCGTCTCCTTGGGGATCACCTGCTGGTAGTTCGGGTACGTTCCCTCCACGACCTTCGAGTACAGATACACGTTGTCGACCAGGCCGCTTCCATCCTTGTCCGTTGCTATCTGGAAGGCGCAGCGGCGGTCGTTGAAGTTGATCTTTACCTTGTCTCCTTTGTCGAGGATCCGCGCCAGCTCGTTGACCGTCTTCGCCGGCAGGATGATTGCTCCCGTGGCGGACGACGGCACTTCCATGTTTTTGGAGATCATCGCAAGGCGGCGGCCGTCGGTGGCGACAAGCGAGAGGCTCCCCTCCTTGAAGTTGAAATAAACGCCGTTGAGGGTGTAGCGGGTTTCATCCTGCGACTGCGCGTAGGAGACGCTTCTGAGCATTGCGGCCAACTCGGCCTGCTGGAGCGTGTAGGCCTTTTCGTCGCCGAATTCGGGCAGCGGCGGGAACTCATCCTTGCCCATCCCCATGATCCTGAACGTCGAGCCGCCCGACGAGAGCTTGACCTGATGATTCGGGGACGCGTCGACTGCGACGTCGCTGTTGGGCAGCTCGCGCACGATGTTCGCGAGGCGCTTGACGGGCAGCGTCACCGCGCCCCCTTCCTTCACCTCTGCCTTGATCTTGCAGCGGATTCCAAGGTCAAGGTTTGTCGTCGTGAGCGACAACTGGTCCTTCTCCGCCTCAATGAGCACGTTGCTCAGGATCGGCATGGTGGCCTTGGATCCGACGACATTGAGGACCTGGGAAAGGCCATTGGCGAAGTGGTCGCGGTTCGTCTTGAATTTCATGGGTCCGGAGCTGCGTCGCTGAGGTAAGCGGGAGAAGCTAACAAAGGCCAAATGACTGCATACTCAATAATGAATTAAAGCAGTAGTCGTATAAGGGGCTGGGAAGACCAGCAACCTCCTCGGAGCGCTCTGTGGAAGCGCCGTTTTTCGAGGTGAACAATATCCGCGGCGCTGTGTGCAAATGGGCGGTTATTCGCAGTCGCTGGGTTGCTCCCAAGGCGTGCGCAGGCTCCTGACATGATGTTCGCAACGGCTAAAGCGGCGGTGATAGACGCCCAATCCTGACAGGCCTAGGCTTCCTCCAACGGCGAAAAAGGCCGAAAAAGATGTACGCAAGGAACAGGATCAGCAGCGCGAGCTCCTTGAAGAAGAGCAGGACGAGGCCGACAAGGACCAGGAGGAAGAAGAACGTTCGCAGGCGCGTCCGGGTCTGCATGTCGACGTTTTTTCCGCTTGGGTAGCGATACGGGCTCATCATGAGGAACGCGATGAGCAGCATCAGAAACGGAAGGACCAGGGCGAACCAGCTCAGGGACTTGTCCTCCTCGTCAAGCTTGAGCAGGCAGAGCACGAGCGACGCCACGGTGCCGGCGGCCGCCGGTACGGGCAGCCCCACGAAATCCTTGTTAGCCTCCTTTGTTCCGCGGTGAAGGAGCGGGTTCGTGATGACGTTGAAGCGCGCGAGCCGCATCGCCGCGCACAGCAGGTAGACAAACCCGACGAACCACCCGATCTGCCTGAACCAGGGAAACTCCTGCGAAGGAGCAAGGATGAGGCAAAACATGAGAAGGGCTGGCGCCAGACCGAAGGAGACGACATCCGCCAGCGAGTCGAACTCGGCGCCAAAAAGGGACTCCCGGCCGCCCATCCTGGCGAGGCGACCGTCGAGCATGTCGAAGAACGCCGCGGCAAAGATGAAATAGACCGCGTACCGGTAGTGCTGGCCGGATGTAGCATGCAGGTAGATGCCGTCTTCGGCGGTTGCAGCGAGCCTTGCGTTGATGCAGCTCACCACGGCCATGAATCCGCAGAAGAGGTTGCCCGCAGTCATCAGGTTGGGAAGGATGTAGATCCTGCTGGCCTGGGCCTCGTTATACGGATCCTCCCGTGCGGCCAGGTCGGCGGCCGCATGCGCGTCATGGTTGCGTCTCGGGAAGATCATTTTGTGAGGCTTTCAAGGTACTTCCAGAATTTCGAATCTTGCTCGACGAGCTGCTGCTCGGTCACGGGGAGCCGGTTGCGCAGGAGAAAATCCTCAAGCGAGTTCTTATGGAGGATGTAGTTCACATGAAGGATGTCGCCGCTCGCGTCGAAATAGAACCGATGCTCGCCGGACCGCAGCCGGTAAAAGGGCCGGCCTGCCCTTTGAAAGCGGCCGAGCGGCTCGCGCGGATGCTCAAGATCAGCCGCCTTGAGACTGCTAATCGGTTCAACCAGCGCAAGCTGCGCGAGAGTCTCGAGCTTGTTCAATTCCTGCATGGCTTGCTCTGAAAAGGTAACCTGATACATCGGAGGTTTCGGGTGTAAACCCACCCGGATTACCCGCAACGCTATTCCTCGCAAAACGATGGCTGAAAAGACCATTGCCCTGTCTGACATCACGGCGGCCCGACAGCGCATAAGGGGGGGCGTGATCATCACGCCGTGCACGGAATCGATTCCTCTTAGCGAAATCACTGGCACGCGAATCGTTTGCAAGTTCGACAACCTCCAGCGGACGGGGTCGTTCAAGGAAAGGGGGGCCCGAAACGCCCTGCTGCTGCTCTCGGCGGAGGGCCGCCTTCGGGGCGTGGTAGCCGCATCCGCCGGAAACCACGCCCTTGGCCTGGCGTATCACGGCCGGCTGCTTGGGATACCAGTCACGGTGGTCATGCCGGAGTTCGCCCCGTTGATCAAGATAACGACCTGCCAAAGGCTCGGGGCGCGCGTCGTCCTGCACGGGGGCGATTTCGCCGAGGCGCGTGCGGAAGCGAACCGTCTTGTCGAGAAGGAGGGAGCAACCTATGTCCACGGATTCGACGATCCGGACATCATCAGCGGGCAGGGGACGCTGGGCCTTGAAATCCTCGACCAGGTGCCTGATGTCGACGCGATCATCTGTCCGGTCGGTGGAGGCGGCCTCCTGGCAGGAATCTGCGTAGCCGTGAAGGCGCGCATGAGGAAGGTGGAGGTCATTGCGGTGGAAAGCGTTGCAACGGGAAATCTATCCGCGGCGCTCAAGGCGGGCCGCCCGGTGCGCGTTCCCAGGCGCGCAACCCTTGCGGACGGGCTGGCCACCCTGACCGTCGGCGAAAACGCGTTTGGCCTCATACGAGGCCGGGTGGACCGTGTGGCGAGCGTCGAGGAAAAGTGGATTTCGGTGGCGATCCTCCGGATGCTTGAACTCGAAAAGATGGTGGTCGAGGGCGCGGCGGCCACGCCTCTTGCGGCGATGCTGGCAGGCAGAATCAAGGGCCTGAGGGGAAAACGCGTCGCGCTGGTTGTCGGCGGAGGCAACATCGATCCCGTCATCCTGGGCCGGGTAATCGAGAAGGGTCTTGTCCACGACGGACGACTCACGCGCTTCACGGTCAAGATAAGCGACCGGCCCGGCGGTCTTGCGGAACTCTGCAGGGTGATCGCCTCATGCGGGGCGAGCATCAACCAGGTGGCGCATGACAGGGCCTTCAGCGGACCCGACGTGAGCGCGACCCATGTCACGTGCACGGTGGAGACGCGCGACCGCAAGCACATCGGGGCGCTTCACCGCGCGCTCAGGAGGGCGGGATTGCGCACGTGACGTTCCGGTCATCCGCCTGTGTGCTCAGCCTGGGGTTGCTGGCCGCGTTGCGGGCGCGGGCTGCCGGGCCGGTGGAGCTGGACGTGCCTGTCTTTGAGGGCGGCTACGGCACGGCCTTTTACGAGGAAACAGCGCGCCGGTTCGAGGCCGTCCGGCCCGGGGTGAGGGTCAACGTCTACGGCAATCCCCGTATCCAGGATCAAATCAGGGTTCGGATCATCGACGGGCACCTGCCCGATGCGGCGTCTGCTCCCTACATCCTGTGGACCTCGTTGGTTCGGGCGGAAAAGATGGTCGATCTCCGCCGCTACCTCGCCGGAAAAAACTGGGAGGGCGACGCCCGGTGGGAGGACACCTTCCTGCCGGGCTCGCTCGACTCGTGGCGCATGGGAGGCGGCGTGTACGGGCTGCCCTTTGTCTATTCGTGCTGGGGCATCTTTTACAACCGCGGGCTCTTCAGGGCGCACGGCTGGCCGGAGCCCCGCACATGGGACGAATTCTTCGCCTTGTGCGACCGGATCCGGGCCGCGGGCATCGCACCGGTGAGCCTGCCCGGCACCCGATGGCTCTATCCCGACGCGTTCTTCCGCGCTGCCTATCACAACCTCTCCGGGCCGGCCGGATGGCGGGCCATCAACGAACTTGAGCCCGGCGCATGGGCCGACGCGAACGTCGTCCGGAGCGCGGGACTCCTGAGACGGTTGACCCGGGATGACGTTCAGCCGGGCTGGGAAGGAGAGACTGCGCAGGGAGCCGAGCTCCTTTTTCTCCAGGGAAGGTCGGCCATGACCGCGTCGGGATCGTGGTTCTTCAACGAGATGGCCGGGAAGATCCCGTCGGGATTCGACGTGGGGACTATGAATTTCCCGGTGTTCCCCGACGGCCTTGCCGACCCGTCCACCGTGCAGGCAGGGAGCGACTATTTCTTTGTGTTCAACACGGGCGATCCCGAGCGCGAGCGCCTGACGGTCGATTTCCTCCGGTTCCTAACCTCGCGTGAGCGGGCCGAGGCTTTCGTCCGCGCGACGGATGCGCCGGTCGCCATCCGGGGCGTTCCTGCCGCGGCCTATTCGTCGAGGATGCGCGACACAGCGGCGATGATCGCCGGCGCGCGGGATTCATTCAACATGCCCCAGACGATGATGCTGCCGCCGGTCATCCGGCAGGTGCGGGTCGACGAGACGCGCAGCCTCATGGGCGGCCGCGTCGAACCCCGGGAATTCGCGCGGCGGCTCGAGGCCGCCGCCGGTGCCGACCGCGCCCGGTTCGCCGATCGCGACCGCATCGACTACCGCCATCCTGTCGCCGGCACGGCGATGATCCTCGCGCTCGTGGCGCTCGGGGCCTTGGTCCTTCGCGGCGGGCTGTGGCCGTTGCCCGGAGCCGCCGGCGCGACGGCGCCAACGGCGCGCGGCGGGGACGGGTCGAGCTTTGGCAGGCTTCGCGCGCCCATGGCCGCCGCCTTCGTCGGGCCGGCGTTCCTTGTCTATGCGGGCCTCATGCTGGCGCCGGCCGTTGTATCATTCATGTGGGCGTTCAGCCGCTGGGACGGGATCGGCCAGAGCTCTTGGGCGGGACTCTACAATTTCAAGTCCCTTCTCTTTGAGAGCGACGTCCTGTGGACCGCGCTCGGCAACAACCTTTACCTGATGGTCGTACCAGCGCTGTTTGTCGTGCCGCTCGCGCTCCTCTTCGCCGTGCTGATCCACCGCGGAGTATGGGGGGCGGGGGCTTTCCGGATCATCCTTCTCTTTCCCAACCTGCTCGGGGGCGTTGCCGCGACGCTGATCTGGCTCACCGCTTACCAGCCTCACGGCGGGCTTGTGAACGCCGGGCTTGCCGGGCTCGGAAGCGCGTTTCACTGGGAGTGGCTCCGGTCGTTCGCAGACTACCCCTGGCTTTCTGAGGATCACCTCTACGCCGCGCTCATACCAATCTACATCTGGATGGCGTGCGGCTTTAACCTGATCCTCTACCTTGCGGCGATGGAGGGCATCGACCCCCAGCTGTACGAGGCCGCCGAGATCGACGGGGCCTCCGTCCGGATGCAGTTCTTCACGATCACGCTTCCGCTGATCCGGGAGATCGTGGCGATCTCCGTGGTGTTTCTCGTGATCGGCGGGCTGAACGCGTTCGAGATGGTCTGGCTTCTCACCTCGCAGGATCCGTCGGCGTCCATGCAGACCCTCGGCACGCTGCTGGTGACGACGATGTTCAAGGACTTTGACGTCGGGCGGGCGGCGGCGCTTGCGGTGATCCTGTTCTCGCTGGTGCTTGTCGGAAGCGCGGCGGTGCTGCGCGGGCTGAGGAGCGATCCCGTCGAAACCTGACCACGATGGACGCGCCGCACGACAACAGGTTCCGGTTTTCCAGGGGCGTGGCGTCCCTGGCGCTCCTGGGCTATTCCGCGTGGCTGGTGTTTCCGATGGTCTGGGTGGGGTATTCCTCGCTCAAGCGCGACGAGGCGATCTTTCTCGCCCCGTTCGCGCTCCCGTCGGCGGGGAGCATGGCCGCGGACAACTATGCACACGCCTGGAGGCAGGCCCATTTTGGGGAGTACTTCCTCAACTCCGTCGCCGTCACGGGCGCCTCCGTCGCCTTGATCGTGGCACTGGGGGCGATGGCGGCCTACGCGCTGGCCCGGTTCTCCCATCCCGCGGGAAGGGCGGCGTTCGGGCTCTTCCTGGCCGGGCTCACGATCCCGGCCCAGCTCGCGATCGTGCCCCTTTTCTTCGAGCTCCGCTCCGCCGGGCTTCTCAACTCCCGGCTTGGGCTCGTCCTCGTGTACACGGCGAACGGCCTGCCGTTTGCGATCTTCATACTGGCGGGGTTCTTTCGCTCGCTGCCGCGGTCGCTGTACGAGGCCGCGGTGGTCGACGGATGCGGCGAATTCTCGGCGTTCTGGAGGGTGCTGCTTCCGCTCGCGAGGCCGGGCCTGGTGACCGTGGCCATCTTCCAGTTCATCGGGATATGGAAGGAGTATTTCTATGCGTTCATGCTCGTGAACGGGGACACCGCGGGCTCGGCCCGGACGCTCCCGCTGGGGCTCGCGAACCTGTCTATCGCGGCCGAGTACCGGACCGAATACGGGATGCTTTTCGCCGGAATCATCCTCGTCACGCTTCCGATCCTGCTCGTTTACGTGGCGCTCCAGCGGCAGATCGTGAGCGGAATAGCCGCCGGCGCGCTCAAGGGATGACTGCGGGCGCAGGGCGTGCGCCCTCGGCGCGAAGGTTGGTTTGCACAAAGGGGGGGCGAACGACTATGTTGCGCGGCTTTGCATCCCCATGAGCCGTTTCGGATTCTCACTTTCCTGGGAAACCCAACCCACCGATCGCGGTCACATGCGCCATATGTTCAATACGAGGGGAATTCACGCGGCCGTTAGCCTCCTGTTGGCGGCTGCGCCTTGCGGCGCATCCGGCCGCGCCGCGCCGCCATCGGCGCGGGCGGTGTTTTCCGGCAGCATAAGGGAGGTCCCGGAGGTGGCGGCGGGGACGAAACGCGCCCCGGCAATCACCCGGAGGCTATTGAGCGTCGCGGAAACGGCCGAAAGCATCACATTCGAGGTGGCGCTGCGGATGCGCAATTTCGACGAGCTGCAGGCCCGGGTGGCCCGCGGCGAGCTGGTGGCGCCGGCCGAGATGGCGGAGAAGTATTTTCCCCTGGCCGCCGACCACGACAAGGTCGTCCGCTGGCTTGGGTCCCAGGGGCTGGAGGTGACCCGGACGGACGACAACCGCATTGCAGTGTTTGGACGGGGTCCGGTCGATGCCGTTGCGCGGGCGTTCCAGGTGACCTTTGCCCGCGTCGCGGCGGCCGACGGCTCCGAATACACGTCCGCCATCACCTCGCCCAGCCTGCCGGCGGAGATTTCTGGCCCGGTGCTTGGGGTCCACGGGCTCCAGCCCCACATTCGCCGCCACCCGCTTTCGGCGCCCCGAAGGCAGCTGCCGAGCTCGCAGTCCAGCGTCACCATGCCCTACCTGCCCGCCCAGATCTCGGTGGCCTACCAGGCGACAGGCCTGACCGTAACCGGTACGGGTCAGACCATCGCCCTCTACGAACTGGCCTTTCCTCAGACCAGCGACCTAGTGGCATTCTGGAACATAGCGAGTGTCTCCAATGCCACGACCAACATCCAGATGGTCAATGTTGCCGGGGGGCCCGGGGCGTCGCCCGACAGCAGCGTGGTCGATGAGGCCGCGCTCGATGCCGAATGGGCCAGCGCCCTCGCCCCGGGAGCGATGATCAGGATCTACGCGGCGAACGAGGGCGACCCCGGGGAAAACGACGAGATCCTCCAGCAGGTCTACGCCGACCTCCCGGGCAACCCGGGGCTGCACCAGCTCTGCATTTGCGTGGGCGGCAACGAACTCGAGGTCCCGAGGGACTACCTGATCATCGAGGCGCAGTACATGGCGAATCTGGCCAGCGCCGGCGTGTCGGTGTTTTCAGCTTCGGGGGACAACGGCTCTAATCCGGACGGCGTGCTTCAGGTCAGCTATCCCACGTGCGATCCGGATGTGACCGGGGTTGGCGGCACCAGCCTAATATTCGATACTACAACCAATACGGTGACCGGCGAAACGGCCTGGTCGGACAGTGGCGGCGGCGTGAGCGCCGTGTTCAGCCGGCCGTCCTGGCAAATCGGGACGGGAGTGCCTCAGGGGACGATGCGATGCGTTCCCGATGTGGCAGCGGCCGCCGATCCGAACCATGGCGCAGAGATCGAAGTCGGAGGTATTGCGTATGAGATCGGCGGAACGAGCTGGGGCACGCCTGTCTGGACGGCTTTTTGCGCGCTCATCAACCAGCAGCGGGCCGCTGCCGGAGGCGCGCCGCTGGGGCTGCTGAACCCGAAGATCTATCCGCTGATAGGCTCGTCAGCCTTTCAGGACATCCTCTCGGGAAGCAACGGGGCTTATGCTGCAACGACGGGATACGACCTGTGCACGGGGATCGGCGTGCCCCACGTCTCCAATCTGCTTGCGGCATCAATGAATGAAACCCTGGCCGTCAACATCCCGGCCGGGATTGCCGACACGACCACAACCCTTGGCCAGCCGGCGACGTTCTTTGTCGTCGGCGAGGGAACCGCGCCCCTCGGCTACCTGTGGCAGCGGCTCCCGAATGGATCGGCGACATGGAGCGACTCGAGCGACAACGAGACGTACAGCGGCTCCTTGACCTCGATGCTGGTTGTGAGCGGCACGACGTTGGCGATGACCGGCGACCAGTTCCGGTGCGTCGTCACCAACGCCACCGGCAGCGCGACCAGCCCGCCGGCCAGCCTGACGGTGAACGCAACCGGCGTGACGACCATGGCGGGCTGGCCCGGGTCCTCGGGCAGCAGGAATGGGACGGGCTGGGGAGCCAGGTTCGGCTACCCGGGCGGCGTGCGCACGGACGCCAACGCCAACGTCTACGTCTCGGATAATTACTACAACACGATCTGCATGGTCACTCCCGCGGGTGTCGTCACAACCGTGGCGGGCATCGCGGGACAAAGCGGAAGCACGGACGGGCCAGTCGGCTCGGCGCTTCTCAACGGTCCTGGCGGCGTCGCGGTCGATTCCTCGGGTAACCTCTACATTGCCGACAGCGGCAACTACACGATCCGCAAGGTCTCGAATGGAATCGTCTCGACCCTTGCCGGCACCGCCGGAACGCGCGGCGACTCGGGCAATCTGTTCTATGATCCGGAGAACCTCGCCGTCGACAGCGCCGGCAACGTCTACGTTCCGGATGGCATGGGCAACGTGATCCGGAAAGTGACCTCCGGTGGCACCGTGACCACGCTCGCCGGATCCGGCACGGCGGGCTCTGTGGACGCCACGGGAATCGCCGCCGAGTTCAACGATCCTAGGGGAATTGCGGTGGACCTGTCAGGCAACGTCTATGTTGCGGACTCCGGAAACGACACGATCCGGATGATCACTCCCGCCGGTGTGGTCACGACGCTCGCCGGTTTGGCACAGACGACCGGCAGCAATGACGGGACCGGCGCGGCCGCGAGGTTCAACGGGCCATCGGGAGTGGGCGTCGACAGTTCGGGAAACGTCTATGTGGCCGATACCAATAATGACACGATCAGGATGGTGAGCCCCACCGGCGCAGTGACGACAATCGCCGGCGCGGCCGGGGTCCAGGACAGCGTCGACGGGCTGCCCGGCGATGCGCGATTCAACACGCCCGGGGATGTCGCCGTGGACAACGGGGGCGTAGTGTACGTGGCGGATTCCTTGAACAGCACGATCCGGCGGCTGATTCCCAACCCCGTGGTCATGAGCTCCGCGAGCCGGCTGATCAACATATCGAGCCGCGCGCTGGTGAACACGGGCGCAGGGATTGCGATCGCGGGCTTTGTGATCGAGGGACAGGCCGGATTCAGCAAGGAAGTGCTGATCCGGGGGGTCGGCCCGGCGCTCGGCGCGGCCCCTTTCAACCTCCCAGGCGTTCTCGCCCAGCCCTCGATCGGCCTCTACGACTCGACGGGCTCCTTGATTTCGAGCAACACCGGTTGGGGCAACGCACCGGTCGCGGGACCTTCGACCGTCCAGGCGACCGTTCGCCGGGCTACCGCGTCCGACATGAGCGGCGTCGGTGCGTTCGCCCTGCCGGGTGGATCGGCCGACAGCGCCTTGATCGCGAACCTGCTGCCGGGCAGCTACTCCGTCGAGCTTTCCGGTGTCGGCTCTACAACGGGCGTCGGACTGATCGAGGTCTATGAGGTGAACGCGTCGGATCCCACGCAGCTGGCCAACATCTCGACGCGCGCGCAGGTCGGAACCGGCGGAAACATCCTGATCGCCGGCTTCGTGGTCCAGGGCACGCAGCCGCTGACGGTGCTGGTTCGCGGGGTGGGCCCGGCGCTGGCGGCTTTCGGCGTCACCGGGTACCTGGCCCAGCCCGTCCTGACGGTGTTTGCAGGGGCCAACCCGACGGACACCAACGCGGGCTGGGGAAGCGCCGCGGATCCAACCGAGATCGCCGCGGTCACATCCTCGCTCGGGGCCTTTGCCCTGAGCCCCGGCAGCCTGGACAGCGCGCTGCTCCTCACCCTGCAGCCGGGAGCCTACTCCGCCCAGATAACCGGGGCCAACGGCACGACCGGAATTGCGCTGGTCGAGGTCTACCAGGTCTTGCCGTAAGGCGGCTGTCTCCCATGAGCGAGGTCGTTCTCGAAGACATCCGCGGGGCGCACGCCCGCATCCGCGAACGGATCCATTTCACGCCGGTGCTCACGAGCACCCGGATCAACGAGCTTTCGGGGGCGCTGCTCTTCTTCAAGTGCGAGAATTTCCAGAAGACCGGCTCCTTCAAGGCCCGGGGCGCGGCGAACGCGGTTTTCTCGCTCACGGACGCCGAGGCGGCCCGCGGCGTCGCGACCCACTCGTCCGGCAACCACGCGGCTGCGCTCGCCTGGGCTGCGGGACTGAGGGGGATTCCGGCATTTATCGCGATGCCGCGCACGGTCAGCCGCGTAAAGCTTGCCTCGGTCGAGCGGCTCGGCGGCAGGGTCGTTTTCTGCGACCCGACGCACAAGGCGCGCGAGGAGGCCGCGGAAAAGATCGTGAGGGAAACAGGGGCCGCGTTCATCCACCCGTTCGACGACCCGCGGGTCATCGCAGGGCAGGGCACCGCGGCGCTGGAGCTTCTCGGCGACGTTTTGGACCTTGACGTCGTGGTCTGCCCGATAGGCGGCGGAGGCCTTCTGGCGGGCACCTTGATTGTGGCCAAGGCGCTCCGGCCGGGGATCATGGTGTTCGCGGGAGAACCGGAAGGCGCCGCCGATGCGAGCCTGTCGTTCTCATCGGGCGTGCGCCGGCCGGTCGAGCACCCGGTGAGCATCGCGGACGGGCTCCTCGCGTTCGTTGGGGACCTGACATTTCCCGTCATCCAGCGCCATGCCGACGGAATCGCGACCGTTTCGGACGATGCCATCGCGGCGGCAATGCGTCAGATCTGGGACATCATGAAGATCGCGGTCGAGCCTTCGGGGGCGGTCGCGTACGCGGCGATCGCCGAGGGGAAGGTGGCGGTCGCGGGCCGGCGGGTGGGCGTTATCCTTTCGGGCGGCAACGTGGAGTTCGGCGGCCCGGCCGTCGCGAAATAGCGGCCTTGGCAAGTCACATTGGCCGCGGATCCACGATCCGGCCTAGGAAGAGGAGGCTGCCTGTCGAGGTGTCGCGGATGAGGAACAGAAAGGGGTGGTCCACGGGGAGCTTTCGCGGCGCCTGGACGGAGAAACTGGTCAACACGGCACTCGTCGCGGCAGCCGCCTCGGTTCCCTCCTCGTTCACGTCGACGAACGCCTTGTGCAGCATGGTCGAGACAAAGAGGTCGCGCCCGCCGTTGATGCGCGACAGGTTCGCCTCATCGCGCATGAAGGCGGCCACCATGCCCAGCTGCGACAGGTCCTTGTTCAGTTCCGCCGCGTAGGTGATTCCGAAGCGCGGAAGCGTCACGGCCATCTCCTCCGGCCGCGCCGCATCCAGCGATGCCAGCCATTGGGAAAGCGCCGCGAAGCCCAGCTGCCGCTCGAGGGAGGGCAGGCCGTCGCGCGTCCTTGGCAGCAGGATCACCATCGAAAGCTCTCCCCCCGCGTAGGGCAGCTCGAGCAACTCGCACGCATCCGCACTCCAGGTCCTGAACTGCGCGGTCCGGGCCATCGTGGCCGTCATGACGCTCTTGCCGGGCGTCGTGAAAAAACGGCCTGGCGCGGTCGCATGCTCATCGAACGGCCGTTCCCAGCGGCCCTTAAAGTAGATTGCATTTGCCAGCACGAGACTGGTGCGCGGAGTCAGCGCGTCGGGCGGCAGCAGGCCCGGGATCTTCCCGCCGGTATTCTTTTCAACCCAGCTATTGATCATGCGAAGCGAAACGGGAAGGTCCGCGGAAAAATCGGCGAGGCGCACCTCGGCGCGAAACTCCTGGCGCGCGGCCCGAAGGAACGCCGCACGGGGTTCATGGCCCCGCTGATACCAGATGCTGTCGGCAACCGACAGGATCGCGCCGTCTCTGGACGCGGCGTCAAGCTGCAGGTGCTGCGCCCCGAAGGCGCCGGGTATTTGATCGGCCGTCCGGGTCCAGTGCAGGGTCTTAAGCACCTCCTGTCTGGTCCTTCCATCGGCTCCGCAGGAGAGGAGGGCGAGAGCCTCCGAGATGCTGTAGGGGGAAAAGAGGATGTTGCCGTCCTGCGCGCAAAGGAGGCGGTAGAGATCGACGCCGAGCGCCGCGCCGGCATCCGCCGCGTCCTTGGCCGGCGTTTCCGCTGCGCCCGCGGCTCCCGGCCCCGCGGCGGCGGCATACAGGGCAAGAACGATTGCGGCTGGCAGTGCCGACGTCAGCTGGCGATCGAATATCATGGCCGCAGAATGGGGATTTCAGCCCGTTGTGCGAAATTTTTCAGCCGGCAATGCGGTCCCCGACGGCTAGGGCTGGGCTCGACAGCCCCCGGCAAGCTGGAGGCGAGCCAGTCAGCCCGGATCCGTGCCTGGGACGTGGGCCGGGGAGTTGTCTTGTGCGTACTGAAGCAGGTCCCCCGGCTGGCATTTCAATTCGCGGCACAGTGCCTCCAGCGTGCTAAAGCGAATAGCCCGCGCCTTGTTGGTCTTGAGGATCGAGAGGTTTGCAAGCGTCAGGTCCACGCGCCCAGCGAGCTCCGTGAGGCTTACTCTCCTTTCGAGCATGATCCGGTCCAGATTGACTTGAATGGGCATGAGGGTGGTCCTCCCTTCAAATTGTCAGCTGATTATCCTCTTTCAATATCAGGCCCTGGCGAAACACCTCGGCAAGGGCCAGGATCAGCAATCCCGTCGCGAGGGTAACGTTGCCCGGCGAGGAAGTTTCGAGGGAAATGTTCCCCGTGCCCGCCTGCTGCATCACGAATGAGGACATCCGGCTCACGAGCCAGGCTCCCGAAGCCAGCTTCAATATGGCTGAAGCCATGAGCAGGAACCCGACGCATTGGACGTTTCGGATGTTCGCGGCGGTAAAGACCTCCCGCTGTCCCACGCTCCTGAGCATCCTCCGGAGCAGGTCGAGAATAGCCAGGCCCACGCCGCCCGTGCAAAGCATGCCGACAACAAACGGCCATGTTGCGGCAACCAAGGCCTGAGCGGCAACCTCGGGACGCAGGAGCGTCACGGTTCCCTCGATCTGGTCGATCGCAATGGACCGGTCCTTCATATTGCGGGCCTCCATCGGGGACTCCCCCTTGTCCATGTGGAGGCGAATGGGCCCGAAGCTCATTTTGCCAAACCCGGTTTCCATGTCCGGGATCCCGGGGCGAGAATAGCCGGTGGTCCCATAAACGAACGATGAATTGGTACCGCGAGGCAGGCGGACCTCGAAATTCCAATCAAGGGAGCCGTGTCCGGCGTAAAGCCCGACGTTTGCGCGGCCGCTGCGGACCATCTCCTTCAGGAACGGGGCCATCAACATGACGGCAACCAGCCCAAGAGCCGCGGAGATTTCGCAGATAATGAAGAGCACGTGGAGAGACTTGATCAGGTGGTGTTTGGGTTTCATGATCGGGTGATTGATTGTTTATCGATAAAAGCATATCGATAATCGTCAACAACAATTTATTGTTTATCGATAAACCATATACCGGCGAAAGCCTTATGGGCACTTTTTAGCCTCAGCCTTATTTGCCGACCGCCTCGCGAATAAGGGCGGCGATGGGCGCCGGAAGATCAAGGCCGCCCGCAAGCCCCTGGGCGCGCGGACTCATTTTTCGCCAGGTCTTCCGGAGGATATCGACGAATTTTGCGCGGGGATACTCCGAATGCTGCGCGGCAAAGGCCTCGATCTCGCTCTCCAAGAAGACGAGCACGGCAGCGTCCTCCAGGGCCTGGGTGCCGGGATTGGTCCGGAGCCCGTCCTTTGAAACCCACGTTGAGGCATCCCCGGCCTCCTTCGCGGGAACGCCGGCATCGAGCAGGAGCTGCCGGGCGCGCTCGGCCTGCTTCACATAGAGGGATCGACGCCAGGCCAGGTAGCCCGGCCTGTCCATCGGAAACGAACCCCGCGGAACGGACCAGCGCTCGAGGTGCTGGCAGCGCGCCGCGAGCCTCAGGACGGGGCCCGCATCAGGCGCCATTCGGACCACCCATTTCTCCATCCGCTCCGCGTAGACAAGCTCGGCGGGGCGCCCGTCCGCCGCCGTGTTCGGATCTGCGGCGTGGGCAGCATCTATCAGGTCCCGCGCACGGGCGTAGGCGTCCATGCTACTGCGCCTTCGCCTCGAGGATCCTGCGGGCGGACTCCGCGTCCTCGTCCGCCACTTGCACCCGAAGGCTGCTGACGGTGCCCCGGTACGTCACCGCGAGCTCGTCGGGCAGATAGGCCGCAACGCCGCAGTCGGCCAGGAGCGAGCGCAGGACCGCGGCCTGCTCGATTGTGCCGCACTCCGCGACGGTGGTCATTGGGGGTGGGCCGAACGCATGAGCCCTAGTACACCTTCTCCTCGAGCAGCGCAAACAGCTCGGCCTCGCCGATCCGCGTCTGCTGCATCGAGTCGCGGTCGCGGAGCGTGAACGTGCCGTCCTTCTCGATCGTCTCGAAGTCGATGGTGACGCACCACGGGGTGCCTATCTCGTCCTGGCGGCGGTACCGGCGGCCGATCGCGCCCGACTCGTCGTAGAAGACGGCGTACTTTCGCTTCAGCCTCCTGTGGATCTCCTGCGCGCGCGCGACGAGTTCGGGCTTGTTCTTAAGTAGAGGGAACACGGCGACCTTGACGGGCGCGATCCGGGGGCTCAGGCGGAGCACCGTGCGCCTCTCGACGCCGCCCTTGTCGTCCCTCACGTCCTCCTCGGCGTAACCGGCGCAGAGGAGCGCTAGGAATATCCGGTCGACCCCGACGGCGGGCTCGATGACGTGGGGAACGATCTTCCTCTTCGTCGCCTCGTCGAAGATGGACTGCGGGATGCCGCTGTGCTTCTCGTGCTGCATCAGGTCGTAGTCCCCGCGCGCCGCGATGCCCCAGAGCTCCTGGACGCCGAAGGGATACCGGAACATGATGTCGGTCGTGCCCCTCGAGTAGAATGCGAGCTTCTCCCTCGGGTGGTTGTATTCCGAGAGGTGGGAAGAGGGCAGCCCGATCGAGAGAAGCCAGTCCTTGCACCAGTTTATCCATTCGCGGTGGCACTTTTGCCAGTCCGCGTCCTCGTGGATGAAATACTCCATCTCCATCTGCTCGAATTCCCGGGAGCGGAAGAGAAAGTTCCGCGGCGTGATCTCGTTGCGAAACGACTTGCCTATTTGCGCGATCCCGAAGGGCAGCTTGACGCGGCCCGTGTCGACGACCGCCCTGAAATCGGCGAACATGCCCTGCGCGGTCTCCGGCCGGAGGTACGCGACCGACGCCGCGTCGCTCATCGCCCCGACGTTCGTCTGGAACATCATGTTGAACGAGCGCGGCGGGGTCAGGCTGCCGGGCTGGCCGGTCGCGGGGGAGGGGATGAGCGCGATCTCCTCGGGCCTGGCCTCGGTCATGTTCCGGACCGCGACGGCCCCGAGCTTTCCTTGAATAGCCCTCTTGCGCTTGAAGGATTCGGCGGCCTCCTGGAGCTGATCGGCCGTGTTCTCGCTCTCGAGCGCGCTCACGTACCCCACGGTCTGGCCGTCGACCACGACCTCCGCGAAGAACAGCTGGTCGGCCCGGTAGCGCTGCTTCGAGACCTTGCAGTCCACCAAGGGGTCGGTGAACCCCGCGACGTGGCCCGACGCCTCCCATACCCTCGGGTGCATGATGATCGAGGTCTCGATCCCGACGATGTCATCCCGCCGCCGGACCATGTCGTTCCACCAGCAGTCGCGGATGTTCTTCTTCAGCTCGGCGCCCATGGGGCCGAAGTCGAAGAACCCGTTGATCCCGCCGTAGATCTCGGAGGACTGGAAGATGAATCCGCGGCGCTTGCACAGCGCCACGATCGATTCCATTGACACGGCAGGGGGGGAGGGATCGGACATGGCCGCCCAGACATAACCGCTAGCCCCGCACCCGGTCAATTCAAGGCTTGGGCGGGTCCGGGGAAGTCCTGGCCGAACAGGGCGGCGAGGCCCGCGCGAAGCGTGTGCGGAACGACGTCGTAATGATTGAGCCCGGCAAACCGCTCCGAAAGCACGCGCAGCCCATTGAAGGGCCGGTCCTTCAGCTGTTTCTCGAGGAGGGCGACGTCGCCAATCATCGAGGGCGTGTCGTCCTCGCCCGCGCCGAGGTAAAGACGGCCGTGAAGAGCGTCCGTGCGATCCCTGAGGGCCGAGGCCAGGCGCAGGATGCTGCGGTTGTCCCACCAGATGGACGGCGCGCTTGCTAAGGCAACGTTGAAGAAGGGGCGCGCCTGGAATAGCGCGTGGAGGGCCAGCAGCGAGCCGACGGAATGGCCCGCGATTGCCCGGCCGTCCTCGCGGAGGGGATAGCGCCGCGCCAGCTCGGGCCAGAGAGAGCCGGCCAGGTAGCCGAGGAAACGGTCCGCCCCGCCGCTCGAGGGCTCCTCCGGAGCGGTGGTCGGCGTGTAGTCGCGGCCGCGGAAATTGCCCGGCTCCCCGAAACCTGCCCCGTATCCGACCCCCACGAGGACGACGGGCGGCATCCGGCCCGGATTCCGGATCGAGCGGCAGGCCTCGACGGCGGGATCGAACAGGAAATCGCCATCCATGAGGAGGACGCCCGGCCATGGGCCCGGCGCGCGAGACGGGTCGGGCGCATCGACATAGATCGTGTAGTCGGTGCCCGTCTCCCGGGAATGGGAGACGAACGACGGCTTCGCCCTAGTGATCGCCGGCTTCATCGTCTGGCCACCTGGGATCGACGGCCTCCCGCTGCAGGCGCCTGGCGCGGCGGCTGGCGCCCTCAATGTCGGGAAGGAACCAGGTGAGCAGGCCGATCAGGGGCAGGTACCCGCACACGTTGAAGACGAACCCGATGCTCGTCAGGTCGGCGAGGCGGCCCAGGGCGGCGGAAGCGATCCCGCCGATCCCGAACGCGAGGCCGAAGAAGAGCCCCGCTATCATGCCGACCCTCCCGGGAATCATCTCCTGGGCATAGACCAGGATGGCCGAGAACGCCGAGGCCAGGATGACGCCTATGAACACGGTCAGGACCACCGTCGCCGCGAGGCCGACGTGGGGCAGCGCAAGGGAGAACGGCGCGACGCCGAGGATCGAAACCCAGATGACGTACTTCCGGCCGAAGCGGTCGCCGAGGGGACCGCCAAGGATGGTTCCTGCGGCGACCGACACGAGGAAGACGAACAGAAGGAGCTGCGAACCCTGGATCGAGAGGTTGAACCGGTGGATGAGGTAGAACGTGTAGTAGTTGGTGAGGCTGACCAGGTAGAAGTATTTCGAGAAGATCAGGGCCATCAGGACGGCGAGCGACAGGATGACAGTCCGGCGGGGCAGGGTTTGGGGGGCGTGCGCGGCCGCGCGCCTGTGGAAGTGGGCGACGTTGCGGCCGTACCAGCGGCCGACCTGCAGGAGAAGGGCGATCCCCGCCAGCGCCAGCAGCGTGAACCACAGGATGGAGGACTGCCCGTTGGGCACGATGATGATCGCGGCGAGGAGCGGGCCGAACGAGGTGCCGAGGTTGCCGCCCACCTGGAAAAACGCCTGCGCAAACCCATGCCGTTCCCCGGCCGCCATGTGCGCGACGCGGGAGGCCTCGGGATGAAAGATGGACGAGCCCATGCCGATCAGGACCGAGGAGACGAGGATCAACCCGTAGCTTCGCGCCAGCGAAAGCAGCACGAGGCCGGCCAGCGTCAGGGTCATTCCGGCCGCGAGGGAGAGGGGCTTGGGCCTCCGGTCGGTGTAGGTGCCGACGAACGGCTGGAGGAGCGAGGCCGTGAGCTGGTAGCTCAGGGTTATCAGGCCTATCTGCGTGAACGTCAGCCCGAACGACGCTTTGAGCATCGGGTAGATGGCGGGCAGGAGCGCCTGGAGCGTGTCGTTGATCAGGTGCGATGCGCTCAGGGCGAGCAGTATCCCCAGCACCGTCTGCCGGTGGCCGTGGCCGTCGGTCCCCGCCGGGCTTGGATCGCTTTGCACCGGACCTTGCTAGCCCGGAATCCGCCGCCTGCAACTCCGTCCCGTCAGCGAGCGGCGGAAAAATGGCGGCGGGCGGCGGGCCGGGTGAGGCCGCAGCGCCGGGCAAACCGGGCGGATTCGGCGCGCGAGCGCAGCCCCAGCTTGCGCATGATGTTGAACCTGTGCTTCTCGACGGTCTCGGGCGAGAGCCCGAGCTGCGCCGCGATCTCCGCGTCGGACAGCGGCTCGCCGACCAGGCTCAGGATCGTCTGCTCGCGGTCCGTCAGGAGCTTGTCGAAGGCGAACGGATTGCGGCTGTGCGCGCGCCTCGCCTCCGTGAACAGGCTTGGGAAATACGTCGCGCCGCCCTCGATCGCGCTGATCGCTAGGCCCAGCTCCACCACCGTGTTCGTCGACTTGTCGATGAAGCCCTGGACCGTTGCCTGCTCGATTCGGCACAGCGTGTAATCGTCGAAATATGACGAAATCAGGAGCGCCTTGAGCAGGGCCCGTTTGCGCCGGAGGAACCGCAGGACATCAAGCCCATCCATGTCCGGAAGGTGGATGTCGAGCACCAGGAGGTCGGGAAGCGCGGCGGGCACCACCAGGAGCGCCTCGCGCCCGCTTCCCGCCTCGCCCACCACCTCGTGCCCGAGGTGCATGGTGCACGCCTTTCGGAGGACATCCCTAAAGAGGCGCTCGTCCTCGACAATGGCGATCTTCATCGGGGACGAGTCTTTCGACGCACGGGCTCCTTGGAAAGCATGCTCATTACCGGAATGCCGGTAACCGGCGAGCGGCTCAATACGTATAGAACATCTCCTGCAGCCGGAGCGGATCGCGGGTCCTCGTGAGCCCGAGCATGAGGAGAATCCTGGCCTTCTGCGGGTTCAGCTCGTCCGCGGCGATGAAACCGAGCCGGTCGTCGTCCATCTCGACGTTGCGCTCGACGATGCCTCCGCCGGTCCGGGAGCTGCGCACGACGGCAAGCCCGGCCCTGGCGGCCGCCGCGGCCGCCGCGCGCGCGCGGGCGCCCAGGTTGCCGTTGCCCACCCCGGCGACGACCAGACCGCGGGCGCCGGCGCGGACGGAGGCGTCGATCAGCTCCCGGCCCATTCCGGCGTGGGCGTAGACGATGTCGACGCGGGGCAGCGCCGCCCGGCCCGGGATCGAGAACGGGCTTTCCATCGTGTGCCGCCGGACGGGCGTGCCATAGAAATGGATCCGCGCGGAGCTCACGAGACCGGCCAGGCCGCGATGGGTGCTCTTGAAGGTTCCGACCTGTGTCGTGTTTGTCTTCGCAACCTCGCGGGCGAAGTGGATCTCGTCGTTCGCGACGACGAGCACGCCCCGGCCCCCCGCGTCGGGATGCGCGGCCGTGGCGACGGCGTTGTAGAGGTTCATCGGGCCGTCCGCGCTCATCGCCGTGGCCGGCCGCATCGCCCCGACAAGGACGACGGGCTTGGCGCTCCTCAGCACGAGATTCAGGAAATACGCCGTCTCCTCCATCGTGTCCGTGCCGTGCGTGACCACGACGCCGGCGATCTCCGGGTTGTCCAGGGCCGACTGCGCCCGGCGGGCGAGGGCGCGCCAGACCGCCTCGCCCATGTCCTGGCTGCCGATGCTGGCGACATGCGCCGCATTGAGCCGGGCGAGCGACTTGATGCCCGGCGCGGCGGCGATCAGGGACCTTATCGAGAAGACCCCGGGCGCGTATCCTCGCCTCGGGCGGGGAGTCCCGGCGCCCGCGATGGTGCCGCCCGTCGCGAGCACGGTGACCCGGGGCCGGGCGGGGGTGGGGTCGGTTGGTCGCGATCGGGCCACGGGGGCCACCATGACGGGCCCGGGGACCGGTGTCTAGCCGCCTGCGGCTTGACGCGCGGGAAGGTTTGGGGCGTGTTGCAGCAGGATGGCCCCCACGCTCCTCGTCCTTGCCGCCGGAATGGGCTCCCGCTACGGCGGGCTGAAGCAGATCGACCCGGTCGGGCCGTCCGGCGAGACGCTGCTCGACTACGCGGTCTTCGACGCGATCCGGGCCGGGTTCGGGCGGGCGGTCTTTGTCATACGCAGGGAGTTCGAGGACGCCTTCAGGTCATCCGTGGCCGCCAAGTATGCGGGGCGGATCGCGTACGACTGCGTGTTTCAGTCGGCGGACCTCGTTCCCAAGGGATGCGCCGTGCCGGCGGGGAGGGAAAAGCCGTGGGGCACGGGCCACGCGGTGTGGTGCGCGCGCGACGCCCTGGGCGGCCCGTTCGCGGCGATCAATGCCGACGACTTTTACGGCGCGGGCTCGTTCTCCCGCCTGGCGGCGTTCCTGAAGGCGGCGCATGGGGATAGATTCGCACTCGTGGGGTTCCGCCTTGCCGACACGCTGTCCGAGAGCGGGGCCGTGTCCCGCGGCGTATGCCTGGAGAAGGCCGGCCTTCTCGTCTCGATCGCCGAGGAGCACGGGATCAGCCGCGCCGACGTCGGCCCGGGGCGGCGCTTCTCGGGGCGCGAGATCGTCTCGATGAACTGCTGGGGGTTCACGCCGGCCGTCCATCCGGGCCTCGAGTCCGGGTTGCGGGCGTTCCTGGCCGCAAGGGGGACCGAACCCGAGGCCGAGTTCTACCTGCCCGCGGCGGTCTCTGGCCTTCTTTCTGGCGGCGGGGCGACCGTGGAGGTCCTGCCGGGCGGGGACGCTTGGTTTGGCATCACGCACCGCGGGGACAGGGCGCGCGTGGCTGCGGCAATCGGGGCCCTGATCCGCCAGGGCGCGTACCCGCCGAGGCTCTTCGGCTGACTGCGCGGGCCGCGCCGTCAACCCGGACTCCGCGCAAGGAGGAGCCTCACGCCCTCGATCGGGGGCTCGGTGACCCGGGAGAGGGGGAAGGGCGCCCTCGAGGACAGGGCCTGGAACGCAAAGGGATGGTTGAGTATGTGCCCGCTCACCCCGGCGCGGAACGAATCCGGGCGCTTCCCCGGGAACAGCCGGTTGGAGACCGAGACGGCGAGATCCAGGAGCCGCCACACGGATTCCGAGACGGCCTCGCCCGCGGCGGAGTCTCCCTCGCCTGCCAGGCGGAGCACGTCGGGCGCCAGGGCGGCGACCCCCGTGTTGGTCGACGGGTCGTGGTAAAAATGGCCCGCCACGGCGGCGGCGGTCGAGGAGCCCGTCCTCTCGCGGACGAGGGGGCCCAGCCCGGACGGCGGCGCCCAGCCCTGCAGCTCGAGGAGGGCGCGCGCGATCGCGCGCCTCCCAAGGTCGTATCCGCTCCCCTCGTCCCCGAATCGCCAGCCGATCCCGCCAGCGTAGTGGACTACCCCGTCCGGCGTCCTCGCCGCGATGAAGGATCCCGTTCCGGCGTGGAGCACGAGGCCGGGGCCGCCGCGGGTCGCCAGCTCAAGGACCGGGAGCGAGTCGTCGGCGGTCTCGATACGGCCGCAGCCGGCGAGCCCCTCGCCAACCTCCCTCCAGAACGGCCGGCTTCCCGCCATGCAGAGCAGCGTGCGCGAGACCTCCTCGGCCTCGCGCCCCGCGCGAACGGCGCGGATGGCCTCCGCCGCAATCTCCCTCGCGCGGGCCTTCCCGACTAGGCTTGGGCTGCACCCGGGGCCGGTGTGGCGGGCGGCAACGGCGCCCCCCGGGTCGACGAGGATGCACTCGGTCTTGGTCCCGCCCCCGTCGACGCCGATCTTCCAGGACATTGGATCTCCCGGAGGGTCAGGCGAGCTGGCGGCTGAGCCGGCCCTTGTAACGCGACGCTAGCGCCCGATTGTGCTCGACGGCTCCCGGGGAGTTCTGGCTGCGGAGGACGGGAAGCGGGTGCCCGTTCTCCTTGAGCCATTCGGCGACCGCCAGCATGAGCCAGTTGAGGATGGAGCAGCCGACGAGGGTCGATGTGGGGCCGGCGCTGACTCCGCCGCCGACCTCGACCACCGCGTCCCCCGCCACGCCGCAGTTGTCAAGGACGTGGTCGGCAACCTCGAAGAGCCTCTTGCCGGATGGGTGCCGGGAGGGGGTCGCCTTCGAGATCGCGACGCAGGTCAGGGCCGCGACCGCGAGGCCCTTCGCCTTGGCATAGAGCGCCACGTCGATCGGCGAGGCGTTCCTTCCGGAGTTCGAGATGATGATGACGGTCTCCCCCGGGTTGAGCTGGTACTGCCGGTCGTAGCGCGACGCCAGCGCCTCGCCGTAGCCGGGAAGGTTCTCGATGAAGCCGGCCGTTGGGTCGATGATCCCCGACACGCAGACAAGGCCGCCGGCGCGGCCGATGATCTCGCGCGAGATGATTTCGCTGTGGCCGCTCCCGAAGGTGTGGACGACCCCGCCCCGGGCGATCGATTGGCCGATGTGCGGTGCGAGCGTGGCGATCACCGGGGCGTTGGATTCGCGGGCGCGGGCGAGGAGGGCGCTCGAGCGCTCGTAGTAGGTGTCGGCGAGTGAGGGCATGGTGGTTGTGTTCAGGGCGCGGCGCCGCGGGAACGCTCCCAGCGCCCGTAGATTCCGCATGGGAGCACCTTGCCGTCGCGCTGCACCGGCAGGCCCACCTCGCCGGCGGCGATCGCGCCGGGCAGGCCGTGGAGCAGTTCGCCGAGCAGGTTGGCGACGACGGTGGGCGAAAGCCGGGCCGTGTAGGCGTTGATGAGAAAGAAGAGGGGATCGTCCGTCAGGAGCGCGCGGCATTCGAGAAGCAGCTCCCACAGGTTGTCCTCCAGGCGCCACAGCTCGCCCGTGCTGCCGCGCCCGAAGGTGGGAGGGTCCATGATGACGGCGTCGTAGCGGCGGCCGCGCTTGACCTCGCGGCGGGCGAATTTGAGGCAGTCGTCCGCGATGTACCGGATGGGCGCGTCGGCGAGCCTGGAAAGGGCGGCGTTCTCCCGGCACCATTTCACCATCCCCTCGGCTGCGTCCACATGGCACACCGAGGCGCCAGCCGCCGCCGCGGCACAGCTCGCGGCGCCCGTGTAGCCGAACAGGTTTAGGACGCTCACCTTCCGGCCGGCAGCGCGTATGGTGGAGTCGATCCAATCCCAGTTGACGGCCTGCTCCGGGAACAGCCCGGTGTGCTTGAAGGAGGTCGGCCGGATCTTGAACGTGAGCCCGAGGGCGTCGTACCGGACCTCCCAATGCTCCGGCAGCGGCCTGCGGAACTCCCAGCGGCCGCCGCCGGCCTCGCTTCGGTGGTAGAACCCGTCCCAATGCTCCCAGCGTGCTCCCGGCTCCATTCCCCGCCTGGGCCAGAGGACCTGGGGGTCGGGGCGCACGAGGGTGTAGGGGCCCCAGCGCTCCTGCTTCATGCCGTCCCCGCAATCTACCAGCTGGTAGTCGCGCCATCGGTCGGCGACTAGGAGCGGGGGTCGTTGCACGGCGAGGGACATCGGGTCGCGTTCGCCCCGAGGAAACCGCCGGCCGCCCCGCATGTAAAGACGCGAGCGGGGCCACTTTGCACCCCGGGATGTTTTTGTTGTCGAATTTTGTTTTCCGCCGGTTGTAGTAACGGGCCGCCTATCCCTCCGTCTGGGGCAGGACACAATCCGCAATGAACATGACCCACATATCCGCCTCCCTATTCCGACTCGGCACGTGCCTTGCGCTTGCCCTCGCGCTGCGGCTCGCCGCCGACGTCGTGGTCACCTCGAACGGTGCCCGGATCGTGGGGAAGATAACCGACATACGCGACGGGACCATCACGATCGCGACCGACTATGCGGGCGAGATCAAGGTGAAGCAGGGCCTGGTGACCTCGATCGAGACCGACCGTCCCGTGGCGGTGAGGCTGACAAGCGGCGACAGGGTGACCGGGATCGTGTCCGAGGCCGCCGCGGGCAAGCTGAAGATCGCCGGAGGCAACGGCGACTCCTATGCGACGATGGACCAGATCGCGGCGTCGTGGGCGGCGGGCGAGGACGATCCGGCTATCGTCGCGCAGAGGCGGAAATGGAGCTACCAGGCGGGCGTCGACATCAACGGGGAGAGCGGCACCCGCAACCAGCTGGGCACGAACGTGATCTTCCGGGCGACGCTCAGGGGGCCCGATGACGCGCTCCAAATCTACACGGCGTACAACCGCCAGGTGACCGACGGGGAGAAGTCGGCCGACCAGTTCAAGGCGGGCGTCGACTACGGCGACAACTTCTCGCAGGCGACCTCGTGGTACGTCCGCGACGAGGCCGGCTTTGACCGCGTGAAGGAGATCACGTTCGACGACATGGCGGCCGCCGGCCTTGGCTATGACTTCATCAAGGCCAAGGATGTGACGCTGACCGGCCGGGCGGGCCTTTCGTACCGCAAGTACGAGTACTCCGCCGAAGCGGACACGGCGGCGCTGAGCGCGGTCGGCGGCGACGTCGAGCTCCAGTACTTGCAGAAGCTTGGAAAATCACAGCTGGCGGACAGGATCGCCTACCTGCCGGATTTCCAGGACGCGGCGAACTACATCATCACCCACGAATTCGCGTACGAGATCCCGATCACCAGGTCCCTATGGAAGCTGGCCATCGGGGTCTCGAACAGCTACGACAGCAGACCGGTCGATGACGTCAAAAGGCTCGACACGCTCTATTTCACGCGGCTCGAGCTCACGTGGGAGCGGCGCTGAAGGCCGTCAGGTCCCGTAGAGGCGGTCCCCGAAGTCGCCCAGCCCGGGAAGGATGTACTTGCGCGAGTTGAGCGCACGGTCGACGACGCCGACGTGGATCGAGACGTCGGGGTGGTGGCTCGAAACCTCGGCGACGCCCTCGGGGGCCGCGATGATGCAGACCAGGCGGGGCGCGGCGCCCCCGTGCTGCTTCACGGCGTCGATCGCCTGGGTTGCCGAGCCCCCGGTCGCAAGCATCGGGTCGACGACGAAGACGTGGCGGCCAACGAGCGGGGGCAGCTTGCAGTAGTAGGCGCGGGCCACCGCCGTCACGTGGTCGCGCTCCAGGCCGACATAGCCCACGCTCACGTCGGGGAAGACGTCAAGGAACGGCTGGACCATCGAGACCCCCGCGCGAAGGATCGCGACGACCACGATGGGCTGGTGCGTGAGCACCCTGCCGGTGGCGGGCTCGAGCGGCGTCTCGACCTCCTTAGGCTCGGTCGACAGGTCGCGCGTCGCGTCGATGGCGAGCATGAGCGTCAACTGGTAGGCGAGGGTCCGGAACGTCGCCGGCTTCGTCGTCTTGTCGCGCAGGTGGGTGATGATGTGGTCCCCCAGGGGGTGTTCGAGCACGCGCAGCATGGTGATTTACAATAGGTTCCTCTGGACCTTGCGTTCGAGGTGGTGCTCGAATTCGCGGCGCAGGGCCTTCTCCTTGCCGCGGAGCCCGGGCATCATGGGAATCCAGTTGTAGACCTCCTCGCGCAGGTGCCTCGGCATCACCGGCTCGGTCTCGCGCACGCGGTCGAGCGCCCGCACGACCGCGGCCGCGACCTCGTCGCACATGCGCTGTGCGTCGGCCGAGCTGTGCTGCCCGGCGAGCCGGATCACCTCGTCAAGCTTCCGCTGGCGCCTCCTCAGGATCGCCTTGTAGGCGGCAAGCCCGTCCAGGGAGACGACCACGGTGCGCGGAAAGAAGTTCACCATCGGGTTCCACTGCGGCGACCGGGGGGCGAACCCCCGGCGGTCGCTCCGGAGTACGACGGACGGGATGTCGGCGAATTTCGCCAACATGAACTCCGCCACGGTTCCGCTGTCGAGATCGGGCCCGTCGAAATTGAAGAGCGCCAGGTCGCATCCGACGAGCGATCTGAGATTGTGGTCGCGGATCGTGCGAGCTGCGGTCCCCCGGGGGTCGAAGTCCTGGGGAAGCGCGCAAAGGTACCTGCCGTGCGACTTCTCGTAGACCGCCTCCGCGAGGTAGGCGTTCCCGATGATGTGCTTCAGACTGAAGAGTTCTCCGCCGAAGAAGACATTGAGGCTGCGCTGCTTTTTCTTCATGGCGCCGGTTCCCGGACTAAACCGCGAAGCGGCCCCCCGGACAAACCAATTCATCCGGGTATTCCGCCGGTCACGGAAGCAGCTCGAGCGCGTGCTGCGCTGGCCCGGGCAGGAAGGGCGTCGGGTCCCCGCGGACCCAGGCCTCGTGGCCTGCGCGGAAATAGGGGGAGAGCGGATTGGCGCACTCGCCCCCCGGCATGTGGAAAATGCCCTCCTCCTCGTGTCCCGGGGAGACGACGAAGCGCTCGCTCGCTCCGTGCGAGGGTTCCTGGACGCGCGGCATGTGCGAATCCCCGGGGAGGGGATCGGCGGGCATGCGCAGCCAGAAGGACGCCCAGCGCGGCAGGCTGCGGGCGAACGGGTGCTCCATCTGCACCCTGTTGTGCTGGCCCCAGGTGGCGCTCGGCGGATCGACGCCCTCCTTTTCAAAGGACCCGGAGACGTCGTCCGCTGCGGCGGCCAGCAGGTCGTCCCATGAGCGGAAGGCGGGGTCGAGAAGGTGGGCCGGCCGGTCCCTGATGATCGCCTCCAGAGGATCCTCGTAATTGAGCCGCGACCAGCTGAAATCCGCATACCTTTCGACGCACGGCGCAAAGACCGGGTCGAAGACGCGGTGGGCGACCGCAAGCCGGAACGCGCGGACGGTCCGGTAGCCGACGGAGCCGACGTCCGCGCGTCCCTCCCAATTCCGGGCGGCCTGAAGGAGGCGGGCGCGCGACGGCTTCCTTGCCACTGCGTCCGGCCGGAGCGTCTCGAGGAGCAGCCTGTGCCAGGTGCCCATCAGGACTGCGCGGTCGTCCAGCTGGATGGCGAGCAGATCCCGCGGCCCGACGGGCGCCGCGCCGCGGATCAGCGCGTCCAGATCGTCGCGGATCTGGAGCGCGCGGGCGGCGATGTCGTAGCCCGAGTCGCCGAGCGCGGCGAGGGATTGTCCGCCGACCGTCCGGTTGTTTGCGGTCCAGAGCCGCCCGCCCTCGGGGGAGACGATGGATGGGACCTCCCCCGACGGGAGGTACCCGTCCCACCGGCGGTCCCCGTAGATCCATGTGACCGGGAGCCGGCCGTCGTATCCAACCCTTTTGGGAAGCAGTCCGGCGATCGTCCAGGCGATCTGGCCGGCGGAGTCTGCGACGACGAAATTCTGCGCGGGGATGCCCATGCGGTGCGCGACGGCAACCGCGGAGCGCACGTCCGGGGCATCCTCAAGGTCAAGGATGTCGAAGTTGGTCGCGGCAGGATCGTCCTCCGTCCAGTGGTACGCGAGCAGGCGTCCGTTGGGCCCGTCCCCGACAATGGGGCCCCAGACCGTCCACAAGGATTCCGCCGAAACGGGCTTCGATCCCCTTACGGCTATCGTCTCCGTCCGCCTTTCGAACGGCAGAAGGCCGGCCCCCGGGGGTCCGCGGTACAGGTCGGGGGACACCGTCGGGTCGACAATCAGGATGTCCCCGGTGCCGCAGTTGGAATTCGTGTATCCCCATGCGATCCGGCCGGTGCTGCCGGCGATCAGGGTCGGCGCGCCGGGCAGCGTGACGCCGGTCTCGGCGTGCCCGGGCCACCGGAGGGACATGCGGTACCAGATGTTCGGGACGCCGAGGTGCAGGTGCATGTCGTTCGCAATGATCGCGGAGCCGCCCGCAGCGTGGGCGCCCGACACCGCGAAATTGTTCGAGCCTGCCGTTTCGCGGTCACTCCAGCCTGCGCTGCCGGGGGCCTCCGAGCGGGCCATTCCCGCCCCGCCTCCGGATTCCCGGCTGCGGAGGTCCACCTCCGAGGCCGGCGGGATCGGCGCCTCGCGGGACGAGCTTCCGTCAAGCGGGGCGTCCCCGGGGACCGAGGCGGGTGCGAAGAACGCGAGCGATGCGGGGCCGAGCTCGCCGCGGATCGCCGAGAGCGTGCGCACATAGCGCCCCGCGCCATCCTGCAGGTCGATCGTCATCGCGTACGTGATGAGGGCGCAGTCCTCGGGCCGCCAGGGCCGGGGCTCCGCCCGGAGGACGATGTACTCCCAGGGTTTCGAGCCGAGGGCCGCGAGCCCCGCGTTGACGCCCTGCGCGTAGGCCTCGATGAGCGCGCGCCGGGCCGGGCTCTCCCGCGCGAGGACCTGCTGCGCCAGCCGGCGGAAACCGTGCATCCGCGCCGCCCTGTCCAGGGGCAGCGCCGCCCTGCCGAAGAGCTCGGACAGCTCGCCCGCGCCCCGGCGCCTGAGGAGATCCATCTGGAAGAACCTGTCCTGGGCGTGCAGCCAGCCCATCGCCCGCGCGACGTCAATCCGGCTGGAACCCTCCACCGTCGGCACGCCAAGCGCGTCGCGCGAGATCCTGACCGGGGAGGCGAGGCCCGGAAGCGGCGTGGAGCCGTCGAGCCTGGGCAGGCCTGCGATCATGCGGCTCCGCAGCCAGAGGCCTGCGGCCGCCGCGGCGACGGCAAGGACTGCGCACAGGAGCCCCGCGGCGGCGAGGACGCGCCTTGTTGCGGCCCGGGCTGTCATGGAGGGCCGAACACCTTGACTATCCTATCCACCAATACCGAAGGCGCCTGGGCGGCGTCCAGGGTGAGAGCGTCCGTCGGCTCCTCAAGGGTTTCGAACTGGGACCGGAGCAGCGACTCCCCCATGTAATGGCCGATGCGCCCGGAGAGGCGGCCCCTTATGAGGGCGAAATCCCCGCGCAGGTGGACGTACCTGCTGTGCGCCGGGTCGGGCGTGAGCGCGCTCCGGAACGCCTCCTTCAGGGCGGAGCATGCGACCACGGCCTTTGCGCCCCGGGCGGCGCGCGACTCGATGTCGGCGCGGATCGCAGCGAGCCATGGCGCGCGGTCGGAGTCGTCGAGGGGAATGCCCGCGGACATCTTGGAGACGTTGGTGGCGGGATGAAGGGCGTCGGAGTCGCGGAACTCCCAGCCAAGGGCCCCCGCGAGGGCCTGCCCCACCGTCGTCTTGCCGCACCCGGAGACGCCCATCACGACCACGAGCGACAGCGGATGGGGCTCCCAAGAGCACGTCGCGCCGGCGGGGCGGCCCTCGTCGAGGTCGATGAGCTCGCAGAAGGTCTCCGGCCGCCGCCCCGCGAGACCATATTCCGCGGCGCGCTCGCGGAGCGCGCCGCTCCGATCGTCCCTCCAGCCGATCTTCGTCATGAAGCTGTTCCACACCACGCATTCCTCATCGCTCCGCGCCGTCCCGTTCTCGTGCGCCCAGCGGAGGATCTCCTCGTCGCATCCCCCCTGGAGCGCTCGCTCGCGAAGGCTGGTGTAGTCGACGCCGAGGAAACGGCAGCACCGGGCGTCGAACAGCTGAAGCCTGGACTCTCCCAAGTTTGCGTGGTAGTCGGGCGGGAGGGCGTCCCTGGCGTGCAGCCGGATCTTGTCGAGCATCCGGCCGAAGACGACAATGCGCCCGACCTTGGCATGGGGGCTCCTGAGGCCGGTTACTCGGGGCATGGGGTCGGGGCGGGATTCATGCTAGTCGCGCAGCAGATAGACCAGGGTGCACAGGGCCGCAAACGCGACGGTGGGAGCGATCACCCAAAGGGGGCTCACCGGCACGTGGTAGCGGGCAAAAAGCCAGACGACAATGACGCTCTTCAGCGCGATGACCGCCCAGCAGGCCGCGATAACGCGCTCGACCCGCAGGTTCCTCGGCACCTTTCGGCTCACACTGACCCCGCGCACGAAGCCCCGCTCATAGTCGCCGGAGGGCCGGCGGTTGATCAATCGCACGAAATCAGCGAGCATGAGGGGTGAAACCCGGCAACAACGAACGCGAGGCGCGCCGGTCTCAATGCTTGGGCTGGGCCTTTCCCGCCCGGACCGGCCCGCCCGAGGGGGCTCTTCCGTACCGTGAGGCCAGTTCCGCCAGATACGCCGCCATCCCCCCCTGGGCGAGTTGCTCGAGATGCCCGGCGGACAGCCTCCAGCGCCAGTTACCCTCCGGCTTGCCCGGGGTATTGAGGCGCGCCTCCGAACCCAGGCTGAGAAGGTCCTGCGCGGGAATCACGGCGATCCAGCTCACGGCCGCGTACGCGGCGCGGATGAAGTCCCAGCCGATCTCGTCCCCGCCGACTCGCAGATACCGCCGCGCATGGTCCCGCGTCGCGGCGCCGGCCGTCGCGTACCACCCGAGCGTCGTGTCGTTGTCATGGGTCCCGGGGTAGACGACCCCGTTGGGGCGCAGGTTGTGCGGCAGGTAGGCATTCGTAGCGTTGCCGCCGAACGCAAACTGCAGGACCGCCATCCCCGGGAGCCCGGTGTCGCGCAGCAGCGCCTCCACGGACGGGGTCAGCAGGCCCAGGTCCTCGGCTATGATCCTTGCGTCCGGGAACGCCGAGCTCACCGCGCGGAAGAAACCCAGCCCGGGGCCCTGCCGCCATTCGCCCGCCCGTGCGTTCAGCGCGGGAAGGGGGATCCGCCAGTATGTGTCGAAGCCTCGGAAGTGGTCGATCCTCACGACGTCGTACATGTCGAACGAGGCTCGAAGGCGTTCCTTCCACCACGCGTAGCCGTCCGCCGAGTGGACCTCCCACCGATAGAGGGGATTGCCCCAGAGCTGGCCGTCCTCGGAGAAATAATCGGGGGGCACGCCCGCCACAGCGACCGGGCGGCCGTCCTGCGCAAGCTCAAAGAGCCCGGGACGGACCCACGCGTCCGCCGAGTCTGCCGCGACGAAAATGGGGATGTCGCCGATTATTCCGATTCCGCGCCGGGCGGCCTCGGCCCTGATGCGGCGCCATTGGGCGAAGAACAAGTATTGATAGAACTGGTGCGCGTCCGCCTCGTCGTTGAGCTGCTTGCGCAGCGCCGGCGCCAAGGAGGAGAACGACCGCGCGCCCTGGGGCCATTCCCACCAGGCGCGGCCCCCAAAATGGTCCTTGAGCGCGCGGAACCAGGCATAGGGCTCGAGCCACGAGGCCTGGGCCGCCCTGAATTCCGCGAAGCCCTCGGCGCCGAGCGCGGGGGATCCCGCGAGCTTGTGCCGGCTGAATGCGCGCCGCAGCAGCGGCCATTTGAGCCGGAAAAGAGCGCCGAAGTCCACAGAATCGGCCCCAAGCGAGGCCAGGGGCGCTATTTCGTCCGCGCCAAGGAGCCCGCCGGCGACCAGGCCCTGCAAGTCGATGAGATAGGGGTTGCCCGCGAATGCGGAGAAGCACTGGTAGGGGGAGTCGCCGTAGCCCGTGGGACCGAGCGGGCAGACCTGCCACCACGTCATTCCCGCGGCCTGGAGGAATTCGAGAAAGCGCAGGGCGGCCCCGTCAAACGTTCCGATGCCCTGGCCTCCCGGGAGGCTTGTCGGATGCAGGAGCACGCCTGCGGATCTCGACGATAGCCAGTTGAACAGGGGATCGAGGTTGGCGGCCCGCGGTGTCATCGCGCCCCATCTTGCCGCGGCGCCCGCCGGGGCGAAGCCCAAAAGAAGGCGCCCAAATGGCCCGGCGCCCCGCCATGGCCCCCGGCGCTGGATCGGCCTTCGATGGTGGAAAAAACACCTTTTTGGGATATGGTCCGTCTAGCCACTCGGCTGAAGAACGAATTGAAACTCTCGCTCCACGGATTCACAGGGTCAACAAGAGGCTAAGCATGAAAATGTTACGTCTGCTCTCATCGATTCTCGGTTTGGCAGGCGCCGGTGCGCTCCACGCGGCAGACAATCCCGCCTCCCGGACCGAGGTGGTTTTTGACCACCCGGAGAAGTTCACCGACGTGAAGGACTCCTACAGCCCGACTGAAAAGGGACAGGCAGCCATCCTGGCAGACATCCGCAACTTCCTGGTGAGCCGGACCGAATCGTTGATCCCCGAGGGCTACAAGCTGAAGATCACCTTCACCGACATCGACCTGGCGGGGGATTTCGAGCCGTGGCGCGGGGCCCAGTACGACAATGTGCGCATTGTAAAAGCCATCTACGCGCCCGCCTTCAAGTTTACCTATGCCGTGACCGACCCGTCCGGCAAAGTGGTCAGGCAGGGTTCGGAGAACATCCGCGACCTGAATTTCCAGGTGAGGGTCACGATCAACCTCAGCGACCCGCTCCGCTATGAGAAGGACATCCTGGACGACTGGGCGCGCTCGACGCTTAAGGGCCTAAAAAAGCCCTGAATCCGCAAAAGGGCCGGGCGCGCGGTTTTGGCTTGCGCCCGTGTCGCAGGCGTGCAGGGTATGACGCATCGTTAGAGATAGCGTTTTGGTGACAGCTTCTGGTGAGTCGTTGGCTGAGCGGTTTGCTCAAGTGATGATTTCGAAACCCGACGGTGGGAACGGACTGGCAGCGGACGGTGGCTCTACGAACATCACATCATGAGCAATTCCAAACTATACGTTGGAAACCTCTCGTTCAAAACAACCGAAGACGAGCTACGCACGCATTTCGGCCAGTTCGGAACCGTTACCGACGTTTACGTCGCCATGGACAAGATGACGGGCCGCCCGCGCGGCTTCGCCTTCGTCACCATGGGAACGGCTGAAGAGGCCAAGGCTGCAGCCGAGAAAGTCAACGGCGTCGAGCTCGGCGGGCGTCAACTGACCGTCAACGAGGCCCGTCCCAAGGAAGATCGCCCCGGCGGCGGCTTCGGCGGCGGCGGCGGCGGTGGCGGCCGCGGCTTTGGCGGCGGCGGCGGCGGTGGCCGCGGCTTCGGCGGCGGCGGCGGTGGCGGCGGTCGCAGCGACCGCGGCGAGCGCCGTTACTAAACGGGGCGCACTGCGCAAATTTGCAAGGGATGGGGGCCCCAACGGGCCTCCATCCTTTTTTTTGCCATGCCCGCACCGGCCATCAAGAGACATCTGGCGGCGCTACTCAAATGCGACCGTTGCCCCCGGATGCACAAGCCGGTCGTCGTCGGCCGGCCGGTTGAGAGCAGGATCATGCTCGTCGGCCAGGCTCCCGGAGACAGGGAGCCCCTGCTGGGACGGCCTTTCGCATGGACGGCCGGCAAGACGCTCTTCAAGTGGTTCTCCGGAGCCCTCGGCTGGAGCGAGGATGACGTCCGCGACCGGATGTATTTTGCAGCCATTTGCCGCTGCTTTCCCGGAAAGCTTCCCAAGGGAGGTGACCGCGTGCCATCGCCCGGCGAGATCGACGCCTGCGCGCCTTGGCTGGAGCTCGAGTACGAGCTTCTCCGGCCTGCGCTCGTGATTCCCGTCGGAAAGCTTGCGATCGAGCGTTACCTTGGGCCGGCGCCGCTCAAGGAGCATGTCGGAAGAAGCTTTCGCGTGAGCCTTTCCGGGCGCGACGCGGATTGCATCCCTCTCCCTCATCCCTCGGGAGCATCGCCCTGGCACCGGATGGAGCCCGGCAGGACGCTGCTAGCCCACGGGCTCGGCCTCATTGCGGCGCATCCCGCCGTCACCGCTCGTTTCTTGACGCAGGCGTCCGGCCTTGCAGGGTAGTCGGGCATGCAACCCCTCCGGATCATCGCCGCCATCTGCGCCCTGGCATCCGCTCCGGTGGTTCTTCACGCCCAGCGCGAAAAGCTGTCCCTGGAGGATCTCGAATTCGTCGAAAAGAAGTGGCCGCAGGCCAGGATATCGAATACGGGTATCCGCTACATAATAGAGGATGAGGGCAAGGGGCCCCTCCTGCAGCCGGGCGACATGGTGATGGTTCACTACGTTGGTAAATTGCTCAACGGCAAGGTGTTCGACCAAAACCATGACGACAAGCACCCGTTCACGTTCCGGGTTGCCCGCGGCTATGTGATCGAGGGCTGGGACCAGATACTGCAATTGATGCGGCCGGGCGACAAATGGCTCGTGATCATCCCGGCTGAACTTGCCTACGGCCGCAAAGGCAGCCCGCCCAAGGTTCCAGGCTATGCGACGCTTGTCTTTGAGATCGAGGTGCTTGGCATCAAGAAGGACGCCTGATCACTTCGCCTGCTGGGCCGCGTCGGTGTAGCTGAACTTCAGCTTGAATTCGGCGGCGGCCTGAGTCCGGGCGTCGGCGGACGACTTGCCCTGGATAACAAGTTCGTTTGCCCGCTTGTCGATCCAGCGGTGCATGAAATCCTTCTCGACTTCCGTCGCAAAGGTCGGGCTTTGCTTCGGGGCCACCGGATTCTTCTTCTTGGAGAATATGTGGCAGGCGGAACTTGCGAGGAGCAGCGTGGCGGCCAGCGTGAGCAGAACAAGGCGTTTCATAGTGCAGTCAGAGAAGGGTGGGGTTTGCCGCGTAGACCGCGAGTGAATCTTTTTGGTTTCGTCTCGCTCGGTAAGGTGTTCTTCTACGCTAAATGAGCGACGAGCCCCAACCGCTTCGCCTAAAACCGCGCCCGCCACCGCCGGCAGGGCCGGCGGCTGAGCCGGAGACTGGCACGCTGCAGCCCGCTCCCGCGCCGGGAGCCGGCCAGGGGGAGGGGATCGGCCGGCTACGCCTGAAGGCGCGATTGAACCTTCCCGACGCAGCGTTGACGCAGGCCGTTCCCGACATTGCAGTCGCGGAGCCGCCCGTTCCGCCGCCCGCCCCCCCCTCCGGGGGTTTCCCGCTTCCGGAGCCAGTCGCGGCCGCCGATCCCGAGTCGGAGGATCTGCCGAAATTCAAGCTGCGGCCCAAGATCACCGTGGCGCAGTATCCTCCCCAGGAGTATAAGGGGGCGCCCCCGCCGCCCCTGCCCCCGTCGTCCTCCTCTCCAGCCTTGCCGCGGCAGTCCTCCTCTCCACCCCTGCCGCCCTCATCCGCCTCTCCACCGCTCCCGCCCCTTCCCGTGAGCGGGGGGGCCGCCCCGCCCTTTCCCATTCCCGGCCATCGTTCGCAGTCCATGCCGCCGATGTCGATCCTGGCCGCCCCGCCACCTCCGCCCCCGGGATCGGTTGCGGAACCTCCGGGGCCTCCGGGATCGATGCCGCGTCTTTCACTTTCAACGGCGCCAGACCTGTCGGGATCCAAAGGCACCCATGTCCCGGGAACGGAAGGCCTGCCGAAGGTGGGAGGCAAACCGGTGGTTGCGAAGCCGGGGAAGACGGCGGCGGTCTTGCGAAAACGGCCCGCGCTTGGGCCGTTGGCAAAGGTGGGCCTCACCGTTGTCGTGATCGCCATCGGGGTGGGCGGCTTCTACAGTTACAGGATATTCTTCCCAGCCCCGTCTCCGGTCATGAAGATCAGGCTGCCGGCGATCGCCAAGCCGGTGGCGCCCTCCAGTATGAAGCTGCCGGACGGCCAGCCCAAGGGCGCGTTGCCGGACGAGCTTGCCGAAAAAGGCCAGGAGCAGGCAAAGGCGGACGAGGTGACGCCCGGTCAGGTGCCGACGCCGACTCCAAACCCGGGGGCCAACGTCGTTGAGACGGTGATGGCCGATTCCGCCATCACCAACGACGTCAAGGTGAGCAGCACCCCGATCGACGCCGCGATGGCCGCGAGCGCCGCATTCCGGGCGTTTGTCGCAGGCGCCACCATCGGCGGTGTCTTTCAGGGGGCTCCTTCGAGGGCCCTCATCAACGGCACGATCGTGCGCGAGGGCCAGGTCGTGGACAGCGGGCTCGGCATAGCCTTTGAACGCATCGACCCCGGCAAGAAGGTCATCTATTTCAAGGACTATACGGGCGCCGAGGTCTCGAAGAATTATTGACGGGTCACGGAGCCGCCTCGCGGCGGCTCACCAGGTCTCGACCGGGCCCCGCGGCACCGGGATTCCATCGCGGGCGAACACGCCGGCATTGTCATCGCCGCCGAGGAACGAGGGCGACATCGGAGCCGGGCGGTATTTCGGAAGCAGCTCGCCCGACGGGTCGCAAAAGGCGGCGCGCCACGCAACGTACCCCGAGATCACGGCCTCGAAGTCGGCCTTGGACTCGATCGCGAGGATCCCCTGCTTGAACGCCTTCGCGGGTCCGAAACGCCTCGCGTACCAGGGCGCGACCTTCCGGAAGAGCCTCGCCCCGCGGTCTTCGCCGTAGAACTCGCAGTACCGGTCGAAATGGAGCCTCATGACCCGGATTCGCTCGCCGAAGCCGGGTTCCGGCAGGAGCACCCCGGTCCGAAGGAGATGATCCGTCCTGCGGAAGATCCAGGGATCATAGAACGCGCCGCGCCCGATGCTCACGCCCGCGCATCCGGTCTCGGCGATCATGTGCCGGGCGGCCCCTGGGGTCGTGACGTCGCCGTTGCCGATGACGGGGACCGACCGCACAGCGCCGACGACGGCGCGAATCCCCGCAAGGTTCACCGTCCCCGAGAAACCCTGGGCGCGCGTTCGCCCGTGGACGAAGACTGCGGCGACTCCCGCATCCTCGAGCGCCTTTGCGAGGTAGGGGGCCGTGATATTCTCCGAATCCCAGCCTAGGCGCATCTTCGCGGTCACGGGAATCCCGATCGCCCCGACCATCCCGCGGACAAGCCCCGCGGTCTTCCCGAGCTCCGTCATCATCGCCGAGCCCCCGCCGACCTGCGTCACCTTCCTCACCGGGCATCCCATGTTGATGTCGACCGCCTGCGCGCCCATGTCCTCGCACAGGACTGCGGCGTCGCGCATCTCATCGGGAACGCTTCCGAAGAGCTGTATCGCCAGCGGCCTGTCGCCCGCGCACGATTCCACCAGCTTGAGCGCGGCCGGATTGCGCTCGATGAGCGAGCGTGCGTTCACGAGGTCCGTCGTGGCCCAGCCCAGCCCCCCGAGCTCGCGCAGCGTGAGCCGCATCGGCAGGTTCGTGTAGCCCGCGAGCGGCGAGAGAAAAAGGCTGGAAATGGTCTCGATTTTTCCAATGCGCATACCAAATTGCGCAGGATGCCCAGGCTCCGATCGTCCGCAACCGGCAACTGACAGGGGACGCGCTGACGCTGGACCTTATGGAGGAGACCCCGCCGACCGCCAAACCCCTGAGCCTGCTGGTCTACGGTCCCGAGGACCACCTGCCGCTCGGGCCGGCGATCCTCGTAAGCCTTCAGCAGGTCGCCGCGATGGTCGTCGGAGTCGTGACCCCCGCGCTCATCCTGTCGCATGCGCTTCACTTTGCCCCTTCGGACGCCTCGTACCTGGTGAGCATGGCGCTCGTCGCGGCCGGATTGGGAACGTTCCTTCAGACGGCGAAGTTCGGAATCGTGGGCTCCGGCCTGCTGAGCGTCGGGGGCACGAGCTTCGCGTTCCTCCAGCCGCTCATCAACGCCGGCAGGGCCGGAGGGCTTCCGCTCATGTTCGGGATGTCGCTCGCATGCGTCCCGGTGCTTTTCCTCTTCGTCCCATTCCTTTCCAGGCTGAGGCGAGTCTTCACGCCGCTCGTGTCCGGGATCGTTGTGCTGCTGATAGGCCTCTCGATCATTCCGGAGGCGACGCCGGGCATCATCGCTCCGGTCGCCGCGAATGCGCCTGTATGGGCGGGAGTGGCGATAGCAGCCGTGGTGATCGCGGTCGTCCTCCTCGCCCAATCGGTCGGCGGAACGAGGGCCAGGCTTGCGAGCATCCTTCTCGGGGTGCTGGCCGGCTACCTGACCTGCGGGTTCTTCGGATGGCTCCACCGCCCCGCCGGGGAAGGAGACCCATTGATGATGGTGCCGCGAATCCTCCCGCACGGGGCGGCCTTCCAATGGAAGTTCGTGGTTCCCTTTGCGTTCATCTATGTCGCCACGCTCCTCGAGGCCCTTGGCGACATGACCGCGACCTCGCAGCTCTCCGGGCTCGAGACCGAGGGGCCGGCCTACTGGGCCCGGCTGCGGGGCGGGGTGCTTTCGGACGGGATCACGTGCGCCATCTCCGGGTTCATAGGCTCGTTTCCGAGCACGACGTATGCGCAGAACAACGGCGTGATCCAGATCACCGGGGTTGCGAGCCGCCACATCGGGAAATGGATGGCTGCGATCCTCGTTCTGCTGGGGCTCTTCCCGGCGGTCAGCCAATGGGTGACCGCGATGCCGCAGCCGGTGCTTGGAGGGATGGCGATCCTGCTCTTCGGCCTGGTCGCAGTCGCCGGGCTGCGCCTGATCATGCTGGACGGCCTCACCCACCGGGACGGGCTCATCGTCGCATTGTCGCTCGGAATCGGGCTCGGGACGGCCTCCCAGACCGCGTGGGTGCAGACCCTGCACCCGATCATGCAGACGTTGTTCGCGTCGGGCGTGTCGGCGGGCGGGCTCACCGCGCTGGCGCTCAACATAGTCCTGCCGGGCGCGAGGACCCGGGGGGAGCGGACCCGCTGACGGGCTTCAGCCCGAGACGAGCTCGCGGGCCAGCCGGTTGTGGTGCTCCAAGATGGGCTGGAGGTCGACGGTCGCGAGCCGGCCCTCGTCAACCACCACGCGCCCGTCAATGACGACCCACGAGGCCCGCTCGGGCGCGCAAAAGACGAGCGCGGCGACCGGGTCGTGAAGGGCGCCCGCAATGTTTGCCCCGCGCAGATCGAATGCGGCGAAATCCGCGGCCATCCCCGGGGCGAGGGCGCCGATGTCATCGCGCCCGAGAACGCGGGCCCCGCCGACCGTGGCCAGCTCGAGCGCCTGGCGCGCGCCCATTGCGGACGCGCCCAGACCCACGCGCTGGAGAAGCATGGCCTGGCGCGCCTCGCCCAGGAGGCTGCCCGCGTCGTTCGAGGCCGAGCCGTCGACGCCGATCCCCACCGGGACGCGCTTCGCGATCATGCGGCTGACCGGCGCGATGCCGGAACCGAGGCGCATGTTTGAGCAGGGGCAGTGCGCCACCCCCGTTCCGGTCCGGCCGAACAGGTCGATTCCGGCGTCGTCCAGCTTGACGCAGTGCGCGTGCCAGACGTCCTGGCCGACCCATCCGAGCTCCTCGGCGTATTGCGCGGGGCTCATGCCGAACCTCTCGAGGCTGTAGGCGACGTCGCTGTCGTTCTCGGCGAGGTGCGTGTGGAGAGAGACTCCAAGCGACCTTGCGAGCCTTGCCGATTCGCGCATGAGGTCGCGGCTCACCGAAAAGGGCGAGCATGGGGCGACCGCTATCCGCCGCATCGCGAAGCGTCTGGGATCGTGGTGGGCCTCGATCACGCGCTGCGTGTCGGACAGGATGGCTGGCTCCCCCTCGACAAGGCTGTCCGGCGGATGGCCCCCGCGGCTCCGTCCGACGCTCATGCTGCCGCGGGCGGCGTGGAAGCGCATGCCGATCTCGGCCGCCGACTCGAGGCTGTCCTCGAGGCGGCACCCGTTGGGGTAGAGATAGAGGTGGTCGCTCGACGTGGTGCACCCCGAGAGGATGAGCTCCGCCATGGCCGTGAGGGTGGAGACCCTGATCATCTCCGGCGTGATCCGTGCCCAGATAGGATACAGCGCCTCGAGCCACCCAAAGAGCCCGGCATCCTGGGCCGAAGGAACGGCCCGCGTCAGGCTTTGGAACATGTGGTGGTGGGTGTTGACGAGGCCCGGGACAACCGCGTGCCCCGCCAGGTCCAGCACACGGTCCGCGGTCGCCGGCAGCTCCGCCGCCCTTCCGACCGCGGCGATCCGGTTGCCTTCCGCAAACAGTCCGCCGCCCCGGATCTCCCTGCGGCGACCGTCCATGGTTACGAGGACATCCGCGTTGCGGACGAGGAGCGTTGGACAGGGGGCCGCGGGGGGGGTCATAGGGCCCGCACCGCCGCCCTCATCCGTGCAAGGCCGTCGGCGAGCGTGGACCTCGGGCAGCCGAAGTTGATCCGGACGTGACTGCCGCGCGTGGCCCCGAATGGCACGCCGTCGCTCAGCCCCACGCCGTGGGACTCGAAATGCCTCACCGGGTTGTCCAGGCCGAGCTCCCCGACGTCCAGCCACGCAAGGTAGGTTGCCTCCACGGGCGCCTCTATCCGGATCCCCGGGATCTCGCGGGAAACGAAGTCCGTGAGGAAATCCCGGTTGGCGCGTAGGTAGGCGATGAGGGCCTCCCGCCACGGCGCGCCGCCGCGGTATGCGGCCTCGCAGGCGGCATAGCCGAGCGCGTTGACCTCCGCGACGATGCCCGCGCACGCCCCGGAGAAACGCGCCCGCAGGGCGGGATCCGGGATGATGGCGAACGAGGCGCCAAGGCCGGGGATGTTGTAGGTCTTGCTCGGGGCCATCAGGGTGACGGTGCGCGCCGCCTCGGGGGGCGCCGCGGCGGCGAGGGGCTCGTGCACGGCGCCCGGATCCAGGAGGAGGTCGCAGTGGATCTCGTCGGAGACCAGCACGAGGCTGTGGCGCGCGCAGAACCCGGCGATCCGCGCGATCTCGTCGCGGCTCCAGACGCGGGCCACCGGGTTGTGCGGATGGCAGAACAGGAGGACCCTGGTGCGCGGCGTCACGGCGCCCTCGAGCGCGTCCCAGTCGATCTCCCAGCGCCGCGCGCCGCGATTGAGCGCAAGGGGAACGCTCCGGGTCACCCGGCCCCCGTTCCTTGGCGCCGAGGAGAAGGGGGGATAGACCGGCGACAGGCTGAGGACCTCGTCTCCCGCGTCCGCGAAGGCGAGGACGCAGACGTTCAGGGCGCACACCAGACCCGGAAGCCATACGATCCAGGACGGGTCCGTCTTCCAGCCGTGCCGCATCGCGAGCTCCCCAACGACGGCGTCGACCGTCGACTGGGCGGGCCGCGCGTAGCCGAAGATCCCATGGGCCACTCGGCGATGGAGGGCGTCGACGATCGCCGGGGCGACCTCAAAATCCATGTCGGCGACCCACATGGGAAGCACGTCCCGGCCGGCGTACTTCTGCCATTTCTGCGAGTCGGTGCCGCGGCGGTCGCGCGGCGTGTCGAAATCGAAGGTCATCGGGGCGCCGAGCGAACCACATAGCCCGGTGGATTCCGATTGTTTTCTGTTCGTGGGACCCCGGGGACCGATCGCGCTCAGGCGCGCGCGAAGAGGGGAACGATCCGCATTTCGGGAACGGTGACCAACCCCTTGTCCGTGATGCGGATCTCGGGGATGACGGACAGGGGGATCAGGTTGAAGCCCATGTAGGGGAGCATGCAGCCGGCGGCCTTCCATGCGCGCTTCAGCCGCGTCGTCTCGGCAGCTACGGCGGTAGCCCGTTTGTCGGAGATGAGCCCCGCGACCGGGAGTGCGACCCTCGCGGCGACCTTCCCGCCGCGCACGACGCACACCCCGCCGCGCATCCGCCTGATTTCTGCGAGGGCCCTGCGCATGTCGGGCTCGTTCCTTCCCGCCAGGATGATATTGTGGGCGTCGTGGCCCACGGAGCTCCCGACGGCCCCGTCCCTGAGCCCGAAGTCCTTGAGAAGGCCGTGCGCGACCGCGCCCGACTTGCCGTGGCGCTCGACGACCGTGACGAAGCACAGCCGGTGCCGCGCGAGAAGCCCGGCCCATGCCTCGCCGGGGCGGGGCTTGAGGGGGATCCGGTCGTGGAACAGGATGATCTTGTGAAGCGCGGTCCGGATGACGTTTGCCGTGACCGGGCCCTTTGGAAGCGCGGGCACGAGGACGGGCTTTTCCGGCAGCTTCACCGTTTCGTACGCTGCCCGGGGATACCTGTAGCGCCTGGAGAGCGCCCTCTCGAGCGCCGGCGTCACCTTGCCGTACCTGACCACGAGCTCGCCCCCGAACCACGTGCACTGCGGCTCGAGCGTGTCGTTGAGAAGCACCAGGTCGGCGCGCCTCGCCGGCGCCAGCCCGCCGATCTCTCCGTCCATTCCGAACCGCGTGGCAGGGTGAAGGGAGCCCAAGCTCCAGGCCGTGGTCGCCCTTATCCCAGCCTTCACCGCGGAGCGCACGACCCAGTCCATCCCGAACAGGAACAGGTCGTCGGCATCGCGGTCGTCGGTGCAGACGCAGACCCGCTTCGGATTGGCGCCGAGCTCGGTCAGCGCCCTTATGGCGAGGGGAAGGGAGTTCCACGGGGTCGTGGGCGGGCCTCCGCGAAGGAAGACCCAGACGCCGCATTCAAGGAAGTCGTCGGCGATCTCCCGGTCGATCGCCTCGTGGGTGTCCGAGATCCCGGAGGCCGCGCCCGCCGCCACGAATTCGCGCCCGTAGATGTGGCCGGAGACGGGAAGCCCGCGCCTGAGGGCCTCGCGCAGGACCGCATGGCTTCTCCGATCCCCCATCGCCACCTGCACAAAATCCATCTTCTCACCAAGCCCGACCGCCTCGGGCCAGCGGTCGAAAATCCGGCCGATCTTCCGCGGCGTGAGGTCGCCCCCCGCCGTCTCGAGCCTCGGGCCCGTCGCCGGGACCGTGCTCGGGACCGTGAGGAAGATCGAGAGCGGCGCCCGGCGCGCATCCTCGAGCATCCACTCGATTCCCCTCGCGTCGCAGACGTTCCCGATCTCGTGGCTGTCGCAGAAGATCGTCGTTGTTCCGTTGAGCAGCGCGGGCTCGGCGTACGCGCACGCGGTCATCATCGAGCTTTCAATGTGGATGTGGGGGTCCACAAGCCCCGGGGCCACGATCCCTCCGCGGGCGTCAAAGAAGCTGACCCGCGACCCCTTGGGAGGCCTGCACGAACCGGCGGGTTTGACGGCCGCGATCCGGCCGGACTTGATCCAGACCTCCCGGCTCCCGTGGATCCGCTCGGTGTAGGTTGAGAGGATCCGCGCTCCGGTGACGACGAGATCCGGGAGCTCGCGGCCCATTGCGACGGCGGCAAGCTCGCGCGTGACCCTGTGGAGAGGGGGTACGGAAAAGCGTGTGAGACCCATCCGGCACCCTTATGTCACGGAGATCCGGCGAGGCGAGCCGTTACCATCCGGGCGCGGCGAATGGGGGCGGAGGAAACAGGGTTCCCGGGGGGCAGGCGAACCGCGGTAGGCCGCACACGAGGAATCCCCGGGGACGGCTGCCTGCGGCCGTGTGCAAACCCTGCGCAGGGGAATGTCCCACACTGGGTAGAGGATTCACAGGCGGCGCGGATGTTGTGACCATAAATAGTTGATATGCAAGTAGGTTATGATCCAGGCGCCGCAGGCATCGGACATGCAGCTAAGGGGTTACTATGAGCCTAATACGCTACACTAATCCCAACGCACTCGGCATTGCCCCGACCGCCGGTCTCGGCGGCCGATTCCCGCGAGGGGACATTGAGGATCAGATCGACTGGCTGTTCGGAACGGCGCTGGCCGGCGTGAACCGCGACGCGATCGTCGAGGGCTCCCTCTCCATCCAGGCTTCCCGAAAGGAGAAGTCCTGCGAGGGCGAGAGCACCGTCACCTTCAACCGCCTGGTCAGCATTCAGGACGAGGTCCAGGCCTACAAGGTTTCGGCTGCCTATAGAGAACGGCATCCTGACCGTGACGCTTCCCAAGAAGGAGAAGGCCAAGCCGAAGTAGATCACCGTGTCCGTCAACTGAACCCCGGCGATTCCGAAAACCAGGGGGAAACACCACATCACTGTTCAACACACTCATCCCATCATTCCACCACGGCACGCACGACAACGATGGCGACCCTCGCCCGCTTTGCAGGCCGTATTTCGAAATTGACGAAACCGACGGGGCCTACGGCGGGACGGTCTACATGCCCGGCGTCTCCAAGGGGGGCTCGAGATCACCGCTGAGGGCGGTGAGATCCGGATCACCGGCAAGCGCGCGACGAAGCTGCCCGAGGGCGTGACCGCCCTCCACCGTGAATCGTCCGACGCCGCGTTCGAGCTCGTCCTCACGCATGACAGCACCGTCAACACAGGGAAGATCGAGGCGCAGCTGAAGGACGGCATCCTTCGCGTGGCGCACGCAAAGGCCGAGTCGGCCAAGCCGCGGAAGATTGCCGTCAGCTGACCGGCCGAGTTTGCAGAGGCCCGGAAGCTCTGGGGGATTCCGGCCTTTTGCGTTTGCGGGCCGCCCCGTCCCGCCGAGGATTGGCGGCGCCCGGCTGCGCCCGGGCGACGCTCCGCGAAAACGATATGAATCCCAAACAAGACGAAAGCCGGGCTGGCCCCGTGCTGCTCTACGACGGGGCGTGCGGCCTCTGCAACCGCGCCGTGCGGTTCCTGCTCGGGATCGACCGGCGGGGCGTCCTTCGCTTCTGCACGCTGCAGGGCGGGCCGGGACAGGCGTGGCTGCGGGCGCACGGGCTGCCTCCCGGCGACCGGGAGAGCATGGTCTTTGTCCGCGACTGGAACGGCGGCGGAAATGCAGGGAGGGACGCCTATGCGCTCCGGACCGGAGCGCTCGTGGCCGCGCTCGAGGCATGTGGCGGCGCCGGCCGCGTCCTCGCCTGGATCCGATTCGTCCCAAGGCCGCTTCGGGACGGCGGCTACCGGCTCATCGCGCGGCTCAGATACCGGCTGTTCGGCGAGTGGAAGGCCCGGCCGCTTCCCAGGCCCGAATGGCAGGATCGGTTCATTGACGGCCCTCCCTTCTGGGAAGGAGCGACGCCCCGACCGACAGGGCGAGCAGGGCAGTGATGATGGCGAGCGAAGCAGCCGTGGGGATGCGGACCCACGGCTCAGCGAGCATCTTAACGCCCACGAACGAGAGAACGGTTGCGAGCCCCGCGTTCAGATAGCGGAGCGTCCTCATGGCCCCGCTCACGACAAAGAAGAGAGATCGCAGGCCCAGGATCGCGAACAGGTTGGACGCCACCGCGATGGCTGCGTCATGGGTCACCGCGAGGACGGCCGGAAGCGAGTCGAGCGCAAAGACGAGGTCGGCCGCCTCGAGCGCGGCAAGCGCGGCCAGGGTCGCCGGGACCCTCCCGGCGAAGAACCGGATCGCGGGGTTCCCGGTGGGGTCGAATGCCTTGCGGCCCCTTCTCGTCGCGATCCGGATGCCGGCGGCTAGAACCAGCGCCCCGAAAACCGGGATGATCCACGTGAACCGCCCGATCGCGCCGACTCCCGCGATCAGAAGCGCCGAGCGAAACACGATTGCTCCGGAGAGGCCCCAGAAGAGCAGGCGGCGGCGGCGCAGCGGATCCACGCGGAACTGCTCGAACACCAGCGCAAAGACGAAGACATTGTCCGCGCTCAGGCTCAGCTCGATCAGGTAGCCCGCGAGGTACTGCTGCGCGGGCTCCGCTCCTCGGCGTAGCCAGATGGCGCACCCATATCCGAGACCCAACAGCACGCAGGTCAGAGCGACGAGGCCGTCCCTGGCCCGGAGGGCCCCTGATGGAGCCTCGGTTCGTGTTGGCGGAGTCATCGCGGCGCTTCTGGTCCGCCTTGACGTTGGGGGAGGCGCCGGATTTGGCAATGACAGCCCATGGACGTCCTGCCCACAGTCGAACTGCCCGCAGCCCCTTCCGGCTCGCTCCAGCAGTTTGTCGACTGGCTCCGGGGGAAGTTCTTCGCGGGCGCGATGGACAGGTCGACCGCGTGCTGGTTCGCCTTCCTGCTCATCCTCCTCGCGGCTGTTCTCGCGCGCCGACTGATGATCAGGATCGTTTCCTCGCAGTCGAAGCGGCTGCCGGAAAAGCCTGCCGGCGAGCTTCTGCTGCCGGCGCTCGAAGGGCCGACCGCGACGCTGGTGATGCTGCTTTGAATAATCGCGGCCCTCCCGGTGATCCCGATCTGGGAGGCCGTTCCGAATTTCGTGAGGCTGGGCGAGCAGGGAGCGCTCGCCGCCGTCGTGCTTTGGGGAATCGCCTGCGCCGGCGGCGCGGCGATCGACAACTTCGCGGAGGGCGCCAGGGCGCACAGGCTCCAGATCGCGGCCTTCCTTCCGCTGATCAAGAAGCAGCTGGCGGCGAAACCAGCCTCAATACAGCCGCCTGCGGAATAGGAATCCCGCTATTGTCAGGTTGACCAGCCCGATCACGGCCATCGGCCAGAACTGGCTGGCCAGCATGTGGAACGGGGTCCCCTGCAGAAAGACGCCGCGAATGATGACCAGGAAGCAGCGCAGCGGATTGAGGAGCGTCAGGTGCTGCACAAACAGCGGCATGTTGGCGATCGGGGTCGCGAAGCCCGACAGCATCGCGGAGGGAACCATGAAGAGGAAGGCGCCGAGGAGCCCCTGCTGCTGGGTGACCGCGAGGGAGGAGATCATCAGCCCCACGCTCAGCGATCGAGGCGGTGTTCCCGCTCACGTTGAGGTTGCGGGCATGAAAAGGGTGCGCGCGAACGCCATTCGTGGCCGATGACGGAGGCGGCGGGGGGCACGTGTTTTTTGGGGCCATCAACAGGTTTTAGAACGGGCGAAGCGGCGATTCCGTAATAATTTGGTGAATAATAACTTGGGAACTACGTAAGGCAGCCGCTTTTTCTAGAAATTGAATTCGAATTGCGCGATGCTTTGCGTCGCCATGAAGCGCAGCCCAACAGAAACTCACGGGAGGCTCGACTCGACGCCTGTCGCCGTCGTCGCCGACGCCGTTCGTCGCGCCTGGGCTCGCATCGTCGAGCGGGTCAACGGCGAGCGCAGCCTGCTGGAGCACGCGGCGACCTATTCGGGAGATCTCGACAGCCTCCTCGTCCGGCACGCCGTGCGCCACGGAAGGAGCCAGGACGGATACCATCGCGTCTTCAGGGCGCCCGACCTGGTCTACGATCCCCCTGTCCGCGTGCAGCCCGTCCGTGGAAGCCGGCTCGCGGCCGTGTCCTTTGCGAGCGCCCCCCGGACGGGGCATGACTCCAGTTGGCCCGTAACAGAATGAAACCCTCGCACGTCCCATCTCGGAGCAGCCTTTACCGCCTCGGACCGGCGCAATGCGCAGAGAGCCGTGTCGGAACGCAGGGGCCGCGCGCCGGCGGCCGACTCCTGGCGGGGCTGCTGGCGGTTGCCGCGGTATGCCTGCCAGCCGTGGCCGCGCGCGCGCAGGTCGTCGACAACTGGACAAGCACATCCTCCAGCCTTTGGGGAACCGCGGGCAATTGGAGCACGGGAATCCCCACAAACACCAGCATCGCGACGTTCAACAATAGCTTGGGGCTCGAAACCTCCGTCAATCTGCTGTCTTCGTCGACGGCATCCTCGCTTGTGTTCTCAAGCGCGGGTGGCGCGAATCCCTACACGTTCGACACGGCGGGAAACGAGAACGCCAATACGCTAACGCTCACCTCGGGGATCACGAATTCGGACACGGCTGCCCTGACTTTCTACAACACCACCACCCTGGGAGGAACCCAAACGTGGACCGACAACGGCGGGACGATGATCTTCTACGGCAACGTGAACCTCGGTTCCGGTTCAACGGGCAACACGCTGTCCGTCGCCGGGAGCGGCGCGGTCAACATTGCCAGCGTCATTGCAAACGGAGGAACAGCCGCAGGGAACCTCGCATACTCGGGCACAGGCACCCTTACGCTAACCGGGGCCAACACCTACACCGGCACGACCACGGTCAACTCTGGCACCCTCAACATCCAGAACACGAATGCACTTGGCTCGGCGTCCAACACGGCCAACACAACGATTGCCAACGGCGCTGTGCTCCAAATCGAGGGAAACATCACCACGGCCAACCAAGGAACCCTCATCCTCAACGGAACGGGTGCAGGCCAAGGTGCCCTCCAGAACATCAGCGCCAACAACACCTGGAATAGCAATGTTGCCTTGGCTTCAAACGCGACGATCTCGAACTCCACGGCAGGAAACGTCTTCTACGTCGGCAACTCAGCCGCGACAAATACGTTCTCCCTCGGGAGCAACACCGTCACCTTCGACGGGGCGGGAGATACCTTTGTGTACTCCAATATGGGAAACATTGGAGACACCGGTGGGCTGGTCAAAAACGGCACCGGCCAACTCACCCTCTGGGGTGACAACAGCTTCTACACTGGAGCCACCGTCGTCAATTCGGGCTCCCTGGAGCTCGTGGTCGGCCCCATGACATCCGGATGGTACGGCATCAACGGCTCGCTTACGGTCGGCACCGGATCCCTGACCAATAGCGCCACCGTTGACATTTGGGGTGCGGGCCACGCCCTCGGGGATAGCTACGCCAACCAAATTTCACCCAACTCCGCGATCACCATGAACGCCGGAGGGACGTTCAATGACGGTATCTCGACCACGGCCGGCTCGTTCATCATGAACGGCGGCGTGGTCAACATCGCAAGTGGCCAGACGATAACCCTCAGCAACGGCATCACGTCGAACACGAATGCCGCGCACCAAACCTCCCAGATTTTGGGAGGAAATCTCGCCCTCGTCTCAGGGTCCACGACCTTCAGCGTGGCCCAAGACAGCTCGCTGACAAGCGACCTGACGATCTCCAGCTCGATTTCGGGCGGCAACATCACCAAGACCGGCAATGGAACCCTGACCCTTTCCGGCGCCAACACCTACACCGGAACCACAACCCTCTCCGCGGGGACCATCGAGGCGAACAGCAACACGGCCCTCGGCACGGGCGCCGTGGCGATCAGCAGCGGCACGCTTGGCTCGACCAACGCAAGCTCGATCACGAACGCCATTTCTCTCCAGGGCAACGCGACGCTCTCCGGCATCACGACGGGCGGAACCCTGACGCAGACGGGAGGCAGCTACACGCTGAACATGGCGAACACGACCCAGTCGGGAGCCGTCGTCCTCACCAACACCTCGGCGCAGACGCTGACTGCGCAGGTCAACAGCGGCACCTCGACGATCTCGGGCGTCATCTCCGACGGCGGTACCGGGTCGGGCCTGACCAAGACGGGCAGCGGGACGCTGACGCTAGGCGCGGTGAACACCTACAGCGGCGCTACAACCGTGAACGCGGGGACGCTCCAGCTCGGCGCGAACAACGCGATCGGCTCATCGTCCGCGGTGGCCCTGAACAACAGCACGCTGAACCTGAACGGATACTCCGACAGCATCGGGAACCTCTCGTTCAGCAACGGGACGATCAACTTTGGAAGCGGCGCGCCGACAAACACGCTCGTGTTCAACAACCTGACCTCCGGGACCGGCCTCCTCACCATCAACGGCTGGACCAGCGGGAGCACGACCCTCGCGGCCACCACCCAGGGAATCGCCACGGGCCTGCTGGGCGAGGTCTACTTCACGGGCAGCGGGTCGGGCGCCGTCGAGTCGGGCGTGCTGACGTCGACTGGCAACGGCGAGCCCAGCGGGTACATCCTCGCGCCGAACAACACGTTCCTCACCTGGACCGGCGCGGCCTCGGGAACCAGCCCGAACTGGGGCGAGGTCAATGGCAGCGCGACCAACTGGAACTCGGGGACTCCGAGCACGGCCCCCGGAAGCACGCAGAAGCTCGACTTCACGGGCACGGGCGGCGGCAACTACCTGACGCCGACGATGGACGCCAATTACTCCGTCAACGCCCTCAAGTTCGATTCGGCCGCTGGGGCGTTCACCATCGCGCAGGCCGGCTACACGCTGACGCTTGCCGGCCCGCTGCCGAGCATCATCCAGCAGTCGGCGTCCAACCAGGTGATCAGCGGGGGAACGATCGCGGTCTCCGCGAACAGCATCGTGGACGTGAGCGGAGCCGGCAGCTTGAGCATCAGCTCGGCGCTCAGCGGAACCGGCAGCCTCACTAAGCTGAGTGGCGGGACGCTCGCCCTGAGCGGCAACAACAGCGGATACAGCGGGGCGATCGGGGTCGACACCGGGACGCTCCAGGTCTCGGGCAGCAACAGCGTGCTCGGGACCGGGACCACCACGGTCCTTTCCGGAGGCACGCTCCAGGTGAATGCCGGACTTTCCCTCGCGAACGCGATTTCCCTCGCGGGCACGGGCGCGGGTGGTGTGGGGGCGCTCTATTCGACGCCCGGCGCCGGCAACACCGCGACGCTTTCCGGCCCGATCACACTCGCCGGCAGCGCGACGATCGACTCGGGCTCGGGCACGCTCGTCATGAGCGGTGGGATCACCGGCTCGGGCAACGCCCTCACATTGACGGGCGCGGGCAACACCACCCTCAGCAGCGCCATCGCAACCGGCACGGGGGCCGTGACCCTGAACGGCGCCGGCACGACGACATTCTCCGGGGCCAATACCTACACGGGGATGACAACGGTCAACTCGGGCATCCTCAACCTCAGCACGACGGCGATCGACGGCGGCCTCACGATCGGCGGCGGCACGGTCAATGACAACGCCTCGAACCAGTTCGCGTCCACTTCGAACCTCGCGGTCAACAGCGGCGCGTTCAACCTCGGCAACCACACGGAAACCATCTCGAATCTGAGCGGCACACCGGGCGGCACGGTGGCGCTCGGCACCGGGACGCTCACGCTCGGGGGAACCGGGGCGGGCACGTTCGGCGGATCCATCACCGGCAGCGGGACCCTCGCCAACACGAATACCGGCGAACTGGTCCTAACCGGGGCGAGCGCGGGCTTCACGGGAACCGTCAACCTGAGCAACGGCGTCATCGTCGCCGGGGCCACCAACGCGACGGGTACCTCGACCGTAAACGTGTCCGGCGCGGGCAACTTCGAGGTGCAGGGCGGCTCCACGCTCGCGAGCAATTTCAATCTTTCAACCAACGGCGCCCCCACGGCCAACGGGGCGATCGAGAACCTCTCGGGAAACAACACTCTCACCGGCTCCGTGACAGTCTCGGGCAATTCGAGGATCCAGTCGGACGCGAACACGCTGACCGTCGGCGGCGCCGTGGGGATCGCCAATGGCAAGATCCTAAACGTGGGCGGCTCCGGAAACACCACGATAAGCGGGGCGATCCAAGGCAACAACACGACCGCGCTCACCAAGGACGGGACGGGCACGCTCGCCCTGGGCGCGGCGAACCCGAATTTCCAGGGATCCGTGACGGTCACGGTTGGCACCATTCAAGCAAACGTCGTCGGCACTCTCTCGAATGCCACGTCGATCACGGTCAACTCGGGCGGCACACTGCTGTCGAACGCAACCAACTCCATCGCGACGAGCGGGGCGATCACGGTCAACTCCGGCGGAACCCTGGCCCTGAACGGGACGAGCGATACGCTCACCGGGATTTTCAACAACGCGGGCACCCTGTCGTTCGGAACGGGAGGGGCTCTCACGCTGTTGGGGAGCACCGCAACCCTGAGCGGCGTGATCTCCGGATCAGGAATCCTGACCCTGGGAGCGAACGAGATCTTGACGCTCGGCGCCAACTTCAACGACCCGAGCCTCAACATCGTCCTGAACGGGGGCACGCTGAAGCTCAATGGCACGAACGACACGTTCGGGGGCCTAACCATAGGCTCCTCCTCAATCATAGATTTCGGAAATCCTTCCATCTCCATCCTGGACGTGACCGGCGTGACCCTCACTGGAAGCTCCATTCTCACAGTCAACAACTGGGCAAACCTCGTGGACTACTTCTACAGCAACACAAGCCCGGGCACCCAAGGCTCCCCCCCCGAGAACCAGATCGTGTTCTCCGGATACTCGGGCAATGCCACTCATTGGAACGCCGGCACCGACGGGCCGGACAACCTTCACCAAATAACCCCTGCCCCGGAGCCCGCGACCTACGGGGCGATCCTTGTCGGGATATCCCTTTTGGGGGTTGTTGTGTGCCGAAGGAAGCGTTCCGCGGCATAGGGAGGGATCGGGCAGGGGTGCCCGGTCCCTCTAGCGGAACTGCAATTCGCGGGATCGATCCAAGGAGACGCCCGGGCAAATCCTGCCCGGTCAAGGAGAACACGCCTTCCGGATTAAGGGTCGAGTCTCGGAACGAACTCCTGGCAGGCCGAGCCCGGCCGCCGGGCTTACCACCTCTTCTTAATAGCCCGCGATTTGACCGCACGCAACCGGTGCAACCTGGACGGTGCCTTCTTGGAGGCAGCCGGTTTGGTCTTCTTCCTGACTGATTTCTTTTTTGCCATGCCAGAATCCATCGCAGGAATTGTCGCGCACTCAATCCAAATCAAATGCGGGCGGCTGGGCAGGCTCCGCCCGGCCGTCGCGCCAACCGGCAGCGGGTTCGAATTGCAGGTTCGGGACGTGTCCCTGCCGGGCCGAGCCCGGCCGTCAAACCTACTTCCTCCCCGCCTTCTTAACGGCTAGCGACGGGCCGCCAGCCCCTCGGCGTACCTTGAACGACGCCTTCTTGGACGCAGCCGGCTTGGTCTTCCGTTTCTTAGCTGATTTCTTTTTAGCCATGCCAGAATCCATCGCGGCAACCGCAACGGACTCAATAGAAATCGGATGCAGGCCTGCCGCCCGGATCGGACGCCACTTGACCGTCCCGTATGCGTCAATCTAATGCACCTACGGGAATCTCATGGGCATGTGTCATCCAATTCGAGCCGCTCTGGCGGTCCTGTCGGCCTCTGCGGCCGCCGGATGGGCCGGCGTCGCGCGCGCGGACCTTGCGCCGTCGTCGCCCTTCCTTCCCGCGAATTCCGCAGCGGCGGGCGCGCAGGCCGGACCGGCGGGGCCCGTCGAGCTGCGCGGGATCATGTCGACCTCGCAGGGCGCCGCCTACTGCATCTACGACACGGCCAAGAAGACCAGCGCGTGGGTGGGGCTGAGCGAGGGCGGACACGATTTCGTCGTGAAGTCCGCGGATCCGGCAAGCGACAGCGTCACGGTGGATTTTCAGGGCCGGAGCATCCGGCTCGTGCTGCGAACGGCCAAGGTCGCGTCGGCAGGGGCCGGCGGGGCCGGCGTGGCGCCCGCGGCCCCGGCCGCCGTCTCCCCGGCTGTGCTGAACCCGACCCCGGCCGACGAGCAGAGGCGCCTGGACGCGGTGGCCCAGGAGGTCCGCCGGCGCAGGATGGAGCGCGAGAGGGCCGTCCAGGGCGGCGCCCTGGGCCCGGCCAGCACCCCTGGCCCCGTGCCCAACCGCTAGCGGCGGTCCGGGGCGGAAATTTCGTGCACCCGCCGTGCGTCCAACTAGCGTGAGTCCCAAATGGGCACTCCGCTGAGCACCGCCGCCGCCGGCCCCCCCAATTCGGAGCTGATCGGCCGGCTGTTCCGCCTGGCATGGCGGTACCGGCTCCGATGCGTGCAGGTGCTGGGCATCCAGCTCGTCCTGCTGACGATGGGCCTGTTCGGGCTGAGCTTCACCGGCATCGGGATCGACTACATAAGGAAGGTCGTCGGGCACGCCGCGTCGGATCAGGCGCCGGTTGCCCCGGTCCACTTCCTGCACGTGAGCCTCCCGGCCGGCATGCGCCCGATGCATGTGCTCGCGGTCCTCGGGGGGCTGATCCTCGTCCTCTCGGCCTTCAGGGCGGTCCTCAACTACGTGTATGCCGTCAAGGTCAACATCCTCGTCCAGCAGAAGCTGGTCGTGGATCTGCGCGCGGAGATCTACGACAAGCTGCAGAGGCTGAGCTTCCGGTTCTTCGACGCCAACACGACCGGATCCATCATCACCCGGGTGACGGGCGACGTCCAGTCCGTGCGGATGTTCGTGGACCAGGTGCTGATCCAGAGCGTCATCATGGTGATCTCGCTCACCGTCTACGCCGTCTACATGGCGAGCCTGAGCCCCGGCCTGACGCTGGCTTGCCTCGCGACGACCCCGGTCCTCTGGATACTGTCGGCGGTGTTCTCGCGGAAGATCCAGCCCGAGTACGCCGAGAACCGGGCGCTCGTCGAGAAGATGGTGCAGTACCTGGCGGAGAGCGTCCAGGGGGTGGCGGTCGTCAAGGGGTTCGGCCGCGAGCGGGAAAACCGGGAGAAATTCGACCGTGTCAACTCCGCCGTCCTCACGCAGCAGTACAGCATATTCTGGTGGGTGAGCCTTTTCTCGCCGACGGCGGGCTTCCTCACCCGGATCAACACGATGGTGCTCCTCGGCTACGGGGGCTGGCTCGTCGCGCAGGGCCGGCTGCCCCTCGGCGCGGGCCTGGTCGTGTTCGCCGGGCTCCTCGACCAGTTCGCCGGCCAGGTGAACAACGTGGCCACGATCGTCAACTCGATCCAGCAGTCGCTCATCGGGGCCCGCAGGGTGTTCGAGATCCTCGACGCCCCGATCGACGTCCGCTCGCCGCCCGACGCCGTGCGCCGGCCCCGCCTGGACGGCGCGGTGCGGTTCGACGGCGTCTCGTTCGAGTACGGCCGCCTCGACCCCGTCGTGCGGGACATCGACCTGGAGGTCAAGCCGGGCGAGTGCGTCGCGATCCTTGGGGCGACCGGCTCGGGAAAAAGCGTCCTGATGAGCCTGATTCCGAGGTTCTACGACGTGTCGAAGGGCAGGCTGCTGATCGACGGGATCGACGTGCGGCGCCTGCACCTGGACGACCTGCGCCGCAACATCGGGACCGTCTTCCAGGAGAGCTTCCTGTTCTCCAACACGGTCGCCGCCAACATAGCGTTCGGGCACCCCGACGCAACCCAGGCGCAGATCGAGCGGGCGGCGAGGATCGCCGCGGCCCACGATTTCATCACGGGCCTCCCAAAGGGCTACGAGACGGTGCTCGGCGAGAGCGGCAACAGCCTTTCCGGCGGCCAGAGGCAGCGGCTGGCGATCGCGCGCGCAGTGCTCCTCGAGCCCGCTATCCTGCTCCTCGACGACCCGACGGCATCGATCGACAGCGAGACGGAGCACGAGATATTCGAGGCGCTTGACCGGGCGATCGCGGGCAGGACGACCTTCATCGTCGCCCACCGCCTGAGCACGCTCCGGCGCGCGGACCTCATCATCGTCCTCGAGAACGGGCGCATCGTCCAGCGCGGGACCCACTCGCAGCTGATCCAGGTTCCCGGGCCGTACCTGCACGTGGCCAACCTGCAGCTGGTCGACAGCCGCGAACTCCAGGAACCGGCGGGGGGGGTTGGGCCATGAGCGCCGACAAGAATCGCAAACGCAGCCTGATCCTCGTCCACCGCGTGCGCGACGAGGACGATGATGAGGAGCAGTTCAAGCCGCTCGACTGGGGCCTCATCCGCAGGCTTCTCGGGTACGCCCGCCCGGTCAGGCGCAAGCTCGCCGCCATGGTCGTGCTGACGATCGTCCGGTCGATGCAGCTGCCGGCGCTCGTATGGATCACCGCCTTTGTGATCAAGGGGCCCGTTGCGCACGGCGACCTGCACGGGATAGTCCTCGGCACGGCGGGATTCGCGGCGCTGGCGATCGTGACAGACGCGATGTTCCACTTCCGCCAGCGCTACGCCCTCGAGATCGGCGAGACCGTAGTCAACGGGCTGCGCGCGGAGATCTTCGAGAAGACCCAGCGCCAGCCAATGAGCTTCTTCCACAGGATGAAGCTCGGCCGGATCCTGAGCCGCGTCACGAGCGACGTGGAGGCGGTCCGGGTCGGCATCCAGGACGTCGGGTTCGTGAGCGCAATCCAGTTCGGGCAGATGGTCTTCGCCGCCGTAGTCCTGGTTTACTACGACTGGAAGATGTTCCTCGTCGTCATATGCATGGCGCCCGTCCTTTGGGTGGTTAACCGCCGTTTCAGGATGAGGCTTAGCCAGCTCACGCGGGCCTCGCAGGAAAGCTTCAGCCGGGTCACCGCGACGCTCGCCGAATCGGTGGGCGGAATCCGCGTGACCCAGGGCTTCGTCCGGCAGGACACGAATGCCGGCCTGTTCAGGAGCCTCCTCTCGGACCACTCGAAGTACAACATCGCGCTCGCAAGGACGTCGGCGGTCCTCGCGCCGATCCTCGAGCTGAACAGCCAGTTCTTCGTGGCGATGCTCCTCATCGTTGGCGGCTGGCGGAGCTTCCACGGCAGCATGGAGGCGGACGACCTGATCATGTTCTTCTTCCTCGCCAACATATTCTTCTCGCCGATCACGATCATCGGAAACCAGTACAACCAGGGGCTGCTCGCCATGGCCGGGGCCGAGCGGATCTTCCGCCTGGTCGATACGCCCCCCGACTGGGAGGACGCCGCCGACGCGACCGAACTCGCGGACCCCCGGAAGGGGCGGGGGCCCGCGGCCGGCGCCCGGGTTGAGTTCCGCGGGGTCTCCTTCGGCTACGATCCGTCGAGGCTCGTCCTGCACGACATCAGTTTTGAGGCCGAACCCGGGCAGACGGTCGCGCTCGTGGGGCACACGGGCAGCGGGAAGAGCTCCATCATCAACCTCTTGTCGAAGTTCTACCTGCCTACGAGGGGCGAGATCCTCGTCGACGGGCGCGGGATCCGCTCGATCTCCGGCCAGTCGCTCCACCGGCAGATGGGGATGGTGCACCAACAGAACTTCCTCTTCAGCGGGTCGGTGCTGGAGAACATCCGCCTGGGCAAGCCCGGGGCGACGCCGGACGAGGTCAAGGAAGCGGCCAGGAGGCTCGGCTGCCTCGACGTCCTCGAAGACCTGCAGGACGGGATTGACACGCTGGTCGGGGAGCGAGGCGCGGGGCTGTCGGTCGGACAGAGGCAGCTCGTGTGCTTCATGCGCGCCCTCCTGGCCGATCCGCGGATCGTCATCCTCGACGAGGCGACGAGCTCGATCGACGCGCTCACCGAGTCGCGGCTGCAGCATGCGCTGTCGATGCTGCTGCGCGAGCGGACAAGCTTTGTCGTGGCGCACCGGCTGAGCACGATCCGGGGCGCTGACCTCGTGCTCGTGCTCGACCAGGGGCGCATCATCGAGCGCGGCACGCACTCCGCGCTGCTGGCGAGGGGCGGCCATTACGCCTCGCTCTACCGGCAGTTTGTTCAGGTCGACGACCGGCGGTGAGTCCGGATCCGCCCGCCCGAAGATTTTCTCGGATTTTGCTCGGAAAAAGGGCCGTTTTCCCTCTATAAAGTCGTTGCCTTCAGAGGAAAGAACCCTAAAACAGAACTAATATGGCCAAAAAATCAGCTCGTAAACCAAACGCGGCGTTCATGAAACCGGTGCAACCGGATGCTCACCTCGCCGCAGTAGTCGGCTCCAAGCCGCTGCCCCGCACTGAGCTCACCAAGAAGCTCTGGGACCACATCAAGAAGAACGGACTCCAGGACAAGAAGGACAGGAAGATGATCAACGCCGACGCAGCCCTCAAGCCCGTGTTCGGCGGAAAAGCCAAGGTCAGCATGTTCGAGATGACCAGGCTCGTCTCGGGCCACGTTTCCTGAGGCCAGGGACACGATTCGCATATTTGCCGCCGCGGGGTTTGCGCCCCGCGGCGTTTTTTTTGCGGGCCCGGGGCCTTACATCCCGAGCGCGGCCTCGACCTGCCGGCATGAGATCTTGAGGATCTCCAGGCGGGCGTGGCGCTTGTTGTTCGCCGCAACGAGGTGCCAGGGGGCGTGGCGCGAGCTCGTCAGGGAGAGCATGTCCCCGATGGCGATCTCGTAGGACTGCCATTTGCGCCGGTTGCGCCAGTCCTCGGCATTGATCTTGTGGCGCTTGTAGAGCGTGGCCTCGCGGTCGCGGAAGCGGCGCAGCTGCTCGTCCTTGCTGATGTGCATCCAGAACTTGAGCACGATCATCCCGTGCTCGACCAGCTCGAGCTCAAACTCATTCAGCTCGCGGTAGGCGCGCCGCCATTCCGCCTCGGTGGCAAAACCCTCCAAACGTTCGACGAGGACGCGGCCGTACCACGAGCGGTCGTAAATCGTGACCAGCCCCGCCCGCGGCACGTGCCTCCAGAACCGCCACAGGTAATGATGGGCCTTCTCCTCGTCGGTGGGCTTTGCGATCTGGATGACCCGGAAGTCGCGCGCATCGATCGCATAGGTGAGCCTGCGGACGGCCCCGCCCTTGCCGGCGGCGTCCCAGCCCTCGAACACCCACACCACGGAGCGCCGCTCCTGCCCGGCTTCGCGCACGGCGCGATTCAGCCGGCCGAGCCACTTGTCCCTTTTCTTCTCATAGGCCGCCTGCGAGAGCTTGCTGTCGAGGGGCAGCGAGAGGAGCCGGCGCAGCCCCGCGGGGCGCAGGGGAACGATCCGGCGCGCCCGGCGTCCGCGGGCGGCGGCGAGGCGGCTTCGGGCGCGCATGTGGATGCGGAAACGCGCGAGCAGGATGTCGGCAACCGCGAGGTTGCGCGCGCGGGGATCCTCGGCTTCGACCACGTACCAGGGCGCCCCGGACTGGTGCGTGGCGTTGCGCATCCGCTCCGCCAGCCGGGCCTGCCTGTCGTAGTCCCGGTGGCTCTTCCAGTCATCGGGCGAGACCTGCCACGCGGTGCGCGGGTCCGATTCGAGCTCCAGGAGCCGGGCCTTCTGGGCCGACTTCGACAGGTTGAGCCACACTTTCACGATCAGGGCCCCCGCGGCCGCGAGCTGGCCCTCAAACCATGCGAACCTGCGGAGCATGGCGTCAAACTGCGCGAGTTCACGCGCGCTGCGGGGATCCTCGCGCAGTGCGTCGGCATGCCACCCCCCGGCGTAGATGGCCATGCGGCCGGCCGGCGGAAGCGTCCGCCAGTAGCGCCACATGGGGGGCCGCTCCCGCTCCTCGTCGGTTGGCTCGTGGAACGCAAAGGTTTCAAACCCGCGCGGATCGAGCCATCCGTTCAGGATGTTGACGACGTCGCCCTTCCCCGAGGCCTCGGCGCCCGCAATGACAAGGATCAGCGGGACCCGCGAGGACTTGAGCTCGGACTGCATCCGGACCAGCGCGGCGCGGACGTCCGGAAGGCGCGCCTCGTAGGCCTTCCTGGACAGCCGCCGGTCATCTGCCGATTTTGACATTCTGGTGGGGTTGCGTCCGAGAGGAGTGGCCGCTGCCGCTGCCGGTGTCGAGCCGTCTCTGGGGCCGGTTGAGTCGGATCCGGAGCGGTTCCCTCTTGGCTGGGAAGAGGCCGGCTGGCACGCTCGGTCGCCACCGCGCCATCCGGCGGCACGATGACCGCAGCACCCGAACCCCGACACAGGCAGGCCATCCTGATGCTGCTGCTGACGACCGCGTTCTGGGGCATCAGCTTTCCCGTCATAAAGGCGCTCCTATCGCTGAACCGGGCGCTGCTGCCGGGCGCCGGGTCATGGCTGGTGACGGCGGCGGCGCTCGCGCCGCGCTTCCTGCTGGCCGCGCCCCTGATGCTGGTTCTGCGGGGGCGCCGGGGCGGCCGCCCAACGCTCGGGGAGATCAGGCAGGGCATCGGGCTCGGCCTCTTCGCGTCGGCAGGGATGCTCTTCCAGACCGATGGCCTGCAGCACACGGAGGCGTCGACCTCTGCATTCATCACCCAGTTCTACGCGATCCTCATACCCGTTTGGCTTGCTATGCGAAGGCGGCGCAACCCGGGGGCCGTCATCTGGACGGGCTGCGCACTCGTGCTGCTGGGCGTCGCAATCCTCGGGCACCTCGACTGGCATACGCTCAGGCTGGGGAGGGGAGAGTGGGAGACGCTCCTGAGCTCGGTCTTCTTCATGGGCCAGATCCTCTGGATCGAGAGGAAGGAGTTTGCCGGCAACCGCCCGTCGTCGACGACGCTCGTCATGTTCGCAATCCAGGCGGCCGTCTTCCTCGCGATCGGCGCAGCGACCGCGCCCAGCGCCCGGTCCCTCGCCGGCCCGTGGGAATCACCGCCCTGGGTATGCCTCACCCTGACGCTCACGGCCGTCTGCACGGTGGCCGCGTTCTGGATGATGAACCATTGGCAGCCGCGGATACCTGCAACCCAGGCCGGGCTGATCTATTGCATCGAGCCCGTCTTTGCGGCGGTGTTTGCGCTGTTTCTCCCGGCGCTACTGTCCGAGTGGGCTTCGATTGACTACCCGAACGAGCACGCGACTTGGTCGCTCCTCTTCGGCGGCGGATTGATCACGTTTGCAAACATCCTGGTGCAGGTCAGGGCGAGACCGAATGGCAGGTGATTTAGAAGGTTATACACTGTTTTTATTCATATAATGATAGTTTTAACTTGCATCAATTTATGATAAGCAGTCTAATGACTGCATAAACCGCACGATACGAAGCATCATTCTTGATGGCCTGGAGCAGAAGATCGAGCCGCTGAATTCAGCGCGTGGCGCCGCGGGCATGCCTGTTCGGGGTTGGTTGCGGGCGATTCGCGAGGCGATCGGCCTCACCCAAGGCCAGGTGGCGGCAAGGGCTTCGGTGAGGCGGCAGTCCTATGCACAGTTGGAGACCGCGGAGGAGCGGGGCGCGATCAGCGTCGCGTCCTTGCGCCGCGCGGCCGGGGCGATGGACTGCGAGCTTGTCTACTTCATCGTGCCCCGAGAGTCGGTGGCCCGCACCTATGTCGGACTCGCGCAGGCTCACGACCCTCAATTCAGGCACCAGAGGGCGACCGAGCATTCGATGGCGCTGGAGGGGCCGGTCGCGCGAGATGATCCCCATTGAGGATGTCCCGGCGCAGGAAGCGAACGTCCCGATAGGGCCGGAAGAGCGGTCCCGGCTCCTGCCGAGCCTGTCGACGCGCGCCCAGCTGGACGAAATCGAGCGGCTCAAGATCAATGCCGCGCGAGTATGGGCGATGCGCAGCGCCGTGCTGCAGCGGGACGACCTCATCACGGAATCCTTCGCCCGCGATCTTCACCGCCGGATGTTCAGCGGCATCTGGCGCGGAGCCGGCCGGTACCGGACGACCGAGCGCAGTCAAGGCTGGGAGGCGAGCCGGATTGCCGAGGGTGTCAGGATGTTCCTCGACGATGCCGAGGGTTGGATCCGGTTCTCGACATATGCGCCGCATGAGGCCGCGGTCCGGCTTCACTACCGGCTGGTGGCCATCCAGCCATGGTCGAACGGCAACGGCCGGCATGCGCGGCTTTTCGCCGACATCGTGGCGGCGTCCCAGGGCGGGGAGCCGCTGACCTGGGGCTCCAGGTCGGACCCGGCCATGCCGGGATCGGCGCGCGGCCGCTATCTTGCCGCCATCCGGGCGGCGGATGCCGGCCGGATGGCGCCGCTGCTTGAGTTCGCCCGCAGCTGACAGGCAGCTCTCTGGCGTCCCGGGGACCCTGGCATCGGGCCGGAGTCAATTCGCCGCGACCCCGGCTTTCGCTAGGGCGCTGATCTTTAGCACGGTGTTCCAGTTGCGGCCTGTTGCCCGCGTGCCAAGCACCCTGTCTATGACGCTGACGGTCAGGCGGGAGTCGCCGATGTTGGCAGGGTATACGATGTAAGCCTGCCTGCCGCGGGAGCGAACGATCTCCGGGCCCGTGATGGCGGCTTGCAGCGCCCTGACGCTCTCCGCGTCCGGGGCTTTCTTAAGGAACATGACGACGAGATGGCTGGGGTCCTTCTCGGCCGCTGCGCGGAAGGGATTGCGGGCGACAACCTCCCTGCATTCCTCCGAGGTTCGGACGAAGACGTCGGTTCGCAGGCCGAGGCGCCTTTCGGCCTCGGTCTCCAGCATGTGCTCCAGGTCGCCGGGCCGCGAATCGCCTCGGAAGACGAGATTGCCGCTCTGGAGGAGCGACTGCGCGTCGGCGAAGCCCAGCTGCGCGAGCAAGGCGCGCAGATCGGACATGGAGACCTTCTTGTGTCCGCCCATGTTGATGCCGCGGAGCAGGGCCACGTTGACTGCCATGCGGCACGGTACCGGATGCGGCGGTTTGTCAGCCAGTCCCGTTTTTCCCGTCCCTGGGGAATGCCGGGCCCCCGGTCCGGGCGGGCGGACTCCTAATAGGAGTGCGAGACGCTCCCGAAGAAACCGCGCCGCATTCCATACTGCGGGGCGTTGACGCCCACGCCGGTGCCGCTGCGCAACTGATAGGAGTTGTCCGTGATGTTCAGGACATCGAGGCGAAGCTTCCACGAGCGGCCGCCGCCGACCTTGAAACTTTGCTCCCCGCCGGCGCTGACCGTGTAGTATGGGGGAACGGTTCCGCCGTTGGGGATGTTCGTGCCTTCGGGCGCCGTCGTGTCGGTCCTTAGCCCTGTGCCGTAGATCGCGTCCAGGTAGACCCGCGCGGCGCCCCTGGCATCGTTCCAATGGTAGGATGCGCCGAAGGATCCGGTCAGTGCCTGGTCATGGTCGAGGAAGATCCAGTGGTCCCTCACGTAGGCCAGGTCGGCGGGGACGAAAAGGAACTGCGCCGAACTCCAGTCCTCGCCCCTCGCCACGGAGTGGGCGAGGTTGGCATACGTGGCGAAGCCGCCGTCTTCATAGGAGGCGGTGAATTCCAGCCCATAGACGTCGCCCTTGGCGTAGTTGAACGCGGAGAGTATGAGCGTCTGGCCGAAAAGGCCGTCATCAAGCTGGTTCCTCGCGCGCTTGTAATAGCCGTCCAGGCCCACCTGGAGGCCGGGGGCTAGCCTCTGGCTGATCCCTGCGTCAAGATAGTTCGACCGCTCGGCCCTGACCGGGTCGTCCTGCGTAACGGCGGACTGGTTCGACGTGCCGTCGAACTCCGCGACGGTGCGGCCGGGGACGTTCTCGACTGGCGGCGGCGTAAAGTAGCGGGAGTAGCCCGCGTGCAGCGTTGTCGAATCCGACGCCTTATAGATGAGGTTGATGCGGGGGCTGAGCTGGCTCTCGTCGTCGAAGGACGTGTTGAAGGCGTCGAATCGCGCCCCGAGGTTGAGGGTGAGGCCGGGGACGATCCTCCATTCGTCCTGCAGATACGCGCCCGCGAACAGGCCGTGGAGCGCATTGTCATCCACGACGGCGTATGCCGGGCCGGTCGGGTCCCCGTTCCCGTCCACGGGAAACACGGTTGTGGTCGAATCGGCGGAGACGGACTCGTCCAGGAACGTGAGGCCCCAGCGCAGGGTATGCGTGGCAGCGAGGGCGTAGCTGGCGTCGCCCTGCAGGCCGACGGAACGGAGCCTTCGCTCGACGTCGCTGGCCACGCCGTTGAAATAGAGGTCGCCGACAGGGTCCGGCGTGAAATGCACGCTGCTGTCCCGGCCAAACGCGGAAAGCTGGTAGTTCTGGCCGCCCGAGGATTTCTGGTAGGCGACCACGGCGTAGTAGTTCTGCTCGTTCTGTTTCTCGTCCAGGCCGGACGAGCTGAATGCCCCCGGGAGCCACGGCTTCCCGTCCGGCGAGGTTCCGGCGGGAAGGCCCGGCGTGTCGGGAACCTCGAAGTCGCTGTAGGACGCGCTGGCCATGAAGCTGATCCGGCTCGAGCGGTCCAGGATGTACGACAGGTAGGCGAACGCCTTGCACTGGTCCGAGTTGTCGTGGACAGGCGTGGCGCTGGCTGCCGGGTTCTCGATCCCGATGGCGTTGTGGTCGTAGCTGCCGTCCGCAAAGTAGGTCAGGTTTCCCTCGGAACCGCCCGCTTCGAAGCTCGGGCGGACCGTTTCGTAGCTTCCGGCATACAGCGATGTCTCGCCGCCCTGGAGGAAGGCCCCTCCCTTCGTCTGGATGTCCACCACGCCCGCCGTGCGGAAGCCGTACTGCGCGGGCAGCGAGCCGGTGATCAGCTGCATGCTGCTCACGAACCGCGGGTCGAGTTCGAGGCCAAACCCGGTGATGCCCTCCGGCAGCAGCACGTCGTTGATGCGGTACTGGAGGTTTGCGTGCTCGCCCCGCACATGCAGGTCGCCGTTGGCCGCCGAATCCTCGGCCACGCCGGGGGCCCGCAGGAGCACCTGGCTGAAGGGCGCATCCGCCCCCTGCGGCAGATTGAGGATCTGCTGCTCGTCCATGATGAACGAGGTGGCGCCAAGGCTGGGAAGGATGGTCTCCCGGCTCTCGTCGAGCTGGCCCGTCACGACGACCGGGTCGAGCCGGGTGACTGCCGGGCTTGCGGCGGGCGGCGCCTCGGTCTGGGCGCGGATCGAGGCAAGGGAGGCACAGATTGCCGGTAAGAGAAGAAGATTGCGGAGATTCAAGGATGGATTGGATGTGGCAACCGGGCGGCTCGGCGCCCTTGGCGCAGTGCCTGGCCCGGATCGCGAAATGGATGCGCACCGCTCGGGTGCGCTCGTGGCCGGAGTGCGGAATGAAGCCGCGCCAACCAAGCGCGAGCCGCCTTTGCGGGCGGACTAGCTCAATCCGCCAGGGGGGGCCTGCGAGGGCAGGCGCAGGTAGCGGGGCGCCGGCGGAATGACCCGTTCGCAGAGATCGAAGCTGATCAGGCGCAGCGTCCGGCCCGTGAATGCAAACGCCAAGAGGGCGACGGGAAGAACGAGGCCCTGGGCGAAAAGGGTGACGACGCATCCATCCTCGTCGTCGGCAGCCCGGCTGCCACCGGAGGAACTCCCGTCATGGTGCGCGGTCGCTGCGGAGCCCGGCCCCAGGCCGTGCAGTCTCTCGTGAAGCTCCGGGCTCGCGGCAAGAATCGTGAGGACTAGGACCAACGCGATCGCCAGCGCCGCGAGGATTCGCGTCAGCAATGAAGGGGGTCCTTGTTCCCGGCGGGGCATTCGGGACTGAAGATTGTCAGTTTGTAGCCGTCGTCAAATGCTGTCTTTTGGGGCGTGGCAACCTGATCAGGAGACCCCGAATTGCCCCGGTGATGCGGACCACCGCGGGGTTCAATCCCGTTGATACACTTTTGATATGATTCCCATCAGCATTTACTAACCGGTGTTACGGGTAATCCCGCATAGTGGGCGCCGTGCCCCGAACTGCGCCATGAAATTCACCGAAATAGTCCAGATCGTACTCTTCTTCGGCTTGGGAATCGCCCTTACGCCGGTGCTCGGCCGCTTCATGGCTCGAGTCTTCAAGGGGGAGAGGACGATTCTTCACCCGCTCCTCTTCCCGATCGAGAAGCTCGTCTACCGGCTTACCGGCATTGATCCGAAGGAAGAGATGTCGTGGGCGAGGTACCTTTGGGCGGTGGTGATCATGACCAGCGTCGGTTTCGCCTCACTCATGGCCATCTTGATGACCCAGAAATGGCTGCCGTTGAACACGCAGGGCTTGGACAACCTTTCGTGGCACCTGGCGTTCAACACCGCCTGGAGTTTCACCTGCAACGCCGACTGGCAGTCCTATTCCGGTGAGGCGACGATGACCTACCTGTCGCAGACGCTCGGTCTTTCGGTGCATCAGTTCCTGAGCGGCTCGGCGGGCCTCGCGATCCTGGTTGCCGTCGGGAGGGCGCTCGCCCGCGCATCCGTCAGGACGATCGGCAACTTCTGGGTCGATCTGACCCGCTGCACGCTCTACATCGTGATCCCGCTGTCGGTGATCTGGGCGATCCCGCTCGCCTGGCAGGGCGTCCCGCAGACGTGGAAGGCCTACCCGACCGCGAATCTCGTCGAGAGCTACACGGCACAGGTCCAGAAGACGGACGACAAGGGTAACCTGGTGACGGCGTCGGTGCCGAAGGTCGACGACAAGGGCAGGCCGGTGGTCGGGGCTGACGGCAAACCCGTGATGGTGGATCAGCCGGTCATGGTGGACCAGAAGGTCGAGACTCAGCCGATTCCGGTCGGGCCGGTCGCATCGTACGAGTCCTGCAAGCAGCTCTTCACGAACGGCGGCGGCTGGTATGGCGTGAACAGCGCGCACCCGTTTGAGAATCCCACGCCGCTGGCCGGCTTCCTGGAGATGCTGGCGATCATCGCGGTGCCGATGGCGCAGGTCTACATGTTTGGGCTGCTGATCGGCAACAAGCGCCATGCGTGGTGCCTGTTCGCCGTCATGCTCGGCCTCTATGTGCTGTCGTTCGGCGTGGCCTGGTATGCGGAGACGCGTCCGAATCCAGTCGTCGACAACATCATGCCGCTGATGGAGGGCAAGGAGCAGCGCTTCGGCGTCATGAACAGCGTGCTCTGGGGTGTTTCAGCCACAGCCATAGACAACGGATCGGTGAATTCGATGCACGACAGCTGGATGCCGATCGCCGGCATGATGCCGATGTGGAACATACTGATCGGCGAGATCATGTTCGGCGGGATCGGCTGCGGCGTGTACTGCATGCTCTTCCACGTCCTGATCACGGTGTTCATCGCCGGGTTGATGATTGGGCGGACGCCGGAATATCTCGGCAAGAAGCTCGGCGCCTGGGAGGCGACATGGGCCGTGATCGGCGTGCTCCTGCCAAACGCGGCATGCCTCATCCCGACCGCGATCTCCGTTGTGCTGCCTGCAGGCGTCGCGAGCATGAACAACGCAGGCCCGCACGGGCTGAGCGAGGTGCTTTACGCGTTTGGCGAGGCCGCGAACAACAACGGCAGCGCCTTTGCCGGGCTCAACGCGAACGTACCCTGGTATGACGTGGCGCTCGGCATCGCGATCATCATCGGCCGCTTCGCGCCGATTGCCGCCGCACTGGCGATCGTCGGCCGGCTTGCGTCGAAGAAGACGGTCGAGCCCTCCGCCGGAACGCTGCCGGTGCACGGCTGGACCTTCGGCCTCACACTCGCCGGAGTCATCATAGTCGTGGCTGCTCTTACTTTTTTCCCTGCGCTCTGCCTTGGGCCGTTGATCGAGCACGGGCTCATGCAGGCCGGACGAGTGTTCTGAACCCAGGCAAGACGTTCCTTCCATGAGCACCACCTTCAAAATCGACTACCCCGTCTTGGTCCGCCAGGCGGTGATCGGCGCCTTCAAGAAGCTGAACCCGCGCGACGAGATCAAGAACCTCGTCATGTTCGTCGTATGGATCGGCTCCATCCTGACGACCGTCTGGCTGTTCATCGACTTCTCGAGCTTCAACCTGCAGATCTGCGTCTGGCTATGGTTCACCTGCCTCTTTGCGAATTTCGCCGAGGCGATGGCGGAGGGCAGGGGCAAGGCGCACGCGGACGAGCTGCGAAGGATGAGGACCAAGACGACCGCCCGCAAGCTGGTCGACGACAGGGAGGTCATCGTCCCGAGCAGCGAGCTTATGGTGGGCGACCTGATCGTCTGCACGGCGGGCGACCTGGTTGCGGCTGACGGCGAGGTCGTCGCCGGCATCGCGACGGTCGACGAGTCCGCCATCACCGGCGAATCCGCGCCGGTCGTGCGGGAAAGCGGCGGCGACCGCAGCGCCGTGACCGGCGGCACGCGCGTCACTAGCGACCGGATCATCGTCCGTGTAACGGCGGCGGAGGGCAACTCATTCCTTGACCGGATGATATCAATGATTGAGGGCGCGCGACGCCAGCTCACGCCCAACGAAATCGCGCTGAATATCGTCCTCGTGAGCCTCACCGCGCTCTTCATCGTGGTCGTGCTGGTCCTGCCGCCGATGGCCGTCTATGACGAGAAGGCTGCGGGTCAGAGCGGCGTTGTCCTGACCTCCTTGCCGGTCTTGCTGTCGCTGATCGTCTGCCTGATTCCGACGACGATCGGCGGCCTCCTGAGCGCAATCGGCATCGCGGGCATAGATCGGCTGATGCGGCGCAACGTGCTCGCAACCTCCGGCCGCGCGGTTGAAGCCGCCGGCGACGTCGACGTGCTCCTGCTCGACAAGACGGGAACGATCACGTTGGGCAATCGCATGGCGACAGAGTTCATCCCGGCGCCCGGGGTCGACCTGAGCGTGCTGGCCGACGCTGCGCAGCTGGCCTCGCTTGCCGACGAGACACCTGAGGGGCGCAGCATCGTGACGCTTGCAAAGGACAAATTCAATCTGCGCGGCCGCGAGGTGGCTGATCCGCATGCGACGTTCGTCCGGTTCTCCGCGCAGACGCGCATGAGCGGCGTAAACCTCGACGATCGGCGCATCCGCAAGGGGGCGGCCGAGAGCTTGAAGGCATGGATCATATCGCAGGGAGGCACCTATCCCGCCGAGGTCGCTTCCGAAGTGGAGAGGATTTCGCGCTCCGGCGGCACGCCGCTCGTCGTGGCCGAGAACAAGCACGTGCTCGGCGTCATTCTGCTCAAGGACATCGTCAAGGGCGGCATAAAGGAGCGGTTTGAGCAGCTTCGCGCCATGGGCATTCGCACCGTGATGATTACGGGCGACAATCCGCTCACGGCTGCCGCCATCGCCGCCGAGGCTGGCGTGGATGACTTCATCGCCCAGGCCAAGCCGGAGGACAAGCTCGCGCGCATCCGCAAGGAGCAGGAGGGCGGAAAGCTGATCGCAATGATAGGCGACGGGACCAATGACGCCCCGTCGCTCGCTCAGGCCGACGTGGGCGTCGCCATGAACACCGGCACGCAGGCTGCCCGCGAGGCAGGCAACATGGTGGACTTGGACAGCAACCCGACGAAACTCATCGAGGTCGTCGAGATAGGGAAGCAGCTGCTCATGACGCGCGGCGCGCTGACAACCTTCAGCATCGCCAACGACGTCTCAAAGTATTTTGCGATCTTGCCGGCGATGTTCGGCTTGCTCTACGCAACCGAAAAGGGGGGGTACGGCCCCCTGCAGGCATACAACATCATGTTCCTGCATTCTCCGCAGAGCGCGATTCTGAGCGCGGTCATCTTCAACGCCCTGATCATCGTGGCACTGATCCCGCTGGCCCTGCGCGGCGTCAAGTACCGGCCGCTCGGCGCCAAGGTGATCCTGCGAAGGAACATGCTCATTTACGGCGTCGGCGGGATCCTCGTGCCATTTCTCTTCATCAAGCTGATCGACGTGGCTCTCGTCGGGCTTCACCTTGCACCTTGATCTCCCGCGGCAGCGTTCTCGAAAGGAAACAACATGATTAAGCTCATCACCCAGGCGATCCGGCAGACCCTTGTTTGGACGATCTTGGCCGGCGTGCTCTATCCGATCGCGATCACCATCCTCGCGCAGCTGGCCTTTCCGCATCAGGCGAACGGCAGCCTAGTCGAGAGCAAAGGAAGGCTGGTTGGCTCCGCTCTGCTCGCCCAGCAATTCACCGGAACCAAATATTTTTGGCCGAGGCCGTCGGCCGCCACTTACGGCACCGGTCCCACGGGCCTCAACGCAGGGAGCGGCAGCAATTTCGGGCCAACGAGCGCGCAACTCCAGACCAACGTGCGCACCAACGCCAAGGCGCTGCGCGATGCGCACAAGCTTCCGGCCAATGCGCCCGTGCCTGCGGACCTGGTTTTCGCTTCTGCAAGCGGCGTCGACCCACACATCAGCCCGGAAGCGGCCCGGTTCCAAATAGCCCGCGTCGCCGCCGCGCGCGGCCTGGGCGAGGACAAGGTGCGCGCTCTCGTCGATCAATATATCGAGCCGCGGCAGTGGGGATTCCTCGGCGAGGCGAGGGTCAATGTGCTCCTGCTAAATCTAGCTCTGGATGAGGCCGACACGAGGAAGTCCGGATGAGGCAGCTTGCCTGGCTTGCAGCGTTGGGGCGGCACCGATCCGCAGCCCACCCGACCCCTTGAAACCACACCCCAAAGTGCTGATTGTGGACGACGATCCGGCCATAGGGCGCATGTTGCGCGTCATCCTCGAGAGCGAGCGATACAGGGTGCTATGGAGCCGAAGTGGCGCTGACGGCCTGGCGCAAGGAGTGGAGAGCCGTCCGGACGTGATCATTCTCGAGCTCGATTTGCCCGATGGCGACGGTTTCGCGGTGCTTGATGCGCTGCGGGAATGGAATGGGGCACCGGTGCTGATGCTTTCCAACCGCGCGGACGTCGCAGACATAGTCCGCGCCCTCGATTCCGGAGCTAACGACTACATGGTCAAACCGTTTGCTCCTGAAGAGCTGGCTGCGCGGCTGCGCGTGCTCCTGCGCAGTGAACCGCCGACGAGTGACGGGCCGTTGCTGGTCAATGGCCCCCTAAGAATCGACATGGCAACGCGCGAGATGACCATGAATGGCTGCCGGCTCGAGCTCACGGCGACCGAGGAAGCCGTGCTGTATATTCTCGCACACCACGCAGGAAAACTTGTGCCGCGCGGACGTTTGGTCCGCGCCGTCTGGGGAACCAACGACGCGAACAAGGTCCACGATCTTCAGGTTCACATCGCCCGCCTGCGCAGGAAATTGGAGGAGCACGGCGGAAACAACCTGATCCGAGGCGAAGGAAGCGTGGGCTACAGCCTATCCCTCGCTGCAAACCATGAGTGCACCGATCTCAAGACTGTCTTGTGACAGCTTTGGGGTGGGGGCGAATCGGCTGCTCCTGCCGATCGATCTGGCGAAATGTCCGCTGGAAATCTTCCCGCTGGCGAAAGGCTTCGCGAAGCCGGAAGGCGGCGAGATTGAGCTCTTATATGTACTCGATTTGCAGTCGAATGCGAGCCAGCGCGGCGTCTACGAGGCGGAGCGGCACTTGGAACGCATCGGGCGCGATTATCTGCGGCCGGCCGGCAAGGCCAGTTTTCGGGTGCGGGCCGGGATTCCCCACGAGCAGATATTCGCCGAGGCAACGGCGGCGAGAGCCGACCTGATCCTCCTGCCGGTCCACACCCTGTCCATTTGGAGGAGACTGGCCGGCTCCGGTTACGGAGAGACCGCGCGACACCTGGTCGCGGGTGCGTCATGCGGCGTCTTTGTCGTCGACGTCCGGATGTGTTTCAACTGCTTCCGCCACTGGGAGGAAGAAGGATCTTCCGTCCAATGGGAGGCATGACCCTAGACGAAATCGGTCGAGCCGCGCCGCCGCTGGCTGATGTAGCCTGTTGCCGCGAAATCCCGGAAGCCCACGGCAGCATTGAACCCTCGGCCGAGCCCCAGCTTCGCGTTTGCGAGGTCCTTGACGGCCGGTTCCTGATCCGCGAGGCCACAAGCCGCAGCGGAATGGCAACCACGTATCGTGCAGAGGACATGTTCCACGGGCGACGCGAGGTGGCCATCAAGGTGCCATTGATGTGGGTTGAGAGCGATTCCGCCTGCCTTACGCGCTTCCTTCACGAGGAGGAGATCGGCCTCAAGCTGTTGCATCCATTCCTCCTGAGGTTTTACCCGACCGACAGGGGAAAATACAGGCCCTATATCGTGACGGAATTCCTGAGGGGTTGCACGCTCAGCCACCTCGGGTGCGGGACGAATCGGCTGTCGGAAGCCGATTCGCTGAGAATCGCCAGTCTCATTTGTGAGGCGTTGGGATGCATGCACGACCAGGGCGTCATCCATTGCGACCTCAAGCCATCGAACATCATGATTTGTCGCGACCAGACTCTGCGCGTGACGGATTTCGAGCTCGCTTCTCCGCCCGTCGGCCACTGGAGCATGCTCGCCAAGCTCGCCCCTGTCTTCGGGACGCCGGAATACATGGCTCCGGAGCAGGTTGAGAAGGGACCCTTAGACGAACGCACCGACATTTACGGATTGGGCGCGATTCTCTACGAATTGCTGACGGGGTCGGCTCCTTTTCAAAGCGCCAATGCCTGGAAATCAGCTTTTCAGCGCACCACCGGTGACCCGATTGCGCCGCGCAGACTGAACCCTGCGCTTTCGCCGCAGGCCGAGGAAATCGTGCTACATGCCCTGCAGCGCAGCCCCGGCGGCCGATATCAGACCATGACGGCGTTCAAGGCGGACCTGAACGCGCGAGCGCGTGTCCCGGTGACGGGATACTGCATGCGGCTTCAGCCGCCCCGCTGGAAGTTGAGTCTTCACGCGACGCCGGTGCTCGCGGGCATGCTGCTCGGGCTCGGTGCTATCCTGTTACTCGTCATTGTGTTCCTGATCCTAAGAGTTCGCTTGGCGGCCAGGTAACGCATGGCACCTGCCAAGGGTTTCTGTTGACGCCGTTTTGATAGGATTCTGGCCAGCATTGATTAAGGCCGGATCTGCAATGGGGCTACAATTGCGGCATGAACTCAATGATGACAATTTCCCACGGATCGCGCGCCTCCTGCACTCCGTCCAGCCCACGGAGCAATGAAGATAGCATTCGTTGCGCGGCGTATGTGGCTATTGCAGTCGCAGCCTTCATTACGGGCTTTATTCTGGGCCAACTGAGTGGGCAGGCACCATTCGGATCAAAGACCGCGACGCCCTCTCCGGATTCGCTCCTGCCGCATCCGCGCTCTCTCCAACGGTGACAAGGTCCTTGGCCAGGCAAGGCCCTGCGGCGGCGCGGTGTTCACCATTTACCTTGCCCACGAAACGCATGAGAATGTGCCAGATGAATGACCGCTGAACCGCGAAAGCCCGAAGCGCTGGTCATCGACGACGAGATTCAGATTCGCCGGCTGCTGCGCGTCACGCTTGAAGCCGGGGGTTTTGCGGTGAGGGACTGCGATAGCGGGCAGGTCGGCCTAAGTGAGATCGCCTTCCAGCGCCCCGACATCGTCGTGCTCGATCTCGGCCTGCCTGACATATCCGGGGTGGAGGTCCTCAAGCGTTTGCGCGAGTGGACGCGGGTGCCGGTCCTGATCCTTTCCATTCTGGGTCACGAGGACGACAAAGTCGCGGCGCTCGACGCAGGAGCCGACGATTACCTGACAAAGCCGTTCAATGGCCGCGAGCTGCTTGCCCGCCTGCGCGTGATGCTGCGGCATGCCCAGCCGGATGACGGAATTAGCATCGTCCGGTTTGGCGCGATCGAGATTGATTTCACCCGCCGGATCGTGAGCAAGCGCGGCGAGGAAGTACCGATCACGGCGAAAGAATATGCCTTGTTGCGGCTCCTTGTGTCCCACCAGGGCAAGGTGCTGACGCACCGGCAGATCCTTCGCGATGTCTGGGGACCGACCGCAGAGGAGAACACCCATTACTCGCGCGTCTATTTGGACCGGCTGCGGCGCAAACTGGAGGAGAATCCGAAGCGGCCGAAATTCTTTAAAACGGTGCTGGGTGTCGGCTACCGGTTTGTCGGCGAGTAACCCATTGGCACCGTCCCGCGGCCCGATCAAGGGGCCGTATTGAACCGGTAGGCGGTTGAACGCCGCCTTCAGCAGCGCGGCGGATCAGCGGACAACGATGTTCAGGCCGGGCATGCTGATGGATTCGACCGGAACCTCGCCGATGGGGGCGGCGCAGAGTTCCCGATCCTTGCAGCCGTCCGGCCGGAATCGCTGGATGACCCACTCCGTGCAGCCGGCATCGGCAAGCCAGCGGGCCATGTCCAGCAGGTCGCTGCCGGAAAGAAGGCGGGGGTGCCATGTCGTGCGCACCTCGCAGGGGACGGGAACCGAGCGCAGCATCCGGAAACTGGCCAGGGCCTGCTCGCCGTGCGAGTGGCCCGTGATGCGCTCGTAGGAGGGAAAGGGGGCCTTGAAATCGAATCCGACCCAGTCGAGCAGGGGAAGGAGGGGGAACAGGTTCTCGGGCACCGGGCCCCCGGTGTGCAGGCCGATCTTAAAATCCAGCGCGCGGGCCTGCTGCATGGCGGCGTAAAGCCCGGGATGGAGCGTGGGCTCGCCGCCGCTGAAGACGACGGCGTCAAGCAGGCCGCGCCTATGCTCCAGCCAGGACAGGATTCCCTCCCACGCGTATCTGCCGGGCTGGCGAAACGGGATCAGGTGCGGATTATGGCAATAACGGCAGTGCCAGCCGCATCCCTGGCAGAATACGACTGCGGCCAGCTGGCCTGGCCAGTCCACGAGGGACATCCTCTCAAACCCACCTATGTGCAGTCCCGTGGAGCCCGCGCGCCGGTTGGCACGCCGCGCCATCAGGACTCCGCGCATCGGGCCTCTTGGAAGAACCGCCGCTCCTGGTGCTCGCCCTGCTTGCCGATGTTGAAGCTGGAGACGGGGCGATGGTAGCCCATGACGCGGGTCCAGACCTCGCAGCGCTGGCGCTCGGCGTCGGTCAGGACGATGGGGTCGGGTTGGCGAATTTTGGCGGACTCGGTGGCGATCATATTCGTGGACATCCCTTATTTTGTTGGGGGTTGGGGTTGGGGAGAATGGCGACGCTCAGTTCACGCCGGCGGCTTCCGCTTGTTTTCGCTGGAGGATCTCCTCGTCGCATTTCGGGCAGTACACGTGTTCGCCGGGGAGATAGCCGTGCTTCGGGCAGATCGAGAACGTTGGGGTGACCGTGATGTAGGGAAGCGAGAATCGCTCCAGCGCGCGCCGGACCAGCTTCTTGCAGGCCTCCGGGCTCGAGAAACGCTGCGCCATGTAAAGGTGGAGGACCGTCCCGCCGGTGTACTTGCGCTGGAGCTCGTTCTGGTGCTCGAGCGCCTCGAACGGATCGTCGGTGTAGCCTGCGGGGAGCTGTGACGAGTTGGTGTAATAGGGATTGCTGGCGGTGCCGGCCTGCAGGATGTCCGGCCAGCGCCTCCGGTCCTCCTTCGCGAACCGGTACGTCGTGCCCTCGGCGGGGGTCGCCTCCAGGTTGTACATGCGTCCGGTCTCCTCCTGGAACCTGAGGATGCGCGCGCGGATGTGATCGAGCAGGCGCACGGCAAAGGCATAGCCCCAGTCGGTGGTGATGTTGTCGCGATCGTTCGTGAAGTTGCGGATCATCTCATTGATGCCATTCACGCCGAGCGTGGAGAAATGGTTCCGCAGGGTGCCGAGATAGCGCTTCGTGAAGGGGAAGAGGCCTTGGTCCATCAGGCGCTGGATGACCTTGCCCTTGATCTCCAGGCTGTTGCGCCCGATGTCAAGCAGCTCGTCGACGCGCCGCAGAAGCCCGGCCTCGTCGCCCTTGTGGAGGTAGCCGAGGCGGGCGCAGTTGAGTGTGACGACGCCGAGCGATCCCGTCTGCTCCGCCGAGCCGAAGAGACCGTTGCCCCGCTTGAGCAGCTCGCGCAGGTCGAGCTGCAGCCGGCAGCACATCGAGCGGATCATGTTCGGCTTCAGGTCGGAGTTGATGAAATTCTGGAAATAGGGAAGGCCGTACTTCGCCGCCATGGCGAAGAGCCGGTCGGTGTTCTCCGCGTCCCACGGGAAGTCCCGCGTTATGTTGTAGGTCGGGATGGGGAAGGTGAACACGCGCCCCTTCGCGTCGCCCTCGCTCATGATCTCGATGTAGGCGCGGTTGATCATGTCCATCTCCGGCTGGAGGTCGCCGTAGGTGAAGGGCTGCTCCTGACCGGCGATGATCGGCACCTGGATGCGGAGATCCTCGGGACAGGTCCAGTCGAAGGTGAGGTTGGTGAAGGGAGTCTGCGTGCCCCAGCGAGAGGGGACGTTGAGGTTGTATATGAGCTCCTGGATGCACTGGCGCACCTCCTCGAAGCGCAAGTTGTCCTTGCGGATGAAGGGCGCCATGTAGGTGTCGAACGAGGAGAACGCCTGGGCGCCGGCCCACTCGTTCTGGAGTGTGCCGAGGAAGTTCACGATCTGCCCGACGGCCGCGTGCAAGTGCTTCGGCGGCAGTGCGTCCACCCTGCCGGGCACGCCGTTGAGGCCCTCCATGAGGAAGGTGCGCAGCGACCAGCCCGCGCAATACCCGGAGAGCATGTCCAAATCGTGGATGTGCACGTCGCCGCTGCGATGGGCGGCGCCGATCTCGGGCGGGTAAACATGGTTCAGCCAGTAGTTGGCCGTGAGCTTCCCGGAGATGTTGAGGATCAGCCCGCCCAGGCTGTATCCCTGGTTGGCGTTGGCCGCGACGCGCCAGTCCTGGCGCGTGAGGTATTCGTTGATCGAGGATTCGACGTCGACAAGCGAGCGGCGGTCGGCCCTCTGGACCTTGCGCTGTTCGCGATAGACAATGTAGGCGCGCGCGGTCTTCAGGTATCCGGCATGGATGAGATTCAGCTCCACCTGGTCCTGGATCTTCTCGATCGAGATCGCCTCGCCGGTCGAACGCGCCCTCAGCGTGCGCGCGACGTCGTCTGCCAGGCGGGCCGCCACCTCGGAGTCAAATTCGCCGACTGCAGCAGCGGCGCGAAGAATCGCCTGATGGATTCTCGTTTCGTCGAATGCGACCCGGCGACCGTCGCGCTTGATAACCATGGGGGATGCGGTGTAGCTGAAGCAGACTGCGCAACACAACCTATTGTGGTCATATGGCGGAGGTATAACAACAGGTTGTGGTTGGAATAAGTCAAGCGATCCCGCTGCAGATACTGCGGAGCCCGGATATCCAACAAGGCAGGTGCCGCATGGCCCGGTGTCCTGTGACGCAGTCAAAGCCGGGACGGCAGGGCCTGCGCATTGGGGAGCCCCGAATGGAAAAACAGCAGTCGCGGCAGAGAGACAGGGACCCATCGGATGGGCGGCCGTGTTCCCAAACGCGGGGTTCCCTGCATCCGCAGCCCTTACCAGGGCAACTTCGGTCCGGGGGGCTGGCCCAAAGTGGCCCTATGCTCCGACGACGACCAATGGCACGCGCCGTCGTAACGTCAGCGGGTTTCCGGCAGGTACCCGAACGCCCGCTTCGGCCAATGTCGCTCTTGCGCCGCGCCGGTCAAAGCGCCGCTGCCACGCGCCGAAAATGGTGGCCGACAATGGCGAGCTCAATGGCGACGCGGAAATGCTGCGGGCGCCTGATAAGGGTTCCCAGGAAGAACCGCCAATAGGCCCAGCGGCCGCGATCCCAAACACCGAGCAGCCAGAACGATTTCAGGAATGCTTCGACGTCGCCTCTGGAAATGCGCAGCCGGTCGCTGCTGGCCCGGTAGTTCTTGAGGAAAACCCGGATGCGGCGGTAATAATTCCGCGGCTCGTAGAGGCGGCGCATGAGTTCGCGATAGCCATTTTCCAGGTACTCGCGGTTGAGCTTTGGGTGGAAGTTGAGGGCGCCCATCCCCGTGTTGTCGCCCGAGGTCTCCGAGATGAGCCGGCCTTCTCTCTTCAGGCGCTGGTAGAGCCGCGTCTGCGGCAGCGCGGTGAGCAGGCCGACCATTGCAGTCGCGACTCCGGAGCGCTGGATGAAATCGAACTGCTGCTTGAAGATGTCACCCGTGTCGCTGTCGAACCCTACGATGAAACCGCCCATGACCTCGAGGCCGGATTTCTGCAGCACCTGCACTGCCGAGACGAGATCCCGGCCCGTGTTTTGAAACTTGCGGCATTCCTCGAGCGCGGCGGCCGAGGGCGTCTCTATTCCAACGAAGACCTTGCGGAACCCCGCCGCGGCCATCAACTCGCGCAGTTCGGCGTCATCGGCCAGATTGATCGATGCCTCCGTTAGGAAACCCATCTCGGGGCGGGTGCGCTCGCGCCAATCGATCATGGCGTGAAGGAGAGCCTTGGTGCGCGCCTTGTTGCCGATGAAGTTGTCGTCCACGACAAACACCATGTCCTTCCAGCCCAGGCGTCGCAGCGCCTCCAGCTCGGCGATGAACTGCGCGGGCGCCTTGGTCCGTGGCACCCGGCCGTTCATCACGATGATATCGCAGAATTCGCAGTCGTAGGGGCAGCCGCGGGAGAACTGCGCGGCCATCGTCACGTAGTTGCGCAGCCTGAGGAGATCGTAACGCGGCACCGGCGTCTGCTCGAGGCGGGGAAAACCGGGCGCGCGGTAGACGCGTTGGACCGTTCCGGCACGCAGGTCGGCAATAAGCTGCGGCATGACCTCCTCCGCCTCCCCGAGAACAAAGTGCTGAATCTCCGGAAAGGATTCGTGTCCCGTGGTGAACAGGGGGCCTCCGGCCAAGATGGGTTTGTCAAGGGCGTTGCAGCGCCCCGCTATCTCGCGCACCGATTCCTGGTGAACGATCATCGCGCTGATCAGGACGTAGTCGGCCCATCGGAGATCGGAATCCTCAAGGCGGCCGACGTTGAGGTCGACGAGCCTGAGCTCCCATTCGGGCGGAAGCATGGCGGCAACCGTAATGAGGCCGAGCGGCGGGAAGGCGGCTTTCTTTGCCACGAACCGCAGAACGTGCTTGAAGCTCCAAAACGTGTTTGGCGTCCGCGGACTGATTAGAAGGATCTTCATGCGCCGAGATACGGGCGCGCGTGGGGCGCGCCTGCTTACCACGCAACATAAGCCCGATTGCGGCCTCCCGCGAGTAAATACTGCCCGGCATACGCAGGCGTCTTTCATGCGGTGCGCCGATAGGCTGCGCATCTGATTCCAATATGCGCTTTTCACGGATATGGTACCGGGGGAAGAATCCCTGCGCACCAGCATGAGCCAAGACGTCCACGGAATCGATCGAAAGGGCAAACAGAGCCTGACTCGCAGCCAGATCTGGCTCTATGTCATGGGCTACGTCGTTCTGGTGGCCGGGTCGGTCGGATCAGTGTGGGTTTATCGGAGGGCCGCGCAAAGTGACGCGAACGATGCCATCATCCCGGGCGTGTATGATACCAAGAAATACCAGGACCAACTGGAGCGCTACGGGGGAAAGGCGAACATCCTCGCGACCGAGATCCGGGAGTGGTTTGCCGGCCTCTGGCACGGCAGGCACCTGGCCTATACGCTGGCCGTGCTGGCCTTTCTCATCGCCTTCATGTTCTTCTACATCGCCCTCTTTCTGCCCGATTTTCCGCCAGCCGAGGATGAGCGGGCCGAAGGTCGAGGCGGGCTGAAGAAGTGACCCTCCGGGAACCTTCCGCGGAAGAGGGGCAGGAGGCACTAGGACCAAGCCGTGAACGGCGCCGCCCTCTGCGCTTGCGCACGACGCGTCCCGGATGTACCCGTGGCAAATCGCGACCGCCAATTTGCGCATGAATTCAAGGGACAACACAGATCATCCAAATGTAATCGCACCGCCACCGCTCATCTTCCTCGGGTGCGCGGCCCTAAGCGGGTTAATCCATTATGCTTACCCACTGCAGGTTGCGAAATACCCCGGGTTGCGATGGACCGGCTTCGTGCTGGCGGCAATCTCGGGCTCTTTTGCGATTTGGGCAGTCCGCTCCTTTACGGCGATGGGGACGAATTTGCGCCCGGACCGGCCGGCCGTGGCGCTCGTAAGAACTGGGCCATACAGGTTCACGAGGAACCCGATGTATCTTTCGCTGTGTTCGCTGCAGCTGGCGCTGGGTTTGATTCTCGATGACTGGATTCCGCTGTTGTTTGTGGTTCCGATGGCGGTGATCCTGCATTTTGGCGTCATCTTGCGCGAGGAGAGCTACCTGGAGGCAAAGTTCGGGGAGCCGTACCGGACTTTTAGGAGGCAAGTGCGTCGTTGGATGTGAGAAGAGTGGGGGGGGTGGCGCCACGGCCGTCCGCCCGCGAGCCCCGACGCCGCGAGATTGGTCAGCGACTCGCGTTCCCTGTGAAGGCGCCGGCCTTCCTGGAGAACTGCTTCTCCAAGCTTCCGCACACCAGGTCGCACAGCCTGAAGATCGAGGGATCGGCGATCGAGTAGAACACCTGAAGCCCATCCTTCCGGCGCGCCAGCACGTTGGCCTGGGCGAGCACCTGCAGGTGGCGCGAGATGTTGGCCTGGGTCCCACCGGTCTCGCCGACGAGGGCGTTCACGCTCATCTCTCCGCCGAACAGGGCATGGATTAGCCGCAGCCGCATGGGCTCGGACAGTACGGCGAATCGATGGGCGACGAGTTCCAGCGCGTCTTTCGAGAGAGGGGCCCGTCTGTCCATGCGCAAGAGGGAGCAAAGGCTTGACAACATGTCAAGTATATGTGGATATGCTCATAAATAGGATCATTTAAAAATGAAGATCGACGCATTCATCCGCCTCCTCGCCGGCACCATTGTTCTGACCGGCGTCGCCTTGACCGTGTTCGTGAGCAGATGGTGGCTCCTCTTGCCTACGTTTGCGGGCCTGAACCTCTTCCAGTCGGCCCTGACGGGCTTTTGCCCCCCGTCCCTCCTGCTCTCGAAGCTCGGCTGGCTCGACCGGGACGGTGTAATCCACTGGTGGGGGCGCTCCGCGGATAACCGCTGACGGGCATGAGCTTCTTCACCGGCCGGTCACTGCTCATTGTCGGGGCCGTTGCGGCCCTCGGCGCGGTCGTCGGGTACTTCGGGCAATGCACTTCAGGCACCTGCCCGCTGACCTCGACGTGGTGGCGCGGCGCTCTCTACGGCGCCTTCGTCGGCCTCCTGATAGCGCTTGGCGCGCGGAACACCTGATCCCGCCATGTCCGCGACCCTCTCCTGGGCCCCCCTTGCCATCGCCGCAGCGCTCGGGCTCGGTTCCACGGCGGCAGCAGCCGATCCGTGGACGCTCGATCACGCGGTTGCGGTCGCGCTAGAACACAGCCCGGATTCGCGGCTTGCGCGCGCGCGCGCCGAGGGCGCGGAGGCCCTTGTCCAGCAGGCGCAGAGCGCCTGGCTTCCCCAGGTGGGCGTGAGCGGCCGCTACACCGACACGAACAGCCCGATGGCGGCGTTCGGATCCATTCTGAATCAGCGGGCGTTCAACTTCGGGCTGGATTTCAACCATCCCGGGCAGATCGACGACCTGAACGCCACAAGCACGGTCGCCTACAACCTCTACAGCGGCGGACACGCCACGGCGGGCCGGAAGGCCGCAGAGGCAGGTGCCGTGGCAGCCGGCTACGATGTGAGCGCCGCCCGCAACGAGCTCGCTGCCGAAGTGGTGAAGGCCGCGCTGGGCCTGCAGAAGGCGCGCGAGGCGGTCGGCGCTGTGGGCGGCGGCGTCAGGGCCTATGAGGCGGCGGTTTCCGTCGCCCGGGCGCGCTTCGACGCCGGCCAGTTGCTCAAGGCGGATCTCCTCAGCCTCGAGGTCCAGCTCGCGCAGACGCGCGAGTCGCTGTCGTCGGCCCACCACGCCTCGGCGCTTGCGGAGCGCGCATTCTGGTTCGCCCTCGGCATCGACCCGGCGGACGAGCCCGTCGAATTCGCGCGCGACGACCCTTCACTCGCGCGGCTGACCGCCCCGGACACGCGCGATTACTCGCGGCGGCCGGAATTGCTCGGCCTCGATGCGCGCCTGCGCGCGTCGGAGGCCATGGTTGAGGCGGCGCGGAGCGGCCGTCGGCCCTCGGTCAACGCATTCGCCAGCTATCAGTATGATCGGGGCTGGAAGCTCAATCGCGACGGCGACAGCTGGCTCGCAGGCATGGCGGTCGACCTGAACCTCTTCGATGGCGGCCAGACTTCGGGCAAGGTCCGGCAGGCGGCCGCCGAGGTGGCACAGGTGAAGGAGTTGCGTCGCAAGGCTGAGCTGGGCATCGGCCTCGAGGTCGTGCAGGCCCGGCTCGCGCACGACGATGCGGTCGAACGCCTCGCGGTGACGGCGGGCGCGGTCGAGCAGGCCGAGGAAAGCGCCGCGCTAAGCCGGGCGCGCTTCCAGAAAGAGGCGCTGCTAACCGCGGACCTAATTGGCGCCGAGGGCCGGCTGCTCGAGGCGCGGCTGCGCCGCACCATGGCCGGCTGCGACGAGCGGCTCGCCGTGGTCGATCTGCGCCGCGCCCTCGGTCTCGACCCGCTGCCGCAACCCTGACCCGTCCTCCATGAAATTGGTTGCCTCTCTCATAACAGCTCTGGCCCTGGTGCCTCTTGCGGGCTGCGGCCGCCACGAGGCGCCGGATCTCTCCGGCGCCGGCTCCCCGCCGCCGGTGAGGGCCCAGGTCGTGATCGTCCGCTTTGAGGACCTCCCGGCGATGGAGGAGGTCACCGGCACGGTACAGCCGGTGCAGCACGCCCAGCTGGCCGCGAAAGTCATGGGCGCGATTGAGGAGATGCCTGTCACGCTCGGGCAGCGCGTGCATCGCGACGACCGGCTTGTGGTGATCGCCGCCGGCGAGATCAACGCCCGCGTCGCCCAGGCGCAGTCGCAGTTCAACGAGGCCCGCCGCGATCTCGAGCGCGAGCGTGGGCTGCTCCCCGCGGGTGCCAGCACCGCCGACATGGTGAAGGGCCTCGAGGACCGTTGCGCAGCCGCACAGGCGATGCTGCGCGAGGCCGAAGTCATGCTCGGCTATGCGACAATCCGGGCGCCGTTCGACGGCGTCATCGCCCGGAAATTCGCCAACGCGGGCGACCTCGCGTCGCCCGGGCTGCCGCTGCTGGAAATCGAAGGCTTCACCGGGTTTGAGGTAAAGGCCGGCGTTCCCGACTCGCTGGCCGCCGCGCTGGCCGTCGGGACGCATGTCACCGTAGAAATACCGGCGCTCGGGGCCTCATTTACCGGCACGCTCAGCGAGCTCTCGTCGGCCGCCGATCCCGACGCCCACACGGTAGAGGTTAAGGTCGCCGTGCCGGGAAACGCGGCGGTTCACTCCGGGCAATTCGCGCGAATCCAGGTGCCTGGCGCTCCGGCCCGGGCCCTGCTGGCTCCGGCGTCGGCCGTCGGCTCCGTGGGCCAGATGGAGCGGATCTTTGTCGCCGGGGACGACAACCGCGCGGTGCTCAGGCTCGTGAAGACCGGCGCCCGGAGGGGCAATCGCGTCGAAATCCTGGCCGGCCTGGACGAGGGTGAGCGGGTGCTGGTGGCCCCGCCCACCGGCCTGCGCGAAGGCCAGCCCCTGGAGATCCAGCCTTGAAGGCTACGGCCCCGTCTCCGCCCACCGGGCCGGCGCGGTACGGTTTCGCAGGCCGCATGGCGTCGCTGTTCATCGACTCGAAGCTGACGCCGATTATTGTCGTGGCTTCGCTGCTGCTCGGGATCTTCGCCGTGCTGATGCTGCCGCGCGAGGAGGAGCCTCAGATCAAGGTGCCGATGATCGACGTCATGGTCGCGATGCCCGGCGCGACCGCCCGCGAGATCGAGAACCGCGTCACGCGACCGATGGAGAAGCTCCTCTGGGAGATCCCCGGGGTCGAGTATCTCTACTCGACCGCGAGGCCCGGGGCCGACCTGACGATCGTCCGCTTCAAGGTCGGCACCGATCCGGAGGCCGCGCTGGTCCGGCTCAACGAGAAGCTCCAGGCGAACCTCGACCGCATACCGCCCGGGGTGACGCCGCCGCTGATCAAGCCGAGGACGATCGACGATGTGCCGATCCTCGCCCTGACCTTCCACAGCCGGCGCTATGACCACGCGACCCTGCGCCGGCTGGCGACCCAGGTCGACGACGCGGTGAAGATGATTCCCCAGGTAGCCGAGACGAAGGTCATCGGCGGCCAGAGCCGCGCGATACGCGTGCTGCTTGACCCGCAGCGCCTTGCCTCGCGCAACCTGAGCCCGGGAGGCCTCGTGCCGATGCTCCAGCAGGCGAGCGCGCAGGCCCAAACCGGCTCCCAATCGTTTGCCAACCGGGAGACGCTGCTGCGGACCGGCGAGTTTTTCCGCGATGCGCATGATGTCGGCGCGGCGGTGGTCGGGGTCTATGGCGGCCGGCCGATCTACCTGCGCGACGTCGCGCAGATCGTGGACGGCCCCGCCGAGCCGGCCGACTATGTGCTGTACGGGCGCGGCGGGCCGGGCGCCACGGGCGAGGAGGCCGCGGTGACGCTCAGCATCGCCAAGCGTCCGGGCGCAAACGCGGTCGATGTCGTCAACGCCCTGCTGGCGAAGGTCGACGCGCTCAAGGGCACGCTGATCCCCGCCGACATCGGCGTCGCGGTCACCCGCGACTACGGCGCGACGGCGAGCGAAAAATCCAACGAGCTGCTGCTTCACATGGGCCTCGCGGTGTTCGGCGTGGCGGTCCTCATCCTGCTCTTCCTCGGCTGGCGCGAGTCGCTCGTCGTGCTGCTGGCGATCCCGGTCACGCTCGGGCTGACCCTGTTCGTCTTCTACCTCTATGGGTACACGCTCAACCGGATCACGCTGTTCGCCCTCATCTTCTCGATCGGCATTCTCGTGGACGACGCCATCGTGGTCGTCGAAAACATAGTCCGGCACATGGGGCTGCCGAGCTGCCGGAGCAAGAGGCTCCTGCAGATCGGTGTCGAGGCAGTCGACGAGGTTGGCAATCCCACGATTCTCGCGACGTTGGCCGTGATCGCGGCGGTGCTGCCGATGGCGTTCGTGAGCGGGCTGATGGGGCCCTACATGCGGCCGATCCCCGTGGGCTCGAGCGCCGCGATGCTTTTTTCGCTGCTGGTGGCGTTCGTGGTCTCGCCGTGGGCGGCGCTCAAGATCCTTCGCGGGCACGCGAAGGGCGCGGCGCACGCGGCGGAATCCGTCGACCCGCCGGCGACCGAGAAGGACGGGGACGGGGACGGGGGCGCGGACGAGACGATGCCCGACACGTGGTTCACCCGGCTCTACCAGCGCGCGATGCGGCCCCTCCTCGATCGCAGCGAATGGCGGTGGGCATTCCTTCTCGCGGTCGCCGCCGCGATGGCGGGCGCGATGGGGCTCGTCGGGATCGGCGCGGTGAAGCTAAAGATGCTGCCGTTCGACAACAAATCGGAGTTCCAGGTGATCCTGAACATGCCCGAGGGCAGCACGCTCGAGCAGACGGCGCGGGTCGCCCGGGAAATGGCGGCCGCCGTCCGGTCGGAGCCCGAGGTCCGCGACTACCAGGTGTACGCCGGGACGGCCTCGCCGTTCAACTTCAACGGGCTCGTCCGCCACTATTTCCTGCGCCGCGGCGCGAACGTCGGCGACCTGCAGGTCAACCTGCTCCCGAAGGACAGCCGCGGCGCCCAGAGCCACGAGATCGCAAAGCGCGTGCGTCCGCGGCTCGCGGCTATCGCGGCCCGGTACGGGGCGGCGGTCGCCGTCGCCGAGGTGCCCCCCGGACCGCCGGTGCTCCAGACGCTCGTCGCCGAGGTCTACGGCCCGAGCGAGGAGGCGCGGCTCAGGCTGGCGACAAAGGTGCGCGAGATATTCCGGGCCACGCCGGGGGTGGTTGACGTCGACTGGTACGTGGAGGAGGAGCAGCCGGAGACGAACCTGCGCATCGACAGGGCGAAGGCCGCGCTGCAGGGGGTCACGGAGGCCGAGATCACCCGGACCGTGCAGATGGCGGCGCAGGGTTTTCCGGTGACCCTCCTGCACACGCCGGACGATCGCGAGCCGGTGGAAGTCGTCCTTGAGGTGCCGCGCGCCGTCCGCGCCCGTCCCGGCGACCTGCTGGAGCTGTCCGTCCGCTCAGCGATGAATCCGCAGGCGCCGCTTGTCCCTCTACGCGAGCTCGTCACAGCCGAGACGACGCGCAGCGAGCGCAGCATCTACCACAAGAACCTTCAGAACGTGACCTATGTGACCGGGGACGTGGCCGGGGCGGTCGAGAGCCCCGTCTATGCCATCCTGCAGATGAACCGGGCGCTCGCGCAGCTCGACGGCCGCGAGTACGGCGGCGCGAACCCCGGAGTGAGGATCTACAACGCCTCCATGCCGTCGGACAACCGCGAGCCGTCGATGAAATGGGACGGCGAATGGCAGGTGACGATCGAGGTTTTTCGCGACCTCGGGCTGGCCTTCTGCGCTGTCCTGATCCTGATCTACATGCTCATGGTCGGCTGGTTCAGGAACTACACGACTCCGCTGATCGTGATGACGGTGATACCGTTCTCGCTCGTGGGCATCCTGCCGGCTCACGCGGCCCTTGGCGCGTTTTTCACCGCCACGTCGATGATCGGATTCATGGCGGGCGCCGGCATCGTCGTGCGCAACTCGATCATTCTCGTCGACTTCATCGAGTTGCGGCTGAGCCACGGCCGCTCCCTGCGCGACGCGTGCATGGAATCGGGCGCGGTCCGCTTCCGCCCGATGATGCTGACGGCGCTGGCGGTCGTCGTGGGCGGGCTCGTCATCCTCCCCGATCCCATCTTCCAGGGCCTCGCGATTTCGCTGCTATTCGGCGCGATCGCCTCGCTTGTCATCAGCCCGCTCGCCGTGCCGCTCATCTATTACATGAGTCACGCCCGGCGCCATGCGCCGGCCGCGACGTGAGAATCGTGTGGCGGCGTCCATTCTCCCAGACTATGAACCCAGGAGTAAAATGCCATGAAAGCGAATATTGGATCCATTGACCGTGTCGTCCGCGTCGTCGTTGGCGTCGGGATTCTCGGCGCCGGCTACTATTACAGGAGCTGGTGGGGCCTCGTCGGATTGTTGCCGGTGCTGACTGCGATTGTCCGCTTTTGCCCGGGATACGTGCCATTCGGGATGAGCACGTGCCGCGGGAACACCGATCAAACCGGCCAGCCTCCCCGCTGAATGACAGCCGGCCACGGCGCCGCCGCCTGTTGGAATCGGCACCCACTCCGGGACCGCCCTGAAGGCGTGAGAAAGAGCCCCTCCCTGGCCCCTCTGGGCGTCCTGCTGGGGTGGCTGGCCGCAGCCAGCTGCGTCGCTGACGGCGATCGGCAGTCTCCGCTGCTGCTGCGGGGCGACGACGGCGGGTCGCCGCTAGCCGTTCTGAGCGCGCAGCCGCTCGAGGAACTGGTGCTGGCCGACACGGGAGCCGGCACCGTGGAGGTGAGGGACGGCTCGGGCCGGCTCTATTTTTCCGCGCCTGCCGGCGGCCGGATCAGCTTCCGCGCTGGCGGGGCCCTGGGCCGCCATGAGGTGCTGATCCGCGATGCGGCCGGAAAGGAGTGCGGTCGCCTTGGCTTCACGCTGGACGCTGAGACGTCGATCGACGACGGCGGCAAGTACCGCGACATGTTCGCCATGTTCCGGAAGGGCATGAACGCGTACAGCCCGGACGGGGTCGAGAGCACGGCCTGGAACGGCAGGACCTACCACTACTTCGTCAACTGGGTCCTGGATAACTACCATACGGCAAAGGGCATGAGATACTTCAGCCCATACGGGACCGAATTAGTCGACATGATGCGCGCCGCCCAGCGCGAGGACGGCATGATCTGGAGCAACATCAACTCTGGCGAGGCCGTGGACTACTACCTGACGGCCTACGGCCCCTTCGGCTACGTGAGGAAGTATGGCGACCGGTACTTTGTCCGGCAGCCGGCCGAGAACCACCCGGAGTACGTCTACGTCAGCACGGTCTACCAGACGTGGAAGGCGTGCGGCGACGACGCCTGGATGCGCCAGTGCCTGGCGTCGGCAGAGCGCGCGCTGGATTATTGCCAGGGAGACCCGGCCCGCTGGAGCCGGCGCTTCCAGCTGCTGAAGCGGGTCTACACGATCGATTCCTGGGACTTCCAGGTGGACGACGCCTACACGCCGGACATCGGGCTCACCAACACGATGCTGGTGGATCCGGAGAAATCGAAATTCGGGGTCTTTTTCGGCGACAACGTGTATTACGCCGCCGCCTGCGAGGAGCTTGCCGAAATGCTGGACCGTGGAGGGGAGCCCGCGGAGGCCGCCCGGTACCGCGAGCGCGCCGCGGGCATCCGGCAGAGGCTCGACCTGATCTCCTGGAACGGGAGGTTCTTCACCCACTTCGTCGAGGAGGATCCGGCGGTGCGGCGCGACTTGGGCGTCGACGAGGATGCGCAGATCGCGCAGGGCAACGCCTATTGCCTGAATCGCGGCATCGGCCAGGACCACGCCGAGGCGATCATCAGCACCTACCGCGGGCTCAGGAGCCGCCTGCCGCCCGGCTCGCCGGGGGAATGGTACTCCATCTACCCCCCGTTTCAGAAGGGCTTCTCGAGGCATGACCAGCCGTGGCAGTACATGAACGGAGGCGTGGGCGGCCACGTGGCGGGCGAGCTCGCCCGCGGGGCCTTCGAATACGGCCAGGAGGAATACGCCCGCGACATTCTGGACCGGCTCACGGATCTCGGGCACAGGCATGGCGACAAGATCTGGTTCTGCTACACGGGCTCGATACCCCCCGCGCCTCCTCCACCGCATTACCGGCCTGTCGACCTCTCGGCGCTCGCGAACATGGACCTCGAGGACAAGGGAGGGCCCGGCGCCGCCCGCTGGATGCTCATGCCGAGGAAGGGAGACGACATCCGCGGGCTGCCGACAGGCGACCAGCAGTTTGCGGGCATCGCTTTCCGGGTGGCCGATCCGGCGAGGAACCAGCGGAAGGCGGCGGTTGCCGTCTCCCGCCGCCCCGGGCTGCCGCCGGGGGTCGACATACCGGTGAATGGGAAGGCCGCGTGCATCTATCTCCTGCACACGGCGACGAAGCCCGGCTCCGAGAAGGTCTGCGGCAGCGTGGATTTCGTCTATGGGGACGGGTCCCGCCACACCCAGTACCTGATCATGGACAGGCAGCTGACGTACTGGTGGTTTCCCGAGCTCAAGACGGAGCGGTCCGGCGTCGCTTGGCATGGCCCGAGCCCGGTGAGCGCAGACGTCGGCCTGTCCTGGTGCGCGATCGACAATCCCGACCCGGGGAAGATCGTCCGCGCCGTCCACGTGCAGGCCCCGGAGGACGACGGCATCTATGCGCTGGTCGGGCTGACGCTGTCGGACCGGGTCCATTACGTCGAACCGAGCCCCGTGTCATTCGGCGGCCCTGACAACTGGGCGGCGGCGACGGCGATGGCGGCGATGATCGAGGGCCTGGCCGGCGTCAAGGACGGCCCCCTGAGCGGGACCCTCTCCCGCCCGGTGCTGGCTCCTCGGTGGGACCTGGGCGAGGCTCGCTCGATAAGGGCGACGGTGCGCTATGCCGCCTCGGCGGGCTACGTCGCCTACCATTTCACGCACCGTCCGGACTCGCGGGAGATCGGGCTCATCGTCACGGGCGGGGGGAAGCAGATCCTCTGCCACGTTCCGTTGCCGCCCGGGGCCCGGGAGCCGGTCTCCCTGGAGGTCGACGGGAAGGCCATGCCCCCACGAATGGCGACCGTGGGGCATTCGGCCTATGTCGACTTCACCCTGGACAACGCGCATCCCAGCACGGTCCGGGTTATCTACTAGCGCCCTGCCGCGGCGTGGCGAAGGGCAGCGAACGGATCAACGTCCGCCAAGAATGGGAACGGCCGGTTGCCGGGTTTTCCTTGCGGAACGCCGGCCAGAAGGGCTGCTCCGGCCTATAGGCCCGACCGCCGGCAGATCCTGTCACGGCTTGACTCCACCGGACGCCTGGCCGGCTGGCGCGGGCGCGGTCGAATCGGGCGGCTTCGGTGCGTGGGTATAGACCCGCACGAACTTCAACCCGATCAGCGTCAGCAGAACCAGCAGATAGATGCGGATCGCCCACAGGGCGATCCGGACGGTCGGAGTCGTTTTGATGCGAGGCATGGCTCAGTTTCAGTTGGCGGACCCGAGCTTGGAGCCCTGCATGATGTCCTTATAGCGCACCACGCCGAGCAGGCGGTCGTGCGCGTCCACGACCGGCAGCATGCGGAATTGATACTTGGCGAACAGCTCCACCAGATCCTCGCGCAGGCAATCGTGATCCGCCGTGACGACGGGCGAAACCATCAGCTCACCAAGGCTGGCATTCTCCGGGGCGACCACCAGCTCACGCAGGCCCACCACGCCCTGCAGGTTCCTCTCCTCGCCCGCCACGACGTAGAGATAGGAGATGTACCGGTTGCTCGCGGCGGAATCGCGCAGCGAATGCAAGGCGTCGCCCGCCTTCGTCTCCGGTGTGAACGCGAAAAATTTCTCGCTCATAAATGTCGCGGCCGGCACGTCGGCGTTGGACATGATAGCCTCGGCACGCGCTGCCCGGGCCGGCGGCACCAGCCTCATCAGCTCGCTGGCCCTGGCGTGGGGAAGGTTGGAGAAGAAGTCCGCGATCTGCAGCACGGACATCTTGGCCAGCACCTGGCGCGCTTTTTCCTCCGACAGGAAGGCGATGAGCTGCCGTTTGGCGCGGGGCTCGGCATCGACGAGCACCGCGGCGGCCTTGTCCGGGTCGAGCGCGGAAAACATCGCCTGCTGCTCGTCGCCGGAAAGGACTTCGAGCGCGTCGGCCAGGTCTTCGCTGGGCAGCTCCGTCGCCTGCTCGCGGGCCACCGAGAGCGTCACGATGTCCTTGGTGTGGTCCTCCACCGAGAGCGGCTGGACGTAGCGCCACGAGATCAGCTGATCCTTGGCCTTTGTAAGGCCCTCCAAGCCCCATTTGCGGAGGAAGCCGTTGAAGGAGATGTCCACGTGAACCAGGATCATCCGGCCCTTGGAGAAAAGCAGATGGACGTCATTGACCACCTCGGTGCGACGGCCGTTTGTATCGAGGATCGTCTGGCCCATCAGGTGCTCGTTGAGCAGGATCCAGCCTTTCTGGTCAATGAACCGCGGATACGGCCCGCCGGTTTCGTACGGCGTGATGAAGATGGCCTCGTCCTCAATCCGCGCCACCTTCGCCCACGGTATCAGTTCGCTGGGATGGCCCTTGCCGTGCTCGATCAGGATCCCGACGGCCTCGGGATAGGGCTCGGAAAGCCGGAAGACCAGGTCGGTCAGCCGGCCGTTTTTCCGGTTGGTCTTGTCGAGACGAATCCGGCGGCCGAGCAGCTTGGAGAAGTACAGGAGTTGAAACGCTTCAAATCCGGCCGGCTTGGAGGTGACGTTGCTAGGAGGATTGCTCATGGCGGTTTCCACAGAATTGCTAATTGCCCATGCCGAACCATTCGGGGAACAAGACGGACGTGCCGTACGCGGTCGAGATGACGATCACGAAGGCCGCGATGCTCCAGTTGGCGATGTTCTGCCAGCGGGTGTTGACGTAATCGCCCATGAGCGGCTTGTCGTTGAGCAGCAGGATCAGGAACACCAGCGCGGCCGGCAGCAGCGTCACCGCGACCACCTGCACAAAGATGGTGATGATGTTCTGCAAATCGATGCTGGCAACGAGCGAGACGACACCCGCCGACATCAGCATCAGGGCGTAGGCGACGTAGAACCACGGTGCCTCCCGGACGTTGCGGTTGAGTGAATGCGCCCAGCCGAAGACCTCCCCCATCGCCCAGCTTGTCGTCAGGGAGATGCACAGCGCGCCGAGCAGCCCGGCGTCGAACAGGCCGATGGCGAAGAGCAGCCTGGCCCACTGGCCCAGGTGCGAACCGGAGGGCATGACCGCAGGCATTGCGGCAGCGGTCTTGGCCGCAGAATCGACGTCCTGCCAACTGTGGAACGAGGGATCGATGTTCGACCAAGGGCCGGCGGTGGTGAGATTTGCCGCAGTGTCCGCCGCCAGCTTGGCGGGGCTGGGATTGGCCGGGTTGAAGTGGAAGACGGCGGCAGTGGCGATGATGATGAACGCCGCCACCAGGCAGGTCGTGAACGAGCCGAAGAAGGTGTCAAACTTCCCGTAATTGATGTCCTTGACGTCCATCTCCTTGTCCACGACGGCGGATTGCTGGAAGAAGATCTGCCAGGGCGTGATGGTCGTGCCGATGTTCGCCATGATCAGGGTCAACAGCGCCACGCCCGACAGGCCGAAGCCGAAATCCGGGTTATAAAAGCCCTTTCCAACCGCGCCCCAGCCTTCCCGGACGTTCCCGGTGTGCATCGCCCAGATGGCGGCTGGAATGTACACGAGGTTGAAGAGGCAGAAAAAGAGCGTGATCTTCTCGAACGTCCAGTAACGGCCGGTGAACACGATGGCGGTTAGCAGCAGCGTCACGCCGAGGAACGTGACCCACGCCGGGATGTTGAACAGGCTCATCGCCTGGGTCATGCCGATGTATTCCGTGACGAGCGTCAGCCAGTTGATGACGGCCATGTCGAAAATAGAGAACCAGCCCCAGAACTTGCCGAAGCCATCGAAGATGGCTTCGGCATGCCCCCGCTTGGTCACGGCGCCCAGGCGCACCGTCATCTCCTGAACATAATACGCCATGGGAATCAGGATGACCATGGCCCAGAGCAGGCTGAAACCGGTCTTGGCGCCGGTTTGGGCATAGGTCGAGATACCCCCGGCATCGTTGTCCGCGACCATGGTGATGATGCCGGGGCCAAGCGCGGCGAGAAACAGCAAGGTCCTGCGGCGGAATCTCCTGATCGAGTGGATGGTCTTGCTGATCCAATACATTCGTGACGACGGTCCGCCCCGCAAAATGGTGGCGCAAGGGGAAATTTCCGAAGCGGGATCCCCGCAAGACCCCCCCATCATTGACGAGCGAGTGGGTGGGGGGCCCTACGGCAGCGACGGTGTCTTCGGGTTGTCGTTCATGATCGTGCCGAAGCTCGGTCGGATGCGGTGGAGAGTTCGCGGAGGCGCCTGGTCGCCTCAAGGCCTGTGCGGCCGTTGTGATAGGGACATTTCCAGAAACCGACCTTGAGCTCATTTTCGAGCACGCGGCCGTCTCGGGTGACGGCGCGGAACCATTCGCCCCGCTGGTGATCAATGAGCCTCGCCTCGATGAAATCCCACGAGCGCAGGGCCGCCGTGAGGAAGCGCTCCTGGCGGGATAGCTGGTGGGCATTCAGGAACCCGACGACGGCCTCGGCCTGGGGCCACCATTCCTTGCTTGTGTCCGTGGGGCCGTCTGGTCCCCCGTGGTATTAGACCCCGCCATCGGCATCAACGCCCTCGGCAAGCGTCGTTTCGGCAATCTTCACCGCCAGCGCCCCGATGCGCTTCGTCAGCCCTGCATCCTGGAGCGCGTCGGCCGCCAATGTCAGTAGCCAGGCCGCCTCGATGTCGTGGCCGTAGGCGATCAGGTCCGAACGCAGCGTCCAGTCCAGGGCGAAGAACTGGCCCAGGTGTCCGGTCACCGGGTTGACGATGTGGGCGAGCATGGCCTCCACTAGCTTTTCGAGCACGGAGCGCAGAGCCGGCTCCGGCCAAACCGTGAGGAGACGGGTATAGGCCTCCATGACGTGCAGGTGCGTGTCCTGCGATTTCGGCTCGTTCAAGTCCACCTCGCTCAGGCGCGTGTCCGAGATGGGCTCCCAAGCCCGGCCGACAGCGTCGAGATAGCCGCCGTGACGGGCCGCGGCGTGCTCCTCAACCAGCCGGTACGTGGCTATCGCCTTATCGAGAGGCTCACGGCGGCCGGTGGCCGCATGATACTCGGCAAGCGCATAGATCGCGAAGGCCTGCCCCAACACCTGCTTGCGGTCGCGAAGGACGGCGCCGTCAGCCGCGATTGACCACCAGTAGCCTCCATGCTTCGGATCGTGAAAATGCGATTGCAGGTCGCCGTAGGCATGGTCGGCCATCGCGAGATAGGCAGGGTCGCGGTAACGCGCGTACGCAGCCGAATACGTCCAGAGGATCCGCGAGGTGAGCACGCTTCCGCGCTCCGCCCCACGATCGACCGCGAGATCGTTTGCCAGCGAGCCGTAGAAGCTGCGGCCCTCGTGGTTGACGACCCGGTCGATCCAGAAGGGGAGTATGTTTCCGAGAAGATCGTTCTCAATACGGCGAATGTAATCGTTGAGGATGGCTGGACTCATCGAGGGCGAGACGGGTTCAAGAGGCCGCTCTTCGGCTCTCACAACAATTAGCAATGGACCAATCTAACCGTCAATCCGGCCGTCCTTGCCGCCGTTGTTTCAGTAGCGGCAACCAGAACCTACCCCGTTTCTCTAATAAGGTCCCGGGGGGTATGGTTCCTAAAGCACTCGGGTGGCCTTCTCCACATCCAAGCCGGGCGCTTATTTTGCGAGCGCATCCAGTACCGCCGACGGCGTGAGGAGCTCCGGCAGGGTGACGGGCTCGGCGCGGCCAGGGAACCAGATGAGGTTGAAGGGGACGGCGCCGCGGTGGTACTTGGCCAGCTCGGCCGTGATCTGCGGGTCCTTGTTGGTCCAATCCCCGCGCAGCATCGCAACATGCCTTTCGCGGAAGGCGCGCAGAACCTCGTCGGAGTGGAATACGAGGCGCTTGTTGGCCTGGCACGTCGCGCACCATCGCGCCGTGAAGTCCACATAGATGACCCGGTTCTCCGAGCGGAGCTTTTCAACGGCCTCCGGGCTCCATTTCTCCCAGACGATGTCGGTGGGAGCCGCGGGCGCCGGCCACCCGGTCCACGCCCCCAGCGCGAGGAGGACCAGGCACGCGCACATTCCAAAGCGGGCCCTTCCGGGCGAGGCCCCCGGGGCGTTCCAACGGCCGTAGGCCCACACCCCCATCGCGACGAGGACGAGCCCGAAAAGGGCCGACAGGAGTCCGGTCTCGGGCAGCTGACCGGCCAGGACCCAGAGGAGATAGGCGACCGTGGCGTAGAGGGGGAAGGCCATCGCCTGCTTGAACGTCTCCATCCACGCCCCCGGCCTCGGGAGGACCTTAACGGCCCCGGGAAAGGCGGACAGGAGGAGGTAGGGCGCGGACAGGCCGGCGGCGATCGCCGTGAAGATCGCGAAGGACTGCGCCGTGGAGAGCGCGAGCGCCGCCCCGAGCGCCGGGGCCAGGAAGGGCGCGCTGCAGGGCGTGGCGGCCACCGTGGCCAGCACCCCCGTAAGGAATGACCCGGTGAGGCCCGACTTCGACTGGAGCTGCGATCCGATGCCGGTCGCCGTCAGGCCGAATTCGAACACCCCGCTCATGTTGAGCGCGAACGCGAGCATGGCCGCGGCGAGCCCGAAGACGAACGCGGGCGACTGCAGCTGGAAGCCCCATCCGAGCTGGCTGCCGCCCGCGCGCAGGACCGCGAGAAGGCCCGCAAGGGCCCAGAATGACAGCAGCACGCCGGCGGCAAACACGATCCCGTGGAGGGTCACCTTCCTGCGGTCGGAGCCGGCCTGGCCGACGAACCCGATGATCTTCAGCCCGAGCACAGGGAAGACGCACGGCATGAGGTTGAGGATGAGACCCCCGACGAATGCCAGGAGGAGCGTGCCGGGGAGAGCCCCGGCCGCGGGCGCGGCGGCGCCGCCGGCCGGCCCAGACCCGAACGCCACGTCCACCGCCAGGCCGGCGAGAGAGCCGTCCGGGCGCCAGCCCTCCCTCGATGTCAGGACGCCGACGAGGCGGCCCGCGTCCTTCGGGCCGTCGGTCGAGATCGGCAGCGCGAGCGTGAACCCGCCATGACCGTCCGGCGTCGCCGGCTGCGGGAGGTCGTAGGCGATGGTCCCGTCCCGGGAGAAGAAGTGGAGGCCCGCCGGCGTCCGCGCGATATTTCCCGCTGCGCCGGTTGGCCGGACCGCGAGCGTCACGATCGTGGAATCGCGCGAGGCTGAGACCGTCCACGCCGGGTCCGTCGCGGGGATGCGCGCGAGCGCCTCCTGCAGCAGCGCGCCAAAGCTGGGGTCGGGCTGCGGGTTCCCGGCGGAAACCGGGAGCGATAGAGTAAGGTTCGCGCTGCCCGGTACGCACTCGTCCTGGCACATCAGCCATTCGGCGGCGACCGGGAGCTCGGCGACCGAGCCCGGCCTCAAGTCCGCAGGAGGGGTGATCGTGACCGGCAGGAAAAGGTCGCCGTCGTAGCCGTTGCCCACGACGTTCCCGCGGCTGTCCGTCAGGACCATCGGCGCCGGCCATTGGATCTCGCCCGCCTTCCAGCCCGGCGGCAGGGCCCACCTGAGGGTCGTCGGGAGCCCGGTGCCCGGGTTCACCCAGTAGGTGTGCCAGCGCGGCTGGTGCACGAGGCGAAGCGCGACCGTGAACGGCGCGCCGGGCCGGATCGAAGCGTTCGCCGCGACAAGCGACGCGACAACCTGGCCCCCGGCGGCCGCGGGCGGTGCGGTGGCGAAAAGAGCGAGGGCCGCGACTAGGGATGATGAAAGGGCGCGCTTCATGGAGGGGGCCGGCGGAGAAGGGCAGTGTGTCCCCAAGGGCCGCCGTCGCAAGCGCTCAGCCGTTTTTCGCCCCGGCGGCGATCCACCGCTCGATCATCTGGACCTCCTCCGCCGCAAGGGGCTTGTCGCCGTCGCTCGGCATGTAGTCGTCGTCGCTCGCCGGGAGCCGGAGCCTGCGGAGGATCTCGCTCGACCTGGGCTTGCCCGGAACGAGCGCGGGCCCGTCGTCGCCCCCAACCATCAGCTGCTCGTACGAATCCATCCTGAGCCCGCCCTTGTGCTTCTCGGGCTTGTGGCAGGAGACGCAGCTGCGCGCAAAGAGGGGGGCGATGTGCAGGCGGTAGAAGGCCGTGTTGGACGGGTCGGCGCTTCCGGACCCGGCATGCGCGGCCGCGGGGACGGCGGGAGCCGCGGGCGCGGCCGGGGCGGCCTTGGGGGCCGGGGCGGGGAGCCCCAGCCACGCCCTCATCCTCGCGGGCATCTTGTCGGTCAGGAAGCCGTTGCCGTGCGAGATCGCGCCCCCTCCGTGGCCGGTCCAGGCCATGAGCCCCACGGCGAGCGCGAGCAGGACGGGGTATGCGCCGGGCAGCCCGGAGCCCCTGGCCGCGGCGGAGCGGGCGCGGACCGCCGCGGCGCAGGCGGCGGCAAGCCACACCCCTCCCCACATGTGCCGCGTGACATCCCGGCCGCGGAGGCCGCCGCTCCACGCGAGGAGCCATCCGTCGAACGCGGCGGCGAACGCGGCGAACGCCGCGAGGGCGAGGACCCAGCCGGCCGCGGAGCGGAGGTGGGCCCGCCGCCGCGACAGCCCGGCAAGCTCCATGAGGGGGACAAGCGCGATGAGCGCGACCGGGCCGTGGACAAGAAGCGGGTGGAGCCGCCCTATGAACTGCCCGAGGTTGCCGTGCTCCCGGCCGTCGGGGGGCAGGCGAAGGGCCAGGATGGCGAGGGCCGCCCAAAACCCGATGCAAAGGAGCGCGGCCGCAATCCCCGGCAGCCGGGAGCGGGTCTGGTCGTTGTTCGGGGCCATTGGGTTTCGCCGGGGAAAGCGCCGCCCAAGATGGGCGACGGCCGTCCGGGGAGGCAAACCAACAAGTTGACCCGCGCGCCGGCGCTTGCGCGGAGCCGGCCCTTTCACCAAGGTTGCGCGCCTTCCCAGCCCCCATGGCCCCGAACGCCCCCAACAAGATCCTCCGAGCGGCCGGCTGGACCTGCGTCTCCGCGGCCGGCGCGGGGAGCGTGGCGGTCCTCGCTTGGTCCCGCGGCGAGCCGGTGAGCGCGCTCTGGATGGTGGTCGCCGCGGCCTGCGTGTTCGCGGTCGCCTACCGGTTCCACTCTGCCTGGCTGATGGCCAGGGTGCTTGCGGTCGACGATCTGCGGGCGACTCCTGCGCACGTCCGCGCCGACGGGAAGGACTTCGTGAGGACGAACCGGTGGGTGGTCTTCGGGCATCATTTTGCGGCGATCGCCGGGCCGGGCCCGCTCGTCGGCCCCGTCCTCGCGGCCCAGTTCGGCTACCTTCCGGGTCTGCTGTGGATCCTGGTCGGTGCGGTGTTCGGGGGGGCAGTCCACGACAGCGTCATCCTCTTCTGCTCGGTGCGGCGCGGCGGCCGGTCGCTCGGCAGGATGGTCCGCGACGAGGTGGGGCCCTTCGCCGGGCTAGTCGCCCTCGTGAGCGTCACCGCGATCAGCGTCATCGTCCTCGCCGTCCTCGCGCTGGTGGTGGTGAACGCCCTCGCCGAGTCCCCGTGGGGCGTCTTCACGATCGCCGCGACGATGCCGATCGCAGTCGCGATGGGGATCGCGCTCCGGTCGGGCGGGTACGGCCGGGCGAGGCTGCACTGGGTGACCGCAGCCGGGGTTGCCGGCCTCCTGGCCGCCGTCTGGGTGGGCCAGTTCATCGGAGGCACGCCGGTCGAGGGCCTCCTCACGATGAGGGGCACGACCCTCGCGTGGTGGATCATGGGCTACGGGATGGTCGCCTCGATCGTCCCCGTCTGGCTCCTGCTGGCGCCGCGGGACTACCTGAGCACGTTCATGAAGATCGGCACGGTCTTGGCGCTCGGCATCGCGATCGTCATCCTCGGGCCGCACCTGCGGATGCCGGCCGTGACCAGGTTCGTCGACGGCTCCGGCCCCGTCTTTGCCGGCCCGGTCTTTCCCTTCTGCTTCATCACGATCGCCTGCGGCGCCGTGTCGGGGTTCCATGCGCTCGTCGCGTCGGGAACCACGCCCAAGCTGCTCTCCCGCGAGGGGGACATCAGGGCGATAGGTTACGGGGCGATGATAACCGAGATGTGCGTTGGGGTCATGGCCGTCATTGCCGCGTGCTCGATGCGGCCCGGGGAGTATTTCGCGATCAACATGAAGGGCGACGTCGCCGCGGTGACCCAGCACATCACGGCGCTCGGGTTCGCGGTCACGCCCGCGGACATGGCGGCGGTCGCGTCCGGCATCGGCGAGAAGACGATGGTGGGGCGCGCCGGAGGCGCGCCCACGTTCGCCCTGGGCATGGCGCAGATGCTGGCGGGCGTCTTCCGCAGCAGGGCGGCGCTCGCCGTCTGGTACCACTTCGCGATCATGTTCGAGGCGCTCTTCATCCTGACGACGATCGACGCCGGGACCCGCGTCGGCCGCTTCCTTGTCCAGGACCTGCTCGGGCTCGTCTGGCGGCCCCTCGGCGATACGCGGTCGCCCGCGGGAAACGTGGGCGCGACCGCGCTCTTCGTCGGCGCGTGGGGATGGTTCCTCTACCAGGGCGTCGTCGACCCCTTGGGCGGGATAAACTCGCTCTGGCCGATCTTCGGAGTCGCGAACCAGCTGCTTGCCGTGATCGCGCTTGCGCTGGGGACGACCGTGCTGATCAAGATGGGCCGCGCGCGCCACGCGTGGGTCACGCTCCTGCCGCTCTCCTGGCTCCTCGCCGTCACGATGACGGCGGGCTGGATGAAGATCTTCAGCCCGGACCCCAGGCTCGGGTTCCTGAGCGGGGCGGCCGCGGCGCTTTCACCGCGCCAGGCCCGCAACCTGCACGTGGACGCCGCGGTCACGGCCGTGTTCCTGGCCCTGGTCGCGGCGGTCGTCCTTTTGAATGTCCGGGTGTGGTGGCTGCTCCTGGCGGGCAGGCGGGCGCCCGACCTCCGCGAGGAGCCCTTTGTCGCGGTTCGGGCCGCGGATCAGACCTCGTAGGCGGGCAGGACCTTGTCGACCCGGACCTTGTCCAGGCGGGCGTAGGTCGGGACGCCGTTGTCGTACGGCACCGCCACCTCGCCCTGGATGAGGGGCTGCGCATAGCGCAGGAACTGGAAGTTCATGCTCACCAGGTCCTCGTTGATCCACTCGCGCGGGAGTTTCTTAATCCCGTTTGCGATCTCGCTCAGGGGCGCGAGTCCGGTCTCGACCGTGTAGTGCTCGGTTTCCCCGCGGACAAGGGTGACCATCTTGTCGTTTTCCCCGGCGATCGCGGCGCGGACGGCCGCCTGCCCCGCGAGGTAGGCCTCGTCGACGTCCGTCTTGGACGCTGCATGCGCCGCCGCGCGCTGGATGAGCCCGGGGCGGGCCACGCGGACCTTCGCGTTCGGGATGCCCGTCTCGATGATCTCGGAGAGAGCCTCGCCCGCGCCGCCCAGCCTGGCGTGCCCGAAGGCGTCGGTGGCGGAGTCGGCGGCGAGATAGTTGCCGTCGGCGTCGACCAGACCCTCGGCGACGACGATCAGGCAATAGCGCTCGCGCTTGAGCACCCGCCGGACGTCCTCGAGGACCTTTTCCTGGGCGAAGGGGACCTCGGGCAGGAGGATCAGGTGCGGGGCGTCGTGCGGGTGGTCGCGGCGCTTCGCGAGCGCAGTGCCCGCGGCGATCCAACCGGCGCTCCTCCCCATCACCTCGACGATGGATACAAGGTCGCCCTGTCCCATCGCCTCGTTGTCGCAGGCGATCTCCCGCACCGTCATCGCCAGGTACTTGACCACGCTCCCGTACCCGGGGCAGTGGTCCGTGCCGGTGAGGTCGTTGTCGATCGTCTTCGGGACGCCGATCACGCGAAGCTCATAACCCTGCTCCTTGGCCAGCTTGGAGATCTTGTCCGCCGTATCCTGCGAGTCGTTCCCGCCTATGTAGAAGAAATACCGGATGTTGTGGGCCTTGAAGACCTCGAGCACCCGCTCGAAATCCTGCTGTCTCTTCAGCTTGTAGCGGCACGTGCCCAGGGCCGCCCCGGGCGTGTGGCGCAGGGCCCGGATCTGCTGCTGGGATTCGGACGCCAGGTCCACGAGGTCCTCCTGGAGGATGCCGAGAACGCCGTTCAGGCCCCCGTAGATCTCCTCGATGGCGACATGGTTGAGCGCCTCGGCCACGATGCCGGCCACGCTTGCGTTGATGACGGAGGTGGGGCCGCCAGATTGGCCTACCAGGACATTTCCTACGAGCTCATCCATGTGAAAAATGATAACGGGTTGTCAGGACAGTGAAGGTTCAAGCAAGCGCATCCTCCCGGGGGTACGCAATTGAAAAGTTCGGGAGAACCCGCGGGCCGCCTACAGAAGCCGCGCCGGGTGGTACTCGGCCGCCCCCTTCACACGCTTCGCCAGCGGCTTCACCTCGGCCGCAAACACGTCGACCTGGCTGGGAGCCGCCCCGACAAACCGGGCGCTCTCCCCCAGGATCGCCTGGAGCGCCTTCTTGCCGAGCCCGATCCTCCGGTCCCCAGCCAGCCTGTCCAGTAGGTCGAATCCGGCCGTGCCCGAGCGCATCGCCTTCACGGCGGCAAGCGAGTGCTCCTTTATGGCCTCGTGGGCCGTCTCGCGCCCCGCCCCGTGCTTCACCGCCTCCATGAGAATCGTCGTGGTCGCGAGGAAGGGCAGGTACCGCTCGTTCTCCTGGGCGATCGCCGACGGGAACGCCTCCATCTGCTCGAGAACCGTGAGCAGCGTCTCAAGCGAGCCGTCGATGGCGAAGAACGAGTCCGGCAGCGCCACCCTCCGGACGACCGAGCAGGACACGTCGCCCTCGTTCCACTGGCCGCCCGCAAGGGACCCGAGCATCGTGACGTAGCCCCCGAGGATCGTTGAGAATCCGCAGATCCGCTCGCAATTGCGCGCGTTGACCTTGTGTGGCATCGCGGACGATCCGACCTGGCCCTCCTGGAACCCCTCCGCGATGAGCCCCGCCCCGGCCATCAGCCGCATGGTCGTCGCAAAGCTCGACGCCGCGGCCCCGACCTGGTGCAGCGCCGAGACGACCTCGAAATCCAGCCCGCGGGGATAGACCTGGCCGACGCAGCCGAGCGACGCGGGGAAGCCGAGGTACTTGAGCATGCGGCTCTCGAGGATCGCGACCTTGTCGGCCCTGCCGCCGAGGAGCGTCAGCTGGTCGAGCTGCGTCCCGACCGCGCCCTTGAGCCCCCGGACCGGATACCGCGCGATCAGCCCGTCGAGCCGGTCGAAGGCGACATTGAGCTCCTGCCCGAACATCGCCAGCCGCTTTCCGAGCGTCGTCGGCTGCGCCGGGACGTTGTGCGTGCGCCCCGTGATCATCAGGTCGCGGTGCTCCTCCGCGCGCCGCGCGAGCGCGAGGAGCGCCGCCGCCGCCTTCATCCGGACGATCTTGAGCGACTGGAAGATCTGGAGCTGCTCGACGTTTTCGGTGACGTCGCGGCTCGTGAGGCCGAGGTGGATGAACTGCCTCTTCGCCAGCTCCGAGAATTCCTCGATCCGCGCCTTGACGTCATGGAGCGTCGCATGCTCCCGCTTCGCGATCGACTCGAGGTCGATGTCGGCCTTGACGCGCTCGTAGTCCTTGATCGCCTCCGCGGGTATCGGGACCCCGAGGTCCCGCTGGGCCTTCATGACCGCGATCCAGAAGTCGCGCTCGAGGAGGACCTTTCCGCGCGTGGACCAGACATCCCTCATCGCCACCGACGCGTAGCGCTGCGCGAGGACGTTGAGGACGGGCTCGCTGGGGGTGGGGTCGGACGGCTCGTTCACGGCAGGCCGTTGAGTAAACCCTCCTTGTCCGCGAATGCCATAGGAAAAGCGCCCGCGGCCGGGCGGCGCGTCCCGCTAGACGGCGAGGCAGCGGACGGCCATGTCGCGCAGCACTTCCTCCTGGCCGGCGGGCCTGCGGATGATCTCCTCGAACGCGTCGATGAATTCCCGCTGGTTGTCGATCAAGCGCCTGAGCGGCGGGAGCGGGGCGGCGCCCGCCAGCTTCCCCAGGTACCACGGATTCTGGGTGAAGACGTTGAACGAGCTCTTCTCCCCGGATGCGTCGCCGTATCCCGCGCCGTAGGTGGCCGCCGCCTTCTGAAGGCCGGCGACCCCCCCCGGGCCCACGCTGGCCTCGCCCGCGTCCATGAGCGCCCGGAGCTGGATCAGGATCCTGTTGCGGTTCTGCAAGGCGGAGAGGACGGGCCGGGCGTCGCCGCCCGCGAAGAAATGCCGCTTGAGGGCCGCGAGGGTCCACTGGAGGTCCCCGCTGAAGAAGGCGTCCGCCATCTCGAAGAAGTCCCCCTGCGCCGCGTTGGGGGTCATCTCGGCGACGCTGGCCTCCTCGATCCGGGACCCGTTGGCGTGCGCCGCTAGCTTGTGGACCTCCTCGACGAGGAGCCTCGTGTTCGGGCCGATCCTCGCGAGGAGGAGCTCGAGCGCGCCCGGCCCGAATTCCGCTCCGATCGATCGCGCCTCGGCGTCGACCACCGCGCCAAGACCGCCCTCGTCCCCCCCGACGTCCGCGAGGGCGAAGTCCGCGTTCTTCTCGCACCACTTGGCGAACGACCGCCTCCGGTCCACGGGGGCCGCCGTGATGAGGACGGCCGTCTCCTCGGGATTCACCGACTGGAGCACCTGCTGGAGGTCCTCGACCCTCCTGGCCGTCGTCTCGGCCTTCCCGGTCACCGTGTCCGCGAGGAAATTGACGTCCTTGAGCCAGACGACCCTCCGGCCCCCGAACATCGGGATCGTCAGGACGGCCTCGCGGAAGCGGTTGACCGCCGTCTCCACCTCGTCGACGTTGGCGGCGAACCCATTCACGACCTCACGCGAGAACTCGTCGGGCGTGCTCCCCGAGAGCTCCTCGAACCGCTGCCTTCCCATCCGGCCGACGAGGAAATCGTCCTGTCCGCAGATGAAGGAGAAGTTGCGGGTGGTTGCTGCCGGCATGCGGGGCCAATTTGGCTCCACGCATTGAGCGAGCTCAAATTAAAACGGTTCTCGGGGTCGCACCTACCTTGGCGGCGCGGCTGGCTAACTGAACCTTGCGCGCTAATCGGCAATCCTTAGCCGGAACCATGCAGTTGGCCCCTCCAAAACCAGTTGTAAGGCGCTGCATGATAATTAGATTTCTACTGCATTGCAGTCGGAATTACAGTCACCAAACCACGGCCTTTTTCACCCATGAAAGTCTCCAACTGCATGGTTCCGGCTTAGGGTTGTTGCATGACGACCTCCGAACTGCCCATTGCAATCGACCGCGAGAAGCTCGCGGCGCTTTGCCGTGCCCGGGGGGTTCGCAAGCTTAGTCTGTTTGGATCAGTGGTCCGGGGTGATTTCGATCCGAACAGAAGCGATGTTGACGCCTTGGTGGAATACCTTCCAGGCAAGCATCCTGGAATGCGCCACTTTGGCTTTCAGGATGAGCTTGCCGACATGCTGGGACGAAACGTCGATCTGTGCACGCCCCCTATGCTGAGCGCCTACTTCCGCAAGGACGCGCTATCCGATTCGGTGGCGCTATATGAGCACGCATGAAAACCTAGTTACACTGCGGCAGCTGAAGGAGTTCGCGGAGGAAGCGGCAGAGTTGGCAAAGGGACATTCACAGGCGGATCTGGCGGCGGATCTGCGTCTCAGACGGCACGCCGAGCGGGTGGTTGAACTGATGGGCGAGGCCTGCAAGCGAATCTCCAACGATGTTCTGGAAAGGCACCCTGAGATTCCATGGCGCCAGATTGTGGGGATGCGGAATTGGTTGGCGCATGGGTAGGACGGCATCGATTACGACATTCTCTGGGACGCGATTTCGCGGAACGCTCTGGATCTTCTAGGCAAGATCGAGCCCTTGATTGTCGAAACCCGTGCCAAGGAACGGGAACTCGAGCGCGACATTTCCGATGAGCTTTGACAGCGGTTGCGCGAATGGGCGGGCGTAAGACTTGCGTGGAAAGGCGATAGCTCGTAGGTCCTTCGCGTGAGTCCAAAGGCCGCGCCCCCATCCGACACGGGCACCTCGTTTTGGCGGGACCTGGTCCTCCTCACGGTGGTCTTCGGGGGGCTCCTTGCGTGGAGGCTCGGGAGCGCGCCCCTCACCAACCCGGACGAGGGGCGGTATGCGGAGATTCCCCGCGAGATGATCGCGACCGGGGACTGGGTCACGCCGCGACTGGACGGGGTTCCGTATTTCGAGAAGCCGCCGCTCACGTACTGGATCGTGGCGGCATGCGAGAAGGCGCTGGGCCCGAGCGAATGGTCGGTGCGGCTTGCCCCGGCCCTTTTCGCGCTTGGCGGGATCCTCGCATCTTACGGCGCCGCCCGGAGGATCTACGGGCGCGGCGCCGGGTTCTGGACGGCGGTCGTCCTTGGAACCTCGCTGCTGTACGTCGCCCTCGCGCACCTGGTCACCCTGGACGTGCCGCTCTCGGTCCTGATGAGCGCCACGCTCTTCTGCTTCATCCTCGGGGTGAGGGAGCCGCCGGGCGCGGGGCGAAGGATGCTCTTCTACGGGCTCTATGCCAGTGCGGCGCTGGCGACCCTGACCAAGGGGCTCGAGGGATTCCTCGTCACCGGCGCCATCATGTTTCTCTGGCTCCTCATCTTTGGCCAATGGGGGAGGCTGCGGCCGCTGTACCTCCCGAGCGGGATCTGCCTCTTTGCCGCCATTGCCGCCCCCTGGCACCTGGTCGTGGCCTCCAGGAATCCCGGATGGGCCCGTTTCTACTTCGTTTACGAGCATTGGGAGCGCTTCACGGACAACGGGCACGGGCGCTACCAGCCCTTCTGGTTCTTCATCCCCATCGTGATCCTCGGGCTGTTCCCGTGGACGGGCTTCCTGTGGGGCTCATGCCGCGACGCGCTGGCGGGCGGCTGGTCGCGCCGCAGGGAGAACGCCGAGGCCTGGTTCTTCGCCACCTGGGCCGCGTTCATCCTGCTGTTCTTCAGCGTGTCGCAATCCAAGCTGATCAACTACATCCTGCCGATGTTTCCCCCGCTCGCCGTGCTGATCGGCAGGTGGCTTGCCGCGACCATTCCCCTGCCGGACGCCTTCAGGAGGATGCAGACGGGGCTCCGGACCTTCTTCTTCCTCTGCCTGCTCCTGGCGGCGGCGCTGTGCGCGGCGGTGCTGAGGCCGGGGCTGATCCGCGACGAGTCGCAGGTGGGCGCGCTTCGACCCTACGCCTTTGTCCTGGCCGGCATCCTCGTCGTGGGCGGGATCCGCGCTCTTGTGCCGCGGGCGGTGACGGCCGCCGCCAGGGGCGCCGCCGTCGCGATGACGGCGACCTTTGTCTTCGTGTTCGGAGTCCTCTCGTTTGCGATGCCGATCATCGACCTGCGCAGCACCAAGGACGTCGCCGTCGCCGCCCGCGAACTCGTCCGCCCGGGAGACCGCGTCTACCACTACCACGGTTTCTTCCATGACTTCACATACTACTCGGGCAACGTCGTCGGGCTCGTCGGCTACAGGGACGAGCTGGAGCTCCAGTTCCTCGGCCCCGGCGAGCGGAAGGCCCGGTTCATCGACGACGCCGAGTTCCGCAGGGAATGGGCCGGGAGCGGCAGGGTGTTCGCGGTGGCCCGGATCCGGGATGTGGCTGCGCTGTTCGCCGATCCCGGGTTCCATTTCCACATCCTGGCGACCGGGCAGCACCACTATCTTTTAAGCAACCAGCCTTGAGGATTGGCTGTCGTTCCCCAGAATAGCCCCCGCAATGCCATCGCCCGCCGCCGCAAAACCCCAGCCAAAGCCGGCCGAGCCGTTCCTGCCGTTCACCCGGCCCTCGATCGACGACGAGACGATCGCCGGCGTCGCGGAGGTGCTCCGTTCCGGATGGATCACCTCCGGGCCGCAGGTGAAGGCGTTCGAGGCGAAGCTTTCGGACTTTTTCGGGGGCCGCCCCGTGCGCGCGTTCAATTCGGGGACGTGCACGATGGAGATCGCCCTCAGGATCGCGGGCGTCGGCCCCGGGGACGAGGTGATCACGACGCCGCTCACCTGGGTCGCCTCAAGCAACGTGGTCCTCGAGACCGGGGCCAGGCCCGTGTTCGTCGACATCGACCGGGCCACCCGCACGATCGACCTCGACCGCGTCGGGGCGGCCGTCACGCCGCGCACCCGCGCGATCCTCCCGGTCGATCTCGCCGGGCTCCCCGTCGACCGCGACCGGCTGTACGCCATCGCGAGGGGGCGCGGCCTGCGCGTGGTGGAGGACGCGGCGCAGTCCTTCGGAAGCACCTGGAAGGGGAGGCGGATTGGGGCATTCGGTGACTTCGTGTCGTTCAGCTTCCACGCCAACAAGAACATCACGACCTGCGAGGGAGGATGCCTCGTCGTGAACGACGAGCGCGAGGCGAGGCTCGCGGAGCAGTACCGGCTCCAGGGCGTGGTGCGGACCGGCTACGACGGGATGGAGGTCGAACGGGTCGGCGGGAAATTCAACATGACCGACGTCGCCGCGCGGATCGGGCTCGGCCAGCTGCCCCACCTCGGGGAATTCCTGGCCAAGCGGCGCGACCTGGCGCGCGCCTATTTCGAGGAGTTCGACCGGCCCGAGGCCCGGTCGCTCGGGATCGGGCTCCCGCCCGCGGATTTCACCGACAGCAACTGGCACATGTTCCAGGTCGTCCTCCCGGAGGAGCGCGTGGCCATCAGGCGCTCCGGGGTCATGGAGCAGATGCATTCGGCGGGAATCGGGACGGGCGTGCACTATCCGGCGATCCACCTGTTCGCGCTCTACCGGCGGATGGGCTGGAAGGAGGGCGACTTCCCAAATGCGGAATACGTGGGGCGCAACATCCTCACGCTGCCGCTCTTCCCGGCGATGGCGCGCGACGACGTCTCCCGGGTCGTCCGCGCGCTCGCATCGATCCTCAGGAAGCACCGCAAGCCATGAGTGCCGCGCCCAATCTCTCCGTCGTCATCCCGGTCTACAACGAGGAGCCGAACCTTCCGCTGCTTTTCTCGCGGCTGTACCCGGTCCTCGACGGCCTCGGGCGAAAGTACGAGGTGATCTTCACGAACGACGGGAGCACAGACCGCTCCCTTGAGCTCCTGAGGAAGCAGCATGCCGCGCGGCCGGACGTCACGCGCGTCATCGACTTCAACACCAACTACGGCCAGCACATGGCGATCATGGCCGCGTTCGAGCGCATCCGGGGCCAGGTGGTGGTCACCCTCGACGCCGACCTCCAGAATCCGCCCGAGGAGATACCCAAGCTCCTCGCGCTGATCGACACGGGCCACGACTATGTCGGGGGCTTCCGGATCGAACGCCAGGACAGCCTGTTCCGGACCCTGGCGTCACGGATCATCAATTTCGTGCGCAGGAGGACGACCTCCATCGAGATGACCGACCAGGGCTGCATGCTGCGCGCCTACAAGCGGCCGATCATCGACGCGATCATCCAGAGCGGCGCGGTCAACACGTTCATCCCGGCGCTGGCGTACAGCTTCTCGGGCAACCCGACCGAGGTGGGCGTGAAGCACGAGGAGCGGCACGCGGGCGTGTCGAACTACTCGATCTACAAGCTCATCCGGCTCAACTTCGACCTGATCACGGGATTCTCGCTGGCCCCGCTCCAGCTCTTCACGATGGTTTCAATGGCCTGCGCGGCGGGCAGCTTCCTGCTCATGATCGTCCTCGCGCTGCGCCGGCTCATCCTGGGGCCGGAGGAGGGCGGCCTGTTCACGCTCTTCGGAATCCTCTTCTTCCTGATCAGCGTGACGATGGTCGGGATCGGGCTCATCGGCGAATACATCGGCCGCACCTACCAGGTCGTGCGGTCCCGCCAGCGCTACTTCATCCGGGAGATCCTTGAGACCGCGGACTAGCGCGGCCGGCGCCCATGCCAGCCCCCCGGATCCTCTTCTTCGGCTACAGCGAGGTCGGCCACGACTGCCTGGAGCTGCTCCTCGCCCGCGGGGATAACGTCGTCGCGCTCATCACGCACGAGGACAGCCCGGGCGAGAAGATCTGGTTCAAGACCCCGGCGCCCGCCGCCCGGGCCAAGGGGGTGCCCGTCCACACCCCCGGGAAGGTCGGCACGCCCGAATGGGTGGCGCGGATCGCCCAGATGAAGCCGGACCTGATCCTGTCGGTGTACTACCGGAACATGATCAGCATGAAGGTCCTGGGCCTCGCCCCCCTGGGCGCCTTCAACATGCACGGCTCGCTCCTGCCCAAATACCGGGGCCGCGCGCCGATCAACTGGGCCGTGCTCCACGGCGAGCCCCGCATCGGGATGACGCTCCACCGGATGGTCAGGGAGCCCGACGCGGGCAACATCGTCGACCAGGAGGGCGTGGACCTGGGGCCCAGGGACACGGCGGAGCAGGCGTTCCGCAAGGCGCTTCCGTGCGCCCGCCGCGTGCTGGAGCGCCAGATCGAAGCCCTCCTTTCCGGCACGGCGCCCGAGACCCCGCAGGACGCGTCGCAGGCCACGTATTTCGGGGGGCGCACGCCCGAGGACGGCCGCATCGACTGGACCCAATCCTCCCGCCGGATCTTCAACCTTGTCCGCGCCGTCACCGATCCCTATCCCGGCGCATTTTCCGACGTCGGCCAGGCGCGCCTGATGGTCTGGTGGGCCGAGCCGGATCCGCCCGCCGCCCTTGGCCGGAAGGGCAAGCCTGGCGAAATCCTGTCGGTCTCGCCGCTCATAATTGCAACGGGCGACGGCGCGCTCGAGCTCACGCGCACGGAATGGCGGGGCGCCCCGGCGCCGGCCGTGAGCCCGGGCCAGCTGCTCTAGCTGAATGGCGGGCCTGTGCCGGGCCGTGGGCCCGGGCGCTGGGCTTCGGACTGCACGCCCAGGCGCACATGATGTGCGCTAAATAAAGTTTTGGGGGAATTGGCACACAAGCGGCTACGGGGGCAACGCGGACGTTAAATCCGCATTAAGATCCAGATCATGACTCCAACCCTGACCTAACCGCTACGGCACGCCCGCCAGCACCCGCCATATCGATTCCAAAGACCTATGCCTGCTCCAACCAGCTCCAGTACCCCCGCCACTCCGACGATGAAGCCCACGCTGGGCCTCACCGGCTTGACCGTCAACGCAATGGCCCTGATCGCACCAGGCGCCTTCCTCTGGCTAACCTTCCAGGAGCAAGCGCTCTATGGCGCACCCATAGCCGGATGCACCATGTGGTTCGGCATACTCATGGCGCTGCTCCTGTGTTACGCCACGGCCGTAAGCTACGCCGAACTGTCCCGGCTCTACCCAGGGGCCGGTTCGTCGTATTACTACGCCGAGCAGGCCTTCCTTTCCAAGACCAAGGCGTACAAATTCGCGCGCGTTGTGAAATTCTTCACCGGCTGGGCGAGCCACCTGTACTACTGGGTGTATCCCGGGGTCATGGTCGGTGTCACCGCGCTTCTTGTCGGCTATCTCTCCGGCTACCTGTTCCCCGACACCTTCAGTGGCGTCTACAACAGTCCGCTCGAGATGATCCTGTTCTGCGTCATTTTTGCGATCGGGGTGGGCTATATCGCCTTCCGCGGCGTTGTCGGAAGCACGGCGGTCAACATCGCGGTCAACATCATACAGATCTCGGCCCTGGTGGTCTTCAGCATCATCGCGATCGCCTACCGCGGATCCCACCCGCAGGGCTCGACCGCATATCACCTCTCGAACGGCATCGCCGTGAACTACCAGGTCGCCCGGGTGACGGTAAACGATGACAAGGGCAACCCCCTGCCGGTGCTCGACGCCAACGGCAAGCCGACCAAGAACGCGGACGGCACCCCCGCGTACCAGATGCAGGACGGCGCGGACAAGGACGGCAATCCGCTTCCGGCCGATGCGGACGGAAAGCCGACGACCGTCGCGAAGGCCGCCCCCTTCACGATCGACTACAAGGACGCCGCCTACACGGCGGATTCCACGGGCGCGCAGACGTTCAACTACCACCCCACGGCCAAGTCGGTCATCGGCCCCCACAAGTTCAGCTACATCATCGTCCAGGCCTGCGTCGCGATCCTGATCCTGGTCGGGTTCGAATCGGTGACCTCCATGGGTGAGGAGGCCAAGGATCCGAAGAGGCATCTGCCCTGGGCCATCCTGCTCTCGCTGACGATCCAGGGAGCGATCTGCTACCTGTTCGAGTATTACGCCGCGAACTATTTCCTGAACAGCGGGTACACCCTTTCAACGGCCGGCGCCTCGAGCGCGCCGATCGGGGACATGATGGTGCTCGCCGGAACGTGGGTCTTCGGCAGCTACGCGGCGGGCAAGGCGTTCATGCTGGTCCAGGCGGCGACCGTGTTCCTCGCCCTGATTGGCACGACGCTGGCCTGCATAAACACGGGGGCGCGCGTGACCTATGCCATGGGCCGCGACCAGGAGGTGGGCGCGCACTTCGGCCTGCTGCATGGCAGGAACCTGACGCCCCACCGCTCCATCTGGACGCTGACGGTCCTGTCGATCTTCATCGGCATCATCACGGTGGTATCGTACCTCGGGGGCCAGTCATCCGACCCGGCGGCCCTGGACAAGCACAACATCTGGTACAGCTTCGGGATCTTCAGCCCGCATGTCTACACCTGGATCCCCAATTCGTTTCTGATCACGACGCTGGTCAGCAACTTCGGGACGTTCCTCCTCTATATGACGACCTGCATCGTCGCGATAGTCGCCTTCAAGGAGCACCATATGTTCAACGGGATTAAGCACATGGTGATCCCGGTGTTCGGCTTCCTGGCCAACCTGCTCTGCATGCTGTTCTACCTCATAGGGCCGTTCAGCGTGGCCGGCATGAGCTGGCACGAGTCGTACATCGCCCTCGGCGTGGCCTTCCTCTGGGGCCTCTACGGCTGGTGGTATTTCGCCAGCACCAGCAAGGCGGCGGGCAAGCCGATCATCCTGACCGAGAAGCCCGCGTAGATCTCATTGACCCGGCCCCGCGCCGCATAAGTATCAATGGCTCCGCCTGCCCAAGGCAGCGGGGCCATTTTTTTTCGCCTGATCCATGCGACTGCGCTACGCACGCCTTTCAACCGCAGGCCCTGTCAGGCCGGTCAACGAGGACTCGCTGGATTTCTGGGAGTCGCCGGATCCGCTCACGAGGGAGACGCAGGGGGGCGTGGCGCTCCTCGCCGACGGCGTGGGCGGCTACGAGCACGGGGAAATCGCCAGCCGCCTCGCGGTGGAGATCGCCCTGAAGGAGTTCCAGTCGGAGCCAGGGGCGACGAAGCCCTATACGCTCCTGCGGCGCATGTTCACGGCCGCCTGCTCCAGCGTGCATGAGAACTCGGTGGCTCAGTTTCAGGGGCAAAGGATGGCCACCACGCTGGTCGCGTCGATCTTCCGCGACGGCGCCGCGTACGTGGCCAACGTCGGCGACACCCGGGCCTATTTCATCCGCCAGAAGACGATCCGACGCCTGACGACGGACCACGTCGTCACGTCGGTGCCGGTCAAGCTTGGGCTCCTGCTCGAGCGGCAGGCCATGGCGAGCCCGCGGCGGAGCGAGCTCACCCGAAGCCTGGGCTCCGAGCCGTTCTGCCAGCCTGATTTCGCGACCCAGCTGGTCCACCACGGGGACTTCGTCCTGCAGTGCACCGACGGCCTGCACGCGTTCGTGCTCGACGAGGAGATGCGCGAGATCGTGGCCCGCTCGCACGCCTACGACGCGTGCAAGGAACTCGTGGCCCTGGCCGGGAAGCGCGGGAGCGACGACAACATCTCGCTGCAGCTGATCGAGGTCCGCAACCTGGAGCAGGTCGCGCAGTCGGCCCGCGTCGCCCTAGGGGCCGGCACGCCCCCGAAGAAGGCCGCTGTCGAGATCGCCGCCGCCGTGGCCGGCACCGGCGACCTCGGCCCCGGAATGCTGCTCGACGGCCGTTTCGAGCTCACCGACCTCATCGCCCGCAGCAACATGGCCTCGATCTTCAGGGCGAACGACCGGACGACCGGTCAGAGCGTGGCGGTCAAGGTTCCCCTGATGACCCTGGAGAGTGACGTGGCGGGGTTTGAGCGCTTCCGCCGGGAGGAGGAGATCGGCGCGCAGCTCAGCCATCCCTCGATCCTCAAGGTGATAAAGGTCGACGGGCCCAAGAGCCGGCCCTACCTGGTCATGGAATTCCTCGAGGGGAAGACCCTCTCCGAGATGCTAGCCAAGCGGAAGGCGCTGTCGGAGGGCGAGGCGGTGTCGTTCGCGATAAAGATCTGCGATGCGCTCGAGTACCTCCACACCAACGGCATCGCGCACCGCGACCTAAAGCCGCAGAACATCATGGTCTGCAGCGACGGCGGCATCCGGCTGTTTGACTTCGGCATCGCCCGCGTCGAGAAGGCCCGGCGGCTGACCTTCGTCGGCCTGACGCCGACCCTCGGGACGCCGGATTACATCTCGCCGGAACAGGTCCGCGGCAAGCGGGGGGACCACCGCAGCGACATCTACAGCCTGGGGGCGATCCTGTACGAGATGGTGACCGGCTCCACCCCCTTCGAGGGGGAAAGCCCCTACGTGGTGATGAACGCGCGCGTGACCGGCGACCCGGAGGCCCCGCGCAAGATCAACCCGGAGCTGAATCCGGCCGTGGAGGAAGTCATCCTGCACGCGATGGAGCGCGACCCGCGCATGCGGTATCAATCCGGCGTCGAGATGAAGAGCGACCTCGAGAACCTCGACAAGGTCGAGGTCACGCACCGCGACCAGAGGCTGAGGGCGCCCCAGCCCTGGAAAAGCCGGAGCACTACGGCGCTGCTGGTCGCCGGCTTCATCCTGCTCCAGATCGCCCTTTTTGTGGTGATCTTCCTGTTGGCCCGGCGGCACCGCTGAGCTGCGAGACTCAGACGTCGTAGTAGAGGAAGAACTCGTACGGATGCGGCCGCAGGCGCACGGCATCGTACTCGCCTTTCTTCATCTCGATGTAGTTGTCGAGGAAGTCCTTCGAGAACACGCCGCCCTTGAGCAGGAATGCGTGGTCCTTCTCGAGAGCCTCTATCGCCCCCCTCAGGGAGTCGGGCACGTGCGGCACCTTGGCCTTCTCCTCCGGCGGCAGGTCATACAGGTTCTTCTCGAGCGGCTCGCCCGGGTGGATCTTGTTGAGGATGCCGTCGAGGCCGGCGAGGAGCATGGCCGCGTTAGCAAGGTACGGGTTCGCGGCCGGATCGGGCGTGCGGTACTCGATGCGCTTGGCCTTCGGACTCGGGCTGTAGGTCGGAATCCGGACCGAGGCCGAGCGGTTCCGGGCGGAATAGGCGAGGTTGACCGGCGCCTCATAGCCCGGGACCAGCCTCTTGTAGGAGTTGTTGGTGGGATTGCAGATCGCGCACAGCGCCGACGCATGCTTCAGGATTCCCCCGATGTAATACAGGGCCATTTCGCTCAGCCCGGCGTAGCCGTTGCCGGCGAACAGGGGCTTGGCGTCCTTCCAGAGCGACTGATGGGTGTGCATTCCGGAGCCGTTGTCCCCGAAAAGGGGCTTGGGCATGAACGTGACCGTCTTGCCGTACTTGTAGGCGACGTTCCTCGCCACGTACTTGTACAGGGTCATCTTGTCCGACGTGCGCAAGAGCGTGTCGAACACGATGTCGATCTCGGCCTGGCCGGCCGTGGCCACCTCGTGGTGCTCGCGCTCGATCGCCACGCCGAGCGAGATCATCGTCAGGATCATCTCGTTGCGGATGTCGATCAGCTTGTCGGTCGGGGCCACCGGGAAGTATCCCTCCTTGTGCCTGACTTTGTACCCGGTGTTGAGAGAGCCGTTATCCTCCTTCTCCCGGCCGCGGTTCCAGATGCCCTCGATCGAGTCCACCTTGTAGTGGGTGGCGTTCGAGGTGGAATCATAGGAGACCCCGTCGAAGATGAAGAACTCGGCCTCAGGCCCGAAATAGGCCGTGTCGGCGAGACCCGTGCTCTTGAGATAGGCCTCCGCCTTCTTGGCGATGACGCGCGGATCCCGGTCGTACGGCTCCTTGGTTATCGGATCATACGTGTCGCAGGCAAGCGACAGCGTCGTGTTCGCCGCGAATGGGTCGATGAATGCGGTGGCCGGGTCCGGGAACACCAGCATGTCCGAGGAATTGATCGCCCTCCAGCCGCGGATCGACGAGCCGTCGAAGCCCACGCCCTCGGTGAAGACCGAATCCGTCAGTTCGGAGACGGGGATCGCAAAATGCTGCCACGTCCCGAGGATGTCGCAGAGCTTGAGGTCGACGATCTTGACCTCCTTTGATTTGGCTAGGGCAATTACTTCTTTCGGTGTCATAGGAGAGGGCTCCTGGGTGTTGTAGGTTAAGCGAGCGTGGAGGAAGGCTTCTTGCGGCGGAAAGCTCGGGCGTCAATTCATTCGCGAAAATCGTGGCGGTAAAGCCTCATGAGAGCTGGAGGACATTAAGAAAACATTAAGTGGAGTCCTCGGTCGTTTAGCATAGTTGGTGCCAAAATCGGTTTAATTGCCCCCGTTCGGCCCGATTTTGAGCCCGATTGAATAATTAAGGGGAAAGCCCATCGAACCGGGCCATGCCTTAGCAATAATGAAACGCTTCTTGGCCCCATTTTTATTATCGGGCCCGCTGGGCAGTCGTTAGAATGTGAAAATGAAGCGCTGCATCAAGAATCTGGCAGAGATCTTGCTTAAACAATAAGCGGGCCCACTCCCAACACCGGGTGAGACAGATTCGGGCGGAATCCGCAATTACCTAGCAAACACCGACTACCAATGACCAAACACATTATGTACCAGAAGAATATGATGCTGCGCGCGCTGTGCATCGGCGCCGTCTCCCTTTGGGCGGCCTCCGCCCGGGCGCAAACGGCAACAACGACGGCCCCAGCAACTGCTGCGCCCGCCGCCGCAGCACCGGTTGCTCCCGGGGCCCCGGCCGCGGCTGCTGTCCCGGTTGCGCCAGCCGCAGCCCCGACCTCGCCTGTCTCGACCCCGTCGATGGCCGGGCCCCTCACCGTGAACCTTAAGCCGGAGAGTTTCGACATCCCGGACTTCGGCAAGATCTACGTCTCGGGGGCGGTCACCGGCCTTGCCCTCACGGAAGATTACGCCTTCCCGGGAGACCGCAAAGAGCTGGCTGACGTGAGCAACGCGCAGGTCTTCATCCAGAAGGTCGACGGCGTGTTCCAGTTCTTCATCCAGGCCGGTGTATATTCACTGCCGGCGCTGGGCGCCCCGTACCTGACAGCGGGGAATGCGACCAACGATTTCTACGGTCCGCTTCCCCAGGCATTCATCAAGATTGCGCCCAACAGCAGCTTCTCCATCGAGGCGGGCAAACTTCCGACGCTCATGGGCGCCGAGTACACGTTCACCTTCGAGAACATGAACATCGAGCGCGGGCTCCTCTGGAATCAGGAAAACGCCGTCAACCGGGGCGTTCAGGCAAACTACACGGCAGGCCCGGTGGCCTTTTCGGCCTCATGGAACGATGGTTTCTACTCGAACCGGTTCAACTGGTACTCGGGATCCGCGACCTGGACGGTCAACAGCGCGAATACGCTGGCGCTTGTGATCATGGGAAACGCCGGGAAAACAGGCTATGGGACGATTGCGACACCGCTGTACCAGAATAACGACAAGCAGATGGACTGCCTAATCTACACGTACTCATCCGGTGCGTGGATTGTTCAACCCTACCTGCAATACTGTGACACCAATTCCGGCGCTGATATCGGCATCGCGAAGGCATCGTCGACTTCTGGTGCGGGGTTGCTCGTGAACTACGCGGTTCCCAACACCAGCTTCAATCTGGCTGGCCGCGCCGAGTATATCTCGTCGTCGGGCAGCGCCACGGATGGTTCCGTGAACATGCTATACGGGCCGGGAAGCAAGGCGTGGTCGCTCACGTTCACGCCCACGTACCAGGTCGGCGTCCTGTTCACTCGCGCTGAGATTTCCCTTGTGCAGGCATCGTCTACCACCAGTGGAATGGCCCTTGGGCCGACTGGCACCAACCGCAGCCAGACCCGTTTTGCAATAGAGGCGGGCATTCTTTTCTGAGCCGAGCTTTGCCGGTCCGCCGGGCCCGCGCCCCTGCCAGGGCGCGGGCCCTTCGTCGTCGCGCGCACCGAGGACGATGTTCTTTCGTGTCATTTGGCCGTTTTCGTGGTTTATCGGGGCTCCAAGCCCATGCCCCTCCGCGTCCTCATCCTCGGTGCCAACGGTTTCATCGGAAGCTCCCTCACGCACGCCATCCTGAAGCGGAAGGACTGGGAGGTCTACGGGATGGACGTCGGCGACCACAAGCTCGGCGACTGCCTCGGGAACCCCCGGTTCAGGTTCGTCGAGGGCGACATCACGATCTCGCGCGAATGGATCGAATACCACGTGAAGAAATGCGATGCGGTGCTGCCGCTCGTCGCGATCGCAAACCCGGTGCAGTACGTGAAGGACCCGCTGCGGGTGTTCGAGCTGGATTTCGAGGCCAACCTCGAGATCGTCCGCAAGTGCGCGAAATACCGGAAGCGGATCATCTTCCCCTCCACCTCCGAGGTCTACGGGATGTGCCCCGACAGCGAGCTCGACGAGGCGACGAGCACCCTGGTGTACGGCCCGATCGAGCGCCAGCGCTGGATCTACGCCTGCTCGAAGCAGCTTCTCGACCGCGTGATCTACGCCTACGGCGTGCGGGACGGCGCGGATTACACGCTCTTTAGGCCCTTCAACTGGATCGGGCCCAAGCTCGACAACGTGTTTGAGCCGAAGGAGGGCAGCTCCCGGCTTTTCACGCAGTTCATCTCAAACGTGATCTTTGAAAAGCCGCTCCAGCTGGTCGACGGCGGCAAGCAGGGCCGGTCATTCACCTTCATCGACGACGGCGTGGACGCCCTTCTGCGGATCATCGAGAACAAGGGCGGCAGGGCCTCCCGCCAGATCTTCAACATCGGCAACCCGGGAAACAACGTCAGCGTCGCCAGGCTCGCGAAGCTCATCATCGCCGCCTTCAAGGACTATCCGGAGTACCGGGCCCAGGCGGCGAAGGCGAGGACGGTCGTGGTGTCGTCGGGAAAGTATTTCGGAAAGTATTACCAGGACATCCAGCGGCGCGTGCCCTCGGTCGCCGCCATCAGGAGGCAGCTCGGATGGACGCCGAAGGTGGACCTGAGGACGGCGATCAAGCTGACGCTCGACTACCACCTGGCCCACAAGGACTATAAGCTCGACTGAGAGCCATGCCGGTCCGACTCGCGCTCAAGGTTGATGTCGACACGGACCGCGGGACGCGCATCGGGGTTCCCAGCCTCGCTGCGGACTGCAGGGAATTCGGCGCGGCGGCGTGCTTCCTGTTCTCATTGGGCCCCGACCAGACGGGCCGGGCGGTCACGCGCGTGTTCCGGCCGGGCTTCCTCGGCAAGGTCACCCGGACAAGCGTCATCGGGATATACGGCGTGCGCACGCTTCTGAACGGAACGCTCCTCCCGGCTCCGCATATCGGGCGGCGCAACGCCGGGGCGATGCGGGCTGTCCGGGACCAGGGTTACGAGGTCGGGATCCACTGCTACAACCACTACCGCTGGCAGGACTTCATGCAGGGGATGGACCTCGCCTCGGTCCGGGCCGAGTTTGCGGCAGCCCGGGCGGAATTCGCCCGGATATTCGGGGTGGAGGCGAACACGGCCGGCGCGGCGGGATGGCAGAGCAATTCCAGGAGCCGCGAGGTGTACGACGAGGCTGGGCTCCTTTATTCGAGCGACACGCGGGGGACGCATCCGTTCTTCCCCCGGATCGAGGGCAGGGTTTTCCGGACGCTCGAGATTCCAAGCACACTCCCGACGCTCGACGAACTGATGGGCCGGCCCGAGTTTCCTGATTCCGCGATCGCCCCGCACCTGCATTCGCTCCTGCGCGCCGACGGGCTCAACGTGCTCACGCTTCACGCCGAAATCGAGGGGATGGGGCGCCGCGCGGTCTTCCGCGAGTTCCTGGCGGCATGTCGGGGCTCCGGCGTTGAGTTTGTCCGCCTTGGCGATACGGCCCGGTCGCTCCTCTCCGACCGAGCTTCGATACCGGTGTGCGGGCAGATGATGGCTCCGATCGAGGGCCGGAGCGGGCTCGTCGCGAAGCAGGCCTTCGCGGACCTGCAGGCCTTCTAGGGAGCGTCGGCGAAGCGCCGCCGGAGGGGTTCCCGCCTGCCGCCTTCAGGCCCGATCCAGGCGCCTCAGCAGCCAGAGCCCCAGCGCGAAGAACAGGATGTTTGGCGCCCAGAGCAGAAGGTCCGGCCGGTACTCGGGATGCTGGTCGAGCCATCCCACCATGACGGTGAGGAAGTAGTATCCCAGGGCCAGCAGGACGGCGATCCCGAGGTTCGCGCTCGTTTCGCTCCGGGACACCTTTATCCCGAGCGGGATCCCGATGAATGCAAAGGTGAAGATGGCGAGCGCCATGCTGAACTTGTCCTGGATGGTGAGGGAGACCTTCATGAGGTCGCGGTCGTGCTGCTTCTCCATGCCCGACTGCACGGGCTCCCGCGCGAGCCTGGCCCGTTCGGACCTGAGCTCGCCATAGGTCATCCACGGCAGCTTCTGGTGGATCGTCGGGGCGCCAAAATACCGCGCAAGGGAGAGCCGGACCGGGTCAACCTGTCCAAACGAATTGACCATCAGGGACTGGGAGAAATCCTCCGGCTTCTTCCGCGGATGCTCCTCGCTCCGCGCGTTGGCGAGGGTGACGATGAAGTCGTTCGTCGCCTCGTCGTAGTCCACGCGCCCGGATTCGGCGTGGACGAACCGGACCACCCGGTGGTCGTCGTCGAGGGCCCAGAGCCAGACGTCGCGCACGTCCGTTTCCTTCATGGACCCGACATAGATCACGTAGCCGGGAAAGTCCCTGATGAACTTCTTCGGGACGATGAAGCTGAGCGGATTGGCGCGCACGGCCGCCGCAAGTTCCCTGTGGTACTGCACCCTCGCCCACGGCATCGACTCGAAGTTGACCCTGAGCCCGAGCGCGACCCCAAGGACAGCGAGGACAAGGACGGGCGCGGCTATCCTGGGAACGCTGAGCCCCGCCGCGCGCATCGCCGTGATCTCGCTGTCCGAGGACAGCCGCCCGAGAGTCAGCAGGACGCCGGTCAGCATTCCCAGGGGAAGCGCGTACGAGATGACAAACGGCAGCAGCAGGAGCACGAGCCGCCCAAACATGAGGAGCTGCAGCTGGCCCGAGAGCATGGGGCCGAGCAGGTCGCGAACAATGTTCACGGACATCAGCACGAACGCGAACAGGCACACGGCCCCGGCGCACGTGACGAGAATGCTCTTGAAGATGTGGCGGTCTAGCTGGTTCACGGAGCCGTCTTCGCCATCGCGGCGTGCACCGTGCGAATCAGGGTCTCGACGCTGAAGGGCTTCTCCAGGAAATGCCGGACACCGTTGGCGGCCGCATGCTCCCGGTCCTCGCTTGTGGGCGATCCGCTCGCCCCCACGACGGCGAGGTCCGGTCGGAGGTGGCGCAAGGCAACGATCGTCTTCCCGCCGTCCAACCCCGGCATCTGTATGTCGACCAGGGCCAGATTGAAACGTCCCGAGGGATTCCTGAACAGCGCCACCGCCTCGGCGCCGTCCGCGGCCGTCGACACGCGGAAACCGAAGTTCTCAAGCGTGGTGCGCATGATGAGCCGCACCGACACCTCGTCGTCCACGACCAGGATGTGCTCGCCCCGTCCGCGCGGAAGCGGGACGATGTCCGCCTTCGCTTGGCCGTCGCGGGCCGGCGGGGACAGGCCGGCGGACGCGGCGGGGAGGAAGACGGAGAAGGTCGTGCCGGAGCCCTCGGCTGACGTGAACGTAATGAATCCGCGGTGGGCCTTCACGATCGAGCGCGCCGTCGAGAGGCCGAGCCCGCTGCCGCGGCCCACTCCCTTTGTCGTGAAAAACGGGTCGAATATCTGGCCCTTGAGGATGTCCGGAATGCCGCAGCCCGTGTCGGCGACGTCGATCCGGATGAACTCCCCGGGAACGGCGTCCGGGTGCGGCCGGGGAGCCGAGGGCGGCAGCATCATGGGCGCCGCCGAGATCGCGAGCCTGCCGCCCGAGGGCATGGCGTCGAGCGCGTTCACGCAGAGGTTGAGCAGCACCTGGTGAAGCTGGGTGGGATCCCCGGAGATCGCGGGCAGGTCCGCCGGAACATCGATGTCGATCCGGATCGACTTCGGCATGGTGCTGTCGAGGAAGGCCCGGATCTCCGCCAGGAGCGCCGACGGGGCGACCGCCACCCTCTGGCCCTCCATCCCGCGCGCAAACAGGAGGATCTGGCGAACGAGCCCCGCGCCCCGCCGCGCGCTCGCCGAGATGACCTCGAGGAGCTGGGCCGATTCATTGTCGCTGGCCTTGTCCGACAGGAGCTCTCCGGCCATCATGATCGGCGCAAAGACGTTGTTGAGGTCGTGCGCGATCCCCCCCGCAAGGGTCCCGATGCTCTCAAGCCTCTGGTTCTGGGCCACCTGGAACTCCAGGAGCTTGCGCTCGGTGACATCGGTGATGAAGCCCTCGAAACACCGGACGCGGCCGTCCGGACCGGGAACCGGCCGGCCCCTCTCGAAGACCCATTTGACAGGGCCCTCCCGCGTGCGGATCCGGTAGGTGAGCTCAAACGCCTCGCCGCGATCCAGGGACCGCGTCTTGAGGTCGCGCACGGCCTTCCTGTCGTCGGGATCTATGATCTCATCAAGGGTTGTCAGCCGGTTGCCAATGATGGCATCGGGATCGTAACCCGTGAGGTCGCGGCAGCCGTAGCTCGCGAACTCCATCGTCCAGAACCCGTCGTTGCTGCAGCGGTACGCCATCCCGGGCAGGTTGCTGAAGAGGGTGGCCATCGATCGCTCCTGCTCGCGCAATGCGGCCTCCGCCCTTTTCCGCTCGGTGATATCGCGCATGATGAACACGATATACTCGCCCGCCGAAGAGGGGCTGGAAGTTGCCGTCGCCGCGATCTCCACCCAAAACTGCGTGGCGTCCTTCCTGTAGTTGAGCAGCTCGACCCGGACCGGCTTGCGCGCGTGCAAGGCCTCATCCAAACGCTGTTGCTCGGACTTCGACGTGTCTAGCCCCCGCAGGAATCGGGGCGAACGGCCCACCACCTCCGCGGACGTATACCCGGTCATCTTCTCAAATGCCGGGTTGACGAAGAGGATGCGAGGGCCCGGTTCATCGACCGGATGGCCCTCGGCCACGATCACGACATCGTTCAGCCTTTCGACGGCGGCACCCAACACGTCGGACGGCGGGGCAGCCCCTGGCTTGTTCTGCGCGACGGAACGCATTGCCTGTGCCATGGATTCGGGTTATAGGGGTCGCGGCAACGATGCGAAAGCGAATAGTGCATTTTTTGTCGCTTTGTCGGACCGTCAGGGGACAGATTTTCTGAACGCAACGGGCGCCCCGCTGTCCACGGGGTTTCGTCCGCACCCCATGCATCTCCGCCCAGTCCTCCTGTTAGCCGTTTGCGCCGCGGCGATTGCCGTGCCCGCGAGGGCCGTGGCGCCCGCGGCGTCGGAAACGATGCCGGAGCATCGGCTGAAGGAGATCGCCGAGCACCAGAAAGTGCTGTTTGGCGATGCGACCGCCCAGGGCAAGGACATGAAGAACGCGGCCTTCAAGACTGGCGTGGAACAGCTCACCAACGAGTACGAGTCGCTCCTGCGCGACGATACCGGGTTTGCCGCGGGCTACGCCGCGTACGGATACATGCTCTGGAAGATCGGCCTCAGAAAGGAGGCCGTCGCGATCCTCACGAAGGCGAACGATCTCGATCCTGATATCCCATTGGTGAAAAACGAGCTGGGCAACTATTTTGCGGAGGAGGGCAAGCCGCTCGACGCAATCAACTACTTCCTCGCGGCGATCAAGCTCGAGCCCGGCGAGCCGCTCTACCACTACCAGCTTGGCACGCTGCTCTGCGAGGCCCGGGATGATTTCCTAAGCAGCGGCGAATGGACCAGGGCCGCCGTCGACCACTCGATGCAGGAGGCCTTCAGGAGCGCCGCCGAACTCGCTCCGGACCGGATCGAGTTCACCTACCGGTACGCCGAGTCCTTCTACGACCTGCGGGATCCGGATTGGGCCGCTGCGCTCAAGGCCTGGCAAGGGCTCGAAGCGCACGCTCAATCCGAGGTCGAACGCCAGACGATGCGCCTTCACGAGGCAAATGTCCTCCTGAACATGGAAAAGGCCGGTGAGGCCCGCAAGGTCCTGGGAACGGTGAGCGACCCGGCCTTGGAGGCGCAGAAGCAAAAGCTGGTTGCCCGGCTGGCCCGGGACGAGGGAAAATGACCGCCCGATGGATATGGACCCCATCTTCGTCCGCAACGGGCTGATCACGTTCATCCTGCTCATCGCGAGCCTTTCGCTCCACGAATGGGGCCATGCCATCGTTGCGGACCTGCTGGGGGACGACACGCCGCGCATGGACGGACGGGTCACGCTCAATCCCCTGGTGCACCTGGACCTTCTCGGGACCGTGATCCTTCCCCTGTTCAACATTTTCGCATTGGGAAGCAGCTTCCCATTCATCGCGTGGGCAAAGCCGGTCAGGGTGAATCTCTCGAACTTCCGGCACCGGGCGCGGGACGACGTGCTCGTGACGTTCGCTGGGCCCGCGACCAACCTGGCCATAGCCCTTGTCGCGATCGTCGTCGGCTCGTTCCTCGTTGCGGCCTACCCGCGCCTGGGGGAGCTTGTCCACAGGATCGTCATGATGAACGTGGGCCTCGCCGTGTTCAACCTGGTGCCGATCCCCCCGCTCGACGGGGGCGTCCTGCTCCGCCACGCCGTCGGAATGTCGGAGGAGACCTTCATCAGCGTTTCCCGCTACAGCGGCCTCGCCATGCTGATCGCGATCAACATCTCCGTTGTCCAGCAGGCGATTGGCGCCCTGGTCGCCGTGGCCAGCATTCCGTACTTGCTTCTCTGCGGCTGGATCAGCCCGTCCGCGTTGTCCCTGATCTTCCCGTGACCCTCGGAGGATGGCTCAGGCGCGCGGAACGGCTGTACGCGAAGCATGGGGTCGCGCTCGGGCAGACCGCGGCCCTGGCGCACGACGAGGCGCTGTATCTGATCCTGCGAACGCTCGGCCTTCCGCTCGACAGCGGTCCCTCCGTCCTCGGGCGGAAGCTGTCGGCCCCGGAGTCGGCCGAGATCGGGGCCGTGTTTGACAGGCGGCTCGCGGGCCGCGTGCCCGCGGCCTACATCACCCGCGAGGCCTGGCTCGGCGGCATGCGGTTCTACGTCGATGAGCGGGTCCTGATTCCGCGCAGCTATTTTGTGGAGATCATCCCGGAGCAGGCTGGCCCCTGGCTCCCGGATCCCGCGAGGGTGACCCGGATCGCGGACGTGTGCACGGGGTCGGGCTGCCTCGCGATCCTGCTCGCGCGGCATTTCAAGAAGGCCCGGCTCGACGCCATCGACCTGTCGGCGGACGCGCTGGAGGTGGCAAAGGTCAACGTCAGGCGCCACAAGCTGTCCGGCCGCGTGCGGCTTCTGCGGGGCGACCTGCTCGATCCGGCGCCCGGGGGACGCTACGACATGATCTTGTGCAACCCGCCGTACGAGCCCACGGCGCATGTCGATGCCCTTCCCGAGGAATTCCGCAGGGAGCCGCGCCTCGCCCTCGACGGCGGCCCGGACGGGCTCGCCCTCGTCCGCAGGCTCGTCGGGCAGTCGGCGCGGCTGCTCAAGCCCCGCGGAGTCCTCATGATCGAGGTCGGGGGGGGGCGCGACGCGTTCGACCGCGAGTTCGGCCACCTTGAGCCGCACTGGTTCCAAACCATGGACGGAAGCGACTGCGTTTGCCTCATCCAGGCGGCGCGGCTGGCGCCGCGTCACGCGCGGGCGAGATCGTAGAGGGCGTAGCCCGCGAAGAGGTTCGGAAGGATAGGGCAGCGGGTCCGCCAGTCTCCCAGGAGGTGGGCGCGGCGGACGACGCGGATGGATTTTTCCCGGCAGAAATCCTCGAAATCGGCGATCGTGAGCGGATTTGCGGGCCGGCTCTCGTGCCACGCGGTGGTGTACACCGCGTTCCGAACCTTCCGGCCGCGGAGGCAGGCGTCGATCCGGTTCTTCCAGAAGCCGTGGTTGACAAATCCGACCGTCACCTTGTTCCCGATGCGCAGCGCCTCGAGGATGACGCCCGCCGGATCGTTGAGCTCATGGACGGTGCGCGAACAGATGATCCGGTCGAAATGGCGGTCGGGAAACGCGCGCATGAACACGGTCATGTCCCCCTGGTAGGCGCTCAGGCCTCGGCGAACGCACGCCGACACCCGATCGAATTCCAGGTCCACCCCGGTGGCCGACACCTGCTTGGCCTGGACCAGGTAGGCCATCAGCTCGCCGCGCCCGCATCCCAGGTCGAGCACGCGCGAGGTGGGCTCGACCCATTCGCCGATTACCTGCATGTCCACTGTGCGCTTTTCAACGAGCCTGCTCATTGTGGGGTGCCGTGCGTCAGCCGGTCAGATCGCGAAGTCAAAGGCGTAGGCCTCGTTGCGCTCCAGAAACCCGCGGACGAGGGCGTAGAGCTCGTCGCTCTCGAGGAGGAACGAGTCGTGGCCGAGGTCGGTGTCGAGCTCAGCGTAGCTGCCCCGCTTTCCCGCGCGGAGCAGGGAGAGCGCGATCGACCTGTTCTGCTCAGGGGGGAACAGCCAGTCGCTTTTGAAGCCGACGATGAGCGACTCGGCCTGGACCGGCGCGAACGCCCGCTCGAGCGTTCCGGCGGCGCGGGCGGGGTCAAACTGGTCGATGGCGCGCGTGATGTAGAGGTACGAGTTCGCGTCGAACCGGTTGATGAAGCTCTGCCCCTGGTGGCGCAGGTAGCTTTCCACCTCGAACTGGGCGTCGAACGTGTAGGCCTCCCCGCCGGCGGACTCGTGCTTGCGCCTGCCGAACTTGCGGTCCATCCCCGCGTCTGAGAGGTAGGTGATGTGCGCCATCATGCGCGCGATCGCGAGCCCGACCCGGGGACCCCCGTCGCGAGGATAGTCGCCGCTGTTCCACGCGGGATCCTGCATGATCGCCTGGCGGCCCACCTCGTTGAATGCGATCGCCTGGGCGCTTTCGTGCGCGGTCGAGGCCATGATGACCTGGCGCCTCGTGAAATGGGGGAACTCCATCGCGAACATCATCGCGGTCATCCCGCCCATCGAGCCGCCCATGACGGCGTGGAGCTCGGCGACGCCCAGGTGGTCGAGCAGGAGCTTCTGCGCGTTCACCATGTCGCGGATCGTGACAAACGGGAACCGGATCCCGTAGGGGCGCCCCGTCGCCGGGTCGGTCGAGCTGGGGCCGGTCGATCCCTGGCATCCCCCGAGGACATTGACGCAGATCACGAAAAAGCGCCTGGTGTCGACGGCCTTGCCGGGCCCGATCAGGTTGTTCCACCAGCCGGGCTTGTGGTCGGATGCCGAGTGCCAGCCGGCGCAGTGGTGGTCGCCGCTCAGCGCGTGGCACACTAGCACCGCGTTGTCCCGCGTCGCGTTCAGGGCGCCGTAGCTCTCGTACCGGAGCGTGAAGCCCTCGATCGTCTGCCCGCTCTTGAACGCGAAGGGTTGCTGATGGGTGAAGTCGCGGGGCCGGACAATGCCCACGTCGTCCCCGGCCAGGTGCCGGAACTCGGATTGGGGCGCGGGCGGCGCCTGGACGTCATCGGTCATGGGTTTGGCGGGGATTCAACCAGTCCCCCGCGGCTACGCAAGGCGCCGGAGTCCTTATGACGCCCTCGGGCGGCCGGTTCACGCGTGCGCCGAGGCGCTCACCGCATCGTCCATCTCCTCGTTCGAGAAAACTTGCTGCACGTCCTCCAGCTCCTCGAGGACGTCGTGAAACCTGACGAGCGCCCTCGCGACGGCCACGTCGGCGACCGGCACCGTGCTCGTGGGAATGTAGGCGATCTCCGCGCTCTCGGTCCTGATCCCCTTCTGCTCGAGCGCCAGCGCGACCCGGTCGAATGCCTGGACCTCGCAGCGGACCTCGAACCCCTCCGCAGTCGAGATGATGTCGTCCGCCCCGGCCTCGAGAGCGACCTCGATCAGGGCGTCCTCGCTGGCCGCGTCCCTCGAGACCAGGAACTGCCCCGCGTGGCGGAACAGGAACGAGACCGCCCCCGCCCCGGCCAGGTTGCCACCGTAGCGGACGAAGGCGCTGCGCATATCCGCGGCGGCGCGGTTCTTGTTGTCCGTCGTGACCTTGACGACCGTCGCCACGCCCCCCGGTCCGTAGCCCTCGTAGGTGAGCTCCTCATAAATGGCGCCGGATAGCTCGCCCGTACCCTTCTTTATGGCCCGTTCAACGTTGTCGGCGGGCATGTTGGCGTCGCGGGCCTTGAGCAGCAGCGTGCGCAGCCGCGGGTTCATCGCGGGGTCGCCGCCGCCGGATTTTGAGGCGATCGTGATCTCCCTCGAGAGCCGGCTGAAGATCTTGCCCCGGCGGACATCGACGACCGCCTTGATGTGCTTGACCTTAGCCCACTTGCTGTGGCCGGCCATGACGAGGGCTGGCTCCTCCGTCAGCGCTTGCGCGGCGTGACGTTCTTCACCGGCTTGCCGGGAGCTGCGTCCGCCGGATCCCCCGTGTCCTTGAAGTGGTTAATGACGAGCTGCTGGCCGATCATGAACAGGCCGTTCACGGTGGAATAGAGGGAAAGCGCGCAGGACCAGCTGTAGTAGAACAGCAGGAACATGATCGGCATGAACTTCATTATCCTCATCTGGGCGTTGTCGACGGTGGGCTGGGGCGTCAGCCGCATCTGGAAGAAGGCGACCGCGCAGAGCACGAACGGCAGGATGTTGACGTTGAGCGAGCCGATGAGCGGAACGGCCAGGGTGAGGACCGTGTCCGGGGCCGAAAGGTCGTGCGCCCACAGGAAGTGGGCGAACCGCAGCTCCGCGGTGCTCTGCAGCATCCGGAAGAACGCGAAGAAGAACGGGATCGTGATGAGCATGGGGATGCATCCGGCCACCGGATTCACCTTGTGCTTCTTGTACAGCTCCATCGTCGCAGCCTGCTGCTTCTGGGGGTTGTCCTTGTACTTCTCGCGGACCGCCTTCAGCTCGGGCGCGATCTTCTGGGTCCGCCTGGCCGTGCGCGCCTGGGAGAGCGTGATCGGCAGGAACAGGAACTTCAGGCTCAGCGTGGTCAGGATGATCGCGAGGCCCCAGTCCGCGGTCCAGCCGTGTATCCACGTCATGCCCGTGATCAGGAGCGCGGCGCAGAATCGGAACACCATGTTGCCGAAGTCCATGACGCGGTCCTGGTCCTTCTTGAACACGTCAATGTTCGAGAGCCTGGGATATTCCTTCGGCCCGACGTAAAGGTCGCCCGCGACCATCGCCTCGCCGTGCGCCGGCAGCGCGTTCACGTCGAAATCGACGTCGCCCGTGATCCCGTAGGCGCGGGGATCGGCGTCGGGGAGCGACTCAAGGAGCTTCACCCTGCGCGTCTCGAGCCCCGCCGCGGGCTCGTCCGGCGTCAGGATGGACACGAAGAACTGGTTCTTCACGGTGGCCCACACGATCGGCCCGCCGGCCGAGATTACGGACTTGGTGCCCCTTGCGCCGTATCCGAGGATTCCGTTGCTCGCCTCGAGCGACGACCGCCGGACGAGCGTCTGGTCCTTTCCGTCCGAGTACTCCGTCGTGAGCTGCAGCCCGTTGTCCAGCGCGTTGCTGGGCGCCGCGGTTCCGATCGAGAGGGCGACGCGCATCGGGGCGGCCGGCTTGTCGGACAGGTTGCGCAGCTTCGTCTCGCACCGGATGAGGTAGGCGTCCGTTGACGAGGCCTTGTCGGGCGACAGGACATAGCGGCGGGTGACCTCGAGCCGGCTCTCAAGGACCGTGCGGTAGACGATGTCCCGGTCCGACTTTGACACCAGTTCGTAGCGGGTGGCGCGGTCCAGCCCGGGGACGCGGGCGAACGCCAGCATGGGGTCGGCATGCAGCTCGTTGAAGATGAACGGGTCCGGCCGGCCAAGGGCGGCCGGATATTTCTTGAAGGCCACCTCGCGGATCGCCCCGCCAAAATCGGTGAAGCTCACCTCGACAAAGCTGTTGCCGAGCTTTGTCACGGCCGCCCCCGCATGGTCGGCCTGTGCGGTGGCGAATGCCGGCCCCTCGGGATTCGCCGGCGCGGCCTGCGCGGCCGGCGCGCTGGCTTCCGAGGCGATCTGCCTGCTCACCTCGTGCCTGATCTCCGCAGGCGAGGGCGGCTGCTGCGAGTGTTTCTGCGTGTAGACAAGCACAAGGAACGCCGCCAGGAACATCAGCGCGCCGAGGAATGTGTTCTTCTTGTCCACGGGCTAGGGAAGCTTTCGCGCGACCGCCGGCACGGGGTCATAGCCGCCCGGATGGAGCGGCGTGCACTTGACGAGGCGGCGCGCCGCGAGCCACGTGCCCCTGAGCGCCCCATGGGTGCGCACCGCATCGGCGGCGTAGTGGGAGCACGTCGGATAGAACCTGCACCCGCAGGCGGGGCCGAAGAAGACCGGAAGCAGAGGGGAAGCGGTGCGCTGGTAAACCCGGATCAGGCCGACCGCCGCGGCTGAGGGAAGGCCCGGACTCCGGGTCGTCGTCGGTGTCGGGAGGGTTGTCATGGGGTCCTGGGGCCGGAGCCCGCGCGGATCCGCTCGGACGCCTCTGAAAAAGTGCGCTCAAGCCTGGCAAACGCCCACTGGTTCACGGACGGGCGGGCCACAAACAGCAGGTCGCACGAAGGGGGGAGGAGATCCTGGTGCCGGCGGAAGGTTTCCCTCATCCTGCGCCTTGCCCGGTTGCGGAGGACCGCCGGCCCGACCGCCTGGGCCGACGCGACAAAGCACGCCCGCGGAAGGGAGGCGCCGGCGCGAGCCATCCACCAGACAGTGAACGCGCCGCAATCCACCCGGCTTCCTTGCTGGCGGACTGCCCGGATATCGTTCTGGCGGCGCAGGTGCTGCCCGGGGCGCAAGCGCATGGAATCCGCGATTCCCAAGATCAAACGACGGTCAGGCGCTTGCGGCCCTTCTTTCGGCGGGCGGCGAGCACTTTGCGGCCGCCCCGGGTGGACCTCCGGGCGCGGTATCCGATTTTTCGGGCTCGTTTCTTGCGGTGCGGGCGGAAGGTGGGTTGCATGGATGCGCGGCGTTTAAGAGTTGACTGAAGTGCCTTACGGACGGGGGGGTGTCAAGGGCGGGATTCGAGCGGGAGTGTCCTGAATTGAAATCTTGAATTCACGCTTATCGCCTGGAGCCGATGTTGCGGCAGTTGCAAACGCGGGCGTCTATTACCTTGCAATGCCTCGAACCTCGAGGTACTGTAGGTATTCGATGGCAGCGCGCGAAACCAACCCGAGTTTCATGAATGGAGTTCCGGAGCTCCTGATCCTCAGGCTTCTCCAGCAAGACGAGATGTATGGCTATGAGATTGTTCAAGCAATCCGCAGCCGAACCGACACGGTGATCTCAGTCGGAGAAGGTGTAGTCTATCCGGTGCTGCACGGGTTGGAGCGCGACGGGGCGTTAGCCTCGCGGCGCAGGACCGTCAAGGGCCGTAGCCGCATCTATTATTCCGTAACGGCCGTCGGATCGCATCGATTGGCTGATCTGTCGAAGACTTGGAGCAATATGGCGGCCGCAATCCAAAGAATGCTGATGGGAGGGCAACATGCCGAAGGCATTCAATGAACTTCGCGAACGCTTGTTGCGGGGTGGCGTTGCGCCACGGCATGTGCGGCGCTATCTGACCGAACTTGCCGATCACTTCGCGGACCTGACGGTGGAAGAGGAACGCGCGGGCCGCAGTCGGGCGGATGCGGAATCCGCGGCGCTCATCCGGCTCGGCAGGATCGACGATCTTTCCAAGGCGATGATAGAGCGGCGGCAGTTCCAATCTTGGTGCACCCGAGCGCCGTGGGCGATGTTTGGTCTCGCCCCGCTCTTGCTTCTGGCTGGGGCCTATTTCGTTGCCTGTTCAATATTGTGGTCTGGCTGGAAGATCTTTCTGCCGGGAACCGATACGCCTTTTGTCCGATTGGATGGGTTCGCGATCTTCTATTTTGGCGTCGGCAAGCTGCTCTATTTCGGCGCGCCGATTCTCATCGGTTGGGCAATCGGACTCATCGCGGCCCGTCAAAGATTGAAGGCGGCTTGGCCCGCTGTCGGTTGGGTCCTAATCGCATTGATCGGCGGCACGGCCCAAGTTCACGCGAGTCGTCCAGCGGTCCCCGGCGGAGTCGGGCATATCAGCATGGGCCTCACCCTCGGGCCTTCCGTTCAGGGTCTTCCCTCCGGCATGTATCATGCCTTGGTGATCCTATCGCTTGTGGTGCTGCCGTGCCTCATTTGGCGACTGCAAAAGTCTCGATCCGCCTCCGCATAGTCGCCCATTCGGGCATTGGTGCACGGGACCAACCGGGCCCGAGCCCAAGCTCTGTTCAGAGTCAAACGGAGAAACTGCCAGGTTAGGACACTACCATTCGAGGGCCCGGTTCCTGCGCAAGCGCAACTTCCCCGAGGTCCGCCGCAAACTCTGGGGCGTCCACTTCTGGACCCCCTCCTGCTACGCCGGCTCCTGCGGCGGCGCCAACCTCCAGACTGTCAAACGCCACATCCAGGCCCAGCGCATCCCGCCCGCCGGGCGAGGTCTGACTCGGCCTAAGCTTCGCTTTGTCCGAGTCAGACCTCGTCAATTGATCAGGCGCGACGAAGGATATCGGCCGACCTAGGAATGGGCCTGTTCGATGCTGGCGGACGGGCGCTTCGCCCTTTGGTCGCTGGCGATGAGCATGTAGACCGAGGGCACGACAAAAAGGGTGAAGAAGGTGCCGACAGTCATGCCTGTGACGATGACGATGCCCATGGCGTAACGGCTCGCTGCGCCGGCGCCGGTGGCGATCACGAGGGGCACGGTCCCGAGGACCATCGCGGCGGTCGTCATGAGGATGGGCCGAAGGCGGACGCCGGTCGCATGCTTGATCGCGGCGAGCTTCTCCATGCCCTCCTCCTGCAGCTGGTTCGCGAACTGGACGATCAGGATCCCGTGCTTGCTGATGAGGCCGACGAGGGTGATGAAGCCGACCTGGGTGTAGATGTTGATCGTCGAGAACCCGAGGAAGAGGAACGCGAGGGCGGCGGCGAGTGTCATCGGAACGCTGCCGAGGAGGATGATCAGGGGGTCGCGGAAGCTCTCGAACTGGGCGGCCAGAACCAGGAAGATGATGACGGCCCCGAATGCGAACGCGAGGACGAGCGAGCTTCCCTCCTGGACGTACTGGCGGGACTGGCCCCCGTAGTCCATCGTGTAGCCCTGGGGAAAGAGTTTTGAGGCCTGGCCGCGGAGATAGTCGAGGGCCTGGCCCTGGGAGACTCCCGCCCGCATGGCGAGGGATATCGTGGCGGAATTGAGCTGCTGAAAGTGGTTTAGGGTCTGCGGCTGCACCTCGAAGCGGATCGACGCGAATGTCGATAGCGGCACAAGGGGGCCGTTGCCCGTGCTCACGTAGTAGTCGGAGAGCTGCTGGGGATTCAGCCGGCCGACCCGCTCGATCTGCGGGATCACCTTGTAGCTGTTGCCCTGGATGTTGAAGTAGTTGACGTATCCGCCCCCGAGCAGCGAGCCGACGTCGTTGGCCACCTCCTGCATGTTGACGCCGAGCACCGCCGCCTTGTCGCGATCGATGACCAGGTCGCCCCGCGGCTGGTCGAGCTTGAGGCTGCTGTCGGCATAGGCGAAAAGCCCGCTTTGCATCGAGCTCGCGACGAGCCCGTCGGCGACCTGGGCCATGTGCTCCGGGGTGTCCGTCGAAAGGACGACGAACTGGACCGGCAGGCCGGAGCCGCCGCCCGGCAGGGAGGGGCGCAGGAACGCAGCCGTCTTGAACCCGGCGATCGTCGAAAGCTTTGCGGTCACCTGCGGCAGGACCTCGATCGTCCCCCTCGTGCGCTCGCTCCAGGGCTTGAACACCATGCCCCCGATGGCGGTGTTCGCGACCCCGCTTGACGCGCTGCTGGAGAGCGCGCCGAAGAGCTGGAAGACATTGCGGGTCTCGGGAAACGAGCGGAAGGCCTTCTCCACCTTCGAGCCGTAGATCGCCGTCTGGTCGACGTTCGCGTCGGGCGCGCCCGTCGAAAGGGCGATGATGATCCCCTGGTCCTCGTCGGGGGCGAGCTCCTGCTTCGTCATCGAGTAGAACGGCCAGAGGAGGGCCAGCGCCACCACCGGCACGACCAGCATGACCGGCCAGGTCCGCATCACCGACGCAAGCAGCGCCTCGAAGCGCGCCCGCAGGTTCTCGAAGGCGACGTCAAGGTGGTAGGCGAACCCGCGCTTCTCGGCGTCGTGCCGGAGCAGGCGGGAGCACATCATCGGCGAGAGCGTCAGGGCCACCACCCCGGATATGATGACGGCGCCGACAAGCGTGAACGCGAACTCCCGGAATAGGGTCCCCGTGAGCCCTCCTTGGAACCCGATCGGCGCATAGACGGCGGCGAGCGTGATCGTCATCGCTATCACGGGCCCGCCCAGCTCCCGCGCGCCCTTGAGGGCCGCGTCGAGCGGCCCCATGCCCTCCTCCATGTGCCGGTGGATGTTCTCCACCACGACGATCGCGTCGTCCACCACGAGCCCGATCGCGAGCACCATCGCCAGGAGCGTCAGCAGGTTGATCGTGAAGCCCATCGCCAGCATGAGGAAGCAGGCGCCGACGAGCGAGAGCGGCATGGCGACGATCGGGATGATCACCGAGCGCACGGATCCCAGGAACAGGTAGATGACCGCGATCACGATGAGGAGCGCCTCGACGAGCGTGCGCGTGACCTCGTTGATCGCATCGTGTATGTAGGCAGTCGAATCGTACGGGACCGTCACCTGAAGCCCCGCGGGCAGCTCCGCCTGGATCTGGGGGATCGCCACCTTCACCCGGTCGATGACGTCGAGGGAGTTCGCGGTCGGCAGGACAGAGATCCCGATGAAGGTGGCGCTCTCGCCGCTGAAGCGCACCACCGTGTCGTAGCTCTCCGCGCCGAGGACGACGTCGGCGACGTCGCCCAGGCGGATGATCGCGCCGTTGCGCTGCTTGACGACCATGCGCCTGAACTCGTCGGCCGTGTGCAGGTCGGTCGCGGCGTTCAGGTTGACCGAGATGAACGAGCCCTTGGTCGCGCCGACCGCCGCCAGGGCGTTGTTGGCGGCGAGGGCGGCGCTCACCTGCGCCGGGCTCAGGCCGTAGGCGGCGAGCCGGTCGGACTTCAGCCATATGCGCATGGCGAAGACACGGGCGCCGAGGATCTGCGCGCTTTGCACGCCGCTGATCGACGCGAGCTTGGGCTGGACGACGCGCGTCAGGTAGTCGGTGATCTGGTTGCTGTCGAGCTGGTCGCTCGCGAAGCTGAGGTACATCGCCGCCGTGGTCTCGCCCACCTGCACGTCGATCGTCGGGGGCAGCGCGCCCGAGGGAAGCTGGTTTCGCACCTTGTCGATCTTCGAGATGACCTGGGCGACCGCGGCGTTGGGGTCGTAGTTGAGGACCAGGTGGACCGTGATCGTGCTCGCGCCCGGAGCGCTGCTCGACTCGATGTAGTCGATGCCGTCGGCGCTCGCGATCTGCTTCTCGAGGGGGGTCGTGATGAAACCCTGGATCAGGTCGGCGCTGGCGCCCGTGTAGACCGTGCTCACCGTCACGATTGCGCTGTTGCTCACGGGGTACTGGCGCACGTTCAGAAGCGACGCCGAGCGCAGGCCCACAAAAAGGATCAGCAGGCTGACGACCGAGGCGAGGACCGGCCGCCTGATGAAGAGGTCCGTGAAGTTCATCAGGTGTTCGGCGGGACCGGCGCGGGGTTGGACGCCGGCTGCGCGGCATTGTCGACGGCGACCGGCGACCCGTTGCGCAGCTTGAGCTGGCCGGCCGTCACGACCTCGTCCCCTGCGTTGACCCCCTTCACGACGGCGACCTGGTCGCCGCGGGTCTCGCCGAGCGTCACGAAATGCTGCCGCGCGACAAGGAGCTGCCCGCCGGACTCGGTCTTCGTCCGCTCGACGACGTAGACGGCGGCGCCGTACGGATTGTACACGATGGCGGTTTCGGGAAGGGTGACAAAGCGGTCCTCGCGCGGCAGGATGAGGTCGACGCCCGCGAACATCCCCGGGACCAGGCGCTCGTCGGCGTTCCGGACCGTCGCCTGCACCTGGATGTTGCGCGTCGCCTCGTCGACCGTCGAATTGAGCGCATTGACCTTGCCCTCGAAGGCGACGCCCGGAAAGGCGTCCACGGTCATGCGGACCGTCTGGCCCGCGTGGAGGTCACCCACGTCCTGCTGGGGAAGCGAGAAATTGACGTAGATCGGGTCGAGCGTCTGCAGCGTCACGATCGGCGCGCCGGCCGGGAGGAACTGGCCGAGGTTCACCTGGCGGATCCCGAGGACGCCGGAGAACGGCGCGCGGATCGTCTTTTTCCCGATTAGCGCGCGCTCGTTCTCGACGGCGGAGGAGGACTCCCGACACAGGGCCTCGGCGCTGTCGAGGTCCGCCTGGGAATTGGTGTCCTTCGCCCGCAGCTCCCGCGCCCGATTGAGCGTCAGGAGGGCCAGGTCCGCCTGGGCCTGGAGGCCGCTCAGCTGGGCCGTGTCCGTCGATATGTCCTGCTGGAGCAGGAGATCGCCGGCCTTGACGTGCTGGCCGGACTCGAAGGCGATCCTGACGGCCGAGCCCTCGATCTGGTTGCTGACGGTCACGCCCTGGACCGCGGCAAGGCTGCCCACCGAGTGGAACTGGCGCTGCCACACGGTGGCCGGCGCGATCGCGGTCGATACCATCGCCGGAGGATACACCGCCGCGGCCGCGCGGGCCCGCAGCGTCTGGACGGTCCGGATTTTGTATGCCGCGATTGCGCCGACGACGAGGATCACCGCGGCCAACATGGCGAGGGTGCGTTTGGCCATTATTGTCATACTAGGCTAGGGTTGGAAAACGATGGAGGGGCATAGCAAGCGGATTATGGCCGGCTTTGCAAACAGATCAGGGCCCGGGCCGGCATCCGGAGCGGGACGCCGCCTCTCACGCACCTTGACTCGCCCGAAAGGCTGCGCTCACTCGATGGCCATGCGCGCCAGCGCCCCATTCCTGCTCGCCGCGGCATTGGCGGCACCGGCCCCTGCCTCGGAGGCTCCGCCGCCGTCCCCCGCCCACGCCGTCGACCCCGACGTCAGGGAGATCGTCTCGGGCATCTCCCCCGAGAGGATCCAGCGCTCGATCTACGTCCTCGCCAGCTTCAAGACGCGGCACACGCTCTCGGACCCGCTTCCGAGCGGCGACGGGATAGGCGGGGCGGCGTCCTGGATTCGCGCGGAGTTCGACCGTGCGTCGGCCCAGGCGGGGGGGCGGCTGAAGGTCGAGCTCGACAGCTTCGAGCAGCCCCCCTCGCCGCCCCGGAACCCGCAGAAGGCCCAGATCACGAACATCGTCGCGACGCTCAAGGGGACCGACCCGGATTCCGAGGGCAGGACCCTGGTCGTGAGCGGACACTACGATTCCCGGGCGACGAGCCTCCTGGATGCGGCAAGCCCCGCGCCCGGCGCCGATGACGACGCGTCCGGGGTCGCGTCGGTCCTCGAGGTCGCGCGCGTACTGTCCCATTTCAAGTTCAGGGCCACGATCGTCTTCCTGGCGGTCGCGGGCGAGGAGCAGGGCCTGTACGGCTCCACGCACTGGGCTCAGGGCGCGAAGGAGAGGCGGGCCGACATCGAGGCCATGCTGGACAACGACATCATCGGGAGCAGCCGGTCCGAGGGCGGAAAGGTCGACCGCGGGACCGTGCGGCTCTTTGCCCAGGGCATTCCGCCGGTGGCTGCCCCCGACGAGGGCCTGACGGCCCTGATCAGGGCCGGCGGAGAGAACGACACGCCGCCGCGCGAGCTCGCCCGCGCGGTAAGGGAGATCGCCGCGGCCTACGTGCCGTCGATGAATGTCCGCGTGGTCTACAGGGCCGACCGGTACCTCAGGGGCGGGGACCATCTGCCGTTCCTCGAGCGAGGCTACCCCGCGGTCAGGTTCACCGAGCCCGCCGAGGACTTCAGGCGCCAGCACCAGGACGTCCGCGAGGAGAAGGGCGTCCAGTACGGCGACACGCCCGACCACGTCGATTTCGCGTACACGGCCGACGTGGCCCGGGTGAACGCCGCCGCCCTCGCGGTCCTGGCCCGTGCGCCCGCCCCGCCGCGCGACGTGCAGATCGAGGCCGCGCGGCTGGAGAACGACACGACGCTCAGATGGGCGCCGAATCCCGAGCCGGACCTCGCCGGCTACAGGATCGTCTGGCGCGAGACGACCTCGCCCTTCTGGGAGCACGGGCTGGACCTCCCCAGGAACGTCACCCGGACAACGGTGCGGGATGTGTCCAAGGACAACGTGGTCTTCGGGGTCGAGGCGTTCGACGCGGCGGGCCACGCGAGCCCCGCGGTCTTTCCGAGGGCCCGCACGACGCTCTAGGGGCGGGTTACAGGAACGCCTCGGCCGGCAGGCGCCCGCCGCTTTGCACTCGACCCCGGCAGGGCGCCGGTCAAAAACCCCGTCCACCAAAGGATGCCGTCGTGACCCACGGGGAGCAGTATGACTGGTTCGGGCTGTTTGCGCCGGAGCATGGCGTGCACCGGGCCCCGCCCCCAAAGGCGGAGGGGCCGGGGGACGGCATCGTCTTCAGGCGGAGCGCGGGCGCGCGGACCTACAGGCTCTCCCTCGGCCCCGACGGCGTGGCCGTGGCGACGATCCCGCCGCGCGGGTCGATGCGCGAGGCCGAGCGGTTCGTTGAGCTGAACCGAAAGTGGCTTGAGCGGGCGAGGGAGCGCCAGCGGCGGCGGCCGCGCGCCGCGGACGTCTGGACGGTCGGTACGCGCGTTCTTTGGAGGGGGGATCTTGCCGAGATACGGCGGGCCGCCGCCGGCGACCGCCCGTCCGTGTGCCTAGGGGCGGACGTGTTCCGGGTGCCGCGGCTGGGGGACGATTTGCGGCCCGCACTCCATGCCCGCTTCATCCGGCTCGCCAAGGTCGAATTGCCGGCGCGGGCGTGGGAGCTGGCGGCGCAGACGGGGATGGACGTCAAGCGCGTCTCGGTGCGCGACCAGCGCACGCGCTGGGGATCCTGCACCGCGGCGGGGGCGATCTCGCTCAACTGGAGGCTGATCCTGACGCCCGAATTCGTCCGGGACTACATCATCCACCACGAGCTCATGCACCTGAGGGAGATGAACCACTCGCCGCGGTTCTGGGCGTGCGTTGGGGAGGTCTTTCCGCGCTGGCGGGAGGCGGAGGCGTGGATCAAGCGCAACGGCGGCTACGCGGGGCTTTAGGGGAACGAAAGGCGGCAGGGGCTGTCGGGCTTGTGAACGACCGCGATGCCACGGAACCCCGAAACCTCACCCTCCCCAGCGCGGGCTCACCCAAGGCGCCTGGTGGCGGCCGGGAAGAAGGGGCGACGCGTGGTGCGCAGCCTGGCGCAGGGCACCCTCCTCGCCGCGGGACTCGCGGCCGCCCAGGTCAGCTTCCCCGAGATCGACTCGAGGTTCCACCTGTTCGATCCCGCGCTCCTGGACCGGCTTCAAGCGCCGATCACCCGCCACCACGAGTAGCGGTCAGTGGAAATCGACGAGCTCGACGTCGAATACGAGCGTCGCGTGGTAGGGGACGGAAGGGGGGCGGTTGCTTCCGTCGTAGCCGAGCCAGTAGGGGATGATCAGCGTTCTCTTGGCCCCCTTCCTCATGGTGAGGAACGCCTCGTCCCAGCCCTTGATCACCTTTCCCATGCCCACCTGGAAGGTCAGCGGGTGGCCATGCGCGTACGAGCTGTCGAAGGCGGTTCCGTCGAGAAGGCGCCCGACGTAGTCTGCGGTCACGGTGCCCCCTATCCGAGGGGTCGCCGTCCCGGCGCCCGGCGCCCGGTTCAGGTACATCAGGCCCGACGGGGACGTGTACGCGTTGGGATACGCCTCCCTGATCAGGCGCGCGTCCTCCGCGGGCAGCTGCGACGTGTGTTCGGCCAGCGCGGCGCGCATCGCGGAACTGGTCGGCTCGCCGGGATTCTTGCGCGCGAACATTCCCGAGCGGACGACCAGCGCGAGCGTCAGAAGGGCGGCGCCGAGCAGAAGGACGTAGACGTAACTCCGCATGGAAGCTGCCTGAGGAGCAAGAGCACGCCGGGCCGGATGGCAACACGCCATTGAAGGAAAAGACGTATTGCCATCCCGGCCGCCGTGCCTTTCACAAGCGGCGATGCCAAACCCGCCGGCCAGGACCCCAGACGCTTCGCCGGCCGCCGTGGATGTGAGGGGCCTCGTCAAGCACTACGGAAGCGTGGAGGCGCTCCGGGGCGTCGACGTCCGGGTCGAGCAGGGGGAGATGTTCGCCCTTCTGGGGCCAAACGGGGCGGGCAAGACGACCCTATTCTCGATCCTTGCGACCCTGCGCACGCCGACATCCGGCTCGGCCCTGGTGCTCGGGCGGGACGTGGTCGCGGAGCGCGACGCGATCCGGCGCGAAATGGGGATCGTCTTCCAGGAGCCGGCGATCGAGCAGCGGCTGAGCGGCCGCGACAACCTGTTCCTGATGGGCCTGCTCTACGGCCTCACGATAGCCGGGGCCCGAAAGAGGGCTTCCGAGGTCCTGGAGCAGCTCGGCATCTCGGACCTGGCGGACAGGCGCGCGCAGCAGCTTTCCGGGGGGCAGCGCAGGAAGCTTGAACTGGCCCGCGCGCTCGTGGCCGATCCGCGGATCCTGTTTCTCGACGAGGCCACGCTCGGCCTGGACGTCGATGCGCGCCGCACGTTCTGGGGGCAGGTGCGCAGCCTCGCGGACGCGGGGCGCACGGTGTTCTTCACGACCCACTACATGGAGGAGGCCGACGTGGCCGACAGGATCGCGCTGATAGATTTCGGCGTCATCGTGGCGCTGGGGACTCCCAGGGAGCTGAAGGCCCGGCTCGGGGGAGGGATCGTGAGCCTGACGACGGACGACAACCTCCGCGCGCGCGCCTGGCTGTCGGAACACGGATTTGAGCCGGAACCGGGGGGCCAGGAGATCATGCTGCTCCATGCCGACCCCGCAGCCGTACTGCCGGAGCTGCTCCGCAACCTTCCCGTGCGGGTCGAGCGCGCGGAGGTCCACGTGCCGAGCCTGGCGGACGTGTTCCTCAAGCTTACGGGCCGCGGGCTCGAAGGGGGGAGCAAGCCATGATCCGCGGGATAGTCGCCGTCGTCATCCTCGACCTGAAGCGGTTCTGGGTGGACCGCGTGCGGCTGGTCGTGGGGCTGGCCCAGCCCCTGCTCTATCTCTTTGTGCTCGGCGCCGGAATCGGCGCGAGTTCGCGGATGGGCGGCGGCGACTACAGGCGTTTCATCTTCCCCGGGACGATGGGGCTGTCGCTCCTCTTCTCGGCGACGTTCGCCGCGATCACCATCGTCTTTGACCGCCAGATCGGGTTCTTCAAGGCGGTGCTCGTGGCCCCGATCCCCAGGCCGGCGATCGCGCTCGGAAAGATCATCGCGGGCGCCATCCAGTCGATTGTGCAGGGGATGGTCCTCCTGCCCTTCGCACCGCTCGCGGGGGCCTCCCTGGGTCCCCTCCAGACGGTCGAGATGATCGGCGCCATGGCGCTTGCCGCGCTCACGTTTTCCACGATGGGCGTGGCCATCGCGTGCCGCTTCAATTCAACCACGGTTTTCCCGGTGGCCAGCAACGCGGTGCTGATGCCCATGTTCTTCCTGTCGGGAGGCCTATACCCGCTCAAGGTCGCGCCCCACTGGATGCAGGTGGCGGCGCATTTCGACCCGGTCGCCTACGCGGTCGACCTGATGCGCGGGGTGGTGCTCGGGGAGTTCTTCTTTCCGGTCGCCCTCTCGCTGGGCGCGCTTGCGCTGACGATGGTCCTTTTGGTGTCGGCCTCCGTGAGGGTCTTCAACCGGGGGGAGGACGACTCGAGCCTGGGCGCCAGCCGGTTGGGGTGGAGGCGGTAGCCGTCAGTTCGAGTACGTGATCGTCCGGGTGCCGGCGACCCCGGCGATCGTCACGGTCGTTCCCTGGGTATAGTAGCTTGGGTACGACTCGCTCGCGACCGAGTTGAGCGCCTTGATGTAGGTGGTCGGACCAACCAGGTCGGTGAGCGACACGGTTGATACGCCCGACTCCATGAAGTATTGGTCTGCCGCGGACGAGAGTTGCCGGGCATTGTTAAGCACCGCCTTGTCTTGGGTCGCACTCGTGACGCGTTGAAAGGCGGGAATGGCCATCGTGGCCAGGAGGCCGATGATGACGACGACTATCATTATCTCAACCAAGGTGAAACCCCGGTAAGCGGCTCGGAATGATGAATGCATTGGAATGAAATGGCCGCGCTTCCGGCCATTCACAGTGTGGCCATCTTTGGGGCGAAGGCACGCCGGGAGATTGCGATTGAGCAAAGTATTGGGAAAAAATTGTAAAAAACAGTGGCTTCCGGGGGTTTTGACGGCCGGTGAAATGGTGGATTTGGCGTACCGAGGCTGATGGTTTGATGGCCCACGCAGCCAGGCGATCCTGCAACCCTTTATGGCAAAGCGAGTTTCCCTATGAGTCCATCCAGCATGGCATCGGCGGACAGTTTTATTCTGCGGCTGTCGGTTTGTAAAATATTCGGTAAAATTGCCGCCGACTGGGCCGCATATCTGGCCGCCCGCACCCGAGATTCCGCCAAAAAGGCCTTCTTTGCCTTCATGAGGGACCCGTTGGAGATGAGGTCCTGCGGGTCGCCGGGCAGTCCGGTGAACCGTCTGACGAGGGACTTCCCAACCCACAGGATCCATTCGTCCTTGTCGGCGAAATAGATCGCGAGCGCGCCGTTCCCCTCGTCCCCGAGCGCGCGGGCCAGTCCGTCGGCGAACGCGCCGGGAGTGTCGGCGCCGGGTCCCGGGGCGAACCTTGCGAAGACTCGGGCCGTGATCCGCGTGCCCGTTGCGCGCTCCACGTTGTTCAGCTTGAAGTTGAAGTTGCGCGCGCGCGGCGGATCCGATGGAAGGAGCTTGTCGGGGTCGTCAAAGTGGGCCTTCGGTCCCGGCTCCCTTTCGCTCCCGTATCCCGGCGTCCTGGCCACGCGTTCCCGAAAAGTGGCGTCATCGGCTCGGAATGCCTGCGCAGCCGCTCCTATCCGCAAGATCCGGACCCGCATGGCGTCGCCCTGGACGACCTTCGGGAGGACGTCCAGCCCGCGCACGGTGCGGCCAAAAACCGAGTGGAGGTAGTCCAGCCGGCCGGCCGGGGCCAGGGTGATGAAGAACTGCGAGCCGTTCGTGTCGGGTCCGTCGTTCGCCATCGACAGGACCCCCGCCGAATCGTGGCTCAGGCCCGGGCCGAATTCATCCGGGAACGCGTAGCCGGGTCCGCCATCGCCGGTTCCAAGCGGGTCTCCGCCCTGGATGACGAAGCCGGGGACGACGCGGTGGAACCAGAGCCCGTCGAAGAACGGCTTGCGGGGCGCGGGTCCGAGCGTCCCCTCCGCCAGCCCGACGAAACTCGTCACCGCGAGGGGGGCCTTCGCGTACTCGAGCACGCAGGTGATGGCGCCCCTGGGGGTGGAGATCTCGGCGTACATCCCATCCGGGAGGCGCCCGTCCCGCGCGGACGCCGCGAGAGGCCCCAGGAGGAGCAGGGCCGCGGTGCGTTTCAATTCAGGAAGGAGCAGATATACTGGCAAAGGCCGCTATCCACCTCGATGAGGAATCCGCTCTTGGCCGGCACCTGGAACTGGGAGCCCGCCGCATGGGCGTGCGCCTCGCCCGCGCCGTCGACCGTGACGCGGCACGCCCCGTCGACGATCTCCATGCGCTCGGGGGCGTCCGTGTTGAAGTGATAGGAGCCGGGCCGGATGAGCCCCAGCGTTTTTCTCCCCCCGTCCGGCAGCAGGATCGTGTGGCTGACCACGTTGCCGTCGAAATACACGTTGGCCCTGGTCACGACTGACACGCCATTGAATTGGAAAGCGGTCGCGTGCATAATACGGGTGCAACCATTTGTGGGGCCGGCCCGCCGGGCGGGCAATCCTCTATTTTCAGCCGGGGCGCGCAACCGGCCTGCGAGCGCCGTCCGCTCAGGGAATCTTCAGGCTGCTCCCCACCGCGAGGCTCTTCTCGTCCTTCAGGATGTCGCGGTTCGCCTTGAGGATGTCCTCCCAGCGGCCGGACGTCCCGTAATACTTCCGCGAGATCTTCGTCAGGGTGTCGCCCTCGACGACCACGTGCGTCCTGGGCGCGGGGGCGGCCGGTGGCGCCGCCGCCTCCGCCGGCGCGGCGCTGGCTGCGGCGGCCTGTCCGGGACGCGTGGGAGCCGGCCTGAAGGAACCGGGACCGGGCGACTGGAGCGCGAGGCGGGTCCGGAACTGGGCGTTCTCGATGGCGAGCCGGTTTGCCTCGTCCTGGGACAGCCTGAGCTCCGAGCGAAGGGGGTCGACCTGCGCCGTGACCTGGGCCGTGGCCGCGGCCTGCCCCTGCAGGGCCGCGATCGAGGCGCGCGCGGCGTCGAGCTGCTGGGCGAGGGACGTGTTGTCCGAGTTGGCCTTCTCCAGCGAGGCCTTGAGCTGCGTGTTCTCGTCCTGGAGGACCGAAAAGCTCCGCAGCGAGATCGAGAGCTTGTCCTGCGCGTCGGCGAGCTGCTTCGCCGCGTCCGAGTCGGGAGCGGCGGGCGCGACCTCGGGCTTGGGAGCCTGCGCCTTTGCCGCGTCGAGCTGCTTACGCAGGTCCGCCGCCTCGCCCTCACTCTTGGCCGAGGAAGCCTGGGCCGCCGCGATGTCGGCCTTGAGCCGGTCGGCTTCCTTCCACGCCGAGGCAAGTTCGTCTGAGAGCTGCTTGTTGTCCGCGCGCAGGGAGGCCACAACGTCAGGATGCTGCGCGGGCGCGGCCTGGTCGTCGGCCCTTAGGGAGCCGGTCAGCGCGAGGGCAATGGGCAATAGGCCGATTCGGAAGGATCTTTTCATGATCTCTGGGGCTGCCTGGTATGAAAACGGCTTTCAAATCGGACACAACCCACAATTCCTAAGGGGCCCCGGCCCCCGAGGCCGCACACTGCTCCTCGACCCACGCGCGCTCCCACGCGAAGAAATCGGGCGCCGCGGCGCCCTCCCGGCCCCACTGCCGGCGCCGGTAGTCGAAGTACATCTCCCAGCGCCTGAGGTAGTACGAGGTCATCATCCCCGCCCACGCCTTGTAGGCGTAGTCGTGGAGATCGTCGGAACTGGCGTCGCTCCCTGCCCAATACGTGACGAGCATCATCGCGTTGCGCAGGCTGTTCCTCCTTTCCTCCGGGGTGTCCCCGTATCGGATCGCCTGGCTTTGGTAGGTTCCCAGCCGGTAGAACGGCTCGGTGCCCAGGAGCTCGTCGGTGGCGCGGCCCAGGCGGAGGAACCGGTCGGCGGCGCTGTCGAACGCGGCCCGGTTCCCCGCCCCGAGGGCTGCCGCAATCTCGGCGTAGGCATCGTAGGCCTCGTTGGACAGGGCCTGCGTCCTCAGGGCGACCAGGTCGAGGCGGTACGTCTCGCTGTCCCTGAACCTGTCCGAGGCCCGCGCGAACAGGTCGACCGCGCGGGTGAACACGGCCGGGTCGTATCCGATCTTCAGGCTGCCCCAGGTGGTCACCGGGCGGGCGGGCGTCTGCGGCCGCGAGCACAGGACGTTCTCCGGGCCGCCGTCGTTCTTGTCGCCGTACGCCGTCTGCAGGAGGAGGGCCCACGCCCCGCTCAGGTCCGGGTCCGGCCTGCCGTAGCGGTACTGCACATAGCCCTCGAGCCACTGGGCCGCGTCGACATGGTCTCGGCGCCAGGCCAGCTCCAGCACGAAGTCATAGGCGACCGGATTGTTGTCGATGCCTTCGGGCATGATGCCGACGCCCTGCGCGAAGCGGCCGAATTCGCCGGTGCGCGCGCGGTAGGTCTCGTCGGCGTACCGCTGCAGCTTCCCGAACAGGCCAGGCCTTTCGCCGAAGTTGTCGATGCAGCACCAGATGAACGGGGTGCCTTCATAGCCCCGGCGAGTCTCCCAGTTGTGCGTCTGCTCGCCGAAGAGCTCCTGGACCAGCACGTGGGACTTGTCGGAGGCGGCGATCAGCTCCTTTCGCGGGTTGTCAATCCAGCCCTGCAGCACCCACACGGCCCCGGGAAAATGGCTTTGCATGGCGGCCTGGATGGCCTGCCCCGCGCGGCCGAGATCCACGCCTGCCATCACGCCGCCCTCGTGGAAGGGGTCGCCGGAGAAGTAACGGAGGTCCGCGCCGTAGAGCTTCTTCATCTCCCCGTAGTAGACCCCGGCGACCCGGGCGAACTCAGGGTCGGTGGGGTCGAGGATGTCCGGGCGGCGGAAGCTGGCCCAGGCGCCCTGGGCGACAATGTGCGCCTTGATCTTGGTCTTCAGGACGGCGGGCACCATCCCGTAGAATCCGGGCATAAGCGGCTCGATCCCGAGGGACCGCATGCGCGCGATCATCCTCCGCTGCAGGTCGCTTCGGCGCTCGATCATCCCGGGGGACATGGGTCCGCCCTGGCCCTCGAGGTTGCCCATCAGCCACCATGCCGTGTAGCCGGGCCCCGGGATGAAGGCGGCGATCTCCGCCTCCGAACACCCCAGGCGCCGGAGCGTGTTCCGCCAGACGGCCTCCTCGCCGTTCGCGGCGAGCATCAGGTTCACGCCGCTCAGCGCCATCCAGTCGAGCTCCCGCTCCCAGTCGCTCCAGGAGTAGAAGCTCATCGTGTAGTTGAACGTGCAGTAGTTCAGGGCGTAGCGGTAGCGCGCGTTTGCCTCGATCCTGACGGGCCGGTCGAGGGAGGGCAGGGGGGCGACCGGGGCGAGGTTGTCCCCCATGTGGGACATCGAGCGGTGGCAGGAGTACTTCAGGTACCAGCCGACGCCCTCTGCCGCCGCGTTCGGGCCCGAGGCCCGTACGACCAGCCCTCCGGCATCGGTCCGAAGCTCAAACGCATCGCCGGGCGCGTCCGCCAGCCTTTCAAACCGCACCCGGTCCCGAAGCCATGGCACGCGTCGGGCGACGAGGTCCTGGACGCCGGCAAAGTCGCCGGCGAGAAGCCGGAGGGGAAGGAGCGCGAGCAGGAGGGTGGTCAGGTTCCGTTTCATATTGGTTTTGCCCGTCAGGCCGCCGGCGCGGCCCAGTGCCGCGCCGTCCCCACGGCTTGGGACCAGCCCGCGCGCAGGCCCGCCAGCGCGGCGCGGGTCCGCAACGGGCGGAAGGTGCGGTCCCTTCCGGCGAGGTTGGCGACCTCGGAGAGGTCCTTCCAGAACCCCACCGCCAGACCCGCCAGCGCGGCCGCCCCGAGCGCCGTCGTCTCCGTCACCCGGGGGCGGACGACCGCGGCCCGGATGAGGTCGCTCTGGAACTGCATCAGCGAATCATTCACCGATGCGCCGCCGTCGACCCTGAGCTCCCGGATCCGGTGCCCGGAATCCGCCTCCATCGCGCCGATCAGGTCGGCCGTCTGGAATGCGATGCTCTCGAGGGCGGCTCGGGCGAGATGCGCCGCCGTCGTGCCCCGCGTGACCCCGACGATCGTTCCCCTGGCCGCCGGGTCCCAGTGGGGGGCGCCGAGGCCGGCAAACGCGGGGACGATCGCGACGCCGCCGCTGTCCGGCACCCGCGCCGCGAGGGCCTCCACTTCCGACGAGCGCGAGATCAGGCCGAGGCCGTCGCGAAGCCACTGCACGACCGCCCCGCCCACGAAGACGCTTCCCTCCAGGGCGTACTCGGTTCGGCCGCCTATCCGCCAGGCGATCGTGGTGAGAAGCCGGTGGCGCGACGCGACGGGGCGGCCGCCGGTGTTCATCAGCATGAAGCACCCGGTCCCGTAGGTGCTCTTTGCCATGCCGGCCTTGAAGCACCCCTGGCCGAAAAGCGCCGCCTGCTGGTCTCCCGCGATCCCCGCGATGGGAACGCCGCGCAGGGCAGCGATCCCGCTGATTTCCCCGAAGATGCCGCTGCTCGGGCGGATTTCCGGAAGGACCTCGGGGGGGATGCGCAGGGCCCGGGCGAGCTCGGCGTCCCAGCCGCCCGTGCGCAGGCCGGAGAGGAGCGTGCGCGAGGCGTTCGAGACGTCCGTCGCGTGCACGCGCCCGCCTGTGAGCATCCAGAGCAGCCACGTGTCGACTGTCCCGAAGGCGAGCCCCCCCCTGGCCGCGCGCCGGCGCGCGCCCGGGACGTGGTCCAGGAGCCACGCGAGCTTCGTCCCGGAGAAGTAGGGGTCGAGAAGGAGTCCCGTCCTCTTCCTGAAAAGGGGCCCGAGCCCCCGCTTCTCAAGCGCGCTGCACGCCCCGGCTGTGCGGCGGTCCTGCCAGACGATGGCCCGGTGGAGCGGGCGGCCCGTGGCCCGGTCCCAGAGCAGGGTGGTCTCGCGCTGGTTCGCGATTCCTACGGCCGCCACGTCCCCGCGGCCGGCTCCGGCCCTCCGGAGCACCGCGAGGGCGACCCGCCGCTGCGTGTCCCAGAGGTCGCCGGGATCGTGCTCGACCCAGCCGGCGCGGGGATAGTGCTGCCGGAACTCCTCCTGGGCGGAGGCGACGGGCCGACCGCGCCTGTCGAAAAGGATCGCGCGGGAGGAGGTCGTGCCCTGGTCGAGGGCGAGGACGTAGCGGGCCATGGGCGGGGAAGCCGGCCGATTCCTTGCAGGTTGCCCCAACGGGAGCAAGCGCGGCGGGCGCGCGGGAATCCGCAAACGATTGACGACCCCCTCGGAATAATGACTGAACATGCTGGCGCGGGCGCAGTCTCAGCCCATACCCACCCAACACCCACCGACCATGACCACCAGGCAATCCATTCCCCTGCTGACCGCGCTGTGCTGCCTTGGGGCGCTTGCGGGGTGCGGGACCGCCCCCGGCACCCAGGCGCCCCTGGACTCGACGAAGTTCACCGTTGAAAACACGGACCGCTTCGCCGCGCTCGATCCCGCGACCGAGGCGGCCGTCAGCTGCACGGGCCTGCAGGAGCGGACGCTCGGGGACGGGCGGCTCGAGGTGATCGCGAACGTGAAGAACCGCGGCGGCGGGCCGGTGAAGGTGCAGATCGAGTGCGTGTTCCTGGACGAGCAGGGGGTTCAGGTCGGTGCGGGGGGCTCGTGGCAGGCGCTGGCGCTGGCCGGGGACTCGACCGAGGTCGTCCGCTTCACCGCCCCGGACGCGGTGGCGAAGAGGTACGCGATCCGGGTCCGAAAGGTGCGCTGAGGAGCGCGCCGGCCGGCCGCGGATCTGCCGGAAACGCCAGGGGTTCCCCAAGGCCGTGCCGATCGCAGCCGCGCTGATGGGCATGGATGCGATGCGGCGCCCCGGCAAACGTATCGTTGGACTTCGCCCGCAGGCCCGCAATAACACCCGTCAATGAAGGCCGTCCTCCGCGAATCGCGCGCCACGCTGCTCCTGGCGGTCCCCATCGTGATAGGCCAGGTGGGCCAGATGCTCATGGGGATCACCGACAGCGTGATGATCGGGCGCACAGGGGCGGTGCCCCTGGCGGCCTCGTCGTTCGGCCTCGGCGTCTTCAACGTCTTCTTCATCTTCGGGGTGGGGCTGCTCACGCCGGTCGCCGTGTTCGCGTCGAGGGCCAGGGGCGCGGGAAGGCACGACGAGGCCGGGGAGTTCCTGAGGCACGGGCTCGCCCTTTCGCTCGGGGCCGGGGCAATCGAGGTGGTCCTGATCCTCCTGATCGGCGTGCATCTGGAATGGTTCCGCCAGGCGCCCGAGGTGCTGGCCGCCGTGAACCCGTTCTTCGCGCTCATCGGGTTTTCTCTCGTCCCGGTGCTCGCGTACCTCGCCCTGCGCCAGTTCGCGGAGTCGATGGGCCGCCCCTGGGTGCCGATGCTGGTCATACTCGCCGGGGTCGTGCTCAATGCGTTCCTCAACTGGGTCTTCATCTACGGGCACCTGGGCGCCCCGCGGCTGGGGCTCACCGGGGCGGGGATCTCGACGCTGATCTCTCGCACCTTGGGCACCGCGGTGATCTTCGCCTGGCTGCGCATGGACCCGGCGATGCGCGCCGCATGGCCAACGCGGTGGTTCGCCCCTCTCTCATGGGATCGGCTGCGGCGGATGCTCGGGGTCGGGCTGCCGGTCTCGGGCAGCCTGCTCTTCGAAGGCGGGGCGTTTGGCGCCGCCACGATAATGATGGGCTGGCTGGGGGCGGTGCCCCTCGCTGCCCACCAGATCGCGATCTCGTGCGCGGCCTTCACTTTCATGTTCTCGCTCGGCCTGTCAATGGCCGTGGGGATACGGATGGGCGCCGCCGCGGGCGCGGGGGAGCATTCGAGGCTTCGGCCGATCTGGGTCGGGGGCGTCGGCATCGGCGTCGCCCTGTCGGCCGCGAGCGCGGCCCTCTTCCTTGTCTATGGGCGGGCGATCGCGCACGCCTTCATCAGCGACCCCGGCGTCATCTCGACGGCGACGCTGCTTCTGGTCGTCGCCGCCGTGTTCCAGGTGTTCGACGGGGGGCAGGTGATCAACGGGGCCGCGCTCCGGGGGCTGACCGACGTGAAGGTGCCCGCGGCCATCACGTTCGTGTCCTACTGGGTGATCGGGCTTCCCCTGGGCTACGCGCTCGGCGTCCGCGGCCGCTTCGGGCCCGCCGGCATCTGGATCGGGCTCGCCGCGGGCCTGGCGGCCGCCGCGGTCCTGCTCGGGATCAGGTTCTTCCGCCTGACCCGCGACCCGCCCGCGGCCTGATCCGGGCCGCTCAGGCCCCCTCAAGCGCCTCGCCGAGCGCGCCGATGATCTCTTCGGCGGGTTCGGTCCCGACGCACAGCCGGAGCAGCTCCGGGTCCAGGCCGTTTGCGGCAAGCTCGGCGCGCCCGGCCGCGGATGTCACCATGTCATAGTGCGCAAGGTAGATGAAGGGGCAGATCAGTGTGGTCCGCATGCCGAAGCTCGGGCCCTTGGGCAGCCGCAGCCGGTCGTAGAACCGGTCAAGCCCTCCGCGCACCGTGAACGAGACCGCGCCGCCGGTCGCGCCGGGCGACCTCGCCACCCGCAGGTAGTTGGCGCGCGAGGCCGGCTCGAGCGCCCAGTGGATTGAACGGACCGCCGGATGGGAGGCGAGGAAAGCCGCCACCTTCGGGGTGCTTTCCTCGATCCTGGCAAGGACCTCCCTGGTGTTGCCTATCTGCGCCGCAAGCCGCGCCAGGTCGCGCGGGTAGGGCGGCTCGACGGCTGCTGCGACCGCGCGGCGGAGGGCTGCGGCGTCCGGGGCCGCCGGGTTGACCGCGACCAGGCCGGCGATGATGTCCCCGTCGCTCCCGGTGTATTTCGTCAGGCTGTTCACCACGAGATCGGCATGGGGGAGGCAGTCGATGCTGAACGCCGACGCCAGGGACGGGTCGAGGATGAGCTTGATCGCGTGCGCGCGGCACAGCGACGCGAGCGCCGGCACATCCGGGGTCTGCATGAGCGGGTTGGTGGGAACCTCCGCCACCACCCCGGCGATCCCGGATCCGCGGTCGGCAAGCAGTCGTTCGAGCGCGCCCAGGTCCATGACGTCCGGGACATGGAGGTAATCGGACTTCGAGGGCGTGAATCTCCTCAGGATCGCGATCGTGTCGAGGTAGAGCCAGCCGAGCTGAACCCAGCCGGTCCGCCCCCGCGGCGCCTGGAGCTCGGTGACGGCGCGGAATGCCGAGTACACGGCGTTCATCCCGCAGTTCGCGAGCAGTAGGTCCCCGTCCGCCGCCCCGGCAAAGAGCGGCCTGAGGATCCTCCGGATCTCCCCGGCCGCGTCCCCCTGGAAGTACGCCTCGCCGCCCGGGGCGGGACCGGCCCCCATCGCGGCGAGGCGGTCCTCGGCCTCGCGCGACGAGATGAACCCCCCCACGTTCTGAAGGTAGAGCTTCGCGCTCCGGGCGAGCTCCGGTGATTCCGGGTGGGAGACGCCGTGCACGCCGTCCCCCGCGAAAAGCGCGGCGCCCGCGCCCCCTGCCGATTGGAGGTGCGCGAGCAGCGCGCCCGCCATCCGGCGGGACGATGCCAGCCAAAGCGTCCTGCCCGCGAGCCCGTGCCTGGCCGCGAGCGCCGAGGCGAGGCGGCGCGAGAACGGATGGACCAGGAACCTGGGGTACCCGCTCCTGAGTCTCCCGACGACGGCCGGATCCTTCTCCTCATATCCGCGGACGGCGGCCATGGTCGGCAGGCTGCAGGAGACCGCGTGGGGGCTGTCGGGTATGGGCGTGCCGAGGGGAATGGGTGCGAATGCGTGCATCCGACGGGCAGTCTTGTGGGGACGGGGCCCATGGCAAACGGAACGTGGGGCCAAGCGTGTCATCGAGGCCGCTCCGAATGCGCTTTTTTTCGCTCCCGGGAGCGCTATCCTGTCCTTCGCCGGCGCCCGCCGCCAAGGCGCACGTCCAACCCGAAACCCCCAAGCCCATGATCCATGCCCTCACCAACCTGAGTCCGGTCGCCGTCATTGTCGTGTCGATCCTCGGCTTCGGCTTTGGAGCCGTCTGGTATTCCCCCTTCCTTTTCGCCAAGGCTTGGATGGAGGAGATGAAGATCACCCCGCAGGCGGTGCGGTCCCGTTCGGGGCGCATGCCGGCCCTGGTCGGGGGAGCCTTCCTGCTCGCGGTCGTGTCGACGGTCACGCTCGCGGCCCTCATGGCCGCGCACCATTCCACCGGCGCGCTCCGGGGCGCGGATTTCGGGCTCCTTGCGGGCGGGGGGCTTGTGGCGGCCCGAGAGGGCATCAATGCGCTCGTTGAGGGCCGGACCCTCAGGCACTTCCTGATCGTCTCGGGCCACGACGTCGCCCCCTGCGTCTTCCAGGGCGCCATCCTGGGCGCCTGGCACTGAGCCCGTGACGATCGTCTCCTGGAACGTCAACGGGGTGCGGGCCGCCCTGAAGAAGGGCCTGCTCAGGTTCCTCGGGAAATGCGGCGCGGACGTGGTCTGCCTGCAGGAAACCAGGGCGCACCCGGGCGACGTCCAGCATGTGAAGTGGCCGCGCGGATACGAGGCGCTCTGGAACAGCGCCGAAAAGAGGGGGTACAGCGGGACCGCAATCCTGACCCGCGTGAGGCCCGAGAGCGTGCGCACCGGCATCGGGGACGCCGTCCACGACGCGGAGGGCCGGGTGCTGGCGGCGGAGTTCCCGGACTTCTGGCTCGTCAACGCCTACCAGCCCAATTCCCAGCGCGGGCTCACCCGCCTCGACTACCGCGTGAACGAGTGGGACCCCGCGTTCCGGGCGTACCTCAGGAGGCTCGAGTCGAAGGGCAAGCCCGCCGTGTTCTGCGGAGACCTGAACGTGGCCCACACGGAGATGGACCTCGCGAGACCCAAGCCGAACCGGCGCAACGCAGGCTTCACGGATGAGGAGCGCGAGAGCTTCGGGCGGCTGCTCGACCGCGGTTTCGTGGACACCTTCCGCGAATTCGAAAAGGGGCCGGGCCACTACACCTGGTGGAGCCAGTTGGGCGACTGCAGGGCCAAGAATATCGGGTGGCGGGTGGACTACTTCGTGGCCTCGGCGAGGCTGCTCCCCGCGCTCAGGCGCGCATGGATCAGCCCGGAGGTGATGGGGAGCGACCACTGTCCGGTGGGGCTCGAGCTGGGCTGACGGCCCAGCATTTATCGGTTCGCAACGCTGCGGCCCCCTCCCATCATCGCCGCCATGAAGCTCATCCTGAGAATGGCCGTGGCGCTCCTCGGGCTTGCGGCGGTTCTCGTGCTGGCCGGGTTCATCCTTCCCGGGCACTACCGCGTGGAGCGCACCGCGGCCATCGCGGCTGGGCCGGATGCCATCTTCCCGCTGATCGGGGATCTGAGGGCGTGGCCGCGCTGGGGCGTGTGGTTCCGGCGGGATCCCGCGATGCGGATCGCCTATTCGCCTTCGACGACGGGGGTGGGCGCGTGGAGCGAATGGAAGAGCGAGAGCCAGGGCGACGGAAGGATGACGGTCACCTCGGTGCGGGCTCCGGCTCTCTTCGAATACCGGATTGAGTTCGCGGGCATGGCCTCGAGGGGCACGATGGTGCTTTCGCCCGGCGCCGGCGGCTCGACGCGGGTGACGATGGGCATGGAGGGCAACCTCGGGCGCAATCCGGTGAACCGCTGGCTCGGCCTGTTCATGGACAGGATGGTGGGCCCCGACTTCGATGCGGGCTCGCGAACCTCAGGAAGGCGAGCGAGGCGCCGCCCCGCCTGAGCCCCCGGCCATGAACGACCTGAAGGCCCTGATGCTCCGCGGTCCGCGGCTTACGCTCGCGGTCGCAGAAAGCCTCACGAGCGGGCGGCTCCAGGCGCGGATAGGGGCGATCTCGGGGGCATCGGAGTTCTTCCTTGGCGGCGTGACCGCGTACTCTCTAGACGAGAAGGTTCGCCACCTCGGCATCGATCGCGCCGAGGCCTGCGCCGTGAACAGCGTCTCGGCGCGGGTCGCCGAGCAGATGGCGCGGGGCGCGTGCGTCCTGTTCGGGGCCGACCTGGGCGTGGCCACGACCGGCTACGCCGAGCCCTCCGCCGAATGGAATGTCGCCGAGCCGTTCGCATGGTGGGGCCTGGCCCGCCTGCAGCCCGGCGGGGACTTTGCCGTCTCTAGCGCCCGCGTGGACTGCCCGGGGTTTTCCCGGACCGATGTCCAGGAGCGCGTCGCCGGGGCGGCCTTCGACGCGCTCGTCAGGTGGGTCAGGGGGCCAGCTGCTGCACGTACGCCATGAGCGGCTGAACCTCGGTGGGCGGGGTGATCCAGTCGCTGTAGAGCAGCTCGGGCATCGTGTAGGGGGTGTTGTAGAGGGTGAAATTGGCTGGATCGTTGCGCTGGACATGCCCGGCCTTGACCGTGGCCCCGGCGAAGAGCCCGACCGACCTCGAGTAGACGAGGACGGGCGCGATGAAGGTCGTCGAGCCGTCGTTCTCGTACTCAGCCGATTTCGGCCCGGCGACCGCCTTCGCGTCGACCCCGATGTTGAACCGGCTCGCGAAGAGCAGGCGCGGCGTCGCGTCGTCGGTGATGATGAATACGGTCTCGACCGACTTGGCCCCGGCCTGCAGGCCCAGGCTCGCCTCGCTCGCGTCGATCAGGACCGGGATGCTCCAGCGCCCGTTCGGCCTCTTCACCATCAGTACGCCGTAGCCGTCCTTGACGCCGAGGATGAGCCCGGCCTTGAACTGGCTCAGGACCATGACGCCTCGCGCCTTCCTCCACACGGCCGGGGGGACCGAGGTTTCGGGGGTCGCCATGAACTCCCGAAGGATGGCCTCGCACGTCTCGACGCGGACGACCAGGTCGGACCGCGGCGTATGGGAATCACCGGCGCGCGCTTGGGCTGAGCCGAAAATCGCGATCAGGGAGAAGACAAGCAGTTTCTTCATAGAGGGAGTCGGATGTATTGTATGTCGCCGGAATTGCGAGCCCGGTCGAAGGATTGAAACAGGGAGCTGGTAGTTTGGAAAGCGCGGATTGGGCTTGGTTCCCCGCCGGCGCCCGATCCCGTCAATCGAGACCGCGGGCGGCGATCTGGTCCTCGTCCCAGCCGAGGAAATGCCCGAGCTCATGCAGGTACGTGAGGCGCACCTCGTCGCGGAAAGCCTCGACGTCCTCCTCCGCAAAATCCCATAGGTTGGCCGTGTAGAGGTAGATCCGGGGTGGCTGGAGATTCCCGCCCGAGAGCTCGGTCCCGAGCGGACTGCCGGCAAACAGGCCCAGGAGGTCGGGCTCAAAGCCGTCGGCCAGCACGTCCGCATCGGGCGCGGGCTCCATGCGCACCGGCACGGACCGCGCCGCCTCGCGGATGTCGGGCGGAAGCCTGCGCTGGGTCGCCGCCACGGCCTCGGAGGCGATGCGTATGAGCCGGGATTCCTTCATTTGGATTCGGTCGAGAGGTCGAACTTCTCGAACCTCCAGCCCAGCCACCACAACCCCACCGCCGCCTCGCTGGCAAGGACCGTCAGCACCGCCGCGGAGGCTAGGGCGATGGCCGGGCCCACGCCGAACACCCATTGGAACGAGAAGAAGATGAGCGCGGCGGCGCACGCCGCGGGCAGCGCCACAAGCAGCGCGAGCAGGAACTGCGCGATCGTGAAGATCAGCCGCTGGCCGAACATCTCGATTCCGGCCCCGCGAGACCTCGACGCCTGGTACCAGGCCGGAAGGAGCACCATGATCGCGTTGGGGACGATTAGCTGCATGAAGCAGAGGAGGGGCGCCGCCGATCCCAGGCACACGACGATTGTCACGCGGACGCCGGAGGTCAGCCACCCGGCCTCGCCTTTGGGGTCGACGGCGAAGGTGCTGACAAGGATGCAGAACCAGAGGACCAGCGAGAGGACCGCCGTGGGCGCGAGAAGCTCGCCGAGCGCCAGCCGCCATCCCTCGATGGGGTACGTCTTCAGGATGTCCGCGTTCGGCAGGTCGTTCCTGAGGTCCTGGCGCGCGATCTGCGGCCCCACAAAGAGGGTGTAGGCCGCGACAATGCAGCAGAGCGCCACGACCAGCAGGCCGTAAGCTTCGGCCCGGTTTGACCTGGCGTACTCGGCGAGCAGGGGCCTGAGCACGAGCGACACGCAAAGGATGATCCAGAGGAAGAGCAGCGCGGTCCGCCTGTTGAGGAGCGAGCTGCGCATCGAGAGAAGGTTCTTCCAAAGGAAGGCGATCTCCGGCGGGCCGCGGGGCGAAAGCGGGAACGGGCCCGCCCGGCCCTTTGGCCTGGAGGATCCGGCCGCCGGCAGGTCGCCCCTCTGCGCCGCGGCCTTCGCCGCCGTGCGCTTCTCGGCGAGAGCGATCGATCCCTCCTCGAACGAGGCCTCCGTGCTGGAGACCCAGTAGTAGTGAAGCGCGAGCAGGAGGAGGGCCGGTATCATCGCCACGCCGAATTCGCGGGCTCCGGCCGCGGAGTAGGGGCCGAACGCGATCCGAAACGGAAGGATGAGCCAGTGAAGCGGCGACGAGCCCAGCAGGCCCGGGATGAACCGCTCGGCCTCCCTTGCGCCCGCGAGATTGCCCGGCGGGGACGCGCTGGCGAACGCCGCCGCCGACCAGGCGACCGCGAGCACGTACAGGGCGATCGCGGCGACCGCGGCCGCGCGCCAAAGCAGGAAGCCGGAGGCCTTTTCCCTCAGGCGGGCGAGGGTGAGTTTCGTCCCGTTGAGGTGCAGGTCAAAGGTCGAGAGGACGACCCACCACCCCACGGCCTGGAGGGCGCGGTTCCCCCCGGCGTATCCGAATCGGTTGAAAAAGAAGGCCATCAGCACCGAGGTGAACAGGATGGCGAACTGGGCGCTCAGCAGGCGGAAGTGGATGAGGGCCCTCCGGGTGATCGGGGCGGGGAAGAGGAAGGCGATCTCGGCCTCGCTGAATCGCAGCGCGGGCTTCTCGGCCGGCGCGATCCATGCGAACGCGACCCGGATCAGCGCCAGCGCGGACAGGCCCACGCAGATGAAGGCCATGCCGATCATCCTCGTGTCGGCGATCGCCGGCGCGCTGGCCGCGGCGGGGGCGCCCGGCATGGCCAGCCTTTGCTGCAGGACGAAGTAGAAATACGCGATCGCGACCGCCGTGCCGACCAGGTACTTCGGCTGGCGAAGCCTGCCGACCCGGAAGACGACGAGGTTCCGCAGCGACGTTAACCGGAGGTAGAGGAGGGCGCCGATCATGGCGGACTGCGGGGTGCGCGGCCCCTCATGTCTCGGATCCGCCCGTGGCGCGGATGAAGACCTCCTCGAGGTTAACGCCGGCCTCGCCGTTGCTGAACTGCGCGGCGACTTCCGCGATGGTCCCGTCGGCCACCTTGTCCCCCTTCTTCAGGATCAGGACGTGCGTGCAGATCTCCTCGAGAAGATGCAGCAGGTGGGAGCTCAGGACGATGGACGCCCCATCGCGCGCGCGCCGCATGATCGAGTCCTTCATGCGCCGGATGCCGAGCGGGTCGAGGCCGGTGAGCGGCTCGTCGAAGAAGATCACGCTCGGCGAGTGCAGGAGGCCGCAGGCGATGACGAGCTTCTGCTTCATGCCGCGGGAAAGCTCCCCGGGCAGGACGTCCGCCTTCTCCACGAGCTCCAATTCCTCGAGGAGCGGCCTTGCCAGCTCCTCGTAGCGAGCGACGCCGTAGATCCGCGCCACGAAGGCGAGGTGCTGGCGGACCGTGAGATATTCGAACAGCCGGGGCTCGTCGGGAAAGAAGGCGAGCGCGCGCTTTGCCGCGACCGGGTCGGCCGCGAGGTCGTGTCCGGCGATGCGGATCGAACCCGCGCTCGCCGGAATCACCCCGGAGAGGCACCGGAGCGTGGAGGTCTTGCCGGCGCCATTAGGCCCCACGAGCCCGAGGACCTCGCCTGGGCGGACGGAAAACGACAGGTTGCGGACCGCCGTAAAGGCGCCGTATCGTTTGGTAAGCGCTTCAACCTCAATCATTGGCGGGAACGCTGCAGGCAAGTAGCCCTCGGGGCAAGTCCGCCAATAGAAAATGGGTAACCAATGCGCCCAGTTTTCGTCATCTTTTGCATGAAGGCACATCCCGCAGTCTCCGTTTCGATCCTTTCGATCGCCCTCGCCTTGTCCGCTTCGACGGGCCGGGCGGATGATCCCGCCAGCCCGCCTGCGCCTCCTCCTGTGGCGCCCGGAAACCCGCCGGCCACGCCCGGTGACGGAACCCAGACCGCTCCCACGCCTCCGCCAAAGGGGCCGCGGCGCATGCGGCAGGGCTACGAGCTCGCGGAGCTGACCGAGAAGCTCAACCTCACGGCGGACCAGCAGAAGACAATCGGCGGAATCATCAGGGACGGCCGGAGCCAGATGCGGGGGGTCCACGGCGACGACTCTCTCTCCAAGGATGACAGGAGGGCCAAGATGCAGGAGATCAATGCCTCGACCCGCGGCCAGATCCGGGCCGCCCTCACCCCCGACCAGCAGAAGCTGTTCGACGCGATGCCTCCGGGCGGGGCACGGCCCAAGCAGCCGGACAGCAACTGACCCGCCGGGGAGGCCGGCCGGCCGGCTTTTTCGCGTGCGTTCGCACGCGAAAGCGTCATCCCTCGCTCCCGCGAAATGACGATTGCGGAGCTCTTCCTACTGATCCTGCCCGTATTTGCGCTGATCGCCGTCGGTGTCGCCCTGCGCCGCTGCCACTGGATCGAGGGAACGGCTGAGACAAGCGTGATCCGGCTCGTCATGTACATCTGCATGCCGTGCCTGGCGTTTGACACGATTGTCGGCAACTCCGCGCTGCATGACGCCGGGAACCTGCTTTTCCCGCCGCTCGCGGGATTCGCGACGACATCGGCGGGATTCCTGGTGGCCTACGTTGTCGCGCGGTGGATTGGCCTCGAGGCGGGAGCGGGTTTGCGGACGTTCGCGCTCTCCGCGGGGGTCTGCAACTACGCCTACCTGCCTTTCCCGATCCTCGGGGGGATCTGGGGGGGGCGGACCCAGGGGGTCCTGTTCGTGCACAACATGGGCGTGGAGTTGGCGATCTGGTCGGTCGGGCTCCTGGTGCTGACCGGCGCGTCGCTGCGCGAAGGATGGCGGAGGCTCATCTCGCCGATGCTCGTCACGCTCGTGGCCGCGCTCGCGATCAACGTGTCCGGGCTCTCGCCGCACGTCCCGGATCTTGCCAGGAGCTTGGCGCATTCGATCGGAGCGTGCGCGGTTCCGATCGGGATCATGGTGACGGGGGTCAACCTTGGGAACTACCTCGATGAGCCTGCGAAGCTCCTGCACCGGAACGTGGCGGTCGCCGCATGTGCCGTGCGGCTGGGGATCCTGCCGGTGCTCATCCTGTGTGTCGCGCGCTGGCTGCCCTGCCCGGTCGAGCTTAAGCGGGTGCTTGTCGTCCAGGCGGCGATGCCCGCCGGCGTGATACCGATCATCATCGCGCAGTATTACGGCGGAAAACCCCTCACGGCGGTGCAGATCGTCCTCTCGACGACATCGGTCGGGCTCGTCACGTGCCCACTATGGATTCGCGCCGGGTTGGCGTGGGTGGGGTTCTTGGCTAGTTTCGGAAAGGAGATCATCAAATGATAACCAAGCAAAGGAGACGACGTCCCGTCCACGCGGGAACCATCTCGACCGATGGACAACACGCCGGACCCGGCCTTAGCCCTAGAGCGCTGGGTGCGTCCGAATCCCCGGGAACTCAACCCGGGGCGATCGGGCGGCAAGGCAGCGTGAGACTTCCCCAGTCCTAGGCACGCCGAAGGCGTCCAACGTACCGCAAGCCGAGCAACGAAGCGAGCGCCATGCCGAACAGGGCTGCGGTGCTGCCGGCGTCCGGCACCCCGTTAATCGACGCGCCGCGAATCGTGGTGGTGACAAGGTGATTGACGTCGCCATAGGTGACGCCGTTGAAGACCGCGCTCGGAAGGGGCGGCACGGTGTAAGGCGTATACCCGTTCAGCGGTGTCCCGTTGCCAAATATCGCGGTCCCGAGGAACAGGCCGTTCGGCTGAAGGCCATTGGGGATCTCCGAGTAGGTGCTCGTGCTGAAAATCTGGGTTGGATCAACCGCATTGGGTGTCTCGAAAAAGCTTCCTCCCGTCACCAGCGACGATGAAGGAGTCTCGTAGACCCCGGTAAAGAGATCGAAGTCAAACCAGCTCGCGACTTCGTTCACGTGCTGCACGATGGCGGCACCGCTGGAATCATCGGCGCCGAGGACGATTCCGCCGCCGGCCTCGGCGAGGTGCAGACCCTCGTTTTCCGTGAAGTTGACCTGGTCCGTGTCGTTGTTGGCGCGCCAGGAAAGACCGTCCATGATCCACTGGGAGTGGGTGGCGTTGAATGTTTTCAGGGCAGCCTCGTCGCTTGCGTCGAACGCCAAAGCGGGGACAGCGGGAGAGAATGTATTCCCGAAAGTGCCATCGTTCCATATCCAGATTTCATCGATGTTCGAATCGCTGGCCAAGTTGGTCGCGATGACATCCGGCCCGAACGCAGCTTGAACCACACCGAACCCGGCGGCGGCGAGCGGCGCGGCGATGGTGCTCGACGCATCTCCATTGATTATCAGGACGTCCTGCTTGGCGCTGAGGACTGGCACAAAGGCGGCGGCGGAAACGAATATGAGAAACGTTGGCGATTTCATATATAGGTGATCTGCAATATTCGTGCCATTAATCACTTGCGATACGATGTCTATTCCAAGTCCTTGAAGGAAATTAGCTATGGTCTTATATTTTCTAAGAACCTCGCCGCATCTTTATTTGAATAGACGCGAAAATCGCCGGATTTCCTTACACGCCAGGCACTAAAATGGATAGGTTTCCGACAGCAAGAAAGGGAAAGCCGCCATTTTCAGGGCGACCGTCAAGCTGATACACTACCGGGGGCCTCCTAGGCTTCGCAATCGGGCGAAAATGTGCCATGGTTTCGGGATGATCCGCAGCATCGCCATCTCCGCATTCGCCGCTGCCGTCCTGGCGCCGTGCCTGGTCCGCGCCGACGACAGGCCCACTTCCGCGATCGAGCAGCAGATAGCCGACGCGACAAACTCATCGCGGGTCACGGTGGTCCACTTCTGGGCGCCGTGGTGCCTCAACTGCAAGGCCGAGCTCGCCAACGGCGGGTGGAGCGGGTTCATCGCGGGCAATCCCGACGTCGATTTTGTTTTCGTGACCATTTGGAATCCGGTCGACGGGCGCGATCTCCTGGAGAAGTTCGGGGTGGGAGCCGAGAAGAACTTCCAGCTGCTGCTCCATCCGAATGCCTCGAGAAAGAGGGGCGAGAAGGTGGCGGAGCTCCTGGGGATCCCGATCTCTTGGATTCCGACGACATGGGTCTTCAAGGACGGCAAGCTGCGCTACGCGATGAACTACGGGGAGCTGCGCTTCCCCATGCTCCAGCAGCTGGTCAGGGACTCCACGGACGCCTGGGATCACTAGGACCGCCGTGCCGAAGGGGACTTCCATAGCCTTCATCGGGACGGGCGTGATGGGCCGCAGCATGACGGGCCACCTCATCGACGCCGGGAACGAGCTTCACGTGCATAACCGCACGCGGCAGAAGGCGCAGCCGCTCCTGGACGCCGGCGCCCGCTGGCACGCCTCGGCGGGCGAGGCCGCGGCCCAGGCCGAGGTCGTCATCACGATGCTCGGCTTCCCCAAGGACGTGGAGGAGTCGTATCTGGGGGAGGGCGGGATCCTCGCGCGGGCGCGCCGGGGTGTGCTCCTAGTCGACATGACGACCTCGAGCCCGTTCCTCGCGCGAAGGATCAGCGAGGAGGCGCGGGCCCGGGGCCTCCAGGCCCTGGACGCCCCCGTCTCGGGCGGCGACATCGGCGCCCGGGAGGCCAGGCTTGTCATCATGGCCGGCGGGGATCCAGCGGCCTTCGAGAGGGCGCTGCCGATCCTCTCGCTCATGGGCAGGAACATCGCTCTGCAGGGGCCGGCAGGGGCCGGGCAGCACTGCAAGATGGCCAACCAGATTGCGTGCGCGGTCGGCATGATCGCCTGGTGCGAGGCGCTCGCCTACGCGAGGAAGGCCGGCCTCGACCCCGAGCGCGTCCACGCGAGCATCAGCGGCGGCGCCGCCGGAAGCTGGGCGCTCACGAACCTGGGCCCCAGGGCCCTCAAGGGGGACTTCGCCCCGGGCTTCTACGTGAAGCACATCCGCAAGGACATCGGGATCGCGATCGCCTCGGCAAAGGAGATGGGACTCGAGCTGCCGGGGCTCGAGTGCGCGCGGCAGCTCTACGAGAGGGTCTCGGTCAGCGGCTGGGACGAGCTCGGAACCCAGGCCCTCTACCGGCTCTACGTGTCGCTCTGAGCGCCCGCCGGGGCCTCCTCGGGGGGAGGGGTGAACCCGCGCCGCATGACGTTCTCTGCGATGGCGCGCGGGAAGAGGAAATTCTCCAGGTAACCCTTGCCGCCGGCCTTGGTGCCCCCTCCCGACATCCTGAACCCGCCGAAAGGCTGGCGTTCGACGATCGCCCCGGTGATGCCGCGGTTGATGTAGAGGTTCCCCACGAGAATCTCTTCCTTGGCGCGCTCGATCGCCCGAGGACTCCTTGAGAAAATGCCGCCCGTCAATGCGTAATCGGCGGAATTGACCATGGCGAACGCCTCTTCCAAGTCCTTGGCCTTGAGGATCGATAGGACCGGTCCGAATATCTCCTCGCGGACGATCGTATGCTCGGGTCGGCAGTCGACAAAGACGGTCGGCGGGACGTAGTAACCTCCGCTTTGGACAAGTTCGGGCGACAGCGTAGCCTGCCAAGCAAGGCGGGCTTCCTGCTTTCCCTTCTCGATGTAGCCCAGAATGCTTTTCTGGGCGTCGGCGTCGATGACGGGATTGACGAGCGTACCCGGCCGGGAGGGGTCTCCGACTGTGAAGGCCGGGCAGGCGGAGAGGAAACGCTCGACGAACTTGTCATAGACGCCCTCCAACACGATCAGTCGGGAAAGAGCGGAGCACTTCTGGCCCGCATAGCCGAAAGCGCTGTAAAGGGCTGCCGGGATCGCTTCGTCCAAATCCGCATCGACGTCGATGATGAGGGCGTTCTTGCCACCCATCTCGCAAACCACCTTTTTCAGGTTGAGCTGGCCCTGGCGGGTTTTCCCCGCCTCCTCCCAGATGCCGCAGCCAACAGAGCGGGAGCCGGTGAACGCGATAAAATCGACCTTCGGATGGGCAACAAGATGGGCGCCGGCGTCCGCGCCCGAACAAGGCAGGTAATGGATGGCGCCAGCCGGCACTCCGGCTTCGAGCAGAATGTCCATCAGGAACGCCCCGATGATCGAGGTCTGGCGGGCCGGCTTGATGATCATGCAGTTTCCGGCGACCAAAGGCGCCACGGTGAGTCCGGTGAGGATCGCCAGGGGGAAATTCCAGGGTGCCACGGAAACACCCACCCCGCGAGGGGTCCAGATCTGGTGGCAGTCTTCGCCGGGCACCGATTGGGTGACGACCGGACGGCCGAGCCGGCGCATTTCCTGGGCGTAGAAGCGGCAGAAATCGATCGCTTCCGAGGTGTCGGCGTCGGCTTCCATCCACGGCTTGCCGGCCTCGAGAATGAGGAGTGAATTGATCTCGAGGCGGCGCGACTCCATCAGGTCGGCCGCCCGCTCGAGCATCTTCGCCCGTTCGTCAACCGGAGTCGCGCGCCATTTGGGAAAATACGCCACGCATGCCGCGACGGCTGTCTCGGCATCCGCTGTCGTTCCCTTGGCCCAGTAGCCCACCACTTGGGCGGGGCGCGCCGGGTTGACGGAGGGTAGAAACGGGCGGTCGGAGATCTTCCGACCGTCGATCACGATCGGATACCTCCTGCCCAGGCGGCCGTATTCGAACGCCTGGAGAGCCGCGCGCTGCCTCTCACGGTTCGCGGCGAGCGTGAAATCGAGATTCGCGGCGTTGACAAAGGCGCTCGCCCGAGGCTTGCGGGCCATGGGTTCGGGGGCCGAGGCGATGAGTTCCACCGGGTTGCGCAGAAGCTGCTCGAGGGAAGCCTCGCCCGTGTTCCTGATCCGCAGAAACCCCTCGTTGGAGGTGTTTTCGAGCAAGCGGCGCACCAGATAGGCCATGCCCGGGAGCAATTCGCCGATGGTGCAATACTCGCGCACCCGGTGCCCGGTCTGCAAGAGCGCCGCCTTCAAATCATCCGCCATTCCGTACAGGGCCTGGAATTCATAAGCCCTCGGATCGATGCCCCGCTTCTCGGCCTGGGCGATCGCGTAGGCGACTGAGCGCACGTTGTGTGAGGCGAAGTTTGGCGTCACCGTGTCGATATTGTCGAGGAGGTACGCCGTAAGCTTCTCAAAATTGGCGTCCGACTGGGGCTTGCGCGACCAGACCGGAACCGGCCACTCGCGTTGCTGCGCGGCCGCCGTCTCGTAGTCCCAGTAGGCGCCCTTGACGAGCCGCACGTTGATCCGGCGGCCTTGCGCCCTGGCCCAAGCGACCAAATCCCTCAGGTCCTGTTCGCAATCACGCAGGTATGCCTGGATCGCGATCCCGATCTCGGGCTTCTCGCGAAACTCCGGCTCCTCCAGAATCGACCTGAAAAGCGCCAGGGTAAGGTCCTTCAACTTGTAGCTTTCCATGTCGAAGTTGATCAGAGCCCCGACCTCCGCGGCTCGCCTCAGGATCGGGCGCAAGCGCTGTTTCAGGGCTTCGATGGAATGTTCCGGATCGGCCGGATGCACCTCCGGCGTAAGGGCCGAAATCTTGACCGACAGATTGAGCCTGGGCAGAGGCCCCTTCGGCCCCAGGTCGCTCGCCGAGGGCTCCTTCTCCCTCGCATAGAAAGCCGAGACATCGTCCAGCACTTCGCGGTTTCGGTTCAGGAATACGTCCGCCTCCTTTTCGCTGACCACAGCCTCGCCCAATAGGTCGATCGTCACTGCGAGGCCTTGCTTCGCATTCTTGCGGATCTGCTTGATCAGGTCCCCGGTGTCCTTGCCCGAAACGAACTGGCCCGCCATGTCGACGATCTGGGCCTTGACCGGAGCCGCGATGAGTGCGGGCGCGAAAGATGAGGCGGCCAGACCCGCCTTGAGGGCGGGGTGCAGCTCGACCGCCTTGTCCCCGAGGTATTCCTGGAGATGGCGCACGATTTCGGCCGAGGAATTCAGCGACGGCAAAACGTCGACGAAGCGAAAAAGCTGCGTCTTGAACACCGGGTCCTTCATGGACCATTCCATGATGCGCGCATAGGCGCCCTTCTTCGACAGGATGCCGGGCGCCGGATGGGCCTCCATCAGCCGGAGCAGGCTCTCGCCTTTTGCGCGGACCGCGGCTTCGATTGCGGGATCGATGGGAAGGAACGGGATGTCGGGCGTCATGATTTGCGTTGGGCCGGATTCGTTTAACCGGACTGTCGGCCGCACGGTAAGAGTTTGCAAGGGCCCCACGCGCCATGAGATGAGTTTCACTTAAGCTAATCGTCCGGGTTAGCGCTGGCACGGCCCTCCGACCTTTTCCCGAATCCATGAAACCCCCCACACCAAGCACGAAATGGCTGCGAGGCGCGCTCGCGGCCCTCGTTCTAACCTGCACCGCCGGCTCCCCGAGAATACTGGCCGCCGACGAAAAGCCGGCCGATCCGACGCTGGAACAGCGCGTGGCCGACCTCGAGGCCTATGTGAACAACGGGCCCCGGACACCGAACGTCGCGTCCAGGGTCGCCGGTCCGGGCCCGGGCCACAACGCGTGGATGATGACCAGCTCGGCCCTCGTCCTCTTCATGACGCTGCCGGGCCTCGCGCTGTTCTACGGCGGCCTCGTCCGGAGGAAGAACGTGCTGTCCGTTCTCGCCCAGTGCCTCGGGATAGCGGGGCTCGTCGCGATCCTGTGGTGGATGGTTGGATACAGCCTGGTCTTCGCGCCCGGGACACCCTACATCGGCGGCCTGAAATACGCGTTCCTGAGGGGTGTCAACTCCTCGCCGAACGCGGACTACGGCGCGTGGGTCTCGCACAACGTCTATGCGATGTACCAGCTCATGTTTGCGATCATCACGCCGGCCCTGATCATGGGCGCGATCGCCGAGCGCATGAAGTTCACGGCGGCGCTCGCCTTCGTGGCGGCCTGGATGTTCCTCGTCTATTTCCCGCTCGCCCACATGGTCTGGGGCGTGGACGGGCTGATGAACGGGGTCTGGAATTCGGCCGCGAAGATCAGCTCGATCGACTTTGCCGGGGGGACGGTGGTCCACATGTCGTCGGGCTGGTCGGCGCTTGTCCTCTGCCTCATCCTCGGGCCCAGGATAGGCTTCAAGAAGGAGATCATGTCGCCGCACAGCATGGTCCTTTGCATGATCGGCACCGGGATGCTCTGGGTGGGATGGTACGGGTTCAACGCGGGCTCGGCCGTGGGGGCCGACGGCATTGCGGCCAACGCCTTCATGACGACCACCCTCGCCACGGCGGTCGCATCCTTCACCTGGGGGGCGCTGGAGTTCATCTTCAGGAAGCATGCGTCGGTCATCGGCTTCTGCTCGGGGGCCGTGGCGGGGCTGGTCGTCATCACCCCGGCGACAGGGTTCGTCGACGCCACGGGCGCGGTGATCATCGGTCTCCTTGCGGGCTCAATCCCGTACCTCTTCTGCGTCAAGCTGAAGGCGGTCTTCGGCTACGACGACGCGCTCGACACATTTGGCATCCATGCGGTCGGCGGAACGGTCGGCGCGTTCATGACGGGCCTGCTCGCCACGGCGGCGGTCAACCCCAACCTGACGTCGGGCAACCCCTCGGCGAAGGCCAACGGCCTTGCCGAATTCGTGGCCCATGGGGGCCTGTGGCACGAGCAGCTCCTGGCCATCGGAGTCACCCTTCTCCTGGCGGTCATCGCGACGACGATCATAGGGTTTGCGGTGAAGGCCATAGTCGGCCTGCGGCCCACCACGGACAGCGAGCGTCAGGGCCTTGATGTAACCGAGCACGAGGAAGAGGGTTACATCATGTGACAGGCGGCGGCGACCGGCGCCGGAGCCCGCCCGAAAAAGCGGGCTTTTTTGTTTGCCGGAATTGTGCGACTTTGGGGATCCCGGGCGTGTTTTGAGCATGAACGATGAACCTCCAGTGCAAAACGATCCCTCGGGCCTAGGCCCTACGGCGGACTTTACGGCCTTCATGCGCAAATACCAGGACATGGTCTTCACGACGGCAGCGCGGCTTGTGAGAAACGACGCGCAGGCGGAGGACATTTCCCAGGAGGTCTTCATAAAGGCCCACGAGAACTTCGAGATGCTTTCGGCCAGCCCGGCGGCGGGCGGCTGGCTCAAGACCGTGGCGACCAACCTGTCGCTCAACCACCTGCAGCGCTACCGCAACCGCTGGCGCTTCTTCTCGGAGCTCGGAGGCGTGTCGGGCTCGGGAGGCGAGGATATGCCCGAGATTGAGTTCGCGGCGCCGGACACCTTCTTCGAGGGCGTCGATGCGGAGGAGCGCCGCGCCTGGGTTGAAGAGGCCCTCGGCAAGCTTCCCGACCACCAGCGCATTCCCCTAGTGCTGTACCATTTCGAGGAAATTTCCTACGACGAGATCTCGACCCGGCTCGGCGTCTCGCTCGCGAAGGTCAAGACCGACATCCTGCGCGCCCGCGCCGCGCTCGCAAAGATCCTCTCACGCGGCGGCGAGTCCCTGGCGGCCCTTTCCCACTGATCACAACATGAGCACCAACGACCCGGAAAAGCTCGAAGCCTCGATCCACCGTCTGCTGCGGTCGCTCCCCGACCGGAAGGCCCCGGTGGGCCTGGAGGCCCGCGTCCTCGGGGAATTGAGCCGGCTCGCCTCGCTCCCATGGTGGCGCAGATCGTATGCCTACTGGCCCCTTGCGGTCCGAGTCGCCTTTTTCGCCGGGTCCGCGATCGCGGCGGCGCTGATCGTGGCGGGGCTCATCGTGCTCGTGCGCAGCTCCGGGGCTAACGCGCTCGCCGGCGGCGTGGCGGACCGCTTCTCGTGGCTCATCCTCGCCCGCGAGGTCGTCACGGCCGGCAGCGACAAGCTCCGGCTCCTCGTCGGTGCCATCCCCTCCATCTGGCTTTACGCTGCCGCTGGGACGGTCGCCGCCTGCTATGCGACACTCGCCGCGATCGGCGCAGCGGCCTACCGGACGCTCACGTTCGCCCGCCAAACCTCCTAGCTCCCAAATCCCAATGAAAAACAACCTAAAGACGCTCTGGTCGGGCCTTCTGCTCGCGGCGTTGATTCCCCTTGCGCCCGCCGTTTTCGCGGTGGACCCGGCGAAGCCCGACGCTACCGCCACACCGGCTCCGGCCCTTCAGCCCCAGGACAGCGCCAGCCAGGCGGCTGCGCAGGCGCCCGCGCCCGCGGCGCCATCCGCACCGGCCGCTCACGAAACCCCCCTGCACGAGATCGTCGGCGGCGATTCCTCGGCCACGCCGGCCATTGCTGCTCCGACTGCTGAGCCCAAGGCAGCGGTACGCCACCACCGAGACGATGAGGACAACCGCGTCTCGGTCGGCGACGCGACCTATGTGGGGCCGAATGACACCGTTGAGGGGAACGCTGTCGCGGTCATGGGACCCGTCACCGTGGATGGCACGGTGAACGGGAACTCCGTTTCCGTGATGGGAACGAATACCATCAACGGAACGGTTCGCGGGAACGCCGTGGCGGTCGCCGGCGACCTGAAGCTCGGACCCAAGGCACGGCTCGACGGGAATGCGGTCTCGATCGGGGGGAACGTTGTCAAGGATCCGTCCGCGGTCATTGGCGGGAACGTCGTGCAGCAGTTGAGCGCGATCGGCATTCTCGACCACGAGACGGCGTCGTCCTGGTGGCACCACGGCCTGAGGATGGGCCGGCCGTTTGCATTCGGCCCCCACCTCCGCCTGCTCTGGATCGCGAACGCCTGCCTCATCGCATTCTACATAATCCTCGCGTTGCTCTTCCCGGGCGGAATCAGGAAATGCGCCGACACGCTCGAGCACCGCCCCGGCATAGTGTTCCTCACCGGGATCCTGGCGGTCCTTGCGACGCCCGTTCTCTTCATCCTGCTCCTCGTCACGGTCGTCGGGATCCCCGTCGCCCTCGTGGTCCTTCCGCTTTCAATCGTGGCCTGCACGCTTTTCGGCAAGGCGGCCCTGTACTCCTTCATCGGCCGGGCGATCGTGGGCAAGCAGGCGCACCCCGCACTCGCGCTCGTCATCGGCGTCGCGATCTTCATAGCGCTGTGCTTCATTCCAGTCCTCGGCCTGATGCTCTGGTGCCTCGTGTCCTTCCTCGGATTCGCGTGCGCGCTGACGACTCTCTTCACATCGACCAGGCCCGCGCGCCCCGCCGGGACCCAGCAGCCCGCGCCTGCGCAGGCTGCGGCGGCGCCGGTCGCCGTGGTGGCGCCCCTGTCGGACTCGGCCCCTCCGCCGGTTCAGGCTCCTCTTTCGGCGTCCGTTCCGCCGGTCGTCTCGGCGGCCGCCCCCCTTGCCCCTCCGCCGGACTCGCCCGCGCCCGAGGCCGGGCTTCCCAGGGCGGGATTCTGGATCCGTATGGCGGCGCTCCTGATAGACGCGATCCTGGTGGGGATCATATTCCACATGACCATCTTGTTCATGCCCGCCATCGCGGCGTACGGGGCCATCCTTTGGAAGCTCAGGGGGGCAACCATCGGCGGCATCATCTTCGGGCTGAAGGTCGTCCGCGCTGACGGCAAGCCAATGGACTGGGTGACCGCGGCCGTCCGAGCGCTCGCATGCTTCCTATCGCTCATCGTCATCGGCCTCGGCTTCCTCTGGATCGCGTTCGACCCGGAAAAGCAGGGCTGGCATGACAAGATTGCGGGCACCGTCGTGGTCCGCCTGCAGAAGGCCATTTCTCTCGTCTGAGAGAACGCGGTTGAAGTCTCGCGGCGGGGTGGTGCAAGGTAGGCGGCGCCACCCATGGCTTCCAAACGAAACCCCGCCAAGAGACCGCGCCCCGGGCGCAGGCCGATCGTCGCGCTGATCATGGGCAGCACGTCCGACTGGGAGACCATGCGCCACGCCGCGGAAACCCTGGACGCCCTCGGCATCCCCTATGAGAGGCGCGTGATGAGCGCCCACCGGACCCCGAGGCTCATGTTCACGTATGCGACGGCCGCCGCGGCGCGGGGGCTAAGGGTCGTGATCGGGGGCGCCGGCGGGGCCGCACACCTGCCGGGAATGATGGCGGCGCTCACGACGATTCCGGTGCTGGGCGTTCCGGTGGAAAGCGCCTCGCTGAAAGGCATGGACTCGCTCTTGTCCATCGTGCAGATGCCCGGCGGAGTCCCCGTGGCGACGTTCGCCATCGGCAGGCCGGGCGCGATAAACGCGGCCCTTTTCGCGGCGGCGATCCTCGCCCACGGCGACCCGGCGATCGGCCGCGCCCTTTCCGCCTACCGCTCCGCGCAGAAGAGGAAGGTCCTTGGCGCCAGGCTCCCGTGACCGGCCCGCGCTATTTCGGAAGCAGGTCCGACACGAGGGCCTTCTCGTCCTTGAGCTCCTTCTCGGTGGCGGCGATCTTCGACTTCGAGAAGTCGGTCAGCTGGAGGCCCTGGACGATGCTCCATCTCGATCCGTCGCTGCGGATGGGAAAAGAGAAGATGAGGCCCTTCTCGATCCCGTAGGAGCCGTCCGAGCAGACCGCGGCGCTGAACCAGTCTCCGTCCCGGGTCGGCGTCGTCATGTTGCGCACCGTGTCGACGACGGCGTTGGCCGCGGACCCGGCGGAGCTCAGCCCCCGGGCCTTGATGACGGCCGCGCCACGCTGCTGGACCGTCGGCAGGAACGTGTCCTTGAACCAGGCCTCGTCGCCGATCACGTCGGTGGCCGCCCGCCCGCCTATCCTGGCGTTGTAGAAATCCGGATACATCGTCGTGCTGTGGTTGCCCCAAATGGCGAGGTTGGAGACCGCGGCCGTGGCGGAGCCGGACTTGGCCGCCAGCTGGGTGACCGCGCGGTTCTGGTCCAGCATCGTCATGGCGAACCACCGGTCCGGGGGGACCGGTCGGGCGTTGCTCAGCGCTATCAGGCAGTTGGTGTTGCAGGGATTGCCCACCGCCAGGATGCGCACCCCGGGTGCCGCGTGCTTCGCGATCGCGCGCCCCTGGCCCGTGAAGATCCTTCCGTTTATGCCCAGCAGCTCGCTGCGCTCCATGCCCGCCTTGCGGGGGACGGATCCGACGAGGAGAGCCCAGTCGACGCCCTTGAAGCCTTCCTCGAGCGACGCGGTGGGCGCGATCCCCTTCAGCAGGGGGAAGGCGCAGTCCTGGAGCTCCATGACCACGCCGCCCAGGGCGGGGAGGGCCGGCTCGATCTCGATCAGCTGGAGGACGACGGGCTGGTCGGGCCCGAACATCGAGCCCGAGGCGATGCGGAAGAGCAGGGAATAGCCGATTTGCCCGGCTGCGCCGGTAACGGCGACACGGATGGGGGGTTTCATGGGAGGCGGGAATGTACCATTTGGCTGGCGGAGCGCACGGAGGAAATTTCGGGACCCGCAGATTCCATCGGCCGGCCCTCTCGCCTGTTGCAGCGGCGGGCCTTTTGTGGTTGTTCGCTCTGGAACACGGGGTGCCCCTCCTCATTCCCATGAACAACCGAGCCATTGCAGCGCTCTGCGTCGGATTGACCGCCTCGCTATCCGCCGCCTCCGAAGAGGCCGCCGTCCAGCCCGGCTACCTTGAACGCATCGATCCGGCGATCGACCTCCTCATCTCGCCGGATGCCAGGATCGAGGTCATCGGATCCGGATTCGCATGGAGCGAGGGCCCGGTGTGGCGCAAGCAGGGCGGCTACCTGCTTTTCAGCGACATCCCGAACAACACGATCTACCGCTGGAAGGAAGGCGAGGGCCTCTCGGTCTTTCTCCGGCCATCGGGCTTCACCGAGGACAACCCGTTCGGATTGGAACTCGGCAGCAACGCCCTGACCTTTGACCTGCAGGGCAGGCTGGTCATCGATGACCAGGGCAACCGGCGGGTGGTGCGGCTTAACGAGAAGGGCTTCACGAAGACCGTGCTGGCGGACCGTTACGAGGGAAAGCGGCTGAACAGCCCCAACGACCTGGTCTACCGGTCGAACGGCGATCTGTACTTCACCGACCCGCCCTACGGATTGAGGGGGCTCAACGATAACCCGCACAAGGAACTGAAGTTCAACGGTGTCTTCCGCCTGGATGCCAAGGGGAAGCTGACGCCGATCATACGGGACCTGACGTTCCCCAACGGCGTGGCGTTTTCTCCGGACGAAAGGATCCTCTACATCCAGGTGTCGGACCCGAAGAACGCGGTGTGGATGGCCTATGACGTCCTGGCGGACGGGACGGTGGCTCGCGGGCGCGTGTTCTTTGACGCCAACGCCCTGGTCCAGGCCGGCAAGCAGGGCCTCCCCGACGGGATGAAGGTGGACCAGAAGGGGAACATATTCGGCGGCGGGCCGGGAGGCGTGCTGGTACTCAGCCCTGACGGCAGGCACCTGGGCACCATCGTGACCGGGCAGGTCACGTCCAACTGTGCCTTTGGCGACGACGGCTCGACCCTCTACATGACGGCGAATCATTACGTGATGCGCATTCGACTGAAGACAAAGGGCGTCGGGTTTTGATGAAGGCGCTCGTGCTCAAGGAATACGGCCGCTTCATCGTTGAAGATGTGCCAAGGCCGCGCCTGCAGCCGGACGAGGCGCTGGTCCGGGTCCGCGCCTGCGGGATTTGCGGCAGCGATGTTCACGGGATGGACGGAAGCACCGGCCGGCGCATTCCTCCGCTGATCATGGGGCACGAGGGCGCCGGGGAAATCACCGAGGTCGGCCCGGCAGTCAAAGGATGGAAGCCGAAGGACCGGGTAACCTTTGACTCGACGATCTATTGCGGGCGATGCTGGCATTGCCTTCGGGGCGAAGTGAATCTCTGCGACGAGCGGCGCGTCCTGGGAGTCTCGTGCGCGGAATTCCGGCGCGACGGGGCGTTTGCGGAGTTTGTGGCGGTGCCGGCGCGCATTCTCTATCGCCTGCCGGACAGCCTAAGCTTCGAGCAGGCGGCGATGGTCGAGGCGGTATCGGTGGCCGCGCACGCCGTCAAGCGGACGCCGCTCGAGGCGGGCGCGTCGGTGGCGGTGCTGGGCGCGGGGATGATCGGATCGCTGGTCATCCAGGTACTCAAGGCGGCCGGTTGCCGCCGGGTGATTGCGCTCGACCTGGATGGCGACCGCCTGGAGCTCGCCCTCAGGCTGGGCGCCACGGCCGCTGCGCGGGCCGACTCTCCCGGCCTGGCCGCCACGATTCGCCGCTTCAGCCACGAACGCGGCGTCGATGCGGCCTTTGACGTCGTGGGCCTGGCGACGACGGTCGCGGCCGCCGTGGGACTCGTGCGCAAGGGCGGCAGCGTGACCCTCGTGGGCAATGCCGAGCCGCGGGCCGACCTCCCGCTGCAGGCCGTCGTGACCCGGCAGGTGACGCTTATCGGCACCTGCGCCTCGGCGGGCGAATACCCAGCCTGCCTCGAGCTGATCGCGAGCGGCAGGGTCAACGTGACCGAATTCATCAGTGCGACCCCGCCCCTTGAGGAGGGAGCGGAATGGTTCGGCCGCCTGCACGCCCGGGAAAAGGGGCTGATGAAGGTGCTCTTGAAGCCCTGAACGCCGCGGATGGCTGCGCAATCGCGATATCTCCATGGAAAAGCTTAGGACGGCCCTGGTCGGCGCGGGCAAGGTGGCCCACCTGCATGCCGCGGCGCTCCGGGCTCTCCCGGAATCGGAGTTTGTCGCCGTCTGCAGCCGGCCTTCGGAGCGTCTGGGCGCCTTTGCCGACCGGTACGGCGTGAGGGCCTTCACCGACGTGGCGGAAATGGTTGACCGGGCCCGCGTGCAGGCGCTCTGCGTCTGCACGCCCCATCCCTGCCATGCCGCGCCCACGATCGCCGCCGCCCGTGCCGGCGTCCATGTCCTCGTGGAGAAGCCGATGGCGTCGTCTCTGGCCGAATGCGATGGAATGATGGCCGCGGCCAAGACCGGCGGCGCCGTCATCGGCCTCGTGTCCCAACGCCGCTTCTATCCTCCCTGCCGGAGGATCCGGCGCGCGCTGGACGAGGGCCTTCTTGGCCGGCCCGTGCTAGGCACCGCGACCATCCTGGGCTGGCGCGACGAGGCCTATTATCGCAGCGATCCCTGGCGCGGCAGCTGGGCGGGCGAGGGGGGCGGAGTCCTGGTCAACCAGGCGCCGCACCAGCTGGATCTTCTCCTCTGGTACATGGGGGAGGTCGCGGAGGTCTTTGGCTATTGGGCCAATCTGAATCATCCCTACATCGAGGTTGATGACACGGCGGTTGCCGTTGTCCGCTTCAAGAGCGGGGCGCTGGGCAACATCGTGGTCAGCAACAGCCAGAATCCGGGGATCAACGCCCGGGTCTCCGTTCACGGGGCCAACGGCGCCTCGGCGGGCGTGCAAACCGACGGAGGCGCCATGTTTATCGCTGGCAGCACCAGGATCGCCGACGCCCCCTTCAACGACATTTGGACAATCCCCGGGCAGGAGAGCCTGCTCGCGCAATGGAAGGAGGAGGACGCCGCTCTCTTCCGCAGCACCGATCCCATGGAGCACTTCCACCGCCTGCAGGTTGCTGACTTTCTCCAGGCGGTGCTCGCGGGCCGCCCGCCCGCCGTGACCGCCGCCGACGGCCGGCGCACGGTGGAGCTGTTCGCGTCGATCTATCGCGCCACCCGGGACGGCTGGCCCATCCCCTTCCCGCTCCCGGCCGAATAGCGGCCCTGCTCGCATGCAACGCCCCGCCTCCTCGCGCGTCCGTCTGGAGGTCGCGCTCATGCTTTTCGTGACGGTCGCGATCAATTATCTCGACCGGAGCAACCTGTCAGTGGCGGCAACCGGCGTGGCCGGCGACCTGAAGCTCGATCCGGTCCGCCTGGGCATCATCTTTTCCGGATTCGGATGGACCTATGCGTTCTTCCAGATCCCGGGCGGGTGGCTCGTGGACCGGATCGGCCCAAGGACGATGTACGCCTCGGCCTGCGGACTCTGGTCGCTGGCGACCGTTGCTCAGGGATACGCCAGCACGTTTCTGGCCCTTCTCGGGCTCCGCCTGCTGCTCGGCATGTTCGAGGCGCCGGCGTTCCCGATATGCAACAGGCTGGCAACCGAGTGGTTCCCGGAGGATGAGCGCGCCGGGGCCATAGGATTCTACACGGCCGGGCAGTACGCGGGCCTCGCGTTTCTGACGCCTTTGCTCGTTCTCGCGCAGGCGCATTTTGGCTGGCGCTCGGTTTTTCTTTTCACCGGCGCCATCGGGCTGGCGTGGGCGGGGCTTTGGTATCGCATCTACCGCGATCCAGACCAGAACCAGCGTCTCTCGACCCGGGAACGCGACTTCATACGTGCGGGCGGCGGCTGGGTCGACGGGCAGGTGGGATCCGAAAGGAGGTTCGCGCTCAACCTTGCCGACCTGCGCTTCGTGCTCACCCAGCGCAGGCTCTGGGGAATGTACTTGGGGCAGTTCGCGCTCAATGCCGTCCCCTGGTTCTTCCTCACCTGGTTCCCAACCTATCTGGTGACCTACCGCCACTTCGATTTCATCCGGGAGGGGATATTCTCATCGCTGCCGTTTCTCGCGGCTGTCTGCGGGGTGATCGCAGGCGGGGTCTCCTCGGATTTTCTCGTGCGGCGCGGCGTGTCGCCATCGGTTGCGCGGAAGACGCCGGTAATCGCGGGGATGATCCTTTCAGCGAGCGTCGTCGGGGCCAACTTCGTCAACGACCCAAAGTGGATCATGTTTTTTCTGGCCGTCGCCTTCTTCGGCAACGGCTTTGCGTCAATCACGTGGGTGCTTGTGTCCCTGATGGCGCCAACGCGGCTGCTCGGCCTGACGGGAGGGGTCTTCAATTTTTTCGGAAACCTGGCGGCCATGTTCGTCCCGCTGATGATTGGCCTCATCGTCAAGCATGGGGGATTCGCCCCGGCATTGGCGTTTGTCTCGGCCCTGGCGCTTGGCGGGGCGCTCTCGTACATTCTGCTTGTCGGGCGCGTAGAGCGAATCGCGCTCGGCGGGGAGCGATAAGGCCCTGCGAGGCGGCGCAGAGGTCCCGATGGCCGGCTCGCCTCATGCCTGCCTGCAGGCGACGCGCGGGCCGATCCGCTGGTCGCATGGCGCGGGCAGACGATTTCCGACCAGGTGGGTTCAGGGAAAGCGGCCCGCCAGGCCTGCGTGGACCTCGCGGACGAGGGACTCCGTCGTCTTCCAGTCGATGCAGGGGTCGGTGATCGACACGCCGCGGCGAAGCCTGCCCGGAGGCTGCGGGAAGGGCTGGCCGCCCGCCAGGAGGTTGCTTTCGATCATGGCCCCCATGATCGAGGCATTGCCCGTTGAGATCTGGGCCATGAGCTCGCGCATGACCTCGGGCTGGCGCTCCGGCTTCTTCGCCGAGTTGTCGTGCGAGCAGTCGACCAGGATCGACTTCATCAGGCCCGCCGTCTCCAGCTGCTGCTCGGTTCTTGCGATGTGCGCCGGCGAATAGTTCGGTCCTGAGGAGCCGCCCCTGAGCACGATGTGGCAGTTGGGGTTTCCCGCGGTGACGACGGCCGAGGCGGCGCCGGAGAGGTTTATGCCAAGAAAGGTCTGCGGCCGCGACGCCGCGAGGATCGCATTGATCGCGGTCTGGACCGATCCGTCCGTTCCGTTCTTGATGCCGATCGGCATCGACAGCCCGGAGGCCATCTGGCGGTGGGTCTGCGACTCGGCCGTGCGGGCGCCGATTGCGGACCAGCAGATCAGATCGGCGATGTACTGAGGCGTGATGGGATCCAGCAGCTCCGTCGCCGTGGGAAGGCCGAGGTCCAGGACGTCGCGCAGGAAGCCCCGGGCAATCCTCAGCCCAGCCGCGATGTCATTCGAACCGTCGAGGTGCGGGTCCATGATGAGGCCCTTCCATCCGACCGTCGTCCTCGGCTTTTCAAAATAGACGCGCATGACGATCATCACGCGGTCGGAGACCTCGAGCGCGAGGGCCGCCAGCCGCCTGGCGTACTCGCGTCCTGCGTCGACGTCATGGATGGAGCAGGGGCCGACGATCAGAAGCAGGCGCCTGTCGTCGGTGAATATGAGCCGGTGAATGTCCTGGCGCGAACGCGTGACGAAATCCGCCTGCGCCTCGCTCTTAGCCACCTCCGTTATCAGCGCCGCGGGTGAGGGCAGGGGCCGAGTCTCGACGACATTGATGTCGGACGTTCTTTGCATCGGGTCCCGTGAAGAAGCCCGCATCGAGGCAAGCCGCAAGGGATTTTGGGGCCCTAGGCCGGCCGGAGTGGCCTTTTCGGGCAAAAAAGTGGCGGGCCGCCTACCCCTAGGCGGCCCGCCTTTGCTTTCTTAGTTACCCCAAAACTCCCGCTAGGCGGGAGAAGTGGAAAAATCTTATGTTTATGAGTACCCTATTTGCGCCCATCGTCAAGCCATGCTGGATGATGTGGCGCAATATTTAGTTAAATGATTTTTAATCAACATCTTACTAATGACAAAATTCCCTGAATCCGCGGCAGTTTTCCCCTACCTCCCGGCATGCCTGCTTCGGGCGTCAGGATCCGATGCCGCGACATTCCTACAGGGCCAGTTTACGAACGACTTAAGCAGGCTCGAACCCGGACGGTCCGTCTACGGCCTGTGGCTTGACCGCAAGGGCCGTGTGGTTGCCGACAGCCATGTCGTCTGCGCCCAGGACGGGGCGGGGTTCTGGATTGTCAGCATCTCGTCGCCCGCGCCGGTCGTCGCCCGCCGCCTGGGCGATTATATCGTAGCCGACGACGTGGTGATCGAGGATGCGACGGCGGCCTGGCGCGGCCTCTCGCTGATCGGCGAAGGCACCGGCTCGTGGCTTGCGGGGGAACCGCGAGCGGGGATGTGTTTCCGGGGGCGCCGGGATTCGGGGGAGAACTGGGAGTGGGTCTTTGCGGCCGGGGATTCGCAATCCGTGGACGCGGCCGTCTCGGGCGCCCGAAGGGTGGGGCGGGCCGACGTCGAGCGCATGCGGATCGCCTCGGGCATCCCGTCGGTGCCCGCCGACATCGGGCCAGCGGACCTCCCGAACGAGGGCGGTCTCGATGCGCAGGCCATCTCGTATTCAAAGGGATGTTACCTTGGGCAGGAGGTGATGGCCCGCCTCAAGTCCATGGGGCGTGTCCGCCGGACGCTGGTCCGCGTCAAGGGAAGAGGGACGACTCCCCCGGTGCCGGCGGCCCTCTGGCGCGGCGATCGCAGGGAGGGCGAATTGCGCTCAGCCGTCTCCGACGCCGGCGGAGGGGGCTACGCTGGCCTTGCGCTTGTTCCCGTGGCCGCCGGGCCCGGGGATGGCCCCTTATCGCTCGTCGCGGGCGGGAGACCCTCGGTTGAAATCGCTGGAAACTCTGACGCCGCGCCGGCTGCGCCGGAATGCGTTTGACCGCAGGGATTCGAGCCCATTGCCTCGCTGGGAGGCTCAATTCATGAACAAGGCGGAACTGGTGGACGAGGTGCATCGATTGCTCGGCGAACGCACGTCGAAGGCTGCGGCCGAACGCGCCGCGGGCAGCGTACTGCGGGCGATCAAGCGGGGCCTCAGGCGGGACTCCGAGGTGCATCTCGCCGGGTTTGGGACGTTCACGGTGGCGCAGCGCTCCGCCCGGAATGGATTCAACCCGCACACCCGCCGGCCGATGAAGATCCCGGCGATGAAACTTGTGCGCTTCAAGGCGGGCTCGAGCCTTCGTACCCTTCGCTGAGCCGATGACGGACGCTCTCATCGCGAAGTTTCGCGCCATCCATGCGCGCGCGCCCGAGATCATCGCGCGCGCTCCGGGGCGGATCGAGTTCATCGGCAATCACACCGACTACAACGGGGGGTCCGTGCTCGGGGCCGCGATCGACCGGAGCGCCTGGGTCGGCCTCGCGCGCCGTTCCGACGGGAGGCGCCGGTTCGCGAGCGATACCCATTCCGACGTGGTCGAACCTCAGGCCGGAGCATTTGACCGCCTCACCGGCTCGCATTCGTGGGTGAACTATCCGCTCGGGATCCTGGTCGCGATGCGGGACTCCGGGCTCAAGATTCCCGCGGGATTCGACTACTTGGCCGTTTCAAATGTGCCGTTGGGCGCTGGGTTGAGCAGCAGCGCCGCCATCGAGCTCTCGTCCTGCATGGCGTTTCTCGAGGCGGCCGGCGAAACGATTTCACGCGAGGCCCTGGTCGCGCTTGGAAAGCGCGCCGAGAACGAGTTCGTGGGCGTCCCCTGCGGAATCCTGGATCAGGGCGTGTCCGGATTCGGGCGAAAGGACCACCTGGTCTACATCGATTGCCGGGGCCCGCGCTTCAAGACCGTGCCGCTGCCGGCCGGACCGAGCTTCTGGGTGTTCAACACCCATTCCAAGCACGCCCTCGTCGACGGCCTCTACGCCGCGAGGCACAGCGAGTGCATGGAGGCGGCCCGCGTGATCGGGGTGCCTCTCCTTGTCGACGCGTCGCCCGCGATGCTTGCGGCGGCCGAGGGCAGGCTGTCCAGGCCGGCCTACAAGCGTGCGCGGCACGTGATCGACGAGATCGCCCGCGTGGAGCAGGCGGTGGAGGCCCTGGGCGCGGGCGACCTTGCGGCCGTCGGGAAGCTGCTCTTCGCATCCCATCGCAGCTCCCGGACCTGGTTTGAAAACACCAGCCCGGAACTGGATTTTCTGGTCGACAGCCTAGAATCGGAGAAGGGGGTGTACGGAGCCCGGCTCACCGGGGGCGGATTCGGCGGCGCGGCGATGGCGCTCGCATCCGACGCCTTCGGGGAGAAGGGGGCCGGGCGGATTGCCGACGCCTATCTGGAAAAATTCGGCGCGAGGCCCGACGTCCTCCATGCCCGCGCGGAGGACGGCGCCAGCCTCGTCACATAAGGGCCGTGAGTTCGGCGAACCAGGCGTCGACCCAGCCTCGCAGAAACAGGAAGTAGACGGCACCGGCGACCGCCAGCATCGGCCCGAAGGGGACGTGAACGCCGAGGCCTATGTCCGCGGGCTTGCCGTCCGGTGTCTCGGCCCGCGGAGCGCCTGAGGACCGAGTGCCGAAGATCTTCTGCCAGGCGATCGCCGCCCCGAGCCACGCCGTTCCGAAGGCTGCGCCCCCGAAGACAGAGAACAGAGCGCCGTGCCATCCGCAGAACGACCCGATCGCCCCGACAAATTTGACGTCGCCGAAGCCCATGGCCTCCTTCTTGAGCACAGCCTCGGCGATGAGCGCTATCCAAAGCACGATGCCGGATCCGGCCACGAGCCCCACGAGGGCCGCCGAGCCCGAGCGCAGGCTGTCGACCGCGAATATTCCGCTGTGCTGGCCATGCAGCGACGGGACCAGCACCGAAAGGAGAAGCCCCTCGACCGCCAGCCCGATCGTGAACCCATCCGGAATAATCATGTGGTCGAGATCGATGAACATCCCGCAAATGAGCGAGCCGATGAACAGCCATCCGCACACCGCCGCCGCCGGCGGGAGGCGCAGCCAGCAGGCGAGGAAGAGCGCCGCGGTCAGGAGCTCGACCACCAGATAGCGCGGAGAGAATGGGCGGCCGCAGCAGCGGGCGCGGCCCCGGAGAACCAGCCAGGAGAGGATGGGGATGTTGTCGTACCACGGGATGGGAGTGCCGCAGGCGCAGGTCGAACCCGGCCGGACGATCGATTTGCCCGCCGGCACGCGGTAGATCACCACGTTCAGGAAGCTCCCGACGCATGCCCCCAGAATGAAGACCATCGCGGGAAAGAACCAGGGGAACGCGGCTTCCACCTCGGCAAGGTTGCGGATCATGTGCGCAAGTCTGAATCGGTTGCCCCGGCGTAGCCAAGAGCCTTCGCGGCCGCCGCCCGCATGGCCGGCGCCATCGTCGAGGCGGGGACGCCGGTCCAAATCTCGAGCGCCTTCGCTCCCTGGTGGACGAGCATGCCGAGCCCGTTTGCATGCGGCAGGCCGAGGGCCCGGGCCTGGGCGAGGAGCCGCGTCCGCGGCGGGTTGTAGATCATGTCATAGACGGCGGCGATGCGGGGAAGGGTACCCAGGTCGGCCGGCGCCGGATCGTCCGGGCGCAGGCCGGCGCTCGTCGCGTTGATGACGACTGCGCCCGGCTGGAGGCGCGTTGCGGCCCCGGCCGGCGTCAGTGCGCCGACGGGCACCCTGCCGGCAAGCGGCGCGAGGTGCGCCAGAAGCGAATCCAGGTTGGACCGCGTCCGGTTCATGACCCAGAGGGCCGCGCATCCCGAGCGAAGGCATTCGACGGCGGCGCCGCGCGCCGCCCCGCCCGCCCCGAGGAGCACAATGGTGGCGCCGGCGAGCTCTAGGCCAAGGTCCTCGAGGATGCCGGCCGAAAGGCCGTAGCCATCCGTGTTGAACCCGTGCCAGCCCGACCCGTCGAGGGCGAGCGTGTTCACCGCGCCCGCCTCGCGCGCGGCCGGATCAAGGTCCGGCACCAACGCCACCGCGAGCACCTTGTGCGGAACCGTGAGGTTTGCGCCGCGGAAATGGCGCTCCCGCATGAGGCCCAGCGCCGCGGGCAGCCCGGCCGGCTCGACGTCGAACGGGTGATACCGCCATCCGGAGAAACGGGCGTCGTGGCGCGCCAGCTCGGCCAGCGCAGCGTTGTGCATCTGCGGGCTCACCGAGTGGCCGACCGGATGGCCGATCACGGCGAGTCCGGTGCCGGCATGCGGCCAGCGCTCCAGGTCGGACAGCGTCAGAGCGGCGTTCAGGACTGCAGGTACCGCTCGTGCGTCGACTCGAATTCGTCAGCGAACTCCGAGAAGATCTGCGCGCGGGCAAGATCGCTCGCCGCCGAGTAGTGGTTTGCGAGATTGCGGCAGCTGCGGCAGAGCACCTCGCGGATAGTGGTGGGCGCAAGGTCGGAGGGCTTGGGCGAGATGTGGTTCGAGCGGAGCAGGGCGAACACCTCGTCCGCGTCCCTGAAAAGGCCCTGGTCGAAGGGATCGATGAAGAACGGCACGTCGTCGGCGTAGCAGCCGACCACGAAATGCCCCGGCAGCCCGACCGGCTCGAGCGGCACGCCGAGCCTTTCGGCCACGAGCAGGTAAAGGACGCTGAGCGAGATCGGGATGCCCTTCCGGCGCATGAGCACCTTGTCGATGAAGCTGTTCATCGGGTCGGTGAACTGCTCGACGTTGCCCCGGAATCCCCATTCGTGGAAGAGCACGCGGTTGATGACGCGGCACTTCTCGCGGTTTGTCGAGGGCTCCGAGATGAGCTCGCGGCAGCGGGCGGCCATCTCGTCGAATCCGGCCCGGCACTCGTTCACATCGAGCAGCGGCGTCACCGTGCGCGCGAGCAGGAGGGCCCCCGTTTCAAGCTCGTAGTTGAGCGAGCGGATGAACGAGCGGAACTCGGTGACGGGGTCGGTCAGCTTCAGCTCGTCGATGAACCACGCCGCATGGCGCGCGAGGACGCGGTTTGAGCTGTGGGCTACCTCCTGGAGGAGGTTCGCGGCGGCGGCCCCATGGGTCGAGAATCGCGCGAGCAGGGCGCGGCGGACGACCGGGCTCGGATCATCGAGCAGGCCCAGCAGGGCCTCTTTCTCGGCAGAAGGCAGCGTTTCCGTTTCCACGCCCAAAATTGGAAGCGGCTTTGGCACGGCGTGGCAATACTGGAACGCCAAGGAACGGCTCAAATAACGCTCGACAGCTCAATTGCGCGGGCCGAAGAGGGCCGTCCCGACGCGGACGAGGGTGCTCCCCTCGGCGACGGCCGCATCCAGGTCGGCGCTCATTCCCATTGAAAGTTCGCGCAGGCGCGTGGCCGAATCGGCCGCAAGCCGGTCCCGGATCTCCCGCAGGCGCGCAAACGTCCGCCGCGCGATGTCGGGATCGTCGGAAAGGGGCGCAATGGTCATCAGGCCATCCACGCGTATGTTCTTTCGAACCAACGCGGCCGCGAGCAGCCGGGGGGCCTCCTCCGGCTCGACGCCGGACTTCGCCGGATCGAGTCCGGCGTTGACCTGCAGCAGGACCGCCTGGATCTTGCCGAGCTCGCACGCCGAGCGGTCGAGGATATCAAGCAGCTTTTCGCTGTCCACGCTTTGGATCCGGTCGAAGTGCCGGGCCGCGGGCCGCGCCTTGTTGGACTGCAGGTGTCCGATCAGCTCCCACGCGACAGCGGCCGCCGTCTGGGCGCGCTTGTCGATCCCCTCCTGGACGCGATTCTCGCCGACGGCGCGCAGGCCGTAGCGCGCCGCCAGTTCGGCCGCCGCGGCCGGATGGGACTTTGTCACGGCCAGGAGCTCGACCTCGCCGGCATTTCGCCCCGAGCGGGCGCACGCTTCCGCGATCCGCGCCCGGACCGCGTCGGCACGGCGTCTGAACTCGTCAAAATCGGGGAGCATGGGACTGGTCAGATTAGATAAACTTCTTGGTTTACCCAAATGGATAACCCTGCATTCTGTTGGTGATAATGCGGGCTAATCATGCAAATTGAAAACTTTAAGATTTTCGCGGACCTTGTGGAGACCAAGAGCTTTTCCAAAGCGGCCAAGCTGAATGGCATCACCCAATCCGCCGTCAGCCAGCAGGCTCGCGCGATGGAGCGGCAATTCAAGGCGCTTCTGGTCGACCGCAGCCAGAAGCAGTTCCAGCTGACCCGCGAGGGCCAGCGCGTCTACGAATCCTCAAAGGAGGTCCTGCACGCCTACGAAATGCTCCTCTCGGAACTCCAGGAGATGAAGAAGGTTGTGAGCGGGATGATACGGATCTCGACGATCTACTCGATCGGCCTCCACGAGCTTCCGCCCTACATCAAGCGGTTCCTCCATGACTTTCCCTCGGTCAACGTCCGCGTCGAGTACCGCCGCTCCAACCTGGTCTACGAGGACGTCCTGCACAACAGCGTCGACTTTGGGCTCGTGGCCTTTCCCTCCAGGGTCCGCCAGATCGACATCATCCCCTTTCGCGAGGACCATCTCGTCGTCATCTGCCACCCCCAGCACGCGTTTGGCAAGCGCACCGAGGTTGCGATCTCCGAACTCGCCGGCCAGAAGTTCATCGGTTTCGATCCGGACATACCCACGCGCAAGGCCGTCGACCAGATCTTCCGGGAGAACCACCTCCAGATCGAGCCGGTCATGGAATTCGACAACATCGAAACCGTGAAGCGCGCCGTCGAGATCGACCACGGGATTGCGATCGTACCACAGGCGACCGTCACCCAGGAGGCGAAGCAGGGGACGCTCTCGATCGTGCGGTTCAAGGGGCGGGAGTTCACCCGCCCGCTCGCCATCCTCCACCGCAAGGGCCGGGTCCTCACGCCGGCCATGAGAAAGTTCATCGAGACGCTAGGGCTCGACCTCCCGGAAGCCCGCGACGCATGACCCGCGGTCCCGGGCCTTCTGCGCCGGCATCCCCGCAGCTCCGGCAGCCGCCCATTCAACGATGAGGCCCGCGCTCCTGCTCGCCGCGGCGGCCCTTGGTCTTTCTCTCGCACCGGTCGCGCCCGTGCGCGCCGAGCCCGTCGCGCCTGCGCCCGCCCCCGCCTGGAAGCTGAACGACGTGGACGGCAAGGTCGTGACCTCCGGCCAGTTCAAGGGGAAGGTGGTGGTCCTCGATTTCTGGGCGACGTGGTGCGGCCCCTGCAGGAGTGAAATGCCCGGCTACGTGGGCCTGCAGAAGAAGTACGCCGCCGACGGGCTCGTCTTCGTCGGCGTGTCGGTGGACGACGGGCCGGAGGTCGTCAGGAAGTTCATCAAGGAGCACGCGATCAACTACACGATCGTGATGGCCGACGACGCCGTCGTGAACGCTTTCGCACCCATCGACGGATATCCGACGACATTCATCATCGACCGCAACGGGAGCATCCGGAGCAAGAAGCTGGGCTCAAGGCCCACCGAGGTCTACGAGAAGGAGATCCTGGCGGTCCTCAAGCCGCCCGCAGCCTGACTAGGCGCGGGGCTGGCGATAACCCCTTAACGCCAGCCCCGCTATTGGTCTGTCCGGCTTGAGGCCGGGATCACGGTATCCAATATCCAGCTTATTGCAGGATAGCACCCAGACAGCATCGCCCGTGCCAGGCTGTCAGTCCCGTGCGAACTGCAGGGAGCTGTCGAGTTCGTCCGCGATGAGCCGGTCGTTCCTGCAGCGCGGCATCTTGTTCTGGCCGCCCCACTTGCCGCGGTAGCGCATCCAGTGCTCGAAGACGCCCGGCATCACGAGCCTGACAAAGGGCGGCTCCAGCAGGTTCGCCGTGCGCTTTGCCGCGTACTCGCCGCTCAGCCGCATTAGCTCCGTGTCGAGCTCGGCCGCCATGATGGGCCCGGTGGGGGTCGTGAGGGTGCCCGGCTTGAGCTCGACCCACCACTCGTGGCGCCCGCGGTTCCGGCTCGTCGTGGAGCTAATCGGGAACGGGGCGACGTGGAAGTTGACGATGGTCCAGCCGTTGCTGCGGCACACGGCGATGAGGGCGTCGGTCAACTCCTTCTCGATCATGTGCTCGCCAAAGGTGTTCAGCTGGTGCTTGGTCCTGCCCACGTACACAAGCCGAGGCGGCTCGGTCGAGATGAAGCGGACGATGTCGCCGATCACGTAGCGCGCAAGGCCGGCGGGGGTCGTGACCACCAGGGCGTAGTTGACCCCGGTCCGGACGCCGGAGATAGGGACTGCCCTGGAGCCCACCGCCAGAAGCCGCCCATCATCGAACTCCTGCATCGGGATGAATTCGTAGAAAACGCCCGCGTCCGCCATCAGCCGCAGCCCCGCCGCCGAATCGGCGTCCTGGGCCGCGATGAAAGCCTCGGACGAGGGATAGACCTCGTGAAAATTCACGGTCGGCCCGAGGATCGCCCTCAGATCGTCGTGGAAGGGTCCGATCGGCACGCCGCTGTGGACGTAGCACTCGAAGTTGGGCCAGATCCCCTGCAGGTGAACCACCCGCGCCTTGCCGTGCGTCTCGCTTGAGCGGAGCGACTCGGCCAGGATGAGCGCCCAGGGCGGCATCCCCGCGAGGAGCGAGATGTCGATCCGGCACGTGCGCCCGGTGATGGCGGCGATCTTCTGCTGCCAGTCGGCGATCTGCGCGATTTCTGGCCCGGGCTCATAGAATTGCTTCTCGGCCCAGTTGGGAAGGTTGAGCGCCTCGATCCCGCTCAACTCACCCGCGTAGGCCTCGAACGGCTCGGAATCCGGAATGGGAACGAGGGTGGTCGAACCCCCCAGGTACAGGTGGCGGCCCCGAAAGACGCCCCCGTGGCCGACCCGCGCCGTGTACCAGAGCATTGAGTCGAGGGCCGAGCGCCTGAAGTGGCCGAGCATCGCCTCGGTGACGGGGACTAGCTTCCGGTTCCCCGTCGCGGTCCCGGCGGTCAGCGCGTAGATCTGGCATTGTCCGGGCCAGAGCACGTCAGCCGCGCCCCTCTTCATCTTCTCGATGTACGGGGCGAGGTCCTCGTAGGTCTGAAGCGGAACTCTCCTCTTGAACTGGTCATACTTCATCCCGGCCACGACCCCCGCCTGCTTCCAGACGGATGCGTGCGCGAGCTTCTGCAGCAGGTTCAGGAAGACGCGTTCCTGCGCGGCGTCGGCCGCCTTCTCGCGCCTCAATCGCATCGCCGCGCGAGCCGTGAGGAGGCCCGCGCCCAATGTCATTAGGCCTTTGGGGACAACTGCCATTGCTGAAGCAAGGGAACGTCCACAGCAGCGCACGAGGGTCGCCTGCGGCAAGAGAATTCAGGCGGCGGGCGAAAAACTTACCGGGTTTTGACTGGCTGCGCAGCGGCGCCCACGAGTCCGGGATCCGGGCGCCGCTCAGGGCACCGGATGGTCCGGGGGCGGGGCGTCAACCGTCTGCTCCCTGGAGGCGATCCGCCGGCGGTTCACCTCGTTGAGAACCGGCAGCGCGAACAAGTAGACGGCGACGATCCAGAAAGGCGCGATGATCGCCCAGGCGGCGATCGCGTGCAGGGCGGTGATGCCGAACCTCTCGAAGAAATCCCTCGGGTCGTCCCACAGCATGTGATTCATCATCCGGATTCCGACGTGGGAGTAGGGCACGTTGAAAATGTGGCTGCCCAGCTTCACCATGGCGTAGATCACGGGAAGGTGGAGCGGCGTGCAGAGCGCATTCACGATCTGGATGATCGGCTGGTTGAGCCTGAGCGCGATCCCGACGATGAGGCAAAGAATGGTGGTCGTTCCCAGGATCGGAAACAGGGCGAATGCGCTGCCCACCGCCAGGGTGAGCGCGATCTTCTCCGGCGTGATGCCCTGCGTGAGCTGCAGCGCGATCGGGTCGATCACGTGGCGCTGCCACGAGGTGCGCGGCGGTCCGGCGTCGGGAATGGGGGATTCGGTCACGGAAGGGTGAACATACGCCAAACCGGCGCTCCGCTCAAGCAACGTTATGGCGAGGGCTCGCGCTGCGCGCTGGCGGGCGCGGGATCCGGGTGATCCAGGCGCTCGCCCTCGGCGAGCACCGAGGCCGGGACCGGCTTGAGCCCCCAGATGAGGCCGGTCCACGAGAGGCATTTCAGCAGGTAGTACGTGACGTCGATTTCCCACCAGAAAAAGCCGTTCCGTGCCGCGCCCTGGAAGCGGTGGTGGTTGTTGTGCCAGCCCTCGCCGAGCGTGACGATCGCGAGGGCAAGGCTGTTTCGTGAATCATCCCCGAGCCTGTAGCGACGCCGGCCCATCAGGTGGGCCATCGAGTTGATGCACGACGTCCCGTGGAAGAGGGCGGTCGTGCTGATGAAGAATCCCCATACGAGCATCTGCCAGCGGTTGGTGCCGAGCCCCGGCGCGTGGACCTCCAGGACCGCCCCAAGCCCCCAGACCGCGAATGCGAACGCGACGGGGACCAGCGCGTCGAAACGGTTCAGGAAGACGAGTTCCGGGAAACGTTCGAGGTCGCGGACCTTCGCATAGTCCGTCGGGAAGTTGCGCCGGCTCGTGATCCAGCCGATGTGGGACCACCAGAACCCGTGGACATGGGGCGAATGCACGTCCTCCTGCGCGTCGGAGTGCTGGTGGTGGTGGCGGTGGTGGTAGGCCCACCAGAGCGGCCCCCGCTGGACCGTCGTTCCGCCGGCAAGGGCCAAGATGAACTGCATCGGGCGCGAGGTGCTGTAGGTCTTGTGCGAGAAATACCGGTGGTAGATGCCGGTGACGGCCGCCATGCGGATGAAATAGAGGACCACCGCGCTCCACACGGCGAACGAGCTGGCTCCCGTCCAAATGACCCCGAGACAGCCCAGGTGCAGGGCTATGAACGGGATGCAGCGGGTCCAGTCGACCCGGTCGGGCTCGAGGCGCATCGCCGCCGCCCCGCCGGGGGCATAGTCGGAATCGATCCATTGTATCAAGGATGAGAGGGTGCGTTTGGGGCGGATCGGCATGGGATGCTTTGTCTCGGGGTGAAGGACCAAGAAGGGACGCCCGACGCGCGTTCGGCAAGGATGGTTTGCTTTGCCGCCGGAAAAGTCCCGCGGGGCGCCAAGGCAGCGGCCGCCGGCGGGGCTGCAGAGACAAAAAGGGCGCCCCCGCGAACAGGGGCGCCCTTTGTTGGTTTCTTGCCTGATGCCCGTCCCGGGTCAGTTCAACGCAAGGATGCTGCCTGACTTACCAGCCGCAACCACGCGGACGGGCAGGATGACTTTCGTCGCCACCGGAGCTCCGTTTCGCTGTGCGGGCGTGAACTGCCACTGCTTGACCGCATCCACCACGGCGGCCGCGAGGTCGCGGTCCGAGGCGGACTTGATGGTGACGTCCGAGGTGCGGCCCGTCGTTTCCACGACGAACTCCACCTGGACGGCCTGGCCCACGTCGAAGCCCTCCACTTCGGGCGCAACGACGGCGATCGGCACGGGTATGCCGGGGCCCTTGCGGCACGAGTCAATGTAGGATTGCTCGAGCGTCTTCGCCGAGGCGGCGACGGGCAGGAGCGCTCCCAGACTGAGCAGGAGGGCGAGCTTGTTTATGTTTTTCATGGCTTTCTTTCAAACTCCGCGCGGGGCGGAGAGTTTTTTTTCTGGCTTATGGTTGAGCGCCCCTTCGCCGCCGGCGCGGATGCGCCGGCGGGTTCAGGGCGTTTTGGTCGCGGGGCGCCGGATGGCGCCCGCGGTCAAAAGTCTTGTCTTGGGGACAACCCGAGCCTGGGACGCGGAGGGCGCGCCGCTCGCCAGGGCTCGCGGACCGAAGACCTTGTTATCCCGCCGGAAGGGGCCGGCCGGGACGTGGATCAAAGAACCTTTGGGAGTTCCTTGAAAGCAAAGTGAATGTGACTTCGACGGAAGATAGCTAGAGTTGTTCCAAACATTAAGGAGATTCGGGCTCAGCTTGTAAAAGTAACACGTTTGACACACAGCCACAGCGGCTTGGGAAAGTACGGGACCCGTCCCCGGGACGGGGGTCCAAGGCCCTTGGGACCCCCGGTTTCCCCGCGGGATTGGCCCCTATTCCGCCTTCTTGAGGACGATGTCGCCGTTCAGGGTGGCGGCCTGGATCTCGACGCCTCCGCCGTTCAGCGTGCCCGAGACGATCTTTCCGCCCGTCATCGGGGGCAGCGGGGGAATAGGCGTGATCGGCGGCAGGACGCCGGAGAGCTGCGCCCGGGCCTCCGCCAGGCCCTCGTGCACGGCCTCGGCCGCCTCGCGGGCGGCCGCGGCAGCCTCCATGGCGGCGTCGCGGATCGAATCCCTCACTTCGGCGTGCCAGTCGCTGTCGGATTCGTCCGCGGCCGAGGTCTCGGGCTCGGCCGCCGCCGGGGCCGCTCCGGGGCCCGCCTCCTGGGGCGCGCCGGGTGGCTGCGCCTTGCCGGCGGAACCGGCTTTCGGCGCCTTCTTGTGCATGTGGCGTGAGATCTCGGTCCGCGTGACGAGCGTCTTGTCGTCGAAGTTCGTCAGGATCGTGCCGTGATGGGTGCGGAAGCGGATCGCGGCCTTCGCGTCGGCCGGCACGCGGATCGTGACCTGGCCGTTCATCGACGAGAACGACAGCGGCCTTGATTGCGCGAGGGACTTGACGGCCACCGTGATGTCGCCGTTGAGCGTCTCGACAAGCGCCCCGCCCGAGACGTCACCGAGCTTCACGTCCCCGTTCATCGTCCGGACATCGATGTCGCCCGAGACCCCGGTGCAATCGAAGTCGCCGTGGAACGAGTTTGCGACGACGATCGAGGTGTCGTGCGGGACGGTGATGTCGAAATCCGCGGACCCACCCGAATACCCTTCGGCCCCGTACTCGAGCGTGACCACGTTGCCCTTCTCGGACAGGGAGTAGCTCGCCGACGCGGAAAGGACGCGCATCCCGTCCTTGCGGGGGGCGGACGAGTTCACGGGCGTCGACTCGGAAGCGACGGATACGGCCTGCACGTCGGCGCCGTGGACGGCCACCTGGCCGTGCCAGACGCGGATCTTGAGGGTTCCCGGCCTCGAGGGGTCGGAGAACGCGATGCTGCTTGACGATTCGTCGGCGCGCGCGGGGCCGATGGAAGCCAGCGCCAGCGCGGTCGCGAGAATGAGGGGGGAACGGAATCGGATGGTCTTCATGGTAGGGGTTCCTGTGCGGACAATGGGCTCAGAGCTGGTCGATCGCGCGCCGCGCGGATTCGCGGACGTCGGCGTCCGCCCGGGCGTCGACGACGAGCTTGCGCAGTTCCGGCGCCGCCTCGCGGTCCCGCGTCGCGACGAGAAAGTCGATCATGGAGACCTGGACCAGGGCATTGGGCTCCCGCGGCAGGCACGCGAGGACGCCGGCGCGCACGACATCCTGGTCGGCGTGCTGGTAGAGGGCGTTGAGCGCGTTCAGCCTGACGTTCACGCTCGTGTCGAACGCCAGCGAATTGATCAGGCCGTCGATCACCCGCTCGTCGGGCTTCCGGGTCGCGCCGGCCGTCAGGACGGTCTCGAGCCTCTCGCCCGTCGCGCGCTTCTGCAGGACGGACTGCTCGAACAGCTGGCCCATCGTGTCGACCCTGGCGCGCAGGTCGGCGAGCTGGCGCTGGGTGGCGTTGCGCTCGCCCAGCGCGAAGCCGAGGACGAGAAGGGCGCATGCCCCCAAAGACTGGAGGAGCAGCGGGCCCCAGAGGGGACGGCGGTCGCGGCGCGAGCCGGCCGCCGCGCGGATGGACGACGCCCAGCCCGCGTGGCGGCGCAGGTTGAGCTTCTCGGTCTCGATGTCGCCCATCAACCGGGCGCGCAGCCGGTGGGACGGCGCGTCTGCGGGAAGCGCGTCGAGCGCCTCCAGGGTGCTGCGCAGCGATTCGTATTCGCGGCGGCAGTCGGGGCAGCCGCCGATGTGCGCGCGCACCGGGGCGGCGGTCTCCTCGCCGAGCCTCGCATCCGCGAGCTCGGCCATGCGGTCTTGGCACGTTTGGCAGTTCATGTCAGGGGATCCTTTTGAAGGCGGAAATAATGGTCGCGAAGCGATCGCATCGCCCGGTGGGCCCGGACGCGGGCCGCGCCGACCGAGCACTCGAGGATGCGGGCGACCTCCACGAACGAGAGCTCCTGCAGCCTGGACAGCAGGAGGACCTTCCTGTCGTCCCGGTCGAGGAGGCCGAGCGCGCGGCGCAGGAGGGCGTGGTCGTCGCGGCTGGCGGCGGATTCGTCGGCGCGGCTCGACTCGTCGGCGTGGCATTCGAGTTCGGCCGGGTCGACCGCGACCGGGGCGGGCAGGGACTTCCGGAAATGGTCGGAGGCGCAGCGCCGCGCGAGATGGTACATCCACGCGGTGAAGCTTCCCTCGTCGCGGTACGTGTGGCGGTACCTGAGCATCCGCTCGAAGACGATCTGGGTGATGTCCTCGGCCGCGGACCGGTTCCCGGTGAGCTTGGAGAGGTAGCCGAAGAGCGGGCCGTGGTGGCGCTCGAAGAGCTCGCCCATGCAGTCGAGGTCGCCGCCGCGCACGGCGAGCATGAGGTCATGGTCAGAGGGCGGTGCGGTTGTCTCCACGGAGGGGCCTGGGCTCCAGTCAACCCCGATCGGTTGAGCTTGCACAGGGATTTCGGCGGGGGCGTAGGTCACGGGAGGAGGGAGGCATGGCTGGAAGCGCTGGGTGCTCCTTGTACAACCGTCCGTTCCGCCAAACGTTACACGATCCCGGCCCCATGCCCGGCGGAGACGGGTGTTGATTGCAAGGCCTGCCTCGCTTAGGCACAGGGACTTGGCCAACGCCCCCGAATGAACCGCCGCGAATTCATCCGCTACACGCTAGTCATTTCCGCGGGAATCGCGGCCGCCCGCAGGCTGGGGGCCCAGGGAGCCACCATGCTGGCTCCCGCATCAGGCCCCGCGACCCAGTTCCGCCCGCTTAGGGGCGATGTCGGGATCTTCACGGGAAGGGGAGGGACGATCGGCTGGCTGTCATCGAAGGACGCGCTTGCGGTCGTGGACACGCAGTTCCCGGACACCGCGCTCACCTGCCTCAGGGGCATCCCGGGGATAGGCGGCCGGGTGATCGACGCGACGATCAACACGCACCACCACGTGGACCACACGGGGGGAAACGTGGTATTCAAGCCGGCGTCGAGGGTGCTCGTCGCTCAGGCGAACGTGCCGAACCTCCAGTTCGAGGCGGCCAAGCGCGCGGAGCAGGCGCCCAAGCCCGATCCGGCCGCGCTCGTCAAGAACCAGGTCTATGCCGACACGACTTTCCCCGACGTGTGGCGCAGGGAGCTGGGAGGGGAGATCGTCACGGCCGAGTTCCGGGGGCCGGCCCACACGGGGGGCGACGCGGCCGTCATTTTCGAGAAGGCCAACGTCGTCCACATGGGCGACCTCGTGTTCAACCGGATGTATCCCTTCGTCGACCGGCCTGGCGGGACGAGCATCCGCGGCTGGGTCAAGGCGCTCGAGGATTCGGCCGCGTCCTACCCGGCGGATGCGCTCTTTTTGTTCGGCCACGGCAACCCGAAGTTTGGCGTCACGGGAGGCCGCGGCGACCTTCTTGTCATGCGGGACTTCTTCTCGGCGATCCTGGCGCACGTCGAGAAGGAGATCGCGGCGGGCAGCGACAAGGCGGGGGTCGTCGGCATGGAGAACTTCCCCGGTTTTCCCGACTTCCACGTTCCGCTACCGAACCGCCTCGGGCTGGTCCTCGGGGCGGCATTCGACGAATTGACTGCGGCAAAGGCCTGACCCATCCTGCAAACCCATGAGCATAAAAGCTATCTTCAAGCTGGTCGTGTTCCTCGCGCTGCTCTTTGTCGTGCTGTACATAGGCGTGCACAACAGGCAGCCCGCCGATTTCAACTTTCCCCTTCTTCTAGAAAAGAAGGCGACGACCGACGCATGGGAGATCTACTTCGGCATGTTCGCCATCGGGGTCTTTGCCGGCGCGGTGCTGATGGCGGGCTCGGGCGGCGGCAAGGGCAAGGGCTGGACCAAGGGCGACAAATAACCCGCTTCCGGCCCGGCGGGCGCGGGCCCGGCCCGGGACTCCATCCGACGGGCCCTCAGCTCCGCCTGGGGTTCTTGAGGCCGGTTTCGAGCTTGTTTCGCACCTCGCGCAGCACCAGGGAGGGAAGGGCTCCGGCGCGCGCCTCGATGTAGCCTCGGACGGCCGCCGGATCCCGCTTGGCCAGCTCGCGCAGGGACCAGGACAGCGCCTTCACAACCATGGGATCCCGATCGCGCTCGAGCAGCCGGCACACCCGGAGGGTGCGGCGGCGGTCGCCCGCCCCGCCCTGCGCCCTGCTGTTCAGCGGCACGGTGCTGACGAGGGCTACGCGCCGCCACCAGCGATCCGGGGAGTGCGCCCACCGGTGGATCAGTCCGTCCGGCACGCGGCGCCTGCGCCAGGCCGGACCCGCAAGGTAAACGGCAAAGCAGTCCACGGCGCCCCACGATGCGATCCCGCGCCCAAGCCTTCCAAGGTGCCGCGCGCCGATATGCAGGGGCGCCCTGGGGTGGTGGCGGACGAGCTCGTACGCCACGAAGCGGGGCGTGGGCCGCCGCGTCCCGGACAGCCTGAGCGCAAGCCCGATCACGAACTGGGGCGAAGCATCCTTCAGGCGCCTCGAGTATGCGCGGCGGATTGCGCGCAACACCGGGACCGTCGCCGACGGATTGGCGGAGATGAGGCCTTCGATCTCCCTGGCCAGGGCCGGGATCCCGCCGCCCCTCTGCCGCTTGGTGGACCGGGTTGGCATCTCTTCGCGCTACCCGGACGCGCCTCGGCGCAGGTTGTCGCACACTATCGCGGCCGCCACGGCCGCGTTCAGCGACTCGGCCGCGCCCCTGCGCGGTATCGTGACGCTGTAGGCGAGGAGCCGCCCCACTTCGCCGGAGAGCCCGCGGCCTTCGCTGCCGATCACGATCACGGCGTCGGCGATTCCGGCGATCCGGTGGACGTCGCGCCCCTCGAGCGCGCAGCCGATGATGGGGGCGCGGATGCCGGCCAGCGCGGCGCCGAGGGCGGTCACGACCGCGCGAACCCGCGCAAATGAACCCATGCTGGCCTGGATCACCTTCTGCGAGTGCAGGTCGGCGCATTCCGGGGAGAGGATGACGCGGTCGATCCCGAACCAGTCCGCTATCCGGAGCATCGTGCCGACGTTGCCCGGATCCTGGACGCCGTCGAGCGCGAGCGTGAGGCCGCTGTCGAGCTCGCCGGGCGACAGGGCATCGCGGCGGATCCTGCCGACGGCGAGGACGGGCGAGGGCGTCGGGAAGTGGCTCGCGCGCGCCATCTCCTGCTCGGCGATCTCATGGGTCTTCTTCCCCTTCCAGGCCCCGGTCCCGTAGATCTTCTCGAATGGATGTCCTGCCGCGAGGAGCTCGGCCACGATCTTCTCGCCCTCCACGGCGAACAGGCCCAGCTCCTCGCGGTGCCTCTTGTCGCTCAGCGACCGCAGGAGCTGGAGTTCCGCACGGGTGATCACGCCGTAGAATGGCCTCCGAGCGGGCCGTTTTTCAATTGTTTTGCGGGATGCGTGGTGCCCCGGTGGCTCGGCGCCGGGGCCCGGCGAGGCCCGCGAGACCACGGGAATCAGGACGGCCCGGCGCCCGGCAGGGCCCTGAGGAACCGGTCGATCTCGCGCCGTTGGGGCATCGAGGGCGCGGTGCCGGGCCGGGTGACCGAGAGCGCGGCCGCCGCGTTCCCGAACCGCGCGGCCTTGAGCAGGTCGCCGTCAAAGCGGACGAGGCCGGCGGCGAAGCCGCCGACGAAAGCGTCACCCGCCCCGGTCGTGTCGACGGCGCGCACGCGATGCCCCGTGATGGCCGTCCATCCCGCCTCGGTGGAAACGAGGCAGCCGCCGCGCCCCATCGTCACGATGATCGTGGGCACGCCGAGCAAGCGGCCCAGCCTGTGGACCGCCCGGAGGCCACGGCCCGGCGCGCGGCGCGTGAGCGCCGCGAACTCGGTCTCATTCGGGATCAGGATGTCCGTCAGCGCCAGGATGCGGCGGTCGAATCCGGGCCCCATCGGCGCGGGATTCAGGATCGTCGTCGCCCCGAACCGGCGCGCGAGCCTGAACGCGTGGAGGTTGATCCGCGCGTTTGCCTCGCCCTGGCATATGACCACCCGGGCGCCGCGGATGAGCGCGGCCGGGACATCCTTCGGCGTGATCGCGGCACTGGCGCCGATCGCGACGATGATCTCGTTCTGGCTGGCCCTGTCGACGAGGATGGCCGCGGCCCCGGTGGCCATGCCCCGCTTGGCGGCGAGCCGCGCGTCGATCCCCTCGGAGCGCAGGAACTGCGCGGCCTCGGCGCCAAACGGGTCGCTGCCGACGGCCCCCACGAAACGGGTCCGGGCCCCGGCCCTCGCTGCGGCGACGGCCTGGTTCGATCCCTTTCCCCCGGGCCCGGCGGCAAACGCGCCGATTACGGTTTCCCCGGCCCTTGGAAAGCGGCCGCACCGGAACGAGAGGTCCTTAACGAAGCTTCCTACGACGACGATGCTCGGTTTCATGGGGTCGGGTTGGCCACCCGATCCTTGGAATGCGGATGCTTTTGTCCATAGCGGGTTTCCGGGAGTTTCAAAGGCCCCCCCCCACAGGGCGCACGCCCGTTCAGCCCACCGGACGGACCGCTCGTCCAAAGATTGCCGTCTGGTGCGCCGCCGCCTGTAATGCTCCCCATCGATGGAAATCTCCGCAGACCTTTCCCTGCAAACAGGCGACGCGGCCCAGCGCGAGCAGGCGAAGGCGAGGCTCTACGTGCTTCTGCAGGCGAGCGGCTGGGGCGCCTTCCTGGCCCTTACGGAATTGGCGACGATAGCGTTTCCCGACCACGACACGAAGTGGGGGCTGACCACTTCGGAGGCGGTCACGTTCATGACCATGGCGACGGGCCTCCTGGTGACCCATTCCCTGCGCCTGCTTGTGGCGAAATTGAGGTGGAAGGAGCTCGGGTGGCGCGCGCTGCTTCCGAGGATTGTCACCTTGGCGTTCGCGGCGTCGGCCGTCTGGTTCGGTTCCCTAAGCGTCTGGCTTCACGGGGTCGTCGGCCTGCCCTGGAACACGAAATATCCGCTGTATTTGACCTTCATAGGCGAGGAGTTGAACGGAACGATCGTCCTCGGCGGCTGGCTGTGCCTCTATTTCTTCTATCACGTCTTCGACCGGCTGAACCGCTCCGAGATCGAGCGCCTGAGCCTGATGACGAGCGTCAAGGAGGCCGAGCTGCGCGCCCTCAAGTCGCAGGTCAACCCGCACTTCATCTTCAATTCGCTCAATTCGCTCCGGGCGCTGATCGACGAGGATCCCGTGCGTGCCCGCAAGGCGGTGACCCAGCTCGCCAACCTTCTGCGCTATTCGCTCCAGAGCGGCCAGATGGAGACGGTCCCGTTCGAGGATGAGCTGGACATCGTGAACGACTACCTTGCGCTTGAGCAGGTGCGCCACGAGGAGCGGCTCCGTCTCCGCCTCGACATCGCACCCGAGGCGCTCCAGCTGCGCATTCCCCCGATGCTCCTGCAGACCCTCGTTGAGAACGCGGTGAAATACGGGATCTCCCCCAAGCCCGAGGGGGGCGAGATCACGATCGTGGCCCGCAGCTCGGGCGGCGCGCTCAGGATCCAGGTTTCCAACCCGGGCCAGATCGAGGGGAGCGCGCGGGAATCGTCGACCGGCGTCGGGCTGCGCAACGCCGCCGACAGGCTGCGCCTGATCTTCGGCGAGCGCGCTACCCTGCGGCTCCGCTCGGACCTCCAGCCGGCGCAGGTCGTCGCGGAGGCGGTGATTCCCCTGCCCGCGCACGGATGAAGGCGCTTCTCATCGACGATGAGCGGCTCGCGCGCAACGAGCTGCGCCGCATGCTCTCGGCATTCCCGGAAATCCAGGTGGCGGGCGAGGCGTCCAATGCCAAGCAGGCCCGCGAGCAGATGGCGTCCCTGAAGCCGGACCTGCTCTTCCTCGACGTGCAGATGCCGGGCGAGACCGGGCTGGAGCTTCTCGAGTCGCTCGAGCCTCCCGTTCCGCACGTGGTCTTCACGACGGCGTACGACGAATTCGCCGTGAAGGCGTTCGAGCTCAATGCGCTCGACTACCTGCTCAAGCCGGTCGACCCGGCGCGGCTCGCCGCCGCCGTGGGCCGGATTCCCGGGCTGAAGGGGACACCCGAGGCAAAGCAGCCCACGGGCCGCCTGAACGCGGGGGAAAGGGTGTTCGTGCGGGAAGGGGAGCGATGCTGGTTCGTCGAGGTCGGACAGATCCGGCTGCTCGAGAGCGAAGGAAACTACACGCGCGTCCATTTCGGCGACGCGCAGCCGCAGCTATTCCGGTCCCTCAACGCGATGGAGGAGCGGCTCGACCCCAAGTCCTTCTTCAGGGCCAACCGCCGCCAGATCATCAACATCGCATGGATAGCCAGCGTCGAACCCTGGTTCAGCGGGGGGCTCCTCGTCCAGCTGAAGGGCGGCGCCAAGGTGGAGCTGAGCCGCAGGCAGGCGCATGATTTCCGCGAGCGGATGAGCTTGTAACCCCTGCCGTTGCGTCCATCCCCAAGCCATGATTGAGGCGAGGCTCCTGACAAAAGTCTTCCACGACAAGAAAAGGGGCCAAATCCGCGCCGTGGAAGCCGTTTCGTTTCGCGCGGAGCCCGGCCGGATCTACGGGCTTCTCGGCGCGAACGGGGCGGGCAAGACGACCACGCTGCGCATGCTTGCGACGCTGCTCAGGCCGACGAGCGGCACCGCCGCCGTCGCGGGGCACGACGTCGTTGGGGAGCCGGACAAGGTCCGGGCCAACGTCGGATTCCTCGCCACGAGCACGGCCCTGTACGCCCGGCTGACCTCCCGCGAGATGATCGCCTATTTCGGCCGGCTGAACGGGCTCGACGAGCCGTCCTTGCGGTCGCGCATCAGCTCGCTGGCCGACGAGCTCGACATGCATGAGTTCCTGGACCGGCGCTGCGACAAGCTCTCCACGGGCATGAAGCAGAAGACGTCGATCGCGCGGATGCTCGTCCACGACCCCCAGGTCATGATCTTCGACGAGCCGACGGTCGGGCTCGATGTGATGACCGCCCGGTCGATCGTCCGGTTCGTCCGCGAATGCCGCGGGCGGGGGAAGACCGTGATCTACTCGACGCACGTGATGAGCGAGGCGGAGAAGCTGTGCGACGTGATCGGCATCATCCACGACGGGAAGCTGAGGGCCGAGGGCTCGCTTGCCGATCTGCTGGCCAGGACGGGCGGGCCGGACCTCGAGGAGTGCTTTGTGAAGATCGTCTCGCCGGAGGGCCCGGGATGAGCTGGCACACCATCGGCACGATCTACGGCAAGGAGCTGCGGGATTCGGTGCGCGACCGGCGAACCTTGCTGTCGACGATCATCATACCGACCATTGTCATGCCCGCTCTTGTGCTGGGCCTGGGCAAGGTGGCCTCGGCGGTCATCTCGAAGGCGAAGGAGGAGATCCCGCGGATCATGGTGATCGGGGGCTCCGATTCCCCCGGCGTGAGGGGGGAGCTCCAGAGGTCGGGCAGATTCAAGGCCGAGCCGGCCTCCGCCGACTGGAAGAGCCTCATATCCGAAAAGAAGGTCCGCGCGGCGGCCGAGATCCCGGAGGGCTTCGAAAAGGCGCTCGAATCCGGTTCGGCGCCGCCGGTCACCTTGTACGACTACGAGGGGGAGCTGAAGTCGGGTCTCGCCGTGGACCAGCTCAGGAATTTCTTCATTGGGATGAGGGAACGCGCGACCGCGAGGCTGCTGACCGCCCGGGGGCTGCCGGCCACGATCGCGCGCCCATTCGAGGTGAAGATCGCCAACGTCGCCCCGCCCGAGAAGATCGGCGGGAACCTGCTGGGGGGCATCGTTCCCTACATCATCATCCTGCTTTGCTTCATGGGCGCCATGAGCCCGGCGATGGATCTCACCGCGGGCGAGAAGGAGAGGGGCACCATGGAGACGCTCCTTTGCAGCCCGGCCGCTAGGACCGACATCGTTCTCGGTAAGTTCTGCATGGTGCTCACCGGGTCCCTGGTGGCGGTGGCCTGCTCGCTCGTCTCCATGGGGGTCTCGCTCGTGGTCGTGGGCGCGTCGTTCGGCGTAAACCCCGCGGGGCAGGCGGGCCACGGGGGATTCGCGCCGACGATTGATCCGGTGGGCATGCTTGGGGTCCTGGCGATGGTGGCACCCGTGGCGGTCCTCTTCTCCGCGGTCCTTTTGGCGGTCTCGCTTTTTGCGAAGAGCTTCAAGGAAGCCCAGAGCTACGCCGGGCCGATGGTCTTTGCCATCATCATCCCCGCCATCGTCGGCATGCTCCCCGGCATCGACCTGAATCTCCGGCTGGCGCTGGTGCCCATCCTCAATATTTCGCTCGTCTGCAAGGAGATGCTGTCGGGCGTATGGCACTGGGGCTACATTTCGGCGATCTTCGGATCCACGGCCCTGTATGCCGCGGCGGCGCTCGCTCTCGCCGTGAAAATGTTCAGGTGCGAGGACGTGATCTTCCGGACCTGAGGCGGATTCGCGCGGGCGGACATCTTTGGGTGGCGTGTAAAAGGCCGGTAAATTAAGTGTGGCCGCGCGGTATTATGAATTGGTAATAGGAAACCCGATGTGATCTTATTGCGTCTATAAGGAAAATGTGATCAATTTGCATCTGGAGACGAATTCATCGAAGCCATGAACACGAACGTTCCGTTCCCTGCTCCGTTCCGGCCCGAACTCAGCCTGAAGCGCCGGGAACCTGGATCGACGCAGTCCCCCATGTCAGTGTCCCAGCCCCCGATGTCGGGGTCTCAGCCCCCCATGCCTTTCGGCAGCGGCGTCCCCTTCGGCAGTGCGGCGCCCTTCGAGGGCGACTCGTCAAACCCCTACGGCTATGCCGCGCTGCAGGCCGCATGGGACAAGCTTTACCGGGCGCGCGCCCTCCTCGAGGCCGAGCAAGCTCATCTGCGCGACGACCGGATTGCCCTCCAGGGCGAGCTGGACGCGCTTGAGGTCCGCCGCCAGGCGATGATTGCCCGCGAGGTGCGCGTTCAGCAGCTGGAGCTCAATGCGGCCCTCGACAAGGAGGAGGCCGAGGAAGCGAAGGAACCAGAGTCGACCATGTCGAAGCTGACGCGGGCCCCGTTCGAAATGGCCCGCCACGTTTTCGGGCCGAAGAAGTGATTTGGCGTGCCTCCGCCGTTGTCCCCGCGTAGGGGAGGCGTGTCATGGCAACAGCCCTGTTTCCACAGCATGTCATCGCGCGCAAGCGCGACGGGGCGGAACTCGACCGAGGGGAGATCGAGGCTTTCGTCAAGGGCGCCACTGACGGTTCCTGGGCCGATTACCAGCTGAGCGCCCTCCTGATGGCGATTTTCCTCCGGGGAATGACTCCGCGGGAAACGGCGATCCTCACGGAGGCCATGATGCGGTCCGGGACCATCGCCGACCTTTCGGCGATCCGTGCGCCGAAGGCGGACAAGCACTCCACCGGGGGCGTCGGGGACAAGGTGTCGCTTCACCTTGCGCCGATGGTGGCGGCATGCGGCGTCGCGGTGCCGATGATCAGCGGGCGCGGGCTCGGCCATACCGGGGGCACCGTGGACAAGCTCGAGTCGATCCCCGGATTCCGGGTCGGCCTGTCGATCTCCGAATACCGCGCGCAGCTTGAGAAGATCGGGGTGGCGCTCATCAGCCAGACGGCCGAGATCGTGCCCGCCGACCGCAAGCTTTACGCCCTGCGGGACGTCACGGCCACGGTCGAGTCCATCCCGCTCATCTGCGCCAGCATACTCAGCAAGAAGCTCGCGGAGGGGATCGACGTCCTCGTCCTCGACGTCAAGTTCGGCCGCGGCGCGTTCATGAAGGAAAAGGCGCGGGCGCGGGAGCTCGCCGTCGCGCTCACGTCAGTCGCAAAGGCGATGGGCAAGCCGACCCGGGCGGTGATGACGGCCATGGACGAGCCGCTCGGACACTCGGTCGGCAATGCGCTCGAGGTCGCCGAGTCCATCGAGTGCCTGAAAGGGTCGGGGCCCCAGGACCTCATGGATGTCACCTTCGCGCTCGGCGAGCAGATGCTCGTGCTTGCGGGAACCGCAAAGGATGCCGTCGCGGGGCGGGTCCAGCTCGAGCGGAGCGTGTCCTCGGGGGCCGCGCTCGCAAAATTCCGCGAGATGGTCGCGGCCCAGGGGGGCGATCCCCGCGTGGCCGACGATCCGTCCCGCCTGCCGGCGTCCCCCATCAGGGCCCAGGTTCCAAGCCCCTCGAGCGGCTGGGTCCAGGACGTCGACGCCCTCGGGGTCGCGCTTGCAGCGCTCAGGCTGGGCGCGGGCAGGGCGAGGGCCGAGGACGGGATCGACCCCGCTGTGGGAATCTCCGGCCTGGTGAAGGTCGGAGAGCGCGTCCTCAACGGGCAGCCGCTCTGCGTCGTCCACGCAAACGACCAGGGCCGCCTCGCCGAGGCGCATGCGATCCTCGACCGGACCATCGTCGTCGGCCCCGGCGCCGTCCCGCGGGCGGCGCTTGTGGGGGAAATCATCGGCTGAGCGGGGCTGCGCGCCCGGATCGCGTCAGGCCTGGGCGCCCTCGAGGCCCTCGAGCTTCGCCGCGCTGCGCTCCCAGTCCGCCGAGGCCGCCTGCAGCTGGTCGACGACCGTGCTCAATTCGCGGTTCAGGCCCTGGGCAATGCCGGGATGGGAATAGGTCTCGGGGGCCTCGAGCTGCGCCGTTATCTCCGCCTGCCTCGCCTCGAGGCCTGCGATCGCCTGCTCAAGCGCCGACACATGGGCCCTGATCGCCCGCAACGGCGCGGAGCGGGACGCGCGCCCCTCGGCCTCCGCGCGCTTCTGCTCCTTCGTCTTGGGTCCGCCCCTGGCGGCCTCGGCCGGACGCCTCGGGGGCGTGGTCGCGGCATGGTGGGGGCGTTCGCCAGCAAGCCGTGCGGTCAGCGCCTCGCGGGCGCCCGTCGCCCTCGATTTCTCCAGGAAATAGTCGTAGTTGCCGGCGTACGGGGTGAGGTGGCCCGCGGCGACGTGCAGGACGCCTTTGGCGACGCTGCGGATGAAATGGACGTCGTGACTGATGAAGATGAGCGTTCCCTGGTACTGGCGCAGCGCATTCACGAGCGCGTCGATGCTCGGGATGTCCAGGTGGGTCGTCGGTTCGTCCATCAGGAGCAGGTTTGGAGGCGCGAGCAGCAGCCGCGCGAGGGCGAGCCTCGACTTCTCGCCCCCGGAGAGGACGGAGACCCTCTTGAACACGTCGTCCTTCCGGAACAGAAACCCGCCCAGCACCGTCCGGGCGAGGCGCTCGGTCACATCGGGGTTCGTGTTGCGCATCTCCATCGCCTCCTCCATGACCGTCCGCCGGGCGTCCAGGTTGTCGAGGCGGTTCTGCGCAAAGTATCCGGCGGTCACGTTTCCGCCGAGCTCGCGGGTGCCCGCCTGGATCGGGATCGCGCCGGCGAGTATCTTGAGGAGCGTCGACTTGCCGGCCCCGTTCGGGCCCACCAGGACGAGGCGTTCGCCGCGCTCGGCATGGAAGCTGAGGTTCCGATAGACCACGTTCTCGCCGTACGCCTGCCGCACGCCCTTCAGCGCCACGACCCTGAGCCCCGGCCGGGGAGGCTGCGGAAACCGGAATGAGATGCGCCGGATGTCCTCCTCGGGCGCGTCAATGGCGACCTCCTTGAGCCTTTCGATCTGCTTTTCCTTGGACTTGGCGCGGGAGGCGAGGGAGGCCTTCGCGCCGAATCGGTCCACGAACCTCTGCAGGTGGGCGATCTCCCGCTGCTGGTTCTTGCGCACCGACAGCTGCTGCTCCCGGTGGGCCTCCTTCTGGCGGAGGAAGTCGTCGTAGTCGCCCGTCCACCGGTAGAGCGTCTGGTCGCGAAGCTCGAGGATCCCCGTGCAGAGCGTGTTCAGGAAGGCCCTGTCGTGCGATATGATGATGAGTCCGCCGGGATAGCGGGAGAGATAGTCCTGGAACCAGAGGAGGACCTCCAGGTCGAGGTGGTTTGTCGGCTCGTCCAGCAGCAGGAGCGCCGGCTCGCGGACAAGCAGGCGCGCCAGGTGTGCGCGCATGACCCAGCCGCCCGAGAACGTCCTGGCCGGCCGGTTGAAATCCGCCGCCCCGAATCCGAGCCCGGCGAGGATGATCCTGGCCCTGGTCTCGATCCCGTATCCGCCCAGCTCCTCGAAGCGGTGGTGGGCGTCAAACTCGCCCTGCATGCACGCCGGCGAGCCGCCCGACTCGATGATGCGGAGCTGGTCGCGCAGCTCCGCGAACTCCGGGGTGATGGCGGTCGCAAGGTCGAGGACGGTCTCGTCCCCCGCGGGCGCGGTCTCCTGAGGCAGATACCCGAAACTCGCGCCCTTCTCCCACGTGATCGTCCCGGAGTCCACGGACTCGTCGCCGATGATGACGTTGAACAGCGTCGTCTTGCCCGCGCCGTTCGGACCGACGAGCCCCAGGCGGTCCTCGCGCTTGATGAAGACGGACACGTCCTCGAACAATGTCCGGGGACCGTACGACTTGGAGACGTCTGCGAGCGTGAGCATGGAAACCCTCTATCAGACACCCGCTCGGCATGCTTCGTCAATCGCGCCGATTTTGGGTGGCCACACGGTTCGCCAGGGTACACCATCCCGCCACACCCATGTCGTCATGAGCGCAGCATCCCGAAAACGTCTTCCCGAGGTGGTCAACGCCAGCCTCGCCCGGACGAAGGGCCCGGTCTCAAAGTTTCTCGCTCGCCACTACCGGCATTTCAATTCGGCCGCGCTGCTGGACGCCGCGAAGGGCTACGACGCGCATCTCAAGGCGGGCGGCAAGATGCTCGTCACGCTCGCTGGCGCGATGTCCACCGCGGAGCTCGGCATCTCGCTCGCCGAGATGATCCGCCGCGACAAGGTCCACGCCGTCGTGTGCACGGGGGCGAACCTCGAGGAGGACGTGTTCAACCTGGTCGCCCACGACTACTACGAGCGCGTTCCCGGCTACCGGAACCTCACCGAGGGCGAAGAGCAGGCGCTTCTCAAGCGCCACATGAACCGGGTCACCGACACCTGCATCCCGGAAAAGGAGGCCATGCGCAGGATCGAGGACGGCGTGCTCGAGGAGTGGGTGGCCGCCGACCGCGCCGGGAGGCGGTTCTTTCCCCACGAGTTCATGTACAAGGTCCTGCGCGGCGGGAAGCTCGGGAAGACATACCAGATCGAGCGGAGGGACTCGTGGCTCCTGGCGGCCTGCGACAAGAACCTGCCCATCGTCGTTCCGGGATGGGAGGACGCGACCCTGGGGAACATGTTTGCCGCGCATGTCATCTCCGGCGTCATAAAGAACGTCCACACGGTTCGCACGGGGATCGAATACATGGTCGAACTGGCCCGGTGGTACACGGAAAACGCCAGGCCGCTCAGGACCGGCGACGGGTCGATCGGGTTCTTCCAGATCGGCGGGGGCATTGCCGGCGACTTTCCGATCTGCGTCGTCCCGATGCTCCACCAGGACCTGCGACGGGCGGGAGTTCCGCTCTGGGGCTATTTCTGCCAGATCAGCGACTCGACGACCAGCTATGGGAGCTATTCGGGCGCCGTGCCGAACGAGAAGATCACGTGGGGCAAGCTGCGCGCATCCACGCCGAAGTTCATCATCGAGTCGGATGCCACGATCGTAGCCCCCCTGATATTCGCCTGGGTGCTCGGCGAGTGACGATGCCGAACCGGCTCGCGAATGCGGCATCGCCGTACCTCCTGCAGCACGCGGGCAATCCCGTGGATTGGTTCCCGTGGGGCGAGGAGGCGTTTGAGACCGCGCGCAGGCGGGACCTGCCCATCTTCCTTTCGATAGGCTACTCGACGTGCCACTGGTGCCACGTGATGGCCCACGAGTCGTTCGAGAACGAGGCCGTCGCGGGGGTGATGAACGAGCACTTCGTGTCGATCAAGCTCGACAGGGAGGAGCGGCCGGATGTCGACCGGGTCTACATGGCCTACCTTCAGGCGCTCACCGGCCAGGGGGGCTGGCCGCTCAGCGTGTGGCTGACGCCGGACCTCAAGCCATTCTACGCGGGAACCTACTTCGCCCCCGAGGACAGGCAGGGGCGGGCCGGCTTCCCTACGATTCTCCGGGCGATCGCGCGGGGCTGGAGGGAGGACCGGGCCATGCTCGTCGATGAGGCCGAGCGGGTCGTGCGCGCGCTGGGCGAGCGCGCATCGGAGGAGGCGGCGCCCCCGGCCGGCGCGGTGGCGACGCTTGCCGCGGCTGCGGGCGCGGCGTTCGAGAAGGGCTACGGGTACTATGCCGGAAGCTTCGATGCCAGCCACGGCGGCTTTGGCGGCGCGCCAAAGTTCCCCAGGCCGTCCAACCTCGCGTTCCTTCTGCGGTGCGCGGTGCTGCAGGGTCTCGGGAGCGAGGCGGGCTCCGAGGCGGTGGGGATGGTTTCCCGGACGCTCGGCGCGATGGCCCGCGGCGGCATCCATGACCATGTCGGCGGCGGCTTCCACCGCTACTCGGTGGACGACGAGTGGTTTGTGCCGCATTTCGAGAAGATGCTCTACGACCAGGCGCAGATCGCGTCCTGCGCCCTGGAGGCGTGGAAGGCGACCGGTGACGAGCGGCATGCCTGGCTCGCCCGCGACATCTTCGATTACGTGCTTCGCGACATGACGGGACCGGAGGGGGGATTCTACTCGGCCGAGGACGCGGACTCCGCGACCCGGGACGGCCCGGGGTCCGCGGAGGGCGCCTTTTATGTCTGGACCCTGGCCGAGGTCGAGCGGGCGCTCGGCCCGGACGCCGCCTTCGCCGCGGACCACTTCGGAGTCAAGCCGGACGGAAACGTCCCCAAGGAGCGGGATCCCCACGGGGAATTCTCCGGAAGGAACATCCTGGCCCAGGCGCGTTCCCTGGGCGAGACGGCCAGGCAGCGGGGGATGGAGCCGCAGGCGGCGAGCGACCTCCTTGCATCGTGCCTTGAGCGGCTGCTTGCCGCGCGCTCGGCGAGGCGGCGCCCGCACCTGGACGACAAGGTCGTCGCGGGATGGAACGGCCTAATGATCTCCGCGCTCGCGCGGGCGGCCGTTGCCCCCGCCGAGTCGCTCGCCGACAGGCGCCAGGCCTATCTCGCGGCTGCGCTGCGCGCAGCGGCGTTCGCTGAGCGGGAGCTCTTCGACCTGCCCGGCGGCCTGCCGCGCCGGTCGTGGCGCCGCGGATCGGGATCGGGGCCCGGGTTCGCGGAGGACTGCGCCTTCATCATCCAGGCGTGGCTCGATCTCTACGAGGCGACGTTTGACAAGGGGTGGCTCGAGCGCGCGGAAGGGCTGCAGCGGGTGATGGACGAGCGGTTCTGGGATCCCGCCAAGGGCGGCTATTTCAACTCGGCCGAGGCAGCCGCGGATGTCGTTGTGCGATTGAAGGAGGATTACGACGGGGCGGAGCCCGCGCCGAGCTCGGCGGCCACGATGAACCTGCTCCGGCTGTCGTCGCTGACGGGGGACGAGGCCCTCCAGGAGCGGGGCCGGCGCGCAATCGCGGCGTTCCGGGGGAGATGGGAGGAGGCGCCGCACGCGATGCCCCAGCTCCTGTGCGCGCTCGAGTCGGCGCTCGAGGCGCCGCGCCACGTGGTCATCACCGGGGACCCCGGGTCGCCGGAATTCGCCGCGCTTGCGTCCGTGGTCCATGAGAGGCTGGGGCCGCGGCGCACGCTGATCGCGCTCGACGGCGCGAAGGGCGCGCGGGCCTGGTTCTCGGCGCGCTCGCCATGGCTCGCCCAGATGGGAGCTGCGGACGCCGGCCCGACGGCGTACGTCTGCGAGGAGTTCGCCTGCAGGGCTCCTGCACATACGCCCGGGGAATTGCGGAAGACGCTCGGCTACAACGGGAAAGGGGACTGACGGGCGCAATCACCGCTGTTTACATTCGGCCAATGAGTGGCTTACATGGCTCAAATCACATGAAAGTCCTTGCCGTTGAAGACGATGATGTCTCGCGTGCGGTCCTTTGCCGCTCGCTGGAGAGGCTCGGCCACGAAGTGATCGAAACCAGGGACGGCGAAGAGGCGTGGCAGGCGTGGCTGAAGGACAAGTCCCGCGTGATCGTGAGCGACTGGCTCATGCCGAAGCTCGACGGGCTCAAGCTTTGCAGCCGGTTGCGCGCGCAGCAGGGACAGGAGTACCTCTATTTCATCCTGCTCACCGGCAAGGGATCATCCGCGAAGAACCGCCGTGCAGCTGCGGACGCCGGCGTGGACGATTTCCTGACCAAGCCGGTCAATCTGTCCGACCTCTGGATGAGGCTTCGCGTCGCCGAGCGGATACTCACCTACACCATCCAGGTGCACCGGCTCGAGGAGATGATGCCGATGTGCTCCTACTGCAAGAAGATCAGGGATGACCGGAACTACTGGCAGCAGATCGAGAGCTACATCAACGAGCGAACCGGAACCGAGATCAGCCACTCGGTCTGCCCGGACTGCTACCAGCGGGTGGTGCTCCCCGAGCTTGCCAGGCTGAAGCGGGAGGCGCTGGTGCCTCCCGTCGTGCGACGGGTCGCCCGCGGCTAGAATGCCGCGGTGAGGTGCTTTTCGGCGCGCGGCTCGACCGCGGACTCGCCCAGGGCCGTGCACTCGATCTCGTCGTTCTTGTAGAGCTTGAATCTCACGGCCGCGGTGGCGTCGCTCGTCTCCCAGCGCCACTTGCCGATCGAGACGAACGTCAGCGGGACCCCCTTGTCCCAGCTCAATCCGGGGCCGTTGCCGCGGATGAACAGGCGGTTGCCGATTCCGATGTAGGCGGTGACCACGAGCCGCGTGGCGCCGTCGCCCGAGGCCGGAGGGCTGGGCGTCTCCGGCACAACATGGGCAGGCCGGGACTCGCGCCCGGGCGGAGGCTCGGGGATCAGATCCGGCGCGACCGGGGCAGCCGGAGCGGGCTTCTTCGAAACGCGCTTCTGGGGGACGACGGCCTCGGTTGCTGGCGTGGGAAGGGGTGCGGGAGCTGGTGCCGGTGCCGGTGCGGGAGCCGGTGAAGGAGCGGGAGCGGGTGCGGGCGTGCGGGCGAAGACTGGCGCTGGCGCGCGTGCGGGCGCAGGCGCCGTGAAGGGCGAGATCGACGAGGCCACCGCCGGCCGGATCTCGACGATCTGGCTCGCCAGCACCGGCGGCACCTCCAGCGCAACCGCCGGCTGCGCCGCCAACGCCGGTTCAGGAACCCTGGACGCCGCCGCCTCGAATTCCGCCACGATCTTGGCGATCTTCTTCGCCACGGATTCGAGTCTCGCCGCCGCCTCGGAATCGTCCGTTTTTGCCGTGGCGAGGCGGGCGTCGAGCTCGGCCATCTTTTCCTTGATCTGGTTCGCGAGCCGGTCGGACTGGCTGAAATTCTCCTGCGCTATCCCCGCCAGCCGGTCGAGGCCGCTCGCCGCGATCGCGATCTGGTCCGCCGAGGAGGTGACGGTGGCGGCCAGCGCCTGGAGCGCGCGCTGTCGGTTGTCGAGGGCCTCGTCCTGCCGGCGCGCATATTCGGCGACAAAGGGGAAGGCGCCGATTGCGACCGCGACGGCGACACAGACGGCGATCGCGACAAGGGCCATCCCGGTGATCGGTCGCGCCGACTGTTTGACGATGAACCAAACCATCGCGAGAAGGAAGGCGTCGCCGACAAGGAATATCCATTTGGGAAGCTTCGGCGTGTCGCTCGGCAGGTTCATGGGAATTGGGGGTGATTTTTTCTGCGGCTACGGGGCGAGGATTTCAACCCGGAAACGCGGTCCCGGGGCGCGCCGCGCCCGAAATGCGCCGCGATGGCCCCGATCAGCCCGTCCCACTCCGCCGGATTCAGGTCGCGCTTTCTTCCGGGAGACACCTGGCGATGGTCGGCGATGCGGCCGATTCCCCAGCCGAACTGGGCCCACCGCGGCTCCAGCCATTCCAGGGCCGAGGCGATCTGTTGGACGGAGAGCGGGGCGCGGTAGGTATCCCCAGCGAACGCCACGCCAAGCAGGAAGTCGTTGCACCGGTCGCGGCCCAGGAATCGCGAGACGCCGGCATGCCAGGCGACCTGCGCGTCGGGGACAAGTGCGCACCGGGTCCCGTCGAGGTCGATGAGGCAGTGGTAGCTCACGCGGCTTTCCGGGTCGAGCATCCTGGCGACCGTCTCCGCGAAGCCGAGCTCGCTATGGTGGAACAGTGCGCCGAGCCTCTCGTGCGCCGCGGCATCCCGGTTGGGAGAGAGCCGTTCGAATTCCCGGAAGGCCATCGGCGGCGCGGGGCTAGACATGGTGCCACGCCGTGACCGAGAGGGCGAAGAGGAAGCCGATCCGGACCGCGCCCTCGATCGTCAGGACGACGAGGATCCATTTGAGCCCGCAGTTCCGGCGGATCGGGTATCCCACAAGGGTCGCGCCGATCAGGCAGAGGGCGTACACCCGCGCCATCGGGGCCGCGAGCAGCGCCAGAACCCATGCGGCGTACAGGATCAGGCCCGCGCTCCAAAGGAATGCGACCCCCTCGCCAGGGCCCATTTCGCGAGGGTCGGCGCCCCGGGCGATCTGCTTTATCCCGACGTAGCGCTCGCCCATGGCGAGCTGCCAGGCCTCAAATACGAGGAAAAGGGGCGCGAAAAGGGGAAGGCTGCTCACGCCCGGAGCCTGTCCTTCCCCGGGCCCGGCGACAATCCAGTTCGCCTGAGTTGCGCTTGCGCCCCGCGCAGGAGCGGGTCAATCTGCGGCCGACGTGCCAATACGTACTGTCATTATTGACGATGAGGTCGTCTTCCGCCAGATGCTGGCGTCCGCCCTCAGCCGGGTGCGCGGCCTGGTGGTTGCGGGTGCATTCAAGGACGGCAAGTCGGGCCTGGAACATTGCCTGAAGGACCCCCCGGGGCTGGTGGTCGTCGATCTGTACCTGCCGGGAATGCATGGGCTGGAGGTTATCCGCGAGATCCGCGCAAAGCTTCCGAACACGCGGATACTGGTGCTGACCGGGCATCCCGACGGCGACCTGCCCGCTCGGCTCATAGCGCAGGGGGTGCACGGGTTCGTGGACAAGAGCGCGCCGCTGAACTACGTGCTGCAGGCGATCGAATCGGTGATCGCCGGGGGAATGTTCTTTGCGGCCCACGTTCCGCCGAAGCCCTCCGGCATCACGCATTTCCCGAAGGTCGAGCCCTCCGTCAAGGAGGGCCCGCCCACCACTTCCGTCGGCGCCGTCGAGACGCTTTCGGCGCGCGAGCTCGAGGTGGCCCGGCTCGTCGCCGAGGGGTTCTCGTCGAAGGAGATCGCGGACCGGCTGGACCTGAGCGTGCGCACGGTCGAGAAGCACCGGGCGAACATCATGGACAAGATCAAGGTCAGCGAGGTCGCCAGCCTCGTCCGGTGGTGCGTCCAGGCGGGGATCGTAAAATCCTGACGCCCGCGGCGCTTCGACTGCCCGTCAGGCCTGCGCGTATTTCCTGAGGTCGGTTGCGAAGGCCTCGAATTCCGTGATGGCGGGCTCCAGGTCCCGGTGGTCAAACGTCGCGCCCGGCCGGGCCAGTTTGTCCTCGATCTCCCCGATCCGCTCCGACAGCGCGAGCGCCCCCATGTGCAGGGCGCTGCTCTTCAGGCCGTGGGCGATCCGCATCTGGTCCGGGCGGCTGCTCACGTTGATGCTGCGCATCGACTCGGGGAAGCTGTTCAGGAACAGCGTCACGATCTCTCGCGCCGCATCCTCGCCGACAAGGGAGGAGAGGTCTTTCAGGGCCAGGTTTGGGGGTGGGAGGCTCAACCCCACAATCGCCGCGCATAATGGGGCCGGCGGCAATCGATTTATTGCGGCCGCCCCGGCGGCGGCGGGTCCCGGACCGCGCCGGAAGCCGGGCCTTTCCCCTAGGAAGGCCCGCCGGCCCGTGCCAGGCGAGGGACATGGCGGTCCGTGACTCTGGTTTCCAATGGGATGCGGAGACGGGAGCCCGTGCGGCCCCAGGTCCGGAAGGCGGCCTTGCTAGCCGAGGTCCCCCGACTTGAGGAGCGGCTCAAACGCAGCCTTGTTGGCGGCCTTCATGTAGGCCTCCTTCGGCTCGATCGTGCCGTCCTTAACCCGGTGCATGAGGCTCGTGTCCATGAGGACCATCCCCTCCGAACCGCTGCCCTCGATGATCGCCCGGATGTTCGAGATCTGCCCGGTGCGCACCGTGTTGGCCAGGGCCTCGTGCTGAAGCAGGATCTCGTGGACGGCGCACCTCCCCTTGGGAACGCGCGCGCACAGGAGCTGGGCGACGATTCCCGCTAGGCAGCCGGCAAGCATCACGCGCACCTGGTTCTGCTGGTCGGCCGGGAATGAATTGATGATCCGGTCGACGGTCTTCGGGGCGCTGTTCGTGTGCAGCGTGCCGAAGACGAGCATGCCCATCGAGGCGCAGCTCAGCGCGAGCTTCATCGTCTCGAGCTCGCGCATCTCGCCGATCAGCAGGATGTCCGGGTCATGGCGCATTGCGCCCTTGAGCGCGGAGGCGAACGACTCCGTGTGCTGGCCGATTTCGCGGTGCACGATGATGCTCTTGCCGACCGGGTGCACGAACTCGATCGGATCCTCGATCGTGATGATATGCCGGCACTGGTTGTGGTTGATGTAGTCGATCATCGCCGCGAGCGTCGTCGACTTGCCGCTGCCCGTCGGGCCGGTGACCACCACGAGCCCCTCCGTCAGCAAGCAGAGCTTCTTGACGGCCTCGGGGATCTCCAGCTGCTCGAGGTTGAGGATCTTCACCGGGATCTCGCGGAACACCGCCGCCTGGCCCCAATGGGTGTAGAAGAAGTTGCCGCGGAACCGGGCGAAGCCCGGGATCTCGTGGGCGAGGTCCAGGTCCTTCTTCTCGAGAAACTCCGCCCACCTCTTCTCGGGAACGATCTCGCTGAGCATCCTCCCGAGCATCGCAGCGGTCAGAACCTTGTCGCCGATCGGCTCGATCGAGCCGGATATCCGGGCCCTGGGCGGCATGCCCACTGCGAGGTGGAGGTCCGAACCCTCCTTCTCGAACATCGTGCGCAGCAGGGAGTCGATTTCAGCCATGGCGGGGTCAGGTTATTCTCGCGCGGATCACGCGGTTCGACACGTTTGCAAGGGCGGTCTCCTTGGATACCTTGCCGTCCTGCCAGAGCCCGAAGACCACACCGTCCATGAGGCACATTCCCTCGCGGCTTCCCGTCTCCATCGCGTTTCGCAGGCCCATCGTCTTGCCGTCCCGCACAAGGTTCGCTATGGCCATGGTGTTGACGAGGATCTCGCACGCCATGACGAGGCCGCCGGAGACCGCGGGCAGCAGGCGCTGGCAGATGACTCCGCGGAGGCTCTCGGCGACGCTCGACCGGATCTGGGACTGCTGCATGGCGGGGAAGACGTCCAGCAGCCGGTTCAGCGTGGTCGCGGCGTCGCTCGTGTGCATGGTCCCGATCACGAGGTGGCCGGTCTCGGCCGCGGTGACCGCCATCTCTATCGTCTCCAGGTCGCGCAGCTCCCCGATCACGATGATGTCGGGATCCTCGCGGAGCGCGCTGATGAGGGCCGTGAAGAACGTGTGGGTGTGCGTGCCCACCTGGCGCTGCGTCACCGTGCAGCCCTTCGCCACCTGCACCACCTCGATCGGGTCCTCGACCGTGATGATGTGGTCCCTGCGGGTCTCGTTGAGGTAGTTCACCATGGAGGCGAGGGTCGCCGTCTTCCCCGAGCCCACGGGGCCCGTGACGAGGACGAGGCCGTTGTGGTAGCTCAGCAGCTTCTTGAGCGTGTCGAGATGGCTCGCGAATCCGAGCTCCGCCAGAGTCTTGATCTCCCGTGGAACCATCCGGTACGCGCCCGCCGCGCCCTCCTTCTGGAACATGAGATTGACGCGGTACCTCTCGTTTGGGCCGGGAGCCAGGGCGTAATCGAGGTCGTGCTCCCTGAGGAATTTCGCCTTCTGCCCCGGGGCAAGGAGCACGGTGTTGAGGCGGTTCGCCTCGTCGGCGCTGAGCGTGTGCTCGCTGATGTAGGACAGGACCCGCTCCTTCCGGATGAACGGGCGCCTTCCGGCGCATAGGTGGAGGTCGCTCGCCCCGTGACGCCCCGTCGCGCTCAGCAGCTCCCGCAGGCCTTCGGCGAGCACCTTGTCGTCCAGCTGCGCGACGGTTTCGAACGAGAACGCCGGCGGCGGGCCCGCCGCCTCCCTCTTTGGCGCGGTGAAAACAACGTCCTCGACGAAGTCCTCGGCCGCCACGAACGGGTCCTCCTGGGGCGGGCCGTGCTTGCCCTTCAGCGCCGCCCTGCCGGCCAGCTTCTCGAGCGCCTCGACGTTCGTGACGAGATCGTCGTCGATCAGCTTCTGCGCGAACTCCAGCATATCGGGCCGGCCCCCCAGGGTGGCCCTCACCGTCACGCACTGCACGCGGGTGAACAGGCCCTGGTCGATGCCGAGCCGGACGAACCAGAGGAGATCGGAATTCAATGCGGGAGATGGCGTCACGCGTCCCGATGATGGCGCGTGGGGAAACCCTGCCAAGCGAGAATCCAATAGGCCCGCGATGGCCGCGGCCCCGCCGGCGGGATGCAGATTGGGAGGTTGCAAACCCGCGGGAATGCAGGGAGCATGGGCCTTTCATACAGAAATCATGCTGCGGAAGTTCATTGCCAGGCTGCGCGAATCCTTTGGGCCCGCCCCGAAGAAACCGGTCCAGGCCGCGCCCCTGGGCGCGGCGGCCGACCGAAGGCCTGACCATGGGGGCGGCCACCAACCGCATGGGCGGGGCCAGCGGGGGCAGGGCAGGGGGCAGGGCGCGCCCCAGGGCAAGGCCCACGAGCCGCACCCCCATCCCGAGTCCCGTCCCCGTCCCGAGTCCCGTCCCCGTCCCGAGTCCCGTCCCCGTCCCGAGTCCCGCCCCCGTCCCGAGTCCCGCCCGCATCACGAGGAGCGGCGGCCCGAGGGCCGCGGGCCCGCCAGGGCCGCGCACGGCAGGCACGGCGACGGGCGCAGGCCGCGTCCCGTTCGCGACGACTTCGAGCACCCGCGCAGCGGGCCGGACAAGCCGCTGGTCCCCGTCGATGTCCCGAAGATGGACACCCCGTTCACGAAGCTCGGGCTTTCAGACGCCCTCGCGTACGCCGTGCAGCAGAAGGGCTACACCGAGCCCACGCCGATTCAGGTCCAGGCGATTCCGATGATCCTTGAGGGCCGGGATGTCATCGGCTCGGCGCAGACGGGCACGGGCAAGACGGCCGCGTTCGCGCTTCCGATCATCCAGCGCCTCGGCCACCACGGGGCGATGCGGTGCCTGGTCCTCGAGCCCACCCGCGAGCTCGCGCTGCAGGTCGAGGAGGCATTCCACAAGTACGCCATGTTCACGGACCTGAGGGTGACGATCGTCTACGGCGGCGTCGGCTACGGCAAGCAGACGGATGACCTGAGGCGGGGGATGGACATCCTCGCCGCGACGCCCGGCCGGCTGCTCGATCACCTGCAGCAGGGCAACTGCTCGCTCGGCAAGATCGACATCCTTGTCCTCGACGAGGTCGACCGGATGCTCGACATGGGCTTCCTGCCCGACGTGAGGCGGATTGTCCAGCAGTGCCCGAGCGACCGCCAGACGCTGTTCTTCACGGCGACCCTTCCCACGGAGATCGAGCAGCTTGCCGCCTGGGCCCTACGAAATCCATCCAAGGTGGAGATCGGCCGGCACAGCGCGCCAGCCGAGACGGTCGCGCACGCCTTTTATCCCGTGGTCGCCACGCAGAAGTTCGACCTGCTCCAGCTCCTCCTGGAAAAGACTGATTTCAAGAGCGTGCTCATCTTCTGCCGGACCCGGATGGGCGCGGACCGGATCGCGGGCCGGCTGCTGCAGAAGGGGCACAGCGTCGGCGTGCTCCATTCCGACCGGAACCAGCGCGAGCGCGTGGAGGCCCTCGAGGGGTTCAAGAGCGGCAAGAACGAGGTGCTGGTCGCGACGGACATCGCGGCGCGCGGCCTCGACATCGCGGGCGTGACCCACGTGATCAACTACGACGTGCCGGAAAACCCGGAGGACTACGTCCACCGGATCGGCCGGACCGGCCGGGCGCACCATTCGGGCGACGCGTTCACGCTCGTCACCGAGGACGACGTGAGGGACGCCCGGAGCATCGAGCGGTTCATCGGCACCTCGGTCGAGCGCAAGAAGATCGACGGGTTCCCCTACGTCTACTCGGCCCTGTTCGACCAGAAGGTGCTGGACGACGCGGCCCCCAAGGCCGCGGGCCGCCTGCACCGCGGGTCGAGGCGGTGATGCGCTCCGGGCGCGCGGCGGCCGCCCGTCAGTCGCCGCCGTTGACCAGCCTGTAGGCCGCTGCCGCGGCGAGCGCCCCGGCCGCCTCCCCGGCGAGCAGCACCCAGAGGTTGCTCCAGAGAGACAGGCCCATGACGGTGATTCCGGTAGCCACGGCGGGGTTGAACGCGCCGCCCGACACGCCGCCGACGGCGAAGGCGCCCGTCATCACGGTCATGCCGATCGCGAGCCCGTAGAACGAGTTTCCCGCCGTTCCCTTCGATGTGGCGACGTTGAGCACCACCCAGCAGAGGGCGAACGTGAAGAGGAACTCGGCGACAAAGGCGGGCTTCCACCCGGCCAACGCGAGGGGCTGGGCCGCGCCCGGCATCTTGATCTTGAGCACGATCAGGGCCGCGGCGAGCGCGGCCGCGATCTGGGCGATCCAGTAGGGAAGGACGTCCATCGAGTCGCATTTGCCCCGCAGCCAGACCGACAGGGTGACCGCGGGGTTGAAATGGCCGCCGGAAATGTGGCCGCCCGCGAAGACCATGACCATGAGCGAGGCTCCGATTGCGATTGGGGCGAGGGGGCCTGCGCCGGGGGCTATGACCGTGCTCCCGACCGTGAAGACCAGGAAGAAGGTCCCGATGAACTCGACGAGGTATTTTTTCATTTTTGGGGTGGGCTGCGGGCCGATTGTAGGGGATGCCTTCCCGCGAACGAGCGTTTTTTGGGGTTGCGGGCCGCGCGGATTCGGGCGTCGTTGCGCACTCCGATGCAAATACAGATCCCCGAGGGAAACTTCAGCGGCTATATCTTCGACCTGGACGGAACGCTGGCGGACACGATGCCGCTCCACTACTCCGCCTGGGAGAATGCGCTGCGCAACGCCGGCATGAAGGGCCGGCTGGACGAGAACTACTTCTACGCGCTGGGCGGAGTGCCCTCGCGGCGGGTCGCGGAGCTCCTCGGCCGGCACCACGGCCTCAGCCTGGACCCGGACCGCGTCTACCGGGACAAGGAGGACATCTTCATGGCGTCCCTGCAGAAGCTCGAGCTGATAGCCCCGGTGGTCGAGTTCGCGAGGACGGCCAGCAGGACCCATCCGGTCGCGCTGGCGTCCGGGGGGACGAGGGACGTCGTCTGCAGCACCCTCGCAAAGACCGGCCTCGCCTCGCTGTTTCCGGTCGTTGTGACCGCGGACGACGTCGAGCACGGGAAGCCCGCGCCGGACATGTTCCTCCTCGCCGCCCGCCGCATGGGGGTGCCGCCCGAGCGCTGTCTCGTGTTCGAGGACGGCCAGCCCGGGATCCAGGCGGCCGAGGCCGCCGGTATGAAGTGGGTCCACGTCCCGAGCCGTCGGTCAGCGTGAGGCGCTCGGGTGGGGCTCGTACTGGGCCAGCGAGACGGAGTCCCCGGCCCTGAGGCCCGCGGTGCCGGCCGCGTCGGAATAGGTCCGCGAAAGCGCCGTGCGCCCGTCCGCGTCGGTGAACGCCACCCATTCCCCACTCCTCACGTCGCTGTAGGTCCGGCCGTAGAGGGTGCGGTAGGAGCGCCCGCCGGCCTGGAGCTCGAAGAAGGTCATCGGCGCAATGCCCGCGGACTCGAAGTCCGAGGCCTGGGCCTCCAGGAGAACGCTGCCGTAGACCGCGTCGACCTCCGCCACCCTGGTGTCAAAGCCGCGCCCGTCGGGATGCGGGACCGCCGTCGACGGCCCGGGCTCGGGCGGGATCGTGGCGTCGTAGTATGGCGCGCCGCCCTTCGGCTGGGGGAGCGCGTCGGGGCCGCGCTCGATCCAGTCGCCGAGCGCGCGGAACGCGGCGAGGTGCTCGGCCTGGTTAATGTTGGTGTGGCCCTCGCGGGAGATGAGGAAGAGCGCCGGCTGGATCACGGGGGCGGGGCGCGCAACGAGCGCCGTCAGGTAGCTCCGGGGTTCCCGGATCTCGCGCTGGGTCGCCACAAACAGGAGCGGTATCCGCGGAAGCAGGGACAGCCCCACCCTCATGTTGGGCTCCTTCGCGTAGAGGGTCGCGTCGAACACCACAGCCCCCTGGTAGGGGCCCGCGTCGCGCTCGGCCATGATCGTCACGACCAGCCCCCCCATCGACTCGCCCGCGAGGATGACGCGGTCGGGCTCGCCATAGGTCTCCGCGATGTGCGCGCGAAGCGCGTCCAGGTCCTCGATCGCGTCGCCGACGATAAGGCCGTTTCGGCGGTAGCTCGTAGTCGCGACGATCCAGCCCTCGTCAAGCAGGGCCCTGTTCGAGGCCCGCTCCGGATGGAGGTCCGCGATCAGCGGCGCCGAGTCGGGGCGGTATCCGTGGGCGATCAGCAGGACATCGCGGTTCCAAGGGCCCGGGGGATTCGCGATGGCGAACCTGGCGCCGGCGATCTCACCCACGTCGACCTTGGCCGGGGCTGGGGGCTTCTCCGCGGCCGGCAGCGGGCCCGCCGGACTCAGCGCAAGTCCGGTGATTGCCAGGGGCACTGCGAGCGCGCGGCGAATCGGCCTGTCCAGGATCAACGCACTAGTATCATCCTGCGCCGGCGGCGAAGGCGAATCCCTTTTGGCTTTAGCTGGAGTTTGGGTTCGTCTCAAATGGCGTGTCCCAAAGCCGTGAAACCGACCGCCCTGGCAAAGCCCTTCGTCCTCTCGCAGCCCGAATACGAGCCGGGAAAGCCCATCGAGGAGCTGGCTCGCGACCTGGGCCTGGACCCGTCGGGAATCGTCAAGCTCGCCTCGAACGAGAATGCGTTCGGGCCGTCGCCCCTCGCGGTGGAGGCTGCCAAGCGCGCCATCGAGCAGGGGCATCTCTATCCCGACGGGGGGTGCTTCGCGCTGCGCCAGAAGCTCGCGCAGTTCCACGGCCTGGCCCCGGGGCAGTTCGTCATCGGGAACGGGTCGAACGAGGTCATAGAACTCCTGGGGCACGCATTCCTCGGGCCCGGCGACGAGGTGGTCATGGGCGCGCCGGATTTCGTGGTCTACAGGCTCGTGACGCTGCTCTTCGGCGCCCGGCCGGTCGAAGTGCCGCTGGTGAATTTCCGCAACGACCTCCGGGCGCTGGCCCGCGCGGTGTCGGCCAAGACGAAGCTCGTGTTCGTATCGAGCCCCAACAATCCGACCGGCACGGCGAGCAAGGCGGAGGAGCTCCTCGAGTTCGTCCGCTCGCTTCCCGGGACGGCCGTCTGCGCCGTGGACGAGGCGTACGCGGACTTTGCGGAGCGCCCGGCCGACCTGCGCCCGCTCATCGGCGAGGGCCGCAACGTGATCGGCCTCCGGACGTTCTCGAAGGTCTACGGCCTCGCCTCGCTGCGGCTGGGTTACGGGTACTCGACCCCCGAGCTGGCATCGCTCCTCGACCGGATGCGCCAGCCGTTCAACGTCAACGCGATCGCCCAGGCGGCGGCCGTCGCCGCGCTCGACGACCATGAATTCAGGCGCATGTGCGTGGCGGAGACGCGAAAGGGGCTCAGGCGCCTCGAGGCAGGATGCGCCGAGCTCGGGCTGGAGTTCGTCCCCAGCGAGGCGAACTTCTTCCTGGTGCGGGTGGGGGACGGGGCGCGGGTCTTCGACGCGCTCCTGCACCGCGGCGTCATCGTGCGGCCCCTCAAGCTGTACAGCCTTCCCGAGTGGATCCGCGTGACCGTCGGGACGGCCGACCAGAACGAGCGGTTCCTGCGGGAGCTCGCCGCGGTCGTCCGCTGTTGATCAGCGCGCGGAGGCCCGGACAAGGCGGTCGACAAGCGCCTCGGCGAGGCCGGCGCCGGCCGGGCGCTCTACGTGGATCCGCCCGTATCCGCCGTCGTCGAGCCGGCGAAGGGTCGCGAACAGCCGCCGGGCCGCGCGCCGCAGGTCGCCGCGCGCGTCCAGCCAGAACACGTTTCCGGGCCCGCCCGGGGCCGGCCGCGCCCCGCGGGGCCGCGAGATGAACAGCCAGGCATCCCCGGCGGCGCCCTGCGCCGCCATCCGCCGGGTCAGCCTGGCGTGGAGGATGACGGGCGTCCGCGGGCTGTAGTGCCGGGACATCTGGCCGGGCGCGAGTCGGCCCCGGCCTCTGGCCGCGGACCGCCTGGACATCGCGACAGGGATCCCGAGCGCCGCAGCGATCTCGCCGCGGGTGATGGCTCCGGGCCGCAGCAGGGAGGGGTGCCGCGGATCGCGCAGGTCGACGATCGTCGACTCCAGGCCGATCCGGGAGGGACCGCCGTCCAGGATGTGGAGGACCCTCGGGCCGAGATCGGCCCTGACGTGGCCCGCGGTCGTCGGGCTGACGTATCCGAACGGATTGGCGCTCGGCGCCGCCAGCGGCACGCCGGCCAGCCGTATCAGGCGGCGAAAGAGCGGGTGGGAGGGCATCCGGACGGCGACGCTCGGGAGGTTCGCCGTCGCCGCGTCCGGGACGGCGCTTGTCTTCGGGAGCACGATCGTGAGCGGGCCGGGCCAGAACCGCCTGGCAAGCTTCAGGGCGGCGGGGTTGGGCCGGGCCACGAGGCCCAGGTCCCGCAGCGAGGCGATGTGGACGATCAGCGGATCGCTCGCCGGCCGCCCCTTGGCCGAGAAGATCCTCCTGCATGCCGCGCTGCTCGTCGCGTCCGCCGCGAGCCCGTAGACCGTTTCCGTGGGAACGGCGACCAGCCCGCCCGCCCTGATGTGCCTGGCGAGCAGGGCCAGGTTGCGCGGGGTGCCCCTATAGATCCGGGCGGAAGGGGGCATGGTCTGCGGGGGGAAAAGCCGGGGGAAAAAAAGGCCGGAGCCTTTCGGGCTCCGGCAGGCATGCGTTCGCCCGGCCTCCGGTCACTTCGTGAGCAGCATGTTGCGCGAGTGCTTGATCGTGCGCGTGACGGCGCGCTGGTGCTTTGCGCAGAGCCCGGTGTACTTGCGAGGCAGTATCTTGCCGGTGTCGGTGACGAACCGGACCCAGGCCTGCGGATCCGTGAAGGGGATCTGCGCGGGTGTTGGGGTCTGCTGCTTTTGTTCGGCGGTGCTCATTTCTTGGACAGGGGGGTGGATCGTGCGGGTGGGCAGCGGGTTGTCAATCCCGCATTGGCCGGGGTTGGCGGGCCAGTTTGGAGCTTGCCGCTGCGTCCGGCAGCCGTTGTAGGCTGGCAAGACCCCTGAGGCGGCACGCAGAAGCTTTCTGCGCGCCGTCCCGCGCATCGCCCCATGTCACAGGCACGTGTTTCAAATACCGCCCCAAGTCCTGAACCGGGCGGCGCCCGGATTGCCTCGGTCGATGCGCTGCGAGGACTTGTCATCACCCTGATGGTCTTCGTCAACGATCTCGCAGGGGCGCCCCATGCGCCCTCCTGGCTCGAGCACGTCGGGGTCAGGGCGGACGCGATGAGGCTGCCGGACGTCGTTTTCCCGGCGTTCCTGTTCATCGCGGGCGTGTCGGTCCCGCTGGCTTTCGGCCGGGCGCTCGCCCGGGGACGGACGCGCAGGCAGCTCCTTTGGAAGGTGCTCGTGCGCACGTGGGCACTGCTGGTCATGGGCGTTGTCATGGTGAACATGGAGGAGCACGAGCCCTGGGCGCGGGGCCTGTGGGGCGCCCTCGCATATGTTGCAATGTTCCTCGCCTTCGCCGTCGTGCCCGGCCAACCGGGACGCGGCCGGGCCGTTCTTCGAATCGGCCGCGTTGTCGGCGCGGCCGCGCTGGCCGCCCTCGTGCTCGCCTATCGCACCGCCGACGGCAGGGCGATGGTTCTCGGGCCGCTTTTCGATCCCTCCGACACAGTCTGGCTGCGGCACTCGTGGTGGGGGATACTCGGGCTGATCGGCTGGGCCTACCTCGTCGCGTCACTCCTGTACCTTGCGGCCGGGCGCCGGCGGGAATGGCTGGTCGGCGCGACCGGCTGGCTGGTGTTGCTCTTCGTCGCAGCCCGGTCCGATCTGCCCGCGCAACTCGCGTCGCGTTCGTGGCTGGAATGGGCGGCGCCGGCGCTGGCCGCGCTGGAGGCGGCCTTCGGATGGGTCAATGGCCACGTCAGCATCGGCGGGGATCTCGGCTCGCTGGCAGCAATCACAATGGCGGGATGCTGCCTCGGTTCGATTCTGGCCGACGGCTCGGAGCTGCGACAGCCGGCACAACGGCTGCGTTGGGCGCTCGCATTTGCCGCCGGATTGTTCCTGGTCGGCGTGCTGCTGGACGCACCATACGGCATCAACAAGATCCGTGCGACGCCGTCATGGTGTCTGTTCTGCGCGGCGATCACCACCGCCGCATGGGCATTTCTATACTGGCTCATGGACATGCGCGGCCACCGCGGGTGGAGCCGCCTCTTCCAGCCGGCCGGGGCCAACCCGCTCCTCGCGTACCTGCTGCACCCGTTCCTGTACCTTCTGGTCGGCCTTGCGGGCGAGAGGGCGCTCGCAACCGCCTTCTCCTACCACGGCCTGCCCGCCGTGGCCGCGGTCCTCGGATCGCTCGTGATGGCCTTCGCCGTGGTTCAGTTGACCGGCTGGATCGCGCGCGTGGGATACCGGCTCAAAGTCTGATCCGCCTCCCGGCCAGGCCGGGGGTGCCGTCCCAATATTGGCCATGGCGCATGCTGGCCGACCCGGGAGCCTCCGGAAACCCGGCTCATTGCCCGCCGCTCTCAGGGCTTCGACTTGAAATTGATGTTCAGGCTGGCGCTGGCGCCAAACTGGCGCCCGTCGGGCCCGTCGGTGGCGCGGGCCCCCAGCACCCCCAGCAGGTGCCACCGGGGGAGGCGTTGGCGAAACAGCGGGACGAAGACCTGGGGAGTGAGGGTGAACACCTGGCGGCCCTGGTCGGTGACGAGCTCGCTTGTCGCGCCGTTCAGGGTCAGCGAGCCGACAAAGCGCGGCCATTGGCGGCTCGCGCCGACGGAGAACGTGATCGAGTTCGAGTGGAGCACATTGATTCCGAACGTCCCCGGAAGGGGCGAATGGGCCAGGAGATCGAGGCCGAGGCTGGAATAGCCGACCAGGTTCCAGGACGGGACCAGCGGGCGGGTGTAGGTCACGTAGGGATCCGTGTGGCGCCACCCGTCGATGAGGGAGGCGGGCGGGCGCCCGACCGGGCTCGAATAATTGACGCCAACGCTGAAAGCCGAACCCGGCCGGGACTTGATGGGCCGGGCGTACTTGATGCCGAGGTTGATGCCGTAAAGGCCGTAGCGGGTGGCGTCACCATCGCCTTCGTCGCGCCAGATGTAGCCTTGCGCTCCGGCGTTCAAATCCACGCTGTCGGTCACCTTCAGCCACACGCCGCCGTCCAGGCGGAAGTAATCGCCTTGAAGCGGGTTGCCGATATGGGGCCTGCCGTAGAACCAATAGGTTCCGCCTGGCACGAGGAAAGGAAGGTTCTGGTTCACGAGCTCCGGCAGGCGGTTCATGAAGGAAAGCAGGCCGCCGGATTCCTGCGTGGAAGCCGTCTGGTCGGGTTGCGCCTGCAGCGCCGAGGCGGCGATGATGGCGGCGGCGGGAAGGAGCGCCCTGAATTCTGCGATGCCTCGCATGCCGGGACGTGGCGTGGGAATGGGGAGGCTGGCGGACAGTCCGCTGCTCTTCAACGACGGACCGGGCTCACCCGTCCGCCGGAAGCCCGGCGCCCGCAAGCCACTTTTCCATGGGTTCAAGGTTGGCACGCTGCCTGCCGGGAGACAGCAGGGCGCCGCGGCCGTTCCCTCAGCCCGCTTCAGATGGTGCTGAAATCACCCTGCTCCAGGGGGAAAAGGGGCCTGCCGAGCCGCTCCGAGCTCACACGCTCGATCTCGAGCGCAACCGTGTAGTTGTGGGTGACGAAGCGCAGAAGCTCTATCCGCGGGATGCTCAGGCAGCGGGTGCCCTGGTAGGCAATGATGGTGGCGTTGGGCGAGCTGTTCTGCATCAGGCCGATCTCGCCGAAGAACTCGCCGGCGCGGATGATCGCCACCTGGCGCCCCTTCTGCATGACCCGCGCGTTGCCCTGGAAGATGATGAAGAATTCCTCGACCGTCTGGCCCTCGCTCAGGATCACGCTTCCCGGAGGATAGCCGACGATCGTCGAGAGGCGAGCGAAGCGGTTGATGGCCTGCAGGTGCCAGTTCTGGCAGAGCGAGATCCGCCTGAGGAAAGGCATCTTGAGGAGCATGTCCGTGAGCGTGGCCTGCGGAATCTTGCGGACCACGAGCTCCTCGGCCATCGCGCGGTCCATCGAGAGCAGCACGACCGGGGTCAGCGACCGCAGCAGATAGCTGGGGAACTTGGGGTCCGCGAGGTCGTGCAGGCCGATGATGTCACCCTCGGTGAGCACCTGGACCGGCACCGACCGGCCCGTGGCCAGCTGCCGCCGCAGGGCGACCTTGCCGCTCACGATAAGCGCGACCTGCGTCGGGTTGCTCTCGTACTCCCAGAGCGACCTCCACGGGCCGTGCCGCCGGACCGCCATCGCGCGGGCGAGCTCCAGGCGCTGCGGCGGCTGCAGCGTGCTCAGCACGGAGGAGGCGGCCATAGCCTTCATCCGGCTGGACTCGTCCAGCATCATGTTCCTCGCCGTGATCCAGCGCGCCCGCGACAGGCGCAGGGTGTTTCGCCGCGCCTGCGCCCTCTCCCGGACCGAGTGGTAGGTCTCCCAGATGAGGTAGCCGGCGCCCAGCGCCGCCAGCGACCCGCCGATCCAAAGCCCGGCCCGCACGCCGTAGTTCTCCGCGTAGTCCAGCCAGTAGGAGAGGCTCCATGCGGGCATATCCATCAGCCGGGAGCCCCAATAGAGGATGGCGACCGCCCAGAACAGGCCGTAGGCCATCCTCACCCAGGTGGACGGCTGGCGGAGCGCGCGGCTCAGCAGCCAGCCCCTCGTCTCCGGGCGGCGGTTGGGCGGGAATATGTAGGATTGCTCGGCGTCGCTCAGGCCGCGTTTCTGGCCGACATGGATGAGCTTTGAGAAACGCCCCCCGAAGATGGGGCGCGCGATGATGATGAGGGCGAGCAGGGAGAAGAGCTCGCACCCGCGCAGGCGCCAGGCCGAGAATCCCGTGGCGATGGCTAGCACCGCCGGCCCGGCGAGGCCGATCACCGTCTGCGCCTTGCTCGGCAGGATGATGGCGTCGTGTGTGTCCACCGCGAAGTGCGGCGGGATCGCCAGCCATTTCCAGCGCGGCCGGTAGATCTCGCCGCCCGCGCCGCGGACAAGGCAGCCCGAGATGAAGGAGGCGAAGCTGAGCGCCACGCTCAGCAGCAGCAGCCCGCCCAGCCAGTCCAGGAAGGTCGTCGGCAGCCTCGGGTTGATGGCGAGCGCCATAATGACTCCGATGCCGAAAAGGGCGGCGAGCGGCATGGCGAGCACCTTTGGGCGGACGGACCACTTCCAGTTGTGGGCCAGCACGGGCTCGGGGCCGATCCCCGGCTCCAGCAGGATATTCGCCCGCAGCGCCTTCAGGATGAGCTCGAAGAATTCGCCGAGGCGCAGGCATTGCCGGTTGCGGATCGCGCTGCCCAGCACGGCGGGGACCGTCCGGGGCACCACGAACTGCTGCAGGATTATCCACTGCTCCGGGCTGACGCGCAGATACGTCTTCGCGGGGACGTTCTTGAGCACAAACAGGCCGTTGATCAGCCCGCTCCGCTTCAACTGCGGAGCGAGGCAGAGGGTCTGCGCCGAGAGTATCAGGTTGACGTCCATGTGCGCGGCGCTCAGCCGGGACCGGTGCCGTCGGATATGACCTCCTCGACCGCGGCGACGAGGTGTGCGTTATCAAACGGCTTGGCAAGGAAGCGGTGTTCGCGCAGGTCCGTGGGCCACCAGGACACGTCGGAGAGGTGGCCGCTGATGAATATTACGTTGATGCTGGGATAGCGGCCGCACATCCGCCGCATCAGCTCCAGCCCGTCGATGTTGGGCATCAGCACGTCGCAGATGACAAGGAAGGGCGGGCAGGCCGCCCTCTTGACCGCGTCCATCGCCGACTCGGCGCTGCTTGCCGTGTGCACGGTCCATCCCTCCTTCTCTAGGACGAGTTCGATGAGGTGCCTCATGGACGGCTCATCGTCCACCACGAGAATCCAGCGCGGGGGAGCGGGAGGCTTGGAGGATGTTGAGGAAGGGGCTGGGTTATGCATGGGGAACGGGGGGGTGCGGGGCAGGAATGCGCGGTTTGGCTGACACTTTCATAGACCCTTGCCCCGGGCGCACGATGGGAATAAACGCGTAGTTGGTTTTACTGCTCGGGGCTAGCTCGTTGCGTGAAATTTCGTGGCCTGTTCCGGACCGCTTTTCTTGCCTTTCTGGTTACCCTTGGGCTGTTTCCGAAAGGATTCATTGGCGCTGCCTTGGCGCCGCGGCGCCGCGGGGAATCGGCAGGCTCGGCCGCATTGGGGCCCCGCGGAACGGTTGGATAGGGCAGTTCAGCGCCGGCCCGGTGCCGGGCGCTTCTGCCACACGCTGAAGTGCTCGATGCCGTTCTCGGAGGCGACCGACCTGTACCGGAGGGCGGCGTCGATCCCCAGGTTGAGAAAGCAGTCCCGGAGGAATCCCTCGAACGATTCCGAATTCCAGACATGGGCGTGCTCACGACGGGTCCTTGAAAGCTGAATGTGAATCTTGAGGTTCTCCGGCGGCTCGTCGAACACGTGGGGGGCGGCGCTTCGCAGGAAGCTCTCATAGTGGTCGTCGCCGCTCGCCTTCACTTCATCCATGTAGTCCGACCAGAGGTGCCCCCATGGGGTGAGCTCCCTGCGCCGGTCGAACGTGTAGTCCTTGTCGGGAACCGCCATGGCCACGATTCCGCCCTCCCGGCAGATTCGGAACACCTCCCGGACCGCCTTCACCGGATTGGCCACGTGCTCGAGGACGTGGTTCATCACGACGAAGTCAAAGGCCCCGTCGCGGAACTGGACGAGCCCGTCATGGTCCAGGTCCCCGATGAAGCTGACCTTGGCGAACTTCCCGCCGGGAATCTCGCGATAGAGCGCGGCGGCCTGGGTTTCGTCGATGGCGTCGAGATACTGGACCGCGGCTCCCTCGGGGATTTCCGCCGGCTCGTTCAACGCGCCGATCTCAAGCCCGTTCCCGGAAAGCAGCGCGTATCCGTTTCTTCGATGGGTGAGCGGGACCATGGATGCTGTTTCCGAGGGCACCCCCGGGGCTGGTGGAGTCAAGCTCCGTCGGTCTTCGTCCGGCGTTCTGGGATTGCTGGGAAGCCCTGGGAGATCAGCCGCCGGCCGGCGGGACACGGAGCGCGGCAACTGCCGCGCCGTTCATGGCGCCGCCGGATCCGGCGCAAAAGCCACATTGTGGAACGCAACGATCCACCACGCGCCGTTCTTTCGAACCAAGACCTCCAATAGACGTGTCCGCAGAACGCCATCGCGGGGCACAGGAACGCCAAGGGGAATCTTCTGGTAATTCGTCACCTCGGTATCGATGTCAGCCACGGCAACATCTGGGTTAGCGAACTGAAGCCTCCGGATGGTGAGCTTCAGCGTGCTTCCCTTGTATATCGTCTCAAATATTCTTGCGTGTTGTTTTTCGAACCCATCATGGCCGAACAGCACCCTGCCGATTATGTTTGTGAAGGAACCATCGACATCGAATTGCTCCGCGAACCCGTTTGCATCGCCACGATTCCACGCTGTTTCCTGGCGCGTCACCCGTTCGGCAATTGTTTTTGAATCATCGCCGGCTGTGATTTCCGCTGCAACCGCCCGCATGGACATGAGGCCGACTGAGAAAAGGGCCAACGTGGCCGCGCATCCGTACCGAGAGCGTATATTCATAGCAGGCATGGTTCGTTCAGCCGGGCTTCCATCGCCAGCAACAAAACGGTTTAAACATGACCTTAAAAAAACGATCGTGTGTTGCTGCCCTCTGACAAGCTCAAGTAAGTCCCCATAGTTCAACTGGATAGAGCAGCGGTTTCCTAAACCGCTTGTCCCGGTTCAAGTCCGGGCGGGGGCACCATTTCAAGGCCAATTCGAATAGCAGCCACAGCGTTTAACAGAATCGTAGTAGCTATTACGTCATAGCTTGTTAAGGAAAACCGTTTGTTAAACGGATTAAACGCGCATTCGAAAACACTATCGTGGGCAGAGGCCTTTCGGCAGTTTTAGGCACGCTTCACCGAGCGTGCGTTTAACACTTTATGGCTGCCAGTTACCGGATCGTGGCCGGTTCAACCCCGACAGCCGGCTCCATTCCTAACTGCATCAACAGAAGCAGTTACAACGATTGTTCCGGATTCAGAACAGGCCATTTGCTAAGACTTTTAGCAGATTGAACCTCGATCACGGCCTTTGCCAAAACACGGTGGCTTCGGCTTCGAGGGATTGGCGACCGACGACGAGGTGGAGCAACGGGCATGTATGGGGCGCCTTCGCGGCGTCATGCAGGACCTGCACGGCGTTTGGGTATTCTACGTTGCCACCGGCGTCGGTGGCGACTGGCTCTTGGAGCACTGGTTGTCGCCAGGAGCACCTTTCAATCGCCAATTTGTGCTGGTCAGGGTTTGATTGCCGGAGGCAAAGCGCAAGGAATGTTTCCCCCGATGTATTGACCGCCCTGCGTGCTCTACATTCCAAGGCAAAGTGCGGGGTGTTCAATCCACCCTTATTCGAACAGACGGTGCCAATTCATGCTCATTCTCAAAATATGGTTTAATCTGCCCTCAAGAGTCTGACCACGTCGACTCGGGAAGCACGCTGGGCGGGAAGCCAGCAAGCAGCGGCGCTGGCGATCACCAGAATGATCGCAACTCCGAGATAAACAGGCGGATCAAAGGGTTTGGTTTCGAAAAGGAGGCTCTCCATAAAGCGAGTGAGGCCAAAGGCGGCTGCTATACCGATCGCGAGGCCAAGCGACGCCGCGCCGAGCCCTCGCGACAGCACGAGGCGCCTAAGATCTGACGATGTCGCCCCAAGGGCGATCCTGACCCCAAATTCGTTCATGCGACTTTCAACCGAGTAGGCGACGACCGAGAAGAGCCCTACAACGGTCAGCCCAAAGGCGATTCCGGCCAATCCCTTCAATATTGTAAAAGCGTAACGTTCGGTCGCCATTGAGCTGCCGACAATATCATTGATCGAGCTCACGCGCTGCACAATCAACCTCGGCTCGATCTCGTAGATCGCCTTTTTCACAACTGCCTCAAATTCCTTTTTTGGATCTTGGTCCAGTCGGAGCACCAGCGTGTCGATGTTTGATGGGGACATCCAGTTTGGCACGTAGTACCTGATTCCAGCGGGGGCGTGGATGACGTCACGGGCGTCTTTGACCACCCCAACAATGGGAAACTTGAGATCTCCAGAGGCCTTCATCCCGAAAGATAAGCCGACTGGGTCGCGACTCCCGAAGAGTTCCTTGGCCATGCTCTCGTTGACGACTGCCTCGACTTCGCCGCGATTCCCGGAAAGCCACCTGCCCTCTTTTAGGACGAGACCGGAGGTCTTCAAGAAGTCGGCCGACACAAAGTTGCCAGCAACCTGCTCAAATTTGCCGCCCTCTATCCGTAGCTCGGCCGTACCTGCAAAATAGCCGGGGAAGAGGGAATCCTGACCGAACGAGACTCCGCGCACTCCAGGTATCGTACTTAACCTCCGCTGAAGGCGTTCAAAAAGTTGGACCCACGCCTCGGGTGTGAGGTCGTAGCTGCTGGGAGCTTCGACCTGAACTTTTACCTTCCCGGCGGGATCAAAGCCAAGGTCAAGGTGGTGGAGCCTCTCGAAGGATCGCACCATGAGGCCCGTTCCGATAAGAAGGACGACAGCAAATGCGGCCTGAAGGACGATAAGCGAGGTTCTGACCTGTCCTGACCACCGGCTTTCCCCGATTGTCGGGCCGGTATCCTTAAGTCCGGGGTTGATGTCCGCCTTCAACAGACCCAAGGCGGGGACAACGACGGCTCCCACGCAGGCCAAAAGGCTGAGGCCGGCAATGCAAGAAAGCGTGCCCAAGTCCCAAAAATTTCGGAATAGGGCACTGTCGTCGCCGTTTATTGCTGCGAACAAGGCGGGGAACAGAAACTTTGCGAGCAAGGCGACAACAAGGCTCGCGGCGGCCGAAAGCGAGACACTTTCCACCACGAGCAGCCGAATTACCTGGAATCGTGAACCCCCGATCGCAATGCGGATGCTCAGTTCCCTACGTCTTCCGATGAGACGGATCAACATCAGGTTAACCAAGTTGATGCAGGAAATTGCATACAGAAATGCGCCCGCCGCCAAGACGACCCATAAATGCTGAGGCCTCTCGATCACGGTCAACTTTCCAAGAATCGGCTTCCACTTTGAAATGTAGTCTGATGCCCATAGGGAGAGGGTGGGCAGCTTAACAGAAGTCATGGCCGCAATGGCCTGTTCCTGGGACACGCCTGGCTTGAGCCTGGCGATGACTGATAGTGATACATGCTTGAAAACATTGTTTGGATTCACAGACAGGTCGATCGGGCGGTAAACGTCGCACGCAAAGTCCGTCGGGAATGGCTGGTTCGGCGCTAGGATACCGATCACAGTGCAGGGAACTTGGTCAATCATGACCTGGCGTCCAAGCGCGTCTGGAGAAGCGTCAAAGTATCTTCGCCAGAACAGGTCTGAAATTACGACAACTGAGTTCGCGCCGGCGCGAAACTCGCCCGGAAGAAAGCCTCGCCCAAGCACGGGTTTAATTCCAAGTGTTCCGAAGCAATCGCTAGAGACCTCGAGCAACAAGTTTGCCACTGGGTCCCCGTGAATCGTCACATTGGCCAATCGGGGTAAGACTGCCGCATAATCCGAAAAGACGTTGATCTGATCCCTGTAGGCTTGGTACTGAAAACGCGGGCAATAATACAGCGCGGGGTTCCGTTTGTCGCTGTGCCCTATTCTAAACAGATCACCCGCATTCGCATAGGGAAGATCAAAAATAGTTGATGCCTCGGTTAGGTTATATACCGCCGTTGATACGCCGATTCCCAGGATCAAGGTGACGAGGACCGTGGCGGTGAATCCCTTGGACGACCGTAGTGACCGGACAGTGAAGCGGAAGTCATTGAGAAGCTGCCCCACCCACATGAATCCGTGTTCGTCGCGGCACTTTTCCTCTAACTGGGAAACCCCCCCAAAGCGCCGATGCGCGGCAAAGCGTGCTTCCTCTGGAGACATACCAGACTCGACATTCACCCGCGTCAGCTCTTCGAGGTGCTGGCGCATCTCCTCGATCATTTCAGACTCGATTCGCCTACGTCTGAACAGGGCTCCCAATCGTGAGCCTACCGTTTTCCAGTATTCATTGTTCATGAACGTGTGGCCTTTCTCAGGCCACATCCATAATCGATCTGATTGCGCCACATATCCGCGCCCAATCCCTCGACTCGCTAGCTAGCTGCTTACGCCCGTCCTTCGTAAGCTCATAGAACTTGGCGCGCCGGTTATTCTCCGATTGGCCCCATTCGGCCTTGATCCAACCTTTGTGTTCCATCCGGTAGAGCGCCGGGTATATCGAACCTTCCTCCACCTGAAGCACGTCCTTCGACAGAATCTGGATGCGTTGCGCAATTCCCCAGCCGTGCATCGGACCGCCACTCAATACCTGGAGTACCAACATGTCCAAAGTGCCCTGTAGTAGTTCCATTTTACTCATACGTCATGCCTCCTTAGGGTATCTAGGGGACTAAAGGCTTCCCTTAGACAGTCAATGGGTAAATCGGAACCGCGGCTTAACTTAAACCGCAAGCTCTGGATGGCTTTGTCCAAGAAACGACCGGTTTAGAAGCATCGCAAGAGCCCGATTGAGCGTGGGCGTCCGGTGGCGGCGAGCCTCCTGAATCATCATTTCCTACTCGATATTATTGGATCTTAGGTGCGCAAAATGATCAGTCTGGTGCCCCGATTGGGTCGAATGGGTTGAATCGGGCACAGGGATTGAGCTGCTACCAACAATGCTTGTTAAACAGCGTTGTTCTTTCTGTTGATCACGATCTTCTCCTGACAATGGGGCTGAAGCAATTCAACCCATTCAAGTTCGCGTTTAATTCGAGACTGGCGCACCACTTTACGAGTCTACTCCAAAGATGGGATCTTTACCAAATAGAGCTTTTCGGTGTACTTGACAAAGATGTTTGTGAGACATATTGGTGAGACATGAAAACAGCAACCGTTCGACAGATTCGTAACGCGTTTCCGTCTGTTCTCCGGCTCATTCGCAACGGCGAGAGTGTGTCGATCACGTCGCGTCGGCAAGTGGTGGCTACGCTGAGTCCGCCGGCAGTCCAAAAGGCAGCACGGCAGACGCGCCCATGGGCGAACTTGGACGTGCGACTGGCAGAACTGCTGCAGCAGCCGATGCTACCGCTATCGGGTGCCGACCTATTGGCGCAGGATCGTGATCGCTACTGAAAAGTTCGTGGTCTACGCCGATACGTCGTTTCTATTTTCCCTCGTGTTGCACGACGCCAACACGGCCGGAGCGGTCGCTTATCTAAGACGCCATCCAACGAGTCTTGCGCTGACACCTTGGCAGCGATGCGAGTTGAACAATGCGGTGCGCCTCTCTGTTTGGCGTGGAAACTGTCCCGCCCCGGTTGCAATGACAGCACTAGGGAAAATAGAAGCGGATCTCAGGGCGGGAAATTTCACCGAAACGCCGCTCGTTTGGCCCGACGTATTGAAGATCGCGAACGAGCTCGGTGAAAAGCATACATCGGCACTTGGGGTTCGAACTTTGGACTTATTGCATGTTTCCGCTGCCATAAGTCTCAAAGCCAAGACCTTCCTAACCTACGACGGAAGGCAACTCGCCCTAGCGCGTGTCTCAGGCCTTCGCGCTCAAAAGCTTTAGAATTTCACCCGTCGCAATCGGCGTTAGCGTTTGTTCGAGAGTCACGCCGGGCTCGCGCTTCCAATTGGTTGCCTGCGGCCCCCAACCTAACGACTCCTTTGGCGGATCGACTCAGTCGTTCCTTAACTTCTCGCGCAAATCCATCCCTCATTCGTGTCGGAATCACATAACACTATGATAGCCAACCGAACTCAGCGGTTTCCTAAACCGCTTGTTCCGGTTCAAGTCCGGGTGGGGGCCGATGGCGGCGCATCTGCGGACTGATAATTGAAGGACGTGCCTGCTCAGGAACATGCGTGTATTGCCATGCGCAGGTTCGCGGCCGTCACCAGATTACGGCACTTCGTACACCTCCGCCAATGCGACTCCGGTCGTATTGTTGACGCCGGAAACCTGAATCGTGTAGGCACCTGCGGGGAGGTTCACAATCTGGGCGCTGTCCGCGCTGCCTGCCGCGAGCGCAAAGGCCCCGACGGAGGCTGCTGTGCTCGCGATGAGCGCGGGGTTGGAACTGGTTCCTCAGACGGTGTTGGAGGCGATCACGGTCCCAGAGTTGTTAAACACGCTTAGACTCGGCTCTGCTAAGACCCCGCCGACGCCGCAGCATGCGATGTTGAGCTTGTTGTTCGGGGACTGCCCGCCTGCGCCTTGGGAGCGAAGGATGTTGGGCAGCGTGACGGCCGCCGTCGCGAACGAGGCGGTCTTCAGGAAGGTTCGGCGATTCATGTCGGGGGTGTTCATGAATTGGCTGGTTGAAGAGGAACCTCGCGAAGGCCCCTTTTCGGGGGCAGGTCGCGTTGAATGGCCATGACTCCCATCACCCCCACGATAGCACGCGGCTTCCCGTCCGGACATAGCTGCGCTTACGAAGGCATGCTCAATCTTACGTTCGGGTGATCTTGCCTGCGTCTGCCGGCGTGAGCCTCACCGGCAGAAACGGCCGTTCGCTCGTTTTCCCTATCGATTGCGTTGCGATCGGCAATCCCGCCGAGGGCCCCTTTGGGGGCGGCTTCTGCAGCCTAAGGGGGATGGTGCTCCTCTAGGAGCTGCCTGTCCATCACTTCGTTGCGCAACTTCTTCCCGCTCTCCCGGGCTGTGCCATCGAATGATCGAGTCTCGGAATTGCCGCGGCCCTGCGGCGCCGCCTGCGATCTCATTCGCGCGTGAACACCGGCGGGAATCTCGAGCGGGATATCCCGGGCTGTTGCGAGTTGAATTCGCCGTGGACAGCGTGCTCTAAAGCACTATTTGATTCATTCCTTGCACTTGGGCGAGAGCCCATGGACAAGGTGAAGTCCTAAGTAAGGCACGCTCTCGCATTCATTTCGTTGGTGTAGATGTCCCTGTAGCTCAAGTGGATAGAGCATCAGTTTCCTAAACTGAGTATTCCGGTTCGAGTCCGGGCGGGGATACCAAAATCGGCCGAGAAAAGATGCCAGTTTTATCCTTGGAATCAATTTCCTGACCGAAAGTAGGCGAATTGCTTCCGATCGGCTTGAAGAGCTTATTGCTTCCATGCACCCCAAATGAGCGGGTTTCCTGTCATGGTGAACCATTTGCTTCCCGCTTTTTTGCGGTTTGTCCGGCCGGGAGGCTCCGCAATAACGAAGGTCGGCTTTCTAGCCGCCCTGTAGCTGGATTGGATAGCTCGAATTTCTCTTCGAGCGGATTAAAGGCGATGCGGATACGCACCTCATCATAGTCTTTGGTCACGACCATTTGGCCGAGAAGAGCCGCCATCAAGGCAGTGACGCGCTGTTGGTCGTCAATTAGGACGCGTTTGCCGGCAGAAGAGGACCCATCCTTCACCTTCACAGTGGGGTTATGCCACGCGATAAGGTAACCGATAGGGTACCTGATCGGCGCCGCGATCTAAGAAGAGACGGACCATCTCCACGTTGTTGTTGTAGCAACCACAGATGTCGTCGTCGTGCTGCCTGTAGACCCGCTCCCACAGGACCTGCGTACTTCGTCGGCAGGGCATGATCCCGACCAGGGGCTGGACGAACGTTTTGCCGCAGTCCCGGCACTTAAAACGCCGGCATTTGACGACGATTTCCGTCGGCCGGCCGAAGAGGTCCAGGTGTTTCACCGTTCGTCGATACCTGCCCTTACTGCGAGGGAGGCCGCCGACCTCGCAGTAAGGGGAGCTCTTCGGGGCATCCTTCACCTCTACCAGTAACCTAACCGAGGGCTGGGTCGTAGCAACTGCACGAACCTGCTCCTATGGGGTATTCGCCTCCTTCAAGGAAGGGGTCTCCACGAAGTTCCACTGTGCCTCCGGGTTAGGCGCCGGCCGATACTTCCGAAGCGTGGCGACACCCGGGCGCCGAAAATAGCCACTCGAGATGAAACTGGCGACCACGGTTGCGATGGATGGACCCAATCTCCAGCGCTTCGACGCCGGCTGCCCGACGGGGCCGTCCCGTGGACGAGGGGTGTCTCCAATCATATGCCCGTACTTTTCTCGGAATGGCGGATCCGGTACGAAATGCGGCCTTAGGCGGTGATCGGCCAGAGATGGGGTGAACCCCCCATCAACTTAGAGCGAACCCCCCTTCCATACGGGTTACTAATCAACCGCATCGTCAACGCCATCACCCAAATGCCCAATCCGAGACAACAAGATAAAGAAATATGAAAACATACGACGTAGACACAAAATCAAGCACCACCGACAAGATCCAGGGGGACGCCAAGATCACCTCCGGAAAGGTCAAGGAGGAGACCGGCAAGGTTTTCCGCAGCCCGAACCTCCAGGCAAAGGGGATTGCCGAGAAGGATGAGGGACACGTCCAGAAGAAGGTCGGGGAGATCAAGAAGGTCTTCGGCCAGTAGGTCTCCCTCACAATCCGGATCCGTACACGCCCATAATGACTATTATGAAATTCCCACACTACACCCGCAAACTCGCCTTGATCGCCACACTTGCGGGAATTGTTGCCGTAGGGGGGTTCTTCGGCGGCTGCGCTGAAACACGCACCAGTGACAGCACCGGCCAATACGTCGACGACACGGGAATCACGACCAAGGTGAAGGGGGCGCTGTTGAAGGACGACATGGTCAAGTCATTCGAGATCAAGGTTGAGACCATGAAGGGCGTCGTACAGCTGAGCGGCTTTGTGGACAACTTGGACCAGAAGAGGGCGGCGGGCAGGGATGCCGCCTCGATCTCAGGGGTCTCCAACGTCAGCAACAACCTCATCGTCAAGTAGCAGGCGCGGTCGTCCGCCACTGGGTCTGCCTGACCCGATTGCGGCCGACCGCACCCTTCAAAAATGCCCGGAACAGTCCATACCAACCCACCTTTCCATCATGTGTGACCTTGCCCTGATTCTCCCGCCCCTCGCCGCCGCCGGCTATTCAATGCTGTACCTGCTCTTCGGCGGAGGCATTGGCGGTGCGATCGTGATCTTTATCGTCGCAAAAATGCTTGGAAAGTAAGGGCCGCCTGGGCGGCGCCGCCCTTTGCGGATTCCCTGAACGGCCGCTTCTGCCCGTATTCGCTAAGGCGGGCCGGCAGGTTTCTGCACGGGTACATGTGCAGCCCGGCGAAGGGTCTCGCCCTTCGAAACCCCCATTCCACTCGCAATCTTGTTCAGCCGGACGACGTCGGTCTGGCTGAGCGCGGTCTGGCGCTGGGTGCCGTCGCGGTCGACCCAGGCGACGACATGCGGCTTCTGCCGTGAGGTTTTGACAAGGTCCCGCAGGAAAGCCTGTTCGTCTTCGGATAAATCCACGCCTGCTCCAAGTGGGGCGTGTCGGACGGAAGGTCAAGGTCGCGGGCGATTGATTGAGGGCATTTTGTGCCTTTGGCATCTGGCGGAATCAAATAGCTGCAAACACCTTGGGAAATGGGACTGCCCATAGGGTCCAGGATAATCAGGTGGTCTCCTTCACAGCTCGTCTCCAAGGCCGCGCGCCCGTGACGAGACTCGTCGTCGACGGTCCAGATAACCCCTTCGGTGCCCGTCTCGAAATGATCAATTAGGCCCCCCTTACCGTTCTCGGCCCTTCAATGGGTACCTGCTTCGGAATTAATTATTTCCCAAGTTGCTCATAAAAAGCACCAAAGGAAATACTCTGGCGATCAAATCGCTTCTTGAAATTTCAGCGCACAGATGCGCGAAAATGGCGATAATCGCATCCGTTAAGGTGAGAGAATTGGTTCCTGTTCGTGACTCCACGGGTACAAACGCGAAGGACGCGCAATTGCTTCCGTTTCTCCGCTATGGTCAGGAAATTGATACCGCCTGCCTTTCGGTCGGCTTCGCTCCGATCGCTTTAGCCCCGGAGAAATATTTAACTCGTCGGACTATTGGTCCGCGGGTGGTCGCTTTGTCGGTCTAAACGACAAGTTGCTGGCCGAGGCTCGTCACATTTAGGAGAATATCTGTCATTCGAGGCGCCATTCGTCCGAGGCTGCGCTCACCGTCTTCGGGGCCGCATTGGCGCCGGCGGCCTACCGTGCAGCTTCTTTGCCGGCCTGCTCTTGCCATCGCCGCTCGTTCACGCCCTTCACGACGAGTCACAGCATCAGCAATCCTTCTGCGAGGATGCCAAGGCCCATGATCCAACGTGAGAGAGCATGCGCAACGACCGGCGACAAGTAGGCGAGCCAGCCCACTCCGGCCAATACCAGGAGCGCGCCCAGAATCCGCGGCAGGAATGTCGACCCGACGATGAGCCAGCCGAGCAAGATGCAATAGGGTCCGAAAAACCACAGGGGACTGAGGGGGAGGGGGCCAGATGAAAGACGGCTAGAACTCCGACCATGCAGCCCAGGAGGCTCATGATCGCGGCGAGCAAAGAAAGGTTCCTGTCCACCGGCTTGAACAGGCCGTAGAAGAGAAGCGTCACCGCGGCATAGTCGGCAAATGCGACGAGGTTGAGCGCATTGCCAACGACCACCAGCCGGCGGGACACCAGGTACTCGGCCAGCACGGCCAGAAAAAAATAAAGCAGATACACGACGCCGATGGCCCTGGCCTTGGAATACGGCGGCGTCTCTGCAGTTGGCCCCATCGTTCACAGCCTTTGCGGCATTTCCTGTTTGCGCAAGGCAGCCGCACAACCTGTTCTGAGTCTGGAGCCGACCAATGGGAATGACCGCCAAGACCGCATTTGTAGTTCAAGGGGATGCCTCCCTGAATCTCATCCGGATACGGTATCTTGGGCACGTGACGGCGGCCGATATGAAAGCGGGAGCAGGGGAGGTTACGGCCCTGCTCGCCAAGATGCGCCCCGGGTTCACGGTGCTGACCGACTTGAGCGGCCTCGACTCGATGGACTTGGAATGTGTGCCCAACCTCACAAAGCAGATGGACGAGTTCCGGGCGAAGGGCGTCGCCACCGTCGTGAGGATCATTCCGGATCCGACCAAGGACATCGGATTGAACATTCTAGCAATAGTGCACTACCGGCGCGGCGTCCGGGTGGTCACCTGCAAGACGGCCGCGGAGGCCGCTCATGTGCTGAAACAATGAGCCGGGCCCAGGCGCCCCTGCCCCGGTTTCCCGATAGGAAGAACCGGCAGGGGTTTCCCCGGGAGGCATGGATTCCCTCACAGGCCGGGAGACAGCCCGAGGGAAACCGGCATCCCGATCTTGCATGATAATGGATGGTGGCTATCTGGGGGAGGTCAGTCGCGTCATCGGCGGGGCAGGGTGGCTCAAGGCCCGGTGCACCCATTCTTTGACAAGGAAACACATTTTGGAAGAAAACCGCCACAGATCGCACGCATCGGCAGTCACGGGGGCCCTGGGGCCCTTGGTGACGGCGTCCGCGCTCCTGGCGTTCGGGTTGATTCCGGCGTCCCGCACCAGCGCGCAGTCGGTGTCGCCGCCTCCGGTCACCATCCTCCAGGACAGCGGCTCGCTGGCGGACGGGTTCATCTTCCTGGGGCCCCAGGCCATCAGAGCGCCAAATCCCGACCAGGGCGCGGAGATCATCGACAACCAGGGCCGCATCGTCTGGTTTTTGCCCACGCCGGGAAACGAGGCCATGGATTTCCGGGTCCAGACCTACCAGGGCAATCCGGTCCTCACCTGGTCGCAGGGGATCACCTTCGGGGACGCCAAGGCGGGCGACACGGCATACTACATCGCCGACAGCACCTACAAGGTGATCGCGAAGGTCCAGGCGGGCAACGGCCTTAACGGGGATCTGCACGAATTCAGGCTGACACCCCAGAACACGGCGCTGATCACCATATACAACCATGTGCCGGCCGACCTCTCCTCGCTCGGGGGCCGGGCAAACGGCACCGTCACCGAGGGGGTGGTCCAGGAGATCGACGTCGCCACCGGGAAGGTCCTCCTGGAATGGCACAGCCTGCCCAACGTCGCCCTCAGCGAGAGCTATGCCGCGGTCCCTGCCCCGTCCTCGGGCATTCCCTACGACTACTTCCACCTCAACTCGGTGAACCCCGACTCGGACGGCAACCTGCTCATCTCGTCCCGGTTCACGTGCACGGTCTTCAAGCTCAACCGCACCACGGGCGCCATCATGTGGCGGCTGGGGGGCAAGAAGAGCGATTTCGCGCTGGGCCCGGGCCTGCCGTTCGCCTTCCAGCATGACGCGATCGCCGTCGATTCGAAGACGATCCGCATCTTTGACAACCAGTCGGACGGCAATGCCGTGCTGCCGCACTCCCGTGTGATCTGGGTCAGCCATGACGACACGGCGATGACGGCGAGCGTTGTGCGGTCGGTCGAGCATCCTGGGGGGCTCTCGGCCGGGGCGGAGGGCGGCGCCCAGGGCCTGGGCAACGGCGACACGATCACGGACTGGGGAATCACCGGGCGGTTCTCCGAGTTCAACTCGGCGGGACAGCTGCTCTTCGACGCGAGCGAGCCGAAAGGCTACTGCTCCTATCGAGCCTATCGTTCCCCATGGGTCGGCAACCCGTCGACCAGCCCGACTGCGGTCGCGCTCGTGAACAGCGACGGATCGGTCGCCGTCCACGCGATCTGGAACGGGCCAACGGAGGTCGCCTCCTGGGAGGTGCTGGGGGGCGCCGCGCCGGGCTCGCTGAGCCCCGTGGGGTCGGCGGCCTGGAACGGGCTGGACACGGTGATCACGGTTCCCGGCCCGCTGAACGACGTCCAGGTCGTGGCCATGAATTCGGCGGGATCGGCCATCGGCACGAGCGCGGCCGCCGCAGGCCCGTTCGCAGCCGTCTTTCCCGCGCAGCCCGCCTCGCAGACGATCGCGGCCGGGGGCACGGTGGCCTTCAGCGCCCTGGCGACGGGCTCCGCGCAGACGTACCAGTGGCTGTTCAACGGGAGCCCGCTGTCGGACGGCGCCTCGGGCGGCGCCACGGTCTCCGGGGCGACCGGCCCGACCCTAGTCGTCAGCGGAGCGACCGGCGCCAGCGCGGGCTCGTATTCGTGCGTGGCGGCGAGCTTCGGCAATTCCGCGACAAGCGACGCCGCGGCGCTCACGGTCGCCCCGGCGGCGGACGCCGGGCGCCTCTCCAACACCTCGTGCCGCTCCGCTGTCGGGACGGGCGACGCCGCGCTGATCGTCGGCTTTGCGGTGGGCGGCCGGGGCACGTCGGGCTCGCTGCCCCTGCTGATCCGGGCCTCGGGGCCGGCTCTCGCGAAACTGGGCGTGGCCGGGTCCCTCCCTGATCCCAAGCTGCAGCTTTACGCCCCGGGCGTCGTCGTCGCATCGAACAGCGGCTGGGCCGGCAACCCCGCAATCGCGTCGGAGGCGGCGGCGGTGGGCGCATTTCCCTGGGCCGTCGCCCCAAGCCTGGACTCGGCGCTTTACGAGAACCTGGCCGCGGGACCTTTTTCGGCCGTCATCTCCGGAGCCGGCGGGGACACGGGGGTCGCGCTGGGCGAGGTGTACGATGCCATGCCCGCCTTCACCCGACTTTCCGCGACGCCTCGCATTGTCAACATCTCCGGCCGGGCCCTGGTCGGCACGGGCGGCAACATCCTGATCGCCGGCTTCGTGATCGGGGGCGCCGCCTCCGAGACCGTGCTCATCCGGGGATCGGGCCCGGCGCTTTCCGGGTTCGGGGTCTCCGGCGCCCTGGCGGATCCGCTGCTCCGGCTCTACCAAAGCAACGGCGATGGGACTTCCACCCTGCTGGGAAGCAATGCCGGCTGGAATGGGGACGCCCAGGTCGGGGCGGCCGCCGCCTCGGTCGGGGCGTTCTCATGGGGCGACCTCGCCTCGGCCGATTCCGCGCTCCTGATCACCCTGCCCCCCGGGGCGTACACCGCCGAGGTCTCCGGGGCGGGCGGCGACACGGGCGTTGCGCTCGTCGAGGTCTACGAGGTGCCGTGATCTCCCGGCGCGGCGGCCGGGGGGCCGCCGCCCCCCAGGGCGCGACGAAGGGCGGGCTGAAGCTTCCGCTCGAGGATCCAAGCGAGCCCGAGGGTCGTTGCGACGAGAAGCAGCACGCGCAGGGCGTAGGTCCAGGCTTCGCCGCTCGGCAGCCAGTCTGCCTTGAGGACGCCGAATTGGATCGGGAATCCCACGGCGTAGACCCCGTATGAGATCGCCCCAAGGGGCGCGAGGCGCGCCAGGGCCGACGGCTTGGGCCTCCAGCCGATGAGGGCCCAGGCAAGCAGGAGAGCGGCCGAGTAGGCTGCCATTGCGCCATTCTCGGCGACATCGCCCGAGTAGAGGCCCCGCACCAGGCCCGCCGAGGCCCACGCCAGGCAGAACACGGCCATCCACCTCCGCCACGGTCCGCCGCGACCCGTGGCCGCGAGGAGAAGCCACACAAGGGGCGGCAGCAGGTCGAGCCTGTGGAGCGAAGGCAGGGGAAGGGGAGCCACGGAGTCAGGCACGTGCGCCAGGGTGAGCAGGTTCCCGAGGGGCGCCAGGGGCCACATGACAACGATCACGAGCAGGGCGCTTGGCCAGTTTCCCGGGCCCGGGTCCTTCGACGACAGCCACGCGACCAGAAGGCCCGCGGCCCAGTAGAGCGCCCCGAATGCGTAGCAGGACGCCACCATGTGCTCGCCGGGAAGCGCCGCGGCCGCCGCGGCGACCGCGGCAATCGCGCAGACGACATAGCCGGACCGCGGGGCCAGCCACCAGACTCCGAGGAAGGCGAGGTAGTAGAGGGCCTCAAAGTTGAGCGACCAGAGGTTCAGGTTGTCCGGCATCACGTCGACATGCCACTCGAACGCGTACGATTTGAAATTCTGCAGGAAGCCGAGGTTTCCCAGGGCCGTCCCCGGGGCGATCTGCGGAAGAAGGATCCAGCTGAGCAACACCGCCGCTGTGTTCACCGGCACGAGCCGAAGGAGCCGGCGCCCCAGGTAGCCGCGGGCCTGCCCTCCGGAGAAGGGCGCCCGGACGGTGAGGCCGATGACATAGCCGCTCAGGACGAAGAAGAAGAGGACCGCCACAGCCCCGAGGTTGAACCACCAGAACCTGCGCGAGGGCGCATAGGCCGGGTCGAGCCGCAGCATGGGCGCGGTCATGTGCGCGTAAAGGACCAGGCACGCGCAGATCCCGCGCAGTCCCTCGAGGGCCAGGTCGCGGGCCCCCTTCCCGGCGGGCCCCGGGGGGGCGAGCCTTTTCGCCCACCATCCCGTCACGGGCGGCCCTCGCGCATGGGAAGCTTTGTTGGGAACGGGGATTCCACGGCCTGGGGGCTAATCAACAAGCCACCGGCTGGTGAATCAACGACCAATTCGAAGCGCGCGCGCCGGACATCCCGGCCAGCCCGCGCGCCCGGCCCGCGATGCTACGGGCGGTCGTTGCGGACATAGATTCGCGTTCCCTCCATGTCGGCGACCTGGCGGTAGTTCGCCCTTAGGTAGTCATTCAGGTCGCCGAAGATCTCGTGGCCCGAGGCGTACCGGTCATGAAAGGAGAAGTTCCCTTCGCCCACGGCGTCGACGAGGACCGGTGGCCGGCTCTGCATCAGGTCTGACAGATAGCGCTCCTGGTAGCGCGCCCTGCTTTGGGTCATGTCAATCTGGCGGCTGGTGTTCCCGTCGCGGGTGGCCTGGACAAGGCCCGTCTGGATCCAGAGCTTCGGATCCCAGCCCCAGACTCCCAGGCGCTCGCCGCCGCGGGCGTGCTTGAGGATCTCGTCCGCGACGGCCGAGCGCTGCAGGAGCCCGCGGGTCCCGGCGTAGCGGCCCAGGCTGGCCTGGGCCTCGTGCGTCCTCCAGATGATCTGGGGGCCCAGCCCCGCGGCCAGGAAGCCGACGGCGGTCGCCGCCCGTGCGAATGTCCGCAAGACGGGCCGGGATGCCGGAATTCTGCGTGTAGCATCGATCGCGGCTCCGGCTGAGATTCCGAAAAGGAGCCCTGCAGGGAAGAAGACCAGCTGGAGGTAGTGCGGGAACAGCCTTCCGGGGGCCGCCACGGCCCATGCGGACGCAACGGTCAGGCCCGCAGCGAATGCCGCGGAACGCCTCTGCGTCGGGCTGAAAAGGGGAGACGCCAGCAATGCGACCATGGAGGATGCCAGCAGCCACGCGAAGAACGTCCTGCTGCCCCACCCAAGTTCGGACATCCGTTCAAGCGCAGCGGGCGCCTGCGCCCAGGAGAACGTCCGGGCCCCGGCGTACCGGATGTTGTCCAGGATGTAGCTTTCGTAAAAGTCCCGCCAGGTCCCGCTGGCGCCAACCCACAGCAGGATGATCGCCGGAACCGCGACGACTCCGCCGAGAAGCGCGGCCATGGAGCAGGTGCGTGCATGGCGACCTGATTCCTCCTGCCGGGCAATCTGCCAGACCGCAAAGATTACCACCCACGCGGCGATGGGCGCGCCCTGGGGCTTTGCGAAGGGCACTGCGCCGAGTGCAAGGCCGGCGATCAGGAGGCCGATGGTATTTGGGATTCGCCCCGGCGCGCCCCAAGAAATCAGCAGCAGCGCACTTGCAAGCGCAACCAGGGCATCCGGCACGTGCTCGCTGCCGTACGCCACGAAACTCCAGGAGTCCGAGAACGCATGCACGGCGAGCAAAGGCAGGACAAGCAGCCGCGCCCATCCGTCCCCGAAAAGGTGCGCCAACGCCAGCCACGCGCACAGGACGCACACCCAGGCAAGGGAGGCGCTGACAAGGCGGGCGCCCGTGTAATCCACGCGGCCCGTGAGGCGGAGCAGCGCCAGCAGCGGCCAGTCGTCCATCGGCCCCCGGGTCTGCCCGTCGACGGATTTCCAGTACAGCGGGTCCCGGTCAAGCGTCATCGCGGCCGACATCATCTGGCTCTCATCTGGGTCCACGAGTTCCCGGTTGTCGCACAGGACTGGCCAGCGGAACGCAAGGATGCTCAGCAGCGACAGCCCCGCGAAGATCGCGGGGCTCCGCCACCACCGGCGGACGCCCGGCGGGATGGCGGCTGCCGCGGCGGCCGCGGCGGCCATCGCGAACACAGCCCACGCCGCCGTTTCGAATCGTGCCGGCGACGCATCGAGCCAGGTCAGGATTCCCGCCCACATGAGGCCTCAAGGATGCTGTCGCTTGACAATCCTGTCGAGCGCCGTATCCGGAATGGCGTTGCTCATTGGTGGCCAGCGTCCTGCGGAAGTGCGGCATCGAGCCATCCGCTGGTGCCTCGGGACCCCGCAGGTTGCTTTATTTCTTCTGTATCATGCTATTATTAAAAAAAATATGCAATTTGCGGGGTCTACCCGTGGGAACTTGATAACCAGTGCCCGGATTCATCGTCTACTTGTGAACAAGGGCAAATTGGAAACAAGTTGGCAAAGACTGCGTTCCGGGGCGGCGCGAGCCGCCCTGCTGGCGTTCAGCGTCATCGCCGCCTCCCGGGCTGGCGCGCAGTCGGCGTCGCCGCCTCCGGTCACCATTCTCCGGAACAGCGGGTCGCTGGCCGACGGGTTCATCTTCATAGGGCCCCAGGACGTCGGCGCGCCGAATCCCGTCCAGGGCCCCGAGATCATCGACAGCCAGGGGCGCATCGTCTGGTTCCTGCCGACGCCGGGCAATCTGGCCACGGACTTCCGGGTGCAGACCTACCAGGGCAACCCCGTCCTCACCTGGTCGCAGGGGATCACCTATGCGGACACCAAGGCGGGCGACACGACGGACTATATCGCCGACAGCACCTACAAGGTCATCGCGACGGTCCAGGCGGGCAACGGCTACGACGCCGACATTCACGAATTCCAGCTGACGCCCCAGAATACGGCGCTTATCGCAGTCTATAATACGCTGCAGGCCGACCTGTCCTCGGTCGGAGGCCCGGCGAACGGCACCGTCAACGAAGGCGTGGTCCAGGAAATCGACGTCGCAACCGGGAAGGTCCTCCTGGAATGGCACAGCCTGCCTGAGATCGCACTCACCGAGAGCTATGCCGCGGTCCCGTCCCAGTCCTCGGGCATTCCCTACGACTACTTTCACCTCAACTCGGTGAAGCTCGACACGGACGGCAACATCCTCGTCTCCGCCCGGCACACCTGGACGGTCTACAAGGTCAACCGCACCACGGGCGCGATCATCTGGCGGCTCGGGGGCAAGAAGAGCGATTTCGCGCTGGGCCCGGGCCTGCCGTTCGCCTGGCAGCACGACGTGGAGGCGGTCGACGCGCAGACGCTCCGCATCTTCGACAACGAATCGGACGGCAGCCCGGTGCTGCCGTACTCGCGCGTGATCTGGGTCAGCCACGATGACGCGGCGATGACGGCGGCCATTGCGCAGTCGATCGTGCATCCCGCGGGGCTGTCGGCCCTGGCGGAGGGCAGCGCCCAGACGCTGGGCAACGGCGACACGTTCGTCGAATGGGGCATCCTCGGGCGCCTTTCCGAGTTCAGCCCCTCAGGGCAGCTGCTCTACGACGCGAGCGAGGCGCCCGCCTACGCGTCGTACCGCGGCTTTCGGTTCCCGTGGGTCGGCAACCCGCCGGCCAGCCCGACGGCGGTCGCGCTCGAGAACAGCGACGGTTCGTTCGCCGTCCACGCCATCTGGAACGGGGCGACGCAGGTCGCCTCCTGGGAGGTGCTGGGGGGCTCCGCGCCCGGCTCGTTGAGCCCCGTGGGGTCGGCGGCCTGGAACGGGCTGGACACGGTGATCACGGTTCCCGGCCCGCTGAACGACGTCCAGGTCGTGGCCATGAACTCGGCCGGCTCGGCCATCGGAACGAGCGCGGTCGCCGCCGGCCCGTTCGCGGCCGTCTTCACCACGCAGCCCGCCTCGCAGACGATCGCCGCAGGGGACACGGTTGTCTTCAGCGCCGTGGCGACGGGCTCCGCGCAGACATACCGGTGGCTGTTCAACGGGAGACCGCTGTCGGACGGCGCCTCGGGCGGCGCCACGATCTCCGGGGCGACCGGCTCGACGCTGGTCGTCAGCGGTGCGACGGCAGCCAGCGCGGGGTCGTATGCGTGCGTTGCGACAAGCTTCGGCAATTCGGCGGCAAGCGGCGCGGCGGCGCTCGCGGTCAGCACGGCGGCGGACGCCGGACGGCTCGCCGATGTGTCATGCCGGGCCGGCGTGGGAACGGGCGGAAACGCTCTGATCGCCGGCTTTGTGCTGGGAGGGCAGGGCACGTCGGGTTCCGTGCCCGTGCTGATCCGCGCCTCGGGCCCCGCCCTCGCGCCCCTGGGCGTGGCCGGCGCGCTTCCCGATCCGGACCTGCAGCTTTACGCCATCGGCGGCGTTCTCGCATCGGACATTGGCTGGGCCGGCAACCCCCAGGTATCCGCGGCGGCGGCATCTGTCGGCGCGTTTCCCTGGAACAACCGCGCAAGCCTGGACTCCGCGCTCTACGAGACCCTGGCCGCCGGGCCCTACACGGCGCTTGTGTCGGGCGCCAGCGGCGACACCGGGGTGGCGCTGGCGGAGGTCTACGATGCCACGTCCTCCGGGAGCCGCCTGCCCACGACGCCGCGCCTCATAAACATCTCCGGCCGCGCCCAGGTCGGCACGGGCGGTAACGTCATGATCGCCGGCTTCGTGGTCGCGGGCGCCACTTCCAAGACCGTGCTGATCCGGGCCTCGGGCCCGGCGCTTTCCCAGTTCGGCATCGCCGGCGCCCTGCCGGATCCGCTGCTGAAGCTCTACCAGGATACCAGCGGCGGACCGTCCACCCTGATGGGGACGGATGCCGGATGGGGCGGCGACACCCAGATCGCGGCCGCGGCCGCCTCGGTCGGGGCATTCTCCTGGGGCGCCGCCTCGCCTGACTCAGCTCTGCTGATCACCCTGCCGCCCGGGGCGTACACCGCCGAGGTCGCCGGCTCGAGCGGCGACACCGGGGTTGCCTTGGTCGAGGTCTACGAGGTTCCGTAACGGGTCCTTCGGGCAAGGGCCCGGTGGCGTCTGGTCTTGAGGGGCGCGGCGTTGGAGGACACCCTGGCGGAAACGCCATGGAACCGCCCTGGATCGTCCTGTTCCGGATGCCGCCTTCCCGGGGTCCGCGCGGAATCGCCCGGGCAGGCCCTGCCGGCCGCGGCCCGAGGCGGGGGCGCGCCGCCCCCCCAGGCGGGGTGAAACGGGCGCCCCTTCGGGGTCCGTCTCCAGCCTGAGCCCGACGCATGCCCACCGAACCCGCCGCCCCGCCCGAGAACCCGGGCAGCGCCCTTGCGGCCGGGCGCAAGGCGGACCTCAAGCTCTGCCTGCGCTACTGCACGAGCGAGGGGATCGTCGCGATGCCGATCGTCACGATGGCGCTTCCCGCGAGCATGGCGCTCTCGGCGCTCGTCACCAAGGCCTACCCGGTCTCCGCGGCCGCGATCGGGGTCCTCGGGTCGCTGCCGTTCGTGGGCAATTTTCTGCAGATCTTTGTCTCGCCCGTCCTGATACGGTGGCGGACCTCCAAGGCGATCACGGTCACGGCGGCGTCCCTGCACCTGCTCAGCTGGGTCGCCCTGGGCGTGTTCCTCCCGTGGATCCCGCGCGGCGACCCGCGCGGGGCGGCCCTGTGGATACTGGGCTGGTTCCTCGTCTCGAGCTGCTTTGGCGCGGTGGCCGGCGTCACGTGGAGCACGTGGATCGAGGAGTGGGTGCCGCGGCGGATCCGGGCCAGGTTCTTCGGGCGCCGGAACCAGATCCTCCAGTTCTCGGCGGTCGTGTTCCTGGTGGCGTCCGGATGGATCCTTTCCCGATGGGACTACTCGGTCGCCGCGTTCCGGGCCGTCATCTTCGGATCCGCGTTCCTGAGGATCTTCTCGCTGCGCTGGCAGTGGATCAGCCCGACCCGCCCCCACCGGCCCCCCCCGCCCCCGCGCGAGTCCCTCCGCGAGCAGGCGGGGGTTCTCCTGCGGTCGCGCTCCTTCCTCGTCTTCGTCGCTTTCGGCGCCGTGTGGGGCTTCGCGGCCAACTGCTTCGGGCCCTTCTACACGGTGTTCATGTTCGGGCAGGTGGGCTTCTCCGCCTGGGACGTGGGCGTCGTGACTGCGCTTTCGCAGATCGGGGGCGCCCTCTCGCTCCCCGCCTGGGGCCACCTGCTCAACCGGCACGGGAACAAGCCGGTCATGGTCCTGTCGCTGATCTTCTGGCAGCTCTCGATGTTCCTCTGGTGCGTCGTGGACCCCGGCAACCGGGCGATGCTCTACGGGCTCTGGACCTGGATCGGGGCGACAAGCGCCGGGTTTGTGCTGGGCCAGTTCACGCTCGGCCTGAGGCTGATTCCGGTCGAGGCGAAGATGCTCGCGATCGGGTTCAACCTCGCCGTGACGTCGCTTGTCGCCGCGGTCGCGCCGGTCCTGGGCGGCTGGGTCATCTCGCGCGCCCCGGCGGCGTGGGGCGGCCCGCTCGAGGTCTACCACGCCTGCTTCGCCGTCCAGCCGGTCATCGCGCTTGGGGGGGCCTTCCTGCTCCTGCGGGTCCGCGAGACCGCCGCGAGCCCCTTCTCGGCGGTCGTCGGGGCCATGCGCAACATCCGGACCCTGGGCGGCGTGCTGGGCCTCAGCTTCCTTGTGAACCATGTGTTTACCGACGAGCGCCCCCGGCGGGGCGGGCCCTAGCGGGGCGGGGCATGCAACCTTTGCCCGCCGGGCGCGTCTCGACATTGGCACCCCGTCCCCCAATCCTCCTCCGAACATGCCCCATCCAACGAACTCCAAGCGCAGCGGCTTCACCCTCGTGGAAATTCTGGTCGTCATCACGATCATCGGGCTCCTCGCCGGCCTCACGATCGCCAACTTCGGCAAGCTCTTCGGCGGCTCGCAGGTCGACATCGCCAGGCTCTTCGTCAACCAGAGCATGAAGACCCCGCTCGTGACCTACCGCCTCCAGATGGGCAGCTACCCATCCACCGAGGAGGGGCTGCAGGCGCTCGTCACCGCGCCCGCGGGCAAGGCCGACCGCTGGCGCGGCCCGTACCTCGCGGAGGGAACCAAGATGCCGATACTCGACCCCTGGACCGAGCCCTACCAGTACCGCTGTCCGGGCGTTCACAACAAGGACGGCTACGACCTCTGGTCGAAGGGCCCGGACAGGACGGACGGAACCGATGACGACATCGGCAACTGGTGAACGGGGCGGGTTCACGCTGATCGAGATCCTGCTGGCCTTGGCGCTAATCGCGCTCCTCGGCACGATCTTCATAAGCGGCACCAATTCGCTGCTGGCGGACAAGGGAACGTCGCCCGACGGGCAGTTCTGGAAGGCCTGCGCGCAGGCGCGCAAGCAGGCCCTCGAGGAGCAGCGCAGCGTCCTGCTCAGCTTCGACCCCAAGGCCAGGGGCTTCGTGCTCAACGACGGCGCCCAGCAGAAGGCCCTGCCCGTCTCGGGCCCGGACGACCTCGTGATCGACTTCCACCCGGCGCAGTCGGACTCGAGCTCCTCGACCCTCGTCGGCGGCACGCTCGTGGAGACCCAGCCGCTTGCGGCGGTCACATTCTACGACGACGGGACGTGCACGCCGTTTCGCGTCCAGATCCGCGCCAACCGCGGCGCGCACATGCTCTCGATCGATCCGTGGACGTGCGCGCCCGTGCTGGCCAAGTCCGATGCCGCGCCGTAGGGGATTCACTCTCATCGAGGTCCTCGTGGCCCTCGTCATATTCGTGCTCATGGCGGTCGTCCTGGGGGGCGCCTACCTGAACGTGCTCAACAGCTACGAGGCCGCGCGGCGCGCGAACATGAGCGACGAGGCCGTGATCTTCGCGCGGTCGCAGCTGCTCTCGCAGTCCGACCTGCAGACGGCGCAGAACGGGGCGGAGTTCGACGACGGCGGCCGCCACGTGAAGTGGACGGCCGAGATCGAGCCCGAGAAGACCACCGACCTGTTCAGCGTAACCTTCACCTGCACGATCGCGGATCCGTCGGAACACGAGCCGAGGAACGTGGTCGAGACCTTCATGCTCCTGCGCCCGACGTGGTCCGACCCGACCACCCGGAGCACGCTCCGGCAGAATGCCGCGGACCGTATCGCGCTGGCCCAGGGAAGGCAGGCCAAATGAAGCCGCGCGGGTTCACGCTGATCGAGGTCCTGCTCTCGGTTGCCCTTGTCGGGCTGGTGCTCGTCGGCCTCAACCTGTTCGTCTTCTCGATGGGCGAGCTGTGGGGCAAGAACACCGATGTCCGGCTCTTCGACCAGCACGTGAGGGCCGTGACGCGGTTCCTCCAGCGCGAGCTGCTCCGGGCCACGCTCCCCCCGGCCGCGTCGGTGAACGCGACCCCCGTCGGCGTCCAGCCGGTGACGGCGGAGGGCCGGTCCCAGGAGAACCTGGTCACCTACATGGAGCTGTCGGGAAGCCGGATCCTCAAGTGGCCCGACAACCCGCTGCCCGAGGTCCTCTGCTCGCTGCAGGTGAGAAGGGACCAGGGCCTGTTCATGCTCTGGCACTCAGACCTCGAGAACCACTTCGCCACCGATCCCCCGCGCGAGGCGCTGGTCTCGCCCTTCGTCACGGCGCTGGCGTACGACTACTTTGACACGGACTTCAACAAGTGGACGACGGAGACCGTGCTGCGCACGGACGCCTCGGGCAATCCGCTCGCGCCCCAGCGCCTGCGGATCACCTTCTCCTACGACCGCCTCACGCGCGAGACCGTCATAACCGTCCCCGCGGCCAGGCAGGGGCTGCCGAACCCGTGGTGAGCAGCATGACGCACGCGTTCCAGGCCGCCCCGCGCCGCTCGTCGGTGATCGTGCTCGTGCTCGTCATGCTGGTGTTCACGGCGACGGCGCTCACGGTGTTCGTCGAGAAGGCGGGCACCGACCTGCTGGTCGAGGTCCGCCAGGCCGACTCGAGGCGCCTGAGGCAGGAGGCGTTCTCGGCGCTCGAGGTGACGCTGGCCGTCCTCGAGGACTTCCGGCAGGCGGACAGCGGGCTCCACAGCGCGGCCGAGGGCTGGGGCGATCCGCTCGCCTGGGCCGGCTGGACGCCCTCCGAGGGCCGCAGGGTCGAGGTCTCCTTCCAGGACGAGAGCGGCAAGATCCCGCTCGGCCACGCGGACATGACGACGCTCACGAACCTTTTCGAGTTCTGGCAGATGTCGCCCGCGGACGCCGAGAAGCTCGCCGACGTCCTGCTCGGCTGGATGCAGAAGGGGTACGTCTACGCGACGGCGACCACGCCCGGCTACGGCCAGGCCGCGGTCCCGTACGCGGAGCCCGAGCGGCCCCTGCGGTCGTTCGGGGAGCTCGCCGCGATCGATTTCGCGAAGGACGTGCTCTTCGACGAGAACGGGCTGCCCAACGCCAACTTCTGGAGGCTCGTGAACGACGTGTCGATCTTCACGTTCTCGCAGCCCAACGTGAACGGCACGAACGCGGACGTGCTGGCGTCCGTGGGCCAGTACACGGACGCCCAGCGCCAGCACATCAGCGACTACCTGGCGGGCACGGGCCAGTACGCGCAGCTGGGCCAGCAGTGGTTCCAGAGCTCGACGACGCTCGCCTCCGTCGCCGGCCTGGGCGGAAACGCGGCGCCGTTCGGCACGACAATCACGGCGCTCAGGATCCTCGTCACCGTCCACGAGGGGCGCTCGCAGTACAGGCTTTCGGCCGTCGTGGCGCCTCAGGGGGGGGCGACGATCAACCAAACCAACGCGACCAACGCAACCGCGGCCGCAACCAATGCGTCTTCCACAACGGCGACATCCGTGACCAGCACATCCCAACCCTCCTCGACCGCGAGCGGCGCGGCCACGGCCGCCGCGGCCTCGCAAAGCATCAATTATCCCTTTACCCTCCTGGAAATGCTCGAGAATGATGAGATTCCGCAACCTCCACCCGACGTGCCACAACCCTGAGCATGTGCGCCTCGCTTCTTGATTTCCTGCGCGCCGGCCCGCCGCCCCCCAGGGTTGCGGTCCTCCCCGACGCGGTCTTCTTCTCGCGGGCCATCTCCGTTCCGGCGGGCGCCTCAAAGGCCGACGTCGTCAACCAGGTCGGGCTGGCGCTCGAGGCGCTTTCGCCGTTCCCGCTCGCCCAGCTCTATTTCGGCTACTACATGCCGCCGGGCGCGGACCGGGCGCTGGCGTTCGCCTCGTACAGGCGCCGGTTCACGGCCGAGCAGCTCGCGGAATGGAGGGGCGCCGAGCTCGTCCTGCCGGCGTTCGCCGCCATCCTCGGCTGCGACGCCAATCCCGCGACGACCGTGATCCTCGCGGCGCCCGACGGCCTGACTGCGGTCCATTGGGACCATGGGCCGGTTCCCTCGATCGTGCTCCACCAGCCGGTCAAGCCCGATGCCACGGAGGAGGAGCGCGCCCAGGCCCGGGCCCAGCTCATCAGGTCCGCCGGCGAGGCCAGGACCGTCGTGGACGCCCCGTCGCCGCCCGTGCCGCAGCCCGGGCGGAGCGACAGCGAGGTGGTCTTCGAGGCGGGGGGATTGCGCTCGCGGCTTCCCTCGGCGGTCGCGGCCGCGCTCGATGTCCGCGACAGGGCGGACCTCGACGCGCTCTCCCGGGCCCGCAGGCGCGACCTGATCCTTTGGCGCACGGCGGTCGGGGCCCTGGCGACGTGCGCGATCTTCGCCGCGGGCGAGATAGCCCTTCTCGGGGCCGGCCTGTGGCAGTCGGCCCGGATCGCGAAGGTCGCCGCCCAAAAGGCGACGGTCGCGCGCATCATGGAGGAGAAGGACCTCGCCAGCCGGATCGACGAGCTCTCGACCAAGCGGCTGCTGCCCCTCGAGATGATCTCGGCCGTCGCCCCGGAGATCGCCATGCCCAAGAACCCCCCGGCCATCCAGTTCCTGCGCGCCACGGCGAGCGCATCCGCGGTCAATACCATCCAGATCGACGCGCAGACGGGCAACGCGGGGGAGATCGCCGCCTACAAGACGGCGATCGAGCAGGCGCCCGGGTGCGAACGGGTCGAGATCCGCGACCAGCGCACCCAGAACAGCGTGGTCTCCTTCACCCTCATCGTGACGTTCAAGCCCGGGGCGCTCCCGCCCGCCACCTCATGACCCGCACGCTGCGCGCATTCTTCCTCGCCCGCTTCCTCCGGGAAAAGCTCCTGCTGACGGGGATCGTAGTCCTGGTGGCTGCGCTATGGCTCTCGAGCATCGCGAGCCGAGCGGGCCGTTTCGTCCACGTAGCCCGCGTGACGGCCGCCTCCCTGAGCGAGCAGGCGCGCTGGCTGTCCAACCGGGCGGCAATCGATGCCTCGGCGCAGGCGGCCGCGGGCCGGCTGGACGCGGTGCGCACGCTCGACACCACTAGGCTCCTCGCGGAGGTCAACGCCATCGCCGTCGAGTCGGGGCTCAAGAACATCACGAGCGGCGAGCCGAAGGACGTGAGCAGCGGCCAGTTCTCGGTCCACACGCTCCAGTTCAACGTCATGAAGGCCGACTGGGGCACGCTCAAGCAGTTCTACCTGGAGCTGGGCAAGCGCTCCCCCTACATCGGGATCGAGCAGTGCTCGCTCCAGGTGGACCGGGCCAATCAGGCACTGCTAAACGCGAACTTCCAGATATCGTCGGTCGAGATCGCGAGGAACTGAGGCCCCTCGCGCCCGCCCGGCCGCGAATGTCGTCTGCGCGCGTGCAATAATCCCCCGGTTGGCTACGTTTGCCGCCCGAAATCCCATGCCCGTCTTCTCCCAGCAGAACAGAGCGCCCGATCCGGCCCCGTCCGGGCGGGGCGCGGACCTGCCGCTGAGGCGCCTGGCGTTCCGCGCGATGGCGACGCAGTGCGAGGTCCAGTACACCGCGCCCGGAGGGGATCCCCAGGCGTCCGCGTTCGAGGCGGCGGCGGGAGGCTGGGTGCGGGCGTTCGAGGCCAAGTTCTCCCGGTTCCAGCCCGGAAGCATCGTTAGCCGCATCAACGACGCCTCGGGAAAGGAATGGGTGCCGGTCGATGCGGAGACCGAGAGCCTGCTGTCCATGTGCGACACCCTCCACTTCATGACGAGGGGCATGCTCGATCCGTCCGCCCTCCCGCTGCTGCGCATCTGGGATTGGAAGGCCGATCCGCCGGCGGTTCCCGGCAGGGCGGCGATCGCCGAGGCGCTCCGGCTGGTCGGCTGGACCAAGGTGAGGAGGGAGCCTGGCAGGGCCTTCCTCCCCGAGCGCGGAATGGCCCTGGATTTCGGCGGCTTCGGGAAGGAATACGCGGTGGATATCGTGGCCCTCATCGCCAAGGACCATGGGATCCTGGATTCGCTCGTCGATTTCGGGCACGACCTGCGTGCGACCGGCGCTCCACCCGGGCGGCCCGCGTGGCACATCGGGCTCGAGGACCCCAAGGCCCCCGGGAAGACCTGGGCGAGCGTCGGCCTGCGGGGGAAGTCGATAGCGTCCTCGGGGGACTACCTGAGGTGCTTCACGGTCGGCGGCAGGCGCTACGGCCACATCATCGATCCGCGGACGGGCTGGCCCGTCGCCAATGGGTGCACCCAGGCAACCGTGATTGCGGACACCTGCCTGCAGGCGGGCATGCTTTCGACATCGGCGTTCGTCGCCGGGGTGGCGGAGGGCCTCGATCTCATCCGGTCGTGCCCGGGCGCGGAGGGGATCATCCTCACCGAGAAGGAGCGGGCCCAGACGCGCGGATTCTTCAACTATGTCGCCTCGAGCTGATCTTGCCGGGCGGGTCCGTCGCCCGGGGATCGGGATGCGGCTGCAACTGGACAGGCCGTGGCGGTAATTCCCATGCCCAGCCCTGACTTCCGGATCGACCGGATCCGGGTGCCGGCCGCCCTGCTCCTTGCGCTCCTCCAAAGGACGCCGGCCATCCGGGTGGCCGCCGCGGCCTCGGAGTGCGTCCTGGAGTCGCCGTTCGGCGCTGTCATCAGGGCCGCCGCCGCGTCGGTCGCGGCCCTGGGCGCGGTCGATTCGATGGCGGGCGCGACCGTCTACACGCTGTCGACCAACCATGCGAGCCCCTACACGGTCGAGGAGGGATCGCAGATTGCGGCCGCCGTGTACACCTTGATACCCGCGCCCACGGCCCCTCCCGGGTCCTGGACGGTCAGCGGTGAGATTCCTCCCGGCCTGCAGTTTGGGGCACCGGGCAACTCGATCACGTTGCCCGGGATCTACAACGGCAACACCCCGGCATTGTTCGGAACCCCGACGGCTCCTGGCAGCTACACCATGGTCCTTCAGGCCTGGGAGTACGCGAACGGGATGGGCCTGAACTCCGGCACATTCAATTACCAGGTCATCGTCACCACCACGGTGACGCCCACGCCGACCCCGACGCCCAATCCCAATGCGCCCGCGTTCACGACACAGCCGATGTCCGCCACGGTCACCGGAGGCACCGTGGCCCTGGACGCCGTGGCGACCAACTCGCCCACGTACCAATGGTCGCTGGATGGCTTGCCGATTGCCGGCGCGACCGGCCCGATCTGCCTGATAAGCAACGCGGCCTCGGCCGCGGGGAGCTACACGTGCGTCGCGACCAATTCCTCGGGAACGACTACGAGCAACGCCGCGGCAGTCGGGTTGACCATCACGACCGACATCGGCCGGTTGATCAACATCTCCTGCCGGGCCGGGGTCGGCACGGGAAGCAACATCCTGATCTCCGGATTTGTCGTCGGCGGGGCGGGTACGGCGGGCTCCGAATCGCTCCTGATCCGCGCATCGGGCCCGGCGCTCGTTCAATTCGGCGTCACGGGCGAGCTGCCCGACCCGCAGCTGCAGCTTTTCTCCGGATCCACGGTGGTGGGCGCCAACAACGGCTGGGCCGGCAATGCGCAGATTGCGAGCACCGCGTCCTCGGTGGGCGCCTTCGCCTGGACCGATTCATTGAGCCACGACTCGGCGCTGCTGGAGAAGCTGCCAGGCGGCCCCTACACGGCCCAGATCGCCGGACAGAGCGGCGACACGGGCGTCGCGCTCGCCGAGGTCTATGACGCCACGCCGGCGGGCACGTACACGCTGGCGACCCCCCGCCTCGTCAATATCTCGACGCGCGTCCAGGTCGGCACGGGTGGCGGCATCCTGATCGCCGGATTCGTGATCGGAGGCGCCACGTCGCGTACGGTTCTCATCCGCGCCTCGGGCCCGGCGCTCGTGCCCTTCGGGGTCGCGGGAACGCTTCCGGATCCCCAGCTGCAGCTCTACTCCCCCTCGACGCTTGTTGAGAGCGACAATGGTTGGGGCGGCAGCCAGCAGATCGCATCCACGGCCGCTTCGGTTGGGGCGTTCACGTGGGGAACTTCGCCGACCAAGGACTCGGCGCTCCTTGTCACGCTGCCCCCCGGGGCCTACACGGCGCAGGTGTCCGGCGCCAGCGGCGACGCGGGCGTTGCGCTCATCGAGGTTTACGAGGTTCCCTAATCACCCGACCTTGAAGCTCGCGCTCACCTGGAAGACCGCCATCACCATCGCGACGGCGATGAACCCGACGAGGATGAACACGCCCGTGAGGATCACGCCCGCGATCACCTTGGTGAACAAGTTGAGCTGCCTTGAGATCCTCTTCTGGTAGGTCGCCGCGATGTCCTTGAGGCTCGGGACGACGTTGCCCGTGTTCTCGCCGACGGCGACGCGGTCGAGCACGAGCTCGGGGAAGCATCCGGTCCGCGTGAGCGCGGATGAGAGCGCCTCGCCCTCGAGGACCCGCTCGATCGCGGTCCCGAACGCCTTCCGGTGCACGCGGTTCTCGATCTGGCGCTCGGTCATGCGAAGCGCCTCCGCGGCGGTGATCCCGTTCTGAAGCAGGACGCCGAGCGTCTGGCTGAACTCGAGGACGGTCCGGGAGACGATGAAGGGCCCGACCAGGGGCATCCTAAGGAGCCAGGCGTCGCTTTTCTCGCGGCCCTCCTCGGTTTCGCGCCAGCGCCAGAGCGAGACCAGCCCGGCGGCGACAGCCAGCGCCACGAAGATCCCATAATGGAGGGTGAAGTTCGCCAGGCCGATCAGGATCTGCGTCGAGACGGGCATCTTGCCGCCCAGCGAGCTCAGCAGCGTCTGGAGCCGGGGGAGGAGAAAGAACAGGAAGAACAGGATCACCCCGAACGAAACGGCGACGATGAGGATTGGATAAGCCATCGCCGTCAGCAGGGCCGCGCGCATCTCGCGCTGCTGGGTCAGGTGGTCGATCAGCCGGGTGAGGGTGTCGTTGAGCGACCCCGTCGCCTCGCCTGCGTGGATCAGGTTGACCGTGGAGGAGTCAAACACGCCGGGAAACGCCTCCATCGCCCGCGAGAGCGGCGCGCCTTCGCTCAACCGGGCCCACAGGCCCTCGCAAAGGATCCTCTGGCGCGGCTCCTTGATCCGTATCGAGAGGAGCCGGACGGCCTCGCCCGCGGACAACCCGCTCGATGTCAGGTCGTGAAGCGACTCGAGGAAGGGAAGCCTTTCGGCCCGCCGCGGCGCGATGTCGCCCCGCGGCCGCGGGGCGGCGGAGGCCTCCGCGCGGGGTGCGGGCGCCTGCGCCCCCCTCCGCTGGGCGGCGGCTGCGGCCGCCGCGGGCCCGGCGGCGGGCTCGGAGACCGCAACGACGCTCAGCCCGCGGGCCGAGAGAAGGCGGAGCGCGTCCTTGCGGCTGGGCGCGTCGATCGCCGCCTCCACGGTCTGTCCGGCCTGGTCGCGGGCTTTGTAGGCAAAGCGGGGCATTGCTTCTCCCGGGCGCGCCTACTTTTCGACGACCGTGATGACGCGCAGGACCTCGTCCAAGGTGGTGTGGCCGGCCTTGACCTTCTCCCATCCGCTCTGGCCCAGGGTCCGCATCCCGTTCTCGCGGGCGCAATGGGCCAGGGTCCGCGTGCTCTCGCGCTTGAGCACGAGGGCGTGCATGTCGTCGTTCAGCCGGAAGATCTCGAAAAGGCCGATCCGGCCGCGGTAGCCCGTCCCCCGGCAGCGGTCGCAGCCGACCGGCGCGCGCAAGACGCTGACCGATTCGGCCTCGGCGGGGTCGCAGCCTAGGATCGCCAGGGACTCGAGAAGCTTGATCTTCGTCACGGGTTCCAGCCGGTTGCAGTCGGGGCAGAGCCTGCGGACCAGGCGCTGCGCGATCACGAGCTCGATCGCCGAGGCCACGAGGAAGGGCTCGATCCCCATGTCGACCAGCCGCGTGATGGCGCCCGGGGCGTCATTCGTGTGCAGGGTGGAGAACACGAGGTGGCCCGTCAGGGATGCGCGGATGGCGATGTCGGCCGTGTCGCGGTCGCGGATCTCGCCGACCATGATGACGTCGGGGTCCTGGCGGAGCACATGGCGGAGCGCGCTCGCAAACGTGAGCCCGATCTCGGGGCGGACCTGCATCTGGTTGACGCCCGGGACCTCGTACTCGATCGGATCCTCGATCGTGATGATCCTCAGGTCGGTGGAGTTGATCTGCCTCAAGAACGCGTTGAGCGACGTGCTCTTTCCCGATCCGGTCGGGCCCGTCACGAGGATGATGCCGTTGGGGTAGTCGAGGACCTGCTTGATCTGCGCCTGCTCGCCGGCGCTCATGCCGAGCTTGTCCATCGTGTAGGCCTCCTTCTTCTTGTTGAGGAGGCGCAGCGAGATCGACTCGGCGTAGATGGTCGGGATCGTCGAGACGCGGATGTCGAGGGTCGTCCCCCCCGCCTTGAAGTTGATCCTGCCGTCCTGGGGCAGCCTTCGCTCCGAGATGTTGAGCCGCGCCATGATCTTCACGCGTGAAATGATCGCATCCTGGAATCGCAGGAGGTTCTCCGGCACGGAGACCGGGACGAGGAGGCCGTCCACCCGGTAGCGGATGCGCAGCTCGCCCTCCTGGGGCTCGAAGTGGATGTCGGTCGCCTGGTCGTTGACGGCTTGGGTGATCACGTCCGTCACGAACCTCACCACGGCGGCGTCCTCGTCGACCTCCGCCTCGGCCTCCCTCAGGGCCTCGGGCGCGATGTAGCCCTCGTCGCTGTCCTCGAGCGCGCCGGAGCCGACCCCGAAGTTCTCGATGATGAGCTGGTGCACGCGCTCGGGCACGGCCAGGTGCCACGCGAGCGGCCTCGGCGTGAACGTCCGCAGCCAGTCGGCCATCGCCGGGTCGGGCGGCCACGCGGAGGCCAGGTGGAGGGGGGTCGATGGCGTGGGCTCGGACTCGCCCTCGGCGGGCGCCTGTGCGCCGAACCGGATCGGGATGATCTGGAAGTCGTGGACGAGCCTCGCCGGCAGGAGGCCGCGCGCGCCGGGATCCGTCTCGAGGTTCGTGGCGATATCGAGGCCGGCGGCGCTGGCCACGATCGACAGGGCCTCGTTCTCGTCGATGCCCAGGGCCGCGACGAGCGCGGCCAGGCGCGAGCCGCGGGGCGCCTCGAGGACCGCCTGGCGCTGCTCGTCCGTCAGCCTCGTGGCGAGCGATCCGGGAAGGGAGTCCTGTGCCGTGACCATGGCGGAAAACCGCGGCCGACTATTCGACTTTCTCCTTCAGGCTCATCTGCGCATTGGGAAGGCGGCTCGGATTACTGAGGAACTTGTTCAGCTGGTCCTTGTTCGTCATCCCCTGGATGGCCCTGTGGGTGTCCGCCGTCCCCTCGTCAGGCCGCAGGATATGGGGCCGGATAAAGAGGAGCAGCTCGGAGCGCAGGGCCTCGTTGTCACGGTAGCCCAGCAGGTTGCTGATGATGGGGATCTCAAAGAGTATCCCCAGCTTCTGGCGGTCGAGCGACTTCGTCGCGCTCTGGAACCCGCCGAGGACGATCATCTCGTCGTTCATGACGTTGACGAACGAGGTGGCCTGGCGGTGGTTGATGGACGGCTGCGAGTTCCCGTTGATCGTGACGGAGGGCCCCTGGTCGTCGACCGTCTGGTCTATCTTCAGCTGGACGCTCCCGTCGTCGCCGATCAGCGGCGTCACCTTGAGCGTGATGCCGATGTCCTTGTAGGTGACGGTGGAGGATTGGGCGAACGACGGGGACGAGGCCGCGCCGGTCGCAAGGGGCTCCGAGGTTGATCCCGTTATGACCGGAAGCTGGTCCGTGACGGTGATCATCGCCTCCTTGTTGTGCGTCGTCACGATCGTGCTCTGCTGCAGGATCTTCGACCGGGAGATGTCCCCCAGGCTGGTGAGCGTGGCGATGAGGTTCACGGGATTCACGCTGTTGGCGGCGGTCGCCGCCGCGGGGCTTAGCCCGAGCCCCGCCAGGGACGCCGTCAGATTGGTGATGGATGTCCCCCCGTTCGGGGCGGGTCCGACGGTCAGCGCGGCCGAGGAGATCCCGGAATTGCTCTTGTCTGCCAGGACCACCTCGGCGATGACGACCTCGATCCGGACCTGGGCCAGCAGGATATCGATCTTCTCGACGATCGACTTGATCAGCCGGATGTCGTCGACGGTGCCCGAGACCACCACGGAATTGGTCCGTTCATCGGGCTGGATCGTAATGAAGTTGCTGAACTCGGTTGCCCCGCCAAAGAACGTATCGATCGGGGCCGCCCCCTGCGCCACACCTGCGGCCTGGGCCGCCGCGCCGGGGGGAGGCGCCCCCTGGCCCGGCTTGACCGTCTGCGTGCCGGCCTTCTGCGCCGCGTTGTTCTGGCCGGAGATCAGCTGCGACAGGAGCGTGGACACGTCCTTCGCGTCGGCATGCTTTAGGTAGATGACCTCATTGCGGGTGTTGGGGTCCGCGTTGATGTCGAACTTCGTGATCAGGGCGTCAAAAAGCGGGTATTCCCGGGGGTCGGCGATCACGACGATCTGGCCGGTCCGGTCGTCGGGCGTGTAGGCGGTCGTGGCGCGGAGCTGGTTGCCCGCGGGGCCGGCGAACAACATGTGGACCTTGTTCACCACGTCGCTCGCCTTCGCGTTGTGCAGCTGGTAGAACTTCGGCGTGAGGCTGTTCGGCCGCGGCTTGTCCACCGCGTCGATGAGCCGCTCGATCTTCTGGATGTTCTCCAGGGAGTCGGTGACGAGCGCCACGTTGGCCTTCTCGAGCTGGACGATGCCGCCCCCGATGCCCGGCGTCATGAACGCCTGGACCTGCGGGACAAACTCCGAGACGCGCAGGAAGTTGAGCTCGAAGAGCTTCGTCACGATCTTTCCGCTGGGCGGGAGGTCGAGCGACGAGCCGATGATCATCTCGGGCGCCTCGCTCTTGGCCTGCGACAGGGCGGTCACCTTGAGGAAGCGCTCGCCCATGGGCGACACGGCCACGCCGTTCAGCGCAAGGAGCGTCTCCAGGGCGGTCACCAGCTCGGCCTTGGGAATCGGCCTGCTGATCTTGAGCGAGTAGGTGGCCGTGGGCAGCTGGCCGGGCCTGACGACGGTCCGGCCGGTGTAGGTTTCGAGCGCGCTCAGGATCGAGTCGATGTCGACATCGCTCACCTTGAACGAATCCACCACGTTATCGTTGGTCTTGGACGGGACCGCGGAGACGGCGGGCTGCGATGGCCTTGCGGCGTTGGAAGGCGGAACCTGCGCGATCAGGCCGGGGACGGCGGCGAAAATGCCGAGGGCAAGCCTCAGGCGTGCGGGGCGCAATGTCATGCAGATTGGGAGCGGTGATGAAAGGGCAAAGCGGCGGGATTGTAAATGGCCTAGTGATATGACGCCATGGCGGAGGGAAGGTTGCCCCCCTCCCCGAGATTTGCCGCTTGCGGGGCCGGTTTGGCAGCCCAACGTTGCCCGCGAGGCGATGCCCAACACATTCGGAAAGCTCTTCACCATCTCCACCTGGGGCGAGAGTCACGGCGCCGCAGTGGGGGTTGTCATTGACGGGTGCCCGGCCCGGCTGCCCCTGGGCGAGGCGGACATCCAGGGCGACCTCGACAGGCGAAGGCCCGGGCAGAGCGGGATCGTGTCGCCGCGCAAGGAGCCGGACCGGGTCGAGATTCTCTCGGGCGTATTCGAGGGGAAGACGACCGGGGCCCCGATCATGATGCTTGTCCGCAACGCCGACGCGCGCCCCGGCGCCTATGACGAAATCCGGGAGAAATTCCGGCCGTCCCACGCCGACTTCACGTACCTGGCGAAGTATGGCTTCCGCGACCATCGCGGCGGGGGGCGCAGCTCCGCCCGCGAGACGATCGGCCGGGTCGCCTCGGGCGCCGTCGCCAGGAAGATCCTTTCCCTCGCCGGAGCCGTCGAGATCCGGGCCTTCGTCACGAGGGTCCACGACATCGGCCTGCCGGCGGGCGCCGCGGAACGGTTCCCGACGCTCGCAGAGGTCGACGCAACGCCGGTGAGGTGCCCGGATCCCGCCACGGCCGCGGCCATGATACGACGGATCGAGGAGGTGCGCTCCCAGGGCGATTCGGTGGGCGGCTTGATCCAGTGCCGCGTTCGGGGTGTGCCCGCCGGGCTGGGCGAGCCCGTCTTCGACCGCCTGGAGGCCGACCTGGCCAAGGCGATGCTTTCGCTCCCGGCGACCAAGGGGTTCGAGATCGGTAGCGGGTTTGCGGGGACTTTCCTCAGGGGCTCCGAGCACAACGATGCCTACGTGCAGAAGTCCGGACGCATCGGCACCGCGACCAACCGGTCGGGCGGGATCCAGGGCGGGATAAGCGACGGCGAGGAGATCTTTTTCAACGTGGCCTTCAAGCCGACGGCGACGATCATGAGGGCCCAGGCAACCGTGGACGTGGAGGGGAAGCCCGCGGAGCTGGCCGGCAGGGGGCGCCACGACCCGTGCGTGCTGCCGCGGGCCGTGCCGATCGTGGAGGCGATGACGGCGCTCGTGCTCGTCGACCATTGGATGCGCAACGCCGCGCAGAATCAGGTCTTCAAATTCTGAGCGATTCGGATGACAGACCCCTGGTGTACCTCGTTCTCGGGGCAGCCGGCTCCGGACGGAGGGAGGTTTTGGCCGACCTGATCGAGGGGGGGCTGGGCGAGGGGGACCGGCCTTCGGTTCTCATTTCCGACCAGGAAGGGCCGGACGCCTCCGACGCCAGGCTTGCCGGGGTCGGGCGCTGGCGCCAGTTGCCGGAGATCGGGATCGAGGCCGAGATTCCAGGGGACGCGACCCATGTGTTCATCCTGGCGGACGGCAGGCGCAATCCGGTCGACCAGATCGAGGCGTTCAAGGCGTGGCTGGCCGAAAGGTCTGCCGACGTCGCCCTCGTCATCTGCGTCGTGGACTGCCAGCTTGCGGAAAAGAACCCGAAGCTCTTCGCGTGGTACGAGGCGTGCATCCATTTCTCGGACGTCGTGCTCCTCAACCACCGGGAGGGGGTCTCCAACAAATGGATCGGAGGCTTCACGGGGGCTTTTGAGGGCAGGTTCTACCCCTGCCTTTTCGAGTGCGTGAAGGACGGGCGCGTGAAGAATCCCGCCCTCGTCCTCGCTCCGGTGGCGCGGCGGATGTCCCACGTCTTCGACGAGCAGGAATGGATCGTCGAGGACGTTGACGAGGAGGAGGCCGAGGACGGGGAGGAGGTCGAGATGAAACCCGAGGAGGACCCCTATCTCGAGCGGAGGGCCGGCGGCCGGCGGGTCAACGAAATCCCGCGCATCGAGGACTTCCTTCCAAAGCCACGCGGTTAAACCGCCCTACGGGATCCGCAGCTCCGTGCCGATCGCCAGAATCCCCTCGTTGGGCAGCACATCGCGATTGGCCTGATAGATGGTCTGCCACCTGCCCGCGGTGCCGTAGTATTTCAGGGAGATCTTGGTCAGGGTGTCACCCTCCACAACGGTGTGGGTTCGCTGTGCCGGCGCCGCAGGCGTCGCCGGGACCTGGGTGGGCGCCTGCAGCGACGCGACCGCCGCGGAGGGGCGCACCGGCAGCGACCTCTTGAGCCGGGTGTTCTCGTCCTGGAGGAGCGCGTAGCTGCGCGTCGCCGCGGACAGCCGGTCCGCAAGGTCGGCCATCTGCTTTTCCAGGGAGCCCTTTTCGCCCGCCGTGCTGGCCGCCTCGGCCTTGGACGCCTCGGCGCTCCTGAGCGCTTCCGCGAGCTGGGCGCGGACGGAGCCGAGATCATTCCTGGCCTTTTCAAGCTCGACGGCGAGCGCCTGGGCCTTTGCTCCTGTCTCGGCCGCGGAGCTTGCGGTTTCGAGAGTCTGGCGGGCCGAGGCAAGTTCCGCGGCCTTGGCGGCGTCCTGCGCCTCGAATCGGGCCTTTGCGGCCTGGGCGTTCCTGAGCGCCTGCGCGAGCAGGCCGTGGGCTGTGTCGAGATCCCGATTGGTCGTTTCGAGTTCGGCGGCGAGGGCCTTCGCCCTGGCGCCGGAGTCGCCCGCGGATTTTAGCAGCGCCTCGTCGGCCGCAAGCTTGGCCGTGAGTGCCTCCGTTTCGGACGAGCGCTTCGTCAGATTTAATTCGAGCGAGGCGATCCGGGCGCCCGCATCCGCCTTGGCCGTTTCTCCATCCTTCAATGCTTGGGCAAGCCGGGTTCGTGCCGAGCTTAGGTCGGCCTTCGTCTGATCGAGAGCCGCATTCCTGGCGGATGCGTCGGCCCTTGCTGCGTCTGTGCCGCTGAGCGCCTCCGCGAGTTGGGTGCGGGCCGCGGCGAGACTGTTCCCGGATTGCGCGAGCTCTGCGGCGAGGGCCTGCGCCTTGGCGCCGGAGTCGCCCGCGGACCGCAGCGCCGCCTCATCGGCGGCCAGCTTCGTGGACAGCGCCTCCGTCGCGGACGAGCGCTTCGTCAGGTCCGCTTCGAGCGAGGCGATCCGGGGCGCCGCCTCCGCCTTGGCCATTTCTCCATCCTTTAGAGCCCGGGCAAGCTGGGAGCGAGCCGAGCTCAAATCGGTCTTCGTCTGCTCGAGGGCCGCTTTCCTGGCGGATGCGTCGGCCTTTGCTGCGTCGACGCCGTTGAGCGCCTCCGCGAGCTGGGCACGGGCCGCGGCGAAACCGTTCCTGGTTTGCGCGAGCTCTGCGGCGAGGGCCTGCGCCCTGGCGCCGGAGTCGCCCGCAGATCGTAGCGTCGCCTCATCGGCGGCCAGCTTCGTGGAGAGCTCCTCCGTCGCGGACGAGCGCTTCGTCAGATCCGCTTCGAGCGAGGCGATCCGGGACGCCGCCTCCGCCTTGGCCGCTTCTCCATCCTTTAGTGCCTGGGCAAGCCGGGTTCGTGCCGAGCTTAGATCGGCCTTCGTCTGCTCGAGGGCCGCTTTCCTGGCGGATGCGTCGGCCTTTGCTGCGTCGACGCCGTTGAGCGCCTCCGCGAGCTGGGCACGGGCCGCGGCGAAACCGTTCCTGGTTTGCGCGAGCTCTGCGGCGAGGGCCTGCGCCCTGGCGCCGGAGTCGCCCGCAGATCGTAGCGTCGCCTCATCGGCGGCCAGCTTCGTGGAGAGCTCCTCCGTCGCGGACGAGCGCTTCGTCAGATCCGCTTCGAGCGAGGCGATCCGGGACGCCGCCTCCGCCTTGGCC